>Ga0207708_10000002_pt1 | contig 411071 bp, 363 predicted proteins | sample KBSK5101metaG_FD_184340 | JGI IMG/M metagenome (GOLD analysis project Ga0207708, IMG submission 184340) | Corn, switchgrass and miscanthus rhizosphere microbial communities from Kellogg Biological Station, Michigan, USA - KBS K5-10-1 metaG... | ecosystem: Host-associated > Plants > Roots >...
GGAGTAGTCCACCCGCTTGCCCAGCAGGTTCTGCTGGAACCGGCCCTGCTTGCCCTTGAGCAGGTCTGACAGCGACTTCAGCGGGCGGTTGCCGGGGCCGGTCACCGGACGGCCGCGGCGGCCGTTGTCGAACAGCGCGTCGACCGACTCCTGCAGCATCCGCTTCTCGTTGTTGACGATGATCTCGGGCGCACCGAGGTCGATCAGTCGCTTGAGCCGGTTGTTGCGGTTGATCACCCGGCGGTACAGGTCGTTGAGGTCGGAGGTGGCGAACCGGCCACCGTCGAGCTGCACCATCGGGCGCAGGTCCGGCGGGATCACCGGCACGCAGTCGAGCACCATGCCCTGCGGGGAGTTGGTGGTGTTGAGGAACGAGGCCACCACCCGCAGCCGCTTGAGGGCCCGGATCTTCTTCTGGCCCTTGCCCGAGCGGATCGTCTCGCGCAGCGACTCGGCCTCGGCCTCGAGGTCGAAGTTGGCGATCAGGGTCTGCAGGGACTCAGCGCCCATGCCGCCCTCGAAGTACTCGCCGAACCGGTCGCGCAGCTCGCGGTAGAGCATCTCGTCGGAGATCAGCTGCTTGACGTCGAGCTTGCGGAAGGTGTCCATCACCTCGTCGAGGCGATCGATCTCGCGCTGGGCACGATCGCGCAGCTGGCGCATCTCGCGCTCGCCGCCCTCGCGGACCTTGCGCCGGACATCGCTCTTGGCGCCCTCGGCCTCGAGCTCGGCGAGGTCGGCCTCGAGCTTCTTGGCCCGGGCGTCGATGTCGGCGTCCCGGCGCTTCTCCAGCGTGGACTTCTCGGCGCTGACCTCGGCCTCGAGGGTCGGCAGGTCGCGGTGCCGGGTCTCGGCGTCGACCTTGGTGATCAGGTAGGCCGCGAAGTAGATGATCTTCTCGAGGTCCTTCGGGGCAAGGTCGAGCAGGTAGCCCAGCCGGGACGGCACGCCCTTGAAGTACCAGATGTGGGTGACCGGGGCGGCCAGCTCGATGTGACCCATCCGCTCGCGGCGCACCTTGGCCCGGGTGACCTCGACGCCACAGCGCTCGCAGATGATGCCCTTGAAGCGGACCCGCTTGTACTTGCCGCAGTAGCACTCCCAGTCCCTGGTGGGACCGAAGATCTTCTCGCAGAACAGGCCGTCCTTCTCAGGCTTGAGAGTCCGGTAGTTGATGGTCTCGGGCTTCTTGACCTCGCCGTGGGACCACTGGCGGATGTCGTCAGCAGTGGCCAGGCCGATACGCAGCTCGTCGAAAACGTTGACGTCGAGCAAGGTTCCTACCTTCTATTCACCCCGTGAAGTGTTCTCGCTGGCGCTCGAACACTTCACGGGGACCCCAAAAGAGAATGAGTGGGTTGGGTCGTTCTGCCGCTAGACCGACTCTGATGTGACCAAGACCTAGACCTCTTCCACAGAGGACGGCTCGCGCCGGGACAGGTCGATGCCGAGTTCCTCGGCGGCCCGGAACACGTCGTCGTCGGTGTCGCGCATCTCGACGGCGACGCCGTCGCTGGAGAGCACCTCGACGTTCAGGCACAGCGACTGCAGCTCCTTGAGCAGCACCTTGAACGACTCCGGGATGCCGGGCTCGGGGATGTTCTCGCCCTTGACGATGGCCTCGTACACCTTGACCCGGCCGAGGATGTCGTCGGACTTGATGGTGAGCAGCTCCTGCAGCGCGTAGGCCGCGCCGTAGGCCTGCATCGCCCAGCACTCCATCTCACCGAAGCGCTGGCCACCGAACTGCGCCTTACCGCCCAGCGGCTGCTGGGTGATCATCGAGTACGGGCCGGTCGAGCGGGCGTGGATCTTGTCGTCGACCAGGTGCAGCAGCTTGAGGATGTAGACGTAGCCCACCGAGATCGGCTCCGGGAACGGCTCGCCGGAGCGGCCGTCGATCAGCTGCGCCTTGCCGGTGGTGCCGATCAGCTGCTGGCCGTCGCGGGTCCGCAGCGTCGAGTCGAGCAGACCGGTGATCTCCTCTTCCCGGGCACCGTCGAAGACCGGGGTGGCCACGTTGCTGCCCGGCGTACCGGCCCGGGCACCCTCGGGCAGCCGGGCTGCCCACTCCGGCTCGCCCTCGACCTGCCAGCCGGTCTTGGCCACCCAACCGAGGTGGGTCTCGAGCACCTGGCCGATGTTCATCCGGCCGGGCACGCCCAGCGGGTTGAGCACGATGTCGACCGGGGTGCCGTCGATCAGGAACGGCATGTCCTCCGGCGGCAGGATCTTGGCGATGACGCCCTTGTTGCCGTGCCGGCCGGCCAGCTTGTCGCCGTCCTGGATCTTGCGCTTCTGGGCGATGTAGACCCGGACCAGCTCGTTGACACCCGGCGGCAGCTCGTCGCCGTCCTCGCGGGAGAACACCCGGACGCCGATGACCTTGCCGGCCTCGCCGTGCGGCACCTTCATCGAGGTGTCGCGGACCTCGCGGGCCTTCTCGCCGAAGATCGCGCGCAGCAGCCGCTCCTCCGGGGTCAGCTCGGTCTCACCCTTGGGGGTCACCTTGCCGACCAGTACGTCGCCGGTCACCACGTCGGCACCGATCCGGATGATGCCGCGCTCGTCGAGATCGGCCAGCACCTCGTCGGAGACGTTCGGGATGTCGCGGGTGATCTCCTCGGCACCGAGCTTGGTGTCGCGAGCATCGACCTCGTGCTCCTCGATGTGGATCGAGGTCAGCACGTCGTCCTGCACGATCCGCTGGTTGAGGATGATGGCGTCCTCGTAGTTGTGGCCCTCCCACGGCATGAACGCCACCAGCAGGTTCTTGCCGAGCGCCATCTCACCGTTGTCGGTGGACGGACCGTCGGCGATCACCTGGCCGGCCTCGACCCGGTCGCCCTCGGTCACGATCGGCTTCTGGTTGAAGCTGGTGCCCTGGTTGGACCGGGCGAACTTCGACAGCCGGTAGGTGTTGCGGGTGCCGTCGTCGGCCATCACGGTGATGTAGTCGGCCGACAGCTCCTCGACCACACCGGCCTTGTCGGCGACCACGACGTCAGCGGCGTCGACGGCGGCGCGCAGTTCCATGCCGGTGCCGACCAGCGGGGCCTCCGAGCGCAGCAGCGGCACGGCCTGGCGCTGCATGTTGGCGCCCATCAGTGCCCGGTTGGCGTCGTCGTGCTCGAGGAACGGGATCATGGCCGTGGCCACCGACACCATCTGGCGCGGCGAGACGTCCATGAAGTCGACCTCGTCGGGCTCGAGCAGCTCGACCTCGCCGCCCTTCTTGCGACACAGCACCTTGCCCTCGGTGAACTTGCCGTGTGCGTCGATGAGGGCGTTGGCCTGGGCGATGGTGGCCCGGTCCTCCTCGTCGGCGGTCAGGTAGAACACCTGGTCGGTGACGGTGCCGGCCTCGACCTTGCGGTACGGCGTCTCGACGAAGCCGAAGGCGTTCACCCGGCCGTAGGAGGCGAGAGAGCCGATCAGACCGATGTTCGGGCCTTCCGGCGTCTCGATCGGGCACATCCGGCCGTAGTGCGACGGGTGGACGTCACGGACCTCCATGCCGGCGCGGTCCCGGGACAGACCGCCCGGGCCGAGCGCGGACAGCCGGCGCTTGTGGGTCAGACCGGCCAGCGGGTTGGTCTGGTCCATGAACTGCGACAGCTGGGAGGTGCCGAAGAACTCCTTGATCGAGGCCACCACCGGGCGGATGTTGATCAGGGTCTGCGGCGTGATCGCCTCGACGTCCTGGGTGGTCATCCGCTCGCGGACCACCCGCTCCATGCGGGACAGGCCCACCCGGATCTGGTTCTGGATCAGCTCACCGACGGTGCGCAGCCGGCGGTTGCCGAAGTGGTCGATGTCGTCGACCTCGTAGCCGTCCTCGCCGGCGTGCAGCCGGACCAGGTACTCGATGGTCTTGACGATGTCGTCCTCGGTCAGGGTGCCGGAGTTGATGTCGACGTCCAGGCCGAGCTTCTTGTTCGCCTTGTACCGGCCGACCTTGGCCAGGTCGTAGCGCTTGTGGTTGAAGAACAGGTTCTCCAGCAGCGCCTGCGCCGACTCCTTGGTCGGCGGCTCGCCCGGCCGCAGCTTGCGGTAGATGTCGAGCAGCGCCTCGTCCTGGCCCGGGATGTGGTCCTTCTCCAGGGTGGCCAGCAGCGTCTCCGACCAGGCGAAGTGCTCGCGAATCCGGTCCGAGCTCCAGCCCAGCGCCTTGAGCAGCACGGTGACCGGCTGGCGGCGCTTGCGGTCGATCCGGACGCCGACGGTCGAGCGCTTGTCGATGTCGAACTCCAGCCACGCGCCGCGGCTGGGGATGATCTTGACGGAGAAGACGTCCACGTCGGAGGTCTTGTCCAGGCTGCGGTCGAAGTAGACGCCCGGCGAACGCACCAGCTGGGAGACCACGACGCGCTCGGTGCCGTTGATGACGAAGGTGCCCTTGCGGGTCATCATCGGGAAGTCACCCATGAACACCGTCTGGCTCTTGATCTCGCCGGTGGTGTTGTTGGTGAACTCCGCGGTGACGAACAGCGGCGCCGCGTAGGTCATGTCCTTGTCCTTGCACTCCTCGATGGAGGCCTTGACGTCCTCGAAACGCGGCGAGGAGAAGGACAGCGACATGGAACCGGAGAAGTCCTCGATCGGCGAGATCTCGCCGAGAATCTCCTCCAGGCCGGACACCGGCGCGATCCCGGTGGACTCGGCCAGCGCGGCCTGGCGGTCCTTCCAGGCGGCGTTGCCGATCAGCCAGTCGAACGATTCGGTTTGCAGGGCCAGCAGATTGGGAACCTCGAGCGGCTCCCTGATCTTGGCGAACGAGGTACGAGCAGGGGCGCCGGGAATGCCCCCGATCATGCCGGGCGATTCGGACTTACCGGGGCGGGAGACAGCCAAGATGCGTCCTTCCGAGGACTTGGTCCACCGCTGCGCTGCTGGGGCGGGCCGCAGCAGGGGCAGCTACTGATCTGTTGCGCGGGCCCGGTGCCAACCGGTTGATGCGTTTCGTTCGGGACAGCAGGAAGTAGACCCTGTACGGGCCGACGGTTGATTGAGGGCAGCGCAAATTAGCAGTCTAGCCGAGATCGGCACACCTGTCCAGGCCACCCCTGACGGTGGCTCTGCTGCGGTCGGGGAGGAGCAACCCGAGCGCGTCTGCGGCCAAGGATTCCAGCCGGAACTTCGGTAAGTCAATGCCCCGGCGGGCCTTTCCCGCAGTGCACGTAGGGTGCACTGCTCGGTGCCGTCCGTCAAGCATTTCCGGACATTCGCGCGCGCCCGGCCGTTCGAACCGCCCGTTCCGGCGAACCCCGAAAAGCCCTTTCAGGCCGATCCTGCGGCACTACCGCGCCGGACGGGGTGCGTCCGGTCAGATCTGGTCGAACTTGGACACCAGCCACTGCCCGGCCACCCGGTCCAGGGTGACGCGGACCCGGAACAGGTCGATCCGGGGCTGGCTCAGCGAGGTGTTGGTGACCTTCTGCTCGCCGAAGACCACCACGGTCACCTGCTTGCCGTCAGCGGACACCGCCTCGACCCCGGCGCCGTCGGTCTGGGCCTGCACGACCGCGTGCACCTTGCTCGCCGACGGCTTGATGGTCTTGTCCATCGCCTGGACGTAGTCGGTGACCGCCCGGCCGGTCAGCCGGCCCCGGGCGGTGCTGACATCGGAGTCGAAGTGCCGGTAGTCGTAGGACAGGATCGCCGGCACCGCGGTCTTTGCCGTGGACAACGCCTGGTCGCGCTCGGACCCCGAACCCGAGCCCGGCTGATGGGTGAGCAGCCAGCCGTCCAGGGCGGCCAGGGCCAGTACGAGCACCGCCAGCACCGCCGCGAGGCCGGCCCGGCCTCGCCCCGGCGACCGGGTCGGGCCAGCCGCTGCCTCCGGTTCGCCAGCGACGGCTGAGCCCGCGGGAGCGACCGGGTCGGCCAGGCCCGCCGGGACGGTGCCGGCCTCGGCCGGCTCGATCTCGGCCGGCTCGGCCTCGGGTGCCGACGACCGGTCCGCGGCCCAGGGCTCGGCACCGGACGGCTGGTCCGGCGTGTCCTGGCCGGCACCCGGCGGGGACGGAGTGGGCCGCGGGCGTCTGAGCCCGTCCGGCGCTGCGGCGGCACTGCGGCGGGCACGCGCGGTCGGCGACGGGCGCGGCGCCGGCCGGACCCGGGCGGGAGCCGAACCGGTCTCGTCGGCCGGCTGGCCGTCGGCAGGAGGCAGCTCGGTCATGACACCGACACCGACTGCAGGTCATCCATCAGCCACTTGCCGCCGATCCGCTTCATGCTCACCAGCGACCGGTTCTGCGCCGCTGTGGTGGTCTTGCCCGCCGCATCGACGCGCAGCGTGTCCGAGGCCACCACCACGACCGCCGTCTTGCCGTCGAAGGAGACCAGCCCCGCCCCCGACACGGTGGCGCCGGCATCCTGCTTGAGCTGGGTGAGCTTGGTCTTCAGGGTCGCCTTGTTCGCCTGCCACTGGGTGGCCTTGGCCGGGGTGAGCCCGGCCAGCGCCGCGGCGAAGTCGGCGTCGAAGCTGGCCCGGCGGTAGGTCTGCAGGTTGATGGTCTCCTGGCGCGCGGCGCTCACCGCGGCCTGCTCGGCGGAGCTGAGCCCCGCGGCGCCGTCAGCGTGCCGGGTCAGCCGCAGCACCCCCAGCACCACCGCGACTACCAGCAAGGCGGTCACGGCCACCCCCAGCGCGGGCAGCACGGCACGCGGCAGGCCGGCCCGCGATGGGTGGGTCATCTGCTACTCCTCGGTCGTGGCACGCGGTGCCCGGGCCGCGCACCGCTCAGTGCAGGCCACCGGTGAGCAGCGGCAGCCAGGAGTTGTCGGCCAGCACGCCGGCTCCGGCCATCGATCCACCGAGCTGGACGGTGGCCGGTCGGGGCACTGCCCGCGGGAAGACGGTACTCCCACCGCCGGTGGTCACCGGATCACCGCCCGGCGTGTTCTGCGCGCCGCGCACGCTGGTCACCGAGCCGCGCGGCAACGCACACCGGGCCGAGGTGTTGATGGTGCTGGGGCCGGTCTCGGAGGGCTTGCGGATCCGGGTGCCCTCGTAACCGGCCCGGCAGGACGGCGGATCGTCGACGTTGAGCGCCACCCCGAAGTGCGCGGTGCCGTCGCCCGGGGTGACGGTGAAGCCACCGGCCACCGCCGCCGGGTAGACCACCAGGATGGACCGGATGCCGTCCAGGTGTGACACCACGATCTGGTTGACCGAGGTCAGGTTGGCCAGCAGCACGTCCAGGTCGGACCGGTTGCCGGCCAGGAACCGGCGCACGGTGTCCAGCTCGCCGGGCCCGTCCCCCAGCAACGCCCGCAGGTCGCCGTCGCTGGCCTTGAGCTGGGTGGTCAGCAGGTTCAGATTGTGCGCCCAGTCCTTGATCGCCGACCCGGAGTCCAGCTGGGTCTTGAGCACCGTCTGGCCGTTGTCGATGAGCTTGAGCGTCTCCGGCAGCGCCTGCCGGGCCCGGGCCAGCAACTGGTCGCCGGAGTCCAGCAGCGCCTGCAGGTCGGGCCCGCGGCCGGCGAAGGCGTTGCCCAGCTCGGTGATCACCACGTTGAGCTTCGCCGAGTCGATGCCCGAGACCAGGTTGTCGAGGTTCTGCAGCAGCACCTGGGTGGCGATCGGCACCTGGCCCGGCTTGCTCAGCACCGCGCCGTCGCGCAGGTACGGGCCGGCGGTGCCGGACGGCTCCAGGTTGACGTACTGCTCCCCCACCGCCGACCGGTCCGACACGTAGGCCTGGGCGTCGGTGGGGATCGCAGGCTTGGAGCAGTTGTGCAGGTTCAGGTCGACCCGCACGCCCCGCACCTGGCCGCCGCCCGGGCCGGTGTAGTCCAGCAGGTGCAGCTGGCCGACCCGGCCGACCGTGACGCCGCGATAGGTGACCTCGGCACCGGTGAAGATGCCGCCGGAGTCGGGGAAGTTGGCGCTCACCGTGCAGCCGGTCGGGCCGAACAGGCTGGCGCCGAGGCCGACGTAGCTGAAGCCGACGTAGCTCATGCCGAGCAGCGAGAGCACCACGAACAGCAGCAGCTGGATCTTGGTCGATCTGCGGATCACGGCTGGTCACCACCCAGTTGCGGCAGGCCGGTGCCCGCGGAGCTTCCGGTCGGGACCGGCAGCTTCGGCAGGGTGAGCAGGTTGTCCAGCAGGTGGGAGAGGTTGAGGTCGGCGGTCAGGAACAGGTTGGTGTAGTCGCCCCGGATGCCGTTGACCGAGGTGCGCGGGAACGGGTAGGTGGCCAGCAGTTCCAGCGACTTCGGCAGCGCGTCGCCGGCCTGGGTGAGCTGGGTCATCACCGGATCCAGGCTCCGGAGTGCCGAGACGAAGTTGTCCTGGGAGGCGTCGATCACTTGCACCGCGACCGCGCTGAGGTTGTCCAGGCTCTTGAGCAGCGTGACGAACTGGGTCTTCTCGTCGGCGAGGATCCTCACCGCCTGCGGCATGGTGTCCAGCGCACCGGCCAGGATCTGTTTCTGGTTGTTGAGGGTGCGGGCCAGCACGTCGAGGTTGTCGATGGCGCCCAGGATCCTGCTCTTCTGAGCGTTCAGGCTGGTGGTGAGCACGGTGGCCTGGGTGAGCAGGCTGCGGACGTCGGCCGCGTGCCCGCTCAGCGCCTGGTTCAGCTCGTGGGTGATGGTCTTGATCTGCTCCAGGCCGCCGCCGTTGAGCAGCAGCGACAGCGCGCCGAGCACCGCCTCGAGCTCTGGGGTGGAGCCGGTCCGGCCGATGCCGATGTGCGGGTAGGCATAGCCCGGGTGCGGAGCCTGGGCCAGCGGCACCGGGTCGCTGACCTCACCGTCGGGCGGGTAGGACAGCGAGACGAACTTCTCGCCCAGCAGCGAGGTCTGCCGGACCCGGGCGTAGGCGTTGGCCGGCAACCGCACGTCGCCGTTGACGACCACCTGGGCCCTGGCCTGCCAGCCGACCAGCGACACCGACTCGACCTTGCCCACCGTGACGTCGTTGACCTTGACCGAGGACTGCGGCACCAGGTCGAGCACGTCGGCGAAGTCGACCAGCACCCGGTACGGATGGCTGCCCAGGTCCGCCCCTCCCGGCAGCGGTGCGGAGTACAGGCCGTGGAAGCCGCAACCGGACAGCGCCACCACGGCGGCGAGCACCGGTGCCAGCACCCGGGCCAGCCGGCCGGTCATCACTTGCCCCCCAACGGAGGCAGCCCGATCGGCGGCAGGCCGGGCGTTCCACCGAGCGGCGGCAGCCCGCCGATCACCTTGGCGATGGCCGCGCAGGTGTCGGCGATGGTGCCGCTGGCCGGCAGGTTCTTGGTCGCGGTCAGCGCCGAGCAGATCACCGCCGGGTCCAGCGGATTGGCCAGGCCACCGAGGTTGTCCCGGGTGTCCAGGGTGCCGGACTTGGCGTTGTAGGTGTGGTTGAGGTTCTCCAGCGCCACCGGGGCAACCGCCAGGATCTCGTTCAGGGCCGCCTTCTGCTTGTTCAGCACCCCCACCACGTCCTTGAGTTCCCGGACGTCGGTGTGGACGGCGTCGCCGTTGGCCTGGATGAACCCGGCGATGTCCCGCAGCGCGGCGGCCAGGTTCTTCAGCGCCGCGGCCAGCGACCCGCGCTCGTCGGCCAGCGCCGCACTCACCTGGTCCAGCTGGGTGTTGAAGGCCCGCACCTGCTTGTCGTTGGCCACCAGCGTGTCGGTGAACACCTGCAGGTTCTTCACCGTGCCGAACAGGTCCTCCCGGCCCGCGGCCAGCGTCCGGACCGCCTTGGACAGGTCGGTCACGGTGTTGCCGAGCGCAGTGCCGTTGCCGTCCAGGTTGGCCGCGCCGACGTCGATCAGGTCCGACAACGGGCCCTTGGCACTGAGGGAGGTCGAGTTGGCGCCCTGCGGGCCGAGCGCGACGTTCAGCTTGTCCAGCGCGGCGTAGATGTCGTCCAGCTCGACCGGGGCCGCGGTCTGGTTCATCGGAATGGCGGCACCGCTGGCCAGCACCGGGCAACCGGTGGTGCAGGAGTCGTAGTCGGCCAGCTGGACGTAGCGGTCGGAGACCAGCGACGGCGGGATGATCGCCGCCCGGACCACCTTGGCGTCGTCCGGGTAGGCCGGCAGCTTGATCTTCTTCTGATACCTCATCCGAACCACCACGCCGTCGCCGTCCGGGCTGACCCTGGTGATGGTGCCGATCTTGATGCCGTGCAGCCGGACGTCGGAGCCGGCGTAGAGGCCGACGGCCCGCTCGAAGCGGGCCTGCACCGTCTTGGTCGGGCCGGGCAGCAGCACGAACAGCGCGGTGCCCAGCACCACGGCGGCCAGGATCGCCAGCACCACCAGCTGGGACACCCTGCGCGGCATCGCCCGGAGCCCGCTCACTGGCCCACCCCGGTGTAGGTGCCGAGCAGGCCGCCTGCCGACAGGTTCTGGATGTAGGTGTCGAACCACCGGCCGTTGCCCAGGGTGTTGGCGAAGACCCGGTAGAACGGGCCCAGCAGGGCCAGGCCGCGGTCGATGTTGTCCAGGTTCTTCTCCAGCACGTCCAGCACGCCCTTGAGCTGGTCGAGGGCAGGTTTGAGGGTCTTGGAGTTGTCGCTGACCAGACCCGAGATCTGCAGCGACAGCGCCGAGGTGTTCAGGAACAGGGTCCGGATCGCCTCCCGCCGCGCGTTCAGTTCGCTCAGCAGCAGGTTGCCGTCGGTGAGCAGCCTGGCGATCTCGGTGTTGCGGTCGGCAAGCACCCCGGTCACGTCGTTGGCCCGGGCCAGCAGGGTGCGCAGTGCCTCGTCGCGCGAGGAGATGGTCCGCGACAGCCGGGACAGCCCGTCCAGGGTGGTGCGGACCGAGGCGGGGGTGTTGCGGAAGGTCTGGGCGATGGTCTCCAGCGACTGCCCGAGTGCCTTGGTGTCGATCGAGCCGACGGTCTTGGTCAGGTCTGAGAAGGCCGGGTAGACGTCGTACGGGGTGAGCGTCCGGCTCAGCGGGATCTGCCGGTCCGGGTCCTGCTTGGCGACCCCCTGGGAGTCCAGCTCCAGGTACTTGCGGCCCAGCACGGTCTTGATCTTGATGATCGCCTCGGTGCGGTCGCCGACGAAGGCGTGCTTGACCCGGAAGGACACCTTGACGGTGTGCGCGGTCGGGCCGTCCAGGGACACCCCGGTGACGGTGCCGACCTTCACCCCGGCGATCCGGACCTCGTCGTCGGGCACCAGGCCGGAGGCCTCGGAGAAGACCGCCGAGTACTGGGTACCGCCGCCGATGATCGGCAGCTTCGCGGCGTTGAAGGCCGCCCACAGCAGCACCGCGATCACCACCAGGCCGATCGAGCCGATGACGGTCGGGTTGCGGGAGGCGAACGAGCGCCCGCGCGGTGCGGCGCGCCTGGTGCGCAGCGGCCCGGCCATCTAGGAACACCTCGCCGGCGGGAACGGGGACGGCAGCCCCGGGGTCAGGGTGACGTTGCCGGGCAGCGTGACGCTGCCCTCCATCGAGCACAGGTAGAAGTTGAACCACGAGCCGTAGGTGGCGGTCCGGGTCAGGGTGGCGATCTTGTTCGGGAACCGCTGCAGGATGCCGTCGACGGTGGTGCTGCCGGCATTCAGGGTCTGGGCCAGGCCGGTCAGGTCCTCGACGTCCTGCTTGAGCTGCGGACGGGCCTTGTCCAGCAGGCCGGCGGTCGTCGAGGTCAGGTTGTTGATGCCGGTGATCGACTCCCCGATCACCGTCCGGTCCTGTGCCAGGCCGGACACCCAGCGCTGCAGTTGCACGATCAGGTCGGACAGCTTCTGGTCGCGCTGGCCGAGGGTGTCCAGCACCGAGGACAGGTTGTCGACCAGGTCGCCGATGACCTTGTCCTTGTCGGCCACCGCCGAGGTCAGCTCGGCGGTCTGGCGCAGCAGGTTGTCGACGGTGCCGCCTTCACCCTGCAGCGTCTGGATGATCTGCATCGACAGGTCGTTGATCTCGGCCGGGTCCAGCCCGCTGAACAGCGGCTTGAAGCCGGCGAACAGGGTGGACAGGTCCAGCGCGTTCTGGGTCTGGCTGAGCGGGATGGTCGCCTTCGGCTTCAGGGTGCTTTCCGGCACCCCGGGAATCTCGCTGCCCTGCTCCAGGGCCAGGTAGCGCTGGCCCACCAGGTTGCGAAAGCGCAGCTTGGCCCGCACCCAGGTGGTCAGCGGCCGGTCCACCGAGACGTCGAAGCTGACCCGGGCCAGGAACCGGGCCGAGGCCGGGTCGGCCGGGTTGGACTCGCGGACCAGCTTGATCGACCGGACCGAGCCGACCCGCACCCCGGACACCCGGACGTCGTCGCCGGGCAGCAGCCCGGTGGCGTCGGAGAACAGGCCGTAGTAGCCGACCGCCTTGCCGTAACCGGCGTTGCTGATGGTGGCGGCCAGCACGTAGGTGGCCATCGTGGTGACCAGCAGGAAGGCGATCAGCTTGATCAGCGGCGCCAGTAAGCCCCTCATGCCGTCACCTCGCCGCGGGAGATGATCATTTGACCGTCACCTCGCTGCCACGCAGCAGCGGACCGGCCAGCAGCGTGGCCAGTGCCGGCACCTTCGCGGGGTCGTCGCCGTAGTTGCCCGACAGCAAGCCGTCGATCAGGCGGGTCTCGGCCGGCGAGCCGACCCCGCCGGCGCGGTAGGCGGCCCGGTCGGCTGCGGGCAGCGACGCGGGTCCGGTCACCGGTGCGCCGTCCGGGAAATTGATGCCCGGGAACGGCTTGGGCGGGGTGGGCAGGCCGTAGCAGTGCGGGCCGCCCGAGACGTAGCGCGGCTCGTTGCCGGGCACGTACTTGCCGCGGCTGTTGATGAACTCCAGGGTGATGTGCAGGCCGGGCTGCTTGCCGCCGAAGGCGTCCTCCAGCCGCGGTTCCAGCTCGGCCAGCCCCTGGGCCAGGCACGGGTACTCCGGCGAGAAGTCGGCCAGCACCCGCAGCACCCGGGCTGACGAACCCGCCAGCTGGATCAGGTAGTCGCCGTCGGCGGTGAGGAAGCCGTCCAGCTCGTTGGAGGTCGAGGTGGCCGCGGTCAGCAACTGGTCCAGCGCCTGCGGCCGGCTCGAGATGGTCTGCGAGGTGGTCTGCAGGTTGGACAGGCTTGCCAGCAGGTCAGGCGCGGCGTCGTTGTAGAGGGTCGCAACCTGCCCCAGCTTGGCCAGGTCGTCGGCCAGCTCCGGCACCTTCGGATTGAACTTGAGCAAGTAGTCGTTGAACGCGGCCAGGTTGTCGCCCAGCTGCTTGCCGCGGCCCTGCAGGGCGGTGGACAGCGCCGTCAGGGTCGACTTGACGTCCTCCGGGTGCAACGCCAGCAGTACCGGGTACAGGTCGTCGAGCACCCGCTCGACCTCGATCGCATCCCGGCCCGCGGAGATGGTGTCGCCGTTTCGGACCGGGCGGGCCCGGTCGCCGGTCAGGTTGGTCGGTACCTGCAGCGCCACGTACCGCTCGCCGAACAGCGTCTTGGGCAGCAGCAGCGCGCCGGAGCCGACCGGGATCAGCTTGGCCTTGGCCGGGTTCAGCGCCATGGTCAGCCGGGCCCTGGTCTCGGGCTGCTGGCCGGCGGCGGCCGGCACGTTGTAGGTCGAGATCTTGCGGACGGTGCCGACCAGGATGCCGCGCAACTTCACGTCCGAGCTGGGCAGCAACTGCGCGCCGGTGTGGTCGGTGTCCAGGGTGACCAGGGTGACCTTGGTGAACACCTGCCGGTAGGCGGCGATCGACAGGCTCAGCAGGCCGGCGAGCACGGCGAGGAACACCAGCCCGGCCAGCCGGACCCGCAGTTTGCGCACACCACTGCCCCGCACCCCGCTCACCCCGCGATCCGGACGGTGGTGGTGGCACCCCAGATGGCCAGCGACAGGAAGAAGTCGATGACGTTGACGGCCACGATGGCAGTCCGCACCGCCCGGCCGACCGCGACGCCCACACCGGCCGGGCCGCCCTTGGCGGTGTAGCCGTAGTAGCAGTGCGTCATCACGATCACGATCGCGAACACCAGCACCTTGAAGAACGACCAGAGCACGTCGGTGGGCGGCAGGAACAGCCGGAAATAGTGGTCATAGGTACCGGTCGACTGGCCGTAGTACACCGTGGAAATGGTGCGTGCCGACAGGTAGGAGCACAGCAGGCCGATGACATACAGCGGGATCACCGCGATGAAGCCAGCGATCAGCCGGGTCGTCACCAGGAACGGCAGCGACGGGACCGCCATCACCTCGAGGGCGTCGACCTCCTCCGAGATCCGCATCGCGCCGAGCTGGGCGGTGAAGCCGCAACCCACGGTGGCCGACAGCGCAAGGCCCGCCACCAGCGGTGCGATCTCGCGGGTGTTGAAATAGGCGGAGACGAAACCGGTGAACGGGCCGGCGCCGAGCTGGTTGAGGGCGGCGTAACCCTGCAGGCCGACCTCGGTGCCGGTGAAGAAGGACAGGAACGCGATCACGCCCACCGTGCCGCCGATCACCGCCAGCGCGCCGGTGCCGAAGGTGACCTCGGCCAGCAGCCGCAGCACCTCTTTCTTGTAGCGGCGGATGGTGCGCGGCGTCCAGGCCAGCGCCTTGACATAGAACAGCAGCTGCTCGCCCAGGGTGTCCAGGGCGCCGACCGGCCGGCCGAGCACCCGGCGGGCCGAGGCCAGCACGGCGCTAGCCATTCGCTCCGCTCCTCGCTCGTACCTCGCTGCGATGCTCACTCAGAGCGCCCCGATTCGCTCCGCTCCTCGCTCGTGCCTCGCTGCGATGCTCACTCATACAGGGGCTAGCCATCTAGGAGCCCTTCGGCGGCACGACCTGGAAGTACACCGCCGTCATCACGAAGTTGACGAAGAAGAGCAGCAGGAAGGTGATCACCACCGACTGGTTCACCGCGTCCCCGACGCCCTTGGGGCCGCCGCCGGCGTTGAGTCCCTTGTAGGAGGCGACCACGGCGGCGATCAGCCCGAAGATCACCGCTTTCAGCTCCCCGGCGTAGAGGTCCGGCAGCTGCGCGAGCGCGGAGAAGCTGGCCAGGTACGCGCCGGGCGTGCCGTTCTGCAGCACCACGTTGAAGAAGTAGCCACCGGCCACCCCGACCACGCTGACCAGGCCGTTGAGCGCGGCGGCCACCAGCATGCAGGCCAGTACGCGGGGCACCACCAGCCGTTGCACCGGAGAGATGCCGAGCACCTCCATCGCGTCGATCTCGTCGCGGATCTTGCGGCTGCCCAGGTCCGCACAGATCGCCGAGCCGCCGGCGCCGGCGATCAGCAGCGCGCACACGATCGGACTGGCCTCCCGGATGACGGCCAGCACCGAGGCGGCACCGGTGAAGGACTGGGCGCCCAGCTGCCGGGTCAGGGTGCCCAGCTGCAGGGCGATGACCGCGCCGAACGGAATGGCGACCAAGGCGGTCGGCAGGATCGTCACGCTGGCGATGAACCACGCCTGCTGGACGAACTCCCGGCCCTGGAACGGCCGGCGCACCGACAGCCGCAGCACGTCGAGGAACAGCGCGAACAGCCGGCCGGTGTGCGCGATCCCGGCTGCCGGGGACAGCGAGCTCATTCGGCCACCGTCTGGTAGTCCGGCGTTGCGCGTCCGGTCGAGCCCTGATCGGCCGTGCCCTGCTCCGGCGAGCCCTGGTCCGCCGGCCGGTGCCCGGAGGAGGTCGGATAGTCGGACAGCCGGGCCCGATGCTCGTCGTCCAGGGCGTTGCGGACCGCCTGCTGCGCCTTGGCGGGCAGGCTGGGTAGCAGCTCCAGCACCCGGTCCTGGCGCCGGCCGGCGGCCTTGCGCTCCCCCAGCCCCGGGGACGGCAACAGCTGGGGCGGCACCCCGCTGCCACTGGCACCCTTCGGGCCGGTACCCGGCGCCGGCGAGCTGCCGTCCAGCGAGGCGAGTTCGGCGGCGACCTGGTCGGCGTCCTTCTCCTCCGACATGCCGATCGGGCCTTCCCGCCGGCCGTTGAGGAACTGCTCGACCACGGCCTCGTCGGAGGTGAGCAGCACCTCGCGCGGGCCGAACATCACCAGCTCCCGGCGGAACAGCAGCCCCAGGTTGTCCGGCACCGTGCGGGCCGTGCCGATGTCGTGGGTGACGATCAGGAAGGTCGAGTCGGTCTGGGCGTTCAGGTCGACGATCAGCTGGTTGAGGTAGGCCACCCGGACCGGGTCGAGACCCGAGTCGGGCTCGTCGAACAGGATGATCTCGGGGTTGAGCACCAGCGCCCGGGCCAGGCCCGCCCGCTTGCGCATGCCGCCGGAGATCTCACCGGGCAGCTTCTTCTCGGTGCCGGTCAGCCCGACCATCTCCAGCTTCTCGGAGACGATCTGCTTGATCTCGGACTCGCCCTTGCGGGTGTGCTCACGCAACGGGAAGGCGATGTTGTCGAACAGGTTCATCGAGCCGAACAGCGCACCGTCCTGGAACAGCACCCCGAAGAGCTTGCGGGTCTCGTAGAGCTGATGCTCGCTGCACCGGGCCAGGTCCACGTCGGAGATGACGATCGAGCCGCGGTCGGGCTTGAGCAGGCCCACCAGGGTCTTGAGGAAGACCGACTTGCCGGTGCCGGACGGGCCGAGCAGCACGCTGATCTCACCCGGCGGCAGGGTGAGCGTCACGTCCTGCCAGATGACCTGCTTGCCGAACGACTTGGTCAGGCCCTGGACGGCAACCTCGACTCCCACCCCGGCTCCTTTCCCGTAAGCGGACCCTGTCGAGAAGTAGGCGCGCTGGTTCGCAAGCGTTGCGGATCTGCGGGTACAACGAGCCGGTCGGCCTTCGGTTACCGGCCGGCAGCGTCGGCGACGACATCCTGGCAAAGGGTGGGCACGCTCGCCGGGACGCCACGCTAGCGTGTCCGGCCGGCTTTGTCGCGTGCGATGTGATTCGCCGGGAGCATCCGGTGGCCCGGTCGGAGTACGGCCGGGTCGGCGCCGTGCTGGCTGGAAAACGCCCAGGAGCGGCCCGCGTGACGCGGACCGCCCCTGGGACAGTTAGTACGGGAACTACTTGACGGTCACCGTGGCACCGGCGCCTTCCAGCGCTGCCTTGGCCTTGTCCGCCGCCTCCTTGTTGACCTTCTCCAGGACCGGCTTCGGGGCACCGTCCACCAGGTCCTTGGCCTCCTTCAGGCCCAGGCTGGTGAGGGTGCGCACCTCCTTGATGACCTGGATCTTCTTGTCGCCGGCAGCCTCGAGGATGACGTCGAACTCGTCCTGCTCCTCGGCCGCCTCGGCCGGGGCGCCGCCGCCCGGGCCGGCCGGCGCCGCCGCCATCGCGACCGGGGCGGCCGCGGTGACGTCGAAGGTCTCCTCGAACTGCTTCACGAATGCCGAGAGCTCGAGGAGGGTGAGCTCCTTGAACGCGTCGATGAGCTCGTCGGTGCTGAGCTTCGCCATGATGGCGTCCTTTCTGTCTCGCCGGGGTAGCCGGCAGATGGGTTGGTTACTGCTCCGCCGGCTCGGCGGAATCCTCGGTTGCCGCGGTCGGAGCCTCGTCGGCCTCGGTCGCAGCGGTATCGGTGTCGGCAGCCTCAGCCGGGGCGTCGGCTGCGGTGTCGGCCTCGGCCGCCGGAGCGGCGTCGCCGGCTGCGGCCGGAGTCTTGTCCTCCAGCGCCTTGGCCAACCGGGCGACCTGGGACAGCGGCGCCTGGAACAGGCCGGCAGCCCGGGTCGGCAGCGCCTTCAGGACGCCGGCGATCTTGGCCAGCAGCACCTCGCGGGACTCCAGGTCGGCGATCTGGTTGACCTCGGCCGCGCTGAGCGCCTTGCCGTCGAGCACGCCGCCCTTGATCACCAGCAACGGGTGCGTCTTGGCGAAGTCCCGCAGGCCCTTGGCGGCCGTGACCGGGTCGCCCTTGACGAACGCGATGGCGGTGGGCCCGACCAGCAGGCTGTCGTCGATACTGACACCGGCCTCGGCCGCGGCCCGGCGGGTCAGGGTGTTCTTCACCACCGTGTAGGTGGCCTCGGCACCGAGCGCCTGGCGGAGCTCGGTTACCTGCTTGACGGTGAGCCCGCGGTACTCGGTGATCACCGTCGCCGACGACTCGGCGAAGCGCTCGACGATCTCGGCGACCGCGCCCGCCTTTTCCTTGTTCGGCATGTCCCTCCTCTCTTGCACGTCTGCGCCGGCTCGCCCGAGCGGCATCCGGCCGAGCCAGCCCGGAGAGACGAGAAACGCCCCGGCGCAGGGCGCACGGGGCGGAGGAAAGTTCCACGACCGGGCCATCCTGCGCGGGCCGCTCCGGCGCTCCGGAGCTGTTCGGTCGCATGTGCGCACGCGACAACCAGCGGTCTTCGGGTGGTTCGGAAATCGATGCTACGGACTGACAGACGATCGTCCAAATCCGCGGGCAGCGCCCGGCGCCGGCCGTTCGATCACCAGGTGGCGCCGAAGCAGACGAACGGCGCGGGAGTCCCCGAGCCGGCGCAGGCCTCGGCGAGCGCGGCGGCCGAGTCCGAGCCACCGGCCAGCGCCGTGTGGTAGCGGGTCATCACCTCGGCGGCCGTGTCGTCCGGCACCCGGGCCACCCCGGAGATCACCGACCGGCTCCCCAGCCGCAGCAGCACGCTGGTCAGGCCGAGCGCCTCGTCGCCGGCCCGGATGGTGGCCTGGCCCAGCTCGCAGGCGGACAGCACCACGTGCTCGGACGCCCGGCTGGTGTGGTCGAGCTCGTAGGCGAACAGCGGGCCGTCCACCAGCCGGATGAGGGAGAACAGCGGGTTCTCGGCGTGGTGCTGGCCGTGCGCGGCGACGTGCACCACGGTGGCGGTCGACAGTGCCGACACCAGCGCGTCCCGGCCGCCCCGCTCGCCGGTCAGCACCTGCGCGCCGGGCCACGCCGCCCCGACGGCACGCGCCTCGTCCGAGGCGTGCGTCAGCTCCGGTCCGGCCACCGCCACCACCGCTCCGGTGCCACGGCCGGGAGCCCGGCCACTCGCCGCCAGCCACGCGGTGGCCGACGGCGCCACCACCACCGGGCGACCACGCAGCGGCGGCAGGCTGGTCCACGGCAGGGCTGCCAGCGCACCGGTCGGCACGATCACCAGCCGATCCTCGGGCAGCCGCAGCGGCTCCAACAGCTCACCGGCCAGCGATGCCAGCGACCGGTTCAGGGTGGCGCAGATGGAGGTGAGCAGCGCCGTCGGCAGCCGGCGACCGGCCAGCACGTCGAGGTCGGCGCGCACCCGGCGGACCGTCTCCGACACCGCCGCGTTGCTGCCCAGCGCGACGATCCGGGTCCGGCCGCCGGCCAGCACCACGGCATGCAGCCGGCCGCCGACGTCGAAGTAGCAGGCCAGCGCCGTCCCGGTCCGGCTCAGCTCGGCCTCGATCTGGCCCAGCGACGCCGGCTGCGGCGCACTGCCCGTCCCGGCCGCCTGCCAGGCCCGGGCCCGCAGTTGCCGCTGCAGATCGGCGACCCGGCGCCGCTGCGCCCCGGCCTGCTCGGCGGCCGTGGCGTCGGACTGGATCGAGCGCAGCGCCTCGACGGTGCGGCGCAGTTCGGCCAGCAGTTCGGCGACCACCGGGTCCGATGGCGCGCTGATCCGTGGCAGCCTGCTGGAGGTGGCGCGCCCTCGCTCGATGGCCGCCAACACCCCGGCCGGCCGGCCGTCGGCCAGCGCCATCGACAGGTCCAGCTCGGCCAACTGCCTGCCGTGCACAGCGCTCGCGGTCTGCAGGTCGATGCTGCCGAACTGGGCCTGGTGCCGGGCCAGCTCGGCCAGGCCGGTGCGTGCCTCGCGGCGGGCGGTGCCGGGGTCGGCGGCGGCGATGGACAACCGGGCCCGGACCAGCCGGGTGTGCAGCCGGGCCGAGACCGGGTCGGCAGGCCGGACCGGGCCGGCCTCGCCGGCCACCTCGCGGGCCTGGTCGGCGCGTCCGGCCCTCAGCAGCGCCTCGGCGGCGATCAGCTGGCTGGTCCGGGCCTGGGTGTCCAGGCCGGCAGCGCGGAACTCGGCGGCCAACCGCAGCGCGGGCTCGGCCAGCCGGCCACCGGGCCGGCCGGCCGCCAGGTCGGCGTGCAGCAACACCAGCTCCGCGTCGCGGCGCCACCGGTCGTTGGCGCGCCTGCGGAACCGGTCCCGGGCGGTGGCAGCCAGCCGGCGCGCTGCCGCGATCTCGCCGTCCAGCAGCGCGCACTCGGCCCGGGCCAGCTCCACCTCGGCCAGTTCCTTGTGCAACCGGTCGGCGCGGAACAGCGCCGCCGCCTCGATCAGGGAGTCGTCGGACTCGCGATGCAGGCCGACCTCCAGCAGTACCCGGGCCCGGTCCAGCAGCGATACCGCCAGCGACACCTCGGCATCGATGGCCTGCGCGTCGTCCATGATCTTCAGCGCCAGGGCCAGGTTGCCGGCCAGGAACTCCAGGTAGCCCAGGTTGTGCCGCGCCTTGAACTCCTCCACCCGCAGGCCGTGCTCGGCCGCCAGGTCCGCCGACCGGATCAGATCCTGCCGGGCCGCACCCAACTGGCCGCGGTAGAGCTGCAGGCTGCCGCGGTTGATCAGGATGTTGCAGGCGTGCGCGGGCTCGGCGTACTCGATCAGCTCCACCCCCGCGTCCAGGTGTGCCAGGCCCGCGTCGAAGTGCCCGGCCCGGACCTGGATGTAGCCGTACTGCAGATGCAGCAGGGCGCTCAGGCCGGGGTTGCCGGTCAGCTCCACCAGTTGCTCGGCCTCGACCAGGTCGGCCAGCCCGCGGTCGACCCCGATGACCTCGGACTCGCTCATCGCCAGGCTGATCCAGATCCGGGCAGCTACCAGCCGGGCCTGTTCGTCGGTGGGACGGGCCAGTTCCGGCAAGGACAAAGCCCGCCGGAACAGCCGGACGGCACGCAGCGGATGGCCGGCGTTGTTGTGCTCGACGCCGAGTGCGTGCAGCCGCCGCGCCTCGGCCAGTTCCCCGCTGCCGATGCGGCTCATTCCGTGACCCTACCTAGTCGCGGCGGCGGCTACACCGAAGTTGCTGGGTCAGATTGCGCGTCAGGGTGCAGACAGTGGCGCGGCGTCCGGGTCGGGACGGCGCAGCTCGGTCAGCTGTTCCAGGGCCTGCCAGGCACGCTCGAGCATGCCGCCCGGGTCGCCGGCGTCCAGCTTTCCGCTCTGCCAGAGCAGCTCGGCGAGTTCGGCGGCCAGGATCGGGGCGGCGAACGAGGTACCGCTCCAGGTGGCGAAGCCGCCGTGGAAGTTGTCCGGGTCGATGGTGGAGCGCAGGCTGCCGCCGGTGATGCGCACCGACGCGATCGGTTGCAGCGAGCCGTTGAAGGTGGTCGGCATGGTGCTGACCAGCGCCGCGCCCTGCCGGTGGCAGCACACCCAGTCACCGGCGTTGCTGAACAGCGCCACCGAGCGCAGGTCCGGGTTGAGCGCGCCGACGCTGACCACCGGCAGCATGTCGTATCGGACCGGGTTCCACCGGCCGCTGGCGTCCGGGGCGAAGCCGGCCGGGTAGAAATGCCGGGCGGTGGCGTCGTTGCCGGCCGCGGCCACCACCGCCACGCCCAGTTCGCCGAGCGCTCGCAGTGATTCGATCAGCAGCTGGTCGTAGGCGAAGTCGGCAGGCAGCTCGTGGTAGTAACCCAGCGACAGCGACACCACATCGACCAGCCAGTCCGGCTTGTCCAGCGCCTGGGCCAGCGCCTGGCGCAGCAGCAACCGGTTCAACGCCTCCAGCAGGTCGCCCTCGGGCACCGCACCGTCGCCGTACATCACCCGGATCGCCAGGATGTTTGCGTCCGGGCAGATCTGGCGGATCAGCCCGGCGATGAAGGTGCCGTGCCCGGCGTCGGGGTCGAGGGTGCCCTCCAGGGGGTTGCTCAGCCTGCCGGTCAGCTCCGAGTTGGTCGCCGCGTCGGTGTGCCCGATCGGCAGGCCGGCGACCTTCGGATGGCGCTCGACGATCGAGGCGGGCAGCCACGGGTGCCGGCCGACACCGGTGTCGAGCACCGCGACCACCGGACGGCGGCAGGGCTTGTCGGCCTCGGTCGTCCGGTTCGGCGGCGCGCCCAGCCAGGTCACCGGAGTTCGGCCGCCGTGCCCGGGCATGCCGTACTGCGAGCTGATCCCGACGCTGCCGCCGCCCATGTAGGGCACCCCGTCCACACCGCCGCCGCCCATGTAAGGCGCCCCGCCGACGCTGCCGCCGCCCATGTACGGAACGCCGGAGATGCCCGCCGAGGCATGCAGGCCGTTGGTGGCGGTGAGCAGGTGGTCCAGGCTGACCTGGTTGGCGGCCGGGCTTGCCGGACCGACGATGGCCCGGTAGCTCTGCAGCACGTGCCAGGCGTCCGGCGGGGCGGCCGGCCTGTCGGTGGCCGGCTCCAGTCGCACCCGGGTGGCCAGCACCCGCAACGCGAGCTCCTCCAGGCCGGCCTGCCGGGCCACCTGCAGCAGGTCGGCGTCGGCGGGGTCGAAGACCAGCCGCAGGTTGGACTCCGAGGCGGCCTGGTTGAGAGCGGGTAGCACGGCGTCGTCGAGCTTGACCGATCGCACCAGCAACCGGGCACCGACGTAGACGGTGGGACGGACCGGCGGCTGGCCCGGCAGCCGGACCGCGCTGCCTGGGTCGAGAAGCCGGCCGCCGTGCCTGTTCAGCACCTCGGCGGGCGGGTTCAGGCTCGGTTCCCGGCGCCGCCGCTTGGGCGGCGCGGAACCCACGTCATCCGGAGGCTGGTGCCGGCTCATCAGATCTCGACGGCAGGCGTCATCACCGGCGGATGCTGACCGGGGTCGGCGGGGCTCACCACGAACCGGACCAACCCGTGCGCGACGTCCTCGAAGACGAACCTGCCGTCGGCATCGGCTGCTACCTGGCGGCGCAGCGTGCCCTGGTGAAGCTCCACGCTGGCCTCGGCGGCCGGAGCGATCCAGCCGTCGATCCGGATCCGGTCCGGACCGTCCGGGCTGATCGCGATCATGGTGGTGAGGCTGTCGCTGGCGAAGGTGAGCGTCTTGACCATGCTGGCCTGCTCACCCCGGTAGGACAGAGCGGCCTCGGGCAACTGCTGTAACTCGGCCAGCTCGGCGTTGAGCGCGTCGAGGGTGATGCTGAACTGCAACCGGTCCACCAGGTCCAGTGGAACCGGGTCGATGCGGTCGTAGAAATCGGCCATCATGCCGAGCACGGCCGCGTCCGAGGCGTCGAGCGGCGCGTCGGCCAGCCGCTGCTCGGCGGGCATCTCGGAAGTGTTCATCGCAGCTCCCAACGAGCATCGGCGGATAGTGAGGCGCGTAGCTTGGCAAGGCATCGGCCGCGGGTCGGGCCGATGCTTCCGATCGGCATGCCGAGCGAGCGGGCGAGTTCGGGGTAGTCAGGTCGGTCGGCGAAGGCGATCACCCGCAGCAGCGTCCGGCAGCGCTCGGGCAGCGCGGCGATGTGCGACCAGAGCAGCTTGTCCGAGGCCCCGCGCAGCACGACGCTCTCCGGCAGTTCCGCCTCCGGGGTCTGGATGGCGTCCTCGGCGATCTCGTACGGCGTCTGGCGGGACTCGGTGCGCATGACCCGCCAGGCCTCCCGGCGGGCCGACACGATCAGCCACTGCAGCACCGCGCGTGGATCGGAGATCGACTCGGCGCTGCGGACCAGTGCAAGCCAGGTGGTCTGCAGCACGTCCTCGGTGGACTGCTTGTCCAGCCGCTGGGCACGGACCGTGTGCCACAGGATCGGTGTCAGCATGGCCACCAACTCACCCATGGCCTCGGGCTGGCCGTCGCGGTAGCGGCGGAACACCTCACCCGCACGGCTGGCCAGCGTCGATTGTTCCGCCTCGGCATTGATCATCGTCGCCACATCCGTCTGTCGCACTTCCTCCGCCCGTCGTGTCGCTGCCGACCACGTCCGGTAGGCAGAGCCTAGGACGTTTTCCTTACAAGACAAGGAGAGTGCGCGTGACTCACTGATACATGAACCAGATGTCCCCTACGCGCGTTAGATCCCACCCATGCTCAGCCGATACTTAGCTAGTGACCAGGTATCAGGGCGGGTTGAGGCGTCTCTGTGCTGGTGAGGACCGCCCGGCGGACGGCCGGCCCGGGTGTAGCACCCACCCGGGCCGGCGCCGGCGCCATCCTCCGCGCCTCGGCCGTGGACCAGCAGCGGGGGAGCTGGTCCGCGGCCGGGCCATTCCTGTTGCCCGATCCGCCGGGTAATCCGGCGGACACGCCAGAGGGGGCAGGCATCGGCGCCCGCCCCCTCTGTGACGATGTTCAGTTCTGCCGCTCCGTCTCGGGCGGCAACTATCAGGCCTGCGCGGCGTCCTCAAGCAGGTTGCGGGTGCGCAGCGGGTCGACCTGGATGCCCGGGCCCATCGTGGTGGAGAACACCACCTTCTTCAGGTACTTGCCCTTGGCCGCGGCCGGCTTGGCCCGCAGCACCTCGTCGAGCGCGGCGCCGTAGTTCTCCACCAGCTTCTCGGCCGGGAAGGAGGCCTTGCCGATCACCAGGTGCAGGTTGGACTGCTTGTCGACCCGGAAGGTGATCTTGCCGCCCTTGATGTCGGTGACGGCCTTGGCCACGTCCGGGGTGACCGTGCCGGTCTTCGGGTTGGGCATCAGGCCGCGCGGGCCGAGGATGCGGGCAATCCGGCCGACCTTGGCCATCTGGTCCGGGGTGGCGATCGCGGCGTCGAAGTCCAGGAAGCCGTCGGAGATCGCGGCGATCAGGTCGTCACTGCCCACCCGGTCGGCCCCGGCGGCCTCGGCCGCGGCGGCCTGCTCACCGGTGGCGAACACGATGACGCGGGCGGTCTTGCCGGTGCCGTGCGGCAGGCTGACGGTGCCGCGCACCATCTGGTCGGCCTTGCGGGGGTCGACGCCCAGCCGCATCGCGACCTCGACGGTGGCGTCGAACTTGACCGGTGAGCTCGCGACGGCGACCTTGGCGGCCTCCAACGGGCTGTAGACCTTGCCGGGGTCGATCTGCTTGGCCGCTTCGGTATAGGCCTTGCTGCGCTTTGCCATATCGGTACTCCTTGTTACTCGCGTGGTCTGACGGGCGCCGACGGTCGGCGACCTCCCACTCGGGACGGTTGTCCTGCGGGCAGCCGGCGCGCGGCTGCCACGTCGTGCAACGCCCTAGTCGGCGACGGTGATTCCCATCGACCGGGCGGTGCCGGCGATGATCTTCGAGGCCTGGTCCAGGTCGTTGGCGTTGAGGTCTTCCATCTTGGTCTGGGCGATCTCGCGGATCTGCGCCATGCTGACCTTGGCGACCTTGGTCTTGTGCGGCTCGCCGGACCCCTTCTCCACACCCGCGGCCTGCAGCAGCAGCCGCGCGGCCGGCGGGGTCTTGGTGACGAAGGTGAACGAGCGGTCCTCGTACACCGAGATCTCGACCGGGACCACCTGGCCGCGCTGGGCCTCGGTGGCGGCGTTGTAGGCCTTGCAGAACTCCATGATGTTCACGCCGTGCTGGCCGAGCGCCGGTCCCACCGGCGGCGCCGGGTTGGCCAGGCCCGCCTTGATCTGCAGCTTGATGACCGCGGTGAGCTTCTTCTTCTTGGGGGGCATGTCGTCTCTTCTTCTGGTAGGTCGGTCGTGACGGATAAGACGGTTCGGGCGCTAGATCTTCGACACCTGGCTGAAGGCGAGCTCCACCGGTGTCTCGCGACCGAAGATCGAGACCAGCACCTTGAGCTTGGCGTGCAGCGCGTCGATCTCGGAGATGGTGGCGGGCAGGGTCGCGAAGGGCCCGTCCATCACCGTCACAGACTCGCCGATCTCGAAGTCCACCACCTCGGTCGGAGCGCTGCCGGAGGTGTCGGTGCCGCCGGTCGCGCCGGCCTTGCCGGCCGTGCCGGCCTTCTGCACTGTGGGGGCCAGGATCTTGAGAACCTCGTCCATCGACAGCGGCGAGGGCTTGGAGGTGGCGCCGACGAAGCCGGTCACCCCGGGGGTGTTGCGCACCGCGCCCCACGAGTCGTCGGTCAGGTCCATCCGCACCAGGATGTAGCCCGGGAACACCTTGCGGTTGACCTGCTGGCGCTTGCCGTTCTTGATCTCGACGACTTCCTCGGTGGGGACCTCCACCTGGAAGATGTAGTCCTCCATGTCGAGGGAGGAGATCCGGCTCTCCAGGTTGGTCTTCACCTTGTTCTCGTAGCCGGCGTAGGAGTGCACCACGAACCAGTCGCCGGGTGCCCGGCGCAGCTCGGCCCGCAGCTCCTCGACCGGGTCGAGGGCGGCCGGTTCGGCGTCGGCGTCGATCTGCTCGGCCTCGGCAGGCTCGGCCGCGGACTGCTCGGACTCGCTGCCCAGCTCGGCCGCCGCCCGGGCCCAGGCCTGGTCCGCGCTCTCCTCGGCCGCCTCGTTGTACTTCTCCTCGGCGCTGACCCCGTAGACCTCGTCCTCGACGTCGAGGACGGGCAGGGCGACCGGAGCATCCGCGGCGCCGGTGCGCTCGTCGGCGGTGCTGGCGTTGGCCTCCGCGTCGTCCACGGCATTGCTGTCGAACTCGGTCACAGTCTCTCTTTCCTTGCTATCGCGTCGTGCGGAAGTCGTGCGGAACCCTGCGAGGGCGGGCCGGTGTGATCCCGGGCAACGGGCGGCCGAGCTAGCCGAAGATCGCCAGAACCGCCTTGGCCAGGCCCAGGTCGAGCAGCGCCACTATCGTCACCATGATGACCAGGAAGATCATCACCACCACGGTGTAGGTGATCATCTCCCGGCGGGACGGCCAGAGCACCTTGCGCATCTCGGACACGGTCTCCCGGGTCCGGCGCTGCAGGGCCCTGATCAGGGCCGGCAACCACTGCCACAGCACACTCAGCCCACGGCCGGAACCCGGGTCCGGGCGCGACGACGGGGCCGGTGCGGCCTGTGTCTCAGTCACCGTTCCTCCTCTCAGGCGTCGTGCCGGGTCCACCGGGGAATCCCGGCAAGAACGCGCACGGCGCTGCTGGCGCAGGGGCGACAGGACTCGAACCTGCAACCGCCGGTTTTGGAGACCGGTGCTCTACCAATTGAGCCACGCCCCTCTGGCAAACACCCAGGCCGACAAGCCCAACCGCTGTGCCAAAGTGAATCCACCTCGTACCGCGCCAACCGGAGGCCCCGACCGCTGCCGCGACCGAATGCACGCACGCTTGCGCACGGCCCGATGTGGACCCGAGGAGTCAGTGTAAGGGACCGGCCGCGCTGCGGCCAAAAGCCACCCACCGCCCACCCACCTGGCGGCACAGCCGGGCCGAGGAGGCCCGGACGGCTGGACTCGGCCGGGCCGGCGTCATCTGGGACGATGGCGCTATGGGTACTCGCATCTCAGACCGCATTTCGGCCATTGCCGAGTCTGCCACCCTGGCCGTGGACGCCAGAGCCAAGGCGTTGCAGGCCGCCGGTCGCCCGGTGATCGGCTTCGGTGCGGGTGAACCGGACTTCCCCACCCCGGACTACATCGTGCAGGCCGCGCTGGAGGCGGCCCGGCAGCCGCGCTTCCACCGCTACACCCCGGTGGCGGGGTTGCCCGAGCTGCGGGCCGCGGTCGCGGCCAAGACGGTGCGCGACTCGGGCTACGCGGTGGACGCTTCCGCGGTGCTGATCACCAACGGCGGCAAGCAGGCCGTCTACAACGCCTTCGCCACCCTGCTGGACCCCGGCGACGAGGTGCTGCTGGTCGCGCCGTACTGGACGACCTACCCCGAGGCGATCAAGCTGGCCGGCGGCGTGCCGGTCGAGGTGGTGACCGACGAGACCACGGGCTACCTGGCGAGCGTCGAGCAACTGGACGCGGCCCGCACCGAGCGCACCAAGGTGCTGCTGTTCGTCTCGCCCTCCAACCCCTCCGGTGCGGTGTACCCGCCCGAGCAGGTGGCGGCGATCGGCAACTGGGCGGCCGAGCAGGGCCTGTGGGTGGTGACCGACGAGATCTACGAGCACCTGGTCTACGGCGAGCACCGGCACGTCTCGATCGCCACCGCCGCACCGTCGCTGGGTGACCGGGTGGTGGTGCTCAACGGGGTGGCCAAGACCTACGCGATGACCGGCTGGCGGGTCGGCTGGTTGATCGGTGCGCCGGACGTGGTGAAGGCGGCGACCAACCTGCAGTCGCACGCCACCTCCAACGTCTCCAACGTCGCCCAGGCCGCGGCGCTGGCGGCGGTCAGCGGCGACCTGTCCGCGGTGGCCGAGATGCGTACCGCCTTCGACCGCCGCCGCCGCACCATCGTGGAGATGCTCTCGGCCATCGACGGCGTGGTGTGCCCGTCCCCCGGCGGGGCCTTCTACGCCTACCCCCAGGTCAAGGGCCTGCTCGGCCGGCCGCTGCGAGGCCGGACGGCGGCCAGTTCCGCGGAGCTGGCGGCGCTGATCCTGGACGAGGTGGAGGTCGCCGTGGTGCCCGGTGAGGCGTTCGGCACGCCGGGCTACCTGCGGCTGTCCTACGCCCTGGGCGACGCGGACCTCGCCGAAGGCATCGGCCGGATCCAGAAGCTGGTCGCGGACGGCTGAGCCAAACCGCACCGGGCGGGGCCTGCCTCCGGCGGGCTAGGGCCGGGCCACCAGGTCGGCGTAGTCCGGGTTCTTGCGGATGTAGGCGGCGACGAACGGGCAGGCCGGATCCACCCGCAGCCCCTGTGCCCGGATGTCGTCCAGGCAGTAGCGCACCAGCCGGCCGGCCAACCCCCGGCCGCCGTACTGCGGCAGCGTCTCGGTGTGCGGAATCACCACCACGTCGCCGCGCCGGAAGTAGTCGGCCAGGCCCACCCGGTGGCCGTCGGAGAAGATCTCGTAGCGACCGGCGTCGTCGTTCCGGCCGATCGTGACGCCATCGCCGGCGACGTCACCACCCGCGGTGGTCATCTGCCGCTCCGGTGCCCGGCACGCCTGGCCGGCATCAGGACGCCAGCCTTACCCGGACCCGGGCCTTGGTGAGCACCGTGGCATGGCCGGGCACCGCGGCGGTCAGCTGGATCTCGGCGGTCCGGTCGGACGGATCCATCGCTCGTACCACCCCGCTGACCTCCAGTTGTGTGGGTGCGTCCGGGCCGATCACCACGGGCTTCGAGAACCGGACCTTGTAGTCCAGCACCGCGCCGGGATCGCCCACCCAGTCGGTGACCACCCGGACCGCGACGGCCATGGTGAGCATGCCGTGCGCGATGATGTCGGGCAGCCCCACCGCCTTGGCGGTGCGCTCGTCCCAGTGGATCGGGTTGAAGTCGCCGGACGCGCCGGCGTAGCGGACCAGGTCGGCGCGCTGCAGCGGGATGGTCTGCGGCGGCAGCGTGGTGCCGACCGAGACCTCGTCGAAGCGGACGGTCATGCCGGGCTCGCCTGTCCGGTCGCCGTACCCCGGGCCACCAGCGTGGAGAACGCGGTGACCACCAGCTCGCCGTCCACCGTGGTGACCTCGCCGCGGGTGCTGATCAGGTCGTTGCCGGCCGCCATCCGGATCGACTCCACCCGCACCGTCACCTGCAGGACGTCGCCGGCCTGCACCGGGCGCCGGTAGCTGAACTGCTGCTCGCCGTGCACCACCTTGGAGTAGTCCAACCCCAGCTCCGGATCGCGGACCACCTGGTGGGCCGCCGGCGTGGAGAGCACGATCGGAAAGGTCGGCGGCGCGATCACGTCGGAGTACCCCAGCGCCTTGGCGGCCGCCGGGTCGCGGTAGGCCGGGTTGTCGTCGCCGATCGCGTCGGCGAACTCGCGGATCTTCTCGCGGCCGACCTCGTACGGTGCGGTGGGCGGGTACACCCGGCCGACGTATGACTCATCCAGCGGCATAGCGGCACGCTATCTCACCGCTGCCGGGGACCACACCGCCGCGGTGCCGCCCGGCCGGGACCGTGCCCCCGGAAACGCCACTGGCGCCTCCGCGGGGAGGCGCCAGGTCTGGCGTGCGTGATGCGGCGGCCGGGGCCGCCGGCGAGCGCTAGCGGGTCTCGCGGTGCGCGGTGTGCCGGCCGCAGTTGGGGCAGAACTTCTTCAGCTCCACCCGGTCCGGGTCGTTGCGCCGGTTCTTCTTGGTGATGTAGTTGCGGTGCTTGCACTCCTGGCACGCCAAGGTGATCTTCGGTCGGACGTCGGTGGCTGCCACTTCTCGTGCCTTTCGTAGAGGTCATGCGATCTATGCGGTAGCGAGGGCCGGACTTGAACCGGCGACACAGCGATTATGAGCCGCTTGCTCTACCAGGCTGAGCTACCCCGCCTTGTTCGTCCAGCGCGCCTTGTAGCAAACCGCGCCGGACACCAGAATATGCCCGGAGCCCGATCCGACGAGCTGGCGTGGAACAACCGCAACCCCCGTCGACGAGTGCTCCGGCGAACCAGAGCCCCCTTACGGAATCGAACCGTAGACCTTCTCCTTACCATGGAGACGCTCTGCCGACTGAGCTAAGGGGGCCAACCGCTGACGCGGTAAGACGGTCCGAAAGACCGAGCCGCCAACCACGCCGGGGAGACTCTACCCGACCCCGCTGCCGTTACCGAAATTGGGTACCGAACCCCCGCAGCGGGCGGAATCGCCGGCGGGAACGGGCGCACACAACGGCCCGGCCGGGTGCGGAGTCGCGGTCGGCAGCCCGGAGTCGAGAGGAAGCCGGCCGGCACCGGCAGGGCGGCCGGGCCCGCGCTCGGACCACTGGTTGCCAGGGCATGGAAAAGCCCTGGTGATCGCACGGGGGAACGACCACCAGGGCGAGTTAAGTATGAACCCTGGGTAGTCGGTTGGCAACCCCGTGCAACGAATTCGTAGACATTGTTGTCGAGGCACATCCGGACGAAGCGTCCAGGTACGAGCCTGATGGCACCCAGGACCCTCGATCTAGCGTCGAGGCGTCCGGTTCGGTGGCGGCTGTTGGGTTCGAACCAACGTAGGCTGAGCCGGCAGATTTACAGTCTGCTCCCTTTGACCACTCGGGCAAACCGCCGTGTACGCCACACCGTATCAAGCCCGCGCGGGCCTGCCCGGTGCGGGGCCGTCCGAGCGTACACGAGCACCGTAACCGCACCGCGCCACTCCGGCGGCGGGCGGCAGGCCGGTGCGCGAGGGCGTTCCGCTACCGTCGCGGTAGCCGGCACCACGCGCACGTCCGGGCCGGCGGGCATCGCAGTCGAGTCCACCGCAAGGAGCAGCCATGGCCGATCCCTCGTTCGACGTCGTCAGCAAGATCGACCGCCAGGAAGCGGACAACGCGCTCAACCAGGCCGCCAAGGAACTCGCCCAGCGCTTCGACTTCCGGGGCACCAACACCACGATCGACTGGTCCGGCGAGCTGGGCATCACCATCCGGGCCGACACCGAGGAGCGCGCGAGCGCCGCGCTCGAGGTCTTCAAGGAGAAGCTCATCAAGCGCTCCATCTCGCTCAAGTCACTGGACGCCGGCGAGCCGCGGTCCTCGGGCAAGCAGTACGTGATCAACGGCACGCTCAAGCAGGGCATCGAGTCCGAGGTGGCCAAGAAGATCACCAAGGCGATCCGTGACTCCGGTCCCAAGGGCGTCCAGGCCCAGATCCAGGGCGAGCAGGTGCGGGTGTCGGGCAAGAAGCGCGACGACCTGCAGGCAGTCATCGCGTTGCTCAAGGCCGAGGACTTCGGCGTAGCCCTGCAGTTCGACAACTACCGGTGACCGGGACCGCGAGCGGGCACCGCATGAACGGCGGCATCGCGTGAAGGGCGGCACCGCGTGAAGGGCGGCACCGAATGAAGGGCGGCACCGAATGAAGGGCATCGTCCTGGCCGGCGGTTCGGGTTCGCGGCTGCACCCGATCACCCGGGCGGTCAGCAAGCAACTGCTGCCGGTCTATGACAAGCCGATGATCTACTACCCGCTGTCGGTGCTGATGCTCGCCGGCATCACCGAGATCCTGATCATCACCACCCCGCACGACCAGGACCAGTTCATCCGGCTGCTCGGCGACGGCTCGGACTTCGGCATCCGGCTGAGCTATGCGGTGCAGCCCGAGCCCAACGGCCTGGCCCAGGCTTTCCTGATCGGCCGCGAGCACGTCGGCTCGGACAGCGTGGCACTGGTGCTCGGCGACAACATCTTCTACGGCCACGGGCTGGGCGGCCTGCTGACCGACGCCGCACAGCTGAACGTGGGCTGCCGGCTGTTCGGCTACCACGTCTCCGATCCGCAGCGCTACGGCGTCGCCGAGGCCGACGCGAACGGCCGACTGATCTCGATCGAGGAGAAGCCGGTCGCACCCAGGTCGAACCTGGCCGTCACCGGCCTGTACTTCTACGACAACGCCGTGCTGGACGCCGCCGCCGAGCTGCGTCCGTCGGTCCGCGGCGAACTGGAGATCACCGACCTGAACAACCTCTACGTCGCCCAGGGCACCGCCGAACTGATCGACCTGGGCCGGGGCACGGCGTGGCTGGACACCGGCACCCACGACTCGCTGCTGGAGGCCGGCCAGTTCGTGCAGGTCCTTGAGCACCGGCAGGGGGTGCGGATCGCCTGCCTGGAGGAGATCGCGCTGGCGCGCGGTTTCATCGACGCCTCCCAGGCGCTGGCGCTGGGCCAGGCGCAGGCCTCCTCGGGCTACGGGCAGTACATCGTGGAGGTGGCCCAGCGCAAGCTGGCCCAGGGCCACTAGGCCGGCGGGTCCGGGGGCAGCAGGGCGGCAGCCGGCCCGGGCTCGTTGCCCGGTGCGCCCACCACCCGCTCTACCCGGCTGGGCCCCGGCAGCAGCGGCAGGCCGGCTGTCCGCCAGGCCTGGACACCGCCCACCAGATCGGTGGCGTCGACGCCGATCGAGCGCAGCGCGGCCGCGGCCAGCGAGGAGGTGTAGCCCTCCGCGCACACCACGACCCACCGCTGTCCGGCGCGGGCCTGCGGCAGCCGGTTCGGCGAACCCGGGTGCAGCCGCCATTCCAAGTGGTTGCGCTCCACCACCAGGGCACCGCTGATCTCACCGTCGCGGGCTCGCTGCCAGGCCGGCCGGATGTCGACCAGCAGGGCACCGTCGCGAACCGAGGCAGCCGCTTCGGCGGCACTCAGCCGCTCCAGCTGCGCCCGGGCGGCGGCCAGCAGGCCGTCCACGTCGCCGAAGCCGGGGTCGGCGTTCATGCCGCAAAGGTAGTACGGGGCAGTTCGGGTTCCGGGTCCTCGGTCGGCATGCTGGCCACCAGCCGCAGGCCGCCGGTGGCGCCGCCGTCGCTGCCCAGATCGTAGAAGTTCATGCTGGTCAGCGGCGGTGAGTAGGCATGCACGCTGACTGCGGGTGAGCCCGACAGGTTGCGGACGTCGTGCACGTAGTGGGCGCCGAACGCCACCCCGGCACCGACCGGTCGCCGGCGCTCCAGCAGGACCGCCTCGCCGTTCCCGGTGCCGGGCCTGACGATCGCCTCGGACAGCGTGCCGGTCAGCACGGTGAACGCCCCGCCCGATCCGCCGTGGTCGTGCAACTGGGTGCCCTGGCTCGGCAGCCAGCTGATCAGCCACAGGTCCAGCTGCCGGTCGCGGTACAACCGCCGGTGCCAGCGCCGGGCCTCGTCGAAGCTGACCAGGTACTCCCCGGCGCGGACCTCGGCCGCGGCGAAGGTGGCGTACCGCAGCAGCTCGGCAGGCGTGAAGAGGTCTCCGGCACGGTGCGGGGAGCCGAAGGGACGCCGAAGGGCGCTCATGGCGGGGTTCTCCAGAGTTGGCGGTACAGGACGCGACTGCGCGAGCAGGTCCTGACTAACAGCTCTGGTCGTAGGCGTAGGCGCGCCGGCTGGTCCAGAAGGACACCTGCCAGTACGGGCGCGCCCGGCCGGCCTGTGCAGGGCGGCCGAAGGGGGTCATGGCATCAGTATGCCGACCGCGGCAGGGTTTTCCTAGCTTGCCCATCGGAAAGATGTCATCAGCTTCTCGAACCGCTGCAGCAGCTCGGAGCAGCTGTTGCCACCGCTGAGCTCGGCCAGCAGTGCGAGGTGGCCACCCGGAACCGGCACCACGTACCGGGCGGACCCCGAGGAGGCGTCCACGTCGATCAGTTCGGCAACCGGACTGTCGGCGCTGAGCCGGACCGAGTCGACCGGTTCGTCCAGCAGGCCGATGCTGAGCACGGCGCTGGCCGGGGTCAGGCCGGCCATGGTGATCACGGCAGTGCTGAGCACGGCCACCACCGGGGCGCCACCGACCTCCTCCGGCACGGTTCCGTCGTCGGGCGTGGCCACCAGCCAATCCCGACAGTCCAGTTCGAAGGCCGGCAACTCCAATGCGTGAAGATCGCTATCCATAACGCCCCCTCGCTCACGCTGTATTACCGCGGAACCGCCAGCACCGGATTCGGAGCCCGCGTTGGTGGTACCCGCGGCGCCGGGCTTCTAGACATGATTCTGGAAAGTCAGAGCTCAATCCGCTTCAATCCGGACACCGTCGTTGCCAGAAAATACCATCCGGACGGGTTTGAAACCAGAAGCTGCGGGATTGCTTTTCGCGTAACGCTTTTCTCCACCGCAGGGCGGTTCCGCACCGCCGGAACAACCGCCTACCAACAGGTCCGAACAGGCTTCATCGGACACTTCGGGATGCTTGTTCCAACTCGGTCTCGTGCTGTTGATATGCGGCCAGACTGGCTGCGACCGATGCAGCCGCACTGTCCCAAAATGTCTGCAATGCCGCGCGTTGTTTGTGCCAGTTACCGTCTACCCGGCGAAATGCATGGTAAAGATCCGGATCATTCATATGGCCACATAAGTCACCAGGAACGGCCAACTCGCCGGCAAGCCCGCGGACCGTGGCGACCAGCCGGGCCAACCCCTCGAAATCCACTTCGATGGCGCCGGCGGCGTCCCGGACGGCCTCTGAGCGTGCCTGCATACCGGCCCACGCTAGACATACCGCCGAGCCGGTGCAAAAGTTTTCCACAGCCCGCGCAGCCGTGAGCGAGGCCACTGGGTCCGACGCCTCGCCCCGCCTAGACTGGGAAGGCAGCGCCGGACGCCCCAGGGTGCCGGTTCGGTGGCTGCTCACCAGTTAGCGGTATGGGAGGCGGACAGCCGCATGTCCACACAGGTCCAGCAGCTCGATCGGGTCGTCATCCGGATCGCCGGAGACTCCGGGGACGGCATGCAACTGACCGGCGACCGCTTCACCCAGGAAACGGCCAACTTCGGCAACGACCTGTCCACCCAGCCGAACTTCCCGGCCGAGATCCGAGCCCCGGCCGGAACGCTGGCCGGCGTCTCCTCCTTCCAGCTGCACTTCGCCGACCACGACATCCTGACCCCCGGTGACCGGCCGGACGTGCTGGTGGCGATGAACCCGGCGGCGCTGAAGGCCAACCTCGGCGACCTGCTCAAGGGCGCCACCATCATCGTCGACACCCGCGACTTCACCGAGCGGGCGCTGGCCCGGGTCGGCTGGTCGTCCAACCCGCTCACCGACGGCACCCTGGACTCGTTCACGGTGCACGCCCTCGACCTCACCCAGCTGACCCTGGATGCGCTCGCCCACACCGACCTCTCGCGCAAGGACGCCGGCCGGTCCAAGAACATGTACGCGCTCGGCCTGCTGTCCTGGATGTATTCCCGGCCCACCGAGGGCACCATCTCGTTCCTGCGGGAGAAGTTCGCCAAGAAGCCCGAGATCGCCGAGGCCAACGTCGCGGCCTTCAAGGCCGGCTGGAACTACGGCGAGACCACCGAGGCCTTCGGGGTCTCCTACGAGATCAAGCCGGCTGCGCTGGCCGCCGGCACCTACCGCAACATCTCCGGAAACCTGGCGCTGGCCTACGGCCTGATCGCCGGCGCGCAGTTGACCGGCCTGCCGCTCTTCCTCGGCGCCTACCCGATCACGCCGGCCTCGGACATCCTGCACGAGCTGTCCAAGCACAAGCGCTTCGGCGTCACCACCTTCCAGGCCGAGGACGAGATCGCCGGCATCGGGGCGGCACTGGGCGCCTCGTTCGGGGGCGCGCTGGGGGTCACCACCTCCTCCGGCCCCGGCATCGCGCTCAAGGCCGAGACGATCGGGCTGGCGGTGAGCCTGGAGCTGCCGCTGGTGATCGTCGACGTCCAGCGCGGTGGCCCGTCCACCGGCCTGCCGACCAAGACCGAGCAGTCAGACCTGCTGCAGGCGATGTACGGCCGCAACGGCGAGGCTCCGGTGCCGATCGTGGCACCGCGGTCGCCGGCGGACTGCTTCAACGCCGCCATCGAGGCGATCCGGATCGCGACCAGCTACCGCACACCGGTCTTCCTGCTCTCCGACGGTTACGTCGCCAACGGCTCCGAGCCCTGGCGGCTGCCCGAGCTGAGCGAGCTGCCGGACCTGGCGGTGGAGTTCCTGGACCGGCCCAACGCCGAGGACGGGCAGTTCCTGCCCTACCTGCGCGACCCCGAGACGCTGGCCCGGCCGTGGGCGGTGCCCGGGACCCCCGGCCTGGAGCATCGCATCGGCGGCATCGAGAAGGCCGACAAGACCGGCAACATCTCCTACGACCCCGACAACCACGACTTCATGGTGCGGACCCGGCAGGCCAAGGTGGACGGCATCGCCAAGACCATCCCGCCGGTCGAGGTCGACGACGCCACCGGCAGCGCCAAGGTGCTGGTACTGGGCTGGGGCTCGACCTACGGGCCGATCGGTGCCGCGGTGCGACGGGTGCGACGGGCCGGTCACCAGATCGCCCAGGCCCACCTGCGCCACCTCAACCCGTTCCCGGCCAACCTGGGCGAGGTGCTGGCCCGCTACGACAAGGTGGTCATCCCGGAAATGAACATGGGTCAACTGGCGTTGCTGGTTCGGGGTCGCTACCTCACCGACGTGCTGTCGGTCACCCAGGTGCGCGGCATGCCCTTCCGGGCCTCCGAGCTCGCCGACATGTTGCAGGGAGTCGTGACCAGCAATGACTGATCTTGGGCTCAAGGCCAAGGACTTCAAGACCGACCAGGAGGTTCGGTGGTGTCCTGGTTGCGGTGACTACGCAGTGCTGGCTGCCGTCCAGGGCTTCATGCCGGAGCTGAACATCGCGCGCGAGAACATCGTCTTCATCTCCGGGATCGGCTGTTCCTCCCGCTTCCCGTATTACATGAACACCTACGGGATGCACTCCATCCACGGCCGGGCGCCGGCGATCGCCACCGGCCTGGCGGCCAGCCGTCCGGACCTGCGGGTGTTCGTGGTCACCGGTGACGGCGACGCCCTGTCGATCGGCGGCAACCACCTGATCCACGCGCTGCGCCGCAACGTCAACCTGACGATCCTGCTGTTCAACAACCGGATCTACGGGCTGACCAAGGGCCAGTACTCCCCCACCAGCGAGCGCGGCAAGATCACCAAGTCCACCCCGATGGGGTCGCTGGACAACCCGTTCAACCCGGTCTCGCTGGCACTGGGCGCCGAGGCCACCTTCGTGGCCCGGACGCTGGACTCCGACCGCAAGCACCTCACCTCGGTGCTGCGGGCCGCCACCGAGCACCAGGGCACCTCGCTGGTCGAGATCTACCAGAACTGCAACATCTTCAACGACGGCGCCTTCGACCTGCTCAAGGACCCCGAGACCAAGGGCGACTGGATCATCGGCCTCGAGCACGGCAAGGAGATCCGGTTCGGCACGGCCGACGCGCCGGCCTCCCGGGCGGTGGTGCGCGACCCGGGCACCGGCGCCCTGGCGGTCGAGGACGGCGTGCCGGCGGGCGATCGGCGAGTCGTGGTGCACGACGCGCACGCCGAGGACCCGTCCTACGCCTTCGCGCTGTCCCGGCTGTCCCAGATCGACTCGCGGTACTCCCCGATGGGGGTCTTCCGCGACGTCGCCCGGCCGAGCTATGACCAGCTGCTCAACGACCAGCTCGCGGTCGCCAAGGCCAAGGCGCCCGGCGACACCGACGCGCTGGCCAGCCTGTTGCACGGCAGCGATACCTGGACGATCGGCTGACTTGCCCGATCACCGCAAGGGGCTGATCTTCGGGTTCGGCGCGTACCTGCTCTGGGGCCTCTTCCCGCTCTACTGGCCGCTGCTCAAACCGGCCGGGGCCGTCGAGATCCTCGCCCAGCGGATGATCTGGTCGCTGCTGCTGATCGCGGCGGTACTTCTGCTGACCCGGGGGTTCGGATCGGTCCGGCAGCTGCTGACCGACCGGGGCAAGGTTGTCCGGCTGATGCTGGCCGCCGTGGTGGTGTCGGTGAACTGGGGTATCTACATCTGGGGAGTGAACAGCGGCCAGGTGGTGGAGACCAGCCTGGGTTACTTCATCAATCCGCTGCTGACCATCCTGCTGGGCGTGCTGGTGCTCAAGGAGCAGCTGCGAAGGACGCAGTGGATAGCGGTGGGCATCGCGACCGTGGCGATCGTGGTCCTCACCGTGGACTACGGCCGGCTGCCCTGGATCGCGCTCTCGCTGGCCACCTCGTTCGGCTGCTACGGCTTTCTCAAGAAGCAAGTCAGTGCCGGAGCCGTGGAGACGCTGGCCGTCGAGACCGCGGTGCTGGCCGTCCCGGCACTGCTGACCCTGGTGGTGCTGGCCGAGCAGTCCCGACTGACCTTCGGCCATGCCGGCCCGGGCAACGCCGTGCTGCTGGCGGCCACCGGGGTGGTCACGGCCGTCCCGCTGCTGCTGTTCGGCGCCGCCGCGAGCCGGCTGCCGTTGAGTTCGATCGGACTGCTGCAGTACTTGGCGCCGACGCTGCAATTCCTGGTGGGAGTAGGCCTGCGGCACGAGCCGATGCCACTGGCCCGGCTACTGGGTTTCGTCCTGGTGTGGATCGCGCTGGTGGTCCTGACTGCCGACGCGCTGAGCCGGCGCCGCGCCGGCGCATTGACCCGGTCGGCGCAGGCCACGGCGGCCTGACCGCCGCCGAAAGCGCTACTTCAGCCGCTGCAGCTCGGGCTCGTCCGTGCTGCGCCGACGGGTGCCCACCACCACCAGGACCAGTCCGATCAGCACCACCAGCACGAGAAGTACCAGGGGCACGAACCCGACGGACAGGCTCGCCTGGGCGATCCGCTTCGGAAGGGCGAGCACTGCCCGGCTCGGAGTGCGCGACTCGGGGGCCGGACGCTGAGCAGGCGCGGGACGCCGGCTCGGGGCCGCGCTGGCCGGCCGGGACGGGGCCGGAGACGCTGCGATCGGCCGGCCGGCAGCCTGCCCGCCGGTCGCGCTGCTGCCGCCGCCCTGGCCGCCGGTCGAGCCACTGGCTGCCGAGCTACCGCCCGCCTGGATCGGGACACTGACCCCCGGCTGCCCGGACGGCGCTGACGGGAGCGGGGTGGGCACCGGTACCGGACCGGGTAACGCCGGCGGGGTCGGCTGAGCTGACTGGCTGGGCAGCAGGTTGCGCGCCGCCTGCTCAGCCGCCTTGCGTGCTGCCTCGGCCTGGGCACGAGCAGCCCGCTCGGCGTCGGCGGCCGCCTGGGCCGCCTGCTGCGTCTCCTGGCGGAGCCGCTGGGCTGCCTTGTCTGCCAGCCGCCCGACGATCGGCAGCGGGTCGACGGAGCTGGGCCAGCCGATCAACCCGGCCGCACCGGCCCGACCTTGCCGAGAAGTCTCGGCGGCGGTGCCCTGCTCCGGCTGACCAGCCGTGCCGGTCACCGACTGCCGGTTCTGCCTGGGCGCCAGCTGGGCGGGCAACGGCTGTGCGGCCACCCCGGCCTTTGCCTGCGCTGCCGCCTTGGCCTGCGCTACCGCTTTCGCCCGCGCCGCCTTCGCCTGCGCTACCGCCTTTGCGTGGGCGAGCGCCTTTGCCTTCGCCGCGGCGACCTTGACCTTGGCCTTGGCGGCCGCCTTGGCCTTGGCAGCTGCCCGCGCACGCGCGGCTTCGATCGCAGCAGCCGCCTTGGCCCTGGCAGCTGCCGACGCTGCGGCGCCGTGCTGCTTGCCGGCGCCGGCGTGCCCGCTGACCGAGGAATGCGTCGCCGGACGGCTGGCGGAGGAGTGCGAGTTGGCGGCCCCGGCGGGCTGGGTGAGCGACAGGGTGAGGACGAGGGTGACAACGCAGAAGACCGCGCCGGCGATCAGGCGGCGCGGGGCGCGAAACAGGCTCGCCACGGTAGTCACGTTGTAGTCCGTCGGCCTTCCGAGTACAGCGTTACCGATTTGTCTGAAGTGTAGCGGTTGCTTACTAGCAGTGAACATCCTGTGAGTAATAGAACCACACGTCGATAAAACATGCGAGGTAGAAAGTTGGGCAATCCGGAGCCAATCTTGCGGAAGACCTGCAATTCTAACTACGCACAGTAGTCAACTGCAGTCACCGAAGCCAGGCTTTTGGCACGCTTCCGGGGAACGCGGCGGCCGATTCAGGACCGGGCGGCCGCCTTGGCCCGAGCCCGCTCGCGCTGCTCGACGAAGCGGCTGGCCTGCTCGTCCAGTTGGCTGAGGAACCGCGCCAGTTCCTCGCGCGCCCGCTCCCCGGCCGGTCCCAGGCCGTCCCGGTCGAAGACGTTCCAGAACTTCAGCACCGGGGTGATCACCGCGTCGTGGTGCAGCCGCAGGTCGTAGATGCCGGCCTTGGCGATGATCACCGAACTGCGTAGGAAGTCCGGCATGGTGGCACCCGGCATCTGGAAGCCGACCACCTCGTCACGCACCGCAGCCATGGTGTCGTCCGGGGCGATCTCGAAGGCGGCGGCGATCAGGTTGCGGTAGAAGACCATGTGCAGGTTCTCGTCCTGCGCGACCCGGGCCAGCAGCTGCTCGGCCAGCGGGCAGCCGGCCGCCTTTCCGGTGTTGCGGTGCGAGACCCGGGTGGCGAGTTCCTGGAAGGAGACGTAGGCCAGTGCCTGCAGGGGCGTCTTGTCCCCCGAGTCGTAGCCGAGTGCCATGTGCTCCATCCGCAGGGCCTCCAGCCGAACCGGATCGACGCCACGGGTCACCACCAGGTAGTCCCGCAGCGCGATGGCGTGCCGGCCCTCCTCGGCGGTCCACTGCCCCACCCACTGCCCCCAGGCGCCGTCCCGGCCGAAGCTGGTGGCGATCTCGCGGTGGTAGGAGGGCAGGTTGTCCTCGGTCAGCAGGTTGACCACCATGGCGGTGCGGGCGACCCGGTCCAGCGGCGAGTCCTCGGGGCGCCAGTCCTCGCCACCCAGGAAGGCGAAGTCCCGGCCCCGGCTCCACGGCACGTAGTCGTGCGGCATCCACGGCCGGGCCACCGACTGGTGCCGGTCGAGATTGGCCGCCACCACTGGCTCGAGTTCGTGCAGCAGCCAGCTGGGCGCGCGCTCGGTCGTGGTCGTGGTCATGTGCGCTCCCCGGTCGAGGCGATGGGCTAACCTACGCCATCGTAGGTTACCGAGCCGGCAAGCCGTGCCGGCCCGTCAGCCGCTGCGCAGCACGACCAGGTCCGCCAGCGCTCGCAGGGCAGCGGTGGCCGGCAGCTCCGGCAGGCCGGCGATGGTCGCCCGGGCCGAGTCGGCGAAGTCCAGCATGGTGCTCCTGGCCTGCTCCAGCGCCTCGGAGGAGCGCAGCAACGACAGCGCCTCGGCGTGCTCGCACTCGTCGGTCAGCGGCCGGCTGACCAGCTCACGCAGCCGCTGGGTCGACGGGTCGCTGCCCTGCAGCGCGTAGAGCACCGGCAGCGTCTGGACACCCTCGCGCAGGTCGGTGCCGGGCGTCTTGCCGGACTGACCGGTCTCCGAGGCGATGTCGAGGATGTCGTCGGAGATCTGGAAGGCGATGCCCAGTTGCTCGCCGAAGGCCCGCAGGCCGTCCACAGTGTCCTCCGGCACGCCGGCGAACCGGGCGCCGAACTCGGCCGCGGTGGCGATCAGCGAGCCGGTCTTGTCCGCCAGCACCGACAGGTAGTGCTCGACCGGATCGACGCCGGGCTTCGGGCCGACCGTCTCCCGGATCTGCCCGGTCACCAGCCGCTCGAAGGTGCGCGCCTGGATCCGGACCGCCTCCGGGCCCAGGTCGGCCAGGATGTCGGAGGCGCGTGCGAACAGGAAGTCGCCGGTCAGGATGGCGACCGTGTTGCTCCACCGGGTGTTGGCCGCGGTGGCCCCGCGCCGGACGGTCGCCTCGTCCATCACGTCGTCGTGGTACAGGGTGGCCAGGTGGGTCAGCTCGCACACCACCGCCGACATCACCACCGCATCGGCATCGACGCCGGCACCGTCACGGCCGAACTGCGCGGCCAGCAGGGTCAGCAGCGGCCGGAACCGCTTGCCCCCGGCGTCGACGAGGTACTTGGCCACGTCTGCCACGAACTCGTCCTCGGACCGGACCGCCGCCTGCAGTGCCGACTCGACGACCTGCAGGCCCTGGCGAACGGTCGATTCCAGAGCCGGGTCGTCGAACTCGATTCCGACCGCGCGCAGCGAGGACTGGTGAGTCACCCGCGTAACTTAGCTGCCTTGTCGGCGAGGTCGAGCAGCGGCTGCGGGAAGACTCCCAGCACCAGGGTCGCCGCGGTGCCCACCGTGATCGCGATGGTCGACAGCGGCGACGGGATGGTCACCGTAGGCCCGTCCTCGGCAGGCTCGGCGAAGAACATCATCACCACGATGCGCAGGTAGAAGAAGGCGGCGATCGCCGAGGCGATCAGCGCGATCACCACCAGCGGTCCGGCGATGTGGTACGCCGCCCGGAACACCACGAACTTGCCGGTGAACCCGCTGGTCAGCGGGATACCGGCCAGCGCCAGCAGCAGGAAGGTGAAGGTGGCCGCGAACAGCGGCGACCGGCGGGCCAGGCCCGACCACTGGGCAAGGTGGTTGGCCTCGCCGTTGCTGTCGCGCACCAGCGTCAGCAGCCCGAACGCCGCGACGGTTGTGAAGCCGTAGGCGACCAGGTAGAACAGCACGCTGGAAAGCCCGGCCCGATCCAGCGACACCAGGCCGACCAGGATGAAGCCGGCGTGCGCGATCGAGGAATAGGCCAGGATCCGCTTGAGGTCGGTCTGGGTCAACCCGACGACCGCGCCCACCACCATCGAGGCGATCGCGACCGCCCAGATGATCGGACGCCAGTTCCAGGCGCTGATCGAGAAACCCACGTAGAGCACCCGGATGATCGCGCCGAACGCCGCGATCTTGGTGCACGAGGCCATGAACGCGGTGACCGGGGTCGGCGAGCCCTGGTAGACATCCGGCGTCCAGGAGTGGAACGGCGCGATGCCGGCCTTGAAGAGCAGGCCCACCAGCAGCAACCCGAAGCCGAGGTAGAGCAGCACGTCGGACTGGGTGGAGGTGTTCTGCGCCTGCAGGATGGCGAACAGGTCGACCGAGCCCGCGTAGCCGTACAGCAGGGCCAGCCCGTACAGGAAGAACGCCGACGCGAACGCGCCCAGCAGGAAGTACTTGATGGCCGCTTCCTGGCTCAGCAGCCGGCGCCGCCGGGACAATCCCGCGATCAGGTACAGCGGCAGCGACAGCACCTCCAGCGCGACGAACATCACCAGCAGGTTGTTGGCCGCCGGGAAGATCAGCATGCCGCCGATGGCGAACAGGGTGAGCGGGTAGATCTCGGTCTGCACCCGGTCGCTGACGGCCAGCCGCCGGTCGGCCGGCGAGCCGACCACCACCGCCGCCGAGGCCACGATCGCCCCGCCGGGCTCGACGGCCCGCTCGGCGATCATCAGCACCGACAGCATGCCGAGCACCAGGATGGCGCCCTGCAGGAACAGCGTGACGCCGTCGACGGACAGCGCGCTGGCCGCGGTCAGGGTGGAGCGGCCGCGCAGCGTGATGACGTCGATCAGCGCGGCCAACAGCGCCAGCAGGGTCAGTCCGAGCTGCAGCTGGACGCGCCGCTCGCGCGGGGCGAGGGCCTCCACCAGGACGCCCAGGCAGGCCGCGCCCAGCACGATCAGGATCGGGGCCAGCGCGGCATAGCTGATCGACGGAGCCTGGACCCGGCTGGTGTCGGCAGCGGCTGAGATGGTCGGCATGGCCGAGACCACGGTCAGCGGGCTCACTTGTGTCCCCCATCGATCTTGTGCAGGGCGGCGGGCGGCGGGTCGGTCTGGCCGACGTCGTGCAGGGTGGACTGCACGGCCGGGTTGATGATGTCGATGACCGGCTTGGGATAGATGCCGAGCGCGAAGATCAGCACGATCAACGGCGTCACCGCCAGCAGCTCGCGGGCGTTCAGGTCACCGAAGCCACCGACCCGCTCGTGCAGGCTGCCCTGCATGGTGCGTTGGTAGAGCAGCAGGACGTAGAGCGCGGCCAGGATGATGCCGGTGGTGGCCACGATGGCCAGCGCCCGGTGCCGGGTGAAGGTGCCCAACAGGGTCAGGAACTCGCTGATGAAGGTGTTCATGCCGGGCAGCGCCAGCGTCGCCAGTCCGGCGATCAGGAACACCCCGCCCAGCCGCGGGGCGACCTTGGCGGTGCCACCGAAGTCGGCGATCTGCCGGCTCTTGCCGCGCGCGACCAGGAAGCCGACCACCAGGAACAGCAACCCGGTGGCCAGGCCGTGGTTGACCATGTACAGCACCGCACCGGTGCCGCCCTGGCTGGTGAAGGCGAAGATACCCAGGCCGATGAAGCCGAAGTGCGCCACCGAGGTGTAGGCCACCAGCCGCTTCATGTCGCGCTGGCCCATCGCCAGGAACGCCGCGTACAGCACCCCGATCACCGACAGGATCAGGATCGGCATGGCGAAGTACCGGGACGCCTCGGGGAACAGCGGCAGGCAGTAGCGCAGGAAGCCGAAGGTGCCGACCTTGTCCAGCACGCCCACCAGCAGCGCGGCCCCACCGGCCGGTGCCTCGGCGCCGGCGTCGGGCAGCCAGGTGTGGAACGGGAACAGCGGGGCCTTGATGGCGAAGGCGATGAAGAAGCCGAGGAACAGCCACTTCTGGCTCGCGCCCTCCGGCACGTGTCCGACCAGGTCGGAGAAGGCGAAGCTCGAGGTGCCGGAGGTGACGTAGAGCCCGATCACCGACGCCAGCATCAGCAGGCCGCCGACCAGGGAGTACAGGAAGAACTTCATCGCCGCGTACTGCCGGCGTGGGCCGCCGAAGCTGCCGATGATGAAGTACATCGGCACCAGCATGGCCTCGAAGAACACGTAGAACAGGAACACGTCGGTGGCCGCGAACACCCCGATCATGAACACCTCGAGCAGCAGCACCAGCCCGAAGAAGGCCTTCGGCGAGCGGGCCGGCATCCGCAGTTCCTCGGCATCCTCGACGCTGTCGAAGCTCCGCCAGGACGCCAGCAGCACGCACGGCACCAGCAGGGTGGCCATACCGATCAGCACCAGCGCGATGCCGTCCAGGCCGAAGGCGAAGTGCACGCCGAGGTCGGAGATCCATACCCACGAGCCGTTGAACTGGAACCGGTCGGCGCCCGCGCCGGTGTCGAAGGCGAAACCGAGCACCACGACGTAGCCGAAGGTCACCACCGAGGCCAGCAGGGCGACCTGCTTGGCCAGCAGGGTTCGTGCCGCAGGCAGCGCGAAGATCACCAGGCTGCCGACCAGTGGAACGGCGAGGAGCCCGAGCAGGCTGAGACTGTGCATCAGGAGAACCTCACCGCGAGCAGGACCGCGAGCACCACCGCGGTGCCGGCCAGCATGGACAGGGCGTAGGAGCGGACGAAGCCGGTCTGAAGCCGGCGCAGCCTGCCGGACCCGCCACCGAGGCCGGCGGCGAGGGTGTTCACCGCGCCGTCGACGCCCCGGTTGTCCAGAAACACCAGGCCGCGCACCAGCCACTGGCCCGGGCGCATCAGCACGGTCTCGTTGAAGGCGTCGGCGTAGAGGTTGCGCCGGGCCGCCACCGTCACCGGGGAGCCCGCCGGCTGCACCACCGGCACCGGCCGCACCCCGAAGGCGACGATCGCACCGGCCACCCCGAAGGCCACCACCAGCAGCGTGATCAGGGTCAGCACGCCCGGCGAGACGGTGTGCAGGCCCTCCTCCACCGAGGGGCCGACCGACGGCTCCAGCCAGTGCTGCAGGGCGCCGCCGTAGACCAGCGCGCCGCCGCCGACCAGCGACAGCACGCCGAGCACCATCAGCGGTGCCTTCATCACCAGCGGCGCCTCGTGCGGGTGCACGTCGTCCTCCCAGCGGCGCCGGCCGTGGAAGGTCATCACCAGCGCCCGGGTCATGTAGAACGCGGTCAGGCCGGCACCGAGCAGCGCCACCCCGCCCAGCACCCAGCCGCTGGTGCCGCCCTTGTCGAAGGCGGCTTCGATGATCTTGTCCTTGGTGAAGAAGCCGGTCGCCAGCGGGAAGCCGATGATGGCCAGGTAGCCGCAGACGAACACCAGATAGGTGACCGGCATGACCCGGGCCAGCCCGCCGAACCGGCGCATGTTGATCCGGTCGTTCATGGCGTGCATCACCGACCCCGCCGACAGGAACAGCGCCGCCTTGAAGAAGCCGTGCCCGAGCAGGTGCAGGATGCCGATCGCGTACACGCCCTTGCCCAGGCCAACCGCCAGGAACATGTAGCCGATCTGGCTGACCGTGGAGTAGGCCAGCACCCGCTTCAGGTCGTCCTGGCCGAAGGCGCAGACGCAGCCGTAGAGCAGGGTGATGGCGCCGACGACGGTGACCACCGTCCGGCCGGTCTGGGTGAGGTCGAAGATCGCCGCCGACCGGGCGATCAGGTACACCCCGGCGGTGACCATGGTCGCCGCGTGGATCAGTGCCGAGACCGGCGTCGGGCCCTCCATGGCGTCCGGCAGCCAGGTCTGCAACGGGAACTGCCCGGACTTGCCGCAGGCGCCGAGCAGCAGCATCAGCGCGATCGCGGTGACCGCCCCGCCGGACAGGCTGCTGACCCCGGCGAAGACCTTGTCGAAGCTGGTGGAACCCAGGTAGACGAACATCAGCATGATCGCGATCGACAGGCCCACGTCGCCGACCCGGTTGGCGATGAAGGCCTTCTTGGCGGCGGTGCCGGCCGAGTCCCGGGTGTAGTAGTAGCCGATCAGCAGGTACGAGGCCAGGCCCACGCCCTCCCAGCCGACATAAAGCAACAGGTAGCTGTTGGCCAGCACCAGCAGCAACATCGCGGCCACGAACAGGTGGAAGTAGCCGAAGAACCGCCGACGCCCGGGGTCGTGGTCCATGTAGCCGACCGCGTAGATGTGGATCAGCGAGCCGACCCCGGTGATCAGCAGCACGAAGGTCAGCGCCAGCGGGTCGAGCAGGAAGCCGGCGTCGACCTGGAACCCGCCGACCGGCACCCAGCTGAACAGGTGCAGGTTGCGCTCCCGTGCCTCACCGGTCTCGTCCTTGATGGAGAAGAACAGCCATACGCTGTAGACGAACAGCCCGACCGGGACGAGCGCACCGAGCAGGTGGCCCCACCGGTCGGCTCGCTTGCCGAGCAGCAACAGCAGCGCTGCCGACAGCGCCGGCACTGCCACCAGCAGCCAGGCCGAGGACTGGATTCCGTGCGCGGCGTTCACTGTTTCTCGCAGCTCCTCTTAGTACTTCAGGAGGTTCGCGTCGTCGACCGAGGCCGACCGTCGCGTCCGGAAGATGGACATGATGATGGCCAGGCCCACCACGACCTCGGCCGCGGCCACCACCATCACGAAGAAGGCCATGATCTGGCCGTCCAGGGTGCCGTTGATGCGGGAGAAGGTGACCAGGCTCAGGTTCACCGCGTTGAGCATCAACTCCACGCACATGAAGACCACGATCGCGTTGCGCCGGACCAGCACCCCGACGGCGCCGATGGAGAACAGCGCGGCGGACAGCACCAGGTAGTAGGTGGGGGTCATGAGAGTTCTCCCTGCCGCTCGGGCAGCGCCTGCGGGGCGCCGACCGGGAGCTCGGTCCCGCTGCCCAGCAGCGACTCGGCAGCCACCGAGCCGTCGGGTAGCAGCGCCGGGGTGCCGATCGCGTTGCCCGACGACAGCACGCCGGGACCGGGCAGCGGCTGCGGCCGGCCGGACCGGATCCGCTCGCGGGCCAGCGCCTTCTGGGTGGGCCGGGCCCCGTCGCGCTCGATGTGGGCCAGCACCATCGCCCCGACGGCGGCCACGATCAGCAGCGCCGAGGTGAGCTCGAAGGCGAACAGGTACTTGGTGAACAGCAGCCGCGCGACCCCGTTGACGTTGGTGCCGTACTGGGCGTTGGCGTCGGTGAGGTCTTGCACCTCTTGCCCGGTGAAGGCGCGCCCGATGCCCAGGGCGACCAGCAGGGCGAAGCCGAGGCCCGCCACCAGGGCCGCCACCCGCTGGCCGCGCAGCGTCTCGACCAGCGAGTCGGCCGAGTCCCGGCCGACCAGCATCAGCACGAACAGGAACAGGATCATGATCGCGCCGGTGTAGACGATGATCTGCACCAGGCCCAGGAACGGCCCCTGCTCGATCACGTAGAACAGCCCGAGGCACATCATGGTGGCGACCAGCGACAGCGCCGAGTGCACCGCGTTGCGCAGCAGCACCATGCCGATCGCACCGAGCAGCGCCACCGGCCCGAGGATCCAGAACGCGACCGCCTCACCGGTGCTCACCTGGGTTGATCCGGCGGCCAACACCGCCTGGGTCGCGCTCATGCGTGGTGCCCGCCGACCTCGATGGCCGGACTGCTGACCGGCCGGCCGGCGACGTTGGCCGAACTCTGCGGCGCGCCGGCGTCCGCGCGCGGCGTGTAGTACGCCTTCTCGTCGTCGCCGAGCCGCATCGGGTGCGGCGGCGCCTCCATGCCGGGCAGCAGCGGGGCCATCAACTGCTCCTTGGTGTAGATGAGGTCCTGCCGGTTGTCCAGGGCGAGCTCGTAGGAGTTGCTCATCGTCAGCGATCGGGTCGGGCACGCCTCGATGCACAGGCCGCAGAAGATGCAGCGCAGGTAGTTGATCTGGTAGATCTTGCCGTACCGCTCTCCCGGCGAGTACCGGGCGTCCTCGGTGTTGTCACCGCCCTCGACGTAGATCGCGTCCGCCGGGCACGCCCAGGCGCACAGCTCGCAGCCGATGCATTTCTCCAGGCCGTCCGGGTGCCGGTTGAGCACGTGCCGGCCGTGGTAGCGCGGTGCGGTCGGAAAGACCTCGAACGGGTACTGCTGCGTGTAGACCTTCTTGAACATCGTCGAGAAGGTCAGCCCGAAGCCGGCGGCGAAGCTACCCATTGTGGCGTTCGGGTGGTTGAACTCGTCGTCCTGCAACTGCTTGGCCGACACGTCGACCGGCCCGGTGGGGCCCGCTCCCTGGGCGACCGGGAGGCCCGCCTGGCGCTCGACGGGGATGCCGGAATCCCGGGCGACCGGCGCCGGGGTCCCGGTGGCTCCGGTGGCGTCGGCCGCGGAGGTCCGCGGCCCTGGTTGGTCAGCCATTGACAGGCCCTTCCGACAGCGAACGGGACGAACTCTCCAGCGCCGGCGACGTCACGCCGGCACTGACCAGGCGGGGCGAGGGCGGCACCACCAGGTTCATCGGCGGGATCGGGAAGGCCGGCGGCAGCGCGGCCTCGGCGGCCTCCTCGGCGGCAAGCTCCGCCTCCAGCCGCCTGCTGCGGCGGGCGTCGAACAGTGCCCACCCGACGATCAGCGCGACGATCGGCAGACCGACCACCAGCATCACCGCGAACGCGTTCCAGCCCCGGTCGCGCAGTACCTGCATGGTGGTGATGGCGAGGATCCAGGCCAGGTTGAGCGGGATCAGCACCTTCCAGCCGAAGTGCATGAACTGGTCGTAGCGCAGCCGGGGCAGCGTACCGCGCAGCCACACGAAGCCGAAGATGAACAGCACCACCTTGGCGGTGAACCACAGCATCGGCCACCAGCCGGAGTTGGCACCGGACCACAGCGACAGCGGGAAGGGTGCACGCCAGCCGCCGAGGAACAGCGTGGTGGCCAGCGCCGAGACGGTCACCATGTTGACGTACTCGGCAAGGAAGAACAGCGCGAACTTCATCGAGGAGTACTCGGTGTGGAAGCCCCCGACCAGTTCGGACTCGGCCTCGGGCAGGTCGAACGGAGCCCGGTTGGTCTCGCCCACCATGGCGATCAGGTAGACCCCGAAGGACACGAACAGCGGCAGCGCGTTCCACAGGTGGTCGCTCTGGTAAGCCACGATGCCCGAGGTCGACATGGTGCCGGAGTAGAGGAAGACCATCACGATGGACAGCCCCATCGCGACCTCGTAGGAGATCATCTGGGCGGCCGAGCGGAGCCCGCCGAGCAGCGGGTAGGTCGAACCCGAGGCCCAGCCGGACAGCACGATGCCGTAAACCCCGAGCGAGGAGCAGGCGAAGATCACCAGGACGCCGACCGGCAGATCGGTTAGCTGCAGCATGGTGTGGTGGCCGAAGATCGAGACGTCCGGGCCGAAGGGGATCACCGAGAAGGCCAGGAAGGCCGGCACGCAGGAGACCACCGGAGCGATCCAGTACACCGGCTTGTCGGCCAGCGTCGGGATGATCTCCTCCTTGAAGGCCAGCTTCACGCCATCGGCCAGCGACTGCAGGATGCCCCACGGGCCGACCCGGTTCGGGCCGATCCGGTTCTGCATCCGGCCGACCACCTTGCGCTCGAACACGATCGAGAACAACGTCATCACGACCAGGAAGGCGAACACGCCGACCACCTTGAGCACGACCAGCCAGAACACGTCGTGGCCGAACCCGGCCAGGGTGGCGTTCGGGTCAGCGGCCGCGAACAGCACGTCGGTCATCGGCTACCTCCACTCGCTCGTCGTACCCGGCGCCGCCACCCGGGTCACGGTGACCTGGTCGCCGTGCACGGCGCGAAGCACCTTACGCACCGAGCCGTCCCGGTGGTTGGCCGGCAGCCACAACATGCCGGTCGCCGCCCGCTCTGCGAAGACCGCCGGCGCCGTCAGCGAGCCGTGCGCGGTGCTGACGGTGACCAGATCGCCGGGGTTGATGCCCAGCTGCTCGGCGGTGGCCGCCGCCAGCAGTACCCGCAGCGGCTTGCTGGTGCCGGCCAGGTTCGGCTCGCCGTCGGTGAGCCGGCCGCCGTCGATCAGCTCGTGCCAGGTGGCCAGCACCAGGGACGAGGAGTTGTCGGCAGCCCGCGGCCGGACCGGCTCCGGGCGGCGCGCGGACCGGTTGCTGCCGAGTGCGGACAGTTCGGCGCGGGCGCTCGCGACGTCCGGCAGGCCGAGGTCGACGTCGAGTTCGTCGGCCAGGGCGTGCAGCACCCGATGGTCGGCCAGCTGGCCGGTGTTGGTCAGAGTGAGGTCGAACGGCCGGCGCCGGCCCTCCCAGGTGACGAACCGGCCGGCCTTCTCGGCCGCCACCGCGACCGGCAGTACCACGTCGGCGTGTTCGGTGACCGCTGAGTGGCGGGTCTCCAGGCTGACCACGAAGCCGGCGGCGGCCAGCGCCGCCTCGGCCAGCGCCGGGTCCGGCAGGTCCGCCAGCTCCACGCCGCCGATCAGCAGGCCGCCCAGCGGCGACTCCTCGTCCAGCGCCGCGGTCAGCATGCCGGCCAGGTCGCGGCCGGCGGCGGAGGGCACGTGCGCGTCCCAGACCCGCTCCACCTCGACCCGGGCCGCGTCGTCGCTGACCGGGCGTCCGCCGGGCAGCAGGGTGGGCAGCGCCCCGGCGTCCACCGCGCCGCGCTCCCCCGCCCGCCGCGGCACCCAGGCCAGCCGGGCTCCGGTGGCCGAAGCCAGCTCCAGCACCGCGCTCAGCGCGCCCGGCACCACCGCCATCCGCTCGCCCACCAGGATGACCCCGCCGGCGAGCGCGCTACGCAAGCCGGAATCCAGCGCGGCGATCGCCGCGGCCTCGCCGCCGGGCAGCACCGGCAGCAGCTGGCCGCCGAGCTTGTCCAGCCCGCGGCTGGCCAGCGCCGCGATCGAGTAGACCGAGCAGCGACCGTTGCGGACTCCCTTGTAGAGCCGCAGGAAGGTGATCGGCGACTCCTCCTCCGGTTCGAAGCCGACCAGCAGTACGGTGCCGGCCTGCTCCAGATCGGTGTAGGTGATCCCGATGCCGGACCCGGCCACCGCAGCGCCCAGGAAGGCCAGCTCCTCAGCCGTGCCCGGCCGGGAGCGGTAGTCGATGTCGTTGGTGCCCAGCGCCACGCGGGCGAACTTGGCGTAGGCATAGGCGTCCTCCTCGGTCAGCCGGCCGCCGGGCAGCACGCCCACCCCGCCGTTGTCGCGGGCCCGGACCAGACCCGCGGCGGCCGCCTCCAGGGCCTGCGGCCAGGACGTCGGGACCAGCTGGCCGGACCGGTCGCGGACCATCGGGGTGAGCAGCCGGTCGGGCTGGGTGGCGTACTGGAAGGCCCACCGGCCCTTGTCGCAGTTCCACTCCTCGTTGACCGCGGCGTCCTCGCCGGCCAGCCGGCGGGTGATCTTGCCGCGCCGCCAGTCGGCCCGCAGCGCGCAGCCGGACGAGCAGTGCTCGCACACCGTCGGGGTGGACATCAGGTCGAAGGGACGGGCCCGGAACCGGTAGGACGCGCCGGTCAGCGCGCCGACCGGGCAGATCTGGACGGTGTTGCCGGAGTAGTAGGACTGGAACGGGGTGTCGGTAGAGGTGCCGATCTGCTGCTGGGCACCGCGCTCGAGCAGGTCGATGAACGGGTCGCCGGCGATCTGCTCGGAGAACCGGGTGCAGCGCTGGCACAGCACGCAGCGTTCCCGGTCCAGCAGCACCTGGGCCGAGACCGCCACCGGCTTGGCGAAGGTCCGCTTGACGTCGGAGAACCGGGAGTCGGCCCGGCCGTTGCTCATCGCCTGGTTCTGCAGCGGGCACTCGCCACCCTTGTCGCAGACCGGGCAGTCCAGCGGGTGGTTGATCAGCAGCAGTTCCATCACGCCCTGCTGGGCCTTGTCGGCCACCGCCGAGGTCAGCTGGGTCTTGATCACCATGCCTGGCATCACGGTGGTGGTGCAGGACGCGGCGGGCTTGGGCATCCCCCGGCCGTTGCCCATGTCGGTCACCTCGACCAGGCACTGCCGGCAGGCACCGGCCGGTTCCAGCAGCGGGTGGTCGCAGAAGCGCGGGATCTGGATACCCAGCTGCTCGGCGGCCCGGATCAACAGGGTGCCTTTGGGCACCGAGATCTCGATGCCGTCGATGGTGACGGTCACCAGGTCCTCGGCCGGCGGCTGCCCGGTGCCGGACTTCTCGGGTGCGACGGTCATGCGGTGGCTCCGGTCAGGGCTGGCTCGGACGGGTGCGGGCGGCCGTCGGTGTTCTTCTCGATCAGGGCGAGGTACTCGTCGCGGAAGTACTTCAACGAGGAGGTGATGGGGCTGGTCGCACCGTCGCCGAGGGCGCAGAACGAGCGGCCCAGGATGTTGTCGGAGACGTCGAGCAGGGTGTCCAGGTCGGCCAGGGTGCCGTGGCCGTGCCAGATCCGTTCCAGGATCTGGGCGGTCCAGTAGTTGCCCTCCCGGCACGGCGTGCACTTGCCGCACGACTCGTGCTCGTAGAACTCGGTCCACTTCAGCACGGCCTGCACCACGCTGTCGCCGGAGTCGAAGATCATCACGGCCGAGGTGCCGTTCATCGAGCCGGCCTTGGCGACCGAGTCGAAGTCCAGCGGGATGTCGAGGTGCTCGGCGGTGAACAGCGGCGTGGAGGAGCCGCCGGGCGTCCAGAACTTCAGCGGCAGGCCACGGCTCATGCCGCCGGCCAGCTCCAGCAGCTCGCGCAGCGTGGTGCCCATCGGGGCCTCGTACTGGCCGGGGTTGGCGACCCGGCCGGACAGCGAGTAGATCGACGTGCCGGGCGAGCCGTCCGGGCCCATCTGCTTGTGCCAGGCGGCGCCGCCCAACACGATGTAGGGCACGCTGGCCAGGGTGCCGACGTTGTTGACCACGGTCGGCGCGTCGTAGAGGCCGTTGGTCGCCGGGAACGGCGGCTTGAGCCGGGGCTGGCCGCGCTTGCCCTCCAGCGAGTCCAGCAGCGCGGTCTCCTCGCCACAGATGTAGGCGCCGGCGCCGCCGTGCACGGTGATGTCGAAGCGCAGCCCGCTGCCCAGCACGTTCTCGCCCAGGTAGCCGGCGGCGTAGGCCTCGTTCACCGCCTGGGTGACCCGGCGGATCGCGTGCACCGCCTCGCCGCGGATGTAGACGAAGGCCCGCTCGGCCCGCACCGCGTAGCAGGCGATGATGATGCCCTCGATCATCGAGTGCGGGTCGTTCATCATCAGCGGCAGGTCCCGGCAGGTGCCGGGCTCACCCTCGTCGGCGTTGACCACCACGTAATGCGGCTTGGCGGCCTCGCCCGGCTTGGCCTGCGGGATGAACTGCCACTTCATGCCGGTGGGAAAGCCCGCACCGCCACGCCCGCGCAGGTTGGAGTCCTTGATCAGCGCGATGAGTTCGTCCGGCAGCATGGCCAGCGCCTTGCGCAGCCCGGCATAGCCGTCCAGGGCGACGTAGTTGTCCAGCAGCCACGGGGCGTTGGTGCCGAACCGCTTGGTCAGCACGGGAGTTAGCGGCATGTCATTCCTCGTTGGACTTGTCGACTCGTTCGCTCTGGCCGCCGGTCGGCGAGGCCGCGGCCGGGTCACTCTTGGCGGTGTTCAGCGGGGCGTCGTGGGCACTGTTGGGCTCTGCCGCACCGCTGTTGTCGGCAGCCGCCCGCTCGGCATCGCCGGAGTCGGCACCGCCTCCGGCGCGGCCGGAGCGGGCCTCCTGGTCTTCGGAGACCGGGTAGGACGGTGCCTGCTGGTCGAGCTGCTGGGCCAGCCGGACGCCGGCCTCGGTCGGCACGCCGGTCGCCGTTGCCCGCAGCGAGTCCGGCCGCTGGTCGACGAATCCGGCGATCTGCCGGGAGATCTCGGCGAAGCTGCACAGCGGGGCACCCCGGGTCGGCAGCGGCCGGTTGCCGGCCTGCAGCTCGGTGACGAGGCCGACCGCTGAATCCACCGTCTGGTTGTCGAAGAACTCGTAGTTCACCGTGACCACCGGGGCGTAGTCGCAGGCCGCCAGGCACTCGGCATGCTCCAGGGTGATCGAGCCCGGCGCCCCCGGCGTGCCCGCCGTCTCGTTCATGCCCACCCCGAGCCGCTCGGACAGCGCCCGGTAGATGTCGTCGCCGCCGAGCAGGCCGCACAGCGTGTTGGTGCACACGCTGACCAGGTACTCACCGGTCGGCGAGCGCTTGTACATGGTGTAGAAGGTGGCGACCGCGGCCACCTGGGCCTTGGTGAGGTCCAGCTGCTCGGCGCAGAAGGCGATGCCGTCGGCCGAGACGTAGCCCTGCTCGGACTGCACCAGGTGCAGCATCGGCAGCAGCGCCGAGCGGGACTCACCGGCCGGGTAGCGGGCGATGATCTCGGCGGCGGCGGTGACGACCGCCTCGCCGAACACGGTGGGATCGCCGGGTCGCCCGATGTCGATCAGGCTCAGTCTCTCGTTCGCCATCAGCGGTCGCACCCACCCATCACCGGGTCGATCGAGGCCACCGCGGCGATCACGTCGGCGATCATGCCGCCGATGGACATCGCGGCGACCGCCTGCAGGTTGATGAAGGACGGTTCGCGCAGGTGCACCCGGTACGGCCGGGTGCTGCCGTCGGAGACCACGTGCGCACCCAGCTCGCCGCGCGGGCTCTCCACCGGCACGTAGGCCTGGCCGGCCGGCACCCGGAAGCCCTCGGTGACCAGCTTGAAGTGGTGGATCAACGCCTCCATCGAGCTGTTCATGATCTTGTTGACGTGCGCGGGCGAGTTGCCCATGCCGTCCGAGCCGATGGACAGCTGCGCCGGCCAGGCGATCTTGGGATCGTCGACCATCACCCGGCCCGGCGTCTGCTCCAGCCGGTCCAGCACCTGGGAGATGATCCGCAGGCTCTCGCGCATCTCAGCGACCCGGACCACGAACCGGCTCCAGCAGTCGCCGCCGTCGTCGACCGGGACGTCGAAGTCGTAGGTCTCGTACCCCAGGTAAGGCTCGGTCTTGCGCAGGTCCCAGGGCAGGCCCGCGGCGCGCAGCAGCGGCCCGGTCACGCCGAGGGACAGGCATCCCTCGACACCGATCCAGCCGACCCCCTTGAGCCGGTTGATCCAGATCGGCTGGCCGCGCAGCAGCCGGTCGACGCCGGCGATCTCGGTGTCGGTCGCCTTGATCCACTCGCGGATCTTGGGCACGGCGTCCTCGGGCAGGTCCTGGGCCAGGCCGCCCGGCCGGACGTAGGCGTGGTTCATCCGCAGGCCGGTGATCATCTCCAGGATGTCCAAGCATCGCTCGCGGGCCCGGAAGCCGTTGGTCATCGCGGTCAGCGCGCCCAGTTCCATGCCGCCGGTGGCCAGCCACACCCAGTGCGAGGAGATCCGGTTGATCTCCATCATCAAAACCCGGATGAGGTTGACCCGTTCGGGCACCACGACGCCGAGCAGCTTCTCCACCGCCATCGAGTAGGCGCTCTCGTTGAACAGCGGCGCCAGGTAGTCGCAGCGGGTCACGAAGGTGCTGCCCTGGGTCCAGGTGCGGAACTCGGCGTTCTTCTCGATGCCGGTGTGCAGGTAGCCGACCACCACCCGGGCGTCGGTGACCGTCTCGCCCTCGAGTTCGAGCACCAGCCGCAGCACGCCATGCGTCGAGGGGTGCTGCGGCCCCATGTTGATGACCATCCGGTCCTCGTGCAGCGGTTCGTTGCCGAGCACGGTGTCCCAGTCGCCGCCGGAGACGTTGTAGACCCGGCCCTCGGTGGTCTGCCGGGACGGGCTGTAGAAATCGGAGGTTGTCACCTCAGCTGCCCTCTCTCGCGGGCCGGAACGCCGGCCGTGCAGGCGCACCTCATCGGGGTGCGGGCTCGGTTCATCGGTAGGCCCGGCGCTCGTCCGGGGGCGGGATGCTGGCGCCCTTGTACTCGACCGCGATGCCGCCCAGCGGGTAGTCCTTGCGCTGCGGGTGGCCCTCCCAGTCGTCGGGCATCATGATCCGGGTCAGCGCCGGGTGGCCGTCGAAGACGATCCCGAACAGGTCCCAGGCCTCGCGCTCCTGCCAGTCCGCGGTCGGGTAGACCGCGGTCACCGACGGCACGTGCGGGTCCTCGGTGCTCACCGCGACCTCCAGCCGGATCCGGCGCCGGAAGGTCATCGAGGTCAGGTGGTAGACGGCATGCAGCCGGCGGCCGGCGAAGCCCTCGCGGGCCAGGTAGTCCACCCCGGAGACGCTGGAGAGCAGCTCGAAGCGCAGCGCCGGATCGTCGCGAAAGACCTGGCACACCTGCCGGAGGTGCTCGCGGCGCAGGTGCACGGTCAGTTCGCCACGGTGCAGCGTCACCTTCTCCACGGCGTCCCGGTGCTCGGAGTAGGCCTCGGCGAAGGCGTCCATCACCTCGTCGTAGTAGCCGCCGTAGGGCGGTTCGGCGGCCAGCTCGACCCACGGTTCGCGCTGCAGCCGGGAGAAGCCGGTGGTGTCGCCGGAGTCGCTGACGCCGAACATGCCGGGCCGCTCCCGGCCGTCCGGCAGCCCGCCGGAGGCCTGCGCCAGGCCGAGCTCCGGATCGGTGCCCGCCGGGGTGCCGTCGCCGGTGCTCACTTGGCGAACCGCTGGCTCGACGGGATCAGCTCGACCTTCTGGCCGGCCAGCCGCTCGGCCCGCTTGGGCCCGAGCGGTTCGTTGGAGATCTTGTGGTGCAGCTTGAGGATGGCGTCGATCAGCATCTCCGGCCGCGGCGGGCAGCCGGGCAGGTACATGTCGACCGGGACGATGTGGTCCACGCCCTGCACGATGGCGTAGTTGTTGAACATGCCGCCGGAGGAGGCGCACACCCCCATCGCCAGCACCCAGCGCGGCTCGGCCATCTGGTCATAGATCTGGCGGACCACCGGAGCCATCTTCTGGCTGACCCGGCCGGCCACGATCATCAGGTCGGCCTGCCGCGGCGAGGGCCGGAAGACCTCCATGCCGAACCGGGCCGAGTCGAACCGGGGGGCGCCGAAGGTCATCATCTCGATGGCGCAGCAGGCCAGACCGAACGTCACCGGCCACAGTGAGGACTTGCGCGTCCAGTTCACCACCGACTCGACGGTCGCCAGTAGCACGCCGTCCGGCAGCTTCTCTTCTAAACCCATGTCAGCGGGCCAATCGTGAGGGTTTCATCGGTATTCGGGCTTGCTCGGTCCAGTGCCTGTCAGTCCCAATCAAGGCCGCCGCGCCGCCAGACGTAGGCGTAGGCGACGAACACGGTAGCGATGAACAGGAAGATCTCGACCAGCCCGAAGAGGCTCAGCTCCCGGCTGGCGACGGCGTAGGGGTACAGGAAGATGATCTCGATGTCGAAGACGATGAACAGCATCGCGGTGAGGAAGTACTTCACCGGGAACCGGTTGGGCCCCGCGGCGGCCGGTGCGGGCTCGATGCCGCACTCGTAGTAGGCCATCTTGGCCTTGTTGTAGCGCCTCGGCCCGGTGACCGTCGCGATGATCACCGAGAAGACCGCGAACCCGAAGGCGAGCGCGAAAAGAACCACGATCGGCAGGTAGGCCCCTAGCATCGTGACCCGCTCCTTCCTCTCCCGTCGGCGGGTCTCCCAGGTGCCGACCTCGGCCCGCAATCGTCTTGACAAGCACTGCCACAGTAGTCGGCGGGACGTCTGCGCCGATGATGGGGTGTCCCTACGTCAGTCATCGCGGCGCCTATCGCAGCGGTGGCGTCAGCCGGGTCAGCGCGGTGATGATCCGGTCGCTGGCGTCGCCGTCGCGCGGGTCGGTCAGGTTTGCCAGCAACTTCAACACGAATCGCATCAACCGCGGGTGCGGCAGGCCGTGCCGGGTGCAGGCGCGCATCACCGCCGGATTGCCGATCAACTTCACGAACACCCCGCCCAGCCGGTAGTAGGCGCCCCACTCGGCGGCGAGCGCGGCCGGATAGGCGGCCAGCGCACGCTCCCGGCCCGGCCCCTGCGGACGGGCCAGCGCCTGCACCACCGCTTCGGCGGCGAACTTGCCCGACTCCATGGCGTACGGGATGCCCTCGCCGTTGAACGGGTTGACCGAGCCGCCGGAGTCGCCCACCAGCAGCACTCCGTCGCGGTAGTGCGGGGTGCGGTTGAAGCCCATCGGCAGCCCGGCGCCCAGAGTGGGCCCGAGCGCGTTGGCCTCGCGCAGGCCCCACTCCTCCGGCGTGCCGTCCAGCCAGCTGGTCAGCAGCGAGCGGTAGTTGGTCTTCTGGAAGCCGGCCGAGGAGTTCAGCACCCCGAGCCCGACGTTGACCGAGCCGTCGCCCATGCCGAAGATCCAGCCGTAGCCGGGCAGCAGCTTGGCGTCGTCGGCACCGGGCGGGCCGTCCCACAACTCCAGCCAGGACTCGAGGTAGTCGTCGTCGGTGCGCGGGCTGGTGTAGTAGCGGCGCACCGCCACCCCCATCGGCCGCTTGTCGTTGCGCTGCAGGCCCAGCGCCAGCGCGAACCGGCCGGACACCCCGTCGCAGGCCAGCACGATCGGCGCCCGGTAGCTGCGCTCGCGCCGGTCGGCCGGATCGGTTCCGACCTTGGCCCTCACCCCGACCACCCGGCCCTGCCGGTCGAGCACCGGGCCGCTGACCGCGGTCTGCTCGTGCAGCCGGGCGCCGGCCTTGACCGCCTGCCGGACCAGCAGGTGGTCGAGGTCCGCCCGCGGTCGCACCAGCCCGTACGGCGGGAAGGAGGCGAGCTCGGGCCAGTCCAGCTCCAGCCGCAGGCCACCGCCGATCACTCGCAGGCCCTTGTTGTGCAGCCAGCCGGCCGCTTCGCTGACGTCGATGCCCATCTCGACCAGCGCCCGGGTGCCGCGCGGGGTCAGGCCGTCGCCGCATACCTTCTCGCGCGGAAAGGAGGTCTTCTCCAGCAGCAGCACGTCCAGGCCTGCGGTGGCCATCCAGTACGCGGCGGCCGAGCCGGACGGGCCGGCGCCGACCACGATGACATCGGCGTCGTAGCTGAGCTCTTCGGGCTGTTCGGCGGGCTGCTCGGCGGGCTGTTCGGCGGTGGACAGCTCGCGGGCGCCCTCGGCGGTCACCGTCATCGCACCCCCTTCAGCTCGGCGATCCGGGGAGAGCTCGTGAAAACTTTCACGAACTCTGCTTTCCCACAGTCTAAGCATGGGGCAGGCGTCCCGCGGTCCGACAGGCACCCCGCCGTTCCCGCCCCGTCAGGCCGCCGTTTCCGACCGTCCCAGCCCGACCGTCCTAGCATGACGGGATGGCTGGTAGGGCTGACGCTGACGGTGACACCCCCGCCGGGCAGCCGGCCCGAACCGGCAGTGCCCCCGACTGCGCCCGGGTCGGGTCGGGGCCGCGAACTGGTGGGACGGCGACGGCAGCGCAAGACACCCGAGACCGGACGGGTGCACCATCTGGGCGCGGCACCGGCCACCATGCCGGTGCTGCCCGACGACCCGGACACGGCCGCGGAGGCCACCCGGACGGCGGCGGTGCAGCTGGCCGCGCGCACCCGCTGGGAGCTGGACCGGATAGCCGCCGAACTGGCCGAGCAGATGGCCGGCGCCGCCGCCGAGCTGGACTTCGAACGGGCCGGCCGGCTGCGCGACGAACTGGCAAGGGTGCGCGAGGAACTGGAGCGGCGGCCAGCCCGGTGACGCGGGGCACGGCGCGGGGCGCCCGACACGGGCACGGGAAAAGGCACTCATTACTAGGAAATACCGGACAGACCTGGTAGTGATGTTCCTCACGGGGGTTCTATTCCCTTTCCCCCGGAGGATCTTCAGTGCCCCAGATCAAGTCCAGATTGCGCCTGCTGACCGCTGCCGTCAGCACCGCAACCGCACTCGCCATGGCCTTGCTGCTCACCGCCGCACCGGCCAACGCCATGACGGGTGGCTATGTCGCCCTCGGCGACTCCTACTCCTCGGGGGTGGGCAGCGGTAGCGAGTCGGGCAGCTGCCTGCAGAGCCCGACCGCCTACCCCGGGCTGTGGAACTCCGCCCACCACCCGAGCTCCTACCGGATGGTGGCCTGCTCCGGCGCCAAGACCACCGACGTCAACAACAACCAGCTGTCGGCGCTGAGCTCGTCGACCGGCCTGGTCTCGATCACCATCGGCGGCAACGACGTCGGCTTCTCCAACATCATGACCACCTGCGTGCTCTACAGCGAGTCCGCCTGCATCGCCGCGGTCAACCAGGCCGAGGCCTACGCCAACGCCAACCTGGCCAACCTGCTCAACGTCACCTACAACGGCATCCGCAGCCACGCCCCGAACGCCCAGGTCGTGGTGCTGTCCTACCCGGTCTTCTACCAGCTGGGCGTCTGGTACTGCGTCGGGCTGAGCGAGAACTCCCGGGCCAAGATCGACGAGGGCATCAACCTGGTCGATAGCATCACCAAGAACACCGCGGTCGCGCACGGCTTCACCTTCGCCGATGTCCGCAGCATCTTCGTCGGCCACCAGCTCTGCTCCGGCGACAAGTGGCTGCACTCGCTGAACTACAGCGACCTCACCGAGTCCTACCACCCGACCGCGAGCGGCCAGTCCGGCGGCTACCTGCCGGTGTTCAGCGCCGCGGTGAAGTAACAGCCGAGTAGCTCCACCCCGCTCTGCTCCGCACGTCCCGAGGGAGACCGCGCCATCGGCCGGTCTCCCTCGGCATGAGCAGGCTCAGTGAGAGCCACCGGTCCGGCTGGCCGGCGGCACCTCGGCGGCCTGCAGCAGCTCGACCGGCCGGTGTGACACCAGCCGGGTCAGCGCGATCACCGACGTCGAGCGGGCCACCCCGGGAATCTGGGAAACCTCCAGCAGCACCCGCTGCAGGTCCTCGTGGGAACTGGCGGCCAGCCGGCAATGCACGTCGCCGGGCCCGGTGGTGGCGTAGGCCTCCACCACCGACGGAATCGCCGCCATTGCGGCGGTCACCTCGGCCAGCCGGCCCTGGGCGATCTCCAGGGTGGCGAAGGCCAGCACCGGATAACCGGCCGCGGCGAGGTCGACGTCCGGGCCGTAGCCGGAGACCACCCCGTCACGTTCCAGCCGTTCCAGCCGGGCCTGGACGGTGGCCCGGGACACCTGCAGCAGCCGGGACAGTTCCAGGTAACCGGCCCGCGGGGTGTCGCGCAGCGCGACCAGGATGGCGACGTCGAGGGCGTCGAGTTCCCGCCGGGCCACGGCGTCCTCCTACCGGGGGTACCCGCGAGCCGGCGCGAGCCGGTCCGCGCTACAGGTTGCCGCGCTGGTCCTGCTCGCGCTCGATGGCCTCGAACAGCGCCTTGAAGTTGCCCTTGCCGAAGCCGAGCGAGCCGTGCCGCTCGATCAGCTCGAAGAACACCGTCGGCCGGTCGCCGATCGGCTTGGTGAAGATCTGCAGCAGGTAGCCGTCCTCGTCGCGGTCGACCAGGATGCCGCGCGACTGCAACTCCTCGATCGGCACCCGGACGTTGCCGATCCTCGCCCGCAGCTCGGGGTCGGAGTAGTAGGAGTCCGGGGTGGCCAGGAACTCCACGCCCTCGGCCCGCATCGCGTCGACGGTGGCGAGGATGTCGTTGGTGGCCAGGGCCAGGTGCTGGGCGCCGGGGCCGGAGTAGAACTCCAGGAACTCGTCGATCTGGCTCTTCTTCTTGGCGATGGCCGGCTCGTTGAGCGGGAACTTGACCCGGTGGTTGCCGTTGGCCACTACCTTCGACATCAGCGCCGAGTAGTCGGTGGCGATGTCGTCGCCGACGAACTCGGCCATGTTCACGAAGCCCATCACCTTGTTGTAGTAGGCCACCCAGTCGTCCATCTTGCCGAGCTCGACGTTGCCGACCACGTGGTCCAGGGCCTGGAACAGCCGCTTGGGCGCACCCGGCCGGCGGACGTAGCTGCCGGTGGCCGGCACGTAGCCGGGCAGGTAGACGCCGTCGTAGCGGGACCGGTCGATCAGGCTGTGCCGGGTGTCGCCATAGGCGGCCAGCACCGCCATCCGGATGGTGCCGTGCTCGTCTGAGACGTCGTGCGGCTCCTCCAGCACGGTCGCGCCCTGGCTGCGGGCGTGCGCCACGCACCGGTCGACGTCGGGCACCTCGAGGGCGATGTCGATCACCCCGTCGCCGTGCACCCGGTGGTGCTCGATCAGCGGGCTGTCCGGGGCGACGCCGCCGGAGATCACGAACCGGGCCGAGCCGCTGCGCAGCACGTAGGACTTGTGGTCCCGGTTGCCGGTCTCGGGACCGGAGTAGGCGACCAGCTCCATGCCGAAGGCGGACTGGTAGTAGTGCGCGGTCTGGGTGGCGTTGCCGACCACGAACACCACCGCGTCCCAGCCGGTGACCGGGAACGGGTCAGTGGTCTCGTCGTAGGGCACCAGGCCGACCAGCTGCTTGAGCTGTTCGAGGTTGAGGTCGGCGTCCCGCTCGTCCGACGTGAGAGTTCTGTCAATGGTCGTCATCGTTCGTCCCCTCCTCCACACCGATCGCGCCCGCGCGGCGCGGAGCAACCAGAGGCCTACGCCCCTGCCCGCAGGATGCCGACAGGCGGGGAGTTCAGCAAGATGCGTATCCCAGGTTGCCATCGTTGCACATCCTGACAGGCATTACCTGCCATCAGGTTAGCAATATGCACAGTCCGGCATGCCGACCGGTGTCAGCAGCGTTTGCCGCTCTCAGCGCGCCGGCAGCCAGCTGAAGACCGGATACCAGACCCCGAACGGGTCACCGCCGTAGTGCAGCGTGCTGGAGCCGGCCGCCTCGCCGAGGGCACCGGCCAACACCTGCCAGGCGGCCCGGCCGGCGACCAGCAGGTCGGCGGCCAGCTCCGCGTCCAGCTCGGCGAGCTTCGCCAGCCGGCCCGAGGCCAGGCACTCCTCGACGGCGGCGTCGAACGGGGCGGCCCGCTCGTCGAGGTAGCCCGGCGCCTTCAGGGTCCGGCGCGCCGAACCGTCTCCCATCACCAGCAGGCCGACGCCAGCGGACTCGGCCGAGGCCGCTGGGCCGGCCGACTCGGCCAGTGCGCGGCCGGCGGCCAGGCAGTCGGCCGGGGCGCTGTCCGCGGCAATGGTCAGCTGCTCGACCGGCAGCCGGCAGTCGGCCTCGGCCAGCAACTGCCGGCCCACCTCGATGCTCAGCGGCGTGTCCTGCTCGCCCGGCCGGGCGCCGCCGACCAGCACTATCCGGCTCGGCCCGGCGGCCAGCAGCTCACCGATCGCCGCCGAACAGGCGGCTCGCAGCTGCTCCACCTCGGCCACCGGACGGCCGGTGCTGCCGGTCAGCAGCAGCGGCGGGTGCGGGCAGCCGGCGACACCGACGATTCCCGCGATCACGCCAACCCCCGGACGGCCCGTCTCGGCGGCTGGCTGCCCCGGATGGCGGCCACCATGTCGAGCACCTGCCGGGTCTCGGGGATGTTGTGCGCCCGGAACACCGTGGCGCCCTGCCAGGCACAGACCGCCGTGCTGGCCAGGGTGCCTAGCAACCGCTGCTCCAGCGGCAGGTCCAGCGCCTCGCCGACGAAGTCCTTGTTCGACAGCGATACCAGCACCGGCCAGCCGGTGGCCACCAGCTCGTCCAGCCGGCGGGTGACCTCCAGGGAGTGCCAGGTGTTCTTGCCGAAGTCGTGGCCCGGGTCGATCAGGATCTTCTCGCGGGACACCCCGAGGGCGGCCGCCCGCTCGGCCAGGCCCACCGTCCGGGCCAGCACGTCGGCCAGCACGTCGTCGTAGCGGATCCGATGCGGCCTGGTCCGCGGCTCGACGCCGCCGGCGTGCGTGCAGACCAGCGCGGCGTCGAACTCGGCAGCCACCTCGGCCAGCTTCGGGTCGTGGCCACCCCAGGCGTCGTTGAGTACGTCCGCCCCGGCCAGGCACACCTCCCGAGCCACCTCGTGGCGCCAGGTGTCGACCGAGATGATCAGGTCCGGGTGGTCGCTGCGCACCCGCGCCACGAAGTCGACGGTGCGCCGGATCTCCTCCGCCGCGTCCACCTCGTCGCCGGGCGCTGCCTTCACCCCGCCGATGTCGACGATCTCGGCCCCGGCCGCCACCACCTCGGCCACCCGGTCCAGCGCCTTGCCGAAGGCATAGGTGGCACCCCGGTCGTAGAAGGAGTCCGGGGTCCGGTTCACGATCGCCATGATCAGCAGCGCGTCGGGCTCGAACCTTCGGCCGGCTAGTTCGAGCATCGGGGGGCCGTCCGGTAGTGGGCGTTGGTCGCCGCCGGCGGCCGCTCGGCCACCGGCACCGGCCGGCTACGCCAGTCCCGGACCTCGCGGTCGTACTGCTGCAGGCTCAGCGGCCCGCCGGCCGCAGGCGGCTCGTCCGGGGCGTGCCACGGCAACCGGCGGGTTGCGGTAGCCAGGATCTCGGCGGCCATCACTCCCAGATCATGCACGTTCTGGTGCCGGTGGCCGCGCCGCCCCAGGTCGACCTGGGCGATCGCCGGCAGGCCGTGCCGGTGCCAGGTGTCGGTCAGGGTGGCGAACTCGACGCCGTAGCCGACCGGCACCGGCAGCGCCTCCATCAGCGAGCGGCGGGCGGCCCACTCGCCGGCCAGCGGCTGGACGACGGCCGCCAGCTCCGGCCAGTACAGGTTGAGCAGTGGGCGGGCCACCAATTCGGTGACCCGGCCGCCCTGCGGCGCCGCCGGCGGGACGTCCGCGCCGGGTGTCGGCGGCAGGTCGTCGGCGAGCCGGTCGTAGAAGCCCTTCACCAGCAGGATGCCGGGGTCGGTGAGCAACGGTCCGAGCAGGCCGGTCACGAAGTGCGGACCCCACTCGGTCAGGTCGGCGTCGATGAAGACCAGCAGGTCGCCGGTGCTGACGAACAGCGACTTCCACAGCGCCTCGCCCTTGCCTGGGCTGGCCGGCGTGCCGGTGTCGATCTCGCGGGCGGCGAAGACGTCGGCCCCGGCCGCCCGGGCGACCTCGGCGGTGCCGTCGGTGGAGTCGGAGTCCAGCACGATCAGCTCGTCCACCAGCCCGGCGACCACCAGGGTGGTGCGGATCTGGGTGACCACGTCGGCGACGGTGGCCGCCTCGTTGCGTGCCGGGATCACCACGCTCACCGTCCGGCCGGACTGGCGTTTCAGCTCGGACAGGTCCGCCGTCGAGAACCGCTCGGCGTCGAAGGTGCGCGAGTCGAACCACTGCCGGGCGGCAGCTTCCATGCCGGCACTCCTCGTCGTCGATGCCGGCCCGACGCTACACAGCCGGGCCGGTCCACTCCGCTGCCGAGTACCTGCGGGCGGCCGATTCGGTGTGGTTCAGCCGGTACTGCCGGGCGCCGCTGCCAGCCGCTCGGCCAGCCGGGCCGCCACCGCGCCCGGGTCGGCCGCCTCGGTGAGTACCCGCACCACCACGGCCCGCCGGGCGCCGGTCTGGAGCACCTGGTCCAGGGTGGCCTCGTCGATGCCGCCGATGGCGAACCACGGCCTGGCCACCTGCCGGGCGGCCAGTTCGGCGATCGGCGCCAGGCCGGTGTGCGGGCGTCCCGGCTTGGTCGGGGTGGCCCAGATCGGCCCGAGACAGAAGTAATCCACCTCGGCGGCATCGGCTGCCGCCCGGGCCTCGGCGGCGCTGTGGCTGCTCAGCCCGATCAGCACGTCCGGCCCGACGATCCGGCGAGCGGTGACCGGCGCCAGATCGCGCTGGCCGAGGTGCAGCACGTCCGCTCCGGCCGCGACGGCGAGGTCGGCGCGGTCGTTGACGGCCAGCAGCCTGCCGTGCCGGCGACAGGACTCGGCGAGAATCTCCAGCGCCGCCAGCTCGTCGGCGGCCTCGAGGTTCTTCTCGCGCAACTGGATGACGTCCACCCCGTTGGCCAGCACCGCGTCGCAGAACTCGGCCAGGTCGCCGCGCTCGCGCCGGGAATCGGTGCACAGGTACAGCCGGGCGCTGCCCAGCGCCTCGGTACGGGAGGTGCTCATTGCTGCATCCAACCACCGGCGGTCGCCCGTCCGGCCGGGAAACCCGCTCGCCCGGATGCGAGCATGGCGGGCGTGCCTCTGCGCGGACGGACCGATGCCATCCCACCGCAGGTCCTGCTGCTGATCGGCATCGCCTCGGTGCAGTTCGGCGCCGCCTTCGCGCACACGTTGTTCGGCAAGGCCGGACCGGCCGGCGTGGTACTGCTCCGGCTGGCCTTCGCCGCACTGCTGTTGCTGGCACTCACCCGTCCCAGGCTGGCCGGCCGCAGCCGGGCCGACCTGCTGGCGGCTGCCGGCTTCGGCCTGACGCTGGCCTGCATGAACTGGAGCTTCTACGAGTCGCTGCACCGGCTGCCGCTCGGGGCCGCCGTCACGGTGGAGTTCCTCGGCCCGCTGGGGGTGGCGGTGGCCGGCTCCCGCAAGCTGCTCGACCTGATCTGGGTGCTGCTGGCCGGCGGTGGGGTGGCGCTGCTGGCCCTCGGCGGTTCGGGCGGTGAGCTGCAGCTGGCCGGGCTGCTGCTGGCCGCGCTGGCCGGCGCCCTGTGGGCGGCCTACATCCTGCTGTCCCAGCGGGTCGGGTCGAGGTTCGCCGGCCTGGACGGGCTCGCGATCGCGATGGCGCTGGCGACGGTGCTGATGATCCCGGCCGGCCTGGTGCAGGGTGGTTCGGCGCTGCTGCGGCCGGAGGTGCTGGTCGGCGGGTTCTGGGTCGCGGTGCTGTCCTCGCTGATCCCGTACTCGCTGGAGATCGTCAGCCTGCGCCGGCTGCGGGCGTCCACCTTCGGGCTCTTGATGAGCCTGGAACCGGCGGTTGCGGCGCTGGCCGGCATGCTGGTGCTGGGCCAGCAGCCACACCTTCAGACCGTGCTCGCCATCGCCATGGTGGTGGTGGCCAGTGCCGGCACCACCCTGGAGGCCCACCGGCAGCCCGTTCCGCTCGGTTAGCCTGGACGGCATGGACCGACCGGCGGACGCCCTGGTGGTCGGGGGCGGCGTGATCGGCCTGGCGGTGGCCTACCGGCTGGCCGAGCGCGGCGCCACGGTGCTGCTGGTCGACTCCGGCAGCCGAGGGGCCAGCTGGGCAGCCGCCGGCATGCTGGCACCGGTCACCGAGGCCGCCTTCGGCGAGGACGGGTTGACCCGGCTGAACCTGGCCGCGGTGCCGGCGTTCCGCACGCTGGCCGCCGACTTGGCCGACCGGACCGGCAGCGAGGTGGGGCTGCGCACCGAGGGCACCCTGGCGGTCGCCTTCAACGCCGACGACCGAGCGGCGCTGGACCGGCTGACCGACTTCCGCACCGGGCTGGGGTTGCGCACCGAGCGGCTCACCGGTTCGGCGGTGCGCGCACTGGAGCCGTACCTGGCGACCGGCGTCCGCGGCGGGGTGCTGGCCGCCGACGACCTGTCGGTGGACAACCGCCGCTACCTCGCCACCCTGCGCGCCGCCGCCGTGGCCGCCGGGGTGCGGTTCGCGGCCGCCGAGGTCACCGGCCTGCTCCGGGACCGGGCCGGCACGGTGACCGGAGTCCAGACGGCCGCCGATGCGCAGCTCAATGCCGGCACCGTGGTGCTGTGCGGCGGCGCCGGCACCGCGGCGTTGCTGCCGGTTCCGGTCGTGCCGGTGAAGGGGCAGATCCTGCGGCTGGCCGTTCCGGAGCGGCTGCGCGCGGCCGGTGAGGTGCTGACCCACACCGTCCGCGGGCTGGTCCGCGGCAGCGAGATCTACCTGGTGCCGCGCGCCGGTGGCGAGGTGGTGGTCGGAGCGACCTCCGAGCAACAGGGCTACGACACCCAGGTGACGGCGGGCGGGGTGTACGAGCTGTTGCGCAATGCCTATGAGCTGCTGCCGATCAGCTCCGAGTTCGCCTTCGTCGAGGCCTGCGCGGGAATCCGGCCCGGCACCCCGGACAACGGGCCGATCCTGGGCCGGGTCGCCGACGGCCTGGTGCTGGCCACCGGGCACTACCGCAACGGCATCCTGCTGTCCGCGCTGACAGCCGCCGCGGTGGTCGCGCTGCTGGCCGGCGAGCCGGTCGCCGAGCAGTGGCAGCCGTTCGGCCCGGACCGGTTCGCCGCCGGGGTGGTCTCCGAGCCGGCCGTGCCGGCCTGAGCGACCAGCGATCAGAAGAGGGGATCCAGCGTGCGGATAACGGTGAACGGCGAGCAGCACGAGGCCGAGGAGGAACTCAGCCTGGCGGAACTGGTGGGCCGGATCAGCGACCGCGACACCGGCATCGCGGTCGCGCTCAACGGCGAGGTGGTGCCGCGCGGCAGCTGGCCCGGCACGCCGGTCCGCGCCGGCGATCGGGTCGACGTGGTCACCGCCGTCCAGGGCGGTTGAACTCATCAGATCCGGGCAGCCAACCTGCTCGAATCGAGAAAGTTAAGTTCCTGATCTACCTGCCGGTCAGGTGCGGCGCGTCCAGCATGCCGTCGTAGGGCGAGGACGCTTCGGCCCACCAGCGGCGCGGAATCCGCCCTGCCAACGCTGAGAACCGGCCGGCCTGCACCGCCAGCCGCATCGCGTGCGCCATCCGGACCGGGTCTGCGGCCCGGGTCACCGCCGAGGCGACCAGCACCGCATCGCACCCCAGTTCCATCGCCTGGACGGCGTCGGCGGCGCTGCCGATGCCGGCGTCCAGGATCACCGGCACCTGAGCCTGCTCCACGATCAGCGCGATGTTGTGCGGGTTGCCGATGCCCAGCCCGGACCCGATCGGGGAGCCGCCCGGCATCACCGCGGCGCAGCCCAGGGCCTCCAGCCGCCGGGCCAGCACCGGATCATCGTTGGTGTAGGGCAGCACCACGAACCCGTCGTCCACCAGCTGCTCGCAGGCGGCCAGCAGTTCCGGCCCGTCCGGCAACAGGCTCCGCTCGTCAGCCACCACCTCGACCTTGACCCAGTCCGTCTGCAGTGCCTCGCGGGCCAGCTTCGCGGTCAGCACCGCCTCGGCCGCGGTCCGGCAGCCGGCCGTGTTCGGCAGTACCTGCACGCCCGCGGCCTGCAGCACGTCCAGCACCGACCCGGACGAGCCTGCGTCCACCCGGCGCATCGCGACCGTGGTCAGCTCGGTGCCGGCCGCGGCCAGGATGTCGGCGAGCCCGTCCAGGCTGGGCGCGCCGCCGGTTCCCACGATCAGCCGGGACTCCAGCCGCCGGCCGGCGATGACCAGCCCGTCGGAGCTCATCGCCGGCTCCCGGCAGGCACCCGTTCCGGCGAGCCGGTGACCCGGCCCGGCGTGCCGGCGAACGGCAGCGCCACCAGCACCGCCACCACGAACGAGGCGATCGAGGCCGACAGCCACGGGTGCCCCAGGGTGTGCAGGTCAGTGCCGATCCGGGTCCAGAAGTCCGACCAGTGCGCGATCGAGCCGGGATTGATCACCTGGTAGCAGAGGAAACCCACCAGCCAGGCCGCCAGCATGCCGGGCCGCAACGGGGCGTCCGCGGCGACATTCCAGTGCGCACCCCGGCTGCGGATCCAGGCTGCGATCAGGGCACCGGACATCGGCACGAACACCCCGCCGATCAGGTACAGGAAGTTGGCGTAGTCGTCGATGTTGATGGTCAGCGCCAGCGCGGTGGTCAGGGTGCCGATCAGCACCGTGAGCACCCGCCGGTCCAGGGACGGCCGCAGGTTCTGCAACGAGATCGCCGTCGAGTAGACGTTGGCGAAGCTCTGGTCGCTCTCCCGGATCACCAGGATCGCGAACGCCAGCGTGCCCAGCGGCAGCCCGATGAACAGGTCGAAGATCTTCTCGCCGTCCTGGTTCAGCTGGGCGAGCGCGATCAGCCCGATCAGCAGGCAGGCCACCTGGGTGAGGCCGTAACCGGCGAAGCCGCCGGCGAAGGCCGCCCGGCCCGAGCGGGAGTGCCGCGAATAGTCGGCACCCAGCGGCACCCACGAGATGGTCAGTGCCATCGCCGAGTCGACCGCCAGCCAGAAGCCCTGCCAGGAACCGGTCAGTTCCGGCACCGGCCGGCGCAGCAGGCCGACCGCGAGCACCACCAGTGCCAGCACCACCAGCACCGAGACGTACTTGCGCAGCGCCCGGATCCAGCCCAGCGGCCGGATGGTCAGCGCGGTGGTGACGGCGCCGGCCAGCACCAGGCACAGCCAGCGCGGCAGGTGGTCCGAGGTCAGCGCCTGCAGGCCGATGGTGATGGTGACCAGCTCGAAGACCGCCCAGCCCAGGCACTGCGCGATGTTGAGCGCGGTGGGCACGAACGAGGCCTTGGCCCCGAGCAGCCCGCGCAGCAGCACCATCGCGGGTGCGCCGGTCCGGGCGCCGAGCACCAGCGCGCCGCCCAGGATCAGCCCACCCAGCACCGATCCGACCACGGCGGCGGTGACCGCGGCGGCGAAGCTGAGCTGCTGGACGCCGTACGGCGCCAGGATCGCGATGGCACCGCTGAAACCGAGCAGGCTCACCCCGACGTTGCCCCAGAACCCCAGCTGGTCGAGCAGGCCCAGGGTGCGCGGGGCGGCCTCGTTGAGGGTGGCGGGGGCTTCGGCGTGCGATTCGGAGCTGGGGACGGGCCGGGTGTCGACAGCCATGGCGGCTACCTCACTCCCTTCGCCGGTACTAACCGGATCAGGTTCGAGCGGTCGGCGGCCGCGCCGGACGGGTTCCGCCCTGCTGTGCCGCCCTCTCAGCCCGGACGCCGGGCTCCCGCGGGGACTGTTCTAGGTTAGTACCGTGCAGCCGCCGGGTACCACCATCGTCCGGGCGCTCACCATCGCCTCCTCCGATTCCGGTGGCGGCGCGGGCATCCAGGCCGACCTGAAGGCCTTCGCCCGCTGCGGTGTGCACGGCATGTCGGTGATCGTGGCGCTGACCGCCCAGAACACCGTCGGGGTCAGCGCCATCCATCCCTGCCCGACCGACTTCGTCCGGGCCCAGCTGGACGCGGTGTTCGCCGACCTGCCGCCGGCCGCGATCAAGACCGGCATGCTGCTGTCCGAACCGATCATCAGCACGGTGGCGGCCGCGCTCACCGGCTACTCCGGTCCGCTGGTGCTGGATCCGGTGATGATCGCCTCGTCCGGCGCGCAGTTGCTGGAACCGGCCGCGGTGGCGGCCCTGCTGGGGTTGCTGTTCCCGCTGGCCACCGTGGTGACGCCGAACCTGATGGAGGCCCAGGCGCTGACCGGACTGGACACCGAGGACCGGACCCGGCTGACCGAGGCCTTGGTGGCACTGGGTGCCGGCGCGGCGCTGGTCACCGGCGGCCATGGCAGCGAGCCGGTGGATCACCTGTTCGCCGGCGGGGAGCACATCGAGATCCCGGTGGTCCGGCACGACCGGGCCGCCACCCACGGGGCCGGCTGCACCCACTCGGCGGCGCTGGCCGCCTGCCTCGGCCGCGGTGACCCGCTGCCGGTGGCCGCCCGCCGGGCCGCACTGGTGGCCGGACAGGCCGTCGCGCACGGGCTGGCCGGCCTCGGTGCCGGCGACGGCCCGGTGGACGCCCTGCACGTCGCCTCGGTCAGCCCGCCTGAGGTCCGCTGACGGCCGATGGCTGAGCCGCCGACCGCCAGGCCGGGTAGGCCGCGCCGACCACCGGGCTGAGTTCCGGTTGGCCGGCCGGCACGATCGGAAATCGGCCGCCGACGGCGGCCGAAACGCCTTCGCGCAGCGGGGGCTCGATCAGGTCGAGGGACCGGCTCATCGAACCGCCCACCACCAGCAGTTCGGCATCGAAGCGGCGCAGCCAGGGGGCCAGCACCTCGCCGAGGATCCGGAAGGCCGCCCCGATGACGGCCCCGGCAACCCGGTCCCCGGTCCGGGCCAGCTCGGCGATCTCCTTGACATCGAGGTCATCGGGGGCCGCTGGACCTTTGGCGGCGGCGAAGGCGGCCCGGATGGCCCGGCGCGACACCCAGTCCTCCAGTGGCCGCCCGGCGTGGCTGAGCAGGTGCACCTCGGCCTGCGGCGGCACCGCGGGACCCGTCTCGATGCTGTTTCCGCCGTCCAGGAAGGCAGATCCCACTCCGGTGCCGAGGGTCACCACCACGCACCGGGTGGCACCGCGCGCGGCGCCGATCAACCACTCGCCGACACCGAAGGCGCTGGCGTCGTTGCTGAAGCACAGCTCTGCCGGCCGGCCGGGCAGCGCCGCTGTGAGCGCCGCGCCGACGTCGACGCCGGCCAGTGCCTCGAACTTGCCGACCCCGGCGTAGTGCGCCACCCCGCGGGCGTAGTCGAACGGGCCCGGCATCGCGATCCCCCACACCGCTCCCGGTGGCGCGGCCAGCCCCGCACCGGCCCGGGCCAGCAGCGCGATCAGCTGGTCGGCACTTCCCTGCCCCGGAAGGTCGATCCGGCTCAGCCCGGTGACCCGCCAGCCGTCCGGGTGCACCCAGCCGGCGGTGACGTGGGTGCCGCCGACCTCCAGCACGGGTATCCGGTCGACCGGCCGGCTCACGGCGCGTTCAGGCCCAGCTTCAGCAACGCGTTCTCCACGACCTCCATCAGCGCCGGATGGATCCAGTACTGGCCGCGCGCGACATCGGGCACCCGCTGGCCCAGCGACATCGCCTGGATCAGCGGCTGGATCAGGTTGGAGGACTGGTAACCCATCAGGTGCGCGCCGAGCAGCAGTCCGCTGTGCGGATCGGCGATCAGCTTGCAGATGCCGGTGGTGTCCTCCATCGCCCAGCCGTAGGCGGTGTCGCCGTAGGACTGGGTGGCGGCGACGTAGTCCAGGCCGGCGGCCCGGACCGCGTCCTCGGTCATGCCGACGCTGGCGATCTGCGGGTCGGTGAACACCGCCGACGGGACGTAGCGATGGTCGAACTGCCGCAGGTCGTGGGGAAAGGCCAGGTTGTGCGAGATCACCCGGGCCTCGTGGTTGGCCACGTGCTTGAGCTGGAAGTCCGAGGAGATGTCGCCGAGCGCCCAGATCCCCTCGACGCCGGTGCGGCCGTAGCAGTCGGTGGAGATCCGGCCGTCGGACAGGATCTCGATGCCGGCGGCGTCCACGTCGAGCCGGTCGGTGTTGGGCATCCGCCCGGTGGCCACCAGCAGCAGGTCGGCCTCCACGCACGAGCCGTCGGTGAAGTCCAGCCGGATGCCACCGTCGTCACCGGTGAACTTCTCGACGTCGACGCCGAGGTGCAGGTCCCACCGGGTGGCCGCGATCTGGGTGAACCGATCGGAGATCTCCGAATCCAGGTGGCGCAGCAACCGGAGGCTGCGAGCCACCAGGCTGACCCGGCTGCCGAGGGCGGAGAACACGTGTGCGAACTCCGCGCCGATGTAGCCGCCGCCCAGGATCGCCAGCCGCTCGGGCACCCGGTCCAGCCGCATCACGGTGTCCGAGGTGACGTAGGGGACGCCGGCGGTGGCGACCACCTCGGGAATGACCGGCCGGCCGCCGGCCGCGATCACGATCTGGTCGGCGCTGAACTGCGATCCGGCGTGCTCACCGGCGCTGATCCGCAGCGTGTTCGGGCCGGTGAACCGGGCCTCGCCGTTGAACAGCGTGACGTCGTCGGAGGACTCGCGGTAGCGGCGGCCGGCCTCGGAGATCGGGTCGATCCGGCCGAAGATCCGGTCCCGGATGTCGGGCCAGCGCACCGCGTCGATCCGCGCATCGATACCGAACCGGGCCGCATGCTCGACGGTGCGCGCCACGTCGGCGGCGTAGACGTACATCTTGGTCGGGATGCAGCCGACGTTGAGGCAGGTGCCACCGAAGGTGCCGGACTCGACGATGGCCACCCGCTTGCCCACGAACTGCTCGGTAAGCAGCGAGTTGCCCGATCCGGTCCCGACGATCGCCAGGTCGAAGTCGGCCACGGCCGCCAGCCTACTGGCGGCTCCACCGGTGCCGCCGCCGAAAGGCTGCCCTGGCAGGCTGGCTACCATCTCGGCCCATGCTGGATCACCTCTTCCTGCAGGTCGCCGACGTGGATGCCTCGCTGGCCTTCTACCTGCGCATGTTCGCCCCGCTCGGCATCCGCGAGGCGATGCGGGTGCCGCATCCGGACGGCTTCGAGGTGGGCCTGGCCTGTCCGGACGGCAAGCCGTCCTTCTGGCTCAGCCCGGCCGCCGGGACCGAGACCAGGGAGGTGCACCTGGCCTTCACCGCCGCCGACCGGCCAGCGGTGGACGCCGTCCACGATGCCGCGCTGGCCGCGGGGGTAGAGGTGCTGCACGCGCCGCGGGAATGGCCGGAATACCACCCCGGCTACTACGGCGTGTTCCTGCGCGATCCGGACGGCCACAACGTGGAGGCCGTCCACCACGGCGGGTGAGCCTGGCTAGCGGTCGCCCTGGTCCCGCTCGCGCAACAGCACGATGAGTTCCTGCTGGGAGTTCACCCGCAGCTTGCGGAACACCGAGGACAGGTGGTTGCGGACGGTGCTCTGGCTGATGAACAGCTGCCGGGCGATCACCGGTACCCGGTCACCGTGCAGCAGCATCCGCACCACCTCGATCTCGCGCCGCGACAGGCGTTCCAGGCCGGGTAGCGACCGGCTGGACTGGCTCGGCGGCATCAGCTCCGTGATCAACCGGTCGGGCATCCGCGGCAGCAGGTAGCCAGCTGGACCCTCGTGTCGGCTGGGCACCAGCATGAAGTTGCTGCCGGGACCGGGCAGTTCCTCGCGCTGCTTGAGATCGGTGACGTCGTTGACCATGCCGATCGCTCCCAGGTACCGGCCGTTCTGGTCGTACCAGGGGGCGCCGGAGACCCGCAACCACCGGTGCTGGCCGTCGAGCCTGCGGAAGCCGAATTCGTACAGCTCGCGGACCCCGAGCGCGCGCTGGCGCAGCCGCTGTCGCAACATGTGGCCGGTCTCGTCGTCGAAGAAGTCGAAGATCTGACCGGTCGACAGCCGGGTGTGGTTGACCGCGAGCATCTCGGCCATCCGGTAGTTGGCCAGCACCAGGGCGCCGTCCGGGTCGACGATGCAGACCCCCTCGGTCGAGGCGTCCACGATGGTCTGCAGCAGGTGCTCGCTGGAGGCCAGCGCCTCGGCGATCTCGTGCTGGTCGGTGATGTCACGGATGTTGAGGACCATCGCGCCGATCGAGGCGTCGGCCACCAGGTTGCTGATCCGCACCTCGATCCAGCGCCAGCTGCCCTCGCCGTTGCGCACCCGCAACTCCAGCCGGCGGTACTCCCCGGAACCGCTGACCGCGCCCTCCCAGTCCCGGCGCACCGTCGCCAGGTCCGAGGGATGCACGTAATCCCAGCCGGACTGGCCGATCACCTGGCGCGGCAGGCAGCCGAACATCCGCCAGAGCGACGGTCCGGCATAGCCGATCACCAGGTTGCGGTCGCAGATGATCACCAGATCGCTGCCGCGCTCCAGCAGCGCCCGGAACGGCCGCTCGGTCATCGCCAACCGGATCCGGCCCTCGGGCAACTCGACCCGGGTGGAGGATGCCAGGATCTCCTCCACACCGTCGGCGCCGGCCACCAGCGAGGCGGTCGTCTTCAGCCGCATCCGCCGGCCGGTCCGGGTGGTCACCTCGTGCTCGTGCACCCACAGGCCGCTGGTGCCCACGAACAGGAACTCGGTGACGTCCTTGCGCGACAGGCCCCACTCGGCGAGTTCGGCGACCGGCCGCCCGAGCGCCTCGTCCTCGGTCCAGTCGAACATCGCGGCGGCACCGGCGGACCACAGCGTCACCACGCCGGACGTGTTGGTGCCCACCACGGCGGTCGTGGGTGCCGGAGCACCTGGCAACGAAACCCTCCCCTGCGCGGCGCCATCGGCCGATCCTGGTCCGAAGCGTCCGGACCGGGTCATCGACCCGACCTGTCGACCGGCCGGCGAGGCAGCCCGGGCACGGTGGAACACGCCGTGGGCCCGCCAGGATCTGAGGACAAACGGTATCGAGGCATTGCGGGTAAGTGTCGATGCTGGGCGCCATTCCAGCTATAGACAAAGTGTCACGCAGTACCCGACGAATCGTCTGGCTTGGCGCGGGGCACTAGCGAGTAACGGTTCGGCAGCGGCCCCGGATCAGCAGTAGATCAGGGCCGAAACTAAGGGCAAATCCACTCCGAACGCACTCCGGGGCCAGCCGCCGCGGCAGTCGCCGGAGGTGGCCAGGCGGGTCCGCCAGACTGTCTGGAATTAGTTATCGGCGATGTAAACATAGCGAACTAATTTTGTAGACACCCGGCACCCCCATTGACAACAGACTCACAATACGCACCGGCAGTCAGCAGGGTGGGAAATACCGGTCCAGAAACTCGTTGCCGAATTTTCGCCCCGGATCCCGCATCGCGCACAATCGCCGAAAATCGTCGTACCGCTCGTACCGGGGGCCGACGGTGTCCGGCTCGAACCCGAACAGCTTGGCCCAGTGCGGTCGGGCCTGCAGCGGCGCCAGCCGGCGCTCCACTTCGGCCAGCACCGGCAGCACCGCCGCGGTGTCCGGAATCCAGGTGAAGTGCACCCCCAGGCTGTCCTGGCGGTAACCCGGGCTCAGCCAGAGCTCGTCCGCTGCGATGCTGCGCAGTTCGCCCACCTGCAGCACCGGCGCCACCAGCTGACCGATCCCGGCGATCGCCTCGATCGCCTGGCCGGCCAGCGCGCGCGGCACCAGGTACTCCGACTGCAGCTCCTCCCCCCGGCTCGGAACGAACTCCAACCGGAAGTGCGGCAACCGCTGGTGCCACGGGCCGGGCCGGCCGAGCTGTTCGGTGCAGTTGGACGGGTCCATGGCGGGCAGCGGATGCCGGGGCTCGGCCGCCGCGATCGCGCCGAAGAAGACCGGCTCGGCGCTGCCGTCGTCCGCGGCTGTGACGCGGCGCTTGCGCCACAGCTGGTAGACCGGCTCCGGCTGCCAGCGGGTGAACAGGCTGACGCTGTAGCCGCTGGCCAGGATCTCGTCCAGATGGGTCAGTACCTGCTCGTGTGCGAGGCCGTCGTAGACGTGCTGGCGCACCGAGTAGGCCGGCTGCACGTCGAGCCAGAGCCGGGTCACGATGCCGAGCGCGCCCAGTCCCACCACGCTGCCCGCGAACTCCTCCGCGGTGTCGCCGGTCCGGCTCAGCACCCGCAGCTCCCCGTCCGCGGTGACCAGTTCCAGGGCAGCCACCGCCGCGGCCAGCGCCGGGTTGGTGTCGCCGGAGCCGTGCGTTGCGGTGGCACACGCCCCGGCCACCGAGATGTGCGGCAGCGAGCCGAGGTTGTGCAACGCGAAGCCGCGCCGGTGCAGGGTGCTCGCCAGTTCGCCGTAGCGCATCCCCGCCGACACCTCGACCTGGCGGCCGGCGCTGTCGAGTTCGACGACGGGCGGCAGACCCGCCACCGAGACCAGCTCCCCGGTGGTGTCGGCGATCCGGTTGAACGAGTGGCCGGTGCCCAGCGCCCGCACCCGGGAGCTGCCTGCGACCAGGCTGCGCAGCTCGTCGATCGAACTCGGCCGGCTGTACCGGGCCGCGGCGAAGTCGACGTTTCCCGCCCAGTTGCGCATCGGCATGACTCCCCCAGCAGCCCCGGACGGCGTCAGCTGGTGGCCGGCACCGCGATGGCTGTGAGTACCAGGGTGTCAGAGGTGGTGAACCGGCCGGTGAACCCGGTCAGCTCGCGGCCGTCCAGCACCGGCCCGGGCACCTGCAACACCGCGCTGAAGGTGCCTGCCCGCGGGTCGATGGCGATGCTCGCCTCGTCGAAGTCCAGCCAGCGCTCGGTGAGCGGGTACCAGGCCTTGTAGACCGCTTCCTTGGTGCTGAACAGCAGCCGGTCCCAGTGCACCGCCGGGTGTTCGACGGCCAGTTCGGCCAGCTGCCGGTGCTCCTCGGGCCGGGCGATCGCGGCCAGCACGCCGTCGGGCAGCGGCCCGTGCGGTTCGGCGTCGATGCCGATGCTGGCCGCGTGCTCGCGCCGGGCGAGCGCAGCGCCCCGGTAGCCGGCGCAGTGGGTCATGCTGCCCACGATGCCCGGCGGCCAGCCCGGCGCCCCGCGCGTGCCCGGCACGATCGCGGCGGCCGGCACGCCGAGTTCGGCCAGCGCGGCCCGGGCACAGGCCCGGACGGTGGCGGCCTCGATCCGGCGCTTGGGCACCGCCCGCTCCAGCACGGCACGCTCGGCGGGCCACAGGGTGTCCTCGGAGGCGTCGGCGGTGGTGTCGACGGCCCGGACCCAGTCCGGCAGCAGGGCCGAGATCACGCCGGCGCGGGCAGGATCTGGCGCGGCCACTGCTTGGGCTGGCTGCGGCTGCGCCACTCCCGGGGATAGCCCAGCGACACCTCCTCGAACCGGGTGCCGTCCTCGAAGGTGGTGCGCGGAATGTGCAGGTGGCCGTAGACCACCGCTTCGGCGGCGTAGCGCCGGTGCCAGTCGGCGGTGAGCTCGGTGCCGCACCACTGGGCGAACTCGGGGTAGCGCAGCACCAGCGTCGGCAGCCGGGTCAGCGGGAAGTGGTTGACCAGCACGGTCGGAAGTGCGGGATCGCGGGCGTCCAGCCGACGCATGGTGTACTCCACCCGGGCCCGGCACCAGGCCTCCCGGCTCGGGTAGGGGTCGGGGTGCAGGAACTGCTCGTCGGTGCACACGATGCCGCTGCGGTAGGCGGCCTCCAGGGCCTCCTCCTGGGTCTCGGTGCCCGGGGGGCGGAAGGTGTAGTCGTAGAGCAGGAACAGCGGCGCCACCGTGATGGGGCCGCCGGGGCCGGTCCAGACCGGGTACTCGTCCTCGGGCGTGAGCACCCCCAGCTCCCGGCAGATGCCCACCAGGTGCTGGTAGCGGTAGTCCCCGCGCAGCGGCAGCGGATCGGACTGGTGCGACCACAGCTCGTGGTTGCCGGGCACCCAGATCACGGTGTCGAACCTGCTGCGCAGCACCGCCAGGGTGGCACCGATCTGCTCGGCCACCTCGCCGACGTCGCCGGCCACCAGCAACCAGTCCCGGTCGGTGGTCGGCCGCAGCCGGTCCACCACCTTGCGGTTGTCGGCGTAGCCGGTGTGCAGGTCGCTGACCGCGAGCAGCTTCGCCGTCTCGCCCGTACCTGCTGACACCGTCACCTGCAGCCCATCTACTCCGGTTGCTCGGATCGCGTCGCTCCCGGTGGGCGACGCAGCCCGGGCCCCGAGTGTAGACAGTGCCGGCCGGCGAACGGGATCGGAAACGTGCCGCGGCCGGCCCGCCGCGGCACGGCCGAGGCTCGCCCGGCACCGCGAGCCGACCCGCTACTGTCAGCTGGACCCGTAGATCCCGGTCGGCGAGGATGCGGCCGGCCGACGACCCGAGGCGGCACATGGTGGGACGGTTCACTCCCAGGGACACCGCGTTCTACGACCTGTTGGCCGAGGGCGGCCGCAATGTCGCGGCGTCGGCCGACGTGCTGGCGGGGTTGTGTGACCCCGACGCCGACCGGCCGGCGATCGCGGCGCGGATGCGCGAACTCGAGCATGCCGGTGACGCCGTCACCCACCGCATCCTGCGCCAGCTGAACAAGAGCTTCGTGACCCCGTTCGACCGCGAGGACATCTACCGGCTGGCCGGCGCGCTGGACGACGTGGTCGATGCCATGGACGAGGCCACCGACTTCGTGGTGCTCGCCGATGTCGGCGAGCTGCCCACCCTGATGCTCGACCAGATCCGGCTGGTGCAGCAGGCGGCGTCCCAGACCGCGAACGCGATGGGCCGGCTGTCCACCCTGCAGGACCTGGAGCCGTACTGGATCAAGGTCAACGAGGTGGAGAACGAGGCCGACCAGGTGCACCGGCAACTGCTGTCCCAGCTGTTCGGTGGCGGTTACAAGCCGATGCAGGTGTTGAAGCTGCGCCAGGTGGCCGACCTGCTCGAGGAGGCCACCGACGCCCTGGAACACGTGGCGCACGCGGTCGAGACCATCGCGGTGAAGGAGTCGTGACCGGTGCCGCCAGGACGGCCCGGACGCAACGCCGAAGGCGGCGCCGGGCACGCGGACGGTCGATGACGTGAACGTGACCGCGCTCGCGGTGGTGATCGTCGTGGTCGCGCTGGCCTTCGACTTCACCAACGGCTTCCACGACTCGGCGAACGCGATCGCCACCTCGGTCTCGACCCGGGCCCTGACGCCGCGGGTCGCGCTGGCGATGGCTGCGGTGGCCAACGTCCTCGGTGCACTGGTGTCGACCAAGGTGGCCGCCACCGTCGGCTCCGGCATCATCCAGGCGCCGAGCGGGCGGGACGGCCTGCTCATCGTGCTGGCGGGCCTGCTCGGCGCGATCGCCTGGAACCTGGGCACCTGGTGGCTGGGCCTGCCGTCGTCGTCCTCGCATGCCCTGATCGGCGGCCTGATCGGCGCCGCGCTGGCCGGCTCGGAGGGGGTGCGCTGGTCCAACCTGCTCGACAAGGTGGTGGTGCCCATGGTGGCCTCGCCGCTGACCGGCCTGGTACTCGGCTACCTGTTCATGCTGCTGCTGTTATGGACGTTCCGGCGCACCAACTACCACCGGACCCAGCGCCGGTTCCGGTGGGCCCAGGTGCTCAGCGCCGCCGCGATGGCCTTCGGCCACGGCAGCCAGGACGCCCAGAAGACCATGGGGGTGATCGCGCTGACCCTGGTGGTGTCCGGGCACCTGCACAAGGGAGATCCGATCCCCACCTGGGTGATCCTGTCGGCGGCGGCGGCGATCTCGGCCGGTACCTATTCCGGTGGCTGGCGGATCATGCGCACGGTGGGCCGCCGGATCTACTCGCTCAGCCCGGTGAGCGGGTTCGCCGCCCAGACCGTCGCCAGCGGGGTGCTGTTCAGCGCCGCCCAGTTCGGGCTGCCGATCTCGACCACGCACGTCATCAGCACCTCGATCATGGGCGCCGGCGCCACCCGGCGGCTGTCGGCGGTCCGCTGGGGGGTGGCCGGCAACATCGTCGGCGCCTGGGTGCTGACGCTGCCGGCCTCCGCCGGGATGGCCGCGCTGATGTGGCTGCTGCTGCGCCCGCTCAGCTGAGGCGTAGCCGGCCTGGTCGACCTGGGCCCGGCTCGGCCCGGCTCGCTGACCCAGGCTCAGCCGGGCAGGATCGCCCACACCGGGTGGATCTCCAGCCAGCCGGTCTGGGTGTCCAGCACCCAGGGCCCGACGATGGTCACCCGGGACTTCAGTGCCGGCATGGTGATCGGGATCGACGGCACCGCCTCCACCACCAGGCTCTGGTCCGAGCGCTGCAGGTTGACCGCGTTGAGCCATTTCGGATCGACATCGGTCAGCGAGATGTGCATGTCGCCGTCGTGCTCGCGGTTGATCTCCGAGGCGATACCGGTGACCGCCACGCAGGATTGCTTGACGGTCAGCCGTTGCGGCGAGTAGACCCCCTCCAGCGGGAAGCCGGCATGGCAGTAGCGGGCCAGCTCGGCCGGCACCAGGCTCGGGTCCGGCTTGCGGGTGGGCTGCGGCGCCAGGGTGGGCAGCGTCGGCTGCGAGGCGTTCGGCGGTGGCAGCGGTGCCTGCGGGTCGTCGGTACCGGTGCACCCGGCCAGCAGCACTGCTACCAGGACAACCGGATACCGGACGTGCACAACTGGTTTCCCCCTGCCAGCTCAACTCCGGCCAATCTTAGGCAGGCAGATCGGCCTGGTGTCGGCACGTTCGCCGAATCCGGACCTGGACGCTGCCGGCCCCCCCGCTGCCGGTCCGGACGGCTGCCAGCGGCGCTGCGGCTGCCGGAGGGCAGAATTGGGAGCACGGGCGTTGCGCGCAACGCAGTGGTCATCGGGAAAAGAGGCTGTTATGAACGGATTCCGCGTCACTCGATCGGCCCGACCGGTAGCCGACCCGGAGCGGGCCCGGATTCTCGCCGATCCCGGTTTCGGCCGGTTCTTCACCGACCACATGGCTTCGGCCACCTGGACGATGGACTCCGGCTGGCACGACTGCGAGATCAAGGCGCTCGAACCGTACTCGCTGCACCCGGCGGCGGCAGTGCTGCACTACGCACAGGAGATCTTCGAGGGCCTCAAGGCGGCGCGGCACCCGGACGGCAGCATCTGGCTGTTCCGGCCCGAGTTGAACGCGCGCCGGTTCGCCCGCTCGGCACGCCGGCTGGCACTGCCGGTGCTGCCCGAGGAGCAGTTTCTGGACAGCCTGGTGTCGCTGGTGCGCACCGACTCCGACTGGGTGCCGGCGCACGACGGCGAGCGCAGCCTCTACCTGCGGCCGTACATGTTCGCCTCGGAGGCCTTCCTCGGGGTGCGACCGGCGATCCGGGTCAACTACGGGGTGATCGCCTCACCGGCCGGGTCCTACTTCTCCTCCGGTTTCAACGGGGTCACGCTCTGGGTCAGCGAGCGGTTCACCCGAGCGGCGCCAGGCGGCACCGGGGCGGCCAAGTGCGGCGGCAACTACGCAGGCGGGCTGGCCGCCCAGGTGGAGGCCCAGCAGAACGGCTGTGAACAGGTGCTCTACCTCAGCGGGGATGCCGAGCGGTACCTGGAGGAGTCGGGCACCATGAACCTCTTCCTGGTCAGCGCCGACGGCGAACTGCTGACTCCGGGGCTGGGCACCATCCTGGAGGGGGTCACCCGCAACAGCGTGCTGGAACTGGCCGACGAGCACGGCCTCACGCCGGTCGAGCGCCCGGTGCGGCTGGACGAGCTGCGCGAGGCCTGCGACAGCGGCTCGATCACCGAGATGTTCGCCGCCGGCACCGCCGCCGTGATCACCCCGATCGTCGGGTTCAAGGGCGACGGTTACGCCCACACCGTCGGTGACGGCGGGCCCGGCAAGGTGACGATGGCGATCCGCCAGCACTTGCTGGACGTCCAGTTCGGCCGCGTTCCGGACACCCGGAACTGGCTGCACCCGGTGACCGGCTAGCCGGACCTGCTACCTCGTTGCGCCGGCCCGACCGGGTGGACCGGTCGGGCCGGCGGAACGAGAGCGCCGCCGGGAACGGCAGCGCTGGCTATTTGCGTCCCGGTTACCGGATGAAGCCGGTGACGTCGCACGGCTCTGCGGGGGCGGTGGCCCAGCAGCTGTAGGTGCAGGTCAGGGTGCACTCCATGTACAAGGCCTCCTCCTCTGCGGGCAGCTGCTGAAGCCGCTCCAGGGTGGCGGTCTCCATAAGGTTTCACCTCCTTTCCGGGTCGGCGGTCGGGCTGGGCGCCACCGGCTGGGCGTCAGGTGACGAAGCCGGTGACGTCGCAGGTAAAGGTGGCGGGGCTGGTCTCCCAGCAGCTGTAGGTGCAGGTCAGGGTGCACTCCACCTGCACGGCCTGCTCCTCTGCGGGCAGCTGCTGAAGCCGCTCCAGGACGGCGGTCTCCACAATGATCACCTCCCCACCGGAACGCGAATGGCCTTGTGGTGGAAGGGGAACGTCATCAGGACTGGTCCGCCGGCACAGCGGGGACCGTCGGAGGTGCTTCGGCCTCGACCATCCAGGACCGCGGTCCGCCGGAGGTCAACCGGAGCAGGAAGTCGAGGGTGCCGGCCATCCCGGTGCCGTAGCCCGCGCTGACCCGCAGGCCGGTCTCGTCCGGAACCACCAGCCGGCCGTCGATCCTGGCAGCGCGGGCCACGATGACCGCGGCCAGATCCTCGGCCCAGCTGCGGTAGTCGGCGGCCCGAGCGCTGCCGGCCCGCTGCGCGGCCGACGCGGCATCGAGCAGGAACTGGCCGTTGCCGGCCAACCCGTGGCAGGCCGCCAGCGAGGGCAGCCAGCGGGCCCGGTGCACGGCCAGCGCCGCGGCGTGCACCAGATCGCCGTACCGGCCGGCCTGCTCTCCGCCGGCGGCGGCCAGCCGGACCAGGAAGGTGCCGACGCCGGACGCCCCGTTGCACCAGTGCAGCAGCATGTCCTTGCTGCTGAGCGGGTGGTTGCGGTCGGTGCGCCAGGTTGCCGCACCGGTCCGCTCGTCGTGGACCGCCGCACCGGCCAGGGTCCGGCCGGCGGCATCGGCGAGGTCGAGGTAGCGAGGCTCGTCGCAGCACTGCCCGGCGGCCAGCAGGAAGGCGCCGACACCGGCCACGCCGTGCGCGAAACCGAAATGCCAGCTACCCGCCAGCGAGGAGTCGAAGTCGTCCGGGATCGGCCAGAACACCCCGTCCTCGGTGTGCCGGGCCGTCCCGGCGAGTTCGTCGGCGCACCGGCGGGCCCGGTCGAGGAACTCGCTACGCCCGCTCAGCTGCCACAGCCTGAGCAGGGCGAGTCCGGCACCGGCCACGCCGTGGCAGACGTCCGGGTTGGGCCAACTGGTCGGCAGCCGCAGGCCGAGCTCCTCGGCCCGGTCGGCCAGTCCGGCATCGCCCACCCTGCCGGCGGCCGCGCGCAGCGCCCAGGCGGTGCCGGCCCGGCCGAAGTACAGCCCGGGCAGTACCCTGGGCGCCCGGTCCAGCCGGTCGGCCAGCCAACCGGTCACCACCGGCAGCGCATCGGCTGCCTGCGGGTAACCGTGTCCGGCCGCCCGCACCAGCACTGCCAGCACCCCGGCGGCGCCGTACTGCACGTTCAACGGGTCGGTGCTGGCACCGAAACCCTCGGTCTGCCAGAGCCAGTCGCCGTCCGGGCGGGCGGTCGCGACCAGCTGGGCCAGCCCGTCCTCGATCACCTGCCGCACGGTGGGAGCCGCCGGCCGGACGGGAGTCATCGACCGAACAGCGGGAACGGGCTGCTCCTCGTGCAGGAAACCGGCGGCCTGCTGCAGGGTCCAGCGCCGGTCAGGATCGGCCTCGCACAGCCCGGTCAGCAGCGGCCACCACTGCCGGATCAGCGGCCGGTCGCCCTCGGCCAACGCGAGCAGCGCGCCGATCCGGTCGGACAGCGTGCGGCCGGCACCGGCGTCGTCGGCGAGCAGGGCGGGCGGCACGCCGAGTGCCAGGTGTACCAGCATCGCGCCGAGTGCGAACCGGTCCGCCGCCGGCTGCGGCGCGAGGCCGTAGGCCGGCAGTTGCAGCGTCTCCGGAGCGGCGAACCCCGGCGTGTAGATCCGCCCCACCACATCCCCGGGGCGGGCCGCGTGCTCGGTGTCGATCAGGACCAGGCGGCGCTCCCGGGTGACCATCACGTTGTTGCTGTTCAGGTCACGCAGCACCCAGCCGCGCTCGTGCACGGCGGCCACCAGCCGCACCAGCGCCGACGCCAGCTCCGACGCGTCCGGGACCGGGTCGCCCGCCGCCTCGGCGATGGTGTGCGACAGTGACCGTCCCTCGACGAACTCCTCGGCCAGGAAGGTGTGATCCTCGACGTCGAACAGGCCGACCAGCGCCGGGGTCAACGGGCTCAGCGCGGTCAGCACCTTGGCCTCGTAGGCCAGCAGCGCGCGGCTGTCCAGGCCCCGCCGGTCCGAGCCGATGTGCGCCCGGGCCTCCTTGATCAGCACCGGGTAGCCGGTCTTGGTGTCGGTGGCCTGGTACACCCCGCCGCGTGCGGAGTGCCGCAGCGCGCGCTGCACCTCGAACCGGCCGTCCGCCAGGGTCGGCTTGGGCTGCGCGACCGCCGGCGACGGCACCGGGGCTGGTGACGCCGGTGCGGGTGCCGGTGCTGACAGCAGCGGCGGCACCCAGGCGGGCGGGGTGAACCAGGGTTTGCGCTGGTCGGCGACCGGCCTGCCGTCCGGGTCCTGCAGCCGCGCCTCGAACGACCCGTCGTTGGTCAGCACCGGCACGCCCCGGAAGGCCCCGAACCGGTACTGCACGATGCTGTCGGGCCGGTACCGCCGGTCGGAGAGGATCTTCGGGCCGGGCATTCCCACGGTCGCATCGCACAATTCGGCGGCCAGCAGGTGAAACTGCTCGTCGTCGGCCGGGTAGGCGGTGAGGAACTTGCCGGCCTGCGCCCGGTCGTAGCGCACCGAGGTCAGCTCGGTGACCCGGTCGAGGTCCTTGGCGAACTTGAACGAGCAGCCGTGGCTCAGCAGCACCTGGCTGGCGGCATGCAGCACCATCGGGGCCGACAGCGGGGTCGCCGACAGGTGCAGCTTCCAGCCCTGCACCCGCCGCACCGCAGTGGCTCCCCCGACCTGGCACCAGAAGCTCTCCTCGGTCACCCGCACGCCGCCCAGGCCCAGCCTGGTGATGTTCGCCGCCACGATGCCGGACAGCGGGAAGGGCGTTCCGGGCGAACTCATAGACGCATACCTGACCCGATCTCTGGGTGCCCGGGGGGAAGGGCTCGATGATCGCAACGCGCGCCTTGCAGACAGCGTCGCGGGTCGAATCCCACCTCAGAAGCCGCGAAATGTAAAGCAGCCGCTATATAACCGCCGAAAATTGGCTGTTACGGCGGTCAGTCGTGGTCGCGGCCAAGCAGGATGTTGAGGAACTTCGAGCCATACCCGGGGCCCTGCACGTTCTCGTACAGGTAGGCGGAGTCGTCCTCCATGGAATCGGCGCGCCTGGCCCACCGGGACAGCAGGTAGATCACCACCACCGTGCCGAGCAGCATCAGCCACCAGAACATGCCTGCCTCCCCGGCGTCACCGTTCAGTATGTGCTTCGGGCGCGGAACGGCAAAACCATCCGGTCACCGCGGCCCCGTCGGCCTCAGCCGTCCGTCGACAGGCTGACCGGACGGCCCAGGAACCGCTCGAGATCGGCGCGCTCGCGTTCGAGTTCCTGCTGGTGGCGCCGGGTGAATCGCTCGAACGGGACGACCGTGACCGCTGCCCGGCGGGCTGTCCCCACCGTCCGTGCCAGCCGCCAGCTACCGATCACCCGGCCGTCGCAGAGCACCGTCGCCTTGATGATCCCGCCGACGTAGACCTCCCGGTAACGGGCGGCGTCGAGCAGGCCGCTGCGGTCGCGGTAGCCGATCAGGTAGTTGTCGAACATCGGCAGCAACCGCAGCCCGGCCACCGGTTCCACCGTCCCGAGCGTCCAGCCGCGCCGGCCGTCGAAGGCCACCTCGGTCAGCTCGTCGGAGATGGCGGCGATCGCCGCACCGGACCGCAGGCCCGACCAGGTGGTGAAGTCCGCCGCGGTGGCGGGCCCGAACGCGCGGAAGTACCGGCGGGCCAGTTCGGCGATCGGGTCGGCAGGGACCGGTGCCGGCGGTACCCACTCCTCCAGCAGCGCGAAGCTCGACTCGCGGCCGGAGTCCCGGGCCCGGCAGGTCACGCCACGGCAGCTCAACGCGAGCAGCAGGTGGGTAGCGGCCTGGGGGTCGTCGGCCGGCCGGACACCGCGCTCGGCCAGCTCCGCGGCGAGCTGGTGGCGGGTCAGCTGCCGGCCGGCGAGGATCTCACGGGTCAACGGGATCGCCCGGTCGAGGAGTTGCCCGTCGATGCCCAACTGCCGCCACCGCACCGCCGCGAACCGGCGCTCGATCATCGGGCCGAACAGCGCCACCAGCCACCGGGCGTCGGCGGCCGCCACCAGGTGCACGGTGGCTCGCATCAGCCACGGCCGGACCACGCTGCGTTCGAGGTCGACGGCGTCGAGAACGGCTGCTTCGTCCGGGACCCCGGATCGCGCCCGGACCCCGAGCCGGGCCGCGGCCGCGTCCTGCGCCTGCAACCCCGACGCCGCGGTCGCCACCTGGGCAGCGGTGCCGGTGCCGCGCCGGGACAGGCCCTGGCGGGTCATGCGCTCAAGGAGGAAGTCCACGTAGCGCAGTATCGGACAGCGCGGTTGTCGAGCACCGCAGCGCGGGGCCCGGGGCCACCGCCTAGCCTGGCTCCATGACGACGAGCGATACCCCGTGGGAACCGCCGCTGGCCGGCACCGAGGAAGAGCAACTGGTAGGGGCACTGGAGCGGCTGCGCGCCACTTTCCGGTGGAAGGCCGACGACCTCGACCCCGCCGGCCTGCAGGTGCGGATCGGTGCGTCGTCGCTGAGCCTGGGCGGCCTGCTCAAGCACCTGGCGCTGGTGGAGGAGCAGACCTTCGGCAAGAAGCTGACCGGCACACCGCTCGGCCCGCCGTGGAACGGCGTGGACTGGAAGGCCGAACCTGACTGGGAGTTCGACAGCGCCGACGGCGACGCCCCGGAGCAGTTGTACGCGCTCTGGGACGCCGCCGTCGAGCGGTCCCGGCTCGCCCTGCGAGCCGCCCTGGCCGATGGAGGGCTCGACCAGTCGGTGCATCTAGCGTGGCCCGACGGCCGGCGTGCCAGCCTGCGACGGATCGTGTGCGATCTCGTCGAGGAGTACGGCCGGCACACCGGGCAGGCCGACCTGCTGCGCGAGGCCGTGGACGGGCGGGTCGGTGAGGACCCGCCCGCCGGTTGGAACGCCGGCCCCGGCTGGGGTTAGGCCTGCGGCTTGGGCAGCAGGCAGCCGGCCTTGTTCAGGTCGAGCACGTTGTGGTCCAGGCAGGTGGTGATCCAGTAGGTCTCCTGCCCGTAGCCCTCGCCCTGGTAGGCCTTGGTGCTGCCGTCCGGCTGCACCTCGCACGGGTTGTTGATCTCGCAGTCCTGAAGGCCGTCGACGTTGGCGGTGTTGTTGATGCCGACGACCTTGCCGCTCTTGTTGTCCACCAGCGGCGAGCCGGAGGTGCCGCCGACCAGCTGGCAGTTCGAGGTCGGGTCGTAGCGGATCGAGTCACGCCAGGTCCAGATCGCCTCGTGCACCGTGTCGGCGAAACCGTTGATCTGGCAGGAGTAGACGATCTTGGAGTACCCGGACGGGATGGAGATGTCGCGGCCGTCGACCGGGTGGGTGCCCGAGATGGTGAGCGGCTTGAGGCCGGTCGCGTGCTGGATCTCGGAGTAGGTCTGGGTCAGCCGGTACAGCGCGATGTCGGTGCCGGTCATGGTGGCGTAGAGCAACCGGTCGGTGTGCACCTGGCCCACCGTCTGGCCGTCGGCGTCGTAGATGTCGCCGGAGCGGGAGCTGGGCAGGTCGGTCAGGACCACGCCGGGCATGATGAAGACCTCCTCCCAGCAGTGGCCGTTGGTGAGCATCAGGGCCGGATCCTTGGACCGGGAGGTCGGGTAGCGGACCAGGGTTGCCGAGCAGTCGTCGGCCGCGATCAGCGAGATCGTCGAGGCGAGGGTGACGGCGTTGCCGTGGTGGCTGGACTGCGCGCCGCCGGCCGCTGACGAAGTCGTCGCTGCCGGGCCGGTGGCCGCCGTCATGGCCGACGCGGGGCCCGCGAGGGCGGCCGAGACGGTGACAGCGGTAGCGGCGAACGCGACGGCGGTGGCCAGCAGCCGGGACGAGCGCCGGCCGGTAGCTGGGAGGAAGGGCATCAATGAACTCCGGACGTAGATGGGTGGAGGTGCTTTACGGCCTACCTTGGGCTGGTCTGGGCCGCGCTGACCACCGCGATCGTGCCGCACGGGCCCGTAGGTCGCATCCCGATCGGACAAAGCTCATTGCTGGTTCACATGACGTGTTGCGGATACTCCCGGACCGGCAGTCACAAATCGACCGGCATCGTGCCTACCGCGGCTGACGCTGTCCGACGGTGGGTGCGGCCGGGCAGCAGCCCGGCCGCACCTCTGCGCACTCAGGGCTTGGTGAGCAGGCAGCCGGTCTTGTTCAGGTCGATCGCGTTGGTCGAGGTCAGGCAGGTGGTGAACCAGTAGGTCTGCTGGCCGTAGTTCTGGCCCTGGGTGTAGGTGAGGCTGCCGTCGGGGTTGACCTCGCAGGGGTTGTTCAGGGTGCAGGCCTGACCCTGCTCGTTGCTGGTGTTGTTGATGCCGGTGATCTGCAGGGTGGCGTTGTCCACGATCGGCGATCCGGAGGTGCCACCGATGGTCTGGCAGGTGGAGTTCGGGTACAGGTAGCGGATCGAGTCGTGCCAGGTCCAGCTGGACTCGCGCAGGGTGCCGACGAAGCCGTTGATCGCGCAGGAGTAGGTGGTCTTCCAGTAGCTGGACGGGATCGAGATCGCACTGCCGTCGACCGGGTGCGAGGAGGAGATGGTCAGCGCGTTCAGGCCGCCGCTGGTGCTGCGGATCTGGGCGAAGGTCCTGTTCAACCGGTACAGCGTGACGTCGGTGCCGGTCATGGTGGCGTACAGGACCAGATCGGCCTTGACGGTGGCGACGGTGGTGCCGTTGGCGTTGAGCAGCTTGCCGGTGCGGGAGCTGGCCCGGTTGACCAGCACCTGACCGGCGGCCAGGAAACCGCCCTCGTAGCAGTGCCCGTTGGTGAGCATCATGGCCCGGTCGCTGTCCAGCGAGGAGGGGTAGCGGACCAGGCTGGCCGAGCAGTTGCTGAGCGCGATGGTCGAGGCCAGGCCGGCAGCCTGCAGCTGCTGCACGACCTTGTTGGAGCTCACCGGAGCGGCGGTCGCGGCCGGCGCCGGGGCCGCGGCGGCGGCCGAGACGGTCAGCGCGGTGGCAGCTGCCGCGGTGCACGCCGCAGCCAGCAGCCGGGTGGTGCGGGAGAGGACAGACATGGCAGAACTCCCGTGTAAGTGGGGTGAGAAAGGGTGCGGCTAGCTAACCGGGCGAAACCGCTCAGGTCAAGGAGTGCCATCCGGCTGGTTCGGCGATTCCGGACAGAGCGAAGTCCCGGGGTTCGGCCACTGCCGAAACCCCCCGGGACTCCGTCGAACCCGCTACCGCTGCCGGCTTTCGCCGGTCAGGTACGTCGTGGCTGTCAGCTGACGGTCACGTGCGAGATGTCGCACCGGTTGGTGTCGTTGCTCCAGGTGCTCTGCATCGGGTAGCTGCCGTTGCCCATGGCCACGTTGGCCGACCTGCCCTGGCCGCTGGAGATCCAGGCGCACTCGTCGGCGTTCTCCTGGCCGTTGCTGGCGGTCCAGCCGCCGGCCGGGTTCTGGTCGGTGATGGTCTCGGCGTACTCGTGACCCTCCACGATGGTGTAGCCGTCCAGGTTGCTGCCGGGGTTGACGAAGCCCGCACCGCAGCTGGCACCGACGTCGGACAGGTACGGCAGGTTGGTCAGCGCGACGTCACCGTAGGGCGAGCTCACCCCGAGGTCGACGTTGTAGTCGTGCCAAGCACAGAACCCGCCGGTCTTGTAGTTGTCCGGGTTGGTGCCCTTGGCGGAGAAGATCACGTACTGCGCATACCGGTTGGACGCGGCGGTGGTGTTGCCGAAGTGGCCGGCGGCGTTGACCGCCTCGGTGCCGAGCTGCTGCTGGCTGGCCGCCGACGGTGCGGTGCTGGTGTCGTACCAGACACCGGCCAGGGTGCCGCCACCGGTCGGGTACTTCACGTGGCTGGAGCCGGCCGGGCAGCTGGTGGCGCCGGCGGAGACCGCGCCGTCGCAGTACTGGGTCATCACGCCGGACCACTGCTCGCTACCGGTGCCCAGGCCCTTGATCATCTGCTGCACCCGGCCAGCGGCACCCAGCGTGTCGTTGGAGAACTTGAGGTTGCCGTTGGCATCGGTGCTGGAGGTGCCCCACTGGCTGCCCCAGAACACGACGTAGACCTTCTCCTTGCCGCTGGTGACTCCGATACCGTCGATGCCGCCGCCGTACCTCAGGGTCTTGGTCGACAGCGCCGGCACCGGGCGCGACGCCCGAGCTGCCTGCGCCTTCGCGACGCTGGGCAGGATCTTCGGACCGTGGCCGGCCGAAGCCGCCGGACTGCCGGTGCTTGCGTGTGCAGCGGCCATGCCACCGACCAGCGCGGCGGCCGCGACCAGGCCGGTCAGCGTGCCATACCGCGATGCCTTGCGTGCATCCATGTAACGAACCTTTCCGGGGGTGGGAACAGTCCGGCACTTCCGGCCGCACAGTGAATTTGCGGAATGACTGCAGATCGGCCGAGTGACACCACTGGGCAGTGGCGACTGTGTCGGAAAGGCTAATCTGATTTGCCGGAATTCGTCAATAAAAGACTAAACATTTAAATTACGTGATAAATCGCGGTTGCGAGGTAGCACTGCGGCGCACGCCGTCACGAATCGGCGGAGCCGGCCGCTTGGGTCGCGTGCCGGTCGAACAGCGCCCGGCAACGCCGCCACGGCGGCGAGTCGGTCCGCAGGCCCACGATCGCGGCGACGAGTTCGCCGGAGAAACTGGTACTCGCCTCCCGCGGTAGCAGCGAGGGCAGGTTGTCGATCGCGATCACCGCCACTCCGGTGTCCGGGATCCGGTACACCGGTTGCTGCCAGCTGGTCGTGTCGGGATAGACCGGGAACAGGTTGTACGGCGAGCCGACGTCGCAGGTCACGTCGCAGAGCACGTCCAGCCGGTGTGGCTCGGCGAGGTCGGCCACCGCCAGGTACGGCCGGGACGGCTGGTTGGTCAGCACCGTGTTGACCAGTACGTCGTGGTCCAGCATCGCCGCCCGGTCGAGATTGCGGGTCTCGGCAACGTCCCAGCCGGTCGCCGGCAGCCCGGCGGCCTGCAGTGCGTCCCGGGCGCCGGTCCCCGACCGGCCCAGTGCCCCCAGCACCAGCACCCGGGGCCGGCCGGCGGCCACCTCGGCCAGCCGCCGGTCCAGCTGTTCGCGGCTGCCCGGGCGCAGCGGCGGGTCGAGCGCACCGGCGTGCTGCAGCACCGCGAGTGCCGCACCGACGTAACCGGCCCAGTAGCCGAAGGCGGCCAGCCGGCGACCGGTGTCGTCGGTGAGGTACTCCAGGTCCAGCAGCGCACCGCCACCCGCGGCGAAGCGGTCCAGCAGCAGCCGGGCGCCGGGCTGGTTCTTGTAGGCGTGGCCGAAGAAAACGTGCCGGTGCCGCAGCTCGTGCGGTTCGGCCGGCAACTCCTTCAGGCCGAGCACCACGGCGGCGTCCGGCGCGTCGGGCCAGCTGCCGGTGTCGACCAGTTCGGCCCCGATCTCGGCGTACTCGTCGTCGGCGAACACCCGGTGCGGTGACCGCTCGACCACCACCTCGATGCCCGCCGCCAGCAGGGAGGTGACGTCGGCGGGCACCAGCGGGGTGCGGCGCTCGTCGGACCGGGACTCGGCACGCAGCCACAGCACCATTGTCGCCACCTGAACCTCCGGATCACCTGTGCGTGACGGCCGGCAAGCTGCCGGAATCACCTATCCCGGCAGGTTACCGGCGAGGCCCGGTGATCCGGGTCAGCCGCAGGCGCGCGGACGGGATCGAGCGGCACCAGCAGGCTGGGCAGCGGGCCGAGGCGCGTGGATATGCCGAGCGTGCCGAACAGATCGCGATCGACTGCGGTTTCCGGCTGGTCCTCGAACAGGCCCGCGAGGCGACGCTGGGCCGAGCCGGCTCGGTCGTCGGTCAGGTACGCAGGTCCAGCATCGGCTCGGCGAAGCGCGAGCGTCCGGCGATCACCATGAAGGTCGGCATCTCCTGCCAGGGCAGCTCGAAGCAGGTGATCACCTTGTTCTCATCGAAGGATCGCACCGGCCGGGCGAACTGCCCGTGCGCCGCCGCGGCGACCGAGAGCCCGTGGCTCATCCAACCGCACGCCAGCTGCAGCAGCGTCCAGCTCGCGGGCCCGAACTCCTCGGCCAGCGCGGCCAGGTCGGCCGACATCAACCAGACCAGTCCGGCGTGCCGGACACAGGAATCGGTGTCTTTGGCCGTCGGATAGCTGAAGGCACTCTCGATCGTGGACATCACCGCCGGGTCGGTGCGCACCTGGCTCAGACCGTCCGGGCCGAGCCGGTATACCCCGGCGGGTCGGTCGCCGACCCGCTGTAGCGCCAGCGAGATCCGGACCCGGTCGACGACGGCTGCGAGCAACGGAGAGGGAGGGGCGGTCGCCACCGCGGCGCAGTGGTCGTCGAGGACGTACTGACCGAACCGGGCCGCGACGCTGCTGAAACCCTGGAGGCCCGCCGGCACCCGGCCGGCCGACCGGTTCCACAGCACCTGCGCCCAACTGGTCGGGTCACGGCGGGCGATGACCGGAAGACCCGGCGCCGGTGCGGCGGGCACAACCGGGATGCCGTACATGGTGGCCGCGATCCGTGCCGAATCCCGCAGGCCGGCGTCGACGGTCAGCAGTCCGTCCTCGGCCGGCGAGTCGGCTGTGCCGCCGCCCGGCAGCGGTTCGCCACGCGACACCGGGGCGGTTTCCAGCATCACCAGCAACGGCGGCGTCCACTGACCGGAGCCGGTGCCGGCGATCAGCTCGGCGATTTCTCGGGCCCGGTCGCCATCCAGCTCCAGCGTTGCTCGCACCCCGAACAGCTCAGCGGCCACGAACAAGCTGCGCAGGTTGATACCGAGTTCGAGGTCGGCGAGCGAGCCCCGGAGCCAGCCGTAGTCCACCGGGAAGTCGGTGTAGCGGGCCGCCAGGACGACCGTGACGCACCCCGGCCGGGAGCCGGCCGGGACCGACTGCTCGACGTCGACCAGCGCGTGCCGGTAGAGGTCGAGGTAGGCCAGGCCATGTTCGTCCTGCACGAAGCAGTGCACCGGGAACTTGCTGCGGACCGATGCGACCACCCGGTGGTCGTTGTAACGGCTGGACGGTTCCCGGCGCTGGATGCCGAACGCGGCCAGCAGGACATGACCCAGCACGGCGGCCGGGTCCAGTTCGTTCTCAGCGTCGTCTTCGGCCACCCGGCCGGCCGGGTAGTGCGCGCCGTCGAGCAGCGCCGTGGTGCCGAACGGCAGTACCCGCCCGGACCCGCCGCGACATCCCGCCGGCGGCAGCAGGCTGGTCGTCGCCGCCTGGTCGTCGATGGCGTTGCGAAGGCCGAGCAGCGTCCGGCCGGCACCCTGGCGGAACGCGAAGCGCCGCAGCTCGGTGGTCGTCACCATGTCGGTCTCCTACGGGAATAGCCTGCGGGGAATGGGCAAACCGGCGGTCGACTACGGGAAGGGATGCGGGTCGAAGCCGAAGTCGTCCGGCACCGGCAGGTCGCCGAGCAACCGCGGCAGGCCGAGCAGCCGTTGCTGGGCATGGCCGAAGGTCAGCGACACGATTCCGGGAACCACGCACCGCGCCGCGTGCACGCCGAGTTGGCGGTGTTCCGGCGTGGACTGGTCCACCACCAGGATGCTGTCCAGCCCGGCACCGGCGAACAGGTCGGCCACCGTGCGCAGCGCGCCGGTGACATCGCGGCCGGCAGCGTCCGTGAGCACGTCCGGCCAGCCCGGAAAGGCCTCGGCCCGGCTGACCTTCGGGCCGCCCAGCACCTTCTCCAGCCGCGGCAGCAGCTCGGGAAAGGCGTTGCGCCGGATGTGGTCGAGCAACGTCGCGACCCGCCACGGATCGGTGATCGAGTCGACGTGCTCGGCCGGGTCCCAGGTCAACCCTGCGATCACCAACTGGCTGACCTCCCACAGCGCCGACCGGACCGCCAGATCCGGGTCCGGGCTCGATCCCGCCGCACTGAAGCTGGCCGGCACGATCCGATCGCGGTGGATCACCAGCGCCCACACCACCGGAATCGGGATGTCGGCGGTGGCCACCAGCAGGTGCAGGTCGTAGCCGGCCTGCCGGATCTGGTGCATCAGCAGCCGCGACTCCGGATCGGTGATGTCCTCGGGATCCAGCCACGGCAGCGGCCGGGCCCGGTGCCAGGCGATCTGGAAGGCATCCCGCTCGGCAAGTTCGAGCAGCGAGTGCAGCGCCGCCTCCTCGAGATTGCTGCCGATGGCGCAACCGCTGGAGGATTCGAAGAAGTAGTTCCGGGCGGTCTGCCGGGTGCCGCCCTCCTCGACCGGGTACTGGTACTGGTAGAACGCGACGTCGGCCGGCACCAGGACCGGCTCGGCGCCCGACAGCGGCAGCGCCCAGGTCCAGTCCATCGGGGTGTCGGCGTCGTAGGGGCGCACCCGGCTCCGGCCGAAGGCATACTGCTGCGGGGCATAGTGACCCAGCCCGGCCAGGTCGAGCGCCCGGTCGCCCAGCTGCCGGTGGCTGACGCCGCGCACCATCGGTGCCACATGGGGGTAGCCGGCGCTCCGCTCCAGCGCCTCGAAGTAGCCGATCATCTCGGCCTCCCCGAAGGTGCTGGCCCGGCCGTAGCCCGGCGGGGTGCCGCCGGCCATCGAAATCTCGTTCAGCGCGAAGGGCATTCCGCGTTCGCGCAACACCTTCGTCACCGGACCGAACCGGCGGTCGGTGAGTTCGGTACGCATCACGTCCACGTCGAGCCCGAACGGCCCGGGAGTGGCGCGGACCGGCAACCGGGCGGTCGTCGGCCGCGCCTGCAGGCGCAGCGGCTCCGGGCCGGCGGCGAGCGGGTCGGCGGCAGCCGCGTCCAACGGTCCGCACACCTGGCAGCGGAAACTGCGTCGCACCCGGTGCCGGCGGATCAGGCCCCGGTCGTCGATCACGACCAGTTCGCCCGGTGCCAGCGGGGCGATCGAGAGCGCCTCGGCGCAGGCCCGCACCGTCTCGGCGAGCAGCGCCGGGTACCTGGTCCCGGCGGCCGGCGTGGAGGTCCGGCTGATCGGCTCGCGCTCGCGGGCGGCGGCCCAGGTCCAGCGCTCACGGGCCCAGGCGCAGCCGGCGCACCCCGCCGACTCGTCTTCGGAGGCATCGGGGAGGCTGAGCGGTCCCAGCTGCACCTCGCGGCCGTACACCCGGATCGACAGCAGCGGCAGCAGCTGCCGCCGCGCCTCGGCCATCGAGGCCCGCTCCCACGCGGTGTCGAAGCCGCCGCGGACGCTGACCAGCAGCGGGCCTGATGCCTCGAGCCACCGCTGCCAGGGCCACTCGGGTGCACCGGGCCCGTTGCGGACGATGCTGCTCACGCCGGTGGCGGCGGTCATCCGGCGGTCACCGGGCCCCAGCAGAATCCGGACGGTCGCAGCAGCGGATCGGCGACGGCCATGCCGCTGCACGGCAGCAGCCCGGCCAGCTCGCGCAGCCGCTCGCCGCGGGCAGTCTCGAGGACGGCGGTGCCCACCGGCTCGACCGGCTGGACGGTCAGCACGTCGCCGAGCTGCACCCGGGCTGCCGTGGCGAACAGTGCCAGCTGGGCGGCGCCCACCGCCGTCTGCCCCCACTGCGAGGCGAGCGTCGCACCGGAGGTCCGGTGCTCGGCCGACACCAGGTGCCAGCCGGTGACCGGCGCGGTACGCCCGACCAGCCGGACCGGAACCTGGAAGTACTCCTCCAGCAGGCCCCACACCGTGCAGATCGAGGACGGCGCACCGAGCGTGTCCCGGGTGAGCTCGACGCCGGGCTGCTGGGCGAGCACCTCGACGCCCTGCCGGCGCAACGCCCCGTCCAGCAACCAGCGGGTCCGGCTGAGCCCGGCGGCGGCCGTTCGGCCCTCCTGCACGGGTGATCGGCGCAGTGCCGCCAGCATCGCACTCACGGCGGCGGCTCCCCGGTTCAGGCCGAAGCCCAGCACCGGCGCCTCGTCCGGCACCGCCAGCAGGCTGGCGGTGACCAGGGCCAGCGGCAACTGCGGCAGGTCGAGATCGCGTCCCAGCCGGACGATTCCGGTCCAGCGGGCGGTGAGGGCGCCGGTGTCCAACGCCTGGATCTCCGGTGCGCCGTCGGCCTCCGAGCCATCCGCCTCAGCCGGCGCCGGCTCGGAACCGGCGCCGGGCAGCTCGACAATGTCGGTCTGCAACGAATGGCTGTGCACGATCGTCGCCTCGGAGCCGGACCCGGGACGGACCCCGGCCAGCAGGTGCAGCGCCTGGTGCGCGGCCAAGGAGCCCGCCAGCACCGCACTCATCGGAGCCGGTGCGGACGAGCGGCGGTCCTCGTCGGTCTGCTGCCACCGCGCGATGCGGGTGGCCAGCGCCTCGCTCACCTCGGCCGGCACTGTCGAGACCAGGCCGAAGTCGGCGCTGGTACGCACCTGGACCGCCGGCACGCCGCCGGCCACCGGGGCATCGTCGATCCGGACCACCAGGTCCGGCAGGTCCGCCCCGGCAACCGTCAGCACGGCGCCAACGCCGTACTGCCGCAGGCCGCGGACGGCACTGGTCCGGGCCGGACCGGCCGGTCCGGTCACCAGCACCGTGGCGGTGCGCAGTCGCTGGAAGGCGGCGTACGGATCGGGCACCTGGGACTCGAGCCAGGACAGCACGTCGGGGAACCGGACGGTCTCGCCCTCGGCCGGCCGCGCCGCGATCCGGTCGAGGTCCAGCAGTACGTCCCGGCTGAGCAGGGTGCTGAGCACGTGCCGCCAGACCGGCCGGGCCGCCTCGCCGCCGCTCGCGGCCACCAGGCTGTCCAGATCGGTACCGGCCGTGAGGTTGCCGAGCTGGTCGTCCACCGCCTCGTACAGCGCGGGCGGACCCTTGAGCACGAAGGACCGGTCGCCGCGCGCGCAGTACAGGCCCTCGCTGACCTGCACGAAATGCGTTCCCGGACGCAGCTTCACCTTCACGACGTCGTCCCGATCGCGAACCGCCCGAAGGCCGGCCGGTCCAGTTCGAGAACCCACTCGGTCGCGTGCTGGCCGTTGCGCACCGCCGGCAACGCCTCCTCGAAGTAGCCGGAACCGCGTCGCTCGACCATCCGGGGCAGGTTGCGCACCATCAGCGCGCTGGCCAGGTCGACGTACTGCGGCTTCTCCCGGCGGCGCCCCTGCAGGTAGTTGCCCGCCGCCTGGGTGGCGTCCTGCGGCCAGCGGCCGACCGGGGTCTTCGCCACGATCTGCTCGGGCACGCCGTGCGCCGAGCGCCAGGCGTTGATGTCGAGCAGGTACGCCGGGTCCTGGCCCGGTTGCGGTGCGGCCGGGAAATCCGCCCCGGGGTACCAGCGGGCACGCTGCAGCGTGACCCTGCCGGCTCGGATCCGCGGGTAGCCGACGGTCGGCTCGGTACCGGCCGACGTGCGGTGCGCCCACTCGATCGGGTCGGCCAGCACCCGGCCGCTGTCGACCAGCCACATCGCGATCCGCATCGGCGCCGGCATCAGCTCGATCCACTTCATACCGAGGAACAGGGGCCGAACGACGACGCCGTCCCGGTCGACCAGCGTGAGGGTGTCGGTGTCGGAATCGTGCACCAGGCGCACCCCGACCCAGGCCTGCGGCGACATCTCGTCCTCGATCACCGCCGCCCGGTGGTTGATGTTCGCCCCGTGCAGGCCGCGATCCTCCAGCAGCCGCTGCCCGTCGGCTCCGAACAGCTCGCGGATCCGGCGCGCGAGCCGGCTGCCCGCGTCACCGCCGAGCATCCGGTCGGCGGCCAGGAACCGGGCGGCCAGGATGCCGTGGCCCGGATAGCAGTCGTTGACGACCAGTTCGCCGCCGGCGGCCTGCACCAGCATCGCGTACGAGGCCGCCGGTGCCCGGAACCGGTCGGGCAACTCGGCAGCGAAGCCGGCCAGCCAGCCGGGATCGAGTTCCAGGCAGCCGGCACCGGCGTGGTCGCGCACCCGGGCGATCAGAGCGGCCTCGGCATCCGCACGCAGCCCGCACAGCCGGGCCAGGTCCGGGTCGGGAGGGGTCTCACCGGCCTGCAGCCGGGCGTTCAGCTCGGACTCGTGCCGGCCGACCTGACGTACCAGGCTCTGCGCGCAGTCGACCAGGTTCGCCTGCCCACCCTGCCCGAACAGCTCCACGAACGCCGCCGAGAGCAGTGCCCGTACCTCGTGGTACCTGTCGAACAGGCCGTAGAACTCGGCCACCTCGGCGAGATCGGTGAGCGCGTCGGCGTAGCCCGCGGTGGACACCGGGACCGGCGGCAGCACGTAGTCCTCGTTGACCTGCAGCCGGGACGGCCGACTGCTGGCAGCGTTCAGGCGCGCCTCGCCCTGGGTGCTCAGCCGGCCCAGGGCGGCGACCCGCGCCGAGACGCTGCCGCTGGTCATCAGCTCGAGCTCGCCGGCGATGTCGGTCAAAGCCTCGGCCAGCGTGGGGTGTTCGACGGCGAGCAGGGCACCCGCGTCGGTCAGCAGCGTGTCGGACTGCTCGTCCAGCACCGGGGCCGTCACCAGCAACTGCGAGCGCACCGCGGCCGCCACGATCCGCTCCCCCTGCTCGGCCGGCACTCCCAGCCGCCGGCCGATCTCGGCGGCAAGCACCCCGGCCGGCAGCGGGCCGGTGGCGGTGAGGTTCAACAGTGCCGCCAGCTGCGGGGTGGCCGGCACGCTGACCAGTCGCACCTGGGCTCCGTCGCGGTACTGGTAGCGCGCCTCGGCCGCGTTGGACCGCAGGGTCGGGTTCCGGATCAGTACGGACGGCACCGTCTCGCTCGGCGGCGCGACGATGCCGGTGACCGTCGCGCTGAGCAACGCCCGGTCGACGTGCAGGAAAGACTGGGCCTGGTTCGGGTCGAAGCGAGCGGTGTCGAGCGGGTCGCCGCCGGGTTGCCAGCTGCCGTAGCCCACCGCGGTGAACCGGGTCAGCGGGCTGGTCCGGACCATGGCCCGCATCAAGTGCTGGATGATGCCGCGCTCGGACTTGCGGTCCCGGGCGGTCAGGTCGTGCACCCGCCGCCGGTAGCGCCGTGCCGCGTCGAGCACCTGGGGCGAGGTCAGGGCCAGCGACAGCTGGAAGTTCTCGGCGCCGACCAGCTCGGCGAGCAGGCCGCGCTCGGCGGCCAGGTAGGTCTCGTAGCCGTTGCGGATCGCCACCGCCGCGAGCCGGCGTCGCTGCCAGGAGGCCAGCCACGCGGTCACCGCCGGCGGCCACTGCCGCTCGTGTGCGGCCTCGGCCGGCTCGCGGTCGTTGTGGATCGCGCGCTTGAGGGTCAGCACCGCGCCGCGGTCCGAACCGGTCAGCGAGCCGGCGAGTTCGTAGAGCTCGTCACAGGCCGGTTCGCGCAGCCGTGCGGCTGCCTGGGCGGCACCCAGGTGCTCGCGCAGCGCCGAACGCAACTCGGCCGAGGACAATCGGCGTCCGGCGAGGGCGTTGACCCGCAGCAGCGGCATGTCCGCCAGCTGCCCGGCTCGCAGCGGAACCTGCGCGCCGGGCACGGTCGAATCGAGGGTGTTGGTCATCAGCCATCCACGTGGGCTAGGTTCCGGACAGGGGTCTCGCGGGCGACCGGGGCGCCGGCGGCGAGGTCACGGGCGAACTGGGCGCCGTCGTGGGATGCCGAGGCGAAGCGCCGGACCCGTTCCAGCCAGCTCTCGCCGAGCTGCAGGTCGACGGCCTCGGACAGCCCGTAACAGGCGTAGTAGCGCTGCACCGGGGTCAGCCCCAGGCAGGTGAAGGACGGGTAGAGCGCATTGAGGATCAGCCGATGAGCCGTCTGCCAATAGGGTTTCAGGCCGGCGAAGCCGGATCTGCGCACCGTGGTGTGGAACTGGCTCGCGGTCGGGTTGGCCACCGGCATCTCCATCTGGCCGGCCCGGTTCAGCGCCTGGTCGTCCACCTGGTGGCTGGCGGCGAGCGCCTCGGCGACGCCCCAGGCACGCTGCATCGCGGTGTGCCACGGGTACAGGGGGTCCGAGGGCTCGGGGTCGGATTCGCCGAGTGCCTGCGCGAACCGGTCCCGGTCGCGGGCGAAACGTTCGGCGAACACCTCTCGCAGGTTGACGCTGGCCCCCAGCGCGGACGACACGCCCTCGGCGTGCGAGCGGTAGGGCAGCGTGGCGATACCCAGGCCGTAGCGGTGGGACCGCGCGAGCAGCGCCAGGACCCGGGTGGCGTACCAGGCGACGTCGCCGTCGTCCTCGGTTGCGCGCAGCACGCCGTCGAGGAAGGCGCTCAGGATCTGGTCGCGGGCCAGCAGCAACCCCGGCGTCCAGCTGGCCGGCTCCACCGCCGGAACCACCTCGGCGAAGCCCTGCGGGCGCAGTGGCAGCAGCGGCTCGTCGACGTTCTCCCAGCGCGCCAGCTCGGTGGCGCGGCTCAGGTACTGCTCGGTCGACGGCGGCGTGCCGCCAAGTCGGGCGGCCGTCCGGGCCGCCAGCTGGAGGAAGCCGTCCAGCTCGGGGGGAACCGTCCCGAGTGGCCGCACGGTCAGTTGGAGATGAGAACCGTGCAGCCACCCGCGACGTACGTGCACCACCGGCAGCCATTGGTCACCGCGAAGGGCGCCGATCGGATCGGCGAGTTCGCGGAGCAACTTCCGGGGGTTCGGGTTGTGATCATAGATTCGGATGACAGTTCCCTGGCCGAGGACGTCGAATGTCATGTCACTCCTGGGTTTGGGACGCGCAGCCGACGCAGAGTGAGTTCTGCACCGGGATCACGCGGCATTGCGGATCGCTCGGGTAGGCGAGCGGGGACAACTAATTCGACGCTGAGGCGTCGAGGAGAGAGCGTGGTTGCCGGATTATCCGGTAATTAGCAGCAGCAGCAGGACGACGAGGACGAGACCGCGTAGTCGGCGCCGATGTCGCCGAGCATGTCGTCCAGCTCCGGGGTGTAGGAGATGGCGCTGCTGGTCTCGATGATGATCGAGGCGCCCATCTCCGGCAGGCCCATGGCGTCGGTGGAGTCCAGGACGGTCAGCTCGCTGATGTCGAAGGTGGCGAAGTCGACGGACATGATGGTTCTCCTTCAGATAAAGGGTGGACCACCCGCGCACGGTGCCCGGGTGGTGGTGTTGCCCAGCTGTGGCAACGGTCCATGCGCTTGGACGCCTCAAGAATCGGTGCCGAGCGGCAGGCCGCGCAAGCGATTCGACTGTCATGAATGCGCCAGATCCGTCGGCCTGCCGGTCCCGCCCCGGCATCTTCGCGCCAGATCACCGCGGGCTGTTTACACCTTGCCCTGACCTCCCGCAGGGTGAGGCCGAACATCGTGTCCACCGCAGAAGGGAGCTGCCGTGACTGCCACCGTCGGCATTCGGCGCGGCTGCGCACCGGCACCGCAGCTGGCTAGGCACCGGCTGGACAACGGGTTGCGGGTCCTCATCGCATCCGATCCGGCGCTGGGCGCGGCCGGGGTGTGCGTCGACTACAACGTCGGCTACCGGTCCGAACCGAGCGACCGCACCGGGTTCGCCCACCTGTTCGAGCACCTGATGTTCCAGGGCAGCAGCGCCGTGGGAAAGCTGGAACACGCGCGGATCGTCCAGGAATCCGGCGGCAGCTTCAACGGCACCACCTCTCGTGACCACACGTCGTACTACCAGGTGGTACCGGCCACCGCACTCGATCGGGTGCTGTTCCTCGAGGCCGACCGGATGGCCGGTGTCGCCATCACCGAGGAGAACCTGGCCAACCAGGTGGCCGTGGTCAAGGAGGAGATCCGCAGCAAGGTACTGAGCCGGCCTTATGCCGGCCTGCCGTGGATCGACCTGCCGCCGGTGCTGTTCGACCGGTTCGCCAATGCGCACAACGGCTACGGCGACTTCGAGCACCTGGAACAGGTGACCGTCGCGGACTGCGCATCCTTCTTCGCCGACTACTACTCCCCGGGCAACGCGCTGCTCACCATCTGCGGCGACCTCGACCCGGAACAGGTGCTCACCAGCGTCCGGCGGTACTTCGACGCCGTCCCACCGCGCGCCACCCCGCCACCGGCGCAGCTGGCCGAACCGGCGTTACCGGGTGACCGGGTACAGGTGAGGCATGATCCGATCATCCCGCTGCCGGCCCTGTGCTCCGGCCGCCGGGTACCCGACCCCGGCACCGACTTCGACGGCTACCTGCACACCGTGCTCGCCGCCATGGTGCTCGGTGACGGACCCACCTCGCGACTGAGCCGGCGGCTGGTCCGCGACACCGGCGTGGCCACCCAGGCCGGCGCCGCGGTAGGCATGACCGGCAAGCCTTTCGAGGCACGCGATCCCGACGCCTTCGTCGCCACCGCCTTCCATCTCCCCCAAACCGCATCCGAGACCCTGCTGACAATGATCGACGAGGAGCTCGAACGGTTGGCCGACGAAGGCGTCGCGGATACCGAGCTGGCTCGGTCGAAGGCCAGGTATGCCGGCACGGTGTACCGGGGAACCGGCAGCGCGGGCGGTCGCTCCCGGGCGCTGGGGGCATTCGAGTTGCTCTACGGGCGCGCCGAGGCCGCGCTGCAACTGGCCGAACACATCGACGCGATCGACGGCTCCGACATCAGCCGGGCCGCTGCCGCACTGAGCGCGCAACCCAGCGCCACCCTGCTGCTGGTTCCGGGACGGGGAAGATCATGACAGCCATCGCGGCGCTGCCCGAACTCGCGCCGTTCACCGCGCCCCGGCCGTTCGAGCAGCATTCGGTCAGCGCGGCCAACGGATTGCGCATCCATGCCATCCGGCAGGCCGCCGCTCCCCTGGTGACGGTGAGCCTCACCGTTCCGTTCGGGGTGGACACGCCGGCGCAGGCCGGCACGGCGGAGTTGCTCGCCGCGACGCTCTTCGCCGGAACGCGCGATCTCAGCCGGACCGGCATCGAGGACGAGATCGCCCTGGCCGGCGGGGCGCTTCGGTGCAGCGTCGACCCCGAGCGGCTGAGCGTATCGGTCACGGTGCTCGCCGACCGCCTGCCCCGGACGCTGAAGATCCTCGCGCGGTGCCTGGCCGGGGCGAGCTATCCCGACGCCGAGCTGGACCGGGAGCGAGGCCGGTTGGTGCAGCGGGTCAAGGTGGCCAAGGCCACGCCGGCGCTGCAGGCGCGGCAGCTGATGTACCGCCACTGCTTCGCCGACCACCCGATCACCCGGCTGGTTCCGGAGCTCGAGTTCGTGCTGGCAGCCGACGCCGAGGCGGTCAGAGGCCTCGACGAGCGGCATGCGGTGCCGAACGGTGCCACCCTGCTGCTGGTCGGCGACCTCGAGCCGGCGCTGGCCGCCGAGGCTGCCGCGGCCGCGTTCGAGTCGTGGCAGTCGGCACATCCGGCCACCCCGCTGGCACCGTTGCCCGCGGTACCGGCCGGACGCGAGGTCGAGGTCGTCGAGCGGCCGGGGTTCCGGCACGAGGCGGTCCGGATGACCGCTGCGTCGGTGGGCCGCCGCGATCCGCGCTGCGCGGCCCTGTACCTGGCGAATCTCGTGCTGGGCGGCTACTTCTCCTCACGGCTCAACGCCGATCTGCGCGAACGGAACGGTTTCGTCTACGGAGTGCAGTCGCAGCTGCTCGAACACGCCGGCACCGGTATCACGGTCGTCGAGTTCGACTCGGCGGCGGCGACCGCGCGGGTGGCGCTGGACCGGGTGGTCGAGAACCTGCGCGAGCTGGCTGAGTACGGACCCTCGCCGGAGGAGACCGAGCAGGCCCGTCGCTACGCGACCGGGGTGCTGTCGCTCTACCTGACGACCCGGGAGGGCGTCCTCGACTCGGTGGGCAAGGTGCTGGCAGCGGGACTCGAGCCGGGCTGGGTGCACGAGCACCTGGCCAACGTCGCCGAGGTTTCCCACCACGAGGTCGCCCGGGCTGCCCGGGACTTCTTCGCACCAGAGGCCTTCAGCACGGTGATCATCACCGACAGGACAGTGGGCCGCCAGGGCTCACCAGAACAAGGAGAATGACATGACCCTGTCCATCCGACGCACCACGCTGGCGATCCTGCTCGCGGCCGCCGCGGTGTTCACCGTCGCACCGCAGGCGGTGTTCGCCGCCGGGACGACCACCAGTGCCGACGGTTTCTCCGGCGGTGGCGGCTCCTTCGGTGGGGGCGGAGCCGGCGGCAGCTGGTAGCCGACAGGTCGGGGGCGCCGGATCACACCGGCGTCCCCCGATCCGCACCCCAGCGGACCTGCCTAGCCCACGAACGGGGAGTTCTCCCGGGACCGGCCGCGGTAGGACTGCTCGCAGCGCGGGTCGACGAGCAGGCCGAGTTGGGCAAGGCGCATTCCGGTCTGGAACCGGCTCAGGGTCCCGGTGCAGTGCATGATCTGCGCCACGTGCCGTGCGATGGTGCGGCGGGAGATCCCCAGGGTGCGTGCGATCGCGTCGTCCGTCGCGCCGTCGCCCAGCATCTGGATGATGATGCGCCGCGCTTCGCCGCCCAGTTCGTCCTCGATCTCGGCCAGCACCGGTCGGGCCACCGCCCAGAGCTGGTCGAAGATGGTCCCGAAGGCCCTGATCACCGCGACCTGCGATACCGGGCTGAGCACCTGGTACCCCTCGGCATCACGGTCGAAGAGGAAAGCCGCGTCCTCGCCCACCAGCAAAAAGTCCTGCCCCGGATCGACGGCCGCCATCCGGACCTCGACCGCGGCGAAGGCGACCGCGGGATCGCTCCCGTGCTGGAGGACCTGCACAGTGCTGAGGTCGACCGCAGGTGCGATGCGCTCCAGAATCTGGTTCTGCTCGCTGCTGCGGCGCATCCAGCGGATCTTTCCTGCGCGTGCCGACAGGTGGCTGACCAGTCGCTCGGCGATCGCCTCGATACCGACAGCCGGTACGCCGGCCGCACCTCGGTCGGTCCCGATCAGCCGGCCGGACATCCGAAGGGCTTGCGAGGCCGACGGCGGGCCGGATCGGTGCAGTCGACGCAGGTTCGTCCGAGAGGTCATCCACCATCTCCCTATACGGAAAGGATCTTGAGCAGAGTGGCGGCCAGGAAGGCCTCCCGACCCGCTGCCACTCCGAGGCGGTTCTGCATCATGTGCAGGTGCGAGGCGAACACTCCGGCCGCCCGGTCCCAGCCCAGGTCGGTGAGCCAGACCTCACAGGCACTGCTGAGCCGCCCCGTCCAGGCCGACCAGCGGGTGGGCGCGCCGCGCGAGATCGCCTCGAACTGGTCGGCGACTCCGGACAGCGCGGCCGCCTTGGCGGTCGCGAACTCCTCGATGCCGGCGACGTTGCCGACGCCGGCCCCGCGCATGAAGGCCGACCAGCCGTCGCGGGTGCCCTGCAGCAACTGCCTGCGGTCACCGGGCCACGCCGAGACGGTGGCGGCCATCGCCTCCAGCCCGTCCCCGAGGTGGCGGGCATATCCCGGCCGGCGCAGGCAGGCCTGCAATGCCGCCACGCTGGCCGAGTGGAACAGCTCCTCGCTCAGCGGCAGGAGCTCCGGGCCGCCGTAGCGTTCGAGCTCCGGCTCGTAGTCCCGGGCCAGCACCCCGGCCGGTTCGAGCGCGCCCACGGCCATCGACTGCCCGGCCTCACCGGTGCGCGCGATGCCGGCGACGATGCGGGCGTAGTCGTCCTGGTCCATCCGCTGCGCCTCGTCGAGTTCGGCAACGGCAGCAACCATCGCGGTGGACAGCGCCGAGGACAACGAGGCGGACTGCTCGGCATCCAGGTCGGCGATCCGCAACCGGAGGTGCGGCCCGTACTGCCAGTACCGAAGGAAGAACCAGGGCCGGGCGCTGCCGACCGGCGGCGGGTCGACCGGAAGATCGGTGACGACCGGTGCCACCACCGCGCGCAGGATGTCGTCGAGAGCCTGGCCGCCACTGGTCTGCACGTGCAGGTGCCAGCTGGACCAGGTGCCGACGGCCGCGCCGGCTACGGATTGCTGCACGGGCACAGGCTGCTCCGCGGTTCTGTACCCGGACTGGACGGCTTCTGAACGGGCTGCCGGCTGCCGGTGGACGGCACGTTTGTGCCAGCGAATCTGCTTGTGCGACCGCACCATTCGCGTGACGCTGGCTCTGCTCACGATCGAGCCGGCACGCCGGGCCACCCTCCGGTGCGACGCTCGTCATCCGAACGCAGCGGAGCCGCACGTGACCATTCAGATAGTGATCGCCGACCAGCCGAGCCTTGCCTCGGAGGTGACAGCGCGGGCGCTGGCCGGGGTGGCCGGCTTCGACGTGCTCGGCATCTCCGGCGCGGAGCCCGAGATCGGCCGACTCGTCGCCGGCCGGCCCGCCGTGCTGGTAGCCGGTACCGCGGCGGCGACGGCGGACGAACGGTTGCTGTACCGGGTTGCGACGCTGCACCGGCTACTACCCGCGTGCGCCATCGTGCTGCTCGCCAGCGAGCCGTCGCGTTCCCAGGTCGACCAGGCGATCCGGATGGGCGCGCTGAGCGTGGTGGCGAGGCAGTCGAGTTTCCGGCACCTGGTCAACGCGATCCGCGGCGTCGCCGCCGGTTGCCTGACGCTGTCGCCCGAGTACTACGCCGCGGCTCCGCGCGGGAAGAACCTGTCCGACCGACATGTGGACGTGCTGCGCCTGACGAGCACCGGTGCCCCGCTCAAGCAGATCGCCAAGGAGCTGCACCTGGCAGAGGGCACGGTGCGCAACCTGGCCTCCGCGGCCATCAAGGCCCTCGACGGGCGCAACCGCTTCGACGCGGCGCGGATAGCCGCGGACCAGGGCCTGTTCTGAGTCACGCGCGCACCGTGCTCCGCACCTCCAACTGAGCCAGCAGCGCTTCGACGAGCCGGCTGAGTTCTGCACCGTCAGCGGCCGCACCGTACAGATAGCGATCCGGGCGTACCAGTGCCGCGGTGGCGCCCAGCGAATCCAGCCAGCCGGACAGGGTGCCCGCCTCGTCCACGCCGCTGCCGGCTTCGACCTGTCGGGCGCCTGGTGGGCAGATCGGCAACACGCGAAGGCCGGCCTCGCTCAGCCGGTCGCGCAGCGCGGTGCCGAGCGGGGTGCCGTTGCCCAGCAACAGCGCGAACTCGCCGCCCACCAGGTCGTCGAGTCCGACCAGGCTGTTCCCGATCCGGAGCTGGGCCGACGGCAGCAACTGGCCCGCACCACGTCCCGGTGCGCCGTCCGGAGTCAGCTGATGGAATCCACCCGCAGGGACGGGCGGTGCGGCGGGGGGTGCCTGGGTGCGGTTCCCGGCGGCCGGGCTCTGCGCGCGAGCCGCCATCGCCTGGTCGCGGTGTGCGGCGGCGACCGGGTCGGTCTGGCAGATCAGCCGACCCAGCTGCACGGAGGTCACGATCGCCCGGTGCGCCTCGGGACGCCGTTCGTGCTGGTAGCTGTCGAGCAGGTCCGCATCGGCACCGCGCAGCGCCTGGTCGAGCTTCCAGGCGAGGTTCGCGGCGTCGGCGATGCCGGAACACATACCCTGACCGGCGAAGGGTGGCATCTGGTGCGCGGCATCGCCGGCGAGAAATACCCGACCGCGTCGCCACCGGTCGGCATTGCGGGCGGCCAGCCGGTATACCGCGTAGCGCTCGAGGTCGGCCTGCTCGGCCGTCACGCCGAACAGCTCGAGCATCTGCCAGGCCTGCGCCTCGGTGTCGAAGGTTTCCATCGACTCGGTCGCGAGCCGCATGAACTCCCACCTGCGGTGCCGCGGGCCGGCGGTGGCCGCCACCCGTGGCCGGGCCGGGTCGGCGACCTGGATGTTCACCGGGGGAAAGTCCGCCGGTCGGTGCGGCACCAGGTCGCAGGCCATCCAGTCGACGGTGAAGTCGAGGTCGGTGACAGTCGTTGCGAGATGTGCCCGCACCACACTGCGTGCGCCGTCGCAGCCGACCACCCAGCGCGCGTCCACGGTGGTGGTCTCGCCGGTGACGACATCGCGGGTGTGCACGCCGACGCCGCCGGCGTGCTCGTCGATCGCCAGCACCTGCTGGCCGCGCCGGACGCGCAGGGTGGCGAGTTCGTCGCCACGGCGGGACAACGCCTGTTCCAGGCCGGGTTGGTAGACCGAGGTCGAACGTGGTGGTCCGTAGCCGGCTCCCGAGCTGAGGCCGAACCGCAGCAACAGCTGCCCGTCGGCGTTCTGGACCACGTAGTCGGCACCCGGCACGCCGAACTGCCCGAGGGCATCGCCGATTCCGGCCATGGTCAGCACCCGTGCCGCGTACCCGTCGACGGAGACGGCACGTGGCATCGGATAGGGCTGGGGCCACTTCTCCAGCACCGTGACGTTCCAGCCGCGTTGGGCCAGCAGGATGGACAGCACCTGACCGGTCGGGCCGTAGCCGACGATCAGCACGTCGGCCGGGTTGGCAGGTTCCACGCCGGTGAGATTAACCAGGCTGCCCGGGAACAGGCCGGAGCGTCATGACTCACGTCAGCCGACACGTGACGAATGTCAGGCGACGACGGCGAAGCGTTGTCCGCACCTGCCCGCTGCCCGCACCATCGAGACACCCACAGGAGCGAGGACGATGGTGCACACGGCGGTCAGGCGAGAGCGGTCGGCGGCATGGGCCGTCCACGAGCACTACGTGCTGCGCCTGCTCTGGTCGCTGGCCCGCGATCCCGACGAGGTGGTGCTGCGCTGGCGTGGTGGCAGCATCACCCGGTGGGAACTGTCGGGACGGATCGTGCGCGCCGCTTCCACACTGCACGACAGGGGCATCGGCTCCGACCAGACGGTGGCGGTGCTCACCGGCGTCAACGACCCCGAGATGCTGGTGGCGCGATACGCCGCACATCTCGTGGGCGCGACCGTGGTGTATGTGCATTCGGCAAATCCGCGCAGCGGCGACGTGCTGCTGCCTGAGCAGGTCCAGGCCGACATCCTGCGCACTGCCGGAGCCCGAGTGCTGGTCACCGACCTCGCCCACCTGGCCCGGGCCCGCACCCTGGCCGCCCTGCTCGGCGACGCGCTGGAGCTTGCCAGCACCGGATTCGACGCCGACGATGCGTGGCGGCTGGACTCCGACAGCAGCTCACCCGTCCGGTCGATCGGCTACCGGCCGGACGCGACCGCCGTCGTCACCTTCACCAGTGGCACCACCGGGCGGCCGAAGGCCATCGCGCAGCCCTACCGGACCTGGAACGCCACCGTCGGCTCGTTCGCCCCGAGCACCGATCCGCAGGCGCCGGCGACCTTTCTCGCCGTGACGCCGCTGAACTTCACCATCGGGTCGATGCTGGACTCGGTCGTCATCGGCGGTGGCCGGGTACTCCTGCAGGATTCCTTCGACGCGCGGGCGGTCATCAACGCCATCCAGACCGAACGGGTCACCGACACCTACCTCGCCGTCCCGCACCTGTACCAGTTGCTGGACCACCCCGACCTCGACCGCGCCGACCTGTCGTCGCTGCGCCGGGTCATCTACAGCGGATCACCGGCCGCGCCGCACCGGATCGCCGCCGCGGCCGAGCGGCTGCCCGGCTGCCTCTACCAGCTCTACGGGTCGACCGAGTGCGGCGGGATCAGCTCGCTGACGCCGGCCGCCCATCTCCGGCCCGACCTGCTGGGCACGGTGGGCCGGCCGATCCCCGGCGTCGCCGTGCGGGTGGTCGACCCCGACACCGGGCACGAGATGCCCGCGATGACCAAGGGGGAAACCGGCCCGGTCGGGGAGATCTGGGTCCGCGCCCGCACCACCATGAGCAGGTACCTCGGCGAACCTGCCGAGCAACTCACCGACGGCTGGCTGCGCACCGGCGACCTCGGCCATCTCGACGAGCACGGCTACCTCACGCTCACCGGCCGCCGCGCCGGGGTGATCAAGACCGGTGGCCATAAGGTCTACCCGGCAGCCGTCGAGGCCGTCCTGACCTCGCACCCGGCGATCCGGCATGCCGTCGTCTACGGCGTGAGCGACGGCGATCGCCGCGAGCACGTGCACGCCGCGATCGTGCTGCGGCCGGACGCTGAGTGCGGCGAAGCCGCCCTCGACGACCTGGTGGCGAGCCGGTTGACCGCCGACCACGTTCCGCAGGCGTACCACCGGTGGGCCGAGTTACCCCTCACCGAACGCGGAAAACCCGACCTGGCCCGGTTGCGCTCGCGCTCGGCCGGAGCTGAAGAGAGGACCGACGATGTCACACCATTCAGCGCGTGAGCTGCGGGTGGCCCGGCTGTTCCGGCACCACCCCGAGCGGCTCCTGGTGGTGCCCCTCGACCATTCGATCACCGACGGGCCGGTGGTGCCGCGGGGCGGGACGATGGATCGCCTGGTCGGCCAGCTCGCCGACGCCTCGGTGGACGCGATCATCGTCCACAAGGGCAGCCTGCGACACATCGATCCGCGCCGGCTGCACGGGATGTCGGTGATCGTGCACCTCAATGCCAGCACCTTCCAGGCGCACGACCCGAACGCCAAGTACCTGGTCACCGCGGTCGACGAGGCGCTCCGGCTGGGTGCTGACGGCGTCAGCATGCACATCAACATCGGCGCCGTTGACGAGCGCGAGCAGATCGCTGACCTGGGCCGGGTGGCCGACGAGTGCGACCGGTGGAACATGCCGTTGCTGGCGATGATGTACCCCCGCGGCCCGAAGGTCACCAACCCGTCGGACCCGGCGCTGGTCGCCCACGCGGTGACGGTGGCCGCCGAACTCGGCGCCGACATCGTCAAGGCCCCGTTCGCCGGAACCGTGGCCGAGATGGCGGACGTGACCGCCGCGAGCCCGGTACCGGTCATCACCGCCGGCGGCTCGCGGCGGGACAGCCTGGACGGCGTGCTCGGCTTCGTCCGGGATGCCCTCGCCGGCGGCGCGGCAGGTGTCGCCATGGGCCGCAACGTCTTCCAGGCGCCCGATCCCCATCTCGTCGCCAGCCAGGTCGCCCGCCTGGTGCACGCCCCCGATCTCAGCAGCTACCCGCCGGAACTGGTGGAAGGAACCTACCGTGAACTCGAACAAGCTGTGCTGGCTTGACATCCGTGCCGCCGGTGACCAGAAGCCGGCGGTGACCACCGAAGCCATCCACCACCGGATCGACGGCATCGTCACCGACCAGCCGGCCGACCTGGCCGGGCTGCCGCCGACGGTCCGCAAGGTGCTCAGGGTGCTCGGCACGCAGTTGCCCGACGGCGCAGAGGTGGCCGACGTGGTGATCCTGCCGCACGACTTCGCCGACCGCGCCGCGGTCGAGGCGCAGTACCCGCACGCCGAGTTCGGCAGCTACGTCGAGATCGTGGACGCCGACAGCCTCGAACTGGCATGCGAGGCGGCCCGTTCGCAGCTGTGGAGCCTGCTTGACTTCCGCGACCCCACCAAGATCCCGCTCGAGATCGTCATCGCGGCCGCAGCCGGCGCCAAGGGCGCCATCATCGTCACCGTCGCGGATCCGGAGGAGGCCGAGATCGTCTTCGGTGTGCTCGAGCTGGGTTCGGACGGGGTGCTGATGGCCGCCGAGGCGGTCGGCGCCGCCGCGGGCCTGGCACAGGCCGCGCTGGGCAGCGCCGAGGACACCAGCCTGGTCGAGCTGCAGATCGTCTCCACCGCCCATATCGGCATGGGCGAACGGGCTTGCGTCGACACCTGCTCCTACCTGCGCCCGGACGAGGGGATCCTGGTCGGGTCGCATTCCAAGGGCATGATCCTGTGCGTCAGCGAGACCCATCCGCTGCCCTACATGCAGACCAGGCCGTTCCGGGTCAACGCCGGGGCCATCCACTCCTACACGCTGGCCGGCAGCGGGCGGACCCGCTACCTCAGCGAACTGCACGCCGGCAGCAAGGTGATGGTCGTCGACGTCGCCGGTCGCAGCCGGTTGGTGTCGGTGGGCCGGGTGAAGATCGAGAGCCGGCCGCTGATCTCCATCGACGCGGTCCATGCCAGTGGTCAGCGGGTGAACCTGATCCTGCAGGACGACTGGCATGTCCGGGTACTCGGGCCGGGCGGTGCGGTGCTCAACAGCACCGAACTCAAGCCGGGTGACGTCGTGCTCGGCCACCTGCCTACCGCCGACCGCCATGTCGGCTATCCCATCGACGAGTTCTGCCTCGAGCAGTGACCGGCGCGCCGACGGTTTCCATTGTCGGCGCCGGTATCGCGGGGCTGAGCCTCGCCGCGATGTTGCGCCGGGCCGGCGTCGAGCACCGCATCCTCGAGCAGGCGTCGGCCTTCGGCCCGGTCGGCGGCGGGATCCAGCTCGCGCCCAATGCCGTCCGGGTGTTGCACGGGCTCGGCCTGGCCGAACAGCTGGCCGCGGTCGCCGCCCGACCGCGGGCGCTGCAGGTCCGGCACTGGCATGATGACCGCCTGCTGGCAGAAACTCCGCTGGGCCCGGCCTGCGAGAAGGTCTACGGCGCGCCGTACTACACGGTGCACCGGGCGGACCTGCATGCGGTGTTGGCCCAAGCGGTCGACCAGAACGCTCTCGGCCTGCGCAGCCGCGTGGTCGCCGTCACCGAACGGGACACCGACGTCGAGCTGAGCTTCGCCGACGGATCGCGCGAGCACAGCGCGGTGGTGGTGGGCGCCGACGGCATCCATTCGGTGGTGCGCGCCGCGCTCACCGCCGACCGACCCCGTTTCGCCGGCGGCTCCATCGTCCGGGGACTGGTTCCTGCCGCCCGGGTGCCCGAGCTGGCGCGGGTGCCGATGATCCGGCTGTGGGCCGGAGCCGACCGGCACTGCGTGTGCTACCCGGTGGCGGCCGGCCGGATGATCAGTTTCTCGGCCACCATGCCCGCGCGGCAGGCCGGATCGGAGTCGTGGTCGACGGTGGGCGACAACGCTGAGTTGGCTTCGGCCTACCAGGGCTGGAATGCCGCCGTCACCGGACTGATCGCCGCCGCCGACGTGGTCGGCCGGTGGGACCTGCATGACCGGGACCCGATCCCGCGCTGGACCACCGCCCGGCTGGCGCTGATGGGCGACGCGGCACATCCGATGCTGCCCTTCCTGGCCCAGGGCGGCAATCAGGCGATCGAGGATGCGCTCACCCTGGGCGCCTGTCTCGCCGAGTTCGGAACGGACTCGGTGCGCACCGCGCTGCGCCTCTACGAGGCACTGCGGGTGCCGCGCACCGCCGCTGTGCAAGGGAGTTCACGCATCGGGCCGGCAGCACAGGCGCGGCCCGGCACGGAGATCGGCCCGGCGGCCGACGGGATCGAGCGGCTGCACGCGATGGCCTGGCTCTACGGCCATGACGCGGCCGACGCCGCGCGGTCGGCAATCCGACGGGCCCGCACGGTGCTGGCCGGCCGAGCCGGCTGACCTACGAAGAAGCCCGCCCGGGTGACCGCTTGTGCGGCCACCCGGGCGGGCTCTCGATGATCCGGGGTGGAGCTGCTACCGACGCTTGGTGTCGGCCCGGAAGGCGCGAGCTGCGAGCACCCCGAGCACCAGTGACCAGGTTCCGATCACCAACCAGCCCTTCAACGGCCAGCCGTCGCCGCCGACGGCGACCCGGCCGGCATCGGTCATCCAGTACGACGGCAGGTACTCACCGAGCGTCCGCATCCAGCCCGAGAGCGGGAACCAGGCACCGCCCAGCATTCCGAACAGCGTCATGCTGCCACCCATGATGGGGCCGATCGCGTCCGCGTTGGTGACATGGCCGACCCAGATGCCCATGGCGGCGAAGGGGATCAGTCCGATCAACACCAGCAGCGTCATCTCCGCCCACCGCTCGACCGGGGCCCGGGCGCCGGCCGCGATCCCGGCCGCGTACATCACCACGAGGGTCATGCAGGCCACCGCGTAGCCGACCACGATCTTGCTGGCCAGGTAGACCCCCGGCTTGAGCGGGGTCAGCAGCAGCTGGCGGTTCCAGCCGAGGGCGCGGTCCACCGCGATCCGGCCGCCGCCGGACAGCACCGCACCGATGCCGCCGAAGCCGAGCAGTCCGATCATGTAGTAGGTGGCGGGCGGAATCCCGCCGCTGCGCTGTAGGAAGGCCGACCGCGACTGGCTCAGCACGATGAGCAGGAAGGTCAGCACCGGGAAGCCGAGCGAGAAGATGAAAGCGCTCCGGTTGCGCAGCGTGCGCAGCAGCTCGTACCTCAGATACACGGTGTTCATCGGACGGCCTCTCGCTCGCGATCGCCGGTCAGCTGGACGAAGGCGGCCTCCAGGCCGGCTCCGGAGACCGAGATGTTCCTGACGGTCGGGTAGTTCGCGAACAGCTCGCGCACGGTGGCGTCGGAGTCGCTGCAGCTCAGGATGACGGCGTCACCGTGCAGCTCGACCGAGTTCACCCCGGCCAGGCCGAGCAGCTCTGACTCCTGCGCCCCGGCCAGGGTGGCCCGGACGACCTGTCCGCCGACCAGCCCGCGCAGTTCGGTGCTCGCACCGTCGGCGACGATCCTGCCCTCGGACAGCAGGATGATCCGGTCGGCGTACTCGTCGGCCTCTTCGAGGTAGTGCGTCGCGAAGACCACGGTCTTGCCACTGGCGGCGACGCCGCGCATGGTGGTCCAGAACTCGCGCCGGCCCTCGACATCCATAGCCACGGTGGGCTCGTCCAGGATCAGCAGGTCCGTATTGGCCACCAGCGCCATCGCGAACCGGGCCCGCTGGATCTGGCCGCCGGACAGCTTGTTGGTGAACCGGTCGGCAAAATCGGTGATCGCGGTCATCGCGATCACGTCGTCGACCGACAACGGGTTCGGGTAGAGCGCGGCCACCGAGGCGATCAGCTCACGCACCTTCAGGAACGGGATCAGACCGCCGAGTTGCAGCATGCCGCCGATCCGGCCGGCCTTGGCAGCGTGCCGGGGATCGTCGCCGTAGACCCGGACGGAGCCGGCATCGGGCATCGCCAGGCCGAGCATCATGTCGATCGCGGTCGACTTGCCGGCACCGTTGGGCCCGAGCAGCGCCACCGTCTCGCCCGGCGCGATCTGCAGATCGATGCCGCGGACGGCCTTGACCGCACCGTAGTTCTTGCTGACACCGTCGAACTGGATACCGGGTGTGCTGTGCATCGCCATTGCTGACTCCTCTCGCCGGTAGTGTCGTGCGGGCCTGTCGGCACCGCGATATTCAGGTGACATTCGTCAGCGGCTCGTCACGGAGCAGCTCCCGGTCGGCGATGACGTCGAGATGGCGGCGCAGCATCGCCGCCCGCCGGCCCACCGAGTCGGGCACGCTCGCCGGGTCCACCCCCAGGGCGAGGAGCATCCGCAGCATCATCTTCGACGGATTGGTGGAATCGGGAGCTACCGGCACGGACGCCGGCCGGTCGCGCAGCAATGCCTCGTAGGCCGCCCGAAGCTCACGACCGGGGTCGACTCCCAGTTCCTCGGCCAACGCCTTCTGGGCGCGCTGGTAGACCAGGAAACCGTCCGAGCGGCGGGCCGTCGCATGGTAGGCGCGCATCAGCAGCGCCTGCGCCGCCTCGTCGAGCGGGCGGCTCTGCGCGGCCTGCTCGACCAGGCCGAGCACCTCGCTGGCGTGCCCGGTGCGGATGCCGGCCTCGGCGTACCAGCCGACCGCGCAGGCATGCTGCTCGACCAGCGCCCGAACCGGCGCCGCGTCGCGAACCGGCGCCACGTCGGCGAACGGGGTGTCACGCCACAGCGCAAGAGCCTCACCGAGCTGGGCGAACGCCGCGGCGTCATCGTGGCAGTTGCGGGCGAGCGCTGCCCGGCGGACGAGGGCTCGGAACTGCCACAGGTCGACCCAGGCCGACCCCGGATCGAGCACGTAGCCGTCGCCCAGCGAGGGCAGCACACCGCTGCGGCACCGCGAGGGACGGTCCGGTTCGAAGGTCTGTCGCAGCCGCTTCACCTGGGTGTGCAAGACATTGCGGGCGCTCACCGGCGGCTCGCCGGTCCACAGCGTCGAGATCAGCCGCTCGAGCGTGACCGGCGCGTGCTCGGAAAGTACGAGCAGGGCCAGGATGGCCCGCTGCTGGGCCTGGCGAAGCGGGATCTCGACGCCGTCCAGACGCACCTGCATGGTGCCCAGGACTTCGATGCGCAGGACCGGCGGCTGCCGTTCGCCCAGCGGCGGCGGGAAGGAGCTGACGTCCTGCCAGATCGCTGTCATGGCACCCTCCATCGGGTCGGGTCGGGTCGGAATCCGCGCGTCCGGGTTTGTCAGTCGGTCGGCGTCGAGCCCGGAGCGGGAGTCGGTGCCGGACCTGCCTGCCGGGACTCGCGTGCTGGGACGTGCGTGCCGGGGGAAGGTGCCGCAGCCGCCGGCTCGGCGTACGGGCTCGCCGAGCCGGCGGCGCGGCGTCCGCGGCGGCGCCGGACATCGGTCCGGGAGCCGCCACCGACGGGCTCGCGATAGTTCTGCTGTTCCTTCAATGACGTATTACAAATATTCGACACAAGGTCAACTTCGATTTTAATTTTGTCAACTGCATACTGCTGGATATGCTTACCATGCGGAACGCTCTTCATTCTGCATTTCCGCCCGAGGTGTCAGGAACCGCCTCGGGCCGGTGCCGGTGGCGCCGGCCTAGCAGCAGGTCGGCGGGCCGGCCAACGGGCCGATCGGAGGCAGCGGGAGTTGGAGCGAGATCGACGCGTCGATCTCTACGGTGCCGGTGACACTGCCTTGCACCGCTACGGTTGCCGCCGAAAACTGTCCCGACTCGTGGTGGGCCTGTGCCATCACCCCTCCGGTCGCAGCGGCGAACAGCGCGATCGCGGCCAGGGCAGGGCGCAACTTCATTCGTTCTCCTTCGTCAAAGGGTCGCCGAAGAAAGCGCTCCGCAGCGCCTCTTCGGTCAAATTGGTACAGTTCGGGGAAGGTCAGGCATGTAAAACCTTGGTACAATCTGCGATCAGGACTTAACCCTTTGCCCTTAGGATTGTCAAGTGAGTCAACAAGATTTCGCCGAGCGACTTAGGAGACTGCGCACCGAGCGTGGTCTGACTCAGCGGGATCTCGCGGGCGGCGCACTGTCGGTCAGCTACGTGTCACTGCTCGAGTCCGGCCGCCGGCAGCCCACCCCGGCCACCGTCGAGCTGCTGGCCCAGGCGCTGTCGTGCGACGTGACCGACCTGCTGCCGGCCCCCGAAACCGCCGCCCCGGCCCTGCTGCTGCTCGCCCAAGCAGACCTGGCGCTGCGCGCCGGCCACGCGAGCACCGCGCACGAGCGCTACGAGAAGGTGCTGGACAGCCAGCTCGCCGACGGCGCGCTCAAGCACCGGGCCACCGTCGGACTGGCCCAGTCCCTGCAGCGACTCGGACGCCTGGAGGAGGCAGCCGACATCTACGAGCGGTGCATGCGCGCCGCGCTGAAGGATCCGTCTAAGTCCGCGTCGATCCAGGTCTTCCTGGGCTGGTGCCGGTGCCTCTACGAGCTGGGTGACCTGGTGCACGCGGTCGAGGTAGGCAGCGCGGCGCTCAACGAGATCGACTCGGTCAACGCGCAGGAGTCCGAACTCTCCGTGCAGCTGATCGCCACGGTGGCCGCCATCTGGTACGAGCTCGGCGACCTGCGGCGGGCCGAACGCCTGCTGGACGAGGGACTGGAACGGGCCTCCCGGGTCAAGTCGCCGACCGCCCGCGGCGCCATCCTCTGGAACGCGAGCACGGTGGCGTACGAGAAGCACCGTTACCAGGAGGCGTTGGAGCTCGCCGACGAGGCGCTGAACATCTTCAAGGGCGGCTCGGACCAGCGGGCCGTCGGCAGGCTGCTGACCACCCGCGGCTACCTGCTGCTGCGCGGCGATCCGCCCCGGGCCCAGCAGGCCGTCGAGGTGCTGCTGCAGGCGATCGAGATCTTCACCGGGATGGGCGATCCGGTTGACATCGGATACGCGCTGACCGAGCTCTCCTACGCATATCTCGCCCTCGGCAACGTGGCTGAGGCGATCCGGGCGGCGGAGGACTCCCGGCGCCACCTCGGCGGCAGTGCCCAGCTCGAGCACGCCCGAGCCACCGTGGCGCTGGCGGTCGCGGTCAAGGCCGGCGGTGACCACGACCGTGCCGTCGAGATGTTCACCGAGGCGGGGTCGGTGCTCGGCGGCATCGGCGCCAGCCGGCACGCCGCGCGGGCCTGGATCGAACTCGCCCACGCGCTGACCGACGCCGGCGACCTGATCGGAGCGCTGGAGGCCCACGACCGGGCAGCACGTGCTCTCAACCTCGACGATCCCCGCTGGCGCCGTGTCGCGGTCCAGGGGGCGGCGGGCCGGTCGAGCACCGCCGACCGGCGGCTGCTGCCGAGGGCCGTCACCTGAGGTGAGGGCCGTTCTGAGCCGCCTTAGGGAATCGAACCCTAGACCTTCTCATTACGAGTGAGACGCTCTGCCGACTGAGCTAAGGCGGCGCACGGCGAACCGCGACCGTCGAAGTCTAGCCGGTGCCGCGCCGGGGGCCGCAACAAGACCGGCGCCCAGCTCACCGCCAGCTGGCGCCCAGGACTCCACAGGATGCCCACAGGATTGCCACAGCCGGCGGTTAGGGCGGCACAGCATGCTGCCACTGTGACTACCACCAGTGCCCCTGCCGGCAATGCCCGTCCCTCGTCCCTGCTGCGTAGCGACGGCACACCGGTCCGGGTGCTGGTCGTCGACGACGAACCGAACCTCGCCGACCTGCTCACCATGGCGCTGCGCTACGAGGGCTGGGACATCCGGGCCGCCCACGACGGCCTGACCGCGGTCCGCACCGCCCGCGAGTTCAAGCCCGACGCGGTGGTGCTGGACGTGATGCTGCCCGACCTCAACGGCCTGGAGGTGCTGCGCCGGCTGCGCGACGACGCGCCGAACCTGCCGGTGCTGTTCCTGACCGCCAAGGACGCGGTGGAGGACCGGATCGCGGGGCTGACCGCGGGCGGCGACGACTACGTCACCAAGCCGTTCAGCCTGGAAGAGGTGGTGGCCCGGGTGCGCGGCCTGATGCGGCGCACCTCGATCGCCGCGGCGCACAGCGGCTCGGTGCTCACCGTCGGGGACCTGAGCCTGGACGAGGAGAGCCACGAGGTGGTCCGGGGTGGCGAGGAGATCTCGCTGACCGCCACCGAGTTCGAGTTGCTGCGCTACCTGATGCGCAACTCCCGCCGGGTGCTGTCCAAGGCCCAGATCCTGGACCGGGTGTGGAACTACGACTTCGGCGGCCAGGCCAACGTGGTCGAGATCTACATCTCCTACCTGCGCAAGAAGATCGACGCCGGGCGCGAGCCGATGATCCACACCCTGCGGGGCGTCGGCTACGTGCTGCGCCCCGCCGGCTGAGGTGGCCGGCCGCCCGCGCCGATTCCCCCCGGTGCGCGACTGGTCGTTACGGGCCCGGCTGATCGCCAGCTTCCTGGGCCTGCTGATCGTGTTGTGCGCCGGCATCGGCTTCGTCACCGAGGTGGCGCTGAGCCGGTCGCTGACCAACCAGCTCGACAAGCAACTGGTGGCAGCCGGCGGGCTGTCCGCCCGCGATGCCGACCACCAGCGCTCCGGTCCGAATTTCCCCCGCGACGACGACCCGGGCCGCTACCTGCTACCGCCGGGCAACCCGATCGGCAGCATCGGGGCGATGGTCCAGGGCGGTGCGGTTCAGGCCTCCGCACTGCAGGACGGCAGCAACACCCGGCCGGCATTGAGCCCCGCCGTCCAGCAGCGGCTGCTCACGCTGCCCGCCGACGGCCGGCCGCGCTCGGTGGAGCTGCCGGGCCTCGGCAACTACCGGATGCTGGCCCGGACCATGCCCGACGGCGACGTGCTGATCTCCGGCTTCTCGCTCAAGGAGGTCTCCGGCACGCTGGCCGACCTGACGCTGGTCATCACCGCGCTGGCCCTGCTGGGCGTGCTCGTGGCCGGCCTGGTCGGCACCGTGATCGTGCGACTGGCACTGCGGCCGCTGCAACGGGTCACCGCGACCGCCAGCCGGGTGGCCGAACTTCCGCTGGACTCCGGCGAGGTGGCACTTGCCGAGCGGGTGCCCGACCCCAACCCGCACACCGAGGTGGGCCAGGTCGGGGTGGCGCTGAACCGGATGCTGGAGAACGTCCACGAGGCGCTGAACGCCCGGCACCGCAGCGAGACCAGGGTCCGGCAGTTCGTCGCCGACGCCAGCCATGAGCTGCGCACCCCGCTGGCCTCGATCCGCGGTTACGCCGAGCTGACCCGGCGCAGCAGGGACTCAGCGCCGCCGGACATCGCGCACGCCATGAGCCGGGTCGAGTCCGAGGCCGCCCGGATGACCGCGCTGGTGGACGACCTGCTGCTGCTCGCCCGGCTGGACGCCGGCCGGCCGCTGGAGTCGGCCGAGGTGGACCTGACCCGGCTCGCGGTGGACGCCACCAGCGACGCGCACGCCGCCGGGCCGCGACACTCCTGGCAGCTGGCGCTGCCGGACGAGCCGGTCGTGGTGCTCGGCGACGGGCCACGGTTGCACCAGGTGCTCACCAACCTGCTGGCCAACGCCCGCACCCACACCCCGCCGGGTACCGCGGTCCGGATTTCCCTGTCCCGGCAGGCAAATCTGGCGGTGCTGGCGGTATCCGACGACGGTCCCGGCATCCCGGCCGAGTTGATGCCCGACATCTTCGAGCGGTTCTCGCGTGGTGAGCAGTCCCGATCCCGCACCGCCGGTAGCACGGGTCTGGGACTGGCCATCGTGGCGGCCGTGGTGGCCGCCCACCACGGCCGGATCGTGGTGACCAGCCGGCCCGGCGACACCGTGTTCACCGTCGAGCTGCCGATCCATGGCAAGAGTCCAGTCGAGTCACAGACTGCGGCAAGCTTGGCCGGAAACCCTGTGTGACATGACCGCACCTACCTATCTCGCACCCACTCCGCCGGCTCCGGGTGCCTCGTACTTCGCCCCGCCGGCCCGGCGGCCGCACCGGGTCGCCACCGTCTTGCGCGGCCGGGTCAGCGATCCGGCCTGGGTCCGACCCTCCGTGCTCGCCCTGCTGGCGGCGACCGCGCTGCTCTACCTGTGGGGCCTCGGAGCGTCCGGCTGGGCCAACTCGTTCTACTCCGCAGCCGCCCAGGCAGGCTCGGACAGCTGGAAGGCGCTGTTCTTCGGATCCTCCGACGCCGCCAACTCGATCACCGTCGACAAGCCGCCCGCCGCGCTGTGGATCATGGCGCTGTCGGTGCGGATCTTCGGCCTGAGCTCGTGGAGCCTGCTGGTTCCGCAAGCGCTGGAAGGGGTCGCCGCGGTCGGCCTGCTCTACCTGACCGTGCGGCGCACGTCCGGGCCGGCCGCCGGCCTGATCGCCGGCGCGGTGCTGGCCACCAGCCCGGTCGCCGCACTGATGTTCCGCTTCAACAACCCGGACGCGCTGCTGGTGCTGCTGATGGTGGCCGGCGCGTACTGCCTGGTCCGCGCACTGGAAACCGCGTCCACCAGGTGGTTGCTGCTGGTCGGCGTGCTGACCGGCTTCGGCTTCCTCACCAAGATGCTGCAGGCGCTGCTGGTGGTGCCGGCGTTCGCGCTGGCCTACCTGGTGGCCGCACCGAATCCGGTGCGGGCCCGGATCGGCCAGCTGCTGGCCGCCGGTGCCGCCCTGGTCGTCTCGGCCGGCTGGTGGATCGCGATCGTCACGCTGATCCCGGCCGCGGACCGGCCCTACATCGGCGGCTCGCAGAACAACTCGATCCTGGAACTGACCCTCGGCTACAACGGTTTCGGCCGGTTGACCGGCAACGAGACCGGCAGCGTCGGTGGCGGCGGCGGTAACGGCACCGGACGGTGGGGCGCGACCGGCCTGTTGCGGCTGTTCGGCACCGACATGGGCACCCAGATCTCCTGGTTGCTGCCGTCCGCGCTGCTGCTGCTCGGTGCCGGCCTGTGGTTCACCCACCGCACCCCGCGCACCGGATTGTCCCGAGCGGCGCTGCTGATGTGGGGCAGCTGGCTGCTGGTCACCGGGCTGGTGTTCAGTTACGCCCAGGGCATCATCCACCCCTACTACACGGTGGCCCTCGCGCCGGCGATCGGTGGCGTGATCGGGGTGGCGGTGGCGGCGCTGTGGCAGCACCGCGACCGGGTGGCCGCCACCGCCCTGCTCGCCGCCAGCGTGCTGGTGGCCGGGGTCTGGGAGTACCTGCTGCTCGACCGGACGCCGACCTGGCTGCCGTGGCTGCGCTACGCGGTGCTGATGGCCGCCGCCGCAAGCGCCCTGCTGCTGCTGGTGATCTCCCAGTTCACCCGCCGGATGGCGTCAGCTGTGGTGGCGCTCGCCCTGGTGGCCGGCCTCGCGGCGCCCACCGCCTACGCGGTCTCGACGGCGCGGACCCCGCACACCGGCGCCATCCCGAGTGCCGGGCCGGCCGGTGCCGGCGGCTTCGGCGGCTTCGGCGGCCCGGGTGGCGCTCCCGGTGGTCAGCGGTTCAACGGGCAGCGGCCGGGTGGCTTCACCCCACCGGCCGGTGGCTTCACCCCGCCGGCCGGTGGCTTCACCCCGCCGGCCGGTGGCTTCGGCGGCGGGCAGGCCCCCGGCGGTGGCACCGCGGCAGGTGGTAGCCGCACCGGTGGCGCGGGCGGCCTGCTCAACGCCGGCACCCCGTCCGCGGCGGTGGTGACCGCGCTGCAGGCGAACGCGTCGAACTACACCTGGGTGGCGGCAGCGATCGGGTCGAACAGCGCGGCCGGCTTCCAGTTGGCCACCGAGAAGCCGGTGATGGCGATCGGCGGCTTCAACGGCAGCGACCCGTCCCCCACCCTGGCCCAGTTCCAGTCGCTGGTGTCTGCCGGCAAGATCCACTACTTCATCGCCGGTGGCGGTTTCGGCGGCGGTGGCTTCGGAAACCAGAGCGGCGGCAGCAACGCCTCGTCGCAGATCTCGAGCTGGGTGCAGAGCAACTTCACCGCGGTCACCGTCGGCGGCACCACCCTGTACGACCTGACCCAGCCCACCGGCTGACCTTCCGAGCGCATCCAGCTCACCCTCCTGCTGGATGGCACCGTGCCCCGGACGTAAGTTGCGTCCGGGGCACGATGCTGCACGCACCCGATTGCGGGTGGCCGCCCCGACGAAGCAGACTGACTGGATGAGTGGGCAGATTCAGTTCTTCGTCGACGACGAAGCCAGGGAACAAACCTTCGAGGGGCGCATTCCGGAGGTGGGAGAGGAGATCCAGCTCGACGACGTCCGGTACCGGGTTCGGCAGGTGATCTTCGCCTACTGGACGACGAGCGGCGCCAGGATGATGACCAACGTCTACCTGGACGCAGCCCGCAGCGACGAGGATGCCGGCGCAGGCGTCGACTGACGCACGCCATTCGACCGACCGCACCGGCCCGGCTCCGGTTCGTCGGGTAGCCGTGTCACCGGGTCGGCCGGCGCCCACCTGACAGCCGGCGACGCTTCCCAGCATGCGCACAGGCTCACCACAAGGGTCTGCAAGCGGTGCCCCCGAAGCTGATGCCATGACTTCGCTCGCAGCGCGCACTTCCCCGGCGGCACAGCCGGAATCCGACCGGCTGACCCTCGACATCACCGTGCCGGTGTTCAACGAGGAGGCCGACCTGGAGCCGTGCGTGCGGCGGTTGCACGCCCATCTGGAGCGGAATTTTCCCTACCGGTTCACCATCACCATCGCCGACAACGCCAGCACCGACTCGACCCCGCTGGTGGCCGCCCGGCTCAGCCGCGACCTGCCCGAAGTCAGGCAGGTCCGGCTGGAGCAGAAGGGCCGCGGCCGGGCGCTGAGCGCGGTGTGGCTGGCCTCGCAGGCCGACGTGGTGGCCTACCTGGACGTGGACCTGTCCACCGACCTGAACGCGCTGCTGCCGCTGGTCGCGCCGCTGATCTCCGGACACTCCGACATCGCGATCGGCTCCCGGTTGTCCCGGCACAGCCGGGTGGTGCGCGGCACCAAGCGCGAGCTGATCTCCCGTTGTTACAACCTGATCCTGCACAGCACGCTGCTGACCAGGTTCTCCGACGCCCAGTGCGGCTTCAAGGCGGTGCGTGCCGACGTCGCCCGTTCGCTGCTGCCGCTGGTACAGGACACCAACTGGTTCTTCGACACCGAACTGCTGGTGCTGGCCGAACGGTGCGGGCTGCGGATCTCGGAGGTTCCGGTGGACTGGGTGGACGACCCGGACTCCCGGGTGGACATCGTCAGCACCGCACTGGCTGACCTGCGTGGGGTGGCCCGGCTGGGCCGGGCTCTGGCGACCGGGGCACTGCCGCTGACCGAGGTGCGCGCCCAGTTCGGCCGGCAGCCGCTACCGGCATCCGGTGCGGCCCCTGGTGCGGCCTATGCGGCGCCGGGGCTGCTGCGCCAGGCCGTCCGGTTCGGCGCCGTCGGGGTGTTGAGCACGGTGGCCTACCTGCTGCTGTTCGTCCTCGGCCGTGGCGCGTTCGGCGCGCAGCTGGCCAACCTGGTAGCGCTGGCGATCACCGCGGTCGGCAACACCGCGGTCAACCGGCGATTCACCTTCGGTATCAGGGGATCCGCCGGCGCCGGCCGGCACCAGCTGCAGGGCCTGACAGTGTTCGGGCTGGGGCTCGCCCTGACCAGCGGCGCATTGGCGCTGCTGCACGAGCTGAACGCCATGCCACACCCGGGGCTGGAGATCACCGTGCTGGTGCTGGCCAATCTGGCGGCAACGGCGCTTCGGTTCGTGCTGCTGCGGGGCTGGGTGTTCCGGGCCCGGACCGCCTGAGTTCAGCTCGGTCGTGCGCTCGGCGAGGGGGCCGGGACGATCGACTGCGGCACGCAGGTGGCCGGCTTCTGGTCGGTGACACACGCGGTGAGCGTCGCGGTCGTCACCATCACGGTTCTGTGACTTTCGAAGGTGTGGATCGAACCGCGACCGGCCGAGTCGACAACGCGTCACGGAACCAGTCGCGGACGCCGATCACGGCGATCGGCAGCAGCAACAGGATCGCTGCGTACCGCAGAGTGGTCGCGACAGCATCCGGGTCGTCTCCCACGGCCACGTACAGCAGCGATTCGAACCAGAGGAGGGTCACCCCGATAGGCCGGATCGCCCGGCGCCAGGCCGGCCAGCGTGCACGGCGTTCGGCCCGCTCCATGCTGGAAAGATGGGACCAGCGTTCGATGGACTTCTCGAAGGTCAGGACCCGGACCGCACCCCGCCAGAGCAGCCGCCACTGGGGCACCGTCGGCTGCTGGTCGGGTTGCATGGCCGAAACCTACCGCGCGCCGGGCTGACGAAGGGCACCTTCTCCTCAGCGAGGACGGAACGCCACGACCGTGCTGTTACCGGGTCGGGTGTCCGGTCGAGACACCCGGTAGCGCACCGCCGTCGGACACCAGGCCGGCCGACCCGGTGCCGGCCGCCATGCCCGGTGCCACGACGCCCGGGGCCACGATGACCTCTGGGGCGGCGTCGGGCGCCACGGTGCTCACCGCACCGACGTCCGGTTCGGTGGTGGTGGCCGCGACGATGACCTCGGCGGGCGTGTCCCCCACGATGAGGCTGGTCGCGGCGATGCCGTCCGGTGCCGGGCTGGCCGCCTCCACACCGCTCGAGGCGGGGCTGCTGGACTCGACGGCGCCGGAGACGACCGGCGAAGCATCGTCGGGCGAGACGCCTTCGCTGACGGTCGCGGCGATGGCGGCGTCACCGGCGGACAGGGAGGCGCCGCCGTGCGGACTGGCCTGCGCCGAGCCGACCGTACCGTCGCCGTAACGCTGGTCGTGTGCCTTGCGCGAGGAGCACACCGAGGCCAGCGCGCAGACCGACCGGCGGCCGTCGGAGTTCATCCGCAGCACCACCGAATCAGTCGGCACCGAATGGGCCAGCACGGTGCCCTCGCCGTCCGGGGTGGACACGCACGAGCCGACCTCGGGCGCCCTGGCGTTGAAGTCCTGATACAGCGGGTGCTCGAACTTCAGGCAGCACATCAGCCGGCCGCAGGCTCCGGAGATCCGCAGCGGGTTCAGCGGCAGGTCCTGGTCCTTGGCCATCCGCACCGAGACCGGCTCGAAGTCGACCAGGAACGTCGAGCAGCACAGATCCCGGCCGCACGAGCCGATGCCGCCGATCACCCGGGCCTCGTCGCGCGAGGACAGTTGGCGCAACTCCACCCGGCCACGCAGGGTGGCGCCGAGATCGCGCACCAGCGACCGGAAGTCCACCCGGTGCGGGGCGGAGAAGTAGATCACCGTGCGGTTGTCGGCGAGCACGTGGTCGACGCCGACGACCTTCATCGGCAGCCCGTGCTCGCGGATCAGCCGGCGGGACGCCACCCGGGCCTCCGCCCGCTTCTTGCGCCCGGACGCGAGCGCGGCGAGATCGTCCGGACCGGCCGTGCCGACCAGCGTCGGCAGGCCACCGATCTCCTCCGAACTCCACTGCGGCGCCCACATCACCTGCGCCACCTCGGGCCCCTCGGTGGTGGGGTACAGCACGTGGTCGCCGACGGCCAGTTTCAGGGTCCCAGGATCGGCGTAGTAGAGCCGGCCACGGTCGGTGAACGTCACCGCACAGATCAGGCCCATGCCGGAAGCCTAGTGCCTACCTTGGTTTTTGAACCGAACCGGGCAAGAGCCGAGCAAGCACGCCGTGCCCCGCCACCGCACCGGCTCAGGGCAACCGCAGGGCCGCGGTCAGCGCCTCGACCGCGATCTTGGGCTTGACGTTCAGCTCGATGGCCTCCCGGCAGGCCAGCACCTGCTCAAGCCGCACCAGCGCGCCGGCCTGGTCCAGCGTCCGGGCCACCACCGACACCTGCGGGGACACCTCCGGGTGCGCAGCCTTCACCGGGGAACCCGCCTGCACCAGCAGCACGTCGCGGTAGAAGCCGGCCAGGTCCACCAGGGCGCGGTCCAGGGCGTCGCGCTGCAGCCGGGTGGCCCGGGACTTCTGCCGGCGTTCCAGGTCCCGCAGCGCCCCGGCGCTGCCCCGCACCGCCGCCGCGGCTCCCTTGCCGGTGCCACCGGCGCCCAGGGCGAGCTTGAGCTCGTCGGTCTCCGAGGTGTCCAGGTCCGCGGTCAGCGCCCGGGCCTCGGCCTCGGCGGCCTGCACCAGGTGATCGGCCGCCTCGAAGCAGGCGTTCAGCGACGTCAGCTGGGCAGGGATCGCCAGCACCTCGGCCCGCCGGCTCCTCGCCTGCGGATCCCGGGCCAGCCGGCGGGCCCGGCCGACGTGGCCCTGGGAGGCCTGCGCGGCCCACTGGGCGGTCTCGGGGTCGATCCCGTCGGCGAGCAGCACGTCGGCGATCGCGTCCGCCGGCGGGATGCGCAGGCCGACCACCCGGCACCGCGACCGGATGGTGACGATCACGTCGTCCGGATGGGTGGACGGGGCGCAGAGCAGGAACATGGTGCGTTCCGGCGGCTCCTCGACGGCCTTGAGCAGCGCGTTGGCGGCACCCTCGGTGAGCCGGTCGGCGTCCTCGATGACCACCACCTGCCAGCGGCCCAGCGATGGCCGCCGCGCCGACATGGCCACCACCGCCCGCATCTCGCTGACCCCGATCGACAGCCCCTCCGGCACCACCGACCGGACGTCGGGATGCGCGCCGGCCTTGACCGAGTGGCAGGAGTTGCACTCTCCGCACCCGGGGACGGCGTCCGGATCCGCCGCCAGCAGCTCCTCGGCGCGGTCGCACTGCAGCGCGGCGGCCAGCGCCCGGGCGGCCACCGAGCGTCCGGAGCCGGCCGGGCCGGTGAACAGCCACGCGTGGGTCACCGCGCCTGCGGGCACCGGCCGGCCGGCCACCACGTCTGCGGCCGCCCGGGCCGCCCGGGACAGCTCGGCCACCGCGCTACCCTGCCCGATCAGCGCGCCGAACACCGTCATTTCCCTGCCTCCGCCACGTCATGCGAGCCACGCCGGCTCGGCGCGCTGTCGGCCGTCCGGAGATCGGCCGGGCCGGGCCCCGGCGCCGGGCTGCCGGACAGCACAGCGAGCACCCGCAGCCGGATGGCCGCCGCCAACTCCTCCAGCGACCGACCGGCATCGAGCACCAGGTAGCGGTTGGGGTCCGATTCTGCCAACGCCCGGTAGCCGGCCCGGACCCGGTCGTGGAAGTCCAGTGCCTCGCGTTCGAGCCGGTCCAGCCCGGGATCGGTTCCGGTGCCGCCCTGCCGGCGGCGGGCCCGGGCCAGGCCGATCTCGGCGGGCACGTCCAGCAGCACCGTCAGGTCGGGCACCAGGTCCTCGGTGGCCCACCGGGACAGCCGCTTGACGTCCTCGCCGGGCAGCGTCCGGCCGGCCCCCTGGTAGGCCAGCGAGGAGTCGACGAACCGATCGGTGATCACCACCTCGCCGCGATCCAGGGCCGGCCGGATCACCGTCGCGACGTGCTGGGCCCGGTCGGCGGCGAACAGCAGCGCCTCCGACCGCGGTGCGATCGGCTCGTCGGAGTCGAGCAGCAGCCGGCGGATCTGCCGGCCGAGCGCGGTGGCACCGGGTTCATGGGTGACCACCACGGTGCGGCCGGTGGCCCGCACCGCGTCGGCGAGCAGGGTGATCTGGCTGGACTTGCCAGCTCCCTCGCCACCTTCGAAGGCGATCAGCACTCCGCCGGACTGCAGCCGCCGCCGGCCCGAGGAGTCCCGCCGGAACGCGGTGACCAGGTCCGCGACCACCGGCACCCCGCTGCGCTCGTCCATCATCCGGTAGGCCAGCACGCCGGTGACCGCGGCCAGCAGCCCGGCAGCCAGCAGCACGATGCGGGTGCCGTCGACGGTGCCGCCGGTGCCCGGCAGCCGCCGCTGGCCGATGGTGCCGACCAGCACCGGCACCGCCGCCAGCGCCAGGATCATCACCACCCGCACCATCGACTGGATGAAGGCGAACACCCGGCCGCGCATGTCGTCGGCGATCTCCGAGCCGAGCAGCGTCAGGCCGGCCAGGTAACCGACCCCGGCGCCGAAGCCGACCCCGAGCACCATGACCATGGCCAGCACCACGTGCGGCATCACCGCGGCCAGCGCCAGGCAGCTGCCGGCCAGCACGATGGCAAGGCCGAACACCCGGCGCCGCGACACCTCGCGCGCCACCCGCGGGCCGAGCGCCATGCCCAGCCCGATGCCGACGAAGACGGTGCCGAACAGCACGCCGTAGGCCGCGTCGCCACCCCCGAGGCTGCGCACGTAGGTCTTGCCGGCACCGATCACCGCCCCGCCGGCCGCGAAGCCGCCCAGGATGCCGAGGATCAGCCCGCGCAGCAGGCCGGTGGTCCGGACGAACTGGGCTCCCTCGGCCAGCATCGCCCACAGGCTCGGCTGGCTCTCCCGTTCGGTGCGGCGGTGCTGGCTGGAGATCTGCCGGATGAACAGCACCGTCAGCGCCCCGACTGCGAAGGTGGCGGCGTTGAAGTACAGCGCGAGGTCCACCTGGTGGGTGCCGAAGTAGCTGAACCGCCCGGAGATCAGCGCCAGCATGCTGAACAGCGCCGCGGCCAGCACCGGGGTGAGGCCGTAGGTGGTGATCAGGCTCAGCTGGTTGGCCGCTTCGAGCTGGTCGCGGCGCACCAGGTTGGGCACCGAGGCGTCCTTGGCCGGGTTCCAGAACAGCCCGATGCACTCGATCAGGAAGGTTGAGACGTAGAGCACCGGCAGCGTGGAGAAGATCGGGATCGCCAGGAACAGCACGAACCGCAGCAGGTCGGTGACCACCATGGTGTAGCGCCGGTCGAACCGGTCGGCGAAGGCGCCGGCCAGCGGGCCCAGGATGGCCGACGGCAGCAACCGGACCACCAGCACGCCGCCCAAGGCGTAGTTCTGGGCCTGGTAGCCGGTGGCGAGCTGGGTGGCCAGTGCGGTGGTGGCCAGCAGCCCGAGCCAGTCACCCAGGCTGGACAGGCCGGTGCAGTACCAGAGCCGGCGGAAGTCGGTGGTGCGCAGCACGCCCCGAATCGCGCCGGAGCCAGACACCATGGGGCTGGCGTCGCGGCTGCCCGGGTTGCCCGCAGCGGCTGGTTCGGCAGAGATGGCGTGCTCCTGATCGGTGTCGTGCTCGGCGGCGTCCAGCCTATCGGGCTCGGGTGCCGGCACCGGCGCTTCCTGCGGGCCGAGGAGTGTCCGCTACGGCTCGGTCAGGGTATGCAGCAGCCGGCGCAGGCCGGCGGCCAGCGAGCTGCGCTGCGTCGCGGACAGCCCGGCGAGCAACGCCCGTTCCGAGGCCAACAGCTCATCCAGGGCGGCGTCCACCCGGCGCCTGCCGAGTGCGGTCAGTCGGACCAGCGACTGCCGGCCGTCGTCGGGATGCGGACGCCGCACGATCAGGCTGCGCTCAGCGAGCCGGTCCAGCCGGTTGGTCATGGTTCCGGACGTGACGTGGGTGGCTTCGATCAGCTGCCCGGGGGTCTGCTCGTAGGGCACGCCGGAGCGGCGGAGTGCGGCCAGCACGTCGAACTCGTGCCCCGCCAGGCCGTGCACGGCGAACGCCTGGGCCCGCTTCGCGTCGAGCAGCTGGGCCAGCCGGCTGATCCGGCTCAGCACCTGCAACGGCTCGACGTCGAGGTCGGGCCGTTCGGCGAGCCACGCGGCGGCGATCGCGTCCACTTCGTCGGTCATGCCGGCAGTCTAGAAGATCTCTTGACATCAAGGGATAGTATCTTGATATCGAGAGAGTTTGACGGGAAATGGAAGGTGGCCTTCGTGCAGTGGGACCCGACGCAGTACGCACGCTTCGACAACGAGCGCAGCCGGCCGTTCTTCGACCTGGTCGGCCAGGTCGGCGCTGGTTCGCCCGGGACGGTGGTGGATCTGGGCTGCGGCTCGGGTGAGCTGACCGCGGCGTTGGCCTCGCGCTGGCCGTCGGCGACGGTGCGCGGCCTGGACTCCTCGACCGAGATGATCGAACGGGCTCGCGCGGCTGACCGGCTCAGCTTCACGCTGGCCGACGCGGCAGACTTCGACGCCGCCGGGGTCGACGTGCTGGTCAGCAACGCCCTGCTGCAGTGGGTGCCCGGCCACCAGGACCTGCTGGTGCGGTGGGCGGGGCAATTGAACCCCGGTGGCTGGCTGGCCTTTCAGGTGCCGGCCAACTTCGGCTCGCCGTCGCACCGGCTGATGCGCGAACTGGCGGACTCCGACCGGTGGGCGGCCCGATTGGCCGGCGTGCTGCGGCACGCCGACGCGGTGGCCGAGCCTGCCGAGTACCTCGAACTGTTGGTTGCCACCGGGTTGCGGGTACACGCCTGGCAGACCTCGTACCTGCACGTGCTGCCCGGAGAGGATCCGGTGCTGGAGTGGGTGCGCGGCACCGGGCTGCGGCCGGTGCTGGACGCGCTGGACGCCGCCGAGGCCGCCGAGTTCGTCGCGGAGTATTCGGCGTTGCTGGCCGACGCCTACCCGAAGCGGCCGTTCGGCACCGTGTTCCCCTTCCTGCGTACCTTCGTGGTAGCGCACAAGCCAGTGGCGGACAAACCGGTGGCGGACGAGCCGTTCGCTGCGGTGTCCTCGGAGGGAGCGCGATGATTCTCGGACTGGACCACGTGCAGGTGGCCATCCCGGCCGGCGGCGAGGACGAGGCCCGAGCGTTCTACGGTGCGCTGCTGGGCATGGCCGAGGTCGTCAAGCCGGCCGCACTGGCGATCCGCGGCGGTTGCTGGTTCGCGGCAGGCAGCGCGGTGCTGCACCTGGGCGTCGAGGAGCCATTTGCCCCGGCCCGCAAAGCCCATCCGGCGTTCCTGGTCACCGAGCTGGACGCGCTCTTCGGCTCGCTGACCGGCGCGGGATATGAGTGTGTGCGGGCCGACGGCGAGATCCCTGGAGTCGAGCGGTTCCACACCTTCGACCCGTTCGGCAACCGGATCGAGTTCCAGCAGGCCTGACCGGGCATCCCGGCTGCCGGCGCATCCCCTCGTCCGTCAACTCTCCTCGAAGCCCACGTGAGAGGGGTGAAGGCGATGCCGGCGGACACCGATCAGCCCCGCGAGTACCTCGCGGTTGCGCTGCGCACGGCCCGGTCGCTGGCTCTCGAGGCCGGTGCCGACCGCGATGCGATCACGGCCAGCCTGCAGGAGCGGCTGCGCCGGCTCTCCGACACCGGCGAGCGGACTCCCGGTCACAGGTAGGCCGCAGCATCCGCCCGATGCCGGGTGCCGGGTCGCCCATGACTAGGCGTGACTCTCCGTGCCGGACTCTGCCGAGGTCGCATCGTCCTCAGCAGCGGGGGGTGAATCCTCCAGCTCCGGGGCTTTCGCCCCGGACCCCTCCTCGTTCCTCAACCCCCGCCAGGCCAGCACCGTTCGGGGAATGATGCCGAGCACCGACTGCGTGTGCTGCTGGCGTGAGGGCGGCATGACCATCGCGACCACCAGCACCACTGCGAGCGCGACGACTCCCGCAATCCCCAGCACCGTCAGCAGCAATGCCCACTCCATCTCGGGCTCACCTCCGGCACGGGTGCGATGTCCACACCATTGGAGCACGTCATGGACACGCATGTAAACTATGTCTACTATTCGAGACATACAGTGAGGGGTGAGATGCCGCAGCAGCTCGAGTCGTCCCCGTCGCCCGGCTCGCCCTCAGCGCTTGGGTTACTCGGCGGCACGACCTCGCGGGTGTTCGAACTGCTGCTTCGGTCCGAGCAGCCGCGCACCGGCCGCCAGGTGGCACGCGAGCTGCAGGTATCGCCGATGTCGGCGACGAAAGCGCTCGCCAGCCTCGAGACCCGGGGGGCGGTCCGCAGACGCGCTGCCGGACGGGCTTACGAGTGGGAGCTCGTTCGGGACGACCCGCGGGTCGCGCAGCTGATCCGAGCCCTCGAAGATGCCGATGCCGCCGGCGCGAGTTCCGACGCCGTCGACAGGCCCGCGGAGCCGGCGCCCCTGACCCGGCCGTGGCCGCCGACCAGTGTGGTCACGAGGCTGGAGCCACGATCGGAAGTGCTCGCACCCGTCATCGGGACCAGAGCGGGCCGGCCCTACCGGCTCGACCTGAAGGAATATGCCCGGGGCGGCAGTGGCCCCCATGTGCTCGTCACCGGTAGCACGGGTACCGGCAAGTCGACGCTGATCCGATCGATCGTGATCGATCTCGCGATGACCCATTCACCGCAGGTCCTCACCGTGCTGCTGGCGAACTTCTACCGGCCGCAGGAGTACGCGGACCTGGCTCGGCTGCCCCACGTTGCCGGGCTGGCAACCGGCGAGAGCGGTGTCCGGCAGCTGCTCGACGGTCTGCGGCAGGTCATCACGACGCGGCAAGCGAGGTTGGCTGAGGCCGAGCGCCGCGACATCTACGAGTACTGGTCCACGATGTCTGCAGACGACCTGCCGGAACCGATGCCTGCCGTCCTCCTGGTCATCGACGAGCCCCCGCCGGAGCAGCCGGGCGCGGGCTGGGACGAAGATCTCCTCACGATCGCCCGTGTCGGGAGATCAGTGGGAATCCACCTTGTGTACGCGACCCAGTCTCCCGGCAACGTGCCACCGGGCATCGAGGCGTCCTTCACGACGCGGATCGCGTTCAGCCTGCCGGAGTGGGCATCAGGAACCTGGCCGGCGGCGAAAGCGATGGATACCCGGCTGCTCGCGCGGCTACCCCGCGGACGGGCAGTCGTGCGGTCCGGCGACGGCTCCGGCGAGGTCGACATCCACCCTGGTCCCGAACCGGCAGGCGGGCTGGCCACACTGATCGGCGCGATCACCGAGTACTGGTCGGCCAGTGGTGCGCCCCAGCTCTGGCCCTCCGCTCTGCCCGCTACCCCCGAGATCTCGAGTCGCTCCGGATCAGCCCGTCCGGCGGCGGTCCCGTTGTCGCGAGAACCTCTCGACACTGGTGCGGGGAGCGTGGTGACGGCTCGTCCGGACGCACTGAGCCGGCCGACAGAAGAAATTTCCGAGCAACCGGGAACAGTTCCGTTCGTCGGCCGCGAGAGCGAGCTGGAGCTGCTGTCGCAGCGATTGGCCGACGCCGGCAACGGCCAGGCCCGGGCGGTGTTGATCGGTGGCGAGGCCGGAGTGGGAAAGAGCCGGCTGCTCCGGAGGTTCGCTGACACGGCGCGACAGTCGGGCGCACACGTGCTGGTCGGTAGCTGCGGGGAGAATTTCGGCGATCCCATGCCGTACAGCCCGCTGCTCGACGTGCTGGAAACCTTCGGCCGGGAGTACGGCCGGCGGGCGATCGAAGTCGGTGGCCCGGCCTATGCCCACCTCGTCGACTTCTTCGACCTCGGCAGCGGCTCGATGAGCAACCCACAGCAGGTTTTTCTGGCAGTGCGCCGGATGCTCGACGCGATCGGTACGCACGCCCCGGTCGTGTTGATCCTGGAGGACCTGCACTGGGCCGATCCGTCGACGCTGGACCTGGTGCGCCACCTCAGCCAGGCACATCCGGACGGCCGGCACCTGTTGCTGGTGTGCAGCTACCGGTCGCGGGGGCTGCGTCGCGGTGAGCCGTTGTGGCAGCTGCTGGCCGGGGCGACGTTCCTGCGCCGGACCGAGCGGCTGGAGCTTCAGCCTTTCGACCGGGCGCAGCTGCAGCAGTTCCTGGCCGGGGCCAGCGGTGCCCCGGTGAACCCGAAGCTGGTCGATCGTTGCTTCGAGTGGTCCGACGGGATCCCGTTCTACGCCGAGCAGCTGATGGCCGCCGGTGCCCTGGACAACCCGGACGATGTCGAACTGCCCGACGACATCCGCGACGTGGTGCTGTCCCGGCTGGTAGCTCTCAGCCCGGACGCGCTCAAGGTGCTGCGGGTGGCCGCGGTGGCCGGCCGAGCGGTGAGTAGGCAACTGTTGCGCACGGTCAGCGAGCTGACCGGTGTGACGCTGCACGAGGCGCTGCAGGAATGTTTCGACCGGCAGATGCTGGTCGCCGGGCACAACGAGGACGTCTACCGGTTCCAGCACGCGTTGCTGCGCGAGGCGGTGTATCGGTCCACCGTCCGCGACACCCAGGTCGACCTGCACATCGCGATGGCCGAGGCGCTAGCCGCCGACCCGCAGCTGAGCCTGACCGAGAGCTCGGCCGCGGCCGAGCAGGCCAGCCACTGGTACCAGGCGGGCGACCTGCCGCGGGCGCTGGCATCGGCGGTCCGGGCCGGTGGGACCGCGGCCCGCACGCTGGCGTTCCAGGCGGCCGAGGTCCAGTACACCCGGGCGCTACTGCTGTGGCAACAGGTTCCCGATGCCGAAGACCGGGCCGGCCTGTCGAAGGAACAGTTGTTGGCAGCGGCCGCCGAGGCCACCCGGTGGTCCGGGCACCTGGACCAGGCGCTGGAGCATCTCCGCGCAGCCATCGCCGAGGCGGTAGGCAGCGGTAACGAAGGCCAACTCATCGAGCTGTACGAGCGGCAGGCCACCTACCTCTGGGAGGCAGGCAAGCGCTCGGACTCCTGGAACGCCTATCAGCAGGCCATGGCGCTGTTGCAGGACGCCGCGGCATCCGCGGTCAAGGCCCGGGTGCTCGCCGGACTCGCCCTCGGTCACCTGCAAGCGGGTCGCTATGCCGAGGGTCGGCGGTTGGCCGACGAGGCGCTGACGATAGCCAGGCAGGTCGGCGCCCGGGAGGAGGAGGGGCGCGCGCTGAACATCTCCGGTCTCGCGCTCAGCATGCTGGACGATCCCGCGGCCGAGGAGCGGCTCCGGCAGTCCCTGGAGATCGCTCGCTCGGCCAATAACATCCAGGATCTGCTGCGCGCGTACGGCAACCTGGGTCTGGTGCTGGAACACGCCGGCCGGCTGCGCGAAGCCGCGACAGTGAGCAGGACGGGCTTGGAGGAGGCCCGCCAACTCGACCTGGCCACCACCAGGCAGGGAATCATCCTGGCCAACAACACCAGCACCGCACTGGTGCTGCTCGGCGAATGGAACGAGGCGGAAAAGATCATCACCGAGCTACTGCTGGACCGACCGGCGGCCGAAAGCTGCTACCCACGCCTCACCCTCGCCGGGATCGAAGTCGCCCGCGGTGATTTTGTGCAAGCCCGCAAGTGGCTCGCCTCGATCGAGGACGTCGAGCACGGTGCGGATCCCCGCTTCCTCGGGCCGTTGCACCTCGTGCGGGCAGAACTAGCGCTGGCTGAGGGTGCCCTCGACCGGGCGGCCGACGAGGTTGACCGTGGCGTGGCGGCGGTCCAAGGCAGCGAGAATGCCCTGGACCTGCTGCGCCTGTGCGCGGTGGGAATGCGCTGCGCAGCCGACCGGGCGAACCGGCCGAAGGCGTCCGAGCGGGACCGGGTGGCTGCGGCGACCTATGGTGACCACCTCGCCAGGTTGGCACACGATGCCGTGCCGGCGCCGCCGACCGCCGAGACCGTGCAACTGCTCGCGCTGTGCAGGGCGGAACGCCAACGGCTCCACGGCGGCGACACCGACCCGCTATGGGGGGAGGTAGCCGCAGGATGGGCCGAACTGGACCGGCCCTACCCGGCCGCCTACGCCCGCTGGCGCCAGGCTGCCGCAGCACATGCGCACGGCGATCACGACCTTGCCAGAGAGGTTGCCCGCGCAGTGCACCGGGCAGCGCAGGCCCTCGGCGCCGCGCCGCTGCGCGAACAGGTGGCGAGGCTGGCCAAGCGAATCAGCCTGAACCTCGACGATCATCCAGCGCCGCCTCGGACGCGGTATGGGCTGACCTGGGCCGAACTCGAGGTATTGCGTTACATCGGTGAGGGATACGACGCGGACCGGATCGCCATGGCGCGAGGTTCGTCCAAGCGGACCATCGAGAGCCAGCAGCGCAACCTCTACCGCAAGCTGGGTGTCCAGAGCGCCGCCCAGGCGGTAGGCAAAGCCCACCAGGTCGGGCTGATCTACTAACTGCCTGACCGGCCGTCCGTCAGGGATGGCCATGACACGTAGGGCTCTTCTCATCGGCACGGGCAACGGCCTGGCCGGCTCTACCAACGATGTCAGGGCGATGGCGGCCATCCTGCGGCCCCGCGGTTTCCGGATCAAGCGGCTGGTCACGCCGGACGCCACCCGGGCCGCAATCCTCGACGCCTACGAAAGGCTCATCGCCGAGGCGAAACCCGCTGATGCATTCGTCGTCTACTACAGCGGTCACGGTGGTCTGGCGCAGTCGCCGTCCCGGCCTGACCTGCAGTTCATCGCGCCCGACGACTACGCCGAGTCCACCGACGCCGACTTCCGCGGCATCACCAACGTCGAGCTGTCCGTCCTGCTCGCCCGACTGACCAGCGTCGCACCCAACACCACGGTGATCATCGACTGCTGTCACGCCGGTCACCTGGTCAGGCGCCCCGACCTGCAGCAGAAGTCGCTGTCGCGACCGGCGCACTGGCTGCCGAGCTACGACACCGTTCAGGAGCACATCGCCCGGCTGGTCGATGCCGGCCTGCGGGTGCGGCTGCGTCCGCTGGAGAGCAGCCCGCACGCCGTCCGGGTGGTGGCCTGCGCGCCGCGGCAGGCGGCGTGGGAGTTCACCAACCGCGACCGGGTCGTGATGGGGCTCTTCACCGACACGCTCACCCGAGCGCTGCACGAGGCGGACGGACTGCGAATCTCCTGGTCCACGCTGGTCGACGCGGTCCGGCGTGACGTGCAGACCTTCACCAGCAGCCAGCGACCGGAGGTGGAAGGCCCCGCCGGCCGGCAGCCGTTCGAGACCACCGAGCTGGGCCCGCTCCTCGACCTGCCGGTGGTAGCCCTCGGCCGGGACCGGGTCGAGCTGCTCGGCGCTTCGTTGCTAGGTGTCGAACTGGGTGACGAGTTCGCGATCATGCCTGCCGGCGCCACCGGCCCGCGGGACGGCCCGGCGCTCGGGACCGCCACCGTGGACCAGGTGCTGCCGGTCGCGGCACGCGCCCGGCTTCGGTCCACCCAGGCCGGGCAGGAGATCCCGGTGGACGCTCGCGCGCACCGGGTCCGGGCGGCCGCCGCCGCGCTGCCGGTGCGGCTGCCGGTAGGGCACCCGGCCACGCCTGCCCTGCTCACGGCGATGGCGCGGAATCTGCTGCTGCGCAAGGCTGATTCCGCAACGGACCAGAACGTGACCGCGGAGGTGGTCACCACTCCGGACGGCCGGCTGGTCGTGCGGGACGACGCCGGTCCGCTGCACCCGCCGTACTCGGCGCAGCCGGCGGGTATCGATGCCCTAATGGGGACCCTGCAGCGCATTGCCCAGGCCACCGCGCTGCGCCGGCTGGCTGGCGACCCGGCCAGGCCGCTCGATCACCGGGTGCAGGTCGAATGGGGACGGGTTCGCGACGGCCGGATGGAGCCACTGCCGGCGTCCGGGGCGCTGCTGTTCGCGCACGCGGACGAGCACGTCTACTTCCGGCTGCACAACGACGGCGATCGGCCTTGCTACGCCTCGCTGATCGACCTCGGCCTCGCACATCGGATCGACGTGCTGACCACAGCCGACCTAAGCGGCGTGCTGCTCGCCCCCGGCGCTGGCTACACCTACGGCTGGAGCGACGCCGATCAACGGGTGACCGGCGCCCCGGTCACCTGGCCTGCCGGTGCCGACACCTCGGTGTCGCGGCTGGAAACGGTCGTGGTGCTGATCAGCGACGAACCGGTAGACGTCAGCGTGCTGTGCCTGCGGAAAGGGCGCGACACCAAGGATGCCGACTCCATGCTCGGCCAGCTGCTGGAGCAGATCGCCACCGGCACGTCCCGGGAGGTCGGCACACCCCCGTCCGGACAGGTGCGCTTCGACGTCCGTCAGATCGAGTTCGTGGTGAGCCCGATGCCGCCACCTGCCACCGAAGCCTGAGATCCAGGTTCGGTCAATCGCTCGCTTCGCGAGCATCCACCAAGAAAGGCAACGCACATGACCGACACCGACACCGACATCGGCATCGACATCGCGACCGCGGTCGCGATCACCAAGAGGCTCGTCATCGGGCCGCAGCAGTGGGGGATCGCCGACGAGAACGCCCTCGAGCTGGCGAACAAGATCAAGGAGGCAATGCTGAACGGCACGTCGGCCGAACTCGCCGTCCTCGACCCGCACGGGGGGCACAGCGTCACCGTGTTCCTCAACGGCGCCGCGGCGGTCAGCGTGGAGGTCGACCTGCTCAAAGGGCCGCGTCCGAGCGAGATGTCCAAGTCCGGCAAGCCCAGCAAGCCCTGACCAAGCGGGGTAGGCGAAGGGCCGGGTTCCGCGGGCGGAACCCGGCCCTTCGCCTACGTATCACAGCCCGCTCCCCCGGCTGGGTACGTAGTTTTCGGTATCTTCCCCCGCTGCTCTGTTGTGGCACTCACCTGCAGACCGAGCATCGACGCCGAACGGCACGACAGGCACCCGACCGGCTGGAATCCGCTGACGGCCCACCACCTCAAGCCGGCAGTCCCCAGCTCTTCCATCGGCTGCCACGGCCACGTCGATACGGAGGGAGTGCGCCGTGCCCGATACCGAGAAACCGTCCGCCGAGGCGGAGGAGGTTCGCCGGCTGGCAGCCGAGGGAGCACTGGCCGGCCGATACCGGGAGGGCTTACCCGGCGAGCGGTGGCGGCTGCGCAGCGGCGCCGTCGAGATCGCCGCTCCGCTGGTCTTCCAGCGGGTGACCCGGCCGGTCGAGCTCAAGCGCGGCCACTACCGATGTGCCAGCGGGTTGCCGCGGCTGGCCGACAGCTGCCTGGACCGTTTCCACGACGACCTCGACGCCGTTCTGGACAGCCTGTTCAGCTACGCGCGGGTGCCCGTCGTCAACCTCGACGGGTGGCTGAGCATGCAGATCCCGCGAGCCGTCGTGGACGGGTACCGCCGCCGCCGGGGCCAACGCGGTGCCCAGCAGCGTCCGCGGGTGGCAGCCTGGCTCGAGGCCGCGCTAGGCCACGACCCCTGGTTGGCCCTGCTGGCCAGGGCGATCCTGGACTGGGTGGGGACCGACGCCACCGCAGGCGGCTCGGTGTGGCCACTGGCCGCCTGGGCCGAACTGCGGGCCGCCGTGACCGGTGACCACGCCTCGAACGAGGCGGCCGCCGGCCGGGACGTGGAAACCGTATTGGCCGCCATGCGGCAGCGTGCCGCGTGGTATGAGAAAAACATCGACCTGCCGCTGGGCCGCAAGCCCGCGCCGCTCTGGTTTCCGGCAGCCACCGAGGCCGGCCCACCTGCCGAGCCCGAGCCGTTCGTCCCGGTTCCGCCGTCCGAGCAGGACGAGGCGCTGCTCCAGCAACTGGCCACGGCCGCCATCGAACTCATCACCAGCCGCATCGACAGTGGCGAGGACCCCGCCGAGGTGGTGCCCGGCGTGCTGGGCACCGTGTTCGGCCCGGTGCCCGCCTCCCACAGCCTGAACCGGCCACCGGGGGCTCCCGACTCCGATTCGGAGCAGGTGATCACGCTGATCTCGGACCCGGTCCGGCTGGCGGAGGTCACCACCATGATCATCAAGCTGATGGCGGACCGCGACGAGAGGTGAGCTTGTCCAAGGTGTGGGCGACGACCGTCCGTCAGCACCGAGTGGTACCGACGAAGGGAACCACCATGACCCGACCGGGCGAGGGCGCCGGCGGCGTCCGGGCGGCAGCCGGAGGGTCCATCGAGGCCGCGCTCGCCGAGATCGAACTGCTCGCACCCGGACCGGCACGTTCCCGGATGGCCGAGGAACTGATCCGGTTGCTGTTGGGCCGCCCGGACCGGGGCGAGGTTGCGGCCCTGCGCTACCTGGACCAACTGGTGCAGATCGGCGACGAGACCTCGCCGGACCGGCCGCACTGGCGACGCGTCCGGGCGAGCGCCCGCAGCATGGCGTTGATGCGCGCCTGCGCCGAGGGTGAGCCACTCGACTACCACGTCGCCGTAGCCGAAGCAGACGGATTGGCCGCGGAGTTCGCCGACGACCAGCAGATCCGAACGCTGGCAGCCGCCGCCCGAGCCGCCCTGGACATGTCCTACGGCCGGTCCGACATGCCGGCGGTGCACAGGCTGCTCGACGATTTCGCCGTCCTGGGCGACGGAAACGCCGAGCTGGCCTCGACCCTGAAGCTGATGTCGGACTACGTCGAGGCGTTCCAGGCCCAGCAGGACGACGCCTGCGACGGCGCTCTCGAACGGCTCGTCCAAGTCATGCAACGGTCTGAGGAGATGCCGATTCTGGAACCGGTCCGCAACGCGATGGCCGAAACCATGTCGGTGACCGGACTCCTGCGGGCACAGCCGAGCGGACCCGAGTCCGTGCCCGACCGGGTGGCGACGCAGCTGCGGCACCTGGCGGCCCGTCCGGGCATGAGCGCCGAGCGGGCCGCCTTCTACCTGGCGGCCTGGAGCGGCACGGCTGTGATGCGTGCCTCGGATGTGGACCGGATCGATGCGATCATCGCCGACCTGCGCAACGGGAGAACGCCGCCGGGCGACAAGGACCCTGGGCAGATCGTGCAACTCAGCTCACTGGCGCTGGCCTGGTTGCGCCGATCGGAGATCGGTGGGTCGCTCCATGACATCTCCCGGGCCACCACGCTTCTCGAGCAGGCCAGGGAACTGGCCGGCGGCCCGGCCCATCCGCAGTGGGCGTTCGTCAACGAACTGCTCGCCCTCACCCTGCGCCGCGGAGGCGACCGCGAGCGGGCGCGCCGGGTCGCCCTGGAGGGTCTGCGCGGCTACGCCTGGGAGGTGCTGCTGCAGCCTGAGCCGACCTCCGCCCGAGCGGTCGCGCGATCGGCATCGGAGATGGCCACCGAGCTCGTCACCTGGTTTCTGGTCGACCACGCGCCGGAGGATGCCTTGCGCGCCCTGGATGCCGGACGTGGGTTGATGTTGTTCGCGGCGACCGAGTTGCGTCAACCCGGCGCCCGGCTGGTCGCTGCGGGCCGGCCGGAGCTGGCCGAACGCTGGCTGGCCGAGCAGGATCCACCGGTCCGGCTGCGGCACGAGGTCCTGGAGGTGCTGTCCCGCGGCACCGGCCTGCTCGACCCGCCCGACCTGGGCGAGATCCAGGCCGCGCTGCGCGCCCTCGATGCCGACGCCCTGGTCTATCTGGTCCCGGCCGCCGCCCCGTTGCCGGGCTGGGCGGTGATCGCCCCGGCCGACGGGCCGCCCGACTACCTGCCACTGCCCGACCTGGCGATCGAGGAGGGCACCGACATCGAGCGGTACCTCAGCGCGCTGGCCAGCCGGGACCTGGGACCGGTCGAGGATGCCGAGGCGGGAGAGACCGGCCGGGCCGGCTTCGAGGCCAGCGTCGACGCGGTGTGCGACTGGGCGTGGCGGGCCGCGATGAACTGGATCGTCGCGCCGTACCTGACGGCGGACCGCGTGCCACACCTGGTGCTCGTCCCGATGGGAGAGCTGGCTCGGGTGCCGTGGCAGGCCGCCCGCGGCCCGAACGGCCGGTACCTGGTGGAACGGGTAGCCATCTCCCAGGCCGCCTCGGCCCGACTGCTGTGCGACACCGCCGCCGCCGAGCCGGTACGGCTCACCGCGGCCGGACTCATCGTCGCCGACCCGGACACCGAAGGTCGTGCGACAAGTCTGCCCTCGGCACGGTTGGAGGCCTACGCCGTCCGGGACAGCTTCTACCCTTGCGCGACCTACCTGGGACGGCTGCCCAACGGCGCGGTCAGCGAGTCCGGAGCCGGCACGCCGGAAGAGGTGCGGCGCTGGCTGCGGGACGACGGTACGGCGAGCGGTGCCATGCTGCACCTCGCCTGCCACGGGACGATGGACACCACGCTCGGCAGCGCCGCCTCCCGCCTGGTCCTGGCCGGCGGCGACCTGGTCGCCGGCGAGCTGACCCGGGTGCTGGGCGACAACCGGCACCGGATCGGCCTGGCCGTGCTGGCCGCCTGCCACACCGGCCGGTCCATCCACGGCTACGACGAGGCCTACAGCCTGGCCACCATGTTCCTGGCCGCCGGCGTCCGGTCGGTGCTGTCGACCCAGTGGAGCATCCCTGATGAGGACACCTCCCTGCTGATGTACATGTTCCACCACTACCTGGTGACCGAGCGGTGCGCGCCCTGGGACGCCCTGCGCCGCGCGCAGCTGTGGATGCTCGACGACGCCCGCACTCCACCGGACCGGATGCCCCGACCGGTGCGCGCGGTACTCGATCGCGCCGACCCGGGACAGGTGGTGGCGTGGGCCGGATTCGTCCACTGGGGACAGTGACCAGGAAGGCAGCAACGTGGACGTGACCATCGCGCGGCTACAGGACGAACTGTCCCGGCTACACGGGCCGGCGCGGCTGCAACTGCTGCTGGAACTCGGGCAGGCGCACGCCGACCGGTACTGGCGGATCGGGCCGGGTACTCCGGCCGCACTCGGCCACCTGTCGGCCGCGATCGAGGCGACCCGGGAGGCCTACGACCTGATGGCAGCCGGCGACCCGTTCCGCCCGCAGGTGGGTGCACTGCTCGGCTACTGGCTGCAGGCCCGCTACGGGGCACACGGCGGTCTCGAAGCCGACCGGAACACCGCGATGGCGGTGCTGGGCACGGCGTTGGAATACCCCCAGCTCCCACCCGTCCTGGCATCCATGGCGCGGCTCGCACTCGGCCAACTGCACCTGAGTCGGGCTATCGAGCCGGTGACGCCGGCCGCTGCGCGCGGCGGCTTCCTCGGGGGCAGCTCCGCGGCTTCCCGGCTGGCCGCCCAGGAAGCGGTCCGGCACTTCCGCGCGATTCTCGACGGACCGCCGACCAGCCCCCAGATCACCACCGCGGCCCAGACCCTGCTCACCATGACAGAGGTGCTGCAGCCGCTGTTGACCGGCGACCTGGGCCGGCTGGACATGGGCAAGCTCATGGAGATGCTCACCGTGCTGCAGCGGATGCAGGACGGCGGCCTGTCGTTCGGGATGCCCGGAGCGGACTTGCCGACGCTGAGGACCCTCGCCCCGGATCTCACCGAGGTGAGGCCGGTCGACTACCCCAGAGCCAACCTGAAGGGCGACGCCGGGCAGCCGCCGGCCATCCCGCCGCGCCAGCAGGTGAAGGTACCGGCCGAGCGGGCCGACCACGAGCCGCACCGGCTGGCCGTCCGTGACCGGCTCGCCGCGCTGACCGGCCTCCCGGCCGAGCCGGTCTGGGAGCAGGCCCGGGCATTGTCGGCGGTTGAGCCTCGGGCATTGACTGCCGCCGACCTGGATGCCTACCTCGGTGCCGCGGCCGCCGCGCTGGCCGTCGAGGAAGCCGGCGACCCGGTCGAGTCCGGACTGGACCGGCTGCTGTCGGCGGTGGGGTTATCCCTGCGCAACCGGCGGGACGGTTGCGGCTGGGCAGACGACCCCGCCGGCCAGCAGGCTGCCGACTCGATCACTGGCGCCTCCCGAACGGCCGCCGAGCTGCTGGTTGCCGCCGCCACCCGCATTCCGGCGCAGCATCCCGCCGCCGTCGCCGTCGTCGAGGCGCTGGGCGGGTTGCTCGAGGCCGCCCGGCCGCTGTCCGGGGTGATCGCCGAGGTCGCCGTCCCACTCGGGAAGTACGCCGCCGCGGTCACGCCTCCGACGGCTGCGGTAACCGCCCTCGGCGAACTGTGCCGGGCGGTCAGCGCGTTGGCCGCCGGCACCGACGTCGACCCCGGCTCGCTGAGCACCGCCGTGGCGGCCGTGCCCGTCGACCATGCCAGCCATGCGGCGCTGTCCACCGCGGTGGAGCAGGTCCGGCTGGCAGCAGCCGTCCGGGCCGGCGACGTGGCGTCCGTGCCGGCCGCCCCGGACGGGCTGGGCCCGCTGCTCGGCGCCCTACTCCGCGACGACCTCGACGCCCTGCGCGCGGCGATCGATGCCCGCGCGGCAACCGGGCAGCCGCCCGGGGTCGCCGCTGTCTTGGGGGCCGGTTACCTGGAGCTGGTGATCCGGGCGCCTGCTCCGGAGCGGGACGACCTGGCGGCTGCGATCCGTCTGCTGGCAGGCTCGGCTGGGGCCCTCGACGGCACCTACCCGGGCTTGCGAACACGGACCTGGTGGCGACTGGCCCAGGCGTACCACAGACGCGGCGGCCCGACGGATGCCGGCTGGAGCCGCGAGGCAGGCCTGAAGGCGTTGGGCGGCGGTGGCCTGGAGCCGGGCAGCGCGGCGCGGTTCGCCGGGTGGATGCTTGCCGATGGGCGCGCCGAGGAGGCTTACATCGCCTTGGAGACAGCCGCGACCGCCGCGACAGCCGCGACCGCCGCGACCGCCGCTGGGAGCACCGGACGGCCGGCGGTCGCGACTCGCCTGCTCGCCGAGGACGTGCTCGCCGTTCACCTCGGCATCGCACCTCAGGTCGCCGCGCCACAGGTCACGCCGGCGTGGTCGGAGGTGGCCGCCGCGGTGCGCAAGACCGGCGCGTCCGCGCTGCTCTACCTGCATCCCACCGACGACACCGCACGGAGCGCCGGAGTGCTCTGCCTCGATTCCGGGACCGGCCGGCTCGACGTGCTCGCGAACGTGCCGGTAGGCGATCCGCTCACCGGGGACGACGCGAGCTGGTCGGCGGTCGTGGACCGCTGGAGCGGCGGCCACCTGCTGGTGGCCGCGACCGGTGACCTGCGCCGGCTCGCTCTGCCGGCCGTGCGCATCGGCGACGGCCGCCGCCTCGTGCAAGATGCCAGCCTCAGCCAGGTCAGGTCCGGTGCCCAGGTGATCGACCTGGCCGGACGTGCCCCCGCCGCGGTGACGAAAGCCCCGTTGTTCGTGGTCAACCCACGTGGCGACCGGGACGCCGAGATGGTCGAGGTACTGATGCTGCAGCGGTTGTTCTACCCGCACGCGGTCTGCTTCGGCCGGGCGCTGGAACCGGTTGCCGGCCCAGGAAGCCAGCAGGAGGTACTCGGCCGGCTACCCGGCGCTTCGCTCGTGCACCTCGCGTGCGAGGTGCACCACACCGAGCTTCGACTGGCCGGCGACGACGTGCTCGACGTGGCCGAGCTGAGCAACTGCGGACTGGTCGTCCTCCCCCGGTGCGGTCCCGCGGAGTTCGGCCCGACAGCCGAGGCATTTCTCCGCGCCGGCTTCTCGGGCGTCATCGGCTGGCAGTGGCCGGTGCCGACATCGTTCGCCGCTCTCACCCTGTTCCTGACCCACATGATGCTGGTGGATCACCAGTTGCCGCCGACAAAGGCGGTGGCCGCGGTCCAACAGTGGATGATCGCCCCTGATCGCGACCTGCCTCCGCTGCTGCCGGGCGCTCATCGGCACGCCCTCGACAACATGGATGTGAGGCAGCCGGCACTGTGGGCGGCGCTGACCTACCACGGTTGCTGAGCACCCGCCCCGGCTCCGCCGGCCTCAGCTGCCGGAGGCCACAGCAGCCAGTGCACGCAGCGGCGCCCAGTCAGGTCGACCCGGCCCGCGCACCGGTCTCGGTGGCCACGATCTTGCGGACCGCCCACAGGTAGCGCCGGTTCACCAGCCCTGCGCCGAGCCGGCCGAGAGGTCCGGCCAGCCGCATGATCAGCATCTGCGGGCGCGCCCGAGAGGAGATGCGCACCACCACCTCGTCGTCGGCACCCCAGTCGACGACGAAGCTCTCCTCGCCGTCCTCGGGATGGTCGGGCCGGGTGCGGTACCGGAAGCCCGCCTTGCGCGGTTCCTCGACCACCCAGACCACGTCGCACGAGCCGTGCAGCGCCAGCGGCCCGAGGCCGAACGCGATCCGGACCACGTCGCCCTCGTGCACGGTGTCGTGCGGCATGCTCATCCGCACCCCGGCCTTGCGGTGCATCCGCAGGCTGAGCACCGCCGACGACGCCGAGGCGAACGCGGCGGCACCGCGGCCGACCGAACCGGACAACGCCATCTCGTGGTAGCTGCCAGCCATGACACCCAGTCTGCCCCACCAGCGCACCGGGCCCGGCCATCCGGCTAGGCCTTTTTCGCGGCAACCTTCTTGGCGGCGGTCTTCTTTGCGGCGGTCTTCGCGACAGTCTTCTTGGCGGCAACCTTCTTGGCCGGCGCCTTGGCCGCCCGCTTGGTGGCCTTCTTCACCGGCCCCCGGGCGCGACGATCGGCCAGCAGCTCGGCGGCCCGCTCGTCGGTCAGCGTCTCGATCGAGTCGCCGCGGCGCAGCGAGGCGTTGGTCTCGCCGTCGGTGACGTACGGGCCGAACCGGCCGTCCTTGACCACCATCGGCTTCTGCGACACCGGATCCGCTCCGAGTTCCTTCAGCGGCGGTGCGGCAGCGCTCCGCCGGCCCCGGGTCTTGGGCTGGGCGAAGATCGCCAGCGCCTGCTCCAGGGTGACGGTGAACAGCTGCTCCTCCGACTCCAGCGACCGGGAGTCGGTGCCGCGCTTGATGTAGGGCCCGTACCGGCCGTTCTGCGCGGTGATCTCGGCAGCTGAGGCATCCTCGGCCGCGGGGTCGACGCCGACCACCCGAGGCAGCGTGAGCAGCCGGGCGGCCTCTTCGACGGTCAGCGTGTCCAGCGACATGCTCTGGAACAGTGACGCGGTCCGCTCGCCGTCGGTGACGTACGGGCCGAACCGGCCGTTGCGTCCGGTGATCTCCCGGCCGGTCGCCGGGTCGGTCCCGATCGGGTAGTCGCCGGACGGCGCCGAGAGCAGCTCCTCGACCTTCTCCGGGGTGAGCTCGTCCGGCGCCAGGTCCTCCGGTACCGACGCACGCCGCTCGGACTCCGCGCCGCCCTGCTGCACGTACGGCCCGTACCGGCCGACCCGCACCACGGTGTCCGACCCCGGGCCGAACAGCTGGATCGAGTTCACCCCGCGCGCGTCGATGTCCTCCAGGCGCTCGGCGATCAGCTTCTTCAAACCGCCCTGCGACGAGATCCGGTCGTGGGCGGCCTCGCTGGTCGGGCGCTCGCCGTCGGCGGCCCCGAAGTAGAACCGGCGCAGCCAGTCCACCCGCGAGGTGTTGCCACCGGCGATCGAGTCCAGGTCGTTCTCCACCGAGGCGGTGAAGCCGTAGTCCACCAGCCGGCCGAAGTGGCCCTCCAGCAGGCCCACCACCGCGAAGGCCACCCAGGACGGCACCAGCGCCGAGCCCTTCTTCCACACGTAGCCGCGGTCCTGGATGGTCTGCATGATCGAGGCGTAGGTGGACGGCCGGCCGATGCCCAGCTCCTCCAGCGCCTTGACCAGCGAGGCCTCGGTGTAGCGGGCCGGCGGGTTGGTCGAGTGCCCGGTCGGCTCCAGCGACCGCACCCCGAGCGCGTCGCCCCGGCCGAGCTGCGGCAGCCGCTTCTCGCTGTCGTCCCGGCCTGACTCCGATGAGCTGGAGGAGTCCTCGTCCATGTCCTCGACGTAGGCCCGCAGGAAGCCGGGGAAGGTGATGGTGCGCCCGGAGGTGGCGAACTCGGCACGCTCACCGGTCACCGAGGTGCCGGCCAGCCGCACCGAGACGGTGGTGCCGACCGCGTCGGACATCTGGGAGGCCAGGGTGCGCTGCCAGATCAGCTCGTAGAGCCGGAACTCCTCCGACGACAGCGCCGAGGCCAGCTGGCCGGGCGTCCGGAAGGTGTCGCCGGCCGGACGGATCGCCTCGTGCGCCTCCTGAGCGTTCTTCACCTTGCGGCTGTAGTGGCGCGGCTCGGCCGGCACGTAGGCGTCGCCGTACAGGTCGCGGGCCTGCGACCGGGCCGCGGTCAGCGCCGTCTCGGACAGGTTCGTCGAGTCGGTACGCATATAGGTGATGTAGCCGTTCTCGTACAGCCGCTGGGCCACCCGCATGGTGACCTGGGACGACCAGCGCAGCTTGCGGCCGGCCTCCTGCTGCAGCGTCGAAGTCATGAACGGCGGGTACGGACGGCGCCGGTACGGCTTCTCCTCGACCCGGGTGACCGCGAAGTCGGCGTTCTCCAGCCGGGCAGCCAGCCCCCGGGCGCCGGCCTCGTCGAGGTGCAGCACCTCCGAGGAGGCCCGTCCGGTGGCCGGGTCGAAGTCCCGGCCGGTGGCGATCCGCTCGTCGCCGAGGGCGACCAGGGTGGCGCTGAACGTCTCGGGATCATTCGGCTTGCGGTTGGTGGGCGCGAAGGTGCCCTCGATGTCCCAGTAGTTGGCGGTGTGGAAGGCCATCCGCTGGCGCTCGCGCTCCACCACGATCCGGGTGGCCACCGACTGCACCCGGCCGGCCGACAGCCGCGGCAGCACCTTCTTCCACAGCACCGGCGAGACCTCGTAGCCGTACAGCCGGTCCAGGATCCGCCGGGTCTCCTGGGCATCGACCAGGTGGGCGTCGATGTCGCGCGGTTCGGCCACCGCCCGGGCGATGGCGGCCGGGGTGATCTCGTGGAAGACCATCCGGCGCACCGGCACCGACGGCTTGAGCGTCTGCACCAGGTGCCAGGCGATCGCCTCGCCCTCGCGGTCCTCATCGGTGGCGAGGTAGACCTCGTCGGCCTCCTTGACCAGCGCCTTGAGCTTGCTGACCTGCTGCCTGCGGTCCGGGCTCACCACGTAGAGCGGTTCGAAGTCGTGCTCGGTGTCGACCCCCAACCGGGCCCACGGCTGGCCCTTGTAGGCGGCCGGCACGTCGGCGGCGTTGCGAGGCAGGTCGCGGATATGGCCGATGGACGCCTCGACGGTGTACCCCGCGCCGAGGTAACCGCCGATCGTCTTCGCCTTCGCCGGGGATTCCACGATCACCAGCTTGTTGCCGGTGGCCGCCCTCTTCCCGCGTGCCTGTGCCACTACCTGCTCCTGCTCCCTGTCGGATGATCACCTCGGGTGACCGGTCGTACCACCATGTTGCACGGTGCTGCGGCGGACGGTACCCCACCCGTGCCCAGCCCGGTCACAGTGAGGCTCGCCGTCCCCCGTTCCTGCCTGTGGTGCGGCACGACCCGACACGGTCCGGCACGGCCCGGCGGGGACGGCCGGGCAGCGAGTGGACCCGGCCCGGCCGTCCGGTGATCTGATCGACCGGAAACCCGGTTAGATGACCACGCTGAGCGCCAGCACCATCAGCACACCGGTCACCGACAGGATGGTCTCCATGATCGACCAGGATTTGATGTTCTGGCTGATCGAGAGCCCGAAGTACTGCTTGGTGAGCCAGAAGCCGGCGTCGTTGACGTGGGAGAAGAACAGCGACCCGGCGCCGATGGCCAGCACCAGCAGCGACAGGTGGCTGTTGCTGAGCGTCTCGGCGACCGGCTGCAGGATGCCCGCCGTGGTGATGGTGGCCACCGTGGCCGACCCCGTCGCCAGCCTGATCAGTACCGCCACGAACCAGGCCAGCAGCAGCGGCGAGACGGTGCTGCCCGCCACCCAGGAGGCGATGATCTTGGAGATGCCGCTGTCCACCAGTACCTGCTTCAGGCCACCGCCGGCCGCCACGATCAGCAGGATGCCGGCGATCGGCGGCAGCGCCTGGTCCACGGTGGCCGACAGCCGATCCCTGTCGAAGCCGATGCCGACCCCGAAGCTGTAGAGGGCCAGCAGCACCGCCAGCAGCAGGGCGATCAGCGGGGTGCCGACGAAGTCCAGGGCGCGCTTGACGGTGCCGTCGCCGTTCTCGTCCACCACGTCGGCGATCGCCTTGGCCAGCATCAGCACCACTGGCAGCAGCACCGTGGTCAGGGTGATGCCGAAGCTCGGCCGCCGGTCGGCCGAGCCGGGGCCGCCGGTGCCCGGGCGGGTAGCCGGGCTGCCCGTGCCCGGTCGGCCGGTCGGGATGCCGGTCGCCGGCCGGCCAGGCGGGTTGCCGGGCGCCGGCCGGCCGGGCGCCACGTCCGGGCCGGTCATGCCGCCGGCCACGGCCGAGCGCGAGGCCCCGACCGCCGCCCGGTCCTCGACGGCGGAGCCGAGGAACAGCTCGGGCACCGGCACGTCCACCCAGCGCGCGACGAACCGGGAGAACAGCGGGCCGCCGACGATCACCGTCGGCACCGCCACCAGCACCCCGAGGCCGAGGGTCAGTCCGAGGTCGGCGTTCAGCGCACCCACCGCGGCCAGCGGGCCCGGGTGCGGCGGCACGAAGCCGTGCATGGCCGACAGCCCCGCCAGCGCCGGAATGGCCACCCGCATCAGGGGCAGCCCGGACCGCCGGGCGACCAGCAGGATGACCGGCATCAGCAGCACCAGGCCGATCTCGAAGAACATCGGCAGGCCGATGATCATGCCGACCAGCGCCATCGCCCAGGGCAGGGTCCGCTCGCTGGAGCGCCCGACGATGGTGTCGACCAGTTGGTCGGCGCCGCCGGAGTCGGCCAGCAGCTTGCCGAAGATCGCGCCGAGCGCGATCAGCGTTCCCACGCTGGCGACCGTCGCCCCGACGCCGGTGCCGAAGCTCGCCACCGTCTTGTCCATGCCGAGGCCGGCGATCGCCCCGACCAGCAGGGCGCCGATGGTCAGGCTGAGGAACGGGTTCAGCTTGGCGAAGGTGATCAGCGCGATGATCAGCGCGATGCCGATCAGGGCGGCCAGGATCAGCCGGGTGTCGTGGCCGCCCGAGCTGCCGGCCGCCAGCAGACGGGTCGAGGCCAGTTGTGCCGCAGTCATCCTTGTCCGACCTCCTTGAGGAACTTCTCGACGATCTCTTCCGGCGGCAGCGTGAAATCGATCGCCACCCCGAACTCGTCCGAACCCAGCGGTTCCAGGGTGGCGTACTGCGAATCCACCAACGAGGCCGGCATGTAGTGGTTGCGCCGGTGCCCGACCCGGACGGTGACCACGTCCGCCGAACCGGCCAGGTGCAGGAAGCACAGCGTGTCCGACGCGGTCCGCAGCACGTCTCGGTAGCCGTGCCGCAGCGCCGAGCAGGCCAGCACCGCACCGTCCGGCTCGCCGCGCAGCCAGTCGGCCAGTCTGGCCAGCCACGGCCAGCGGTCGTCGTCGGTCAGCGGGTGGCCGGCGGCCATCTTGGCCTTCAGCTCCGGGGTGTGGAAGTCGTCGGCATCGGCGAACGGCACCCCCAGCTGGTTGGCCAGGATCCCCCCGACCGTGGTCTTGCCGCTGCCGGAGACACCCATTACCACCACGGTGGGGTGAATGCCGATGTCCATCGCTCGAATCTAGCCCCGCACACCCGGCCGGGCCGGAATGCGGCGAGTCGCTAGGCCGGCCAGTCCTGGCCCGCACCCGGCGGCGGGGCACCGATCAGCTCGGCGAGCCGGCGCAGCCGCCTGGCCGAGGTGACCCGCCAGCCGGCACCGGTCCGGCCGCTCACCTCCACCGCGGTGACGCCCAGCCGGGCCAGCTGCGCGCCGGCCGCCCGGTGCAGCTGGTAATCCGGGGCGGGCATCCGCAGCAGGTAGCCGCCCTCCTCGGCCCGTCCGGTCGCGATCGCCCACAGTCGCAGCCCGGAGGCACTCAGCGCCAGGTCGGGCGGCGGGCGCAGGTTGGCACCCTTGGTCCAGCGCCGGGCCTGCTGACCGAGCCGGGGGGTGATCTCGGTGCGCACCGCGGTCAGCTCGCCGGGAGCCGGCGCGATGTCGGAAGCCAACCCCCGCTCGGCGAACTCCGCCCGCAGCGCCTCGGCCCGCCAGCTGTCGGCCACCAGCACCGACAGCCGGGCTGCCGCGCCGGCGTCGGTCCGCACCCAGTCACCGCCGGCGAGCAGCACCCCGTCCAGATCCTCGACCAGGGGATCCGCGGCTTCGGCACCGAACAGCGAGAACTGCACGACCGGGATTGTCCCTCACCACCGTGCCGGCCGGGGGGACGATGCGGGCGCCGCACCCGAGCCCGGCACAGCGCGAAGGGCCCGGCACCGTTCCCGGTGCCGGGCCCTTCCGCGAGCTGGGTCCGATCAGATGGTGCCGGCGGCCGCCGGAACCTGGGACGGGTCGTCGTTGAGGGTGGACGCCCGCCGCTTGGCGATCAGGACGGCCGCCACGATGATGGCCACCGCGATCAGGGCGATCACGATGCGCAGCGCGCCGTTGGCGTGCTCGCCGATCGAGAGCTGCACCACGGCCGGCGCGATCAGCACCGACACCAGGTTCATCACCTTGATCAGCGGGTTGATGGCCGGGCCCGCGGTGTCCTTGAACGGGTCGCCCACGGTGTCACCGATCACGGTCGCGGCGTGCGCGTCCGAACCCTTGCCGCCGTGGATGCCGTCCTCGACCAGCTTCTTGGCGTTGTCCCAGGCGCCACCGGAGTTGGCCAGGAACACCGCCATCAGGGTGCCGGTGGCGATGGCACCGCCCAGGTAGCCGGCCAGCGGGCCGACGCCCAGGCCGAAGCCGACCGCGATCGGCGCCATCACCGCGAGCAGGCCCGGGGTGATCAGTTCGCGCAGCGAGTCCCGGGTGCAGATGTCGACCACCCGGCCGTACTCGGGACGCTCGGTGCCGTCCATGATGCCGGGGTGGTTGCGGAACTGGGCGCGCACCTCGTACACCACCGCGCCGGCCGCCCGGGACACCGCGTTGACCGCCAGGCCCGAGAACATGAAGACCACGGCCGCGCCGATGATGACGCCGACCAGGGTGTTCGGGCTGACGATGGTGTTGGCGAAGGAGTTCTGCACGAAGGTCGAGACCTTGTCACCGGTCTGGTACTTGCCGATGGCCTCGCGGATCGCGTCCTGGTAGGAGCCGAACAGCGCGGTCGCGGCCAGCACCGCGGTGGCGATCGCGATGCCCTTGGTGATCGCCTTGGTGGTGTTGCCGACCGCGTCGAGCTCGGTGAGGATCTGCGCGCCGGCCGGGCTCACGTCGCCGGACATCTCGGCAATGCCCTGGGCGTTGTCCGAGACCGGGCCGAAGGTGTCCATGGCCACGATCACGCCGACCGTGGTGAGCAGGCCGCAGCCGGCCAGCGCCACCGCGAACAGCGCCACCGACACCGACGCGCCACCCAGCAGGAAGGCGCCGAACACCGCCGCCGCGATCACCAGCGCGGTGTAGACGGCCGACTCGAAGCCGACCGAGATACCGGCCAGGATCACCGTGGCCGGGCCGGTCAGCGAGGCGTCGCCCACGTCCTGCACCGGCTTGTGCTCGGTGCCGGTGTAGATGCCGGTGAGCCACAGGATGACCGCGGCCAGCACGATCCCGATGATCACGGCGATGATCGCGATCAGCGCCGGGTTGCCGCTGTGGTCGCTGAGCCGGGTGACGCCGTCGATGTCGACGCCGGTGCCCTTGAGGTCGGAGAACTTGCTCGGCAGGTAGCTGAACGCCGCGATCGCGCACAGCACCACCGAAATGCCGGCCGAGATGTAGAAGCTGCGGTTGATCGTCTTCAGGCCGCCCTCGTCCGCCCGGGACCGGGTGATGAACACCCCGATGATCGCGGTCACCACGCCGATGGCGGGCACGATCAGCGGGAACAGCAGGCCCTTGGTACCGAAGGCCACCGAGCCGAGGATCAGCGAGGCGACCAGGGTCACCGCGTAGGACTCGAAGAGGTCGGCCGCCATGCCGGCGCAGTCGCCGACGTTGTCACCGACGTTGTCGGCGATGGTGGCGGCGTTGCGCGGGTCGTCCTCGGGAATGCCGGCCTCGACCTTGCCCACCAGGTCCGCGCCCACGTCGGCCGCCTTGGTGAAGATGCCGCCGCCGACACGCATGAACATCGCCAGGGTGGCGGCGCCGAAGCCGAAGCCTTCCAGCACCCGCGGGGCGTGGTCGGCGTAGGCCAGCACCACGATCGAGGCGCCGAGCAGGCCCAGGCCCACGGTGGCCATGCCGACCGCGCCGCCGGTGCGGAACGCGATCCGGGTGGCCCGCTCGCGTCCGGCGGTGTTGGCGGCCGCCGCTACCCGCAGGTTGGCCCGGGTGGCCAGCCACATGCCGAAGTAACCGATGGCCGCGGAGAATCCGGCGCCGACCAGGAAGAAGACGGAGCGGCCGATCCGCTGGCCGGCGTCGTCGGCCGGCAGCACGAACAGCAGCAGGAACACGACCACCACGACGACCGACAGCGTCCGGAACTGGCGCTTGAGGTAGGCCTGGGCACCCTCCTGCACCGCCTCGGCGATCTCGATCATCCGCGGCGTGCCCTGGTCGGCGCTCAGCACCTCGCGAAACAGGACGAACGAGAAGACCAGCGCGACGACGGCCACCAAGCCGACCACCGTTACCAGTCCTCGATCGCCCCCGGAGAACGCCGAGTCGGCGAGCGTTCTCGTCTGGGCGGCAAGCGCCGGGTGGGACAAAGCCATCACGCGTACTCCTTAGAAGCCTTATGTAGACCACGAAACTTTTCGCCCGACAGCATCGGCACGGCTGCTCGCCCGGGATCGGGGCCGGAGCTGCGGTAGCGGCAAGTCACCGTCGGTACGGCTGCGGCGCAGTCTAGGGGACGGCCGGGGCGCCCGCGCACAGGCTCCGGCCCGGCCCGGCGGCGGGTATTGGTGACTTTCGCAACCGGCAACCTGTCCTACCGGGGCTGGAACGGGGTTCAGCCTTGCACTTCTGGGCAAGTCCGGTTACTCACCCCGCCGAGAGTGCCGCCGCGAGTGTGGGATGGATCTCGAAGGCGGCGTCCAGGCCGGTGATCCGGAACAGCTTGAGCAACCGGTCCGAGGCGCACACCAGTCGCAGTGCGGCACCGGTCTGCTCGGCCCGGTTGCGGGCCGCGACCAGGGCTCCCAGCCCGGTCGAGTCCAGGAACGACAGCGGGCTCAGGTCCACCACCACCGAGCGCTCGCCGGCGTCCAGGATCGCGGTCAGCCGGTCGGTCAGCCGGGACGCCGAGTGCAGATCGACCTCGCCGTGCACCGCGAGCACGGTCTGGTTCCCGGCACGGGAGGCGGTCATGCTGAGGTTCATTCCGCGCGCCTCTCCCCCGTGCTGCCCATCCGCCCAGTGTCGCCAGTTCTCATCGGTGTCTGCAAGTGGCTGTTCCTGTCGGTGGCTCGTGCTTGGCTGAGCATACGGAGCAGCGTTCGGCCCGGCTCCGGCAACGTTTTCAGCGTCGTTGCCAGGGGCGCCGTGGCAGCCACGAGCACGCCAGCACACCCCGGGAAGGAGCAGTCATCGACACCGACCATCCGCTGTTGGCGGACGTGCTCGCCGGCTGCCCGCCCGGCGAGACGCCGCTGCGGCACGTCGAGCGGCTGCCGCCCCGCCCGCTGGTGACCGCCGACTGGCCCGACTGGGTCGCCCCGGAGCTGCTGGCGGCACTCGGCGCGGCCGGCATCGACGCCCCCTGGCCGCACCAGGTGGCGGCGGCCGAACATGCGTGGGCGGGCGAGTCGGTGGTGATCGCGACCGGCACCGCGTCCGGCAAGTCGCTGGCCTACCAGCTGCCGATGCTGTCAGCGGTGCTGGCCGAGCCCCGGGCCCGGGTGCTGTACCTGTCACCCACCAAGGCGCTGGCCGCCGACCAGTACCGGGCGCTGGCAGCGCTGCAGCTGGCAGGGGTCCGGGCCGCCACCCTGGACGGCGACACCCCGTTCGCCGAGCGCGACTGGATTCGCCAGCACGCCAACGTGGTGCTGTCCAACCCCGACCTGGTGCACCGCACGCTGCTGCCGCAGCACCAGCGCTGGTCGGGTTTCCTGCGCCGGCTGCGGTACGTGGTGATCGACGAGTGCCACCGCTACCGCGGGCTGTTCGGCAGCAACGTGTCGCTGGTGCTGCGCCGGTTGCGCCGGCTCTGTGCCCTGTACGGCGCCGCGCCGGTGTTCGTGCTGGCCTCGGCGACCTCGGCCACCCCCGCCGAGTCGGCCGGCCGGCTGGTCGGGCTGCCGGTGCGCAGCGTCACCGACGACGCGTCCCCGCGCGGGTCGCGCACCTTCGCGCTCTGGGAGCCGCCACTGGCGCTGGCCGGTGGCGACGCGGAGAGTTCGGTGCCGGTCCGGCGGGCGGCCGGTGCCGAGGCTGCCCGGCTGCTGGCCGACCTGGTGGTCGCCGGCGCCCGGACGCTGGCCTTCGTCCGGTCCCGGCGCGGTGCGGAACTGACCGCGCTGGGTGCCAAGCGGCACCTCACCGACGCCGGCGCCACCGAACTCGCCGACCGGGTGGCGGCCTACCGGGCCGGCTTCCTGGCCGCCGAACGCCGGGCGCTGGAACGCGCGCTGGCCGACGGCGAGCTGCTCGGGGTGGCCAGCACCAACGCCCTGGAACTGGGCGTGGACATCACCGGCCTGGACGCGGTGGTGCTGGCCGGCTACCCCGGCACGCTGGCCTCGCTGTGGCAGCAGGCCGGCCGGGCCGGCCGGCGCGGCCAGGACGCGCTGGTGATCTTCGTCGCCCGGGACGACCCGCTGGACACCTACCTGGTCAACAATCCGGCGGCGATCTTCGCCCGGCCGGTCGAGGCCAGCGTCACCGACCCCGGCAACCCGCACGTGCTCGGCCCGCAGCTGTGCTGCGCAGCGGCCGAACTGGCCCTGACCGAGCGCGACGTGCCGCTGTTCGGTGGCCCGGTGGCCGAGCCGGTGCTGGCCGCGCTGGTCGAGCAGGGCCTGCTGCGCCGCCGGCCGGCCGGCTGGTTCTGGACCGACCGCGGGCGCCCAACGGCTGACCTGCGCGGCGTCGGACAGCCGGTGTCGGTGGTGGAATCGGCGTCCGGTTCGCTGCTGGGCACCGTGGACGGCGCGACCGCACCGGCCACCGTGCACCCGGAGGCGGTCTACCTGCACCAGGGCAGCTCCTACGTGGTCGAGGAGCTGGACCTCGAGCACGGCGTGGCGCTGGTGCGGGCCGAGGAGCCGCCGTGGACCACCACCGCGCAGGAGATCACCGACATCGCGATCCTGGCCACCGAGCAGAGCACCGAGCTGGACGGCGTGAGCGTCAGCTTCGGCACCGTCGAGGTGTCCCACCAGGTGGTCAGCTTCCAGCGCCGCCGGTTCTCCGGTGAGCTGATGGACCAGGTCCCGCTGGACATGCCGTGGCAGCGGCTGGTGACCAAGGCGGTCTGGTACACCCTGGACGCCAGCACCGTCGCCGAGGCCGGGCTGGACCAGCAGGAGCTGCCGGGCTCGCTGCATGCCGCCGAGCACGCCGCCATCGGGCTGCTGCCGCTGTTCGCCACCTGCGACCGGTGGGACATCGGCGGCGTGTCGACCGCCCAGCACGCCGACACCGGCCGGCCGACGGTGTTCGTCTACGACGGGCACCCCGGCGGTGCCGGCTTCGCGGCCCGCGGGCACGCGGTGCTGGCCGAGTGGCTGGCCGCCACCCGGGCGGCCATCGCCGGCTGCGAATGCCCGGCCGGCTGCCCGTCCTGCATCCAGTCGCCCAAGTGCGGCAACGGCAACAACCCGCTCGACAAGGCCGGCGCACTGCTGGTGCTGGATGCGGTGCTGTCCCGGGCCGGCCCGCTACCGTGAATCCGGCCGGCGGTGCCGGCTTCTGGAAGGAGGCCCGGACGTGGCAGCAGTGACGCGCAGCGCCGACACCATCGCCGGAGTGCCGGGGGTGCGGTTCGCCACCGCCGCCCGACCCGAGTCGGCTGAGGAGAAGGCGCTGCTGAAGATCCAATACGCGCTCTCCGGCGGCAACACCTCGCTGCCCGACCGCAGCACCGGGCCGCAGCTGGCGAAGGAGGTGGTGCGGGTGGTGGACGGCAGCTCGTACTCGGTGATCACCCTGTGGGTGCCGGCCGAACAGGAATCCGAGGCGGCGGCCGCGTTGCGCGCCGAGGGATTCGAGCTCGAGTGACCGGCGCGCGTATCGCGCGTCGTCGACGGTCGTCCCGCCTTCGCTAGGCTCGTCCGGTCCCGGCGCACCTGCCGTGCCGCTGTCAGAGTGGGGAGTGCCGTGTCCGCCTTCGCACTGACCGGTGAGCAGCGCGCCTACGTCCGGCAGGTGCGCGAGCTCGCCGTCGCCGAACTGGTGCCGCTCGCCGAAGCCGGCATCGAGGGCACCGTGAACCGCCCGCTGCTGGAGGCGATGGGTCGCCACGGGTTGCTGGAGAGGCTGTTCGGCAGCACCGGCCGGTCGGCCGCCGCCATGGAGCTCTGCCTGCTGCGCGAGACGCTGGCCGAGGTCTGCACCGACGCCGAGACCGCGCTGGCGCTGCAGGCGCTGGGCAGCTACCCGTTCGTGCTGTTCGGCACCGAAGAGCAGGCCGCGCGCTACCGGCACGGGGTGGCCGCCGGCACGGTGGTGGCGTCGTTCGCACTGTCCGAGGACGAGGCCGGCTCCGACGCCGCCGCACTGCAGCTGCGGGCGGAGCAGGACGGCGACGGCTGGCGGTTGACCGGTGAGAAGACCTGGATCTCCAACGCCCCGGAGGCCGATGTCTACACCGTGTTCGCCCGGACCACCTCCGACGCCCGGGCCCGCGGCATCACCGCGTTCGTGGTGCCCGGTGACGCGCCGGGACTGTCCGGCGAGCACCTGGACATGCTGGCGCCGCACGCGCTGGGCCGGCTGACCTTCGACGGGGTCCGGGTGTCGCCGGCCGACGTGCTGGGTGAGGTAGACGCCGGCTTCAAGGTGGCGATGCGCACCCTGGACGTGCTGCGGCCCAGCGTCGGTGCCTTCGCGGTCGGCATGGCCCAGGCCGCCCTCGACGCGGCGCTGGACCACACCACCCGGCGGCAGGCCTTCGGCGGCCCGCTGTCCGATCAGCAGGCGGTCAGCCACCTGCTGGCCGAGATGGCCACCCGGGTGGAGGCCAGCCGGCTGCTGGTCTACGCCGCGGCCGCCGGGTACGACAGTGGCGCGCCGGCGTCCGAGCTGACCAGGCAGGCCGCGATGGCCAAGCTGTTCGCCACCGAGAGCGCGCAGTACGTCGTCGACACCGCGATCCAGCTGCATGGTGCCCGGGCGTTGCAACGCGGCCACCTGCTGGAGCGGCTCTACCGCGACGTGCGGGCGCCACGGATCTACGAGGGCGCCTCCGAGGTGCAGCGCACCATCATCGGCCGGTCACTGGTACAGCAGCAGGTGGCGGCACAGCAGCAGTTGGCGCAGGACGACGGCAGGCAGGCCCGAGACACCCGGCGAGAGGACTAGCAGGATGGCGAACCGGTTCCGGGCCTCGGTGCCGCTCACCGACGACTGGCAGCACTTCGACTTCGCGGTGGCCGGCGGGGTGGCCACCGTCACCCTGAACCGTCCGGAGAAACTCAATCCGCTGACCTTCGAAAGCTATGCCGACCTGCGCGACCTGGTGCTGCAGCTGCCCTACCGCGACGACATCCGGGTGCTGGTGATCCGCGGCAAGGGCAAGGCGTTCTGCGCCGGCGGCGACGTCAACGAGATCATCGGCGAGCTGATCAAGATGCGCCCGCGCGAGCTGATCGGCTTCACCAAGATGACCGGTGACCTGATCCGGGCGATGCGCGAGGTTCCGGTGCCGATCATCTCGGCAATCCAGGGGATCGCGGCCGGCGCCGGGTCGGTGATCGCGCTCGCGTCGGACTTCCGGGTGGTGACCCGGTCGGCCCGGTTCGCCTTCCTGTTCACCAAGGTCGGCCTGTCCGGCGGCGACATGGGTGCGGCCTACCTGCTGCCCCGGATGGTGGGCGCCGGCCGGGCCACCCAGCTGCTGATGCTGGGCGACACCATCGACGCGGCCACCGCCGACAGCTACGGCCTGGTCAGCCAACTGGTCGACGACGACGGCCTGGACGACGCGGTCGCGTCCCTGGCAGCCCGGCTGGCCACCGGCCCGGCGCTGGCCTACGCCCAGACCAAGGCACTGATCACCCGCGAGCTGGACATGTCGCTGGCCGGCGCGATGGAACTCGACGCGATGACCCAGGCGCTGCTGATGACCTCCGACGACCACGCCGAGTTCCACGCGGCGTTCAACGCGCGCCGGCCACCGACCTGGACCGGGCAGTAGCCCGATGACCGATCGGGTCTGCCTGGTCACCGGAGCCAGCCGCGGCATCGGCGCGGCGATCGCCGCGGCGCTGTCGGCCGACGGCCACCGGGTGGCGCTGCTCGGCCGCGACCGCGCCACCCTGGAACAGGTCGGCGCGCAGCTGCCCGGCCCGAGCCTCGCGGTGGTGGCCGACGTCACCGACGCCGGTGCGGTCGATGCTGCCTTCGCGCAGGTGGAACAGCACTGGGGACCGGTGGAGGTGCTGGTGTGCAGCGCCGGTGCCGGGTTCGCCGCACCGCTGGCCGACACCTCGGACGCCGACTGGTCGGCGATGCTGGAACTGAACCTGACCGCGCCGTTCCGCTACCTGCGCCGGGCGCTGCCGTCGATGACCGAACGCGGTTGGGGCCGGGTGGTGGTGGTCGCCTCGGTGGTCGCCAAGCGCGGCGAGGCACAGGTGGCGGCCTACACCGCAGCCAAGCACGGCGTGCTCGGCCTGGTGCGGGCGGCGGCGGCCGAGCTGGCCCGGACCGGGGTGACGGTGAACGCGGTCTGTCCCGGCTACGTCGACACCCCGATGACCGAGCAGACCGTCGAGGCGATCGCGGCCCGCAGCGGGCGCAGCGCGGACGAGGCCCGCGCCACGCTGGCCCGGCGGCAGCCGATCGGCCGGCTGATCACCCCGGACGAGGTGGCCGAGGCGGTGCGCTACTGCATCGCCAACGGCGCGGTGACCGGGCAGGGACTCAACGTCGACGGCGGTGCGGTGCAGTCATGAGCGAGCCGGTGAGCGACCGCTCGAAGGACCAGGAGATGTCATGACGCTGGAGCGGATCAATCCTCAACAGCTGGGCCGGCCCTCCGGCTTCGCGCACGCAGTGCGGGCCAGCGACACCATCCGGGTGTACCTGGCCGGCCAGACCGCGCTGGACGTGCACGGCCGCATCGTCGGCGCCGGCATCGTCGAACAGTTCGAGCAGGCGCTGTCCAACCTGCTCACCGCGCTGGCCGCCGCCGGCGGTACCCCCGAGCACCTGGCCACCGTGACCATCTACATCGTCGACGTCGCCGACTACCGCGCGCACGCCCGCGAGATCGGCGCGGTCTGGCGGCGGCTGGCCGGCACCGACTACCCGGCGATGGCGGGCATCGGCGTCGCCCGGCTGTGGGACGAACAGGCCTTGGTCGAGCTGCAGGGCGTGGCCGAACTGCCCCGCTGAGCCGGCGCGCCGAGGATGGCCCGGGGTCAGCTGCGGGGCAGCGTCCGCCCGTCGGGCAGCGCCCGGCCGGCCAGCAGGGCCACCAGCGCGCCACTGTCGGCGCGCACCAGCCGGCCGTCCCCGTAGCTCCAGTCGGTCTCGCTGGCTTCGAGCCGGATGCCGGTCAGGTCGATGCCGAACCAGGAACCGTGCGCGGCGGTCATCGCCTCCAGGATGGCGAGCACCGCCTCGTCCGGGGCGACCGCGGGCAGGTCGAGCGCGATCGTCACGTCGAGGGAGTGGATGACGGCGTGGCTCAGCGCCCCGGCCGCGCCGCCGCCCGGTGGCTGCCAGCCGTGCAGCTTCGGGGAGCGCAGCTGGTCGAGCAGGTCGGCCGTCGGCAGGGCGCCGTCCCGGGCGGCCACGGTGTCCGACAGCACGGTGAAGTCGCCGCCGGCGGCCGCCAGCTCGGCGCCGTACTGCTCCGGGGTGAACCGCGCCGGCATGGTCAGGTGCGCGACCACGTGCCGCACCTGCCACTTCTCGCACAGCGACTGGGCGTCCCACAGGTCGGCGGGTCCGGCGGCGAGCAGGTCGGCGAGCCGGGTACAGGTCGGCGCCACCGCAGTTTGAAGGGCGGACTGCAGGTCGGTCACGGGTTGTCTCCTTGCAGAAGATGAGCGAGGCGTTCGTCGAGCTTGTCCAGCGAGCTGAGGAAGCCGGCGCGGGCCTCCGGCCGCAGCGCCGCCTCGGGGACGTGCCGCTGGATGATGACCACCTCGGTGCCGCCCTCGCCGAGATCGGTGAGGGTGCTGGTGGTGTGCATGCCGCTGGCCGGCTCGACCCAGGCCAGCAGCTCGGGTGCCAGCACCTCGGTGAAGGTGGCGACCATCCGGTAGCTGCCGTGCTCGCCGGTCATCAGGGTCTCGAACCGGCCGCCCGGCCACAGCTCGACGACGATGCCCTCGATCGGGGTGACCATGCCGCGCGGTCCCCAGAAGTGCGCGAGTTCTTCCGGCTCGGTGAGGCAGCGCCAGACCAGCTCGCGCGGTGCGGCGAAGACCCGCCGGTAGACCAGTTCGTCGTCAGTCACCGGTCGGCACCCTGCTGCGATCGGCCGTCCTGCAACCGGGCGAGGTGGCTCTCCAGCCGGTCCATCCGGTCGGTCCAGATGCGCCGGCTCTCCTCGATCCAGCTCAGCGCGGTCTCCAGGGCCGCCGGTTCCAGCCGGCACGGCCGGGTCTGCCGGTGCCGGCCCCGGCTGATCAGGCCGGACCGCTCCAGCACCTGGAGGTGCTGGGAGACGGCCTGCATGCTCATCGGGTACGGCTCGGCCAGCTCCTTGACGGTCGCCTCGCCGGTGCTGAGCCGGGCCACGATGTCGCGCCGGGTGCGGTCTGAGAGCGCGGTGAACAGCGCGTCGAGCCGTTGGTCCTCGATCATCGTTGTCATGCTAGCGATTCAAGCAATCGCTTTATCAAGCGTCAACTGGAACAGCGCTGCGGGTAGTCGGCGGTTACCTTTGCACTCCCGACGCCGGCCATTGACGGATCTATCCGGCATCTGCCTTACTTTGATCCCATTTCACCGGCGCAAGGGGGCACCCGATGGTCAAGCATCGACGCCACCACGCGCCGAGCGTGATCGTGCTGCTCGTCGGAGTCCTGCTGATAGCGGGCGGTTCCGCCCTGCCGTGGGGCGAGTTCAGCTTCGAGCCAGGCCTCGACCAGCCGCCCATGCCGTACGGCGGCAGCCACGTGTTCGGCTTCGACCAGACCCTCGCCTTCGGCCACTCGGTGGTGAACTTCGGCCCGGTCCTGCTGGCCATCAGCGGCATGGTGGCGCTGTGCGCCCTGGCGCTGTGGTTCACCCGGGTCCGTGGCCTGGGCATCGCGTGGCGAGTGATCGCGCTCGGATCGCTGGTGCCGCTGGCGCTGGTGCTCGACTCGTTGTGGTCGATCTTCGACGAGTCTCCCGGCACCGACCTGCAGCAGGCGGACTCGGCGCCGGTTCGGGCTTTCGGCCTGGCCGTGTCGAACCACGGGGCGACCTCCCACGTCGGCCCAGGGCTGCTCATGGTCTCGTTCGGGTTCGTCGTGGTGGTGCTGGGTTGCCTGATCCCCGCCATCCGCTCGAAGCAGGTCATCCCTGATCCGGGGGCCACCCCGCCGCTCCACGGGGACTACCTGGAACCGGCAGCCCCCGGCTGAGCACCCGCCGGGCGGCTTCAGCCCGAGATCACCCGCTCCGCGTACCGGTGCGCCGGCTCGCGCAGCAGCGCCGAGAGCTCGCCGAACAGCTGGCCGGCCGCGTTGCCGGCCCACCGGGCCGGCAGCACCTCGGCGGGCAGGCCCGGATCGAGGTAGCGCAACCGGCGCCACGCGGTCAGCATCCGCAGGTACTCGGCGAACGCGGCACCGCCGTCGAGCGGGGCGCGGGCCAGCCGGCGGCTGACCGGCCGGTAGCGGCGGACGAAGCCGGCGTACTGCGCGGCCAGCTCGTCCAGGTCCCACCAGGCCCGCACCCGCCGGGGCAGGTCGGCATAGCCGAGGTACTGGCCGCGGAAGAGATCGACGTAGCCGGCCAGCCGCGCGCGGGCCAGCACACCACTGACCTCGTCGGCCAGCGCCCCGGGCGCCATCCAGACGCCGGGCGCGACGGGTGCGAAGCCGAGCCGGGCCAGCCGGCTGCGCAACTCGTGCCGCTTGCCGCGTTCGGTCTCGGGCACCGTGAAGACCACCTGCACCCAGCCGTCGGCCAGGCTCGCCGGTCGCCGGCCGAAGATCCGGCGGTCGCCGTCGGCCATCGCCGCCTGCATCGAGGCGGACAGCGCGTAGCCGGCTGTGCCGTCGATGCGCAGGCTGCACAGGGCGTCGCGGCGCTTGAGCCGGGAGATCGACGAGCGCACCGCCTGGCCGTCGATGTCCAGCTCGGCCATCAGCCGGACCACCGCCGCCACCGGCAGCCAGTGCCGCTCGTCCCGGGCGTACAGGCCGAAGATCGTGACGATCAGCTGGCGCGGCTGGGCCTCGGCGCCCGGCTCAGCGGCGACACCGGCAGCCCCGAAGTATCGCGCGTTCTTGACTGTCGTCACATCTAGAGAATACTGGCTCACGACCGGGGGAAGGGGTCAGCGCAGTGGAACTTGCACCGTCGGCGCACGTGGACACGTTCTGCCGGGACCACCTGCCACCGCAGGAGCAGTGGCCGGACTTCTGCTTCGACCTCGAAGAACTGCACTATCCACAACGGTTGAACTGCGCGGCGGCGCTGCTGGACGAGGTGGTCGCCCAGCACGGCGCCGACCGGCCGGCGCTGCACGGCGCCGGTGAGACCTGGAGCTACGGCCAGCTGCTGGCCCGGGCCAACCAGCTGGCGCACTACCTGCGCGACGACGCCGGCCTGCTGCCCGGCCAGCGGGTGCTGCTGCGCGGGCCGAACAACCCGTGGCTGGTGGCCTGCTGGTTCGCCGTGCTCAAGGCCGGCGGTGTGGTGGTGCTGACCGTGCCGATGCTGCGCAGCGGCGAGATCACCCCGCTGATCGAGCTGACCCGGGCCGGGCTGGCAGTGTGCGACGCCCGCTTCACTCAAGACCTGCAGCCGGCCGTGACCGCGGCCGGCATCCCGATGCTGACCTTCGGCGGCGGCGGGCCGGACGATCTCGTCGAACGGTGCGCGGGCAAGCCGACCACCTTCGACAACGTCGACACCGCCGCCGACGATGTCGCGCTGCTGGCGCCCACCTCCGGCACCACCGGCGTCCCGAAGGCCACCATGCACTTCCACCGCGACGTGCTGGCCATCGCCGACACGTTCGGCAAGCATCTGGTGGCCGGCCGGCCGGACGACGTGTTCACCGGCACTCCCCCGCTGGCCTTCACCTTCGGCCTGGGCGGCCTGCTGATCTTCCCGCTGCGGATCGGCGCCTCGACCCTGCTGATCGAACGTGCCACCCCGACCGAGCTCGCCGAGGCCGTCGAACGGCACGGCGCCACCGTGCTGTTCACCGCACCGACCGCGTACCGGGCGATCCTGCGCGCCGGCCAGCAGCACCGGCTGGCAACCGTCCGGCGCGCGGTGTCGGCCGGCGAGCACCTGCCCCGGCCGGTCTGGCAGGAACTCTTCGACTCCACCGGCATCCGGCTGATCGACGGCATCGGGAGCACCGAGATGCTGCACGTGTTCATCTCCGCCGCCGACGACGACATCCGTCCCGGCGCCACCGGCAAGGCGGTGCCCGGCTACCGCGCCGCGGTGCTCGACGCCGACGGCAACCCGGCCCCGGACGGCACTGCCGGCCGGCTCGCGGTGATCGGCCCGACCGGCTGCCGCTACCTGGCCGATGAGCGCCAGGCGGTCTACGTCCAGCACCGTTGGAACGTCACCGGTGACACCTACGTCCGCGACGCCGACGGCTACTTCTGGTACCAGGCCCGCAGCGACGACATGATCGTCTCCTCCGGCTACAACATCGCGGCCCCCGAGGTGGAACGCGCGCTCGAGCAGCACCCGGACGTGGTGGAGTGCGCCGTGGTGGGCCGGCCCGATCCCGAGCGCGGGCACACCGTGCACGCGGTGGTCGTGCTGCGCGAGGGCGCCGCCGCCGATGCCGCCAAGGTGAGCGAGTTGCAGGACTTCACCAAGCAGACCATCGCCCCGTACAAGTACCCGCGGTCCATCGAATTCGTCCCGGCGCTACCGCGCACCTCGACCGGCAAGGTCCAGCGCTTCCGGCTCCGCGAGCCGGAAGCCGCGCGCTAGCGCCGGGGTGGCCGCGCCGGGCGGCAAACAAGCTCCGCCCGGCGCGGCTCCATCGGAGAAGGCGACTGCCCGCGGGCGATCAGAAAGGAAGGCCGGCATGCGTATCGCGGTTCTCGGCGGTGGCCCGGGCGGGTTGTACTTCGCCGCGCTGGCCAAGGCGCTCGACCCGACCACCGAGATCCGGGTGTGGGAACGTAACGCGGCCGACGACACCTTCGGCTTCGGTGTGGTGTTCTCCGACGAGACGCTCGGCGGCATCGAGCACGCCGACCCGGTGATCTATGCCCGGATGGCCGAGCAGTTCGCCCGCTGGGACGACATCGACATCCACTACCGCGGCACCGTCACCACGGTCGGCGGCCAGGGCTTCGCCGCGATGAGCCGCAAGAAGCTGCTGCAGTTGCTGCAGGAACGCTGCGCCGAGCTCGGCGTCGAGGTGTCCTTCGGCACCGAGGCGCCCGACGTCGACACGCTCAGCGCGGACTACGACCTGGTGCTGGCCTGCGACGGCGCCAACTCCGCGGTGCGTACCAAGTACGCCGATGTGTTCTCCCCGTCGCTGGAACAGGGCCACAACAAGTACATGTGGCTGGGTACCGACCTGGTCTTCGAGGCGTTCAAGTTCTACATCTGCAGCACGCCGTACGGGGTGATGCAGGTGCACGGCTATCCCTACGACGCCACCGGCAGCACCTTCATCGTCGAGATGCACGACGAGGTCTGGCGGCGGGCCGGCTTCGCGGAGTCCGCGTCGCGGGTGTTCCCGCCAGGCATGAGCGACTCCACGTCGGTGGCCCGGGTGCAGGAGCTGATCGGCGATCTGCTGCAGGGACACCAGATCCTGGTCAACAACTCCAAGTGGCAGACCTTCACCACCATCAGCAACGCCACCTGGCGCAACGGCAACGTGGTGCTGCTGGGCGACGCCGCGCACACCGCGCACTTCTCGATCGGCTCGGGCACCAAGCTGGCGATGGAGGACGCGCTCGCGCTGGCCGCCTGCCTGCACGAGCACCCGGACGTGCCGGCCGCGCTGGCCGCCTACGAGGCCGAGCGCCGGCCGGTGGTGCTGTCCACCCAGCGCGCCGCCCGGGCCAGCCTGGACTGGTTCGAGAGCATCGGCCACTACGTCGAGCAGCCACCGGAGCAGTTCGCGTTCAACATCGTCACCCGCAGCCGCCGGATCACCTACGACAACCTGCGGCTGCGCGACCCGGAGTTCGTGGCCGGCATGGACTCCTGGTACGCCGGGCACGAGGCCGCCCGCGGTGTACTTCCCGCGGCCGCCTCCGACGAGGAGGCCACCCGGCCGCCGATGTTCACCCCGTACCGGCTCGGCCGCCTGGAGTTGAAGAACCGGGTGGTGGTCTCGCCGATGGACATGTACTCGGCCGAGGACGGCATGCCGACCGACTTCCACCTGGTACACCTGGGCTCCCGCGCGCTCGGCGGCGCCGGGCTGGTGATGACCGAGATGGTGTGCGTGTCGCCCACCGGCCGGATCACCCCGGGATGCGCGGGCATCTACACCGCCGAGCAGGAGCAGGCCTGGGCCCGGGTGACCGGGTTCGTGCACCAGCGCAGCACCGCCAAGATCGGCATCCAGCTCGGGCACTCGGGCCGCAAGGGCTCCACCCGGCTGATGTGGGAGGGCATCGACCAGCCGCTGCCGGACGGCAACTGGCAGACCGTCGGGCCGTCCGCGGTGCCGTACTCGCCGGCCAACCCGGCGCCCCGCGAACTCAGCCGGGCCGACCTGGACGAGATCACCGCCGACTTCGTGGCCTGCACCCGGGCCGCCGCCCGGGCCGGCTTCGACCTGCTCGAACTGCACTGCGCACACGGCTACCTGCTGTCGTCGTTCCTGTCGCCGCTGTCGAACCTGCGCACCGACAGCTACGGCGGCGAGCTCGGCAACCGGCTGCGCTACCCGCTGGAGGTGTTCGACGCGGTGCGGGCGGCGTGGCCTGCCGAGCGTCCGATCAGCGTGCGGATCTCGGCGACCGACTGGTACGAGGGCGGCAACGACGTCGAGGCGGCGGTGCAGATCGCCCGGGCGTTCGCCGAGCACGGCGCTGACGCCATCCACGTCTCCACCGGCCAGGTGGTGTCGGAGGAGAAGCCGGCCTACGGGCGCAGCTACCAGACCCCGTACGCCGACCGGATCCGCAACGATGTCGGCGCCCGGTTCGGCGTCTCGGTGATCGCGGTCGGCGCGATCTCCTCCTACGACGACGTGAACTCGGTGCTGCTGGCCGGCCGGGCCGACCTGGTGGCGGTCGGCCGGCCACACCTGTACGACCCGCACTGGACGCTGCACGCGGCTGCCGAGCAGGACTACGCCGGCCCGGGCGCGGACTGGCCGGCGCAGTACCAGGCCGGCTCCCGCAAGCCGCCGACCGGCCGCACCGACGGTCCGCGGCCCCGGCTGACGTTGCTGCGCGAACCGGACTCCGGCACCCGGCACGACCGCTGGCGGCCGGGCCGCTGAGGCCGGGCTGGCCTGGACCGCCGCCGCGACCAGGGTGCTTTCCCGGGCTCAGGCCGGAAAGCCGAGGTCGTCGGGTGCCACCTCGACCGAGCACAGCCGGCCGCCGGCGGCGTCGCAGAACCACAGCCGGTGGCCGTCCCAGGTGAGTGCCGCCGGGGATCCGTCGACCAGCAGCCGGGTGCCCACCCGGCCGGTCTCGGGGTCCAGCACGCTCAGGCAGCCCGCACGCTGGTCGGCGACCACCAGCGCACCGCCCGCCACGGTGACGTCGGCCGGGTCTGCGCTGACCGCGATGCTGAGGATGGTGTCGAGGTCGGCATGCCGGCGCAGGTCGAGCAGCGAGGGGCTCCGGAAGGCCATCCAGGTTCCGCCCGGCGTGTCGTGCAGCCCGGACAGCCGTGCCCCCGGTCGGGGGTTGGGGTACTCCGCCACCTGGCGTCCGGTGTAGGGGTCGAGGACCCGCAGCCGCCGGTCCGCTCCGACGATCTGGATCAGCTGCGCGCCGCCGTCGGCGGCCGCCAGCCCGCCCCGCAGCTGCGGGCACGGCAGCCGGGCGATCCGGGCGCCGGTCAGCGGATCGACGGCCACGATCGCCTGCAGTCCGGCGTCGGAATACCAGAGCAGCCCGTCGAGCCAGGCCAGCCCGCACAGCTGGCCGCCCTCCACCGGCAGCGAGTCCGCCCGCACGATCACGATGCACCTGCCCCCGCGCAGTGGCCCGCGCCGGGGCCGAATCGTCTCGCGTCGTATGTCATGGCGTCGGCCTCCGGCTGACAGATGGCCCGGCTGCCGCTGCTGTCCGGCAAGCTACTCCGCAGCCGGGCGTCCGGACCTGCTTCCTTCCGCGCCTGTGCATTCCGCCTAGGGCTTGCGACACCGGTAGATATGGGACGGGGACGGCCGTCAGGCGGACCGGACTAGTCAATCTAAGATTTCGTCTAGAATCTAGCTATACCAAACCTATAGCAAGAACGAAGAGAGTAAGAGCCGGTCGGACCTCCGGCAGCCAGGCGAGGAGGACGGCTGTCTGCAGACACCGTCCAGGATTGTCTGCAGACACTGATCGGCCACTGCCCAGTGGTCGGTATCCCGCGCCGGCGGGATCTTCCGACGCCTCGCGAACATACTTCCCGAGCGAACGCAAGGGCCGTTTGTCATTGTTGCCAGGGGAAACCTGGTGCGCCGCGCTACCCGGCTGACACTGTCCGGTGACAGACGGCGGGCGATCGCGACCGGGCGACGTTGTACACGCAGACTGAGTGGCGAACTTCTCTGGTCTTGCCCATTTGGGCCGTGCAGCCACTTTCCGTATGGCATTCACCAGGATTCGCTGGCAAGCTAACCAGCGCCGGGAACCCGGAATCGACACCAGATCGACCATCGGTGTCCGGGTTCCTACCGACAGCTCCACGGACCTCCATGCTGCCACCCGGCGGTGGACACTCTGCTACCCGCGTGACCATCTTTCCGCACCCCGAAGGCCGCATTGTTATGGAACACAGCACGGCTCCCGGCCCCCCTGCCGATCTCCGGACAGTGTCGCGGACCCAGCACCCCTGGACGGTGAAACTGCGCGAGGACGCCGTGCGGCGAGTGGTATTGGCCATGCACGAGCGGCTCGGCGAGGACCTGTGCCTGACCGAGATGGCCGAGGTCGCCTCGATGAGCGTCTACCATTTCGCGCGCATCTTCCGCGAGCAGACCGGCGTTCCCCCGGCCACCTACCTGGCTGCGCTGCGGCTGACCGAGGCCAAGCGGCTGCTGCTGGAGACGCCGCTCAGCGTTGCCGATATCTGTTTCAAAGTCGGATACAACAGCATCGGTACGTTCACTTCGCGGTTCACCCAGGTGGTGGGCATGTCTCCCGGCCGGTTCCGCTCGGTGCACACCCGACGGCACGCCTAGCGACTGCCCGGCCGCCTGACATCGACCAGATTCGCAACTGGGGAGAAGATCCGGCTTCGCGGCGCGTGACACCATCGCCGAGGCGAGACCACTGAGATTTCACTTCAGTTTCCAGAAGTGATCCGTTCCGGCCGACGCGTCGGATCGTCTGTGCAGACAGGGGATCCGCACTGCGGAGCGGCCGGACAGCGGGTGTCGCTGCCCATCCGGGTGCCTAACCCCTGGCGCCCGTTCCATCCGGCAATGTCGCAGCACCACCGCTCGTGACCCTGGCCGTCGCGGGCCGGCTGCGGCATTCCGCAGGCCCGGCCCGGCCGGGCCCGCAGGTCCGTGGGAGTGGCGCATGCATCCTCGTGTTGTTCTTCCCCGCCGACTGGCCGACTTCGACCGGCGCGGCTTCCGCACCGATCGGCCCGCCGCTCGCGCGGTCCTGGAACGGGCGGCGAGCAGCTTCCTGGACGGGTTCAACCTGGCCGCCCGTTCCTCGAACCTGGCCGAGCTGCAGGCCCGGCTGGCCGAACTCCAGGCGGACGTGCGCGGCTTCGGCTACGAGGGCGCCGGCATGCACGCGGCGCTGGCGGACCTGTCCCGGCCCTGGCTGGCACCGCCGCATCGAGCGGTGTCGGGCCTCGCCGACGGTCCCGGGCAGGTCTATGACTACCTGATCGCGGTCGGTGCCGGCTGGCCGCTGGCCCTGCTGCGCAGCGCGCGGGTGCTGCGGCTGCCGAGCACCCCGCTGCTGCGCTGGCTGGCGGTGGACGGCGCCGCGTTCGGTGCGGTGTTCTTCGGCGGTGAGCGCACCTTCCGGCGGATCTGCGCCGCCCCGACCGGGCCGTTGTGGCGGACCCGGGTGGCCGGCGCCGGGCGCGCGCTGTGGTTCTGCCAGTCGGCCGACGTGGCCGGTGTCGCCCGGCTGATCGCGGAGCAACCGGCCGCGGCCGCACCCGAGCTGTGGGCCGGCATCGGGTTGGCCTGTGCGTATGCCGGGCCGTCCGAGACCGCCGACCGGGACGCCCTGCGCGACGCCGCCGGAGGCCAGCTGGCCTGGTTGCGCCAGGGAGTGGTGTTCGGCTCCGCGGCCCGGGCCCGAGCCGGCATCGTCCCGCCGCACACCGCTGCGGCCTGCCGCGACCTGGTCGGCATCGATCCGGCCGCGGCCGCCGGATGGGCCGCCGAGGCGGCCACCGGACTGCTGCAGCGATCCGACGTGGCGGCCTACGACCGCTGGCGGGACCGGCTGATCGAGCGGGCAGCACCTGCGGGCACCGCTGTGCCGGTCGCCGGCCCTGTTGTGCCGTCCGGTCCGGTTGTGCCGGCCGGCCACCCGAACCAGGACGTCGCGTGATGGCCGACCGGATGCGGCGACTGCTGGCCGTCGCGGTGGTGCTCGCGTCGATCGCCGCGGTGGGCCTGCACACCAGGCAACCGCGAGCCTCCGCCGAGACCCGGCAGTCGGTGCTGGCACGGTTCGGCTTCACCCGGCTGGCGGCCAACGCCGCGCCGGCCACGGTCCACCTGGAGCGCCCGGTGGCCCCGGGGCTGGCCGGCATCCGGCAGTGGATCTCCGCGGTCGGCGCGGCGGTGGCGGTCACCGACCTGCGCGGCCTGGGCCGGCCGGCCGATCAGTGCCTGGTCGACCCGCGGGACGACTCGGTTCGGATCTCGGCGGTGCCGGGCAGCAACTCGCCCGACTACCCGGCCGTCGAGCTGCTGCCCACCGGGCTGCCCTACGACCGCACCATGGCGCCGATGGGGTGCGTGCCCGCCGACGTGAACTCCGACGGCACCGGCGATCTCGTCGTCTTCTACTGGGGGCGCTCCCCGGTGCTGTTCCTCAACCGCGGCGTGCACGGCGCGCCGACCGCCGGCGACTTCACCGCGGCCGAGCTGGTCACGCCGTACCAGGTATGGAACACCACCGCGCTCAATCTCGGCGACCTGGACGGCTCCGGGCGGCTGTCGGTGATCGTGGGCAACTACTTCCCCGACGGCGCCCGGGTGCTCGACGAGAGCGCGACCGACGATCCGCTGATGCACATGCAGAACGGCATGGGGCTGGCCCGCAATGCCGGCGGCGCGCGGATCCTGCAGCTGCTGCCCACCGGGGTGCCCGGCGCGGCACCCGGGGTGCGCGAGCTGAGCAGCGCGCTGCCGCACGACGCCCGGCACTCCTGGACGCTGGCCATCGGGCTGCAGGACCTGACCGACACCCTGCTGCCCTCGATCTACCTGGCCAACGACTTCGGCCCGGACCAGCTGCTGGTCAACTGCTCGACACCGGGCCGGCTGTGCCTGCGCCAGGTGATCGGCCGGCGCACCCTGACCCAGCCGAAGTCCACCGTGCTCGGCCACGACTCGTTCAAGGGCATGGGCGTCGCCTTCAGCTACCGCACCGGCACCGGGCTGCCCACCGTGCTGGTCAGCAACATCACCAGCCCCTGGGCGCTGGAGGAGAGCAACCTGGTCTTCGTCCCGACCGGCACCGCAGCCGACGTCGCCGCCGGCCGGGTGCCGTTCCGCAACCGCAGCGAGGCGATGGGGCTGGCCCGGTCCGGCTGGTCCTGGGACATCAAAGCCGGCGACTTCGACAACTCCGGCACCGACCAGTACGTCCAGGCCGAGGGCTTCATCCGCGGGGACACCCGCAAGTGGGCACAGCTGCAGGAACTGGCGATGGGCATGCCCGAGCTGCTGCGCTTCCCGCAGGTGTGGCCGCTGGTGCGCCACGGCGACGACCTGTCCGGCCACGAGCCGAACCGGTTCTACGTGGCCACCTCCGCCTCCCGCTACACCGACTTCGGCGCCGAGCTGCTCGGCCAGCAGCCCGGGGTCAGCCGCGGGCTGGCGCTCGGCGACGTCAACGGCGACGGCAACCTCGACGTGCTGATCGCCAACCAGTACGCCGAGTCCTCCGTCCTGATCAATACCGGCCGGCCCGCAAACCCGGCCACCGACCTGCGGCTGGTCCGGCGCACCCCGACCGGGGCGGATATCCCGGCACTGGGCGCCACCGTCAGCACCGTGGCGGCACCGGGGCTGCCGCCCCAGAAAGCCCAGCTGTACTACGCCAACGGGCACGCCGGGGTGAGCGCCGCCGAGCTGCACCTGGCGCTGCCACCGGCCGGCTCGATGCACGCCCTGGTCTCGTGGCGCAGCCCGGACGGCGTGCACACCGCCGGCATCGAACTTCGCAGTGGTCACCACACCGTGGTGCTGCACGACGACGGAAAGGTGACCCAGCCGTGACCGACATCCTGCACCGCCCCGCCAGCACGCCGGCCGCCGAACGGACCGCGCCGGCGGCCGATCCGCCGGTGCTGAAGCCCGTCGACAAGCGGGTGAAGGCGCTGACCCGGTTCGCGATGTCCATCACGGCACTGACGATCGTCGGGCACGCCCTGCTGGGCTTCGAGCAGTCGCCGGTGACGCCGCTGGCCTGCCTGCTGGCCTCCTACGCCTCGGCGCTGGCCTTCGAGACGCTGGACGCCTGGGCCTACCGGCGGCGCCCGGACTACGCCGGGGGCGGTCGCAAGCTGGTGGAGTTCCTGCTGCCGCCGCACATCACCGCGCTGGCCTGCGCGATGTTGCTGTACGGCAATGCCGACCTGTGGCCGTACGTGTTCGCCGTGCTGGTCGGCAACGGCAGCAAGTACGTGTTCCGGGTGCGGGTCAAGGGCCGGCTCAAGCATTTCCTCAACCCGTCCAACACCGGGATCGCGGTGACCCTGGTGCTCTTCTCCTGGGTCGGCATCGCCCCGCCGTACCAGTTCACCAACAACTTCCACGTGGTGGTGCCATGGGCGCTGCCGCTGGCCATCCTGATGCTGGGCACCATGCTCAACAGCAAGCTGACCGGCAAGATGCCGCTCATCCTGGCCTGGGTGGCCGGCTTCGTGGCGCAGGCGGTAGTGCGTTGGCTGCTGGGCCAGACCGCGCTGCTCTCGGCGCTGATGCCGTTGACCGGAGTGGCGTTCATCCTGTTCACCAACTACATGATCACCGATCCCGGCTCGACCCCGTTCGCCCGGCGCGGCCAGATCATCTTCGGGCTGACCACTGCCGGCATCTACGGCCTGCTGGTCTACAACGGCGTGGTGTTCGGGCTGTTCTTCGCCCTGGTGCTGACCTGCCTGCTGCGCGGCGGGGTGCTGGTGAGCGCACCGGTGCTGCACCGGCTGCGAGCCGCGCACCCGGCGTGGCCCGGGACGGGTACCGCCGTCCGGGCGGCCGGCGTCAAGCCATGACCGAGGCGGTCGCGGTGGTGGGCCTGGCCTGCCGCTATCCCGACGCACCGTCGCCGGACGCGCTGTGGCACACGGTGCTGACCGGCCGCCGGGCATTCCGGGCGCTGCCCGGCGAGCGGTTGTCCGGTGCGTACCTGGGCAACGGTGCCGACCAGACCTACCTGCGCCGAGCGGCGGTGCTGGAGGACTGGAGCTTCGACCGCCGCCGGTTCCAGGTGCCGCCGCACGTCTTCACCGCCTGCGACCCCGCGCACTGGCTGGCGTTGGAGACGGCCGGCGCGGCACTGGAGGACGCCGGGCTGGGCAACGGCGCCGGCCTGGACCGCGGCCGGGTCGGCGTGCTCGTCGGCAACAGCCTGACCGGGGAGTTCAGCCGGGCCGCCCAGTTGCGACACCGGTTGCCGTACCTGACCCGGCTGGCCGCCGACGCGCTGCGCTCGGCCGGTGCCGATCCCGACGTGGCGGGCCGCGCACTGGCCGGGATCACCGCGCAGGTGCTGGACACCTTCCCGGAACCGAACGACGAGACGCTGGCCGGCGCGCTGTCCAACACCATCGCCGGGCGGATCTGCAACTACTTCGACTTCGGCGGCGGCGGCTACACCGTGGACGGGGCCTGCGCGTCCAGCCTGCTGGCCATCACCAGCGGCTGCCGGCTGATCGCCACCGGCGAGGCGGACGTGGTGCTGGCCGGCGGGGTGGATCTCAGCCTCGATCCGCTCGAGCTGGTCGGCTTCGCCCGGCTCGGCGCGCTGGCCGGCAGCGACATGCGGGTCTACGACGCCGCACCGACCGGGTTCCTGCCCGGCGAGGGGTGCGGCATGGTGGTGCTGATGCGGGCCGCCGACGCGCGCGCCCGCGGCCTGCGGCAGTACGCCGAGGTGGCCGGCTGGGGCATCTCCTCCGACGGGGCCGGCGGCATCACCCGGCCGGAGGTGTCCGGGCAGGCCCGGGCGATCAGCACGGCGTACGCGATGGCCGGCCTGGAGCCGGCCCAGGTGGCGCTCATCGAAGGGCACGGCACCGGCACCGCGGTCGGCGACGCGGTGGAGCTGGCCGCGCTGAACCAGGTACGGGGCCGCGCGCCCGCGGCACTCGGCTCGATCAAGGCCAACATCGGCCACACCAAGGCCGCCGCCGGCGCCGCGTCCTTTCTCAAGGCGGTGCTCGCGGTGCACCGCCGGGTGCTGCCGCCGGCCACCGGCGTCGCCACCCCGCACCCCCTGCTGGACCCCGAGGTCAGTGGGCTGGCGCCGCTGGCCGAACCCGCGGCATGGCCGGCCGGCCGGGCACACGCCGGCATCTCCTCGGCCGGCTTCGGTGGCATCAACGCGCACGTGCTGATCTCCGGCGAGCCGGTGCGGGCGGCCAATGCCTCGCCGCGGTTCGACGTCCGGACCCGGCTCGACGTCCGGGCCCGGTTCGACGTCCGGGCCCGGGTGGCGCGGTCGGACTGGGAGTTGCTGCCGCTGCGGGCCGCCAGCCCGGACGAGCTCGGCCGCCGGTTGACGCTGGTGCACGAGCGCGCCGAGCGCTGGTCGCACGCCGAGTTCACCGACGTGGCCGCGACCTGCGCGCAGGACTACTCCGGCATGACCGGGGTGCGTGCCGTGCTGCTGGCCCGCAACCCGGACGAGGCGGCCGCCGCGGCGGCGAAAGCCCTGACCCGGCTGGGTGATCTGCGTCCGGGTTCGGTGGCACCGCTGGTCGACGACGCCGCGGGGTTCGTGCTGGCCGCCGGACGGGTGCCGCGGATCGGCCTGCTGTTCCCGGGCCAGGCCGCTCCGGTACGTACCGGGTTGTCGTCCTGGGCGGCTGGGCTCGCGGTGCCGGACCTCTCGGTGCCGGTGGCCGATGGCGCGTCGGACACCGCGCAGGCCCAACCGGCGGTGCTGCGGCAGTCGCTGGCGGCGCTGGCCTGGTTGCGGCGGCTCGGGGTGCCGGCCGAGGCGGCCGTCGGGCACAGCCTCGGTGAGATCGCCGCGCTCTGCTGGGCGGGCGCGATCGAGCCGGCCGCAGCGCTGGCGCTGGCCGAGCAGCGTGGCCGGCTGATGGCGTTGCACGGTGCGGACGGCACCGGCCTGACCGGCGTGCGCGCCGACGGTGCCGCGGTGGCCGAGCTGCTGGTCGGCATCGAGGCGAGCATCGCCTGCTACAACGGGCCGTTGCAAACGGTGGTCGGCGGGCCGCTGGGCGCCCTGGCCGAGCTGCAGGCCCGCGCCCGGGACCGGGGCATCGCGTGCACGCCGCTGCCGGTCTCGCACGCCTTTCACTCTGCGGCGATGCAGCCGGTGGTGGCACCGCTGGCGGGGTACCTGCAGGCGGTGCGGTGGTCTGCACCGGACGGCACGGTCATCTCGACCGTCACCGGCGCTCCGCTGGCCGGCTCGGACGACCTCGGCCAGCTGCTGACCCGGCAGTTGCTGGAACCGGTTGCCTTTGCCACCGCCGTGCAGCAACTGGCCGAGCGGTGTGACCTGCTGGTGGAGGCCGGGCCGGGCAGCACGCTGCGCGGGCTGGCCGCCGAATGCGTCGAGCTGCCGGTGGTCAGCTGCGACGCCGGCGGGTCGGAACTCACCGCCGCGGTCACCGCTGCCACCCTGGCCGCCGCCGGTTGTGCCGACCTGCGGGACTGGCGCGGTCGCCGGTGGTTCCGGCCACGCAGCCTGGACCGGCAGAGCCGGTTCCTGGTCAACCCATGCGAAGCCGGGGATGAGCCGGACCGGATTACCCCGGCCGCGGTTGGTTATTCGGTTCCGGTCGCGGCTGGACCGGCGGTCGTTGCCGACCCGACGGTCGGTTCCGTCGGTTCGGATGCCGGGGTCGCGGATACCCCTGCGGCCGGTCGTGCGGCGTCCGGGCTTGCGGCCCCCGGCGCGGTGGCTGGTGGCCGACCGGCTGCCGGTACCGACATCCTGACCGAGCTGCGGATGCTGTTCGCCGAGCGGGCCGACGTCGAGCCCGACACCCTGGACAGCAACTCCTCGCCGTTGCGCGACCTGCACATGAGCTCGCTGGAGGTGCGCCGCTGCGTCGCCACGGTGTGCACCCGCCGGCAGCTCGCTACCCCGGACGCTGCGCTGTCGCTGTCGGACGCCTCGCTCGGCCGGATCGCCGAGGTGGTGCAGGGGCTGCCCGACCAGGCGACATCGGACACCGCGGCGACCCCGGCCGCGGTGGCAGGGGTACGCCGCTGGCTCGCACTGTTCGGCCACTCCTGGCAGAGCTGGCAACCCGGTGGCCGGAACACGGCAGACCGGGCGGTCCGGGTGCTCGACCTGGCCTGCTCGGAAGGACTGACCGGGCTGGCGGAGCTGGCCACCCAACTGCCCGCCGCACTCGCCCAACCGGGAACACCGTTGTTGTTGCGGCACACCGGACATCCCGGGGCGGCGGCCCTCGGTCGCGGCCTGGCACTGGAACTGCCCGGCACCCCGGTGACGGTGCTCGACGAATCCGCCGGTCGCTGGCCGGGTACCCCGGCCGAGCTGTGCGCGGCGGGCAGCTTCGTGGAGTTGCGGGTCACCGCGTCCGGAGGGCTGGAACGGCGGATCACCCGGCGCCGCGACAGCGGCGCGAGCCAGGAGATCCGGTTCGCCGACAACGAGATCCTGCTGGTCACCGGCGGTGCTGCCGGGCTGACCGCACGGTGCGCCGCCGAGCTGGCGGCCCGCAGCGGCGGACGGTTGGTGGTGCTGGGACGCACGCCGGCCGCCGATGCCGGGGTCGCCGAGTCGCTCGCGGCACTGCGCGCCACCGGTGCCCGCGCCGACTACCGGCAGTGCGACATCACCGACGACCGGTCGGTGCAGGCGGTGCTCTCCTCGGTGCGGGCCGAGGGGACGATCGCCGCCCTGCTGCACGGCGCGGCGGTGAACGTGCCCCGGTTGCTGCCGGCCGTCACCGCCGACTCGCTCGCGGCTGCCTGGGCACCGAAGGTGGCCGGCGCCCGGCTGTTGCTGGCCGCGACCGGGGACACCCTGCGGCTGGTGGTGGGTTTCGGCTCGATCATCGGCTGCTTCGGGCTGGCCGGCGAGACCGACTACGCGGTGGCCAACGACGGCATGCGGGTGCTGCTGGAGGACTGGGCGGCCGGCCACCCCGGCGTGCGGGTGCGGGTGGCCGAGTGGTCGGTGTGGGCCGAGGTCGGCATGGGCGCCCGGATGCAGGTGCTGGACGACCTGCGCCGGACCGGCATCGACCCGATCCGGCCGGCGGAGGGGATCGCGGCCTTCCTGGCTCTGGTGGACGAGGCCGACGCACCGGTCAGCACGCTGGTCACCGGTCGCTTTCCGGTTACCGGAACGGCCACGGTGGCAGGACCCGACGTGGCCGAGCGGACCGGCCGGTTCGTCGAGGAGGTCCGGGTCGACATCCCCGGAGTGGAGCTGGTCGCCGACAGCCGGTTGTCCTACGGCGACGACCCCTATCTGGCCGACCACGAGATCGACGGCACCGGCGTGCTGCCGGCGGTGCTGAGCCTGGAGGCATTCGCTCAGCTGGCCGGCGGCCTGGGCCTGCCGGCCGGCCCGGTGGCCTTCGACGACCTGCGGCTGACCGCCCCGATCGACGTGCCGAGCACCGGTTCGGCGGTGCTGCGGACCGCTGCGTTGCGGGCTCCCGGCGGCCCCGGCCAGGGCGGCCCGCGGGTCGAGGTCAGCGCCCGGTGCGACGCCGACGGGTTCGCTTCGGATCGGATCGCCGCGGCCGTGTGCCCGGCCGGTCCGCTGGGAAGCGTGGCGCCGGCGCGGGTGCCGGAAGGCTTGGACCCGGACCGACCGCATCCGCTGTACGACTCGGTGCTGTTCCACCGTGGCGGACTGCGCCGGGTCGCGAGGTACGACCTGCTCAGCGCCTACCGGGTACGCGCCTGGCTGCGCGCCGACCGGACCGCGCGGTGGTTCTCCTCCTTCCACAGCGGGCGGGTCCGCTTGTGGGATCCGGGCCTGCTGGACGCGTCGCTGCAGGTGCTGCTGCCCACGGTGCCGAGCCGGCTCGCGCTGCCGGTGGCCTGCGAGCGGTTGGTGGTGGCCGAACCGCCCGACGGCTGGCTACTCGTGACGGCCGAGGAGCTGTCGCACCGGGACGAGGAGTACCTCTTCGACGTGACGGTGTGCACCGGGGCCGGCGCGGTGGTGTGCCGGTGGTCCGGCCTGCGGTTGCGTGCGGTCGCCGACCGGAGTTTCCCGGCGGGCCTGCCGCTGGAGCTGGTCGGCCCGTGGCTGTCCCGCCGGGCCGAGGACGCCGGGCTGGGGCGGTTCGACATCGCCAGCTGTCCCGGCCGGCGTGCCGATTCCAGCGCGCAGCCCATGCTGGCGGCCCTCGCAGGCGGCCCGGTCGGGCATGACCGGGACGGCCGCCCGATCAGCCCGGCCGGCCAGCTGAGCGCGTCCTACGCCGGCGATGCCGTGCTGGCCGGTTTCGGTGCGCGGCCGTTCGGCCTGGATTGGCAGCGCCCGCAGGACACTCCGGAGGCCGAGTGGGCCGGCTGCCTGGCCGCGACCGATCGGGTGTTGCTCGACTCGGCGGCAGCCGGCTGGGCAGAGCCGGAGTCGGTGTTGGCCACCCGGCTGTGGTGCGCGCGGGAGGCGGTGCGCAAGGCCACCGGCGGCGAGGGCCCGCTCCGGATCGTGGATCGGGTTTCGCCCGGGCCGGACGTGCTGTTCGCGTCCGGGGCGGCTCGGGTGCTGACCACCCGGGTGCAGGTTGCCGGCCTCGGCGACGTGGTGTGCGGCCTGGCCGTTACAAGCAGCTCGCCATGACCGCGTTCCGTTACCGGCACCGGGTGACCTTCGCCGAGACGAATGTGGTGGGCAACGTGTACTTCACCCACTACCTCGACTGGCAGGGGCAGTGCCGGGAGAGCTTTCTGTTCGAGCACGCTCCCGGGGTGTTCGCCGACATCCTCTCCGGTGCGCTGGCACTGGTCACCGTCGGTTGCGCGATGGACTACTTCGAGGAGTGCTACGCCGGTGACGAGATCGCCGTCGAGATGAGCCCCGGTGGGGTTGCCTCCAGCCGGGCCCGGATGTGTTTCCAGTACCACAGCCGGGGCGTGGTGCTGGCCCGCGGTGAACAGACCGTCGCCTGCATGACCCGCGGTGCGGACGGCCTGATCCCGGTTCCCGTTCCCGGCGAGCTGGTCGCGGCGATGCAGCGCTTCGGCTGACCTGCCCGCTGGCCGAAGTAGCTCGCTGCCGTCGCCGCCCGCCGAGCCTGGTGGCCGGGCTGTTCCGGTACTGCCGTGGCGGGCGGCCGGCGAAGCGGTTAGATGGATTGCATGGGTGCTGTCGACTGGTTCCTGAGCCCGGCCGAGCGGGGGAATCCGGCAACCGTGCTGGACAGTCGCCATCCCGGCGGCGGTTCCTGGACGGCCGGCAACGACGTCCGGCCGCTGGTCCACGGGGCGTCCTACTTTCCGGAGCTCGCCCGCTGCGTGCGGTTGATGCGGGCCGGTGACCTGCTGCTGTTCACCGACTGGCGAGGTGACCCCGACGAGCTGCTCGACGGTCCGGGCAGCGAGGTGCGCACCGTGTTGGCAGATGCTGCCCGGCGTGGCGTGCTGGTGAAGGGTCTGGTCTGGCGCTCGCATCTGGACCGGTTCGCCTTCAGCGAGCAGGAGAACCGGCATCTCGGCGAGGAGATCGAGGCTGCCGGCGGCGAGTGCCTGCTCGACCAGCGGGTCCGGCCGGGCGGCTCGCATCACCAGAAGTTCGTGATCCTGCGCCATCCGGACCGGCCGGAACTCGATGTCGCGTTCGTGGGCGGCATCGACCTGTGCCACAGCCGCCACGACGGGTCGGAGCATCTCGGTGACCAGCAGCGGCAGCCGATGGCCAAGGTTTACGGAGCCCGGCCGCCGTGGCACGACGTCCAGCTGGCGGTCCAGGGGCCGGCGGTGGCCGATGTCGAGACGGTGTTCCGCGAGCGCTGGGAGGATCCGGCGCCGCTGTCGCGCAACCCGGTCGACGTGCTCAGCGACCTGGTGCGTCGCGACGACCGCCGGCCGGGACCGCTGCCGCCCCGGTTGCCGGATCCGGCCCCGGCCGGGAGCGCGAACGTGCAGCTGCTGCGCACCTACCCCAAGCGCCGGCATGGTTACCCGTTCGCGCCGGACGGCGAGCGCAGCGTGGCCCGGGCGTACGGCAAGGTGATGGCACGGGCGCACAGCCTGATCTACCTGGAGGACCAGTACTTCTGGTCCACCGGGGTCATCAGCTGCTTCGCGCGGGCGTTGCGGGCCGACCCCAACCTGCACCTGATCGCCGTCATTCCCCATTACCCCGACCAGGACGGCCGATTCTCGCTCGCTCCCAACTTGGTGGGCAGGCAGCAGGCGATAGCCGAGACCCGGGCCGCAACCGGTTCCCGCGCCGCCTTCTATGGAATCGAGAACATCGCCGGCACCCCGATCTACGTGCATGCCAAGGTCTGCATCGTCGACGACGTCTGGGCATCGGTCGGATCCGACAACGTCAACCGCCGGTCCTGGACCCATGACTCCGAGCTGTCCTGCGCGGTCATCGACGACCGGGCCGATCCGCGCGAGCCGCGGTTGCTCGACCGGTTCGGCGACGGTGCCCGCGCGTTCGCCCGGGAACTCCGGTTGGAACTGGCGCGAGAGCACCTCGGCCGAGCTGCCGGCAACGATGCGGATCTGCTCGACCCGGTAACGGCCTTCTCCGCTTTCGCTGACAGCGCCGCGGCGTTGCAACGCTGGCACGACGGCAGCCGTAGCGGCCCGCGCCCGCCCGGGCAGCTGCGGCCCTACACCGTGCCGGCGTTGTCGCGGCGGACGCTGGCCTGGGCCGCCCCGCTGTACCGCACCGTCTACGACCCGGACGAGCGGCCGTTCCGGCTGCGCCGGACCGAAAGTTTCTGACCCTCCATCCGATGCCGGGACCACCGCAGGTTGCCGCCCGGCGCGGGAACGCGCGGTCAGTACCCGAGTGCCGACCAGGGCAACGGTGACGGTGCCACGCAGGACCACCGCCACCGTTCCGCTGCGGCCGGCCGGGTCGAGCCGGCTGGCACAGGACACCAGCACGGCGGCGTTGGCGGCGGCGATCCGGGCCGCGGCGGCGCAGGGCTCATCCGTCCGGCCGATCTGCTGCGCCGCTGCCAGCGCGGCCAGATCCGCGGCACGCTCCAGCCGGTGCCGGGCCAGCACTGCAGCTGCGCGGGTCACGGGAAGGCCGGCAACGGCGAGCACCACCGCCCCGAAGCCGAGCACCCAGATGGTCGCGGCACCCCGATCCGACCGCCGTCTCATCCGGTGGCCCCTGGCTCGGTGGCCGCCACCGCGGTCTCGGCGACGGTGACCGCGGGCAGCCAGCTCACCGGATGCAGCCGCATCCGCACGGTGACCCTGGTGTCCGAGGCGACCGAGGCCGTGCTCAACTCCACCGGAGCACCTGCCGCCGACCGGGCGCGGCCGGCGGCGGCCACCGGATCACCACGGGCCACCGCACGTGCTGCCTCCCCGGCCGCGTCCGCACACCGCAGCCGGGCCTGCCCGACCCCGACCGCGGCCACTCCCACCAGGGTGAGCAGGACCAGTACCGGCAAGGTCAGCGCCGTTTCGGCGGTGACCATGCCGGCGTCCGACCCTGGCCGGCAAGCTGTCACAGCGCGACGTTCAGCGCCGAGGTGACGACGTGCGACAGTGCCGTCTGCACCGCCGAGCTGTGCACCACCTTGAACAGCACCGCCGCGAACGCGACCGCAGCAACCGTGCCGACCGCGTACTCGGCGGTCGCCATGCCGGCCTCGCCGCCCAACGCCCGGACCCGTCCCCGTGCCCGTGCCCGCCGGTAGGCCTTTCCCATGATCTGCATGCCTGTTGCTCCTTCTGCTCGGTCCTCGACGTGAGGTGCAGTACGAGCCTCGCAACCCGACCGGGACGGATCGGCGGGTCAGCAGGAATTGTGGACAGGCATACCGGTTGTGGAGAACACCGTTGCGTACAGGGGAATCAGCGTGACCGGAGCCATTCGGCGAAGCTTTCGCCGCCCCGGGTGTAGTTGCCAACCGGCAGCAGGCCACCCGCCGAAGCACCAGGCATCGGGATCCCGAGCACCAGTCGCCGGCGCCCATCGACCCGAACCACCTGGCGCACCAGGTCGACCAGCTCATGCACCTCCGGTCCGGCGATCTCGGCTGCGTTGCCGGCGGCCGGCCCGAGGGCGAGTTCGACCAGCCGGGCGGCGACCTCCCGGGCCGCCACCGGTTGCACCCGCAGCCGTGGTACCGGCACCAGCGGACCGGGGGTGCGGGCGAGCAACTGCTCGGCGAACTCGTGGAACTGGGTGGCCCGCAGCACCGTCCATGGCACCGGACCGGCGGCGATCAGTTCCTCCTGGCGGAGCTTGCCGGCGTAGTAGCCCCAGCCGACCCGGTCGATTCCGACGATGGACAGCGCGAGGTGGTGCCGCACGCCGTTCCGGGCGCCGGCTGCCAGCAGCCGGCCGGTGGCCGCGGCGAAGTACCCGACCGAACGCTTCTTCGACAGCGTGGTCACGTTGCTGACGTCGATGACCACGTCGACGCCGGACAGCGCCGCGTCCAGCCCGGCACCGGTCGTCAGGTCCATGCCCTGCGAGCGTGCCAGCACCACCGGCTGGTGCCCGGCCTGCCCGAGCAGCGACACCACCTGCCGTCCGACCAGGCCGGTGCCGCCGGCCACCGCGATTCGCATGCCCGCCATCTAACGCCGCGCGCCTCACCGTGGTCAGCCCGGTATGCCGGCGAACACCTCTCCGGTGACACCCAGCACCACCGGCAGCACGCCGAGGCAGACGAAGGCGGGCAGGAAGCACAGGCCCAGCGGCAGCAACGACCAGACACCGACCCGTTCCGCCCTGGCCAACCTTTCGGCCTGGTGGCCGGCCCGTAACTCGGCGGCCACCATTGCCAGTGCCTGCGCCAGCCGGGCACCACTACCGGCACACCGGCTGCCGCAGTCGGCGACCGTGCCGAAGCCGGGCATCGGACGCAGCACCTGCCACGCCTGCGCCGGCTCACTGCCCAGTTGCAGCAACCGGCCTACCCGTCCCAGCGGCTCGACGGCCCGCCGCAGGTCCGCGGTGCCGTAGCCGGCCACCGCTGCCGCCACCCGGTCGATGGCCAGCTGCGGAGGCGAGCCGGCCGCCAAGGCGCCGGCCAGCAGGTCCACCACGAAGGCCACCGACCTCGGATCGGCCGTCCGGCGCGCTGTGCGTGCCTGCCACCGGCTGGCCGCCAGCCAGGCGACCGCGCCCAGTGGCACCGCCAGCACCAGGCCGGTCCGGCCGAGCAACATCGCCAGAACCGCCGTCGCCGCGGCCGCCACCGCCGCAAGCGCCGGCCGGCGGCTGCCAGCTCCGCCGGCCGCCGAGGCGCCACGATGCCGGCCCGGGGCCCTGCCGGGCCGCGCCGGCAGCAGCAACAGGGCGACGGCCAGCCAGGCCACGGCGGCCGTCACGGCTGCGCCATCGCCCGGTGGCTCAGCGCCAGCGTCCACGCCAGTCCGGCGAGCTCGAGAACGATCCCCGCTGCCAGCGCGAGCCGGCCGGCGCCGGTATGCAGCAGCACCCGCTGCGGCGCAGTACCCATCGCGCTGCCCATGATCATGCCGAGCACCGGGAGGCCGGCCAGCAGGAGTGCCGAACTGCGCGGGCCGGCCAAGGCGGTGCGAACCGCACGCGAGGTCCGTTGGTCGGCGGCCAGTTCGACCTGCACGCCGGCCAACGCCTGACCGAGCGGGACTCCGTTGCGCCCGGCCAGGTCGCAGGCGACGGCCAGTGCTGCCAGCCGCGGCTCGGCCGCCAACCCCGGCGCGACCTCCTCACCATCCCGGGCCAGTCCCGCAACCTGGGCCAGCGTGGACCGGAACCGTCCCGGCAACTCGGCAGCGGCGGCGAACGCCGCGGCGATGGTGGCCCCGGCGGCGTACTCGTCGCGGAGCACGGTGACGACGGCAGCCAGTTCCGCCCGGCACTGCTCGCCCCGCCGGGCGCCCGACCACAGCCCGGTGCCCCGCCAGCACCGCCGGCCGGCCGCGGGCGGCCCGGCCCGGGTGCCTCGGGCAGCAGCCAGCCATGCCAGTCGCTGTGCGGCCACCGCCGGACCCGGGATCAGCAGCAGCGCGACGCCGAGCAGCGCGCTGGTCATGCACTGGCTCCGATCAACATGACCGGCACCGGGACGTCGGCCGCCTCCAGCAGGTCACGCAGTTGCCCGGCCGCCGGTCCCAGGCCCGCTGCCCTGGTCCACGCCAGCCCCGGTTCGGCCAGCACCGGACCGGCCGGCCACAGTGCGACCTGCTCCACCCGGCGCCGGCCGTCCCGATCCCGGCGAACGTGCACCAGCACGTCCAGCGCACTCGCGGCCTGGGCCGCCAGCGACTGCGCGGGCATGCCACCCAGGGCTGCCAGCGCGACCAGCCGGGCCGCCACGTCGCCGACCGAGTTCGCATGCACGGTGGCGGCACCTCCGGCGTGACCGGTGTTCAGCGCGGCCAGCAGCTCGACGATCTCCGCGCCCCGGAACTCACCCACCACCAGCCGGTCCGCGCGCATCCGCAGGGCCTGCCGCACCAGCTCGCGCAGCTCGACGGCCCCGGCTCCCTCGACGTTCGCGGTCCGGGCCAGCAGCGCCACCACGTGCGGATGCCGCACCAGAAGCTCAGCGGTGTCCTCGATGGTGACGATCCGCTCGGCGGGGCTGACGGTGGCCAGCAACGCCGCCAGCAGGGTGGTCTTGCCGCTCCCGGTACCTCCGCTGATCAGCAGGGTCAACCGGGCCTGCACCAGCGCGGCCAGCAGGTCGGCCAGCTCACCGCTCATCGCGCCGAGGCCGACGAGTTCGCCCAGCGCCAGGCTGCGCCGGGCCAGCACCCGCAGCGACAGTGTCGGGTGTGCCACCAGCGGCGGCAGGATGGCGTGCAGCCGGGTGCCGTCCGGCAGCACCGCATCGACGAACGGAGCGGCATCGTCCAGACGCCGGCCCGCCTGGGCAGCCAGCCGGGTGGCCAGCCTGCGCACCGCCGCGTCGGACTCGAACCGGACAGCAGCGCGTTCCAGGCCGGTGCCGCGGTCCAGCCAGACCTGGTCCGGGGCGTTGACCAGCACGTCGGTGACTCCCGGGGTGGCCAGCAGATCCTCCAGCGGCCCGGCACCGGTCAGCTCGGCGGCGAGCTGGCCGGATAGTTCCGAACGGCCGGCGGAGTCCAGCAGCAGGGCCGACTCCTGACCGGCCACCACGCCGAGGTCGAGCGGGGCGGAGCCGGCGGCCAGCCGATGCCGGACCCGTTCCAGCAGGTCGCCGCTCATGCCGCCTGCTCCGGACGGGCAGCCTCCTGTGCCGTCCGGGCGTGCCGCAGCACCGCCTCGGCGACCTGGTTGGTGCGCCGCCGCACCCGGCGCGGATCGAGGCCGCCCGGACGCCGCCCGGCCGGGTCGTAGCCCAACTCACCCAGCACCGGCAGGCCCAGCAGGGCAGCGATCCGGTCGGGCGGCAGGGCTGCTGTCGAGCCCCGCACCACCAGCCCGGACCGACTTGGGTCCAGCGCGCCGGCGACGGCCGTTCCGGCGGTCACGGCACGCACCTCGGCGGGCGTCACCAGCACGGTCGAATCACAGCTGTCCAGCGCAGCCGTCCGGACCGGCGAGGGCCACCGGGCCAGATCCAGTAGCACCGGAGCGGCCCGTGCGGCGGCAGCGGTGATCCGCACCAGCGCCTCCGGGCCCAGGGCGTCCGGGTCGTCGACGGCGAGCACCGACACCTGGTGCCAGCGCGGCAGGCAGTCGCGCAGCACCGCCGGGTCCAGGCTGCCGCCCCGCAACCGGACCTGCCCCCACCGCGACCCGGTCGCCCGTTCGCAGCCGAGCAGCACGTCGAGGCCGCCGCCCACCGGATCGCAGTCGATCAGGAAGGCCGCCCCTGTCTCGGTCGCCGCCCGGGCGGCCAGGATCGCGGCGAGCACGCTCGCACCGGCGCCGCCGCAGCCACCGAGCACGCCGATCCGCGGATGTGCTGTCATGCCACCACCTTGGCCGGCTGCCCGGTCGAATGGTCGGGTGCGTGACGATCTGTGGACAACGCCTCCGGTCATCCACAGCTGGGCCTGGCGGCACCCCGCTCGCAGCCGCGCTGGCTATCCTCGCGGACATGGCTAGCTCAGCGGCGTTCTTCGATCTGGACAAGACGATCATCGCCAAGTCCAGCACGCTGGCGTTCGGGCGCTCGTTCTACCAGGGCGGCCTGATCAACCGGCGCGCGGTGCTGCGCAGCGCCTTCGCCCAGTTCGTGTTCGCGGCATCCGGCGCCGACGAGGACCAGATGGACCGGATGCGCAAGTACCTGACCGCCATGTGCACCGGCTGGGACGTCCAGCAGATCCGCGACATCGTTCACGAGACGCTGCACGAGATCATCGACCCGCTGGTCTACAACGAGGCCGTCGAATTGATCGTCGAGCACAAGGCCGCCGGCCGGGACGTGGTGATCATCTCCTCCTCCGGCGACGAGGTGGTCCGCCCGATCGGTGAGATGGTGGGCGCCGACCACGTGATCGCCACCCGGATGGTGGTGCAGGAGGGCCGCTACACCGGCGAGATCGAGTACTACGCCTACGGCCGGCACAAGGCGGACGGGCTGCGCGAACTGGCTGCCGAACGCGGCTACGACCTGGCCGACAGCTATGCCTACTCCGACTCGATCACCGACGTGCCGATGCTGGAGGCCGTCGGCCACCCGTACGTGGTCAATGCCGACAAGGCGCTGCGCAAGGTGGCCGCCGAACGGCAGTGGCCGGCACTGACCTTCACCAACGCGGTGCCGCTGCGGGAGCGGCTGGCCGGCCTCAAGGCTCCGCAGCCGGCCACCAGCGCGGTCGTGGTCGCCGGGGCGGCCGGGGTCGCCGCGCTGCTGTGGTACGGCCATTCCCGCAGGTCGAACCGCGCCTGAGACCGAACCGGCCAGGCGAGCAGGACTATCCTCCGTCTCGCGGCAAACTCTTGCACTGTAAGGGTATTCGGGAGTACGAATGCACTACGGAGTCTACGAGTGGCTATGGCGGTCCGCCCCCACCAGTCGCGGGTTCCGCCAGTGGGCAACTGGGTACCCACGCGGCGACAGAGCCACGCCAACGGCTGTCGACGCGGACCGTCACCGGCCCGCGCCTGACCTTGTCCAGGTGCACGCTTGGTAACCCGGCTTGACCGCAGAGGGCGTCGCGCGTCAGCGCGGCGCCCTCACCTTGTCCGAGTTGTCCGAGGCGATGGTGGCCGAGCGCGCACAGCCCCGCTAGCCGAGCGACGCTGTCCGATGTCGGAAAAGGCCGCCGGCTCAGGACGGCCAGGTGAAGTCCGGCAGCGGTTCGGGCAGTAGGGGCACCGGCCACCACCCATCCGGCCGGAAGTCGCACCAGCTGCCGTCGAACGGGAACCGGCCCGCCACCACATCGGCCACGCAGCGCCGGGCCTCGTCCCTGATCTCCGCGCTGCGGCGGGCGTCCCAGTAGCCGGGCAGCCCGGTCACCGCGTCCAGCTCGGCGTCGTCCTTCCACTGCCAGCTGCGGTCCGGCGCCACCACCACGTCCAGCTCGTGATCGATCAGGTCCACGCCGTAGGAGTCGCCGTGCCGCCAGAACGGCGAGCGGTCCTCCAGGTTGACGTACCAGCCGTCGAAGTCGGCTCCGGCGAAGAACCACCAGACCGAGTGCGCCCGTCCGGCCGGCATCCAGATCAGCGCCGACCGGTGCCGCCAGCTGCCGGCCCGCAGCTCGGCGCCGACGAACTCCTCGACCGGAGCGGCCCGCACCAAAGCCCCGTCCGCACGCTGCCGGAAGGCGAACCCCGCACCCACCGGAAGCCAGCAGAACAGCCCCTGCGGGTCGGCGGCCACCACCCGGCAGGCCTGCAGCCACGAGGTGGCCTCGCCGCGCCGGTAGCGGCGCAGCAACGGCCGGCCCGGCTCGACAGCGCCCAGCTCGACCGGTTGCGGCTCGACAGCGCCTGGCTCGGCCGGGCCCGGCTCCGCACCGCCGGCCTCAGCCACGCTGGATCGCCTCGCAGATGGCCAGCGACTCCCGGGCACCGAGTTCCAGCGCCGCGGTGCAGTGCCGGATCCAGCCCACCACCCCGTCCGGGCCGCCGTCGCGGTAACCGGCCAGCGCGGCCGCCTCCTGATCGCGCAGTTCGAGGTGCCCGACCTCCAGCGCGACCAGCGACTTCGGGTCCAGGCCGCGTTCGATCAGGGTCAGCCGGGCCGCCGCCCGGGCCACCACCCCGGAAGCCGGCGCGAACGCGTCCAGGCCGAGCAACTCACCCTGCACGATCGCGGCGATCACCACTGCCGGCGCCCGGGTGAGCGCCAGTACCTCGGCCAGGGTGTCGAGCCGGTGCGCCACCTCCCGGTCCGGACGCGGCCGGCCGAGCTGCTCGGTGGGCACCAGGTCGGTGGCGGCGAGCGCGTGCAGCCGGGCCAGCGCCTGCCGCTGGGCGGCCGTCCAGGCGCCGGCCAGCGCGGCGAGCTCGGTGGACACCCGCAGCGCCCCCTGCACGACCGGATCGGTCGCGGTGCCGGCCCGTACCTCGGCCAGGTCGGCCGGTGAGCCGGCCAGCGCCGCCGAGGCCCACGCCCCGCGCAGCAGCGACTCGGCCGAGACGTCCGCCGAGCGCCGGCGCAGCACCCGGTGCCCGAGCACCTTGTCGACGGCCTGCCGGCTGGCGCTCACCGCCTCGGCGACGCCGGGCAACTCGAGCAGCGGGTCCAGCGGGTCAGTAGACACGTCAGCACACGCTAGCCAACGCCGCGCACCATCCCGGCGCCGAGGCAGCCGCGCTGCCCCGGCCTTGCGGATCAGCCCGGCCGCGCTAACGTCGGCACCTGAGACACCGGACGGATGAGGAGCGAGATGAGCCAGTCGAGCGAGTCCAGCGATTCGAACAGCGGCCTGTCCAACCTGCTGCACGAGGACCGCCGGTTCCCGCCGTCGGAGGAGTTCGCCGCCACGGCGAACTACACCGCGCAGGCCTACCAGGACGCCGAGGCCGACCGGATCGGCTTCTGGGAGGCCCAGGCGCGCCGACTGGACTGGGACTCCGACTGGACCCAAGCCCTGGACTGGGGAGGAGCCCCGTTCGCGAAGTGGTTCGTCGGCGGCACGCTCAACGCCGCGGTCAACTGCGTGGACCGGCACGTCGCCGCCGGCCGCAGCGAGAAGGTCGCGCTGCACTTCGAGGGTGAGCCGGGCGACACCCGGACGGTGACCTACGCCGAGTTGCAGAAGCTGGTCAGCCAGGCCGCCAACGCCCTCACCGAACTCGGCGTCGGCAAGGGCGACCGGGTGGCGATCTACCTGCCGATGCTCGTCGAGGCGGTGGTCTCGATGCTGGCCTGCGCCCGGATCGGCGCCATCCACTCGGTGATCTTCGGCGGCTTCTCGGCGCAAGCCATCTATGACCGGGTGCTCGACGCCGACGCCAGCCTGGTGATCACCGCCGACGGCGGCTACCGCCGGGGCAAGGTGCTGCCGCTCAAGTCGGTGGTGGACGAGGCGCTGGCCAAGTTCGACGACTCACCCGTCCGGCACGTGCTGGTGGTCAAGCGCGGCGGCAACGAGATCGAGATGACCGAGGGCCGCGACCTGTGGTGGGACGAAGTGATGGGCCGGCAGTCCTCCGAGCACCAGGCGGAGGCCTTCGACGCGGAGAACCCGCTGTTCATCCTCTACACCTCGGGCACCACCGGTAAGCCGAAGGGCATCCTGCACACCACCGGCGGCTACCTGACCCAGACCGCCTACACCCACCACGCCGCGTTCGACCTGCACGCCGACACCGACGTCTACTGGTGCACCGCCGACATCGGCTGGGTGACCGGGCACTCCTACATCGTCTACGGCCCGCTGGCCAACGGCGTCACCCAGGTGATCTACGAGGGCACGCCGGACACCCCGCACAAGGGCCGGTTCTGGGAGATCGTGCAGAAGTACGGCGTGAGCATCCTCTACACCGCGCCGACCGCGATCCGCACCTTCATGAAGTGGGGCGAGGACATCCCGGCGGACTTCGACCTGTCCTCACTGCGAGTGCTCGGCTCGGTCGGCGAACCGATCAACCCCGAGGCGTGGATGTGGTACCGCCGGGTGATCGGCGGCGACCGGACGCCGGTCGTCGACACCTGGTGGCAGACCGAGACCGGCGGCATCATGATCAGCCCGCTGCCGGGGGTGACCGCCGCCAAGCCCGGTTCGGCGATGCGGGCGCTGCCCGGGGTGTCGGCCGACGTGGTCGACGACCAGGGCAAGCCGGTGCCCGACGGCGGCGGCGGCCTGCTGGTGCTGACCGAGCCGTGGCCGTCCATGCTGCGCGGCATCTGGGGCGACGACGAGCGCTACCGCGACACTTACTGGGCGCGTTTCGCCGAGCAGGGCTTCTACTTCGCCGGGGACGGCGCGAAGAAGGACGACGACGGCGACCTGTGGCTGCTCGGCCGGGTGGACGACGTGATGAACATTTCCGGGCACCGGATCTCCACCACCGAGGTCGAGTCGGCGCTGGTCTCGCACCCGTCCGTCGCCGAGGCCGCGGTGGTCGGCGCCACCGACCCGACCACCGGCCAGGCCATCGTCGCCTTCGTGATCCTGCGCGGCTCGGCCGCCGACGAAGGCGAGAAGATGGTCACCGAGCTGCGCAACCACGTCGCCAAGGAGATCGGCGCGATCGCCAAGCCCCGCCAGATCCTGGTGGTCTCCGAGCTGCCCAAGACCCGGTCCGGCAAGATCATGCGGCGGTTGCTGCGCGACGTCGCGGAGAACCGCTCGATCGGCGACGTCACCACCCTGGCGGACTCGACCGTGATGGACCTGATCTCGAAGGGGCTGGCCGACAAGGGCGGCAAGGCCGCCGAGGACTAGGACCAGGAATCACGACAGTGAAGCACATGACTACGAGTCACGGGGACCATTAGGAAATTTATTGCTGTCCCAGAAGACCCTCTACCTCAGCGAATAAAGCCTTCACCTCTGGTTGTATATCAGCTGGAGTCGCCAAACCCGCAAGTTTACGGCTGGATAGCGATACGCGAAACTTCGAATGCACCTCTGCACATAGCTTGGCCAACGCCGCTTTTCCCGGAACGATGGATACCCGATCCTCCGAGGAAGACCAAGCCAATTCGAAGCTGCGAGAGGCATCGGTCATCACCTTGCCTTCGTCCAAATTTCGCTCTCTGAGTCTGAATCGTTGCGCGACCCACCGCTCTCTTGATTCATCGTGCATGGAGGTGAGCACTCTACTAAGTAAATCTTTTGCTTCTTCGGGCGAAATACCTACCGCGCGGCCGATCAATTGAGGCACTAAGAGGTAGTTTTCCAGCTCTTTCCGTTGCCACACATGACACCGTACCTGGACTTTCCTTAAAGATTCAACTACCTGAGCAACCGTCTTGTCATCGCGATAATCACGGTCAAGCACCACAAAAATTGTCCCCGAGTATTCCAACTGCTTCATCGTCGTTGCAAAGTTCAGAACGCGCTGATAGTCGGAAAAGCCACTTAACGAAAGAGGCGCAATTCCCTGTTCACTCGCTAGGCGAATGTGACCCAAATTACTCGCAAGACGACTCACCAAGCTCCTATCCTTGCCCTCGAGGCAGAGAACTACTGGCTTGGTGAAGGCTCGGGCCATACCGAAGGCGAGACCGCTACCGATGATCCCAGCTGCATCTTCGACGCCCGTACGTGCACCTAGTCGCTTCGCACGTCGATCCGAGCGATCTATAGCGACAGCCGTATCGGAACCCAACTCAGCTAACAACTCCAAGCTATGCGTGGCTACGATTACCTGCTTTTCCAGTACCACAGTGAGCCGCGCTAACCTGCGTTGCAAATCAGGATGCAAATACACATCGGGTTCGTCGAGAACAATGGTGGAACGCTCACGTTCCCGCCACAGGTGGAAAAGGATTTGGAGCCATATCTGCAAGCCATCGCCTGCCCAGATCAACTCCCGTTCGTGTAACGTCCCGACTTCCTGATAGTAGACATCTATGGCTTGCCGTCCGCGACCGGTAGGCTCTACGTCAAATCGCAGGCCAGCAATCTCAGGAGTGAATTCAAACAAGAAGGACTCAAGGTCCGCCCAATCGTCAGCCCTTTCATGCACCCAGAACAACTGGTTCCTGAAGTGGGCACTTGCCAACCTAGTCGTGAAGTTTCCACGGATTCGACGGTCGGTTAGCACCATTTCATTCGATTCGAGCGGGGATAATGTAGGCACAACGCCTATCGAGTAATTAGGTCGCCTATCGCTTACGCGACTTCGACCTGAGAAGGTAAAGAATCCGACTTCTGGAGGCGTCAGGTCGGTCTCGTTAACAACCCATTCTAGCCGAAGTTCGGCTCCGTCATCGAAGGACAACTGCAGCGCCGGAGGCGTAGGGCGAAACTCGTGTAACAAGTTCTCCGTGGTAAACACTGCAGCATCAAGATCTGCCTGCGTTACGGCGTACGCATTTGGCCTTCCCGCTCTACGAGCCGCAGCGTCACCGGCTGGTCGTCTGTTAGCGTGATCGACCAGTGCCGCACATAACCGAATAGCTCCTGCAAGGGTGCTCTTTCCGGCATTATTCGGTCCGATTAAGGTAGTATTACTTGGGTTGAAGTCTATCGAGTACTCCCTGAAGCCTTTCCAGGCAGTTAACTCAAGTCGAGAGATCATCCCGCCTCATACCTTTCTCGCGATACCGTCGCAGGTGAATCCATTAGAGCTCGCAATGATAGGGGGCTGCCGGAGGCAGATTCGACACCCCTGGGTCCGGAAAATGCTTCGGCGAACCGTTCCGACTGGGCATCACGAGCACACCTTGTAGCCAAGCAGCAGGAACAGGAAATGGACCACCGAGCACCCTTTGGACCGCCTACACGCAGCAGGACCGGACGTGTGAGACGCAGCCCCGTCCGGGCGGTGAGTCAGTCAATCGGGCCTCGGCAAACCGGGTCAGGCAATGGCGGTTGCCGGCTGCCGGGCTGCGTCAATGAGGCGGCCGTCTTGGACCTGCAGAATCTGATCGACGGCGGCGGGCGGTAGCTGGCGGTGGGTACTCATCAGCACCGTCCTGCCCGCCGTCCCGTCCAGCAGGTCGTTCAACACGGCACGTTCGGTGTCCGGGTCGAGGTGCGCGGTGGGTTCGTCCAGCACCAGGATCGCCGGGTTGGCAAGGAAAGCACGGGCCAGCAGCAGCCGTTGCCGTTGACCACCGGACAGCGCCGACCCGTCCGGGCCGGCCGCCGTGCTCCACCCAGCGGGCAAGCCCGCCACGAAGTCGGCAAGGCCGGCACGCGCCGCCACCCGGGAGAGATCGGCGTCGGTAGCGTCCGGTCGCACCACCCGCAGGTTGTCGCGCAGGCTGGCGTTGAACACGTGGTCGCCCTGCAGCGACCCGGCGACCAGCGACGGCACCTCACCCGCTGCCACATCCCGCAGTGGCCGCTCACCGGAACAGCTCGTCAACGAAAGCGCACCGGCCCGAACCGGCAGCAGCCGTAGCGCCGCGGTGAGCAGGGTGCTCTTGCCGCAGCCGCTCGGTCCCATCACCGCGACCCGCTCACCGACCCGCAGCTCCAGATCTGCCCCGACCAGCACCGGCGCCGCGTCCACAGCCGGCGCGATCGACATGGCCGAGGCGCGCAACCCGACCGGCCAAGCCGCTACCGCAACCGGGACCGCCGGCTCGGGCATCGGCACCGGGGTGGCCAGCAGCCCGGCGACCCGGGCCAGGCTGGCGCGGAACCGGGACCAGGCGGCGAACGCGGCCGGCAACGGTGCCAAGGTCTCGAAGCCGGCCAGGCCGCAGGCGAGCAGCGCGCCGACCAGCACCGGGTTCAACTGGCCGCCCCGCGTCAGCCCGGCGGCCGCAGCCAAGAGCAAGGGCAGCACGACAGCCGCCACCAGCCCACCCGCGCCGACGGCCAGCGACTGTGCAAGGGCCGGCCGGCGGGACGCCCGGAGCACCGCCGCGTCGGACTCGGCCACCGCGTCCACCGCGGCACCGGCGGCGCCGTACACGGTCAGCTCGGCCAGCCCGTCCAGCAGCGCGGTGCTGCGCTGGTCCCGCTCCCCCACCTCGCGCGCCAGCACCGCCGCCGACCCAGCCGCGCGATGGCCCAGCCACGGCACCGCGACCAGGCCAGCCAGCAACCCGGCGGCCAGGATCAGGCCAACGACCGGCGCAAGAAGCACGGCGAGCGCGATCGCCCCGGCGGCGGTGATCGCGGCACCGGCCAGCGGCAGCACCGCCCGCACCAGGCCCTCCTGGGCGGCGTCGACATCGCCGACGAACCGGCGCAGCAGGTCGCCGCGACGGAAGCCGGCCAGTCCCGCCGGGGCCAGCGGCTCGAGCGCGGCGAACACCCGGGCCCGGATCTCGGCCAGCAGCCGCAGCGCGGCATCGTGGGCGGCCAGTCGCTCGCCGTAGCGCAGCAGCGCGCGGGCCAGCGCGAAGGTGCGCACGCCCACCACGGCGAGCGCCAGGGCCTGCACGTTCGGGTGCTGCGCGGCCCGGCAGATCAGCCACACCGACGTCGCGGTCAACGCCAGTCCGGACAGCCCGCTCGCCCCGGCCAGCGCCGCCGCCCGGGCCAACCGCCTACCGAGACCACCGGTGCCGGCCAGCAGGTCCCACAACCGGGGCGCCGGTGCCGGACCAGCCGCGACGACGACCGACGCAGCCGCTGGCGACAGCGGCCCCGGCTGCACCAACCGGACTGGCTGTTGGCGGCGGTCGGCCACCACCCGGCCATTCCGCAGCTCCACCCGCCGGTCGGCGATCGCCGCCAGGTCAGCGCTGTGCGTCACCATCAGCACGGTGGCCCAGCCGGCCATCGAGGCGATCACGGCGGCAGCCACCGCCTCGGTAGCAGGATCGAGGTCCTCACTCGGTTCGTCCAGCAGTACCAGGGGAATCTCGCCACGGTCACGCACCGCGCGGGCCCGCAGCAGCGCACGGGCGAGCGCCACCCGGCGCCGCTGGCCGGCCGAGATGTGAGCGCCGTCCTGGCCGAGCACGGTCGCGGGGTGCGGGGCATGGCAGTCGGCGATCGCGGCCGCGACCTGGTCCGACGAGGCGAGCGGGTCGCCGAGCGCGACCTCGGCCGCGACCGTGCGCTGGGTCGGAACCGGAAGCTGCGGCACCCACGCCAGCCCGGCGCGCCAGCCAGCCGCGTCCGCCACTACCCGCTCTCCGAACGAAACCCCACCAGCACAAGGCGAAACCAGCCCGAGCAACACCGCCAGCAGCGTGCTCTTGCCGCCCCCGCTGGCCCCGGTGACCGCCACCAGCTCGCCCGGCGGCACCCGCAGGTCGACTGAGTCCAGGGCTGGCTCAAGCCGTCCCGGGTAGCGCACCGACACGCCCTCGACCCGCAGCTCACCGGCCGTCCCGCCGGCCAGGCGAACTACCGGAGGAACCGCCGAGCCGGGCAGCTCGTCGAGAATGTCCAGGGCGGCGGCGGCCGCGACCCGGCCCTCCTCGTTGGCGTGGTACTGGGCGCCGACCGCGCGCAGCGGCGCGAACAGCTCCGGCGCCAGCAGCAGCACCAGCAGCGCGGTGCGCAGGCTGAGCGAACCGTGGTCGAGCCGCAGTCCGACATCGACCGCGACCACCGCCACCGACAGGGTCGCGATCAGGTCCAGCACCAGGGCGGACAGGAACGCCACCTTCAGCGTCGCCAGGGTGTGCCGGCGGTAGTCGTCGGTGGCCCGCCGCACCGTCTCGACCTGGCGGCGCGCCTGGCCGTAGATCTTCAGCGTGGTCAGGCCCTGCACCAGGTCGAGGAAATGGCCGGCGAGCCGCGCCAGGATCGCGTACTGCGCCTGCATCCGCCGGCGGGTGGTGACGCCCACCATCACCATGAACAGCGGCACCAGTGGCAGGCAGCACACCAGCACGGCCGCGGACTGCCAGTCGGCCAGCCCGATCCGGGCCAGCACCACCACCGGCACCACACCGGACGACACCAGCGCCGGCATCGCCCGGGTCAGGTAGCCGTCCAGCGCGTCCAGGCCCGGGCCGGTGGCGGTGACCAGCCGGCCGGACGGCTGCCGGGACGCCCACAGCGGCCCCAGCCGGGTGACCGCCCGCAGTACCGCGGTGCGCAGCTCGGCCCGGGCCCGCACCGAGGCCCGGGCGGCGGCCCACTCCTGGGTCCCGGCCACCGCCGCGCGAACCACGCCGACACCGGCCAGCAGGATCAGCGGTCGCGCCAGCGAGCCACCGGAGCGCAGCACCAGGGTGGCGACCAGGTCAGCGAGGATCGCCGCGTGCGCCACCGTCAGCAGCGCTCCGGCCAGCTGGAGCACCCCGAGCAACCCGAGCAGCCGCCGGACGACCGGCACCGCCCGCGGCAGCCGGGGATCGACCGGACGGCTCACCGTGCGTCGGGCCCGGGCCCGGCACCCTCCCGGTCCGCCGTGGCCGCGGAAGGACGAAGGCCGAGGGTGGCACGCGCCGACCGGGCGGCCTTGTCCAGCACAGCGTCCGCGCGGGGGCCGTACCCGTGCCCCGCCGCCAGCTCGCCGGTGACCCGGGCCCGGAACACCCAGTAGGCCCAGGCCTGGTAGGCGAGCACGACCGGGGTGAAGATCAGCGCCACCACCGTCATCACCACCAGGGTGTAGTGGCTCGAACTGGCGTTGTGCACGGTCAGCGACCAGCCGGCGTTGTTGCGGGCCGGCAGCACGTTCGGCCACAGCGCGCTGAACAACCAGATCGGAACCAGCGCCGCGGTGACCGCGGTGGCGGTGAACGCGATCAGTTCGCGGCCGGCCCGGGCGGCGAAGATAGCGGTGAGCAAGGCCAGAACGACGACGGCGCCGAGCACGAACGACAGCGCGCCACCGCGTACCTGGCTGGTCCACAGCACGAATCCCGCCCCGAGGACGCCGGCCGCGGGGCCCAGCAGCCGGGTCAGCAAGTAGGCGCGTTCGGCCACCTCGCCGCGGGTCCGCAGCGCCAGGAAGGTGGCGCCGTGGAAGGCGAACAGGCTCAGCGTGGTCAGCCCGCCGAGCAGTGCGTACGGGGTGAGCAGCGCGAAGAACCCGTCGGTCATCTGGTGATCGGCGTTCATCTGCACGCCGCGGACGAAGTTGGCGAACGCCACCCCGAGCAGCAGCGCCGGTAGCAGCGACCCGATCACCACCGCGGCGTCGCACCAGCGCCGGCCCGAGTCGGTGTCGGCATGGCCGCGGTACTCGATGCCGATACCGCGCAGGATCAGTCCGGTGAGCAGCAGCGCGAACGCCAGGTAGAAGCCGGAGAAGACGCTGGAATACCACTCGGGAAAGGCGGCGAAGGTGGCACCACCGGCGGTCAGCAGCCAGACCTCGTTGCCGTCCCAGACCGGGCCGATCGAGCGCAGCGCGACCCGCCGCTCGGTGTCGGTGCGACCGACCAGCGGCAGCAGCATCCCGACGCCGAAGTCGAAGCCTTCGCCGACGAAGAAGCCGGCCCACAGGATCGCGATGATCCCGAACCAGAAACCCTGCATGAGAACCGTCTCCTCGTCAGACCAGGCTCAGCTGGTGCTCGTCGATCGGACCGGGATCGGGCGGCAGCGCCTCGGCCGGATCGGGTCCGGCGATGGCGATGCGGCGCACCAGCCGAAAGCAGATGACCCCCAACACCCCGTAGAGAGCGGTGAACCCGATCAGGGTGGCGAGCACGAATCCGTTGCCCACACCTGGGCTGACGCCGTCAGAAGTGCGCAGCAAGCCGTAGACCAGCCAAGGTTGCCTGGCGGTCTCGGTGAACAGCCAGCCGGTGCTGTTGGCCGCCAGCGGCAGGGCCACCGTCCAGGTCGCGATCCGCAACAGCCGCGTCGAGGATTCCAGCTTGCCGCGCCGCCACTGCCAGGCGAGCGCCAACGCCAACAGGCCGGCCAACACCCCGAAGCCGATCATCAGCCGGAAGCACCAGTAGGCCAGCCACACCACCGGCACGTAACTCCCCGGCCCGTACTTGGCGGTCTCCAGGGCCTGCACGTCGTTGACACCGGCGACGTAGCCGCCCGGATGGTTGGTCGCCAGGATCGACAGGCCGTCCGGAATCGCGATATCCACCTTGTTGTAGCCGTGTTCCACGTCGCCGACCGCGAACAGGCTGAACGAGGCGTTGTTCTTGCCGTCCCACAGCGCCTCTGCGGCAGCCATCTTCATCGGCTGCTGCTTGGTCATCACCTGGCCCTGCAGGTGTCCGACGACCGACACGCCGATCGCCGACAGGATCACCACGGCCAGCGACAGCCGGGCCACCTTGCGGTGCACCGGATCGGCGTCCGGGCCGTGCCGGCGCAGGTGCCAGGCGCTGATCGACAGCAGCAGCCCACCCGCGGTCAGCAGCGCGGCCAGGATGGTGTGCGGGAAGGTGACCAGTTGGGTCGAGTTGGTCAGCACCTTCCAGATCGAGGTCAGCTCGACCCGGCGCTGGCCGGTGTCGTACACCAGCCCGACCGGGTGCTGCATGAAACTGTTCGCGGCCAGGATGAAGTAGGCGCTGATCACGGTGCCGACCGCGGCCAACCAGATGGTGGCCAGGTGCAGCCGCGGGCTGAGCAGGTCGCGGCCGAAGATCCACAGCCCGAGAAAGGTCGATTCCAGGAAGAAGGCGATCAGCGCCTCCATCGCCAGCGGAGCACCGAAGATGTCGCCGACGAAACGGGAATAGGCCGACCAGTTCATGCCGAACTGGAACTCCTGCACGATGCCGGTCACGATGCCGAGGGCGAACAGCACCAGCATGATCCGGCCCCAGAACCGCGACGCCCGGTCCCAGGTGTCGGCCGACTCGGGCACCGTGCCACCGGCCGGAACGGAGCGGCGCGCCCGGTAGGAGATCGTCTGCATGGTCGCGACCATCAGCGTCAGCCCGATCGAGATCGGCACGATGAGGAAGTGGTAGATGGTCGTGCTGGCGAACTGCCAGCGGGCCAGCATCGTGGGGTCCACAAGCACCTCGCGCGTCCGTCGCCTGATCGACCGCAGGGCTCAGCGGTCCGGCCTCCACCCTTGTGGATCAAGGACGGGCCGGAAAGGGACCTAGCGCACAGTGCGAAAGGACCTTCGTCCCGAGCTGGCCGTGCGGTGCAGGATGGGCACGTGACCGACAACAGATCAGAGGGCTACCTGCTCGACAACCGGCAGTCCGAGGCCGGCGAACGGTTCTCGGCGATGTCGGAGCTGTTCGACCCGGTGACGTTCCGGCACCTGGCCGCACTCGGGGTCGGGCCGGGCTGGACCTGCTGGGAGGTCGGTGCCGGCGCGCCGGGCGTGCCGCGCTGGCTGGCCGCGCAGGTGGGCGAGTCCGGCCGGGTGCTGGCCACCGACCTCGACACCAGCTGGCTGCCGGCCGGCGATGCCGGCTACGAGGTGCTGCGGCACGAGGTCGGCGTCGACCCGCTGCCGGCGGGCGAGTTCGACCTGATCCACGCCCGACTGCTGCTGGTGCACCTGCCGCGCCGGGCCGAGGTGCTGGCGTCGTTGGTCGAGGCGCTGCGGCCGGGCGGCTGGCTGGTGATCGAGGACGCCGACACCGCGCTGCAGCCGCTGGCCTGCCCGGACGAGTTCGGACCGGAGCAGCGGCTGGCCAACCGGGTGCAGGCGGCGTTCCGCAGCCTGCTTGCCTCGCGCGGCGCCGACCTGGCGTTCGGCCGGACGCTGCCCCGGTTACTGCGCGAGGCCGGCCTGGACGACGTGCGGGCGGACGGCTTCTTCCCGTTCAGCACACCGGTCCGCCAGGTGCTGCAGGCGGCCACCGTGCGCCAGGTCCGGGACGGGCTGCTGGCGGCCGGCCAGGTCAGCGAGGCCGAGATCGAGCAGCACCTGGCCGATCTCGCGACCGGTCAGCTCGACCTGGCCACCGCGCCGCTGATCTCGGCCTGGGGTCGCAAGCCGCTCTAGCTGAGCAGCGTCAGCGGTGGGCGTCCGGTGAGGACGGCCCGGGCGCCCCGGACGGCCGCAGGGTGACATCGGTCAGCACCCCGTCGGACGGCAGCGTGAGCATCAGCTCGATCACCCCGGCGACGGTGTCCGGACGCAGGTAGTCCGCTTCCCGGTACTCCCCCGCCTCGGCCTGCCGAACGCTGCGCTGCATGTCGGTGGCGGTCCGTCCGGGGAACAGCGTGCAGACCCGCACCGCCGGCTCCTCCTGGCGCAGCCCGTCGGCGTAGGCCCGCAGCGCGAACTTCGACGCCCCGTAGGCCACCAGCGGCGTCCGGGCGTTCAACCCCGACCCGGAGTTGACCAGCACCACGGTTCCCCGAGCTTCCCGCAAGGCCGGCAGCAGCAGCCGGTTCAGCTCGGCCACCGCGGTGACGTTGACCCTGAACTGCTCGGTGAGGTCTGCCACCACCGATCCACCCAGCGGCCCGGGTCGCACGATGCCGGCGCAGTGCACCACCCCGTCCAGCCGGGCCACACCGTCGGACCCGGCAAGAGCCGACAGCCACGGCGCGACCGAAGCCGCCAGCGAGGCCGGTTGCGCCAGGTCGGCGGCCAGCAGCCCGGCGAGCGGCAGGCCACCGGCAGACCCGCCAGGCCGGACCAGGCCGAAGACCCGGTGTCCGGCAGCGAGCAATCGTTCGGACACCGTCCGGCCGATTCCGCGAGAGACTCCGGTGATCAGATAGCTCGGCACGTTGCAGACCCTATCGAGCGTCGCCGCTCCAGCCCGGCCCGTGCTGCTCCAAGCCGCCGAACCGGCCTGCGGCGGCACGGTAGGGTCTGTACACGATCCGGACATCGGCCGTACCAGCACCGACCCGACCCCGGTCGGCCCCGCAAGGCCTCATCGAGCACGGCAGGCGCCGCAAGGCAACCGCAAGGAGAAGGGACATCGGCGGGTGAGCATCAACCACACTGCGAGCGAGAACTCCACAACGTCCGGGCAGCCGTCCATCGGCACCCTGGTCGCCGAGGCGAGTTCCAGCTTCAGCACCCTGCTACACGGCGAGATCGAGCTGGCCAAGCTCGAGATCAAGTCCTCGGTCAAGAACGCCGGCACCGGGGCCGGCATGTTCGGCGCCACCGCCGTCCTGATGGTGTTCGCGCTGATCTTCGGCCTGATCGCGCTGGCCGAGGGCCTGGTCGCCCTGCACCTGTGGCGCTGGGTCGCCTACCTGATCGTGTTCGCCTTCCTGCTGTTGCTGGCCGGCCTGTTCGCGCTGCTGGGGATCCGCAAGATCAAGCGGGTCAAGGCGCCGCAGCAGACCATCGACACCACCAAGAGCACCGTGACGGCGCTGCGCCAGGCCACCTCGCACCAGCCCAGCCACCGAGCCTGACCTGCCGTTGACCAGACCCGACGAGCCCCGGTGACCAGGCCCGACGAATCCGTCGTCCTGATCGACGGCCCGTGGACGCACCGAACCGTCCGGGCCAACGGCATCGCGCTGCACGTCACCGAGGCCGGCACCGGGCCGCTGGTGCTGCTGCTGCACGGCATGCCGATGTTCTGGTGGACCTGGTCGCGGCAACTGATCGACCTGGCCGACGCCGGCTACCGGGCGGTCGCGGTGGACCTGCGGGGCTACGGCGCCTCGGACAAGCCGCCGCGCGGCTACGACGCCACCACCATGGCCGCCGACATCGCCCAGCTGGTCACCGCGCTGGGCGAGCGGGACGCCGTGGTGGTGGGCAACGACGTCGGCGGCCTGCTGGCCTGGACCATGGCCGCCCAGCACCCGGGCGTGGTGCGCCGGATCGCGGTGCTCGGCGCGGCCCATCCGCTACGGCTGCGGCAGGCGATGCTGACCGGCGGCAGCGGCCAGCGGCAGGCCTGGCGCTACGCGCTGACCACCTTTCAGGTGCCGCGGCGCGGCGAGCGGCTGTTCACCCAGGACGCGGCCTACCTGCAGCAGCTGTTCGCCAGCTGGTCCGGTCCCGGTTGGCAGAGCAGCCCCAGCTACCCCACCGCGGTCGGCCGGTACGCCGAAGCGATGCGGATCTACAAGGTGGCGCACTGCTCGCTGGAGTTCTACCGCTGGATGGTGCGCTCGCTGCCCCGGCCGGACGGGCGGGCCTACGCCCGCTCGATGCAGCACCCGATCACCCGGCCGGTGCTGCAGCTGCACGGCGACGCCGACCGGTGCGTGCTGCCGGACACCGCCCAGGGCTCGTCCCGGCACGTCTCTGCCGACTACGAGTGGCGACTGCTGCCCGGCGTCGGCCACTTCCCGCAGCACGAGAGCCCGGAACGGGTCTCCGACGAGCTGATCCGCTGGGCCAAGCTCGGCTGAACTGACCCGGGGGCTAACTGCAGGCGCCGGTTCCCACCGACCTGGTGGCGGTCCGTCCGGACCGGGCGGCGCCGGAAACCTCGTCCGCGGTCAGCACGAAGGCGGTGTCGGCCGAGTCCAGGGCCGAGGCGAACACGATGCCGAGGATGCTGCCGTCGGTGGCGATCAGCGGGCCGCCGGAATTGCCCGACCGCACCACCGACCGGATCGTGTAGATGTCCCGGTCGACCGAGAGCTGGCCGTAGATGTCCCGGCCGGAGATCCGCTCCCGGTCCCGCACCCGGGCCGGCCGCACGTCGAACGGGCCGTCCTGCGGGTAGCCCAGCACGATGGCGTCCTGGCCGGACCGGGCCGGCGTCCTGGCCAGCCGTACCGGCCGCTGGGTCAGGCCTGGCACCCACAGCACCGCGATATCGCGTCCCGGATCGAAGACCACCACCTGCGCGCTCAGCCGGGCCCGGCCCACCTCGACCTGCACCTGGTTGGAGCCGGCCACCACGTGGGCGTTGGTCAGCACCCGCTCCGGGGCGTACACCACGCCGGACCCCTCGATGCCCCGGTCACAGGACAGCGCCACTGCCCGCACCTTGAGCACCGAGGGCCGCACCGCAGCCACCGACGCCGACTGCAGCAGCGCCGGGTCGGCAGGTGGGACGTCGACGATCCGGGTCGGTTGCAGCGCGCCGAAGACCTGGGGAAAGCCACTGCGGTCGACGAACCGGCGCAGCGAGCTGTACAGGTTGCGGATGCTGTCGGGCAGCGTGTCGTCCACTGCCCGGATGGTCACCGATCGGCGGACCTGGGCCGACAGCGTCGGGAACGGGGCGAAGGCCAGCGGCAGCGCCACCATCCAGGCGACCAGCAACACCGCCAGCACCGAGAACACCGAGCCGACCACCTGGTCCAGCCGCCGGGCCGGATGCCAGGTCACCCGGGACCGCAACCGGCCGGCCACCCAGACCGCGACCAGCTGGCCGAGCATGGCGAAGAACAGCACGCACACGATCGCCACCGGCACCTGCGCGGCGCCGTTGGCCAGTACCCGGCCGAGCGGCTTGGCCAGCTGTGCACCGGCCGCCGCGCCGCCGAAGAAGCCGGCGAAGGACAGCCCGCCGAGCAGGGCGCCGTTGCGGAAACCCCCGATGGCATAACACACCATCGCCACCAGCAGGATCAGATCGAGCAGGTCCGGCTTCACCGGTAAGGCGGTCCTCCTCAGTTGGCCAGCACGACGAGGGTGCCGGTCTGGCCCTGCTGGACGTGGATGGTGCAGATGAACTTATACGTCCCCGGTGACGGTGCGACGAACTCCACCGACCGGGACTCACCGGGCGAGACCAGCGCGACGTAGTCAGCGGGAAAGCCCTGCAGCGACCAGTCGTGCGGGGCGCCGGTTCCGACGTGCTTGAGGGTGATCCGGACCCGGCCGGGGTGCACCGTGATGGTCGACGGCGAGAACCGGTAGCGCTGGTCGGTGGTGATCTGCACGTCCTGCACCCCGCCGCTGGCCGAGGCAGTGGTGGCACCGGTGTGCGGCTCGCGATTGACCGCCGATTCGGTCTGGCAGCCGGACAGCAGCGACCCGGCCAGCAGCGTCGCGGTTACGCCGGTGGCCATCCGCGGCAGTGGACGGTTCAGCACGGCAGCGACCGTACTCGGCCTCGCTGTGCGAGGTGGCGGCCGGTCAGGGCGGCAGCGGCCGGCTGCGGGTGCGGTCCCAGGGCTGGTCCCAGCCGGCGAGGCGCATCAGCCGGTCCAGCAGCCCGCCGGTGAATCCCCAGACGAACAGCCCGTCGACGTCGAAGCCCGGTCCGGTGAAGCCGGACGGGTGCCGCACGGTGAACCGGTTGGCCGGCCGTACCAGCTCGCGCACCGGCACCCGCTGCACGCCGGCCACCTCGCCGGTGTCCACCACACCGACCGGATGCGGGCTGTGCCAGTAACCGACCACCGGGGTCACCACGAAGCCGGACGGCGGCAGCCACAGCGCCGGCAGCTCGGTCAGCACCTGCACGGTGTCCGGACGCAGGCCCACCTCCTCGGCGGCCTCGCGCAGCGCGGTGGCGGTCGCCGAGGCGTCCTCCGGTTCGGTGGCGCCGCCGGGGAAGGCGACCTGGCCGGCGTGCCGGCGCAGCCCGTCCGAGCGCTGGATCAGCAGCACGTCGGCGCTGTCAGCACCGCCGACCCCGTCGGCAGCGCTGGAGCCGGCGAACAGGATCAGCACCGCCGAATGCCGGCCGCTGCCGTCGGCCGGCGGGACGAACCGGGACAGCTCGTCGGCCTGCACCGTCTCGGCGGCCCGTTGCAGCGGCAGCAACCAGGACGGCGCCGTCGTGCCGGCCCGCTCCGAGCCGTCGGCCGGATTATCCGCAGCGCTCACCCGGTGAGCTCGGGATCCAGCTGGGACGGGCTCTTGACCAGCTTGGCCGCGAGCACCGGGTCCTGCTCGCCGATGCCGGCCGACGGGCACAGCCGCGCCAGCGGGCAGACCCCGCAGGCCGGCCGGCGGGCGTGGCACATCCGCCGGCCGTGCCAGATCACCCGGTGCGACAGGATCGTCCACTCCTTGCGCGGGATCAGCGCCGCCACCTCGGCCTCGACCTTCACCGGGTCGCTGTTCTCGGTCCACCGCCAGCGCTGCGCCAGCCGCAGGAAGTGGGTGTCGATGGTGATGCCGGGGATGTCGAAGGCGTTGCCCAGCACCACGTTGGCGGTCTTGCGGCCGAAGCCGGGCAGCGTCACCAGCTCCGCCAGGCTGGCGGGCACCTGGCCGTCGAAGCGCTCCACCAGTTGCTGGCCGAGCTTGATCAGGTTGTTGGTCTTGGCCCGGTAGAAGCCGGTCGGGTGGATCAGCTCCTCCAGCTCCTCGCGAACCGCGCCGGCGTAGGCGGCGGCGTCGGGATAGCGGGCGAACACCGCCGGCGTCACCTCGTTGACCTTCTTGTCGGTGCACTGCGCCGACAGGATGGTCGCCACCGACAGCTCCAAGGGGTTGGAGAAGTTCAGCTCGCAGTGCGCGTGCGGATAGAGCTCGGCCAGTTCTTTGTTGATCCGGCGCGCCCGCCGGGTCAGCGCGAGCGGAGATTCGGAACGTTCGGCCACGGCCACGGTGCTTCCCACACCCGTCAGCTTATTGGGGCACAATGACAACACCATGATCGGATTTCTGGTGCTGCTCTTTCCGGTACTGCTGTTGGTCTTCATGCTGGTCATGGAGCGCATCGAGGAGCCGCTGACCCGGGTCGCCCTCGAACGCGACGTCGAGGACTTCCTCGACCATGCCAACCCCGAGGAGCTCAACGCCTTCGTCGAGGAGGGCACCGACACCGCGATGTCCCGTTTCCGGTCCCGGCTGCGGCTGCTGCCCAGGGGTGGCCGGCGCGCCCGCCGCCAGTAGCCCGCCGGCTGCCGATCCGGGCTTCGGTCGCGGGTCGCCGGTACCGAGCCCCCGCCACCCCCTACAATCCGCCAGAGCGGATATGCGCAAGGGCGCGCGAGAAGAGGAGCTGGTGTGGACGAGGTGCTCCGCAGGGCCGGTTTGTTCCAGGGTGTCGACCCGGCGGATGTCGAGGCGCTCGGCAGCCAGTTCGAGATCTTCGACGCGCCGCGCGGCACCATCCTGTTCTCCGAGGGCGAGCCCGGTGACAGCCTCTACATCGTGCTGACCGGCAAGGTGAAACTGGGCCGCAAGTCCTCCGACGGGCGCGAGAACCTGGTGGCCGTGATGGGACCGGCCGACCAGTTCGGCGAGCTCTCGCTGTTCGATCCCGGCCCGCGCACCGCGACCGCGGTGGTCGTCACCGACGCCCGGGTGGCCCGGCTGCCCAAGGCCGCGCTGACCGACTGGATCACCGAGCGTCCCCAGATCGCCCTGCAACTGCTGCGAGTGGTGGCCCGCCGGCTGCGCCGGACCAACACCATGCTCGCCGACCTGATCTTCGTCGACGTACCCGGCCGGGTCGCCAAGCAACTGCTGCAGCTGGCCCAGCGGTTCGGCTCGGTGGACGGCGGCCAGCTGCGGGTCACCCACGACCTCACCCAGGAGGAGCTGGCCCAGCTGGTCGGCGCGTCGCGCGAGACGGTGAACAAGGCCCTCGCGGACTTCGCCCAGCGCGGCTGGCTGCGGCTGGAAGGCAAGAGCGTGGTCATCCTGGACCGGGAACGGCTGGCCCGCCGGGCCCGCTGACGGCTCACCCTCAGCCGCAGCTCGAGAACGCTCAGTCCCCCTCGGTACGCAGGTAGGCCAGCTGCGCCTGCACCGACCACTCCGCGGCCGGCCACAGCGCCGGGTCCACGTCGGCGTACACCCGCCGCACCACGTCCCGGGCGGACAGCTCCGGGCCGCCCTCGGCGAGCGCCTGCCGCACCTGGGCCAGCCGCTGCTCGCGGTGCGCCAGGTAGGCCTGGGCGGCGACGCCCGCGTCGGCCAGTTCCGGACCGTGGCCGGGCAGCACCGCCACCCCGCGCAGGGTGGCCAGCCGGCGCAGCGAGGCCAGGTAGTCGGCGAGCACCCCGTCCGGATGCGCGACCACCGTGCTGCCGCGGCCGAGGATGGTGTCGCCGGTCAGCACCGCAGCGGCGCCCGCGGATTCGCCGGGCAGCACGAACGACAGCGAGTCGGCGGTGTGGCCGGGGGTGGCCCACACCAGGATGCGCACCCCGGCGCCCTCCACCACCGCCCCCTCGCCGAGTCCCTGCGAGCCGTAGCGGTGCGCCGGATCCAGCGCCAGCACCGGAGCGCCGGTCAGCTCGTGCAGCCGCCGGGCACCCTCGGAATGGTCGGCGTGGCCGTGGGTGAGCAGGATCAGCGGCACCGAACCCGCGGCGTCCAGGATCCCGGCCAGGTGTGCCTCGTCGTCCGGTCCGGGGTCCACCACCACCGCCTGCCGGCGGCCCGGCTCGTCGCGCAGCAGCCAGGTGTTGGTGCCCTCCAGCGTCATCGCCGACGGGTTGGCGGCCAGCACCACGCCGGCCAGTGGGGTCACCTGGCGCAGCTGCTCGTAGGCCAGCCCGCGGTCGCCGGTCACGACAGCCGCCCACCGGACGAGCGCCGGAACGACGCCGGCAGCGCCAGCAACCGGCCGTCGCCCAGGTCGGCGCACCAGGTGCCCGTGTCGTCCTTGCGGAAGGTCGGCTGGACCGGGCTGAGCACCCGGCTGCCGGCCGCCTCGAGCACCGCGGCGACGTCGGGCAGCCCGGCGAGCTCGGTCAGGTTGACCACGGTGGGCGGCAGCATCGGTCGCTCGTCGCACTCGTACTCGGCCAGTGCCCGGGCCACCGCAATCCAGTCGGCGTGCGAGGCCTCGCCGGTGACGGCCGCGGCGGTGGCGCCGTCCGGGATCGGGGCCACGAAGAAGTAGGTGTCGTAGCGGCGCGGCTCCACCTCCGGGGTGATCCAGCGCGCCCACGGCAACAACACCTCGGGTGGCAGCCGGACGCCGGTCTCCTCGGCCACCTCGCGGACCGCCGCGCGCATCAGCACGGCGGCGTGCTCGGCAGCGATGCCGAACCGTTCGGCGACCGGCCCTGCAGTGGCCGGCACGAGCCCGGCCGCGTCGGCCGGGTCCACCCCGCCGCCCGGAAAGACCGACATGCCGGGGGCGAAGGCCATCTTCGGCACCCGGCGCAGCAACCAGGTCTCGAGGCCGTCCGGACCGTCACGCAGCAGCAGGACGGTAGCCGCCTCGCGGGGCACCGCGACCGGATCGCCGGACGGCCCGGCTGGCTGGTTCGTGGGCAACGGCTAACCGACCTCGACGATCAGCTCGACCTCGACCGGTGCGTCCCGGGGCAGCACGGCGACCCCGACCGCCGAGCGGGCATGCGCACCGGCGTCGCCGAACACCTCGCCGAGCAGGTCCGAGGCGCCGTTGAGCACCACCGGCTGACCGGTGAAGTCCGGACTGGAGGCGACGAAGCCGACCACCTTGACCACCCGGACCACCGAGTCGATGCCGACCAGGGCGTGCACCGCGGCCAACGCGTTCAGCGCACAGAGCCGGGCGTAGTGCGCGGCGTCGTCCGGCAGCACCTCGGCACCCACCTTGCCGGTGGCCGGCAGCGCGCCGTCGACCATCGGCAGCTGGCCCGAGGTGTAGACGTAGGAACCGGTCCGGACCGCCGGCAGGTAGCTGGCCAGCGGGGCGACCACGGCGGGCAGTTCGATCCCCAACTCGGCCAGTCGCTGCGATACGGATCTCTGCGCGGGGTTCATGCGCGCAACCTACCTCGTGGCTGTTTGTAGGCTGGATCGGTGGCTACCGACAACCGACCGCCCAGGCTGCACGTCGTGACCGGCAAGGGCGGCACCGGCAAGACCACGGTGGCCGGCGCCCTGGCGCTGGGACTGGCCCGGCAGGCCAAGCGGGTGCTGCTGATCGAGGTGGAGGGCCGGCAGGGCCTGGCGCAGCTGTTCGACGCCCCGCCGCTGCCGCCGACCGAGACCCGGCTGGCGGCCGCCGGCCGCGGCGAGGTGGTGGGGCTCGCGGTCGAGGCCGAGACCGCGATGCTGGAGTACCTGGAGATGTTCTACTCGATCAAGCGGGCCGGTTCGGTGCTGCGCAAGATGGGCGCCATCGATTTCGCGACCACGATCGCGCCGGGCCTGCGGGACGTGCTGCTCACCGGCAAGGTCAAGGAGTCGGTGACCCGCGCCGACCGGTCCGGCCGGCCGGCCTTCGACGCGGTGGTGCTGGACGCGCCGCCGACCGGGCGGATCACCCAGTTCCTGCAGGTCACTTACGAGGCGGCCCAACTGGCGAAGTTCGGGCCGATCCACCGGCAGAGCGAGGGCGTGATCGAGTTGCTGCACTCGCACCTGACCCGGGTGCACATCGTCACCCTGCTGGAGGAGATGCCGGTGCAGGAGACGCTGGACGCGGTCGCCGAACTGCGCGCCGCCGGCTACCGGCTCGGCCGGGTGCTGGTGAACCGGGCCCGGCCGGCGCTGATGCCCGCCCTGCCCGCCGGCCCGCCGGAGCCGCACCTGCTGGCCGAAGGGCTGGCAGCGGCGGAACTGGACCCGGCACTGGCGCCCGCGCTGGCGCTCGAGGTGAGTGACTACGCCGAACGCCAGGAGCTGCAGGAGCGGGCCGAGGCGAGCCTGGCCGAGGCCGGCCTGCCGATCACCCGGCTGCCGGAGCTGCCGCCACCGCTGGACCTGGGCAGCCTGTTCGAGCTGGCCGACGCCCTCGACGTCGAGGCGCTGTCGTGACCGGCGCTGCCCGCAGGACGCGGCGTCCGGCGGTGCCGGTGTTCGACGTCGACACGCTGCTCAAGGATCCGGACCTCAAGGTGCTGGTGACGTGCGGCAGCGGCGGGGTGGGCAAGACCACCACCGCGGCCGCGCTGGCGTTGCGCGCCGCCGAGCAGGGCCGCCGGGTGGTGGTGCTGACCATCGACCCGGCCCGCCGGCTGGCCCAGGCGCTGGGCCTGACCGAGCTCGACAACACACCGCGGCTGGTGTCGGACGTCGGAGCGGACGGCGCCGGGGCGTTGCTGGCGATGATGCTGGACATGAAGCGCACCTTCGACGACCTGGTCAGCGCGAACGCCAGCCCTGAGAAGGCCCAGCAGATCTTTGCCAATCCCTTCTACCAGACACTGTCCGCCTCGTTCGCCGGCACCCAGGAATACATGGCGATGGAGAAACTGTCGCAACTGCGGGCGCAACTGGTGGAACGCGGCGAGTGGGACCTGATCGTGGTGGACACGCCACCGTCCCGGTCGGCGCTGGACTTCCTGGACGCGCCGCAGCGGCTCGGCCGATTCCTCGACGGCCGGATGATCCGGTTGCTCACCGCGCCGGCGCGAGCCGGCGGCAAGGCCTACCTCAAGGTGGTCTCGGCGTCGTTCTCGGTATTCACCAAGGTTCTGAACAAGATCCTCGGCAACGACCTGCTGATCAACGTCTCGACCCTGGTCGCCTCGCTGGAGACCATGTTCGGTGGCTTCCGGGATCGGGCCGACCAGACCTATGAGTTGCTCAAGGCACCCGGCACCGCGTTCGTGGTGGTGGCCTCGCCGGAACCGGACGCGTTGCGCGAGGCGTCCTTCTTCGTCGAGCGGTTGCAGTCCGAGGGGATGCCGCTGGCCGGCGTGGTGCTCAACCGGGTGCGGACCAACCGGCTGGGGCTGAGCGCGTCGCGGGCGAACGCGGCGGCCGAGCGGTTGGCCGAGTGCGCCGAGCAGGCAGAACAGTCCGACCGATCGGCGCAGGCCGACTCGATGCGGTTGACCGCTGCCGCGTTGCTGGTGCACGCCGAGAATGCCGAGGCAGCCAAGCACGACGAGTCGATGGTGTCGCGGTTCGGCGCGGCGCATCCGGATGTCGCCCAGCAACGGGTGCCGGCACTGGCCACCGACGTGCACGATCTGACCGGACTGCGAACGGTCGGCCGGGCACTGGCCGGCACCGCCGACTAGCCCGGCGCGAGCACCGGGACGTTACCCGGGCTGGGGAAGGTCGATCAGCGGTGTCGCATCGACACGCGGGGCAGGACTTCCTCGGAACGCTGCACGCTCTGGAAGAACGCGCGCCAGGAGTGCACGTCGGGTCGCCGGCGCAGCAGGGTGCGTCGCTCGCGCTCGGTCATGCCGCCCCACACGCCGAACTCGGCACGGCTGTCGAGGGCATCGGCAAGGCAGTCCACCCGCACCGGGCAGCCCATGCAGATGGTCTTGGCCTTGTGCTGGGCGGCGCCCACCACGAACAGGGTTTCCGGGTCGACATCCCGGCATGCTCCCCGAGACGCCCATTCCGGATCGAAGGTGACCCTGGGCCGCTCGGTCACACGTGATGCACTCATGCAAGCCCCGCTTCTGGATACTTCACACGAACATGATGTCGAATGCCACACCGGACGGTAAGTGATCACCCTCCGTTGAGCAAGAGTCTGATATGAGATTGCATCTTTTACCCGTGAGTACTGGTAAAAGCGCAATGTCACGATGTAGTGGAGGCGCCACCGTCAGTGATCAACTGCGGCTTCCACAAGGACAATCGGCAGTACCCGAGCTGACCTAAACACTGCTAAGGATGTAAAAACCGGACCACTCAGCTGGCTCGCGTAGTCTTAGCGCCCATGGCACGTGCATCCGGGCTGACGATCCTGTCCACACTCGGCCGATTGGTCGCCCTGCTGGTGATCGCCGGGGTGCTCGCCGCCGGGCTGTTGCTCCCCTACATCGGCGGCAGCGGCCTGCTCGCGAAGGCCGCCGCCGACAAGTTCCTCGGCACCCAGTGCAACCTCACCGAGGAGCCGGTGCAGCAGCGCACCACGATGTACGCCAACGACGGCAAGACCGTGATCGCCACGCTGTTCGACCAGAACCGGCAGGTGGTACCGCTCTCACGCGTTCCGAAGGCCGTCACCAACGCGCTGATCTCCACCGAGGACCGGCGCTTCTACTCCCACCACGGAGTGGACGTGCGCGGCCTGTTGCGCGGCGCGATCAAGACCTCCAACGGCGACACCCAGGGCGCCTCGACGCTGACCGAGCAGTACGTCAAGCAGGTTCGCTACTACCAGGCCACCACCGACGCCGAACGGGCCGCCGCGATCGAGCAGAACATCGACCGCAAGATCCTCGACGCCCAGTGCGCGTTGAAGATCGAGCGCGAGTCGACCAAGCCCGAGATCCTGGAGAAGTACCTCAACATCGCCGCGTTCGGCGAGAACTCCTACGGCATCGCGACCGCGTCCCAGACCTTCTTCGGGGTGGACGTCAGCAAGCTCACGGTGCCGCAGGCCGCGCTGCTCGTCGGCCTGGTCAAGGCCCCCACCGACCTCGACCCGTTCAACCACCCGCAGGCGGCCCGGGAGCGGCGCGACCTGGTGATCTCCAACATGGCCACCGAGGGATACATCAGCGCGACCGAGGCCGCCAAGGCCAAGGCCACCCCGATCCGGCTGGCCCCGCACGCGCCGGTGCCGCGCGGTTGCTCCTTCGCCAACAAGTCGATCAAGAACGTCGGCTTCTTCTGCGACTTCGTCACCGACTGGCTGGTCCGGGTCGGCGGCCTGAGCGAGCCGCGGATCAACACCGGCGGGTACAAGATCATCACCACCTTGGACGCGAACCTGCAGAACCAGGGCCAGGACGCGATCTGGACCCAGAGCGGCCTGGACCCGGCGCACGGCCACGGCTACCTGCTGGCGATGCCGTCGGTCACCCCGGGCACCGGCGCGGTGACCAGCATGATCACCGACGTGAAGTACGGGGTGAAGAAGGGCGACAGCGGGTACTCCGTCGACAAGCTGTTCACCAAGGCCTACGCCGGTGCCGGCTCGACGTACAAGTACTTCACCGCGCTGGCCGCGCTCAAAGCCGGGGTGCCGACCGATTACAGCCTGACCACCGCCAACAACGAGTGGACGACCAAGAACTGCCCGCTGCAGGACGACAACAAGGCCTACGTGGCGCACAACGCCGGCCACTACCCCGACACCGAGCCGCTGGAGCGGGCACTGCCGGCCTCGTCCAACACCTACTTCGTGGCGATGGAGGACCAGCTCTTCGGCTGTGACATCGCCCCGATCGTCAACACCGCCACCGGCCTGGGGATGAACTTCCTCAACAACCCGCAGCTGGACTCCGACGGCAAGCCGACCGGTCGGACCATCGCCCAGTCGATCATCGCCGGCCGCCAGCCCACCTTCACCCTGGGCCAGGACTCGACGTCGGTGCTGGAGCTGACCGGTGCGTTCGCCGCGCTCGCCAACGACGGGGTGTTCTGCCCGCCGATTCCGGTCAAGTCGGTCACCGACAGCACGGGTAAGCCGGTCACCCTGAAGGCGCACCCGGGCTGCAGCCGGCAGTTCACGCCATACGTGGCCCGCACCCTGGTCAACGTCATGACCAACGACACCCACAGCGGGTACGGAACGGCCCGGCGGTTCTTCTACGACTGGTACGCCAACGGCCACAGCCCGGTGGCCGGCAAGACCGGCACCAACAACTCGAGCAAGTACGACCCGGTCACGAAGAAGTTCGTCGACGACGAGGGCAACTCCGCGCTGTGGTTCGTCGGGATCACCCCCAACCTGGTATCGGCAGCCGCCCTGGTCAATCCCGAAAGTCCCACCCAGCGGATCGCGGACGTGCCCGGCATCTCCGAGTCCAACAGCGGCACCGACATCTTCGGCGCCTACGCCTCGAAGTTCTGGCTGCAGGCCTACGGCCCGACGCTGAGCCAGCAGCAGTGGGACTGGCCCTCGGTGGACTCCACGCCGGGTAACCCGGTGCCCTCGGTGGTCGGCATGAGCCAGGACGAGGCGATCCAGTACCTCGCCTCGCAGGGGTTCGTCGGCAAGCCGCTCTCGACGCCGTGCGGCAGCAAGGAACAGCCGGGCGACGTGGCGTTCTATTCGCCGAAGATCGCCGAGCCGGGCGCCAGCATCGCGCTGTGCATCTCGACCGGGGTGCCGGCCGAGGTCTACGTCCGGCCGACCTACACCTACCGGCCGACCTTCCAGCCACCGTCCAGCACGGCGGTCCAGTCGCCGCCGCCGAGCCCCACGCCGCAGCCGCCGAGCCCGACTCCCAAGCCGACCAAGAGCAAGCCGAAGCCACGCTGACAACCGTGGGCTGACCGGCCCGACCCGGTCACCGGGCTATTTCTTGACCTTTTCGGGCAATACCGAAAAGATGCTCCCAAGCCTCGAATCAGGTCGAGGTTACCTGTAAGGCTCGGCGCTGGCAGGCGTTCGAGCGCAATGGATGGGACATCACCGACATGAAACATCACGTCATCGCGCCCGCCGTCGGCGTGGTCAGCGTGCTGGCCACCCTCGTGGTCTCGACCCCTGCCGAGGCGCAGGCAGTGGACCTGTGCAACTTCGGTGGCGGCGCGGGGCTGTGCACCTACTGGGGTCAGAGCTACAACGGCGCCCAGGTCGAGATCGTCAACGACCGGTCCGACCTCGCCGCGTCGCCGGTGGTGTACTACCCGGCCAACGGCACTGGGCAGGGCGAGCACGTATACAACAACAACGGCTCCGAGCACAATGGCAACGGCTCGTGCTCGGTGACCATCTACTACAACCCCGGCTACTCGAGCTACTCCGTGACCATGGCGCCCTACGGCCAGCCGGGCGCGGCGAAGGCCGGCAGCCATCTCGGCAACGTGCTCAACAACATCCGCTCGCTGCGCTACAACTGTTGACGGCCAGGTTCGGGGTGACCCGGGCCGGTGTACTGACCGTCCTGTTGCTGCTGACCGGCTGCCAGCATGCGAACCGGCCCGCAGCGTCCGGTCCGACCCCGTTAGTGCCTGATGTCGGCACGCCTTCTTCGGTGGCGACAGCACGGATCACCTCGACCAGGGGTTTGCTACTGCCCATCGAGAAGTACGACGCGACGGCCGCCGAGCGCAATGTGGTCGCCGATGCGATCACGGTCGCCGTCCGCGGGTGCATGGCCGGCTTCGGTCTCGGCTGGTCACCCGCGCCCGTCCGGTACCGCACGCCGGCACCGCAGCTCGCGCGGGCCTACGGCGTGGCGGACCCGGCAACCGCAGCGTCGCTGGGCTACCACGCCGAGGCAGGCGGCTCGGCGCCGACGTCGCCGGCCGATCAGCAGCTGACACCCGACCAGCTCACGGTCTACGCCGGAGCCCGCGACCATTCCGGCATGCCCACGGCAGCGACCTTCCACGGCAAGAAGGTGCCTGCCGGTGGCTGCGCCGAGCGGGGCCTGGCGACGATCGTCGGCGACCCCACCCTCGATCCCGACAGCGCCGCCGACCAGATCCTCATCTCGATGGGTGCCCGGGCGCGCAAGGATGCCCGGGTGGAGGCCGCGATCGCGTCCTGGTCGCGTTGCATGGCCCGGGCCGGCTACTCCTACGCCGACCCGCTGGAGGCGGCCGCCCGGGCGACGGCGCCCGGGCCGAAGCCCACCGCCGCCGAGATCCGGACCGCGGTCACCGACATCGGGTGCAAGAACCGGGTGAACCTGCTCGGTACCTGGTATGCCGTCGATGCCGGCTACGAGCGGCTGGCGATCCAGCAGGACGCCGAGCAGCTCGCCGCTGTCCGGTCGGCGTGGCGGGCCGCCGTGCTGAAGGCGGCGTCGCTGCTGGGCCGTCCGGCGCCGCCGGCCGGTTAGCCCCACCGCACCGGTTGGGTGGCGATCCAGCGGTCGAACTGCTCGGGCGTCTTGACCTTGGCCCGCCGCCACGACCGCGCCGGAAGTCCGTACTGCCGCGCAATGTCCTCGCCGGCCACCCGCGCGTAGCGAACCGCGACAGCGAAACAGGTCATGGCCGCGACGGCAGCCATCGCGATGAGTACGTACCCCACCATGTCGGCCCCGACCAGCACGCAGACCGAGAACGCGACGATGCCGCCGAAGCCGAGCAGGTAGCCGGCAAGAATCAGTTCGTAGGCCTGCAGCGATGTCGTGGCCGCCCGCGCGCTGATCCTGCCGCGCCAGGTCTCGATCCGCTTGTCGACCAAGCGCTGATGGGTGCCGCTCAACGTGCGACCCGCCTTTCCGCTCGGCAGCTCCTGCCCGGTATGCGCCCTGCCTTTCTTGAGCTTAGCCAGCCGACCTGTGTCCGCTTGCCGGTCACGTGCCTCGGCCGCGTCACTCACCACACTTCCAGTCCTCACCCGCGCCGGACCCGGGCCCGAAGGCGCCGCCGCGACCCTCGAACTTCTGCTCGGGCGACGGGTCGACGAGTTCCTTGATCAGGGCGTAGGCATCGATAGCGGTGCCCGTGCCACCGATCAGCATTGCCTGGATGTCCAAGCCCTCGGCCAGGATTCCGGCGTTGCCCGCACCGAGCGCCTCGGCGAGGTCGAACCCGGCACCCACGCCGCCGTAGGCCGAGCCGATGGCGCCCATCACGAAGCCCGCGCACGCCAGCCCCTCATGCTCCTTCAAGCAGGGCTTGGCGTCCAGCAGCGTGGCTCCGACCCCCGAGCCCACCGCGACACCACCGACGATGGCGGTGCCGGCCACGCCGAGGTCCACCGCAAGGCCGACACCGGTCGCTGCCAGCGCGACCGCACCCAGGCCGACCCCGATCCCTTCCCAGGTCTTCTTGGTCCACGTGGTGGGGTTGTACCAGCTGAGCCCGAGCGGATCGATCCGGTTCAGCGGGTTGTTGTCGACGTAGGCGTAGGGCTCCATCGTCGAGGCCAACGCCGGGTCGATGGTCAGGAACTGGTCGGTGGCCGGATCGAAATACCGTGCCTGCAGGTAGACCAGCGCGGTCTCGGTGTCGGTGTAGCCGTCGCCGTACTGGATCGGCGTTTGTGACGTGCCGGTATGGGAAAGTGTCTTGCCGGTGGTGCTGTAGCTGTAGCCGCCGGACACCGCGCCCGCCGAACTGGTCAGCGCGACGGTGGAACCGAGCTGGTCGTGGACCAGGTAGCTCACGCCACCACTGCCGGTCTGCTCGATGACCAGGCCGCCGGGGCCGTAGACATAATCGGTGCTCCCATCGGCCAGCAACACGTTGTTGCCGTCCTTCACGCCCCAGCTGAACAGCGTGGTCACGCCAGCGACCGTCTTGGCGGTCCGCAGCCCACTGCCGTCGTAGCTGTAGGTGCCGCTGCCGCTCGCGGTGTTTGCCGATTTCAGCTCAGCAGCCTGGTTGTAACCGAAGCTGCTCGCGGTCCCGGTTGCCGGAGTGGTCGCGGTCCGCTCACCATCGACGTTGAAGGTGTAGCTGGTGGAGCCGCTGGGCGGCGTGGTGCAGGTCGGGCTGCCGGTGACCGTCGCGGTGGTGCTCCAGCACAGCTGGCCGGCGGCGTCGAACTTCTGGGTAGCACCGGTGACTCCGGTCGGATTGGCCGCCGCGTCGTAGCTGAAACTGCCGGTCGAGTCCGTCTTGACCTGTTCCAGCGCGGTGTAGGTATAGGTCTGCGAGGTTCCCGGGATCGAACCACTCGGCGTCCGGCTCGAGACCTGACCCTCGTTGTCGCGGCCGTACGTTATCGCGCCCACCGTGGTGGCACCGCTGGTCAAGGTCGTGCTGGTCTGCTGATCGGCGTTGTTGAACCCGTTGGTCAGCTTGGTGCCGTTCGGGTAGGTGATCGTCGAGTTCTCTCCGTCCGCGGTGTAGCCGAGGGTGCTGGTGTTGGCCGCGGCGTCCTTGACAGAGCTGAGCTGTCCGGCGTTGTCATAGCCATTGGTGACGGTCGTGGCGTCCGGATAGGTGATGGAGGTCGCGTTCCCGCGACTGTCATAGCCGTAGCTGGAGGTGGCGCCGGCACCATTGGTCGTCGTCGTGATCTCACCGAAGCTGTCGTAGGCCCAGGTGCTGGTACCCGAACCGTCGGTCATCGCCAGCCGCCGGCCGTCGGCGTCGTAGCGAATGGCGCTGATGTTGGGTGTCACCCCGTCGGAGTAGCTGATGGCGGTCACCTGACCCGCCGGGTCGACGGTGTTGGTGGTGGTGGCGCCGGCGGGATCCTTCGAGCTGACTATGTGACCGGCCGCGTCGTAACCGGTCGTGGTGACCCTGCTGTCGGGGTTGGTGGCGCTGACCCTGCGACCCTGCCCGTCGTAGCCGTAAGTGGTGACGAAGCCGGCTGCGTCCTTGACCGTGTTGAGCGTGCCGTCACCGTTATAGGTGCTGATGACCGTGGTGGCGTCCGAGCGGGTGGTCTTGGTCGCCTGGTCCGCCGCGTCATAGGTGTAACCGGTCGCATTGTTGTTGCCGTCGGTTTCGGACACCTTGTTGCCGTCGGCATCGTAGGCGGCCTTCTCGGTGTGGCCGAGCGGGTCCGTCGTGATTGTCGTGTGGCCATAGAGGTCGTGGGCGAATGTGCTGCAGCCCGCCGCCGGAGGTGTACAGGTTGCCAGGACGCCGGCAGCGGTGCCGGTCGGCGCGACGGTGCTGGTCAGCCACCCGCGTGCGGTGTCGTAGCCGTGCAGCGTCTTGCGGCCGAGCGGATCCGTCGAGGACAGCACGTCGCCTGCCGAGTCGTAGGTCAGGGTGGTCGAAAAGCCACCGGGATCCACGCTTCGGGTCCGATCACCGGGATCGGCAGCGGTGTCGTAGTAGTAGTTGGTGGTTCGGGTCGGCGCGGGGCCGAAGTTGCCGGTCGTCGACTCGACGATGTTGTTGGCCAGGGTGACCGTGCTCGATGTCAGCTCACCCCAGGTGAACGTGCCGTTGTTGGTGGTGCCCGCGCCCGTTGTGACGTGGCCGGCCTGGTCGAACAGGCGCACGACGGCCACACCGGACGGGTCGATCACCTCGGTCAGGTCGTCGGCGGCGTCGTAGGAGTAGTTGGTGGTGCGACCGTCGGCGTCGGAGGACGAGGTCTTGTTGCCGTGGTCGTCGTAGCTGAAGGTCAGCAGGTTGCCGTTCGCGTCGGACTCGGTGCTGATCCCCAGGCTGACCGGATCGTAGGTGTAGCTGGTGGTGGCTGCCGCCGTCGTGCCATAACCCTTCGTCTCCGACGTCAGCAGGCCGTTGGCGTAGCTGTCCAGCGTCTTGTGCCCGGACGGGTCGGTGACCAGGGTCTGGCCGGCCGCCAGGCTCGGCGTGCTGGACGGGCCGTAGTTGAAGGTGGTGACCCGGCCGATCGGGTCGGTCTGGGTCAGCACCCGCTCGGCGCTGTCGTAGGTCATCGCGGTGACCGCGTTGGCCGCGCCACCATAGTTGTTCGGCGTGCGCATCGAGGTCATCAGGTGGGTGGCGGTGTTGTAGCCGTACTGCATGTGGTCGTCGTTCAACACCGAAGGGCTGCGGGTGGTGCCCACCCCGAGCACGTCGGTCAGGTCGTTGAAGGCGTCGTAGGCATAGCTGACCGTCCGCCCGGCACCGTCCTTGAGCTGGGTGATGTGGCCGGAGGTCCAGGTCAGCGTGTAGACCCGGCCGCCGGGGTCGGTAATGGTCGACAGCTGACCCGAGGTGTTGTAGGCCAGGCTGGTCCGGTACGGCGTGGGCGCGTGCGCCCCGGCCAGATCCTGCTCGGTGGTCATACGCCCGGTGGCGGTGTCGAAGCCGAAGATCTCGTGGCCGCGCCGGGTGTAGGTATAGGTGGTACCGCTCTTGGTCAGTGTCGCGTCGTTGCGTGGCACCACCGCCGTGTAGCTGCCGCCGGCGTTGCCGAATGCCACCTGCGAGCCGTCCTCCTGGACGATGGTGACCGCGCCGGTGGTGGCGTTGGTGACCGCCTTGAGGTTGTAGGAGAAGGTCCAGCCGTAGCCGAACGGCCCGTTGACGGCGGCGGCGGCGTTGGGGCCGGCCGGGTCGGCGATCGAGGAGGCGTAGCTGCGGGTGAAGTTCAGCGGCATGCCGCGTCCCGGTGTGCTGAGGTCGGTGAAGGTGTCACCGAAGTAACCGGTGGCGGTGTCCACCGGATCCCCTGCGGTCCGCTCGCCACAGCCGCACTGCACCCAGGCCGGGTTCGATCCCCTGGGCTCGTCCTGCACGGTGGGCGGGCCACCGATCGGGGTGCCTGGGGTGCCGCCCTGGGGGATGAAGGCGATGCCGTCGAAGCCGACGTCGTAGTCGGAGTACGTGCTACCTGAACCGGGGACCGTGGTGCTCTGGTTGGTGAGCACCACGTTGCCGCCGTTCTGCATCGCGAACGTGCCGATGGTCACCCAGGTTTCGGTGTTCCAGGCCTGGTTCACCCTTACCTTCCAGGGCGAAGCCGCCCCACCGGGGTTGACGGTATAGATGACGTTGGTGGCATCGGCGCCCAGCGCGGGGAGGTGCAGCTTGATCTTGTAGTACTGCAGGCTCGGAAGATTCGGCGTCCAGGTGCCGGTGTTGATCAGGTCGGGGTTACTCCCGTCCTCGGTGTGGGTGAACAGGATGTGACCACCCAGGCCGGCCCCCAACTGGTGGGTGTCGATCGCGCCGATCGGGTCGCCGTTGGCGTTCGTGCCGTAGTGGTAACTGAATGTGCCGTTGGAGGTGTAACTGCTGCCGCAACCCTGCAGGTTCGTCGGCGGCGAGGTCTGGTCGTCGACGATGATCGCGTTCGAGGGGACCACCGACGAGTCGATGGCGCAGGTCGGCGGATTGGGGGTCGGGTTGCTGGGCTCGGAGCCGCCGCTGACCTCGTAGGAGCTGGTCGCGCAGGTGGTGGAACAGGTTGAGATCCAAGTGACCGGGGCGTGCCACCAGCACTCGTAGTCGTTCAGCTGACAGTGCCCCGCGTCGGGCTGAGTGCTGTTCAGCGTGTTCGGGTCGCAGTGGTTGCCCGAGATGGTGCACATGGTGCTGAACGGTGCCGGCTGGACCCAGCTCGTGCCGTGGTAGGTCGGCGGGCTGTAGGCGGCTCCGTTGTAGCGCTGAATGGGGCTGGCCATCCAGCCGAGCACCCGCTCCTGGTACGGCCAGCTGGACGGGTGCGCGGCGTCGGCGTAGCTGGCCTGCAGGTACGGCAACCGGCTCGGCGGGTAATCCGGGTTCTCGGGGTTGTTGGACCACCCCATGCCCCACGTGCCGTCCGGGCCGGTGCAGGTCGGACCGGGTGTGCAGCCCGTGGTGTTTCCGTTGGCGGCGTTCGGCTGGATGCCGGAGTTGTAGGCCCAGGTGGCGAAGTACCAGTTCTCCAGATACTTCGGATCGCCGCCGTTGGCGGTGATACCGGCGGCGTAGAGCTGGTTCCAGGTGCTCTCCAGAATCTGCAGGCCGGCAGCCATGTTCTCCTGGTAGTCGACAGCGATCTTGAGCTGGCCGTGCGCGGAGAACTGGGTGTCACCCACGCGCATGCCGGCGGTGACCTGGCCGATCCCGTAACCGCAGTCGGCACCGGCGTAGTTGATCGAGATGATGTCGCCGGCGGCACCGTAGTAGTCGGCGATCAGCGGGTCGCCCGCCATGCCCTTGGGCGCGTGCCAGGACGCCTGGGAGAAGTTCGATTCCTGCGCCATGATCGCCTCGTACACCGACCGCGGCACCAGGGTGGTGGTGCTGCCGGCCGGGTGACTCAGCGGGATGGGGGCGAAGTCGTCGCTCGGGGCGTAGGCGACCAGGCCGAGGTTGTCCCAGCCGGCCGGCCGGGAGTAGCCGTTGGCGGCGGTGAGCAGCCCTTGCTCGGCCAGCTGGGCGGCCCAGTTCGCCTGTGCCGGACTGGGCTGCATGACCTGCTTGTTCTCATCCAGCCGAGGTACCGCGCAGGTCGGCGCCTGGGCGGTGTTCGGAGTCGCCGGGCCGGGCTTGCCGGTCTTGGGTGCGGCGTAGGCGGTATCGCCGCGCGGCTGCAGCGGAACCTGCTGGCGAGGCTCAACCGGCTGGTTCAGCACACCGGGCGGGTAGTAGGCGGCGGTTGCCAGGGTCGGCCGTACCGGGGAGGTGGGCCGGCTGCCGGTGCGCACCGTGCGGGTCGAGGTGAGCAGCACCTGCGGAACGGTCTGCTTGCCGATCGGGTTGCCGAGCAGCACGGTGCCGTCCATCGACGCGGCGCTCGCGCCGCTGGTCAGGCCTGCGTCCAGCACCACCTGGTCGGCGGCGGCGGCGTTGGCCGCTGGGTCGGAGCTCACCGAACCGCTCAGCACGGTGTGCCCGGCGCGCCCGCCGAACAACTGCAGCCGGGTGAGCGGGCCGGTAGCCAGGGTGGTGAGCTTGCCGTCCTTCTCGTGCCGAGCGATGGCGGTGCTGGAGTTGGCCGTGGCGTTGAGGAAGCTCACGCCGCCGTCAACGGTCGGGTGCAGGTCGTAGACGTCGCCGCCGGTCGGCGCGAGCAGGGTCGGCTCGCCGGTGCTACCTGAGGGCAGCTTCACCAGATGTGAGCCCATCGCGCCGACCAGGCCGGCCGCGGTCGGGACCGTGGAGGTGACCTGGCCCGCGACGGTGACTGCCTGCTCGATGGCGCCGGTGGCAAGGTTGGCCGAGATCACCTCGGTGCGTTCTTCGTTACTGCCCAGGCTGACGGTGAACGCTGCCCGGTCACTGAGCCCGCAGCCGGGCGAGAAGTACTTCAGTGCCACGCCCGAGGCGAGGGCCACCACCTTGCCCGTGGACAGGTTCACCGAGTATGCGAAGGCTCCGCGGTCGCGTGCGCTCTGCAGGTTCACCACCGACAGGGGCTCCACCGCGACCGCCGCATACCGTCCGTCGCCCGAGACGCACTGATAGCCGGTCCAACCGGCCTCGTCCAGACCGGCGGGCCTCAGCACTGCCACCTCGCGCCAGGCGAGGTTGGCCGAGCCACGACCGACGTCGAGGTGATAGCCGCTGCCGTCGCCCCATCCGTCAAGGGTCAGGTCGGCCGGACCGGTGGCGCGCGTGGCACTGGAGGCGCTGCCACTGGACGCTCCGCGGCCAGACGCTGCGGGTCGGGCGGCGGGCGTGGCATAGGCCTGCGTGACGGAGGCGGCCAGGCTCAGGGACAGCGCGACGACGGTGGTGACGGCACGCAACCGGGACGAGTTCGACATTGCTGGTGAGAGCTCCCTGCTCGCGGCCGGGGCGGGACCGCAGACACGATCTGAACGCCTGGAGCTTGCCCCCTCGACTCCTCAAACCGTGGTGCAAATTGTCTTATAATAGAAAATTCAGGGAATTTACCGGTAATCAGTGAGAAGCGCCCGCCCGCGCGGGCCAGGAAAGGCCGCTCATGGGCCGCGCCGAGGCACCTCTACAACGAGACGGCACGGCGGCGGTCGAACTCGCGTACTGGTTGCGCGAACTCCGACGCGAGGCCGGCCTGACCTATTCCGAGATCGCCCAGCACACCAATTACGCCGCCAGCAGCTTGCAGGGCGCTTGTTCTGGGCGCCGCTTCCCCAGCGAGAAGATAACGATGGCGATCGTGGCCACCTGCGCCGGAGACCTGCCGGCCTGGGCGGACTACTGGGCGCGGCTGCGGCGGATGACCACCGAGGTGCACGAGGCGGACCTGCGCCCGCCCTGGCTGCCCGCGACTCCTGAGCCGGCAGACACGGCCACCTCGCCGGCGGAGGCCGCTCCGCCGGTCGATGACCATCCGCCGGGCGGTGGGCCGGCACCCTCGTCGAGCCGTCAGCGGCCCAGCCCGGCCAGGCGGCGGCTGGCCTGGTTGACCGGCGTCGCGGCCAGTTTCACGTTCGGCGTCCTGCTCGGACACCGCCTTCCGCACGACCCAGCCCCGGCTCCGCGCGACACCGCGGCGCAGCCCGCGGCTCACGGCCTGATCTGGGAGCGGGAGGCCAACCGAGACGGAGCGCCGAGCGTGACCGATCCGCGGCAGCCCGCCGTCCCGGGGCCGAGGGTGCCGTTCGGAAGACCCGTCCAGGTGACCTGCGAGATGCGGGTGACGAACGGAGGGTCTGAGATGGGCTGGTACCTGGTCGCCAGCCAGCCGTGGACGGACAGGTTCTATGCGCCGGTGGCGGACTTCGCCACGCTTGCCACCGGCGCGGCAGTCCCCAGCTGCTGACTACCCGAGGGACGGTGCTGCGCCAAGGCGCCGGGTGGAGGTGCGGTCAGCTGCCGAGCTGGCGACGGACCTCGTCGGACAGCCGCTTGCCGTCGGCCCGGCCGGCCGCCCGCGGAGCCAGCAGCTTCATCACCTGGCCCATCTGGCGCTGCTCGGTGGCACCGGACTCGCGGATCGCCTCGGTGACCAGTGCGGTCAGCTCGGCGTCGTCGAGCTGGCTGGGCAGGTAGCGGTTGAGCACCGCCTGCTCGTCCAGCTCGCGGGCGGCCTGCTCGGTGCGGCCGGCCCCGGAGAAGGCGTCGGCGGCCTCCCGGCGCTTCTTGGCCTCCCGGCCGATCACCTTGAGCACCTCGTCGTCGGTGAGCTCGCGGGCGGTGGAGCCGGCCACCTCCTCGGTGGTGACGGCGGTGAGCAGCATCCGCAGGGTGGCGGTGGTGAGCTCGTCCCGGGCCTTCATCGCCGCGGTCAGGTCGGAGGTCAGCTGTGCCTTGAGCTGGGTCATGCGTCCCAGGCTAGTTGGGGACGGCCCGTAGTCTGTCGGGCATGTCCGTCGTGCGCCGCAGCCTGCTCGCCACCGCCGTGGCGGGGGTCGCTACCGCCGGCTACGGCGGCCTGATCGAGCGCAACCTGTTCACGCTGCGCCGGTTCTCGGTGCCGGTGCTCGAACCGGGTAGTCCGGCGCTGCGGGTGTTGCACATCTCCGACCTGCACCTGACGGCCGGCCAGCGGCGCAAGCAGGCCTGGGTGTCGGAGCTGGCCCGGCTGCAACCGGACCTGGTGGTCAACACCGGCGACACCAGCTCCGACCCGGACGCCATCCCGGCGATCCTGCGGGCGCTCGGGCCGCTGTTCGACTTTCCCGGCGCGTTCGTGCCGGGCAACAACGACTACTACGTGCCGGCGCCGAAGAACCCGTTCCGGTACTTCCTGCCCGACAAGGTCGGCAACCTGCAGCGCCGGCGCCGGATGCCGTGGGACCAGCTGGCGGCGGCGATGGCGCTGCGCGGCTGGCTGGACCTGACCCACGTGCGCACCACGGTGCAGGTGACCGGGCTGCCGGTGGCGCTGGCCGGCACCGACGATCCGCACCTGAGGCGGGCCCGGTACGCCAAGGTCGCTGGGCCCGCGGATCCGGCCGCCGCGGTCCGGATCGGGGTGATCCACTCCCCGGAGCCGGCGTTGCTGCGGTCCTTCGCCGGCGACGGCTACGACCTGGTGCTGGCCGGGCACACCCATGGCGGGCAGGTTCGGGTGCCGTTCGGGCCGGCCATCGTCACCAACTGCGGCATCGACATCCACCGGGCCCGCTGGCTGCACCCGTGGGACGACCGGATGTGGTTCAACGTCTGCGCGGGGCTCGGCACCAGCCCGTTCATGCCGATCCGGCTCGGCTGCCGCCCGGAGGCGGTGCTGCTCACCCTGCTGCCCCGCGACGCGGTCCGCTAGCTCTCCCCGGGGCCGCGGTACCCGGTGGCGAAACCGGCTGGGGCGCTCAGCTATGCTGGACCGGTTGCAGCCGGGGTGTGGCGCAGCTTGGTAGCGCGCTTCGTTCGGGACGAAGAGGCCGTGGGTTCGAATCCCGCCACCCCGACAGTGTGATGTCTCGAGACATCGTTGACGCCTGGTTGGTCGACACTTCACTTCTGTGTACGGGCTAAGCCTCGGACCGATACAGACTCGCGGGTCGGTGTGAGTGGACACCGCTGCCACCTGCCCTGAGTTATGGATCAAGTTGGGTTGCTAAGTGGCGGCCACCGGCTTCTGCTGGAGGGCTGAGCGGCTTCGGTACTCCACTCAGCTCTACGGTGGCGGCCGCGGGATATCGCTGATGGGTGGTACGGATCGTCCTGCAGGAGATGGTGGACGTATTCGGCGTCATAGAACCCGCTGAACGCACCTCATCCGCGCGGTGAAGCCATCGCCGGCACGGTCAGTCGGAGGATCTTCCGGACGGCTGCCTGGCGCCGCCATGCTGGCCGTTGGCCAGGTACTCACGCTGCCACCGTAGACGCTGACAGCACACGCGCTTCTGGCTCGCAGCAACATGATTGTCCGAAAATCTAGGGATGTCGCAAGTCGTTGCGACAAGCGATAGAATAGGTGCAGGAGCGCAACTGGTGGCTTCAGGTTTCATGCCCCAACGATAAGAGGCTGCGAATCTTGTCTACTTTGTCCGATTATCTGAACGATCACGTGCCGGCCGGCTGGGAAAAGCCCCAGCTGGTGGAGGCCCTCAGTGGAACTCTTGACCGTGCAACGATCTACAGATATCTCGCGGGATCCCACCCGCGGAGTCCAAGCGAGTCAGTACTTGGAGCCTTCGCGGGAGTACTACCTGGCACTTCTGTACAAGAGATGCGGGCCCTTATAGGTAGCCCAATCGGTGAAGAAGAACCTTGGGTCCCAACCTTCGAAGCTAACCGGCTAAACCACGCCCAGCGGATGGCCCTCGATGCATTTATACGAGCCACAGTTGCCGCTCAAGAAGAGCGAGGTAACGAAGATGTGCCGCTCGCTCTGTTGCGACGGCTCGATCGCCGGAAACTTTTTGAAACTTCGTGATGATGTCGATCATCGCTTGGACGAAATCGACCAAGAAGGCGAACGCAACGCGACTAGGAGACGGGCTGACGCATTGATTGGCACCCCGGCCCTCGGACCTATTTCCCAAGGCCGGTAAAGCAAATGCTGGGCCTCTGCGCTGAACTGGCACGATTCGGCCCCCTCCACGTGTCATCCCTGACCGAAGCATGTGGTGGCGTATGACAGTCCGCGCAGTAGGGTTGGCAGGTGTACCGCTTGTCAGTGCGAGCATAGTCAGACTGGGCAGTTGGGCCGCTATTACCGTTCTTCTCTTCATGATGCTGATTACTTTAATTGTGGTGTTTGGCGTCGTGCTTCCATCTGTATGGTCGCACTCTTCAGTGCGTCGACGAGACGCCCGGGCTACCCTGCGAGAATTACGACATAGGCTGTAAGTATTCAGGTCGTCTTCACATTTGGTGACACAGTTTCGGGCATTGCTCGATGTAGGCGGATTACCGCAGCTACTCAAAGACTCATCAAAAGTTGACTCCTGCTAGGGGTTGTCGCGGAAGAAGTTCTCCATCCACGACCGCTGGATCGGCCCCCACGGCGTGTTGGCCTGGTAGGCGGCACGAATCGCGGTCCGTTCGGCGGCGGTGCTGAGGGTGTAGATGCGTTGCAACGCAACGAGATCGGAGTCGTCGACGTAGCCCCGCAGCAACCGGGTGCACAGCCGCACCTTCTCCGCCTGCGGAAGCCCACGAACGATCTCCTCCCGCTGGGTATGCACGAACGACCTGATCTCGGAGTCCTCGGTGAGCCCCGCCGCACCCCGGTCGAACGCCGCGTCGGCCACCGTCGACCGGGTCCGGTCGTCCGGGTCGAGCGCGAACGGGAACGACCGATCGGTCCCGCTGAGTTCGGGAAGCGAGAGGATGAGCGCCACCGCGGTCCGATTCTGGTTCACCGGCTCCCCCGACGTGCCACCTTGCAGGCGTCCGTAGAAGTCCACCACGGCCTGCTGCGAGGTCGCGCTCAGCGAGCTGAAGTCGACCGGTCCGCTGCGCTGCAGCGTGGCACGGATCCTGCCGAGCAGGCGCTCCTTCGAGAACGACCTGCTGAAGTCCCCGCTGCCGGAGGTCAACTGCGTCCCGGTCCAGGCGCCGAGCGCGTTCGAGGTCAGGTCCTCCCCGCCGTACTTCGACTCGGCCTCCGACGTCTCCTCATGGGTGATGCCCGCGGCCGTCGCGTTGCGGTTGCCGACCAGGCCGGACAGGTACATCAGCTGGATGAAGTGCCGCATGTCGATCAGCCCGGCGCGCGAGGTGAACAGGTAGCGCAGGCTGAGCTCGTAGTTCGCGCCGGACGACCCGCCGGCGAACTGGGCGCCGCAGCGCGCCGCGAACGTCGACAGGCTGACCAGGCCCATCCAGTTCATGCTGCGGTCGGCGATGCCACCGAGCACCGCCATCATCGCGTCCAGGGTCGGCGCGATCAGGTTGCGCTCGGAGACCTGGAACAGCTGCGGCACCGGCCCGTGCTCGCGCTGCTGGACGACGTGAGCCAGCTCGTGTGCCAGCAGGTGCTTGCCCGCACTCGACTCGAGGCTCGGAGCCGCCGGGGAGAGATAGATGTTGCGGTCGACCGTCACCGCGTGCGCACCGAGCGCCTGGGTCAGCTCACCCGCCCGGGCATCGCGATGTAGTCGGACGCCGTCGAACGCGGTGGATCGGTCCTGGGTCACGGGATCGGGTGTGCCGGCCGAGGCCCGGTCGGCGATCCGCTCCGCATCGCGCTCGGCGTCACCGGAGCCGGCCGGCCGGCGCGCCTGCCACCGCCTCATCCGCCCGATGATGGCCCGCCACCGTCACCGGACCGTCAGCGAGCCCGCCGTCATGGGCAGCTACAGGCTGAACGGCTCTCCGTCCAGCGGCCGAACCTCAAGGGGCTTGGCGAACGGACTCCGGGACTTGCGAACGGTGACGCGCCCATGGACGAACGCGATCATCAATTCCACGATGGCCGTGCCATCGCGCACCGCATGGATTCCAGGTCGTCGACGCCCAGCAGGCTGAGGATCACCTCGTCGCCGAAGTTCCATCCGAGGTAGAACTGCTCGCCGTCACCTCGGGTCAGCGACCAGTCCCACTGCTCCCTGTCATAGACCGCTGACAGGCCCGAACCGTCCGCCTCCAGTGCGGCGTTCAGGCGCGCGCAGAGCGCATCGAAGGCGTTGTCAGACATCGAGCTCGCGGCTCAGCACGGCGGCCAACTCTCCAACCTGGTCGCGGCGCTCCTCCCACTCGTCTTCGGCCTCGCCCAGATAGGCGAGCCGGGCGAGGTTCAGGGCTGGCCGGTATCGGCTGGGCAGCCGGTCGAGCGCCCACTCTGTCGCCCTATCCTTGGTCGTCACCTCGCCGGTGGCCAGGGTCATCCATATCCGGGCCAGGGTCAGCAGCACATTGCGCGTGTCGCTGTGCAGCGCCTCCAGCAGGTCCGGCACCCCAGCCAGCACCGCCCGAAGCAGATCCTCCTGAGGTACGGGTGCCAGCACATCTTGCGGGGGCGGGCCGCTCAAGACCTTGCCGTGGGACAGCACCGTGGTGAGGAGGACGGCAAGGTCCGGATTCGGCGTCGCCGCCGGCACGAGTCCGGCTTCGTAGTCGTCGCGCAACCACTCGCCGTACTGGAAGTCCTCGTCGGGCGGGTATGACCACCGACGGACGGCTGCCCCGACGACCACGCTGAGTTCGATGGGCCGCCCCGGCGTTCGCCGAGCTCGCCGCCCGGAGATGTCGAGCAGGCCGTCGACGAGGGCGATCCGTTCCGGGCGATCCAGCGTCCGCTCCACCACCACGAGCACGTCCAGATCGCTGTCGGGCTGCAGGCCGCCCAGCACCGCCGACCCGTGCAGGTAGCTTCCGATCACTGCGTCCCCGAGCAGCGACGTCACCAACCGCAGGACGTCGTCCAGCTGGCTCTCTGCGGCACCCACGAACCGAGTATGCGCGAGGCCCTGGCCGCTCGGCGGAAGTAGCGATCACCCGATCCGTGCGAGACCGGGCCGTGTTCGCCCGGCTGCCCGCCCCGAGAAGGGCCTCCCACCGTCACCGGACCGCCCACGAGCCGGACAGCATGTGAACCTGGTTTGAGTTCGCCGGGCGCCGCGAGTAGGGTCACGAACCGTTGAAATCCGGCCATTCGCCGTAGCTGCGAAGGCCTAGACGGTGGCGGGTCGCCATCCCCCGAAGTCCACAGCCTCGTGGCCGGCGCGTCACCCCAACCCCCGAGGAGAAACGTGCACCCTCACGTTCCCATACCCCACCACCCCCATACGCTGCGCAACCTCGCCAGAGCACTGCTGATCGCTGTGTTCGCGCTGGCGTCCCTGCCGCTGGTCAGCAACCAGCAGGCGCATGCCGTCGTGCCGGTGCTGACCAACACCCAGCGGCAGGCCTACCTGAACTACTACGCACCGGTGATCTTCAAGCGCGCCAACGAGGACAACGGCGAGGACGGCCGGGACTGGCTGACCAACTTCGACTTCGACCAGGACCACAACTACGCCACCAACCGGGTCGACTGGCTCAACGTCAAGAACTACGTAGCCGCCTCGGCGGCCCGTGCCACCACCAGCCCGTACGCGAAGTGGCGGATTCGCCCGACCCTCTACACCTCGTTGATCGAGTACACGAACGGCACCAGCAAGTCCCTGGTGCTGCTGTACCACGTATACAACGCCGCCGACAAAGAAGGTTCCCAGATCCACGACTGGGAGCGGATCGAACTGGTGGTGCGCAACGTCACCGGCACCCCCGGCGGGACCGGTGAGTACGTGAACAACTCGACCATCACCCACCACTCCGAACACATCATCCGCAAGCGCGGCGACTTCGGGTTCAACTTCATGAACACCTCGACCGGCAAGCACCTGATGGTCTGGCAGGCCGACGAGGCCGGCAGCGTGCTGGCCACCCATGCCCACGAGTTGCGCTACGTCAACGACACCTACGCGGCGATCGCCGCCCAGCCGGTCACCGACAACGCCGAGGTGGAGATCAGCGGCAAGGACGTCAACGAGAACCTGCATTACGTCTTCGTCCCGCAGGCATCCTCTGCCGCGGTCAGTGCCTGGGGCGCGCAGCGACTGAACTTCGGCAACGCTTCGACGCTGATCGGCGGGCACGACAACGAACACACCGTCGACTGGTACCAGGCCAAGCGGCTCACCTACGAATTGCAGGACATCGCCGACATCACCTCGACGAACTGGTCCGGCAATCCCGCGTGGCCGACGCACTGGCTGTCCAGTACGGCCGACGACGTCGTGCTGGAATCGGCCATCCTCAACGAGGTGAACGTGGCCGAGGTGCCGGCCGGTCGGCAGCGGTTCTACTCCAAGTCCCGCGACAACGGCTCGTCCAGCCTGACCGACGACCGCAACGCGGTGATCCACAAGGACTGGTTCTACGGCGCCTACACCGCCGAGGCTGACGAGGACTGGCCGGCCGACACCGACGACTTCCAGGGCTACCAGGGCCTGGGCACCGACAGCACCGGTGCCACCAGGCAATCGGCGAGCGGGCGCTACGACTCGCCCAACTCCTACTGGTGGCAGCACGACTACTTCGTCCATGACGGCTACGGCGCCTCCGGTGCCACGGTGGAGAGCGGCCAGTGGCTGCGCGGCGCCTGGTACACCGCCGCCAACGGCGGCTTCGACGGGCGCTGGGTGCAGCTGTTCGACGACCGTCCCGGGCTCGAACCCTAGGCAGCACGCATGGTTTGCCCCGGCCGGCACTACCCCCACCGGCCGGGGCACCCCGCCGTGCCTAGCCCGGCGATGCGTACCCGTCAGCGCGGCCGCGCCCTGCACAACGCGCGTTGTGAGGTGCCGTCAGCGGGGTGAACGGAGGTTGCGTGGGCGTCCGGTCCGAGCTCGCGTCCTCGCGCCCGCTGCGCATCCTGGCATCGGCAACCGTGGTGAACAGCGCCGGCAACGGTGCGTTCGCGGCCACCGCGGTGGTCTACCTCAACCAGGTCGAGCACCTCCGCGGGTCGGTGATCGGCGCGGTCTTCACCCTCGCCGCGATCGCCGCCCTGCTTCTGCGAGGTGGCGGCCCGGTCGGTGGCGGCGGCATCGCGCCGTCCTTCCACGCCCGTTCCGGGCTCGATCTCTACGCCACGCACCTGCGCGCCTGCAACTCATCGTCGACGCGATTCGCGCCACGCTGGTCGTGCAACCCCGCCGGTGAGCTGCTGCCGCCAGCTGCTCGGCTTACACTGTAAGGTACTGTCAGCACACCCACTGGGTCGCGGTGTGGAGGATTCAGCGGGGGTTGACCATGCACACCGACGAGGTCCGGCAGGCCGCCGACGTCGTGGCCAGCATGGCCGGCGAATTCACCGCGCTGGCCACGTCGATCAGCGGTAACGGCTCTCTCGAGCCCAACCAGCTGCTGCACCGGCTGCTGGCCGCCGCCGCCGCCCTGATGCCCGGCAGCGACCATGCCAGCATCACCCTGATCACCGGCCACGGCCGGCCACACACCGGTGCTGCCAGCGACGAGCTGCCGGCCCAGGTCGACGCGCTGCAGTACGAAACCGGCGAGGGCCCCTGCCTGCAGGCCGCGGCCACCAACGACGTGGTGCTGGCGAACGACCTGGCGACCACCGCGGAGTGGCCGGCCTTCGCCCGACGCGCGGTGGCCGAGGCCGGGGTGCGCGGCATGCTGTGCTACCGGCTCTTCCTGACCGAGGACAACCGCGGCGCCCTGAACTTCTACGCGATGCGTCCGGACGCCTTCGACCAGTCGAGCGTGGCCATCGGAGCGATCTTCGCCGCCTACACCTCGATGGTCCAGCTGGCGGCGCTGCATTCGGACAAGTCGGTGCACCTGAGCCGGGCGGTGGAGTCCAACCGGGAGATCGGCGTCGCGATGGGCATCCTGATGGCGAACAAGCACCTCACCCAGAACGAGGCGTTCACCCAGCTGCGCGGTGCCAGCCAGGACCTGCACCGCAAGCTGCGAGAGGTCGCGGCGGACGTCATCTACACCGGCGCGCTGCCCGACCACCGCGCGCCGGCCGACTCGGCGCCGCCGACCTGACGCAGGATTTCACCAGACCTGATAAGGCGAAAGCAGCCAGCCGGATCAGCGCCCGCCGGCGCCGCCCTCGGAGCGCACCGCGGCGATCTGGTCCAGCATGGCGTCCAGGCCGAGCTGGAACTCGACCTCGAAGTGGTCCTCGGCCAGGCCCTCGGCCAGCCGATGGATGGTCGGGTAACGGCCCGGGTCCAGCTCCCCCTGGGGATCGATCAGTTCGGTGGCGTTCTCGGCGCGGGCGATGGCATGCCGGTCGGCCTGGCTGCGGGTCGGCGTCAGCCCACCGGGCACCGCCGCCTCGGCAGCGGTGGCCTCGTCGCTGCCCGCCGACTCGGTGGTGGCGTACGCGCCGTCTCCCGGACGCGGATCGGACAGCGCCATGGCGCTGGTCTCCAGCAGCAGGAAGCCCAGCAGGAAGCTGTTGAAGCTGCGGTAGGCGAACAGCACCTCCTCGTCGGAGAAGCCCTCGGCCTGCAGCCCGCGCAGGAAGGCCTCGATCCAGTCCACCGAGCGCAGCGGCGGATTGATCCAGGGCGCCTCGGTCGGCCGGGTGGCGACCAGGGGAAAGGCGTGCGGATGGGCCCGGGCGTAACGCCGCACCCCGAAGGCGATGTCGGACAGGTAGGCACGCCAGCCCTGGGTGGGCTCGGGATCGAGTTTTCGGTCGTCGGCCAGTTCGCCGACGATGCGGTCGACCACGGCGTCGAAGAGCTTGTCGCGGTTGGCGATGTGCTTGTAGAGCGACATCGCCTCGACCTGCAGCCGGGCCGCGAGGGTTCGCATGGTGACCGCTGCCATGCCCTGCTCGTCGATCAGCGCCAGCGCCGCGTCCACGATGCGCTGCTTGGTCAGCCGCGGCTGGCGCCGGGCACCCCGGCGCTCCGGCGTGCTTGCCATGAAAGCCCTCCCTCTCGCCCGCGGCGCCCCGGGGCACCGCACCAGCCCGTCAGGAGCCCTGCCCCCTGTAGTGAAGACCAGAAAAGCCTCGCTGACCAGTCGAGATCGACAGCCAGCGAGGCTTTGTCACATCACAGGTGGATCGGCAGGCGAAGGCTACCGCGCGTGGCCGTCCTGGCCCTCGTCCAGTTCGATCTCCTCGCGGCGGACGGTCTCGTCGACCTGCTGCTGCTCGGTCACGGTCTCGGTACCCAGCCGGACGCGCTCGACCGGAACAGTTTCCTTCTGCACCACCGGGCGCTCGGCACGCAAGGTGACCTCGTGCTCCTCGTCGCTGAGCCCCGGGCCGCCCAGCGCCTGACCCTCGTTGGCGTCGGTGATCGGCTTGCGCTCGACCCGGATCTCCTCGTGGGATACCGGCACGGTCTGGGTGACGTTCTCGGTGACGATGTGCTTGCGCAACCGGACCCGGCCGGTCTCGACCTGCTCGGTGCCGACGTTCAGCCGCTCCTCCGAGCGGGTCATGGCGTCATCGGTGTCCGGGCCAGAGGTGTCGTGGCCGGCCCCGCGATCGGTGCCGGCGCTGCCCTGCCCCGCCGTCGCGTGCCCCTCGTCGGTTCCGCCGAGGTGGCCGGCGTAGTAGCGGTAGAGCGCGTCCTCATCGGCCGGCTCCAGGTGGCCGTCGTTCTCGACGGTGGGAGCGTCCTTGACGACGTTCTTGCTGACCGGGACGACCACGTCGTCGCCGCTGTAATCCGCCTCGCGCAGCGGCACGAAACTCTCGCGGGTGCCGAACAGGCCGGTGCTGACGGTCAGCCATTCGGGTTCGCCGGTTGCGTCGTTGAGGTAGACCTGGCCCACCTTGCCGATCTTGTCGCCTTGCTGGTCGGTCACTCGACGGCCCATCAGTTGCTGGGCGAGATCACTGGGAGAAGTCATGAGCAGGTGCTCCTTAGAAGCGTTGTCGAGCAACAGGAGGCGAGACCGAAGGAAAGCGAATCGGAGCCGCGCGAAGTCGGTCGATGATGGGGTGCGGGCAGGCGATGCACTGCTCGCTCGCACGCAGCTCGTGCAAGCGATCGGGCGAATGAAGCATCGGTGGCTGTGGTTGAGCCCGCCGGTCCTCCTAGCAGGGGACCCGTTTACACCGTAAGCCGTACGTTCCGATTCCGCAAAGGCGTCCCTTGCGGGCCGCAAGGTTCGGCAGGGTCAGGTGCCCCGGATGCCCGCGTCATCTGGACGCGACAGCGCTTCGACCGGTGGGGACGCGGCGGGTGCCGATGCTGCGGACCCACCGGCACCGGCCGGCGGACGGGTGCGGGCCAGGAACTGCTCCCGGGCGTAGCGCGTCAGGGTGACCGCGACGGCCAGGAACGGCACGGCAAGGAAGGCTCCCGCGATACCGGCCAGCGCTCCCCCGGTGGTGACCGCCAGGATCACCAGGGCGCCGTGCAGGTTGACCGCGCGGCCCACCAGCACCGGTTGCAGCACGTGCCCCTCCACCTGCTGCACGACCACGATCAGCGCCAGCACGATCAGCGCGCTGGTCACCCCGTTGGCGACCAGCGCGACCAGCGCGGCAAGTGCGCCGGTGACGAACGCCCCGATGATCGGAATGAAGCCGCCGAAGAACACCAGCACCGCCAGCGGCAGTGCGAACGGCACGTGCATCACCCACAGCCCGACCCCGATGAACACCGCGTCGACCAGCCCGACCGCGGCCTGGGCACGGATGAAGCCGCTCAGGCTGACCCAGCAGCGGGTCGACAGTTCCGCCAGGTGCTCACCGGCGCCCGGCCCCACCCAGGACCTCAGCCAGGGGACGAACTTCGGGCCGTCCTTGAGGAAGAAGAAACACAGCACCATGGCCAGCACCAGGTGGACCACCAGGTTGCCGACGGTGCTGACGCCGGTGAGCAGGCCACCGGCCACCGAGGACGAGTTCGCCTTGAGCCTGGTGACGGCCTGGTCGACGACGTTGTCCAGTGCGGCGGCGTCGAGGTTGAACGGCGGCCCGGCCACCCAGTCCTGCAGGTCCTTCAAGCCCGAACCCACCGAGTCCGACAGGTCCGACCACTGGCCGGTCACCTGCGGCACCAGAACTGCGGTGAGGCCGGCCAGCACCCCGATCGCCAGCAGCAGCGTCAGCAGTGCCGCCAGCGCCGGCGGTACGACCTTGCGCAGTTGCCGGGTCACCGGCCACAGCACCGAGGCGAGGAAGAGGCCGAGCAGCAGGGGCAGGATCGCGTCCCACAGCTTGCCGAGCACCCAGGCCAGCGCGACCACGGCGGCTCCGGTCAGCAGCAGCCGCAGGCTCCAGGTGGCCACCGTGGCGCCGACCCGCTCGAGGACCGCGTACGGGCCGGTAGCCGGGCTGGCGGCGACCGGATCGGTTCCCGCTCGGGGGACGTTGCCGGGTCGGCGGTTGAACATGCGTTGGGTGCTCCTCAGATCGGGGACGGCGAACTGCCGAGGGCGTCGCCGCGGTGCACCGCGGCGTCGTGGCTGGCGCGGGCACGGTCGAGCAGGTCCATCAGGGCGGGCTCGTCGCGGACCTGCTGGCGGTACTTCGGGCCGAGGGCGATGATCGAATCGCGTTCGGCCAGCAGCGCACGGTAGATCCGCTCCCGCTCGGCCGGGTCGGCGGTGTACTCGGCGTCGAGGTAGGCGCCGGCGTGCCTGCGGGCGTTGGAGATGGCGTTCTGGGCCCGGCCGGCAGGGCTGAACACCGAGGCCAGCACCGTCACCAGCAGCACGCCGAGGATGACCGACAGCGACAGGCCGGTGCTGATCTCGATCACCTTGACGTGCTCGCCGTCGTTGATGAACGGCACGTTGTTCTCGTGCAGGGCGTGCAGGATCAGCTTGACGCCGATGAAGCCGAGCACCACGGCCAGCCCGTAGGACAGGTAGATGAGCCGGTCCAGCAGGCCGTCGATCAGGAAGAACAGCTGCCGCAGCCCGAGCAGCGAGAACGCGGTCGCGGTGAAGACGATGAAGGTGTCCTGGGTGAGGCCGAAGATGGCCGGGATCGAGTCGAGCGCGAACAGGATGTCGGTGCCGCCGATGGCCACCATGACCAGCAGCATCGGCGTCATCGCCCGCCTGCCCTGGTGCATGGTGAACAGCTTGTCCCCGTCGTAGTGCTCGGTGGTGTGGAACAGCCTGCGGGCCAGCCGCACCATGACGTTCTCGCCGGAGTGCGCGTCCTCGCCCTCGGAGCGGAGCAGGTTGCCGGCGGTGAGCAGCAGGATCAGCCCGAACAGGTAGAACACCCAGGCGAAGGAGTTGATCAGGGCCGCACCCAGGAAGATGAAGCCGGTGCGGGCCAGCAGTGAGAAGGCGATGCCGTACAGCACCACCTTCTGCTGGTCCTCGCGCGGCACCCGGAAGCTGGTCAGGATGATCAGGAACACGAACAGGTTGTCCACCGAGAGCGCCTTCTCGGTGACATAGCCGGCGAAGTACTCCGAGCCGGCCTCGCCGCCTCCGAAGGCCAGCACGCCGACGCCGAACAGCACCGCCAGCCCGACGTAGAGCGCCGACCAGACCGCCGCCTCGCGCAGCGACGGGGCATGTGCCTTGCGCACGTGGAAGACGAAGTCGAAGGCCAGCAGCCCGACGATCGCTGCGATGGTCAGGCCCCAGACGAGGGGGGATACCTCCATGGTCGCTCCAGTCTGTTGCGGCTGGTGGCGGCACATTCGCAAAAGCCGCGCCCCGTCGGGGTGGCGGGCTGCCGCTCCGCCGAGGCGTCCTCCCACTGTGCCATACCGTTGCCGGCATCCCGCGCAGCTCACGGCTGACGCACAGCCAGTGCACAATGGCGCCATGAACGCACCGAATCCCGCGCCGGCGATGCCGCAGGTCGTGTCCGCTGAGCAGTGGCAGCAGGCCCGTGCGGAACTCCTCGTCGCCGAGAAGGAACTCACCCGGGCCCAGGACCGGCTGGCCGCCCGGCGCCGCCGGCTGCCGATGGTCGAGTTCGGCAATGACTACACCTTCGACACCCCAGCCGGGCCCAGGACGTTGCTGGACCTGTTCGAGGGCCGCAACCAACTGATCGTCTACCAGTTCATGGACCGCGGGCCGGACCGCTACTGCCCAGGCTGCACCCATCTCACCAATAACATCCCACTGCCCGCACTGGCCGCCTTCGCGCGCATCGGCGTCAGCTGGGTGACGGTGTCGAACATGCCGCTGGCCCAGATCGAGTCCTACAAGCAGCAGATGGGCTGGACCCTGCCGTTCGTGTCCTCGCACGGCACCTCGTTCGCCGAGGACACCGGCGCCGGCAGCGGCTTCCTGCTCAGCGTGTTCCTGCGCGACGGCGAGGACGTCTACCGCACCTACAGCACCACCCAGCGCGGCGTGGACCGGGTGGAGTTCTACAACAGTGTGCTCGACCTCACCCCGTACGGCCGGCAGGAGGACTGGGAGGACTCGCCGCCCGGGTGGCCACAGCACCCCACCTACGGGTAGCCGATCGACCAGGGGCTACTCCTCGATCGCGCCGCTGACCGAGCGCAGGTGCTCCCGAAAGGTCAACCCCGGGTTCTTCGACCGCTCGGCCAGATAGCTCTCGAACGCGACCTGCTCGCGCAGCGACCGGCCCTCGCGCATCCGCTCGGCCTGGCCGCGCTCGGTGTCACGGATCTGCTCGGCGATGTCGAACAGTTCCCCGGCCCGCGCGGCCGGCAGGAACAGCACGCCGTCGTCGTCGCCCAGCACCAGGTCCTCGGCACCGACCACCCATTCGCCGACGGTGGCCGAGTCCAGCGCGTCCGGCGGCCGGGTGCCGGCCCGCAGCGGCCCGGACGGGATCGCCCCCATGCTGAACACCGGCAATCCGATGGCCCGGATGTCGACGGTGTCGCGGTGCAGGCCCCAGATCACCACGCCGGCCAGGCCCGCCGCGGTGGCCTCCAGCACCACCAGGTCACCGACGCAGGAGGCGTCGCCGCGGCCGCCGTCGTCCACCACCAGCACGTCGCCCGGCCGCGCGCCGTGCAGCGCCTCCAGGAAGATGTCGACGCTGCCCGCGTGCCGAGCCGGCAACACCCGGCCGGCCAGCCGGTCACCGGCCACCACCGCCTTGACCGCGGCCGGCGCGCACCGCACCGGCACGTCGGCGCGCACGCAGGCGTCGGCCAGGTGTGCGGTGGTCAGCGAGGCGAACCGCTGCCTCAACTCGTCGTGCTGCATACCCGCTCCCCTGTCGTCTGGTCGGCCCGAAGTTGGTCAGCCCACTTTCGAGCAGGGACGATAGCGGCCATGCACAGCTCGAAGCCCACTGGTGCGCCACCTGCCACGCTGCTCGCCGCGGTCGAGTCCCAACTCACCACCGCGACGGACGCCGCCGGTTCGGAGCTGTTCCTGCTCCGGCTGCAGCGTTGGTGGCCCGACCTGCACGACGGGCTGGCCGCCGTCTACGGCTCGCGGGCCGAGGACACCGCGGCCCGGCTGGTGCAGTTGGCCACCGCTGCCTACGCGGCCCGCGAGCCGGACCTCAAGCGGCTGGACCTGGTGCGCAGCCTGGAACCGGACTGGTTCCAGCAGCCGGCCATGACCGGGTACGCCGCCTACGCCGACCGGTTCGCCGGCACCCTGGCCGGAGTGGCCGACCGGGTTGACTACCTGCGCGAGCTCGGCATTCGCTACCTGCACCTGATGCCGCTGCTGCGCCCGCGGGACGGCGACTCCGACGGCGGCTACGCGGTGGCCGACTACCGCGACGTCCGGGCCGATCTCGGCACCGTCGACGACCTGCGCGCGCTGGCCCGCACGCTGCGCGAGTCCGGCATCAGCCTGGTGCTGGATCTGGTGCTCAACCATGTCGCGCGCGAGCACCGGTGGGCCGAGGCGGCCCGGGCGGGTGATCAGCGCTACCGCGACTACTTCCACGTCTTCGCCGACCGGGAACTGCCCGACGCCTACGAGGGAACGCTGCCCGAGGTGTTCCCCGATTTCGCGCCGGGCAACTTCAGCTGGGACGACGACCTGGCCGGCTGGGTCTGGACGACCTTCAACGGCTTCCAGTGGGACGTCAACTGGGCCAATCCGGATGTCTTCGTCGAGTACAGCGACATTCTGCTGTTCCTGGCCAATGCCGGCGTGGAGGTGGTGCGGCTGGACGCCATCGCCTTTCTGTGGAAGCGGCTGGGTACCGACTGCCAGAACCAGCCGGAGGTGCACGCCATCACCCAGGCGCTGCACGCGCTGACCCGGATCGCCTGCCCGGCGTTGCTGTTCAAGGCCGAGGCGATCGTCGGCCCGGCCGACCTGGTGCACTACCTCGGCCAGGGCGCGCACCACGGCAAGGTCAGCGATCTGGCCTACCACAACAGCCTGATGGTGCAGATCTGGTCGATGCTGGCGGCCGGCGACGTCCGGCTGGCCGCACACGCCCTCGGTCACCTGCCGCCCGCGCCGTCGACCACCGCCTGGATCACCTACGTCCGCTGCCACGACGACATCGGCTGGGCCATCGACGACCGGGACGCGGCAGCGGTGGGCATCTCCGGCTGGGCCCACCGGGCTTTCCTGTCGGACTACTACGCGGGTGAGTTCGCCGGCTCGGCCGCCCGCGGGCTGGTCTTCCAGGCCAATCCGGCGACCGGTGACCGGCGGATCAGCGGCACCGCCGCGAGCCTGGCCGGCATCGAGGCCGGCGACGAGCGGGGCGTGCCCCGGCTGCTGCTGGCGCACGCGCTGGCCTTCGGCTGGGGCGGCATCCCGGTGATCTGGTCCGGGGACGAGTTGGCGATGCCCAACGACCCGCACTGGGCCGACGAACCGGGGCACCAGGGCGACAACCGCTGGACGCACCGGCCGCGGCTGACCGAGGCGGATCTGGACCGGCGGACCGATGCCGGCAGCGCCGCCGGTCAGGTGTTCGGCGGGCTGCGGGCGCTGATCGCCGCCCGGGCCCGGCTGCCGCACCTGGATGCCTCGGTGGGCAGCGAGATCGCCCCGCTGGCCGACCCCGGAGTGCTGCCGGTGCTGCGCCGGCACCCGCTCGGGGCGATGCTCGGGCTCTACAACGTCACCGACAGCTGGCGGTGCTACCCGGCCTGGCGGCTCGACGAGTTCGGCATCGCCGATCCTCAGGACGCGCTGGCCGGTACGCCGGTCCGGGCCGGCGAGGACGGGAACCTGTGGCTGGCCCCGTACCAGGCGATGTGGATCGTCTGACGGCGCGAGCGGCGCCAGACGGTGTCAGGCGTCCACCAGCACCGGCTCGATCCGGTCGGCCGGTTCAGCCCGCTCGGCCGCCGGGCCGGCCGGGCGCGGTGCCCGCACCGCGATCGCGACCAGCACGAAGGCGGCGACCAGGAACAGCGTCGCGGCGATGAAGGCCCGGTCGGCGGCGTAGACGAAGACGTCGTCGGCGAACCGCACCGGGTCGATGCCGGCGGCCGGGCGTGCGGCGGCGTGCTTGCTGGCCGAGCCGAACACCGTGACCAGCGCGGCGACTCCGAGGGTGCCGCCGAGCTGCTGGGTGACGTTGACCAGACCGGAGGCGGCACCCGCGTCGGCCGGCGCCACCCCGGCCAGCGCCGCGGAGGTGAGGGTCAGGAAGGAGATCCCGTTGCCGAGGCCGAACAGCAGCAGGCAGGCCAGCACCGTCGGGTAGCCGGAGCCTGCGTCGAGCTGGCTGGCCAGCAGCATTCCCAGCGTCGACAGGCCGACCCCGGTCAGCATCAGCAGCTTGCCGTTGACCCGGTGCACCAGCACCCGGCTGGTCAGCTGCGAGGCGGTGAAGACCGTCAGCGGGATCGGCAGGAACGCGAAGCCGGTCTGCAGCGGGCTGTAGCCGAGCACGTCCTGCAGGAACTGGGTCAGGAAGAAGAACATCCCGAAGGTGCCGGCGAACAGCAGGCCGCGGGCGATGTTCGCCCCGCTGCGACTGGCGTCGGCCAACAGCCGCAGTGGCGTGATCGGCTCCTCGGCGCGCAGCTCGACGGCCACGAACGCGGCCAGTGAGAGCAAGCCGGCGCCGAAGGCGGCCAGCGACAGGGCGTCCGACCAGCCGTCGGTGGCGGCCCGCACCAGGCCGTAGACCAGTGCGGTCATGCCGAAGGTCGAGGTGAACGCACCGGCCAGGTCGAAGTGGCCGCGGTGCCGGGCGGTCTCGGGCAGCGCCCACCGTCCGGCTGCGAAGACCAGCAGGCCGATCGGCACGTTGACGAACAGCACCCAGCGCCAGGACACCCACTCGGTGAGCATGCCGCCGGAGATCAGGCCGATCGCGCCGCCACCGATCGAGACGGCGGTGAACAGCGCGATCGCGCGCAGCCGCTCCCGGCCCTCGGGGAACATGGTGGCCAGCAGCGCCAGCGAGGACGGGGCCGCCAGCGCACCGCCGACGCCCTGCAGGGCGCGGGCGAGCAGCAGCAGCCAACCGGAGGTGGCGAAGCCGCCGAGCAGGGACGCGCCAGTGAACAGCGCGATGCCGGTCAGGAAGGTGACCCGGCGGCCGAACAGGTCACCGGCCCGGGCGCCGAGCAGCAGCAGGCCGCCGAAGGTGAGCGTGTAAGCGTTGAGCACCCAGGACAGCTGGGCGTCGGAGAAGTGCAGGGCGGCCTTCATGTCGGGCAGCGCGACGTTGACGATGGTGGCGTCCAGCACCACCATCAGCTGGCAGCTCAGGATGACGGCGAGCACCACGGAGGCGCGGGTCAGGCTGCGACGGTGGGCGAAGTCGCTCGCGATGGCGCGGTAGCGACCGGGGAGTGTTGCAGAGGACATCTGTCAGTACGACCTCTCATCGATTACTCTGGGAAACGGAAGCTCCCTCCAGATACGATACGGAGGCAGCCTCCGGTTTGCAAATGAGCACTCGAACCGACAACTTCCGACCTCAGAGGAATAGCCTGAAACCATGACGACCCGTACGGTAGCCACCCCGGCAGCCGCCCCGTCGGCCACAGCGCGGCCGATGCGGGCCGACGCCCGTCGCAACTACCAGCGACTGCTGGTCGCCGCCCGCGAGGTGCTCGCCGAGCGGGGCGGCGAGGCCACCATGGAAGAGATCGCCAAGCGGGCCGACGTCGGCGTGGGGACCCTGTACCGGCACTTCCCGCGCCGCATCGACCTGGTCGAGGCGGTCTACCGCGACGATCTCGACCTGCTGGTCGCGCTGGCCGACGAGGTCGGCGCCGGCGCCGACCCCTGGGCCGGCCTGGTCACCTGGCTGCACGGCTTCGTCCGCTACGGCCAGTCCAAGCGGACCTTTCTCACCGAGTTGCACGAGGCGTTCGAGAAGAACCCGGATCTCGCACTGAAGTCGCGGGAACGCCTCGGCCAGGCCGCTGCCCTGGTACTGACGCGCGCACAGCAGGCAGGCGTGGCCCGGCCGGACATCGACCATGCCGACCTGATGCAGCTGGTCGGCGGCATGTGCATGGCCCGCAACTCCAGCCTGGAGCAGAACGAACGGCTGCTCGGCCTGGTGCTGGACGGCATCCGGCGGTCGGAGTAGCTCGCAACCGGCCCGCACTAGACTCAGCGACCATGTCTGGAACTGCCCGTCCGGTGGTCGTCGTCGGCAATCCGGTGCTGCACACCGCCACCGCCCCGGTCACCGAGTTCGACTCCGAACTGGCCGCCCTGATCGAAGACATGTTCGCCTCGATGTACGTCGCCGAGGGGGTGGGCCTGGCCGCCACCCAGATCGGCGTGGGCCTGTCGGTGTTCGTCTACGACTGCCACGACCACGAGGGCGTCAAGCACAAGGGCCACGTGGTCAACCCGCGGATCCTGGCCACCGCGGGTCCCGAGGAGAAGCTCGAGGAGGGCTGCCTGTCGGTACCCGGCCCGTACGCGGTGCTCGGCCGGCCGTTCTCGGTCACGGTCGCCGGCCAGGACCGGCACGGCGCGCCACTGACTGTCACCGGCACCGGCTTTCTGGCGCGCTGCCTGATGCACGAGACCGAGCACCTGGCCGGCACCCTCTACATCGACCACCTGAACCGGCGGCGGCGCAACCGGGTGCTGGCCGAGATCGAGCCGTACCCGTGGAACGGCCCGCTGCCCGAGGCACTGCCCTCCTGAGAGCCCGGCCGTGGGTCAGGACACCCGGCGGGCCGCCACCAGCTCGGCGATCTGCACCGCGTTCAGCGCCGCACCCTTGCGCAGGTTGTCACCTGAGATGAACAGCGCCAGCCCGCGGCCGTCCGGCACGCCCGGGTCCTGGCGAATCCGCCCGACGTAGCTGGGATCCTGGCCAGCGGCCTGCAACGGCGTGGGAATCTCGCTCAACGCGACCCCGGGTGCATCGGAGAGCAGCTCGATCGCCCGGGCAGGAGACAGCGGACGGGCGAACTCGGCGTTGATCGACAGCGAGTGCCCGGTGAACACCGGCACCCGCACGCAGGTACCCGACACCGCCAGGTCGGGAATGCCCAGGATCTTGCGGCTCTCGTTGCGAAGCTTCTGCTCCTCGTCGGTCTCGAACGACCCGTCGTCCACGACCGATCCGGCCAGCGGCAGCACGTTGAACGCGATCGGGCGCCGGTACAGCACCGGCTCGCCGAGATCGACCGCGGAGCCGTCGTGGGTCAGCGCCGATGCGGAGAAATTGGCCTTCTGCAGTTGGGAATCCAGCTCCGCCACGCCGACCAGGCCGCCACCCGAGACCGCCTGGTAGGTCGAGGCGACCAGCCGGACCAGGCCGGCTTCGGCGTGCAGTGGCCGCAGCACCGGCATCGCCGCCATGGTGGTGCAGTTCGGATTGGCGATGATGCCCTTGCGCATGCCGTCGATGGCGTCCGGATTGACCTCGCTGACCACCAGCGGCACGTCCGGATCCATCCGCCAGGCCGACGAATTGTCGATCACCGTCACCCCGGCGGCGGCGAACATCGGCGCCAGCAGCCGGGAACTCGCCGCCCCGGCGGAGAAGATCGCGATGTCCAGGCCGGCCGGGTCGGCCACCGCGGCGTCCTCCACGACCACCTCGCCGTCCTGCCACGCCAGCGTGCTGCCGGCCGACCGGGCCGAGGCGAAGAACCGGATGCCGGCGACCGGGAAGTCGCGTTCGGCGAGCAGCCGGCGTACCACCGCACCTACCTGGCCGGTCGCGCCCACCACGCCGACCTGCAGGCCGGAGCCGGCGCTCATCGGCCGGTTCCCCCGTAGACGACTGCCTGTTCGTCGGCACTGCCCAGCTCGAACGCGTCGTGCACGGCCCGCACCCCGGCATCGAGGTCGCTGTCGCGCAGCACCACCGAGATCCGGATCTCGGAGGTGGAGATCATCTCGACGTTCAGGCCCGACTCGGCCAGCGCCGCGAAGAAGGTGGCAGACACCCCGGGGTGCGAGCGCATCCCGGCACCGATCAGCGACAGCTTGCCGACGTGATCGTCGTAGAGCAGCTGCTCGAAGCCGACCTGCTCCTGCACCTTGGTCAGCGCCTGCACCGCCACCGCGCCATCGGTCTTGGGCAGCGTGAAGGACACGTCCGTTCGGCCGGTGCCCTTGGTGGAGATGTTCTGCACGATCATGTCCAGGTTGAGCTCGGCTTCGGCGAGCACCCGGAACAGCGCCGCCGCCTGGCCCGGCTTGTCGGGCACCCCGACGACGGTCACCTTGGCCTCGCTGCGGTCGTGCGCGACTCCGGAGATGATGGCCTGTTCCACGGGTAGATCCTCCATAGCCCCGGCGACCAGTGTGCCGGGCAGGTTCGAGAACGACGATCGGACGTGGATCGGGACGCCGTAGCGGCGGCCGTACTCCACACAGCGCAGCATCAGCACCTTCGCACCGCTGGCCGCCATCTCGAGCATCTCCTCATAGCTGATGGTCTCGAGCTTGCGGGCGTTCGGAACGATCCGCGGGTCGGCGGAGAACACCCCGTCCACGTCGGTGTAGATCTCGCAGACCTCGGCGTCCAGCGCGGCTGCCAGCGCCACCGCGGTGGTGTCCGAGCCGCCCCGGCCGAGGGTGGTGATGTCCTTGGTGTCGGGCGAGACGCCCTGGAAGCCCGCCACGATCGCCACGTTGCCGGCGGCCACCGAGTCCTGCACCCGCTGCGGGGTGATCCGCAGGATCCGGGCCCGGCCGTGTACTGCGGTGGTGAGCACCCCGGCCTGCGAGCCGGTGAACGACTCGGCCGAGTAGCCGAGTGAGTGGATCGCCATCGCCAGCAGCGCCATCGAGATCCGCTCGCCGGCGGTGAGCAGCATGTCGAACTCCCGCCCGGACGGGACGGGGGCGACCCGCTCGGCCAACTCGATCAACTCGTCGGTGGTGTCACCCATCGCCGAGACCACCACCACCACGTCGTGGCCGGCGCGGCGGGTGGCCACGATCCGCTCGGCGACCCGCTTGATCCGCTCCGCGTCGGCGACCGACGAGCCGCCGTACTTCTGCACCACCAGTGCCACGTCTGTTGCGCCCTTCGGTTCTCCTCAGCCGAACCGGATCGTCCACCGGATCGACGCCGCGATGAAGACAGCTGCCACGATGCGGCTGGCCCGGCCAGTCTAAACGACAGTGCGGCGGCCACTCGCGACCCGAGGCCCGTTCGCCGGTACATAACAATTCGTACGGCACGGACAACGCAGACCCACCGAGTGCGTCCTTGATACGTAGTTTGGCAACCGACTCGCAGCGAGTGTGGGGGAGGATGGAGATGTCGCGCACCGAACCTGCCGGCCGGGCCAAGCCGTCCTGGAGCACCGGAACCAGCAGCAACGACGTCGAGCCCAGCCGGTTGAGCAGGATTCTCGAACAGGTCGGCTGGGTCGAGCTGGGGTTCACCGTTCTCGCGCTGGCGGCCTACGACCTGATCGCATTCTTTCTGGGCGGCTTCGCGATCACACAGGCACGGTGCCCAGGCGGCCAGTGCGGGCCGGTGGCTCTGCGAGCCATCCCGCTGCCGACCCAGATCCAGATATTGCACGATGCCTATTGGGTGATCCCGGTGCTGTTCGCGCTGCCGCTGCTGGTGGGGCTGGTCCTGCGGCGGTGGCTGCTGCTTATCGCGGTGCTCCAGATCGTCGCCTGTGGTTGGCTGATGCTGCACATCGTCGGCAAGGCGAGCGTGCTCGATGACCGGCTGCACGGCCGGGTGCCCTGCTGGAACGCCGCGTATACCCCGACCACCTGCCCGTGGGACGCACACAGCTAGCCAGCCGGCAGACGGCCCGAACCGTTGGCGGTTCACCAACCCGGAGACAGACGCTTTCGCTCGGGCCGAGGTTTCAGGAGCCTGGGTGGCCTATCTGATCAGGTCAGACCGCCGCGTCGAAGGCCTGCTCCAGGATGTCCAGGCCCTCGGTGAGCAGGTCGTCGGGAATCGACAGCGGCGGCAGCAGCCGCAGCACGTTGCCGAAGGTGCCGGCGGTCAGGGTGACCAGGCCCTGGGCGTGGCAGAAGGCGTTCACCCGGCCGGTCAGGGCGCTGTTCGGCGTCAGGTCGCCGGTGTCGGCGACCAGCTCCACCGCCAGCATGGCGCCCCGGCCCCGGACGTCGCCGACCTGCGGGTACTTGGCCGCCAGCTGCTGCAAGCGCGGCAGCACCAGCCCCTCGATCGCCTTGGCCCGGGCGGGCAGGTTCTCCGCCCGCATGGTCTCGATCGAGCCGAGCGCGGCCGCGCACGCCACCGGGTTGCCGCCGTAGGTGCCGCCCAGGCCACCGCCGTGCACCGCGTCCATCACGTCGGCCCGGCCGGTCAGCCCCGACAGCGGCAGGCCGCCGGCGATGCCCTTGGCGGTGGTGATCAGATCCGGTTCCACGTCCTCGAACTCACAGGCGAACCAGTCGCCGGTGCGGCAGAAGCCGGTCTGGATCTCGTCGGCGATGAACAGGATGCCGTGCTCGGTGCACCAGTCCGCGACCCGGCGCAGGAAGCCCGGCGCCGGCACGATGAAACCGCCCTCGCCCTGGATCGGTTCGATCAGCACCGCCGCGGTGTTGTCCTCGCCGACCTGGGCGTGCACCATGCTGACGAACTGCTCGAAGGCTTCGTCCGCACAGTTCTGCGGGCCGGTCGGCCAGCGGAACGGATAGGCCATCGGCACCCGGTAGATCTCGTTGGCGAACGGGCCGAACCGGTGCTTGTAGGGCATGTTCTTGGCGGTCAGCGCCATCGTCAGGTTGGTACGCCCGTGGTAGGCGTGGTCGAAGGCCACCACCGCCTGCCGCCCGGTGAACGAGCGGGCCACCTTCACCGCGTTCTCGACCGCCTCGGCGCCGGAGTTGAACAGCGCCGAGCGCTTGTCGCCACTGCCCGGGGTGAGCTCGTTGAGGGCCTCGCAGACCGCCAGGTACTCCTCGTACGGGGTCACCATGAAACAGGTGTGGGTGAAGTCGGCCACCTGCGCCTGCACCCGCTCGACCACCCGGGGCGCGGAGTTGCCGACGGTGGTCACCGCGATGCCCGAGCCGAAGTCGATCAACTGGTTGCCGTCGACGTCGACCAGCACCCCGCCGCCGGCCCGCTCGACGTAGACCGGCAACCCGACGCCGACACCGGCCGACACCGCGGCCAGCTTGCGCCGGTGCAGCTCGGCCGACCGGGGTCCCGGAATGGCGGTCTTGAGGATCCGCCGCTGCTCGATCGGGTCGGGGCCTGTCGTCATGGCGATCTCCACATCTTTCCCAGGCGGATGGTTGCAGTCTAGGCCCGGGATCAGAACTCGATGTTGTGCATGACGTGCTTGATCCGGGTGTAGTCCTCCAGCCCGTACAGCGACAGGTCCTTGCCGTAGCCGGAGTGCTTGAAGCCGCCGTGCGGCATCTCGGCGACCAGCGGGATGTGGGTGTTGATCCACACGCAGCCGAAGTCCAGCCGGCGGGAGACCCGCATCGCCCGGCTGTGGTCGCGGGTCCACACCGAGGAGGCCAGGCCGTACTCGACCCCGTTGGCCCACCGGACCGCCTCGTCCTCATCGCTGAACGACTGCACCGTGATGACCGGGCCGAAGATCTCGGTCTGGATCTGCTCGTCGTCCTGGCGCAGGCCGGACAGCACCGTCGGGGTGAAGTAGAAGCCGGCCTCGCCCTGCCGCCGGCCGCCGGCCAGCACCGAGGCGTGGTCGGGCAGCCGGTCCACCAACCCGGACACGTGCTGCAGCTGGTTGGCGTTGTTCAGCGGGCCGTAGAGCACGTCCTCGTCGTCGGAGGCACCGGTCCTGGTGGCGCCGGCCTGTTCGGCCAGCGCGGCGGCGAACTCCTCGGCAAAGCCGGCCGGGGCGAGCACCCGGGTGGCAGCCGTGCAGTCCTGGCCGGCGTTGAAGTAGCCGGCCACCGCGATCGCCTCGGCGGCAGCGGCCACGTCGACGTCGTCGAAGACCACCACCGGGGCCTTGCCACCCAGTTCCAGATGCACCCGCTTGAGGTCGCGGGAGGCCGCCTCGGCCACCTGCATGCCGGCCCGCGCCGAGCCGGTGATCGAGACCATCGCCGGGGTGGGGTGGGCGACCAGCGCCCGGCCGGTGTCGCGGTCGCCGCACACCACGTTGAACACTCCGGGCGGGAAGAACTCGGCGGCGATCTCGGCCAGCAGCACCGTCGAGGCGGGCGTGGTGTCCGAGGGCTTGAGCACCACGGTGTTACCGGCGGCCAACGCCGGGGCGAACTTCCAGACCGCCATCATCATCGGGTAGTTCCAGGGCGCCACCTGCCCGCAGACACCGACCGGTTCGCGCCGGATGTAGGAGGTGTGGCCGGCCATGTACTCACCGGCCGAGCGGCCCTCCAGCACCCGGGCGGCGCCGGCGAAGAACCGCAGCTGGTCCACCATCGGCGGCATCTCCTCGCTGCGGGTCAGCGCCAGCGGCTTGCCGGTGTTCTCGCACTCGACCGCGATGATCTCCTCGGCCCGGGCCTCGACCGCGTCGGCGAACTTGAGCAGCGCGCGCTGCCGCTCGCTCGGCGTGGTGTCGCGCCAGCTCTCGAAGGCGGTGCCGGCCGCCTGGTAGGCCCGGTCCAGGTCCTGCGGCCCGGACAGCGGCGAGGTGAGATAGACCTCGCCGGTGGCGGGATTGATCACATCCAGGGTGCGCCCGTCGGCGGCCGGGACCTGCTCTCCGTTGACAAAATTGGACAGTGAGCGCGCCATTGCGTCCCTTTCAGGTGCTCTGCTGCTGTGTTCAGCAGTCATCGATGGCCGGAGCGACGATTTCAGTACCTGTTCTACCGTTTCACAACGAGAACGCCAAGGGGTAGCCGTGACCGGCCGGCAGGGCGGCGACGGCGCGTTTTAGGGCACACAGGACCGGCCCCGATACACTTCTCCCGCGACCGGACACCCTTCGTCGTTGCCGGACGACAGTTCTCAGACCGCTCAGGATCGGATTTCGCCAAGGATGCCCACCGACACACCTGCCAGCACGTTCGACCTGGACGTCGTAGTCGTCGGCGGCGGCGGACACGTCGGCCTGCCGCTGGCGATCGCCTTCGCCGACCGCGGCCTGCGGGTCGGTATCTATGACCTCAACGAGCTGGCGGTCAAGACCATCCTGTCCGGCGAGCTGCCCTTCATGGAGGACGGCGCCACCGAGGTGCTGCAGCGGGCGCTGGCGGCCGGCCGGCTGGAGGCCACCGTCGACCCGGCCGTGGTCAGCCGCGGCGAGCACGTCGTGGTGGTGATCGGCACGCCGGTGGACGAGCACCTCAACCCCGACCCGCACGCGGTGCCGCGGGCGCTGGCCGAGTGCCGCCAGCACTTCCGGCACGGCCAGCTGCTGGTGCTGCGCAGCACCGTCTACCCGGGCGTCACCCAGCGGGTCGAGAAGCTGCTGGCCGGTGAGGGCATCGACGTCGACGTGGCGTTCTGCCCGGAGCGGATCGCCGAGGGCAAGGCGATGGAGGAGCTGTTCTCGCTGCCGCAGATCGTCTCGGCACGCACCCCCGAGGTGCTGGCTCGGGCCGGCGCACTGTTCGGCCACCTGACCGACAGCATCGTCGAGCTCAGCCCGGAGGAGGCCGAGCTTGCGAAGCTGTTCACCAACACCTGGCGCTACATCAAGTTCGCCGCCGCCAACCAGTTCTACGTGATGGCCAACGACCAGGGCCTGGACTTCGACCGGATCCGGCACGCGCTGGCGCAGGACTACCCACGGGCCGCCGACATGCCCGGTGCCGGCCTGGCGGCCGGGCCGTGCCTGTTCAAGGACACCATGCAACTGGCGGCCTTCACCGACAACTCCTTCGTCCTCGGCCACTCGGCGATGCTGGTGAACGAGGGACTGCCGCTCTACCTGGTCTCCAAGCTGGAGGCCAAGTACGACCTTGCGAACCTGCGGGTGGGCATCCTGGGCATGGCGTTCAAGAGCGAGAGCGACGACATCCGATCCAGCCTGTCCTACAAGCTCAAGCGAATCCTGGAGTTCCGGGCCAAGTCGGTGCTGTGCACCGACCCGTTCGTCAGCGTCGATCCCAACCTCGAGACGCTCGAAACGGTGCTGGCCAACTCCGACCTGCTGATCATCGCCGCGCCGCACAAGCAGTACCGCGACATCAAGCCGACCGTGCCGGTGGCCGACGTCTGGAACCTGCTCGGACAGGGAACCGTCGTCTGATGTCGCTGGCCATCTCGGTCGTCATCCCCGCCTACAACGAGGGCGAGGCCATCATCCCGGTGCTGGACCGGATCTTCGACGCGGTCGAGTCCGAGTGCGAGATCCTGGTGGTGGTCGACTTCGAGGAAGACACCACGGTGCCGGTGCTGCGCGACTACAGCGAGCGGGAGCCGCGGCTGCACACCCTGATCTCGAGCTACGGCCGGGGCCCGGCCAACGCGATCCGGTACGGCATCGACCAGGTGAAGAACCCGGTGGTGGTCGTCACCATGGCCGACGGCAGCGACGATCCCCGCCAGATCGACGCGCTGGCCCGGCTGGTGGACCGCGGCGTAGTGGTGGCCGCCGCGTCCCGCTACTCCGCCGGCGGCCAGCAGGTGGGCGGCCCGCTGTTCAAGTCGGTGCTGTCCAAGACCGCCGGGCGCACCCTGGGCGCGTTCGGCCGGGTCGGCACCCGGGACGCCACCAACAGCTTCAAGGCCTACTCCACCGAGTTCATCCGCGAGGTGGGCATCGACAGCCGCAGCGGGTTCGAGATCGGCCTGGAGCTGACCGCCAAGGCCCGCCGGTTGCGCCGTCCGGTCGCCGAGGTGCCCACCATCTGGCTGGACCGGACGATCGGCGAGTCCAATTTCAAGCTCGCCGCCTGGATTCCGCGTTACCTGCGGTGGTACCGGTTCGCCTTCGGACCGCCGCTGACCAAGGAGCAGGTGGCGCGTGGCGCCGCCGCCATCGCCATGCAGAACAACAAACCGACAAAGGGAAAGCGAAACTCGTGAGCACGCACGCTACGCAGGACCAGTCAACCCAGCAGAAGGTCATGGTGTCCGGCTCGGCCGGCTTCATCGGTGGTTACGTGGTCGAAGAGCTGCTCCGCCGTGGCTACTCGGTGGTCGGCATCGACAACTACTCCAAGTACGGGCCGGTGAAGAAGTCCTACGACAACCACCCGGACTACCACTTCGTCGAGGGCGACGCCCGCGACGTCGAGCTGATGACCAAGCTGCTGTCCGACTGCGACCACTTCATCGCGGGCGCGGCGCTGATCGGCGGCATCTCCTACTTCCACGCCTACGCCTACGACCTGCTGGCCACCAACGAGCGGATCATGGCCTCCCAGTGCGACGCCGCGATCGCCGCCCACCAGCAGGGCAAGCTGCAGAAGGTCACCTACCTGTCCTCGTCGATGGTGTTCGAGTCGACCGAGCACTGGCCGTCCAAGGAGGGCGACGAGCGCAAGATCCCGCCGCCGCTGTCGTCCTACGGTTTCCAGAAGCTGGCGGTGGAGTACTTCGCCAAGGCCGCCTGGGACCAGTACAAGCTGCCCTACACCATCGTCCGGCCGTTCAACTGCGTCGGCATCGGCGAGGGCCGGGCGCTCGGTGACGTCGAGATCGCCTCGGGCAACGTCAAGCTGGCGATGAGCCACGTGGTGCCCGACCTGGTGCAGAAGGTGGTCAAGGGCCAGGACCCGCTGCACATCCTCGGCGAGGGCAACCAGGTCCGGCACTACACCTACGGCGGCGACCTGGCCAAGGGCATCGTGGAGTGCATGGCGCAGCAGGCGGCCTTCAACAACGACTTCAACATCTCCACCCCGGTGAGCACCAGCGTCCGGGAGTTGGCCGAGGTGATCTGGCGCAAGATCAAGGGCGACGCGCCGTTCAGCCTGGTCAGCGACGAGGCCTTCGAGTACGACGTGCAGAAGCGGGTTCCGGACGTGGCCAAGGCCAAGGAGGTGCTCGGCTTCGAGTGCACCACTGACCTTGACACCATGCTGGACGAGGTCATTCCGTGGGTGGCCGAAGCGGTCGCCGACGGACGCCTGTAGTTCGCGCCCCCGTTCAGCCGTGCCGCCGGCCGAAGCCGCGTCCCGCAGCGACCGCGCAACGCCGGTCGAGGGGCCCTCGCCGGACGGGGATCCGCAGCCGTCCGGGCGGCTTGGCGGCCGGCCGCCGGTGCGGCTGACGCCACGGGGCTTCGAAGCGCTGGCAGCCGCCGGTGCGGTGTTGCTGGCGGTGCTGGTCAGCGGGTACCGGATCGGGGTGGCGCGCACCGCGCGCTACCCCGGGCATGCCGACCCGGCCTTCACCTTCGGGGTGGCGCAGAACCTCGCGGCCGGCCGCGGGGCGAACATCGACTACGTCTGGCATTTCCTGGTGCCCGGCACCCCGCTGCACCACTACGCCTTCGACTACTGGCTGCCGCTGCCCTCGCAGCTGATGGCCGGTGTGCTGGGGCACGGGCGGGGCCTGCCGGCTGCCCTGACGCTGAACGTGTTCCTGGTCGTCGCCATGTCGGCCGGTGCCTACGCACTGGCCCGGACGCTGAGCGACGTGGTCTGGGTGCCGGCGGTCGCCGGCGCCGCGGCGCTGGTGCAGCCGGTGGTGTCGGCCTACGCCATGCAGGCCGAGAGCGCGGTCTACCTGGGCGCGTTCGCGCTGCCTGCGATGGCAGCCGCGATCGCCGCCCGGCGCCGGCTGTGGTGGTGGCCGGTGGCCGGTGGCCTGGCGGGCCTGGCCGCGATGTCACGCAGCGAGGGGCTGCTGCTGTGCGCGGTGCTCGGGGTAGCCGCCCTGGTGTGGTCCGGTACCGGCCGCAACTACCTGCGGGCCGGCCTGTTGTTCGGCGGCTACTTAGTGGTGTCGGCGCCGTACCTGGTGACCAACCTGCGGCACTTTCACTCGCCGCTGCCGCCGGCGGCGAACGACTTCCCCTACGTCAGCAACTACGAGGACCTGTTCGCCCCGCACGTCCAGCACTCGCTGTCAGCCCTGATCGCGGGCAGCCCGGTCAACTTCCTCGACCTGCGCGTCCACCTGCTGGACCTGCAGCTCGAGGCGGCGTTCATGGCGATGGCGCCGATCGCCTCGGTGCTGGTGTTGATGCTGCTCGGCAGCCTGCTGCTGCGCGGCTACCCCGCGCCGGTCGAGGACGGTACCGAGGCCGCCACTCCCCCCGGCCGGCGCTGGGCCGCCCGGCTACGGCCGGCGCTGGACTCGTCCTGGCTGGTGCCGGTCGGCTTCCTGCTGCTGGTGGCGGTCTTCGAATGCCTGATCGCACCGGCGGTCGCTGCGGGCGGCGCCATCGTCAAGGTGATGATCACCGGCGCACCGGTGCTGCTGGTGCTGGCGGTGGTACAGCTCGGCCGGCTGCGGCTGCCGACGGTGCTGACCGCCCTGTGTTGCGCGGCGCTGGTCGGTTACCCGCTCACCTCGGTGGCCTACAACTCCCGGGCCACCGTCCGGCACAACAACGACATCGGCCGGGCGGCCGCGGGGCTGGCCTCCCCGCTGCGCGCCGAGGCGGTGTGCCTGGGGCGTCCGGTGGTGTTGATGACCCGCCAGCCCTGGGAGATCAACCAGGCGACCGGGGTGTCGACGGTGATGCTGCCGACCGGCTCGCTGGCCGACATCCTTGCCGTGGCCCAGCAGTACGGGGTGACCGACATCGACAACCCGGGGGTGCGGCTCGACCCGGCGACGCTGGCCGGCGCGCTGGCCGCCGACGGGCCGTTCGCCCGCTCCAAGGCGGTCGGCAGCCGCAAGATCTACCGGGTCAAGTCGGCCACCGCCGACGCGCACTGCTGAGCTGCGGTCGACGAGCCGGTCCCGGCTCAGGCGTGCCGCGCCCCTCCGGGCTCAGGCGTCGCCGGTGGTAGGGGTGGCGACCATAAAGGCCTGCGCGCCGAGCACCCGCCAGGCCAGCGGAATCCGCAGGTAGGCCTTGATCAGCACCGGCCAGCTGGGCAGGAAGCTCTTGGTGGTGTACGGCAGGAAGCGCGGGATGTTCTTGACGACGTCGAAGCCGGTGGCCGTGAACGCCTCGACCAGGGCCCGGTCGTCCACCGGGGTGATGTGGTCGAAGAACTGCCAGTAGTCACGGGCGCAGTAGCGGACGTTGGGCTGCAGCACCAGCAGCCGGCCGCCCGGACGCAGCACCCGGCGCACCTCGACCAGGGTCGACAGGATCACCTCGCGGCTGACGTGCTCGAAGAAGTTCGAGATGAACACCACGTCGATCGACTGCTCGGCGATGTCGACCAGGTCGTCCGAGCGCAGCACGTGGGTCTCGACGCCGGCCGCGGCCCGCACCTTGACGTCGGGGTTCAGGTCGACCGCGATCCGGCGGCCGGCGGAGATGTTGTTGATGAACTCGCAATGCCCGGCGGCGAGGTCGAGCACCACGGCGTCGTCGGCGACCCAGGTCTGGAAGAAGTCCCGGCAGAGCACCTCCCAGGTTTCCTGGCGCTGCTCGGACTCCTTGTCGAACCGGTTGCGATAGAGCGCTTTAAGCCCGTTTGACTCGAGTTCCACGGATAACGGCCGTCTTTCGGATCGGGGTCGGTGAGGCGTCGTTATGGCAACGATACCCGGCTGCGGCAGCTGCCCAGCGCAACGAGGGACTCCCCCGATGTCTGCACGGCATGTAGCCTGGACCGACCATGCGCGCGCTGCTCCTCCTTCGCGGCCGCGACGAGGCACTGGGACGCTAGGCCCGCAGCTCGACTGCCGGCCGGCGTCCGGTCGGCCCCCTCGTCGCGGGCGAAGTGCTGTGCCGACGTTGTACCCATTCCGTCGGCCCACCCTTCGTTTCGCCTTGGAGTTCCCGTGTCCGTACCCGGCCAGCCCGCCCACTGCAACCGCCAGCAACCCAGCCCGATGCCCGTCCACCGCTACCGGCCGTTCCCTGCCGTCGACCTGCCGGACCGGCAGTGGCCCTCGCGCAGTCTCAGCAAGGCGCCGCGGTGGCTGTCGACCGACCTGCGCGACGGCAACCAGGCCCTGATCGACCCGATGAACGCCGCCCGCAAGCGCACCCTGTTCGACCTGCTGGTGCGGCTGGGCTACAAGGAGATCGAGGTCGGCTTCCCGGCGGCCAGCCAGACCGACTTCGACTTCGTCCGGGAACTGATCGAGACCGACCGGGTGCCCGACGACGTCACCATCTCGGTGCTGACCCAGGCCCGGGAGGAGCTGATCGAACGCACCGTGCAGTCGCTGGTGGGCGCGCACCGGGCCACCGTGCACCTGTACAACGCCGCCGCGCCGGTGTTCCGCCGGGTGGTGTTCGGCTTCGCCGGCGACGGCCGCGAGCAGTGCACCGCGGTCGCCGTGGACGGCACCCGGGCGGTGCTGAAGTACGCCGAGCAGTACCTGTCCGGCGGCAGCGCGGCCACCGAGTTCGGCTACGAATACTCCCCCGAGATCTTCATGGACACCGAGCTGGACTACGCGCTGGAGATCTGCACCGCGGTGATGGAGGTCTGGCAGCCCGGGCCGGACCGGGAGATCGTGCTGAACCTGCCGTGCACGGTGGAGCGGTCCACCCCCAACGTCTACGCCGACCAGATCGAGTGGATGAGCCGCAACCTGCCCTACCGGGACGCGGTGGCGCTGTCGGTGCACACCCACAACGACCGCGGTACCGCGGTGGCCGACGCGGAGCTGGCGATGCTGGCCGGTGCGGACCGGATCGAGGGCTGCCTGTTCGGCAACGGCGAGCGGTCCGGCAACGTCGACCTGGTCACGCTGGGACTGAACCTCTACAGCCAGGGCATCGACCCGCAGATCGACTTCTCCGATATCGACGAGATCCGCCGGACGGCCGAGTACTGCAACCGGATCGGGGTGCACGAGAGGCACCCGTACGCCGGCGACCTGGTCTACACCTCGTTCTCGGGCTCGCACCAGGACGCGATTCACAAGGGCTTCTACGCCCTGGAGCGGGCCGCCGCCGAGGCCGGCAGGCCGGTCGGCGAGATGCCCTGGTCGATTCCCTACCTGCCGATCGACCCGAAGGACGTCGGCCGCAGCTACGAGGCGGTGATCCGGGTGAACAGCCAGTCCGGCAAGGGCGGGGTGGCCTACATCATGAAGACCGAGCACTCCCTCGACCTGCCCCGGCGGCTGCAGATCGAGTTCAGCCAGGTCATCCAGCGGGCCGCCGAGGGCGCCGGCGGCGAGGTGGACGCCGCCACCATGTGGTCGGTCTTCTCCTCGGAGTACCTGTTCGACTCCGACGCGGCCTTCGCGCTGGTCTCGTTCTCGGCCTCCGACGACGGCGGCCTGACCCGGGTGAACGCCCGGGTGCGGGCCTTCGGCAAGGACTACGACGTCACCGGGCTCGGCAACGGTCCGATCAACGCCTTCTGCGAGGCGGTCTCCGAGCCGGACATGGGGCTGGGCGGCATCGGACTGCGGGTGCTGGACTACTCCGAGCACGCGCTGACCTCCGGCGGGGATGCCGAGGCCGCCGCCTACCTCGAGATCGAGGTGGGCGAGAGGGTGCTGTGGGGTGTCGGCATCAGCGAGTCCATCGTCGGGGCGTCGCTGCACGCGGTGATGAGCGGGGTGAACCGGATCGCCCGGGGCCGCTAGCCCGGGTTGCCTGCCACGGCCACGGCGGTCCTGAAAGCGCGCCGGCCGGGCTGCCGGGTAGCTCGCGCTACTCGATGGCCCGGCGGCCGGAGAAGGCCCGGCCGAGGGTGACCTCGTCGGCGTACTCCAGGTCGCCGCCGACCGGCAGGCCACTGGCCAGCCGGCTCACCGTGACGCCCATCGGCTTGATCAGCCGGGCCAGGTAGGTGGCGGTCGCCTCGCCCTCGAGGTTCGGGTCGGTGGCCAGGATCAGCTCGGTGACAGTGCCGTCGGAGAGCCGGTGCAGCAGTTCGCGCACCCGCAGGTCGTCCGGGCCGATGCCGTCGATCGGGCTGATCGCGCCGCCCAGCACGTGGTAGCGGCCCCGGAACTCCCGGGTGCGCTCGACGGCGATCACGTCCTTGGGCTCCTCGACCACGCAGATCACCGTCAGGTCCCGGCGCGGGTCACGGCAGATCCGGCACTCCTCGGAGTCGGTGACGTTGCCGCAGATCCGGCAGAACTTCACCTCGGCCTTGACCCGGCGCAGCACGGCGGCCAGCCGGTCGACGTCGACGCTCTCGGCGGCCAGCAGGTGGAACGCGATGCGCTGTGCGCTCTTGGGCCCGATGCCGGGCAGCCGGCCCAGCTCGTCGATCAGGTCCTGGACCGCCCCCTCGTAGATCAATGCGAGCTCACAGGCCGGGGATGCCCAGCCCGCCGAGGCCCATGCCACCCATGCCGCCGGTCAGCGGGCCGAGCTTGTCGGACGCCAGCTCGCCGGCCCGCCGGGTGGCGTCGCGGATCGCGACCACCACCAGATCCTGCAGGGTCTCGACGTCGTCGGGGTCCACCGCCTGCGGGTCGATGGTGATCGCCAGCAGCTCGCCGTTGCCGGTCACCTTGGCCTGCACCAGGCCGCCGCCGGCCGAGCCCTCCACCTCGGTGCCGGCGAGTTCCTCCTGTGCCTCGGTGAGCTGGCGCTGCATCTTCTGCGCCTGCTTCATCAGCTGCTGCATGTTGGGCTGGCCGCCTGGTCGCACGTCGGTCTCTTTCTCCTGCAGTCGGGGCCGGGACGCCCGAGTCGCGGCAAGCCTAACCCTCGGCGCCGACAGTTCCGGCGGACCCGGCCGTGCGCCGCACCGGCCCACTGTCGCTGCCCCGTAGCCAGTGATCCAGCACGTGCGTCAGGCCGGTGCAGGCCGCCTCGATCTGGGCCAGGATCGCGTCGAACTCAGCCTCGCCGTCGTAGTACGGATCGGCCACGTCCAGCTCACCGGCCGCGACCGCGGTCGGGTCGTAGCTGCGCAGCAGGCTGATCGAGGCTGCCGCGTCCGCCGGCTCGTCGGCCAGCCGGGCCAGCTGGCCGAGCCGGGCCAGGTGGCTGCCGTCCAGCGCGATCACCAGATCCCGGCCGGCGAACTCCGCCGCCGTGAACTGCTTGGCCACATGCACCGGCGGCGCGTAGCCGCGCCGGGTCAGGGCCTGGCGGGCTCGCGGGTCCATGTCGTTGCCGGCGTGCCACGGACCGGTGCCGGCACTGTCGACCAGCACCTGCTCGGCCAGGCCGACTTCGGCCAACCGGGCCCGCAGCACCATCTCGGCGGTCGGCGAGCGGCAGATATTGCCGGTGCAGACGAAGCACACCCGGATCGGCACCTCCCGCTCGGCAGGCGCCGTGCTGTCAGGACGCATCGATCGGGCGGGCACCCAGGCTGGACTGCAACAACTCCAGGGCGGCCGCCTCGGCGTCGCCGCCGGTCCGCCGCGAGCTGTGCACCGCGTCGGCCTCCTCGTCCACCCCGTCGTCCTCGGCCACCGGGGGCGGTGGCGCGGGTGCCGGCTCGGGCGCAGCCGGCCGGGACGCCCGGCCCGGACGCTCGGCGGGCGGCGGCGGTTCGTAGTCGGGGTCGGGCCCCGGGTCGTCGGCGATCGGCGCCGGGATGCCGTTGCCGGCGGCTGCGCCGCTGCCGGCAGCGCTGACCGACAGCTGCCAGTTGCCGAAGACCACCGACTGCAGCACCTCGCGCAGCACGGACAGGTTGCTCTCGTCGGCGATCCGCTTGACCAGCCCGGCTGGGGCCAGCAGGTTGACCGCCTCGCCCTCGACCGAGGCGATCACCACCTCGTTCATCATGGCCCACTTGACCTTGCTGCGGTCCCGCAGCGCGGCCATCACCTCCGGCCACAGCTGCCGCAGCGCGTTGGAGTCCGGGCCCGATGCGGCCGGCGCCGACCTGGGCGACGGGCCGCCGGCCGGGGCGGAGCCGGTCGGACGCGCAGCCGGTGCGGCGGTGGCAGCCGGCCGTTCGGCACCCGTCCGGACCGACTCGGCAGCGGGTCGGTCGGCCTGCCCAGCTGCGGGCGCGGCCGTCGGCTGTGCGGGTTCGGCCTTCGGCTGGACGGACTCGGCCACCCGGGGCGGCTGCTCGACCTGCGGAGAATCAGCCTGCGGAGAATCAGCCTGCGGCCGTACGGAATCAGCTTTCGGCCGCACGGGGTCAGCGTTCGGCCGCCCAGAATCGGCCGTCGGCGCGGCCGCCTGCCGAGCCGGCTCCGGCTGGGCCGACTCGACCCTGGGACGGGTCGGCCGGGCGGCCGGCTGGTCAGCCGCCGGCGCACTTCCGGAGGCCACCGCCGCACCGGCCGTCAGCCCCTGCCGCCGCTCCAGCCGTTCCAGCCGCTGCAGCAGCGCCGCCGAGTCCGCGGAAGCGTCCGGCAGCAGCATTCGGGCCGACAGCAGCTCCAGCATCAGCCGGGGCGAGGTGGTGCCCCGCATGTCGGTCAGCGTGGTGTGGGTGATGTCGGCGAACCGGACCAGGCTGGCCAGGCCGATCCGGCGGGCCTGGTCGGACATCCGGTTCGCCTGGTCACCGGCATAGTCGATCAGCCCCTTGTCCACCGCGTCCGGCACCGCGTCCAGCACGATCAGGTCGCGGAACCGGTCCAGCAGGTCGGCGGCGAACCGGCGCGGGTCGTGGCCGGCCTCCACCACCCGGTCGATGGTGGCGTACACCCCGGCCGAGTCGCCGACGGCCAGCGAGTCGGTCATGTCGTCGAGCAGGGCCGAGTCGGTGACGCCGAGCAGGCCGACCGCGCGGGCGTAGGTGACGCCCTCGGTGCCGGCGCCGGACAGCAGCTGGTCCAGCACCGACAGCGAGTCCCGGGCCGAGCCTGCCCCGGCCCGCACCACCAGCGGGAACACCGCCGGCTCCACCCTGACGCCCTCGGCCTGGCAGATCCGTTCCAGGTGCCCGCGCAGCACCGACGGCGCGATCAGCCGGAACGGGTAGTGGTGGGTGCGGGACCGGATGGTCTGCAGCACCTTGTCGGGCTCGGTGGTGGCGAAGATGAACACCAGGAACTCCGGCGGCTCCTCGACCAGCTTGAGCAGCGCGTTGAAGCCCTGGGTGGTCACCATGTGGGCCTCGTCGATGATGTAGACCTTGTAGCGGTCGCGCACCGGCGCGTAGTAGGCCCGCTCCCGCAGGTCCCGGGCGTCCTCCACACCGCCGTGGCTGGCCGCGTCGATCTCGATCACGTCGATGGAGCCGGGGCCGTTGGGCGCCAGCTCCACGCAGGACTCGCACAGCCCGCACGGGGTGGCGGTCGGCCCCTGCGCGCAGTTCAGCGACCGGGCCAGGATCCGCGCGCTGGAGGTCTTGCCACAACCGCGGGGGCCGGAGAACAGGTACGCGTGATTGATCCGGCCGGCCGTCAACGCCTGGATCAGCGGAGCCGTGACGTGCTCCTGCCCGATCAGCTCGGAGAAGTCGGCAGAGCGGTATTTCCGATACAGCGCCAATGCCACCGGGCCACCCTACCGTCAGCCGCCGGGCTCCGGTTCGGTCCCGACAGAGCCCGACGGCTCCGCTTCGTTCCTCAGCTCCGCGGCGCCGCACGGCTCCGCTTCGTTCCTCAGCTCCGCGGAAGCTGCCTGCTGCCCGGAAATCGCCCCGCAGGCCACCCCGCGCGCCAGGTAGTCGGTCAGTGCCCGGACGGTGGCCGGCTCGTCGGCGATGCCGGTCTGCAGCCGCTGCCGGTAGGCGGCCAGCCGGGCCGCTGCCGCGGCCAGCCCATCGGTGAAGAACCGGAAGGTGGCGGCGTACCGGGTGGGCAGCTGGGCCGGGTGCAGGTCCCAGCCCTGGTAGAAACCGCGCTCCAGCGAGCGCCGGACCAGGCCGGCGTGCAGCTGCCAGGCGGCCCGGACGGCGGCGGTGTCCCCCACCGGCAGCACGTTGGTCGAGCCGTCGGACACCGGGACGCCGGTCTCGGCCGCGGCCACCTGCAGCACCGCCTTGGCGTGGTCGGCGGCCGGATGGTCCAGCGACTGGAACGCCGCCGCGATGCCGAGCGAGGCGCTGTAGTCGTAGGTGCCGTAGTGCAGGCCGGCGCACCGCCCGTCCGCCGCAGTGAGCATCGGCGCAACCAGCGCGGTGCCGTCCGGGCCGAGGACGGCCTGCGGGGTCTCCACCTGGATCTCGAACCGCAGCTGACCGGCGACCAGACCCAGTCGGGTTTCCAGCACCGCGCAGCAGTCGGCCATCACCTGCACCTGGGCCACCGAGGTCACCTTGGGCAACGTGACCCGGAAGCCGGCCGGCAACGTCTCGTGCTCGAGCAGGTTGTCCAGGAACAGCACCAGGGTGGCCAGCCCGCGGCGGCGCACCGCCGGCTCCAGCGACTTGATCCTCAAGCCCGTGAACGGGGGCGCCTGGCCGGTCGCCAGCAGCTCGGCCAGCGCCTGGGCGGCCGCGACCACGGCGGCGTCCTCCGCCTCGTCCGGGCGGACGCCGTAGCCGTCCTCGAAGTCGATCCGCAGGTCCTCGATCGGTTCTCGTTCGAGCTTGGCGCGCACCGCGTCGTGCTCGGCGGAGTCGAAGCCGGGCAGCGGGCCGTGCTCGGCCAGCGCCTGCAGCGCCGCCCGGCCCCACTGCCGCGGGGTGCTCGCGGAGAACCGGTCGGCCGGGACGTAGGCGGTGTGCACCGGTTGCCGGGCCGCGGACGGACCCGGGTAACGACGGGCCCGCTCGGCGTCGTCACCGGCCAGCATCGCCTCGGCCCGTCCGGCCAGCTCGGCGAGCAGCCCCGGGTCGGCAGCCGACGGTTCCATCAGTCGAACAGCTCGTCGGCGGCGATGCCGGCCGCGAGCTCACCGGGCAGCAGCGCCAGCCAGCGGCGGCCCAGTTCGGCGCGTGCCTCGGCGGTGAGCTCGCCGAGCACCCGCAACCGCGAGATGCCGCCGTCCGGATAAACGTCCAGCCGCACCCGCCGCACCGGCGCGGACGAGCCGACCTTGAACCGGTGCTCGGTGTCGGGCAGCAGCGGCGTGCGCGGTAGCAGCTCCGCACCGGTGTCGAGGTCGGTCAGCCGGGCCGCGCCGGGTGCGTTGCCGACGAACCGGGTGGTGTCGATCACCACCGAGTGCAGCACCCCGGCGCCGGCCAGCCCGACGTCGAGCCAGTCGTTGCCGTCGTCGCGGCGGCGGGCGTTCTCCCAGCCGTCCGACATCACCGCCGACCGGCCGGGGGCCAGCACGTTGGCCGGTGCCGAGTAGAACCGGTTGCTGCAGCCGAGGATCCGGCCGCCGTGCAGGGTGGCCGCCAGGTCCAGCCGGCCGCCCAGGAACCGCGGGTCGGCGACCGGTTCGCCGTGCACCCGCAGCCGGGCGACGCCGCCGTCGGGATAGATCCGCAGCCGGACGTGGCTGCTCAGCCGGTCGGCGGCGAACACCGCAAAGGCGTTCTCGGTGTCGCCGGCGAGTTCGGAGCGGGCCAGCAGCGAGGTCCACTCGGCGGTGCGCAGCTCGCCAGCCGGCGGGTAGCCGAGCATCGTGGCGGCCTCCACCGAGGCGTACGGCGGGTAGTTGCCGGTGAAGTGGCTGGTGTCGATCAGCACCCCGCGCACGAGGCCGGGCACCGCCAGCCGGACGATCACCTCGTCCGCGGGATGGGCCGCGAGCCGGTCGGAATCGTCACGGCGGCGCCGGGTCTCCCACCCGTCGTAGACCTTGCCGCGGGCGTCGAAGGCGGCCGGGTCGTGGCCTGCCGGGCCCGGGTTGATCAGGTTGTGCGCGCTGGCGAAGAAGTCGTCGTTGCTCCACACCACGGCGGCCCCGAGGGCCCGGCCGGCCAGGTCGGGCAGGGCGCGGAACTCGGCCGGATGGGTGCTCACGGCGTGCCGGCCCGGGTGCTCATCGGGCGCCCGGCCGGCGTTCGCCCCGGCGCAGCAGCGCACCGCGCGGGACGCCGTCGATCGGCCGGCCGGCCAGCCAGGTCTGTCGCACCACGCCGCGCAGCCTAACCCCGGCGTAGGGCGTGACCGGGTTGCGGTGCAGCAGCCGGGCCGGGTCCACGGTAAAGGTCTCGTCCGGGGCGAAGACGGCGAAGTCGGCGTCGTAGCCGGCTGCGATGGCACCCTTGCCGGTCAGCCCCGCCAGCCGGGCAGGCGCTGCGGCCATCCAGCCGGCCAGCTCGGCCAGGCTGTGGCCGCGACGAACCGCTTCGGTCCAGGTCACCGGCAGCGACAGCTGCACCGAGGCGATGCCGCCCCAGGCCGTCCCGAAGTCGCCGGTGTCGAGCCGCTTCAGCTCGGCGGTGCACGGCGAGTGATCGGACACCACGCAGTCGATCAGGCCGTCCGCCAGCGCCTGCCACAGCAGCTCGCGGTTGCCGGAACTCCGGATCGGCGGGCAGCACTTGAACTGGGTCGCCCCGTCGGGCACCTGCTCGGCGGCCAGCGACAGGTAGTGCGGGCAGGTCTCCACGGTGATCGGCAGGCCCTCGGCCCGGGCGGCGGCCAGCTGCGGCAGCGCGGCGGCACTGGACAGGTGCACCAGGTGCGCCCGGCAGCCGGTGTCGCGCACCGCGTCCAGCAGCCAGCCGATCGCGTCGGTCTCGGCGGAGTCCGGCCGGGACGCCACGAAGGCCTGGTAGCTGGGCCCGGCCGGCTGGGCAGACCGGGCGATCACCGCCGGATCCTCGGCATGGGCGATCAGCAACCCGTCGAAGCCTGCGATCGCCGCCATCGCCGACCGCAGGCCGGCCCGGTCCAGCGGCGGGAACTCGGGCACCCCGGAGTCCAGCAGGAAGCACTTGAAGCCGACCACCCCGGCCTGATGCAATTCGCGCAGCTCGGCACCCGCGCAGTTGGCCGGCACCGCGCCGCCCCAGAAGGCCACGTCCACCTGCACCCGGCCGGCCGCGGCCTGCTGCTTGGCGCGCAGCGAAGGCAGGTCCACCGTGGCCGGAATGCTGTTGAGCGGCATGTCCACCAGGGTGGTGATGCCGCCGGCCGCGGCCGCCGCGGTGGCGCTGGCGAAGCCCTCCCACTCCGTCCGGCCGGGCTCGTTGACGTGCACGTGCGAGTCGACCAGGCCGGGCAGCAGCACGCAGTCGTCGTCGATGCGCACCTCGGCGACCCTGCCGGACGGCACGTCGATGTCCTCCACCGCGACGATCCGGCCGTCGCTGACCCGCACCGCACCGGACCGCTCGCCGGCCGGGGTGACCAGCCGACGGGCGCGGAGCAGCAGATCGTCGGTCACCCGTCCCATCCAACACGTCCGACCTCGCTATCCGAGCCGTTTTGGGCAGCCCCGCGCTAGGTTGTCGCGCTAGGTTGAGGGAGCAGAGGGGGTGGTGCGATGTGGACCCGGCACAGGTCGGCCCGATCCCGGTAGCCGAGTTCGACTCGGCCGCGGCCGCCGACGCGGCCGCCGAGTTGTTGCCGTGCTGCACCAGCCGGCGCTGGATCTCCGGGCTGGTCGCCGGCCGCCCGTACGCCCGGCTGGACCGGCTCACCACCGCCTCGGACGCCCTGCTGGCCACCCTGGACTGGACCGAACTCGCGGCGGTGCTGGCCAGCCATCCCCGGATCGGCGAGCGCGTCGCGACCGACAGCCGGGAGGGGAGCTGGTCGCGGCAGGAGCAGTCCGGCACGACCGGCGCCGCCGAGCAGGTGCGCGAGGAGCTGGCCGCCGGCAACGTCGCCTACGAGCAGCGCTTCGGCCACGTGTTCCTGATCTGCGCCACCGGCCTGTCCGCCGAGGCGATGCTCACCGCGCTGCGCTCCCGGCTGCGCAACGATCCGATCGCCGAACGCGAAGTGGTCCGCGGCGAGCTGGTCAAGATCGTCCGGCTGCGGCTGGCCAAGGCATTCCGATGAGCCTGTCCACCCACGTGCTGGACGCCGCCCTCGGTCGTCCGGCGGCGGGCCTGCCGGTGCGGTTGGAACGGCACGGCCCGGACGGCTGGACGCTGCTGGCCGAGCGGGTCACCGGGCCGGACGGCCGGATCGCCGACCTGGCCCCTAGGCTGGCGGCCGGCACCTACCGGCTGGTCTTCGACACCGCCAGCTATCTGGGACCGGAGGCTTTCTATCCCGAGGTGGTGGTCGGCTTCCGGGCCGAGGGCGCAGGCCAGCACTACCACCTGCCGCTGCTACTCAGCCCGTTCGCGTACTCGACCTACCGGGGGAGCTGAGCCGATGGCGATCCTGGGCGACAACCGGTACGGCAAGGCCGAGGTCCGGATGGTGCGCGTCGACCGGAGCACCGAGCCGCACACCCTGTCGGACTGGAACGTCTCGGTGAGCCTGGCCGGCGAGATGCGCGAGGTGCACCTGTCCGGCGCCAACGACCGGGTGCTGCCCACCGACACCCAGAAGAACACCGTCTATGCGCTGGCCCAGCAACTCGGAGCGGTCGAACCCGAGGCGTTCGCACTGGCGCTGGCCCGGCACTTCGTCGGCCGGCCGGGCATCAGCCGGGCCCGGGTCCAGGTCGACAGCTACGGCTGGAACGCGGTCGGTCCGCACTCACTGGTCCGGTCCGGGGGCGAGGTGCGCACCGTGACCGTGCTGCACGACGAGCAGTCCGGCAGCTGGGTGGTCGGCGGCCTGCGCGAGCTGACTTTGCTCAACACCACCGACTCGGAGTTCTGGGGCTTCGCCCGCGACGAGTTCACCACGCTGGCCGAGACCACCGACCGGATCCTGGCCACCAGCGTCGAGGCGCGCTGGCGGTTCCGCACCGCCGAGTGCGACTGGGCCCTCGCCTTTGCGCGGGCCCGGCAGGCCCTGGTGGACGCATTCGCGGGCACCTACAGCTACTCGCTGCAGCAGACCCTCTACGCGATGGGCTGCCGGGTGCTGGCCGAGGTTCCCGAGCTCTGCGAGGTGCGGCTGGTGCTGCCCAACAAGCACCACTTCCTGGTGGACCTGAGCCCGTTCGGGCAGCCCAACGACCACGAGATCTACCTCGCCGCCGACCGCCCGTACGGGTTGATCGAGGGACAGCTGCTGGCCGACGACGCACCGGACGCCGGACCTGCCTGGTCCTGAACGGCGCGGCCGGTTCCGGCACCGAACCCCGAGCTTTTCCGCCCTGCCCCGGCTATCGTCGCCCGAGACGGGAAGGGGCGGTGCGTGGAGTTCCTGCGACCGGGCTCGTGGCCGGAGGCGCTGGCGGCCAAGGCCGAGCAGCCGGCTGCCGCGCCGCTGGCCGGCGGCACCGACCTGATGGTCGAGATCAACTTCGACCGCCGCCGTCCCGAGGCACTGCTGGATCTCAACCCGGTCGGCGAGCTGGCCGAGTGGGGCTCCGACGGTGACGAGCTGGTGCTCGGCGCCACCCTGCCCTACACGCGGGTGATCACCGAGCTGGGTGACCGGTTGCCGGGGCTGGCGATGGCCTCCCGCACCATCGGCTCGCCGCAGATCCGCAACCGCGGCTCGATCGGCGGCAACCTCGGTTCGGCCTCGCCGGCCGGTGACAGCCATCCGGTGCTGCTGGCACTGGACGCCTCGGTGGAGGTGGCCTCGGCGCGCGGCGGCCGGCAGATTCCGGTGGACGAGTTCTACCTCGGGCCGAAGCGCTCCGCGCTGGCGCCGGACGAGCTGATCCGGGCCGTCCGGCTCCGCTCCGGTGCCGGGCCGTGCCAGTTCGCCAAGGTCGGCACCCGCAACGCGATGGTGATCGCGGTCTGCTCGTTCGCGATCGCCCTGCATCCTTCGGCAGAAACCGTGCGTACCGGCATCGGCTCGGCCGCCCCGACCCCGGTCCGGGCACCCGACGCCGAGGCGTTCCTGGCCGGCGAACTGGACGCGGCCGGGCTGTGGCAGTCCCGCGCCGAACTGCCTGACCGGCTGGCCACCCGGTTCGGTGAGCTGGTGGCCGCGGCCGCGGCGCCCATCGACGACCTGCGGGGTACCGCGCGCTACCGCCGGCACGCGCTGGCGGTACTCGCGCGGCGCACCCTGGGCTGGGCCTGGCAGGAGTACCGGACATGCGCCTGAACACCACGGTCAACGGCGAGGCCCGCCAGGTCGACGACGTCTGGGAGGGCGAGAGCCTGCTGTACGTGCTGCGCGAGCGGCTCGGCCTGCCGGGCAGCAAGAACGCCTGCGAGCAGGGCGAATGCGGCTCCTGCACGGTGTACCTGGACGGCGTCACGGCATGTGCCTGCCTGGTGGCGGCCGGCCAGGCCGAGGGCCGCGAGGTCCGGACCATCGAGGGACTGGCGGGGTTGGCCGGTTCTGCGGGGCAGGACGGCCTGGACGAGATCCAGCAGGCCTTCATCGACGCCGGCGCGGTGCAGTGCGGGTTCTGCACGCCCGGCCTGATCGTGGCCACCCACGACCTGCTCGAGCGCCGCGCGAACCCCGAGGTGGCCGAGATCCGCGAGGCGCTGGCGGGCAACCTGTGCCGGTGCACCGGCTACCAGCAGATCCTGGAGGCGGTCCAGGTGGCGGCCGCGGCCCGGGCCCGGCGGGAGCGGCGATGATCGTGCTGGAGGGTGGCTACCTCGCCACCGTGGACGCAGCCGGCACCGAATACCCCACCGGGCACGTGGTGATCGACGGCAACCAGCTGGTCGCGGTCGGTCCCGGCCCGGCGCCGGACGCGCTGCGCGACGGTGCCCAGTGGGTGGATGCCACCGGCTGCCTGGTGACGCCCGGCCTGGTGAACACCCACCACCACCTCTACCAGTGGCTGACCCGCGGCTTCGCCCCCGACAGCACCCTGTTCGGCTGGCTGACCGAGCTGTACCCGATCTGGGCCCGGCTGGACGCCGACGCGGTGCACGCCGGCGCCTCGGCCAACCTGGGCTGGCTGGCGCTGTCCGGGTGCAGCACCAGCACCGACCACCACTACATATTTCCTAAAGCCAATTCCTCCCAGTCGGACCTGCTGGATGCCACCATCGAGGCGGCGGCCGAGATCGGGGTGCGCTTCCATCCCTGCCGGGGCTCGATGGATCTCGGCTCGTCCGCCGGTGGGCTGCCGCCGGACGAGGTGGTCGAGGACCGGGAGGCGATCCTGATCGCCACCGAGGCGGCCATCGACCGCTGGCATGATCCGTCGCCGGGCGCCATGACCCGGATCGCGGTGGCACCCTGCTCGCCGTTCTCGGTGACCGCCGAGCTGATGCGCGAGGCCGCCGAGCTGGCCCGCGGCAAGGGCGTCCGGCTGCACACCCACCTCGCCGAGACCCTGGACGAGGAACAGTTCTGCCAGCAGACGTACGGGCAGACGCCGACCGAGTACCTGGCCGAGCTGGACTGGCTGGGCCCGGACGTGTGGCTGGCGCACTGCGTGCACCTGTCCGACGACTCGATCGCCGCCCTGGCCGGCTCCGGCACCGCGGTGGCGCACTGCCCGACGTCCAACGGCCGGCTCGGTGCCGGCAGTGCCCGGGTGCGTGACCTGATCGACGCCGGCGTTCCGGTCGGGCTGGGGGTGGACGGGGCGGCCTCCAACGAGGCCGGCCGACTGGTGGACGAGCTGCGCTCGGCGATGACGGTGGCCCGGCTGAGCGGCGGCCCGCAGGCGCTGACCGCCCGCGAGGTGCTGCGGCTGGCCACCATGGGCGGCGCCCGCTGCCTGGGCCGGGAGGCCGAACTGGGTTCGCTGGAAACGGGAAAGCTTGCCGACGTGGCGGTGTGGCGGCTGGACGAGCTGGGCCTGGCCGGCGGCGCCGATCCGGTGTTCTGCTGGGCCTTCTCCTCCACCGCGCCGTTGCGGCTGCTGCTGGTCAACGGCCGGGCGGTGGTCGCCGATGCCACCCTGCTGACCGCCGACAGCGGGCGGCTGGCCCGGGATGCGGCCGCCGCCGGTGCCCGGCTGGTGGGCCGATGAGCACCGGCGCGGCAACCGGGACTGCCACCGGCACCGTGGTGGCCGGCGGTATCGGCACCAGCCCGGTCCGTCCGGACGCCATCCTGAAGGTGCGCGGCGAGTTCGCCTACTCCTCGGACATGTGGCTGGACGACATGCTGTGGGGAGCCACCCTGCGTAGCCCGCATCCACGGGCCCGGATCGTTTCTGTCGACATCACCGAGGCATTGAAGACCACCGGGGTCTACGCGGTGCTGACCGCCGAGGACGTGCCCGGGCACAACCGGTACGGCCTGGAGGTCGCCGACCAGCCGGTGCTCGCCGAGGGCGAGGTGCGCTACCAGGGCGAACCGGTGGCACTGGTGGCCGCCGACCATCCCGAGATCGCCCGGCAGGCCTGCAAGAAGATCGTGGTGCGGTACGAGGTGCTGGCGCCGGTCACCGACGCGGTGGCGGCCAGTGAACCGGATTCCCCCTTGGTACACGAGGTTCCGGTTCCCGGGCACGGCATCGAGGGCAACGTGCTGCGCCGGGTGCACCTCGAACGCGGCTCGGCCGACGCCACCGCCGAGGTGGTGGTGACCGGCGAGTACTCGGTGGGCATGCAGGACCAGGCCTTCCTCGGTCCGGAGTCGGGGCTGGCGGTGCCGGCCGAGGACGGCGGCGTCGACCTCTACATCGCCACCCAGTGGTTGCACGCCGACCAGGCCCAGGTGGCGGCCGCGCTCGGGCTGCCGGCGGCGAAGGTCCGGTTCACGCTGGCCGGGGTGGGCGGCGCGTTCGGCGGCCGGGAGGACGTCTCGATGCAGGCGCATGCCTGCCTGCTGGCACTGCGCACCAACCGGCCGATCAAGATGGTCTACAGCCGGGAGGAATCCTTCTACGGCCACGTGCACCGGCACCCGGCGGTGCTGCGCTACGAGCACGGCGCGGACGCCGACGGCCGGCTGGTGTACGTGCGGGCGTCGATCGTGCTGGACGGCGGCGCGTACGCCTCGTCCTCGACCGCGGTGGCCGCCAACGCGGCAACCCTCGGCTTCGGGCCGTACGAGATCCCGAACGTCACCATGGACTGCCTGGTGGCCTACACCAACAACCCGCCGTGCGGCGCGATGCGCGGCTTCGGCGCGGTTCAGGCCTGTTTCGCCTACGAATCGCAGATGGACAAGCTGGCTGCTGCGTGCGGGTTGTCGCCGGTGGAGCTGCGGTTGCGCAACGCGATGCGCGAGGGGTCGGTGATGCCGACCGGGCAACTCATCGACTCGGCCGCGCCGGTCGCCGAGCTGCTGCGCCGGGTGCGGGACGCCGCGCTGCCGGACGAGCCGGTGGCCGCCCGCGACGTCCGCGAGCTGCCCGGCGGGGTGTCCAACACCACGCACGGCGAGGGCGTGGTGCGCGGCATCGGCTACGGCGTGGGCATCAAGAACGTCGCCTTCTCCGAGGGATTCGACGACTACTCCACCGCCCGGGTGCAGCTGGAACTGCTCGGGGACTCCGCCGTCGCCTCGGTGCACACCGCCGCCGCCGAGGTGGGCCAGGGCCTGGTGACGTTGCTGCAGCAGATCGTGCGCACCGAGCTGGGGGTGTCGCAGGTGACGGTGCTGCCCGCCGACACCAGCATCGGATCGGCCGGTTCCACCTCGGCGTCCCGGCAGTCCTACGTTACCGGCGGTGCGGTGCGGGCGGCCTGCGAGGCGGTCCGGGCCCGGCTCGCCGAGCGCGGCGGCGTGCTCGGTGCCGAGCCGATCACCGAGACCGTGCAGTGGCGGCACCGGCCGACCGAAACGCTGGATCCCGTGACCGGACAGGGCAATGCGCACGTGCAGTTCGCCTTCGCAGCGCACCGGGCGGTGGTGGATGTCGACACCGAGCTCGGCCTGGTCAAGGTGGTGCAGATCTCCACCGCGCAGGACGTCGGCAAGGCGATGAACCCGCAGGCGGTGCTGGGCCAGATCTACGGCGGCACCGCACAGGGCCTGGGGCTGGCGGTGATGGAGGAGATCCAGCTGCACGAGGGGAAGCTGCGCAACCCGTCGTTCACCGACTACCTGCTGCCCACCATCCTGGACATGCCGCCGATGCAGGTGGACGTGCTGGAACTGGCCGACCCGCACGCGCCGTACGGCCTGCGCGGGGTGGGCGAGCCGCCGACGATCTCCTCGACGCCGGCCATCGTGGCGGCCATCCGGGACGCGACCGGGCTGGCGTTGACCCGGGTGCCGGTGCGTCCGGAGCACATCACCGACCCCGGCTGACAGGAAAGGCGCACCACCGATGTCCCCGCTGTTCGGGATCACGCTGCCGTTCGGAATTCCGCTGCCGTTCGGGATCACCTGGCCCAGCGGCGTCCGGGCCCTGGACCCGGCCGAGCTGGCCATCCTGACCCCGGTCTTCGGGAACTCACTCGACTACGGCGCGATCCGGGTCGGCGACGCGGTCGGTGGCGCCGGCCGGCCGTACACGCTCTGGATGCCCAGGCGGGGAACGATCATCCAGCTCGGGCCGGCCGCCTTCGCCACACCCGGGGCGGACCCGGCGCTGCTTGTCCACGAGGCGACGCACAGCTGGCAGTCCCAGCACCACCCGGTTCCTGGTGCGTACATGGTCAACTCGCTGGCCAGCCAGGCAGCTGCGGCCGCCGCGGGCGGCAGCGCCTACTGCTACCTGCCCGGCAAGCCGTTCTGGGCCTATGCCGCCGAGCAGATCGCCAAGCAGGTCGAGCACGGGGTACCCGAGATCGTGGCGCACGTGCGCGCGGTGGCCGCCGGTGGCCGGGACGCCGACAACATCCGGAGCCTGACCGTGCCGCGCTGGGAGCTGCCCGACACCCCCGGCGTTGCGTGACCGAAATGCAGCAGCCTTCGAGCTACGGCTATTGCCCTATTTCATAACAGAAGTTAGTTTCATCTAACTTACATACCTTCACGGTTCCAAGCTGCCCCGCAGCCCGTCCCTACTAGCTCTATGGAGCCACGGTGCCCTCACCCCATCACTGGAAGAAGTCCGTAGCAGCCCTCGCTCTGACAGCCGGAGCATTGCTGGCGCCCGGCGTCACCACCACGGCATCCGCGACAGGGCCTTGCTGTGGCATAGGCGAGAAGACCACCTAACTATTCGACCGCGGACAAGACAACCATCATCGGTGTGGCCTACGACAGCGTTGACTGTGCCTCCTTCGCGTGGGGCGACACGTCGCCCTACTACAAGACCCAGACGAGCTACTGCGCGCCCTATCCCAAGCAGTGACAGCGCGTCTGGGCACTATATGCGCGTCCCGTGCCATGATCGCAGGCCTGATCACTCCTTGCTGGATGGCAAGAACTAGGTCGGGGTGACGTAGGCGCCGGTGATGCCGCCGTCCACCACGAACTGCGACGCGGTGATGAAGCTGGACTCGTCGGAGGCAAGGAAGACCACCGCCGAGGCGATCTCCTGGGGCTCGGCGAACCGACCCATCGGGATGTGCAGCAGTTGCCGCTCCAGGCCGTCCGGGTCGGAGTCGGCGACCTCCTGCGCCAGCGGCGAGGTCACCGGCCCGGGGCACAGCGCGTTGACCCGGATGCCGTCCCGGGCAAACTGCACGCCGAGCTCGCGGGAGAGTGCCAGCACCCCGCCCTTGGCAGCGGTGTAGGCGATCCGGGAGTCCGCATTGCCCAGCAGCGCCAGGTAGGACGCGGTGTTGATGATCGAGCCGCGCTTCTGTTCCAGCATGAAGCGCAGCGCCGCCTTGCAGCACAGGTACACCGAGGTCAGGTTCGCCTCCTGGACCTGGCGCCAGTCGTCCAGGCCGGTGTCCAGGATCGAGCCGCCCTCCAGCGGCAGGATCTCGGCATTGTTGAAGGCGATGTCCACGCTGCCGTAGGTGTCGAACGCGGTCTGGAACAGCGCCTCGACCTGCTCGGGGTCGGTGACATCCACCGCGACGAAGGTGGCGTCGAGCTCGGCCGCCAGCGCCGCGCCGGCCTCGGCGTTGACGTCGCCGATCACCAGCTTGGCACCCTCGTCGGTGAACCGCTTGGCGGTCGCCAACCCGATGCCGGCGCAGCCACCGGTGATCACCGCGACCCGTCCCAGTAACCGCGCCACCAGCCCCGCCTTCGCATTCGGCCCATCGATATCGCCCTACCGGAACGCGTGGTCGCGGTCCCGGGCGATCATGCCAGCTGGGCCCGCACCAGCCCGGCGGTGCGGTCGCACAACCGTTCCATCTCGGCACGGGCCGCCGCCGGATCGCCGGCCATGATCGCCGCGATCACCGCCCGGTGCGCCTGGTGGGACTGCCCGACGGCAGCCGGCAGCGGCGGTATCCGGCTCAGCAGCGGGTCAAGGCAGGCCTGCACCCGGATCACCGCCTCGATCAGCATCGCCGAGCCACTCAGGGTTGCCACCGCCAGGTGCAGCCGTGAGTCGGCGATCCGGTGCGCCGGTGTGCTGCCGGCTGCGACGACCCGTTCCTCGAAGCCGGTCAGCCAGCCCTGCTGATCGGCGGACAGCTGCCGGGTCGCGGCCAGGTAGGCCGCCCCCGGCTCCACCACCCGCCGGAAGTCCAGCGCGTCGGTGATCCAGGCGCGGTCGCGGCGCAGCTGGTCCTCGTCGAGCGGCTCGGTGGAGCTGCCGGGATACACGACCGTGGTGCCACCGCCACGACCGCGCCGGGTCTGCACCATGCCGGCCGCGCGCAGCACCGCGATCGCCTCGCGCAGGTTCACGCGGCTGACGCCGAGCCGGACCGCGAGTTCGCGTTCGGGCGGCAGCCGCTCGCCGTCGACGAACACGCCGAGCCGGATCACCGCGTCCAGCCGCGCGGCGGTGGAGGCGAACGCCGAGCTGTCGCTCAGTGGCCGCAACACGGCGTCCGGAAGTAGCTGCAGGGTCATCCGTGCCTCCGCCCGTCTGCCTGGAATGCGGCAAGCAAGCTCACAGCAGCTCCCGGCCAGCAGGACCAAGCACCACGACACGCAGCAAGCTCGTTCAAATCCTCGCTGGCGCAGACACCCAAGTCAAAGGTGTTATTGCGGCATTATGTGCGGCAAGCGGGCAGAGCGGGCTCGGACGCAGAGGACCCCTCGCGCACCCGCCAGAGCCTGCTTATCCTTGCTGCCTTCCGGCCCTGGGGAGGTTCACAGGAGTAGCGCCGCACGAGGGGTCTGCGGTCAGTGTAGTGGGCTGCTCGGTTGGCCCGCTGCCCCGGTTCGCTATAGCTTTGCCGGACACGCCGAACACACCGGCGTCCGCCCGCGTCACCGGTTGGCTCCCGCACCACCCGGGCACCCCGACCGCACGAGGAGCTCGTCCGCATGGTGCTTGATCGGCATCCGGCCTTGGTCAGCATGGCCGGCGTGCTCGCCGGGCTCGTGGTTGCCGGCACGCTCGCCGGCTGTGGCGGCTCGCACGGCGGTACCCAGCAGCCGACCACCTCGATCGCGGCCACCGCGACCAACTCCGGCCTGTCCGCCCCGAGCTCACCTGCCGAGGTGTCGCCGTCCGGCAGTGCCGCGGGCTCGCAGTCGACAAGCATCAGCATCCCGCCGGACCTGTGCACCGGCACCGACGTCGCCCAGAACGCCGCCGATGCCTACATGGGCGCGCTCAGCGCCGGCCAGCTCGCCCAGGCGAGCGCCTGCGTGCTGCCGGGCACGGTGCCGGCCTCGGTGACCCGCGGCCTGCTCGCCAGCGCCGGCCAGCAGGCGGTCTACCTGCCCCGGGACGGCGTGGACGGCCCGTCGGTCTTCGGCTACCGCGGCAACGGCAAGCTGGTCGACGTCACCGTCACCAAGGAGCAGGACGGCCGGTTCTGGGTGACGGCGGTGACCGTTCGCAACGGCTGACCCGCGCCGGGGGCCATGCTCGCCCCGAGGTGATCCGATGTGCCGGCGGCTCGCCGGTTGCACAGGCGGCACCCGCGTGTTGTGCTTGTTATGGTCTTCACATCTTGTGGCTGGCAGGGAGCTCTTGTTGATCGGTCTGGTGAGCGCGGCGGCCTTGCTGCTCGCGGTGGCCGGGCTGGCCAAGCTCCGGCGCCGGTCCCCGCTCCGGTCGGCGCTGTCCGCCGCGGGCATCCCGGGTGCCGATCGGCTCGACCCGAGCACGGCGAACCGGCTGTCCGGGGCCGTGGAGCTGGCGATCGCGGCCGTCGCACTGGCCGCCGGCGGCCGGATCGCGGCCGGCCTGATCGCGCTCGCCTACCTCGTGCTGGCCGGGTTGTCGGCCCGGATGGTGCGCCGCGAGGCCGGCCAGGACTGCGGCTGCTTCGCCCGTCCGGTCGCGGTCAGCCACTGGCACACCGCGGTCAACGCCGGCTGCGCGCTTGCCGGCCTGGCAGCCCTGATCTGGCCCGGTGGCTCGCTTTCCGGTGAGTTCGGCCGGCAGCCGGCCACCGCCGCCGCGCTGCTGCTCGGCGCCGCGGTGCTGGCCTACCTCGGCTACCTGCTGATGACAGCTTTCCCCGAGTTGCTCGCAGCCACCGGCCCGCTCGCTCCGGAGGCCGCCGGGTGACCGCGCTGCTGATCGTCGAGACGGTGATCCTGGCGGTGCTGTGCGTGCTGGTCGCCGGCCTGCTGCGCGGCTACGCCGCGGTGCTGCGCCGGCTGCACCAGCTCGACGGCGGAGCCGAGGCCCGGCCAGCCGGCGCGCCGCCGTTTCGCACCGCCGCCGGCGTGGTCGAACCGGTGACCGGTCAGCAGATCGAGGGCCGGGACTCCTGGGCGGAGGCGCACGACATCGACGGGGTGACGCTGGCCGGCGAGATCGTGTCGGTGCGCACCGTCGGCGTCGAGCACGACACCATCCTGGCGTTCCTATCCTCCTCCTGCGAGGGGTGCGCCGGCTTCTGGCACGAACTCGGCCAGCCGGGCTCCTGGACCACGCCGCAGGGCAGCCGGCTGCTGGTGGTCAGCAAGGGCCCCGAGGACGAGAGCCCGTCGGTGCTCTCCCAGCTGTGCCCGGACGGGGTGGACCTGGTGATGTCCAGCCAGGCATGGGCCGACTACGCCGTCCCCGGCTCGCCGTACGTGGTGGTCGCCGACGGCCACACCGGGCGGGTCAAGGGCGAGGGATCGGGCAGCTCGTTCAGCCAGGTCGGCGGGCTGATCCGCCAGTCGGTCGACGACAGCCGGCACCCGGCGATGGCGCACAAGCCGGACGCCGACCGCCGCCGGGAGCGCGACATCGACCGGATCCTGCTGGCCGCCGGCATCGGCCCGCAGGACGAAAGTTTGTATGCCCCGACCCAACGGGGCGAGAACGACCATGCCCCGACCGAACGGGATGACCGCCGATGAGCACACCCACCCAACGACGGCTCGCCGGGCACGGCCTGGCGGTCGGACTGCTGCCGCGTTGGGAGGGCCGGATCTACCGCCGGGCCGTCGACGCCGGCACCGGCCGGCCCGGGCGACTGCAGGCCACCGGCTGGCCCGGTGAGAACAGCCATCCGGTGCTGCACCTGGCCAACTTCGCGCTGCCGGCCAACCGCGGCGACTACGGCACCGGCGCGGTCGAGTTGATGGGGCCCGACCACCTGTTCGTCGCGCTGCTGGAGTTCGGCCCGGACTGCCTGGGCAGCGCGCTGTACGCCCCGGCCGGCCTCCCGCGGATCCGCCCCGGCCAGTTCGATCCGAACGGCATGCAGCGCCGGGTCGCCGGACAGGCCGGCTTCCAGCACTTCTTCACCGAGGCCGGTCGGCCGTTCTGCCTGTACGTGGTGATCGGCTCGCACCGTCAGGCGGTGCCGCTGACCCAGCAAGCCAATGCCGTTCTGGAACAGATCGAGGTGAGCGCATGACGGCGAGCCTGGCCGAGCGCATCGTCAACCGGCTCGCCGCGCACACCGGCGGCTCCCAGGCCGACGAGCCACCGACCGACGAGGCGCAGACCGGCCGGCCGCGCACCAGCCGGCGCGGTTTCCTCGGCGGCGCGACCCTGGTCGGCGCGGCCCTGGCGGTGAGCCCGTGGCGCTACCTGAGCCGGCCGGCCAGCGCCTACGACGCGGTGTGCGGCGCGCACAACACCTGCGCCGAGGGCTACACGGTGTTCTGCTGCACCATCAACGGCGGCAACAACAGCTGCCCGCCGGACTCGTTCATCGGCGGCTGGTGGAAGGCCGACAACTCCTCCTTCTGCGGCGGCAACGCCCGTTACTACATCGACTGCAACGCCTACCGGGACGGCCGGTACACCTGCCACTGCAACACCACCACCTGCGACCAGCGCCGGGTGGCCTGCAACCAGTTCCGGTACGGGCAGTGCAACACCCAGATCCCGTGGTCGAACACCGGCCCGGTGCTGTGCCGGGTGGTCTCGTGCACGCCGCCCTGGGTGACCTACGGCGGCACCTGCTCCTCCTCCAGCGCCACCGACAACAACACCGCCACCCACTCCGCACCGTGCCTGACCGGCAAGGTTCCGGTCGGCGCGGTCGAGGAGGTCTCGGCCAGCGGCAACACCGTGCACATCAAGGGCTGGGCGTACGACCCGGACTCGCCGAGTACCTCGATCAGCGTCGCGATCTACCAGGACGGCAAAGGCCTGATGGGCATCCACGCCAGCCTGCCGCGCTCGGACGTCAACTCCTCCCGGCACATCACCGGCAACCACGGCTTCGAGGTGCGCTTCACCGCCAGCTCCGGCCAGCACAACTTCAGCGTGTTCGCGATGAACATCAAGGGCGGCAGCGGCAATCCGCGGATCGGCAGCAAGACCATCGCGGTGAACGCGGGCACCGCACCGCTGGGCCACCTGGACTCGTGCAACCCGGTCGGCGACAGCGTGGTGCTGACCGGCTGGGCCTTCGACCGGGACGCGCCGAGCACCTCGATCGCGGTGAACATCTACCAGGACGACAAGCCGCTGATGGGCATCCACACCGGGGTGCTGCGTTCGGACGTCAACTCCGCCTATCACATCAGCGGAAACCACGGCTTCAAGGTGCAGTTCAAGGCATCCACCGGCGCGCACAACTACAAGGTGTGGGCGATGAACGTCGGCGGCGGCAGCGGCAACACCCTGATCGGCAACCACAGCACGATCGTCCGGGGTGCCACCAGCACCGCGGCGCCGGCGGTCGCCCTCGCCCCGGCCGGTATCCGGACCGCCGAGCTGACCGTCGAACCGGCGAGCAGCGCGGTGGGCGAGCTCGAATCGGTGACGGCGGCCGGCACCAGCGTCCGGCTGGTGGGTTGGCTGCCGGACGCCGAAGGCGAACCGGCGGTGGCGGTGCACGAGGACGGCGAGGTGCTGCACTGGTATCCGGTGACCGGCCCGGCCCGGGACGGCCGGCGTCGCTTCGACCTCACCGTGCCGGCCGGCACCGGGCTGCACACCTACTCGGTCTACGCACTGCCGAACGTCGCGACCGGCAGCACCGACCCGGCCGATCTGCCGATGATCGGGCAGCGCACCGTCCGGGTGAACCAGTCCGGCGCGCTGGGCGTGTTGGAGCGGGTGCAGCGGATCGGCGACACCGTCCGGCTGACCGGCTGGGCCGCCGATCCGGACCGGCCGGGCCGCCGGCTGGAGCTGACCGTGCATCGGGACGGGCTGCCGCTGTCGCGGCACCAGACCGGTGTCGAGCGGCCGGATCCGGCCGAGCCCGGCTTCGACATCAGCATCGCGGACCTGCCCGGCGTGCACACCTACACCGTGTACGCCGCGTCGGCCGAGCCCGGCAAGGCGCCCGCCCTGATCGGCGGCCGGACGCTGGCCGAGACCGACGACGGAACCGACTACGAAGCCGACGCCGACCAGCAGGTGGTGCCGGTATGACCGGCGCGCTGGTCGCGACCGGCCTGGCCGTCGCGGCGGTGGCCGGCGCCCGGGGCACCTGGTCGCCGTGCGGGCTGTCGATGATCTCGGCGATCAATCCGCTGTCCGAACGCTCGCGCGGCAACCGGTTCGCGCTCACCGCCGGCTGGTTCGTGCTCGGCTCGGTGCTGGGTGGCCTCGCGCTCGGTGCGGGCGCCGGCCTGCTCGCAGTCGGGTTCCGGCCGCTGGCCGATCATCCAGCCGCCGCGCTGGTCACCGCCGCCCTGGCCTGCCTGGTGGCGCTGGCGGCGGACCGCCGGGTAGCCGGCTTCCAGCTGCCGCTGCACCCCCGGCAGGTCAACGAGCTGTGGCTGACCCAGTACCGGCGCTGGCTCTACGCAGCCGGCTTCGGCGTGCAGATCGGGCTCGGCTTCGCCACCTACATCATGACTGCGGCGACCTATCTGGTGGTGGTGCTGGCGGTGCTGACCGGCTCGCCGGCGCTGGCGGTGGCGATCGGTGCGACGTTCGGGCTGGTGCGCGGGCTGGCGGTGCTGCTGTCCGCCCGGTGCCGCAGCGCGCAGGCGCTCCGGCAGCTGCACCTGTGGCTGAGCCGACTCGAACCGGGGTCGCTGCGGGTGGCGGTGACCGCCGAGGTGCTGGCCGCCGGTGTGCTGGGCTATGCCGCGCTCGGCACGGCCGGCGGCATCGGCGCGCTGCTGGCGGCCGGCCTGCTGCTGGTTGCCAGCGACACCCGGCTGATGGCGCGTTACCAGGCCCGGCGCGCACGATCCGGACGAGCCGGTCATTATGTAGCAGCGAAGTAGTCGCACAACCGCCACGGGGATCGGTTTCACCAGGCACGCGTCGGACAACAGCGTCCGGTCAGCACCGACAAGATGGGCATCGCAATGCGTAAAAGGGTGCTGGCCGTCGCCAGTGCAGTGGCTCTGGTACTGGGCCTGATCAGCGTGGGAACAGCCACCGCACCGGCCGGCGCCTCGGTCAGCAGCCAGGCTGCCAGCGCCGTCAACTACGCCCACAACAACGGCTACCGATCCTCGATCGGGGTGCTCGACACCCAGACCGGCGCGTTCACCGGGGCCGGCGACTACAACAGCACCTACGCCTCGGAATCGGTGATGAAGACCTTCATCGCCACCCGGTTGCTGATGAGCGGCCAGATGAGCGGCTGGAACGAGACCACCGCCTACAAGATGATCACCCAGTCCGACGACGCCTCGGCAAGCGCCCTGTACGGCCGGGTCGGTGGTGACAGCCTGATCAACTGGGTCAAGTCGGCGCTCAACATCCCCAACCTCGGCTACCCGCCGCTGCGGTCCGGCTGGTGGGGCGGCACCCAGATCACCGCGGCCGGGATGGCCTCGTTCTACAACGCCGTCCGGCACCGGCCGACGATCTGGAACTGGCTCGGCAACGCCATGCACCACGCCACCCCGTACGGCTCCGACGGGATGTACCAGTTCTTCGGCATCCCCAGCGCCACCACCGGATTCGCGGTCAAGCAGGGCTGGGGCGGGGACAACGCCGCCGGCCAGCCGGCCTTCAACTCCACCGGCTTCGTCAACGGCGACCGGTGGGCGGTGGTGATCCTGACCCAGGGCGGCCGCTACGGCACGCCGATCGCCAACATGGTGACCGCCGAGGCCCGGCTGCTGATGCCCAGCGGCAAGATCGCGCCCACTGACGACCCGGTCGGCGGGGTGAGCAGCTGGTCGTTGCACGGGCGCTACCTCACCGTCACCGGCTGGGCGCTGGACCCGAACGCGTTGTCCAGCGAGCTGCGGATCTTCTTCTACGTCAACGGCAAACCGTTCACCTACGTGCAGACCACGCTGCCCCGCGGTGATATCAACGCGCACTTCCACGCCACCGGCAACCACGGCTACTCCAAGACGCTGATGCTGGCCAACGGCACCAACAACGTATGCGCCTACGCCATCAATGTCGGCGCCGGCAACAACACCAAGCTGGGCTGCCGCACCGTGACGCTGGACGGCTCGCCGATCGGCGGCATCAGTTCGCGGACCCAGAAGGGCAACCTGGTCACCCTGACCGGCTGGAGCTTCGACTACGACGCCCCCGACACCGGGCTGACCGTGGTGGCCAATGTCAACGGCCGCTACGCCGGTTCGGTCGCGTCCACCATCTCGCGTCCGGACATCAACGTCGCGATGCACGGCAGCGGCCTGCACGGGTACTCGATCAAGGTGCGGGTGCCGGCGGGCGACAGCACCATCTGCCTGCACGCGCTCAACCGCGGCGCCGGGCAGCAGAGCCGGATCGGGTGCGTGGCGTCCCGGGTGTCGCTGTCGCCGATCGGCCGGCTCGATTCGGTGACCGTGCAGGGCAACCGGGCACTCGTCTCCGGCTGGACCTTCGACTTCTCCGACACGTCCCAGGCCATCGGCACCGTGATCGACAACAACGGCAAGCACGTCGCGTGGGGACCGACCAAGGTGGTTCGCAACGACGTCAACACCTCGTGGGCGATCACCGGCACGCACGGGTTCAGCTACTCCGTCGCGCTGTCCCCCGGCACCAACCGGATCTGTGCGTACGGGGTCAACATCGGCACCGGTGGTGGCAACTCGCTGCTGGGCTGCCGGTCGGTGACGCTGGCCTCCGGAGCGGGGGCTGCGGCCCCGGCCAGCCCGGCGCCGACTTCCTCGGCCCCGGCGTCCTCAGCCCCGGCCAGCTCTGCACCGGCCGGGACGTCCTCGTCGGCCGGGTCGGCAACCAGCACCGGACCGGCGCCGTCGCCCAGCCCGTCCAGCCCGTCCGGCTCGTCAACGGCAGCGACGGACAGCTGACCGAGCGCAACTGAGCGGGACCAGGCGTCCGGAGTCGGCCGGCTCGTGGAGCCGGCCGGCGTCCGGAGTCAGGGCTTGAGCCGCTCGCGGTTCTCCGGTTCCAGACCCTCGTCGAGGTCGTGCACCGGCTTGCCCTCCTCGCGCCGCCAGGTGCGGAAGGCGCTCGCCATGCCGATCAGCCAGACCAGCCCGATCAGGAACGCCCCGATCACGTCGGACAGGTAGTGCACGCCGAGCGAGATCCGGGCGAAGCCGACCAGCAGCACCATCAGCGCCGCAGCACCGGCCGCCAGCCCCCGCCAGCGGCGCGGGATGATCGGCAGGAAGACCGCGAGCAGCACGCCGTAGCCGACGATGGCGGCCTGGGCGTGCCCGCTCGGGAAGGACTTGCCGCCGGCCACCGCGACCGGGTCGGACAGGTGCGGCCGGGCTCGGTTCACCAGCAGCTTCACCACGTTGTTGAGCAGCGAGCTGCCCAGCACCGTCACCACGACGAAGATTGCCAGCCGGTGCAGCCGGCGCAGCACCAGCCAGCCGGCCACCAGCGCCATCACCACGAACCAGACCACCGTCTTGTGCGCGTCGCTGATCCAGCGCATCAGCCGGGTGAAGGCGGAATGCCGGATCGCGTAGTGGTGCAGGTCGGCGGCGACCGAGTGGTCGGTCCGGATCACGAACTCGGCCTGGGCGGCGACCAGCAGCAGCACCGCGACGAACAACGCGGCCGCCACCACGCCGATCAGGAAGACCAACAGCGCCCGGCCGGCGAACCGGCGGCGGCCGGCCTGCTCGCGCCGGTCGGCCCGGGTGCCGCCGGTGCGCCTGGAGCGGATACCGGTCACGGCCGCCCGCAGCGCAGCACCAGGGCGGACGGCAGCACCTCGACCCGGAGTTCGGTGGCCGCACCGCGGAAGTCCCCGTCGAACTCGACCGGCACCTCGACCGGGGCCGAGATGTGCACCACCTTGCCGCGCCGGATGTCGGCCTGCCGGCCGGAGTCCGGCCGGCGCAGCAGGATTCGCCAGACCAGGGCCGGCCAGTCCCGGACGGTGCGGGGCGCGAGCACGATGACGTCCAGCTGGCCATCGTCGGGGTCGGCGTCGGGCAGCAGCGTGATGCCGCCCTGCAGCTGGCCGACGTTGCCGACCAGCACGCCGATCGCCTTGCTGGTCTCGGCCGGCCCGTCGTCGAGGGTTACCGTGAACCGCGCCCGCGGGGTACGTCGCAGCGCCTTCGCCATTCCTCCAACATAGGCCAGCCAGCCGATCCGGTCCTTCAGGCCCTCGTCGGTATCGCGCATCAGCGCCGCGTCGAAGCCGAGTCCGGCCATCACCACGAACCGCTGCTCGCCGGACTCCAGCACGTCGAGCGTCCGCTCGTCCGGGCCGAAGGCGACGTCGAGGGCCTCGGATACCTCCAGCGGGATGCCGAGGTTGCGCGCCAGCAGGTTGCCGGTGCCGGACGGCACCATCGCCATCGCCACCCCGGTATTGGCCAGGGCGCCGGCGCAGGCGGCCACCGTGCCGTCGCCGCCGCAGACCAGCACCAGCTCGGCGCCGGCCTCGATCGCCGCGGCGGCCTGACCCGCGCCCGGGTCCTCCTCGGTGGTCTCGTACCAGGTCGGCTCGACGCCGTCGCAGCGCTCGGTGATGGCCGCCTTCAGCGCGGGCAGGTCGGTGACCTTCACCGGGTTGAGCACCGCGGCGACCCGGGTCACGTCGACCTCCGCCGTCCCAGGATCAGCGTGCTGGTGGCGCTCAGCCAGCAGATGGCCAGCAGCGCGCCGGCCAGCACATCGGTCGGGTAGTGCATGCCCCGGTACATCCGGGACAGCGCGACCAGCACCGGCACCGCCACCGCCGCCACCGTGGCCAGGATCCGCAGCCAGGCTGCCGCGCCGACCCGCCAGGCGATCACCGCGAGGCTGCCGTACAGCGCGACCGAGGCCGCGGTGTGCCCGGACGGGAAGCTCGAGGTCGGCGGCGCGCCGTCCAGGTGTTTCACCGGCGGCCGGGCCCGGTCCACCAGCAGGGTGGTGGAGACGAAGATGGTCACCTCACCGATCAGGCTGACCGCCAGGAACAGCGGCTCCCGCCAGCGCTTGAGTCCCAGCCGCAGCAGCACGAAGGCCACCAGCCCAACCCCGATCACCGTCATCGTCTCGGCGAGGAAGGTGAACAGGTGGGTGAGCTCGGTCCACGGCTGGTGCCGGTGGTTGGCGAGGTTGCGGTCCACCGAGGCGTCCCAGCGCACCAGCGCGCTGTCCTTCCACTGGTGGCCGAGCAGGTACCCGACGCCGACCAGCACCAGCCAGATCAGCAGCGCAGCGCCGACCAGCCACACCGCCGACGCCTGCCAGCTGCGGTGCGGCCCGTCGTCCGGGCGGACCGCGTCCCGGCGGCCGGGCTGGTCCAGCCGGCTCACGTCCGCCGCCAGGCGGCCTCGGCGTAGCAGTACAGCCCGAAGGCGATCAGGCCGACGGCCACCACCCCGACCAGGCTGCGACCCAGGTCGGAGTCGGCGACGGTTCGGCGCAGCGCTCCGTCCAGTCCGCGCGCCTTCTTGGGGTCGTAGTCCCACGCCGCCCTGACCAGGAAGAAGCCGGTCAGCGCGAAGACCACCCCACGGGCCGTGGTGCCGAAGGTGCCGAGGAACCAGACGATCCGGCGGCTGCCGGCCGGCATGTCGGCCAGCGCGAAGTACTTCTTGAACTTGCGCCGGACGCCCTCGACGACCAGCGCCAGACCGACGCCGATGACCACCACGCCGACGATCCCGACCAGCCAGCGACCGCCCGAGTTCTGCATCACCCGGGTGGTCAGCTGCTGCTGCTGGCCGGCCTGGCTCTTGACGCGGGCGTGTGCCAGCAGGTTGAAGGCGTTCACCGCGAAGAAGGCGTACAGCCCGCCGCGGAACAGCGACTTCAGACGGGGCCCCTTCTCGTGCCCCTTGGCGTCGCCGACCACCCCGAAGGCGGCCTCGGAGAACCGGAACAGCGCATAACCGGTCAGGCCGATAGCGATCACCCAGAGCAGCAGGAAGCCGCCATTGTGCCGGGCCACCTCCTGCATGGCACCACGCTGGTCGGCCTCCGGGGGGCGCTTGCCCAGGGCCAGCAGCACCGCGAACCACCCGATCAGCAGGTAGATGGTGCCGCGAGCCGCGAAGCCGAGCTTGGCCAATCCTTTGAACCCGTCACTGCGGGCTACCTTGCGTGCAGTCGTACCTGCCGTCATTCGCCCCTCCAGGAGTTCGGCGAAGAGTACTACGGTTCTCAACACCGTCAGTCCCCGTCCGTGCCAGGAGCCGATCCGATGCCAGTACCCCAGCAGGGTGGCGAGCCGCCGGCCGTGGTGGCGGCCACCGACCGGGTGGCCGACCGCCTGGACGAACTGGTGCCCGAGAGCGACGAGGTGGGCAACCGGGTGCTGCCCGACGACACCCGGTTGGTCCGGTGGGCCGCCCCGGTGTTCCTGGGCTGCGCGGTGATCCTGCTGCCGTGGATCGTGATCGCCGCGGTCACGCTGCCGTCCCACCAGCTGTCGCAGAACTACGACGTGGCCTGGGCCGGCTACGACGTGGGCCTGCTGCTCGGGCTGGTGGCCACCGCGCTGTGCGCGCTGCGCCGGTCGCGGTGGCTGACCATCGCCGCGTCGGCCACCGGGGCGCTGTTGCTCGCCGATTCCTGGTTCGACGTGCTGACCTCGCCCGGTGGCTGGGACCTGGTGGAGGCGGCTGCCATGGCGCTGCTGGCCGAGCTACCGCTGTCGGCGTTGTGCTTCTGGCTGGCCTCCCACAGCCAGGACCTGGCCGAGCGGCGGCTGGTGCTGCTGTCCGGTGGCCGGCGGCAGCCCTGGTCCGGCCGCCGGCGGGTGCGCTGAGGTTCTTCTGACCCGGTGCGAACCGGCTGAGACTCGGCGCGAACCCGGTGCGAACCCGCCGGGATCCGACCCGTATCCTCGTCGGCGGAGGATTCGCATAGTGGCCTAGTGCGCACGCTTGGAAAGCGTGTTGGGTTAACGCCCTCAGGGGTTCGAATCCCCTATCCTCCGCCAGAGTGCCCTCACTTGAACCCTTGAGAGGCTCGCCCCAAAGGCCTGTTCGAGTAGGGACAGCAGCTGGTTGTCGCAGGCGGTGCTTCTTAATGAGGTGCCGCCTGCTTCTCGGAGTTACACGGTGCCCCGCTCGTGGTCAGTCAGCGGATGCTGGCTCCGCCACCAGCAGGTCCTGCTCGACGGCACCGGCGATCGGCAGGAAGCTGCAGCGCACCATCCGGTAGCCGAGATCGTGTAGTCCGGGCAGCCACCGCCGCCGCAGCGCCTCGCTCGATTCACAAGCGATCTTGTCCTCAGATGTCCGGTTGGCCGTCGTCGGCCACAATGATCGTGTGCAGGGCGACACCATCGAGTTCCCGGACAGCTGGCTCGCAGTGCTACAGCCGCGGCGCAGCGGACGCCGAGGCCGGTCCTATGAAGTGACAGACGACGACGTCGGCTCCGTCGCCAGCGCCCGGAGGGCGTACGAGTCAGCGATCAGCGCCATCCTGGACAACCCACTGAGCGATCCTGAGCTGGTTGAGCGTGCGCGCTGCGACACAACCACCGTCGAGACGGTAGGCGCGCGGATTTCAATCGACAGCCAGATCATCCGAAGGGTGTCCCCGGTGCTCCGAGCCGAGGAGTGTGTCCGGTTGCTCGGCCTCCCCGCGGCCGTAGCCGCGTGTGTGGCGAGTGCTGGAGGGCGTGTCGCGCATACCAACCCACTCGCGCGCGGCGGGTGGGAGTGGGCACTCATCAGCACCGTGCCCGCAGCTGGGCCAGACGTTGTGCCGAACAATCTTTGGCGGGTCAGGTACGGCGGCCTTCTGGACCCTCTGCGACGACTGCTGTCGTTCGCGGACGAAGCAACCTGGCAAGCCGCGGTCGACCAGCTCGAGCCGTTCCGCAACGGCCCGTGGGCGCAGCGGCTAGCGACGTCATTCCTGATTCCTGACCGGCATGACTGGGTGCTCGCCGACATCGCCGACCTCCCGGGGCACTGCCCCTGGGAGGTCCGGCGGTCGTTTCTCGCGTACAGCGCGTTCACCGCAGCCCAACTCGCGGACGTCCGAACGGGCGAGTTCGATGAAATCGTCACGATGATCGACGCGATCGGGCACGAGGCCACGCCGATCCTCTTCCGCTCCTTGGACTGGGCTGCCTACGACGCCGACCTGCGCAAGTGCCTCCTCGATGTGCTCGGTCATCTCGGCTCGTACGACGTGTTGCAGGGCCTTCTCTCCCGCGCCGACACCGCGGACATCCCCGCGGCGTTCGAAGCGGCCGCTCGCGGCAACCCCGAGCTTGCGCTCGAAACGCTCCTGCGCCGCACCGGCGACCCGTTCGTCCCTGCTCTGCTCGCACGCCAGCGCAGAACGTTTCCTGACATCGACGGGATGCCCGCGGACGCGCGACCCCCGGCTGCGATACCAGAAACCCTGCCGACGATCCTCACCTCGCCGCCCTGGACCCGACCGAGGGCGAAGCCGGTATCCATAGAAGCGCCTGACATCAGCGTCGAGATCAGCTGGCTCGACGGTGAGCGGGACGAGTGGAACCACGACGGTTGGCCGAGCTTTGAGGAGACCCACTACGACTACGCGGAACGACCGGATTCGGCGAGGTTCTACCTCGGTGGCTCGGAAGCGGCCGTTCGCCCGAGACTCGCGACTTGGGAGGCCGAGAGGGCATCGTTCTACCTGGAGAACCCCAAACTGCTGGTCGCGAAGTACGAACTCGACGCGTACCCGCCCGTACTCCGCCTCGCCCGTTCCAAGCCGGCTCTTGGCGCCGAACTGCTGCTTCCCTATCTCAGCTCGGACGTGGCGAAGCTAATGGGCAGATGGCTTGCCGGTTCGCGGCAGTTCCGGCCCGTTGCGCAGCAGTGGTTCGACCGGCACGGGCCGGCTGCCGTCACTGCGCTGATCCCGATCGCACTGGGACGCCCGACCGCGGAAGGCCGGGCCGCAGCACTCGCACTGTCCCGGCTGGATCCGGACTTGGTGCGGGCGGCTGGGCGCCAACTCGACTGCGTCCACCACGTTGACGCGCTCCTTGCTCGCGATCCGCTGGATGCCGTGCCGCCCAAGGTGCCGGAGATACCGTCCTGGCTCGACCTCGGTTTGTTGCCACCGGTTATCACCCGCGATGGGAAGCACGCGCTCGGGACTGTCGAGACCGACGTTCTCTGCCGCATGATCGCGATGTCCCAGCTGGACGATCCGTATCCTGGCCTGGCGGTGATCGCCGGCGCCTTCGATGCCGGAAGCCTGGATGCATTCTCCTGGGCGCTGTTCAGCGAGTGGCACATCGCTGGACGTCCGGGCAAGGACCTCTGGGCCATGGACGCGATCGGCTACTTCGGAGGCGCGCCCGCGATCGAAGGCCTGGCGTCACTCGTCCGCGGCTGGCCGTCTGAGGGCGCCGCCCAGCGCGCAAAGCGAGGAGCCGATGCGCTCGGCGCGAACCAGTCGACCGCTGCGCTGCGGGAGCTGAGCTCGATCGCGCGAAATGCGAAGTCCACTCCGCTGCGGCAGCACGCGGCGCAAGTCCTGGACCGGGTGGCAGCGGATCGAGGACTGCTCCCCGAACAACTGGACGACCTGCTCGCTCCGGATCTCGGGCTGGACGGCGACAGCATCACCTACCAGGGCGCGGTCTACACACCGGACGTCGGCGCGAAACTCGACCTCGTGCTTCGTGCATCGGGCGGACGCACGGTGGTGACCCTGCCGAAGCCGGCACATGACGACGAGAAGGCCACGCAGTCCGAGTGGAACAAGCGGCGACGGAGGGCCACAGCGGGCATCGCCGACCAGGTTCGGCGGATGGAGGAGGCCCTGATCGTCCAACGGCGTTGGTCGGTGTCCGACTTCACGACTACGGTATCCGCCCACCCGCTCCTTCGGCGGCTCGCACAACGCCTTGTCTGGAGCACGGGCGGCAAGCTCGCTGTCGTCGACGACCTCGGCGACCTCGTCGACAAGGATGGTGGCCTGCTCGACGTGGGCGAGTGGGTCCAACTTGCCCATCCCGCCACCGCTGATCTCGAACCGTGGCGGGCACGGATGCACGAGCGCGGCATGGGCCAACCGTTCGAGCAGCTGGACCGGACAGTTCATGACGGTGACCCATCGCATTATTGGGGCGAGGTGGTCGGCGCCGCGTCGCTGTTCACCCTGGTGCGTCGCGGCTGGCACTGGGGTGCTTCTGGTCGCGCGGCCACCCGCAGCGAGGTGTTCCGCCCGTTCGGCGCCGAAGGCTCCGTCGTCGTCCACTTCAGCCCCGGTATCTCGGCGGTGCGGGATCCGGCCACGGAACCGGATCAGACGATTGAGGAAGTTTCGTTGCAGTCCCCAACGCACGGCGACCTTGCCGTCTTCGGCGACCTGCCCCGGGTTACCAGGTCGGAGCTACTGCGCGATCTCGCTCGCCTCGAACGCCGCTAGGCGTCAGCCGGTCGGGCTCCTCAGATCAGCCGAGGGTCAGACGCCGGCGACGGTGATCACGAAGTCGGTGGCGAAGCCCGCGACCAGGCCGATCATCAGCCCCCAATACAGGACGTGCTTGGCGCCCATCCGCAGCGCCACCCCGATCAGCTCGATGACCACGAACAGGATCGAGCCGGCGGCCAGCGCCAGGAACAGGATGGACACCGCGTCGTTGCTGAACGACTGGCCGATCAGGGTTCCCACGAAGGTCGGCCCGCCGCCGATCAGGCCGAGCAGCCCGAGCACCGACCAGCTGGGCCGCACCTGAGCCGCCGCGAACGGGGCCGTGATCCCGAAGCCCTCGGTGGCGTTGTGCAGCGCGAAGCCGACCACCAGCAGCACCGCCAGCCCGATCTCGCCGCCGGCCGCCGACTGCCCGATGGCCAGTCCTTCGGAGAAGTTGTGCAGGCCGATCCCGACCGCGATCAGCAGGGCCAGCCGGAACGTCGGATCGGCTAGCAGCCCGGTGCGGGCACCGCTGGTGGGCTCGTTCAGCGCCATCGCACCGGGACCGAACCTGGTGGCGCGCCGGGCCGCCATCCAGCGGTCGTAGTACCCCAGCGGCACCAGCCCTACGGTGACCCCGAGCGCCAGCACGGCGGCCAGGCCACCGAAGCGCAACCAGCTCGCCTCGCCGTCGTGCGCGGCCAGCAGCGCCGCCTCGACCGGCTCCACCGCGTGGCTGAGGATGTCCCAGAACAGGAACAGCAGGATGCCGATGGCCACCGCGTTCAGCAGTGACCGGGTGCCGCGGGACAGGCCACGAGATCGGGCGACGGGCAGCCCCAGCACGATCGTGCCTCCGGCGATGGCTCCCAGGGCGACGATACCACCACCAGACACGGCGATCTCTTTCTGCAGGGCTTATTTAGGTAAGGCGACCCTAACTAACGACGGAAGCAACTGTCCAGCCGCGAAGTTGTGACGTCGGCCGGTGCGACAGTTCGAACGAGCCCCGTACTGCGCTGCCGTCAGAAGGTGCGGCGACCCTTGCGCGGCCGGTGCGGCTGGCCGGACCGCTCGCCGTCCTCCCGGGTCAGCCCGATCAGCTGGCCGGAGATCCGGGTCCGGCTCAGCGCGTCCAGGGTGCCGCGGGGCAGGTCGGCCGGCAGTTCCACCAGGCTGTGGTCGACCCGGATGTCGATGTGCCCGAAGTCCTCGCGGCTCAGGCCGCCCTCGTTGGCGATCGCGCCGACAATGGCGCCCGGCTGCACCTTGTGCCGCTTGCCCACCCGGATCCGGTAGGTGGCCAGCGGCGCGTCGCTGCGCGCCCGGCGCCGGCCGGCGACCCGGGCCGGCGACCGGGTGCGGTCGTAGGCCCGGTCACCGGAACGGTCATGCGTCTGGTCGCCCGTCCGATCACCAACAGGCGCTACCCGCTTGACCGGCGGCGGTTCCGGGGCCATCAAGAACGACTGGCCGTCCTGGGACAGCACCGCCAGCGCCGCCGCCACGTCGGCCAGCGGCACGTCGTGCTCGCGGACGTAGTCCTCGACCAGCCCGCGGAACAACCCCAGCTGCGGTGAGGCCAGGCTCTCGGTGATCGAGTCGGCGAACTTGGCCACCCGGGTCAAGTTGACGTCCTCGACGGTCGGCAGCGCCATCTCCTCGATCGGTTGCCGGGTGGCCCGCTCGATGGCCTTGAGCAGGTGCCGCTCCCGGTGGGTGAGGAACAGCAGCGCCTCACCGGTCCGGCCGGCCCGCCCGGTGCGCCCGATCCGGTGCACGTAGGACTCGGTGTCGGTGGGGATGTCGTAGTTGAGGACGTGGCTGATCCGCTCGACGTCCAGCCCGCGGGCCGCCACGTCGGTGGCCACCAGGATGTCGAGCGCACCGCTGCGCAGCTGGGCGATGGTGCGCTCGCGCTGCGCCTGCACCAGGTCACCGTTGATCGCCGCCGCCGAGAAGCCGCGGGCCCGCAGCCGCTCGGCCAGCTCCTCGGTGGCCTGCTTGGTCCGGACGAAGACGATCATCGCCTCGAACGGTTCGACCTCGAGGATCCGGGTCAGCGCGTCCATCTTCTGCGGATTGGCCACCTGCAGGTAGCGCTGCCGGGTGTTGGCCGCGGTCACCGTCTGCTCGCGAACGGTGATCTCGGCCGCGTCGGTCAGGTAGCGCTGGGCGATCCGGCGGATCGGTGGCGGCATGGTCGCCGAGAACAGCGCCACCTGCTTGTCCGCCGGGGTGCCCGCCAGGATCGTCTCGACATCCTCGGCGAAGCCCATGTTCAACATCTCGTCGGCCTCGTCCAGTACCAGGAAGCGCAGCTGGCTCAGGTCCAGGCTCTTGCGCTCCAGGTGGTCGATCACCCGGCCGGGAGTGCCGACCACCACGTGCGCGCCGCGCCGCAGGCCGGCCAGCTGCACGCCGTAGCTGGAACCGCCGTAGACCGGCAGCACGTGCAGGCCGGGCAGGTAGTGCGCGTACTTGCCGATCGCCTCGGCCACCTGCAGCGCCAGCTCCCGGGTCGGCGCGAGCACCAGCGCCTGCGGGGCCTTCGGGGCCTGCTCCCCCAGCTCGATCGCCGACAGCATCGGCAGCGCGAACGCCGCGGTCTTGCCGGTGCCGGTCTGGGCCAGGCCCACCACATGCCGGCCGGCCAGCAGCGCCGGGATGGTGGCGGCCTGGATCGGCGACGGGCTCTCGTAGCCGACATCGGACAGGGCACGCAGCACCCGCTCGTCGATACCGAGATCGGCGAAGCCGGGGTGGTTGTCAGAGGCGTCCATCGGCCTCCAATCTAGTGGAGCCGGGCACCTCCGGATGACAGCCGAACCTGCCCGTGACCCGCGCCGAACCACGCCGGCCGAGCCGATCAGCCGGATTCGGTCAGCGAGCGGGGGTCGGCCGGCACGTCGATGGCGTGCTCGCGCAGCAATTCCAGCGGAATGATCTCCAGCGCCAGCTCGTTGGTCGCGGCCAGCACCACCGGTGCTGCCACCCCGGCCCGGTAGGACTGCAACCAGCGCATCGCCACCACGCACCAGCGATCGCCGGGCCCGAGCCCGGGAAAGTCGTACTCCGGACGCGGTGTCATCAGGTTGTTGCCCAGCTGGCGCTGGTGCTGCAGGAACTGCGAGGTCATCACCACGCACACGGTGTGGCTGCCGGTGTCAGCCGGACCTGAGGTGCAGCAGCCGTCCCGGTAGAAGCCGGTTACCGGGTCGGTCCCGCACTCCTCGAGCTCGGTGCCCAGCACATTGCGCTTCTCGCTCACCGGGCAAGTCTGGCACCGCCGGAGCGTGGTCGAGGTGAGCCTGGCGGGGAGAACCTCTCAGATCCTGCCGTCTTCGCCGGGTCGTCAGGCCGGCTCGGGCACGCCCACCAGCTCGGGTGGCACAGCCGCCGGGCGTAGCAGCACCACCGCCGCCAGCACCACCGCAGCGCCGACCAGCTGCCCCACGGCGAGCCGCTCGCCGAACACCAGCACGGCCGAGGCCGCGGTGACCAGCGGCTCCAGGCAGGACAGGATGGCTGCCGTCGAGGCGCCGACCAGCCGCAGGCCGGCCAGGAAGCAGCCGATCGAGACCACGCTCGACACCAGCGCCAGCGGCACCAGCCAGAGCCAGCCGGACGGGGCGGCCGGCACCTGCAGCGAACCGGTGCCGGCCCCGAACAGCGCCACGCTGACCGCGGCGCTGCTGCACACCAATGCCGCGAGCAGGTAGACGTCGAGGTCGTCGGGCAGGCCGTTGGCGACGGTGATGTAGAGCGCGTAGGTCACCGCCGAGCCGAACGCCAGCAGCACGCCGGTGGGTGCCACCGGACCGTGCGAGCCGGCGAAGCCGAGCAGCAGTGCCAGGCCCGACACCGAGCAGCCGAGCGCGGCCAGCTTGCGCACGCTGGCCCGCTCGCGGCGCAGCGCCACCCCGAGCACCAGCACGATCGCCGGGTAGACGAACAGGATCTGGCCGGCCAGCGAGGCATCGATGGAGGTGAGCGCACTGAAGTAACAGGCCGCCTGGATGGCGTAGCCGACCCCGCCGAGGGCGAGGCAGGTCAGCAGCACCCGCGGCCGGGGCAGTGCGGGCCGGCGGATCGCCACGAATGCCCAGAACACCGCCGCCGCGATGCCGAACCGTCCGGCCAGCATCGCGCTGACGCTGAAGCCGGCGGCGAAGCACTCCTTGCCGAACAGTGCCGCGAGTCCGAAGGCGGTGGCGGACAGCATGCACAAACCCATGCCGAGCAGGGCTCGCGACGGGGCCGCGACGGCCGCCGGACGGGTCAGTTGCAGGGTCACCGGCTCACCGTAGAGCGGGGCCGACAGCCCGAGGTAGCCTTGGTTCCCTTTCCCAGCCAAAGGAAAATCCTTTGATATCGCTGCACCAGCTGCGCTGCTTCCTGGCGACCTTCGAACACGGCTCGTTCACCGCGGCCGCGGCCGAGCTGGGGCTGGCGCAACCGTCGATCTCCGAGCAGGTCCGACTACTGGAACAGGGCCTGAACGCGCCGCTGTTCGTCCGGGTGGGCCGTGGGCTGGTGCCCACCGAGGCCGCCCAGGTGTTGCGCCCGCACGCCGAGCGCGCGCTGACCGCGGTCACCGAGGCCGGCCAGGCGGTCGCCTCGGTGCGCAACGTGCTGGAGGGCACCATCCGGTTCGGGGTGTTCGGCACCGCCCGGCACTACCTGGGCAGCGCGCTGGTCGCCGACGTGCTGCGCGAGCACCCGCGGGTCCGGCTGGAGCTGATCGGCCAGCACTCCACCGAGGTGCTGACCGACCTGCGGCACGGCCGGCTGGAGGCGGCGGTGATCGCGCTGCCGATCGCCGACGAGGGGCTTCAGGTGCAGCCGCTGATGCGCGACGAGGTGGTCTACGTCAGCGCCGATCCGCAACGGGTCCGCAAGCCGGTCACCGCCACCGAACTCGCCGCGGCGCCACTGGTGCTGTCGGAGGCCAGTTGGGGCAACGAGGACTCCACCCGGCGGATGCTGGCCCGCGCCGTCCAGTCGGTCGGCGGGACGCTGCGGCCCCGGATCGAGGTGGAGGACATCGAGACCGCCCTGGAGGTGGCGGCGCTGGGTCTGGCCGACACCGTCACCGCCCGCGGGCTGCTGTACGGGCTGGGCGACCGGCTCGCCCCCGGACTGCACTGGGCGTCGCTGCGGCCGCGGATCTACGACGAGTTCGCGGTGGTGTTCCGGCACGGCGCCACGCTGTCACCGGCCAGCCGGATGGTGGTGACGCTGGCGGCGGCCCGGATGCGGGCGATCGGCGCGGCCGCGGCCGGCCGCTGAGGGTTCATCGGGGGTCGCTGCGCAGCGGGTGCTCCCGCGGCACCTGCACCAGCACGATCGCCACGCCGTCCGGGTCGGCGATCCACATCTCGACCAGCCCCCACGGCTCGGTCCGCGGCGCTCGCGACACCGGCACCCCGAGCGCGGCCAGCCGGGTGTGCTCGGCCTCGACGTCGCGCACCTGCAACCACAACTGCAGTCCGGACGGCGGCCCGTCCGCCGACCGGCCGGACACCTCGAGCAGCCCGTTGCCCAGGAAGTACACCTCGCCGCCGGCGAACTCCCGGTACACCGCAAGGCCTAGCAGGTCGCGGTAGAAGTGCTGGCTGACCGCCGGATCGCGCGGGTGCAGCAGCAGCCGGCTGCTCAGAACGTCCATGGCTGCCATCATGCCGCGCACCCGGCCGCCAGCCAGATCGATAGATTGCCGCTATGACTGCCGCCGAACCCACCATCCTGGCCACCTCGGGCGGCATCGTCGCCTCCCGCCGGGTGCGCTGGGAGTTCGGCGCGCTCACCGACTACGCGGTGGAACTGGCCGGCGTCTGCGGCCGGGCGCCCCGGGTGTGTTTCGTGGCGACCGCGATGGGCGACAGTTCCGAGCAGATCAGGGCCTTCTACGACGCCGCCCTGCTGCGTGGCTTCGCTCCGAGCCATCTGGCGCTGTTCCCGATGCCCAACGTCGCCGATCCGCGCGAGCTGCTGCTCGGCCAGGACCTGATCTGGGTGTTCGGCGGCAGCGTGGCCGGCCTGCTGGCGATGTGGCGGCTGCATGGCATCGACGCGGCGATGCGCGAGGCGTGGCAGGCCGGCGTGGTGCTGACCGGGGTGTCGGCCGGCTCCATCTGCTGGCACAGCGGCGGACCCACCGACTCCTACGGGCCACAACTGCGCCCGGTCACCGACGGGCTGGGCCTGGTGCCGTTCTCCAACGGGGTGCACTACGACACCGAGCCACGCCGCCGGCCCGCTTACCACGCGATGATCGGCGACGGCACGCTGGCCGACGGTTACGCCACCGAGGACGGCACCGGCGTGCTGTACCGGGGCGAGCGCTTCGTCGAGGCGGTGTCCGAGCAGGACGGCAAGCTGGCCTACCGGGTCAGCAGGGCCGCCGACGGCGAGGTCGTCGAGCAACCGCTGGAGACCCGGCTGCTGGTCCCCCAGTGACCGGGATGACCGGGCAGTCGCTGGCCGGCCTGCTGGACTCCGGCGCCCTGGCCGGTGCCGACCCGGATGCGATCTACGACGCGTTCGCCGGCTGGGCTGCCGGTCGCGGGCTCGAGCTGTACCCGGCCCAGTCCGAGGCGCTGATCGAGTTGCTGTCCGGATCGAACGTGATCCTCTCCACGCCGACCGGGTCGGGAAAGTCGCTGGTCGCGACCGGCGCGATCCTCGCCGCCCTGCTGTCCCCCCAACCGGCTCCCGGGCAGGCCGGCCCGGCCTCGCGGCGCTGCTTCTACACCGCCCCCATCAAGGCGCTGGTGAGCGAGAAGTTCTTCGGGCTGTGCGAGGTGTTCGGCTCCGCCCGGGTGGGCATGATGACCGGTGACGCCAGCGTCAACGGCGAGGCGGAGATCATCTGTTGCACCGCCGAGGTGCTGGCCAACCTGGCGCTGCGGGCCGGCGCTGACGCCGACATCGGCCTGGTGGTGATGGACGAGTTCCACTACTACGGCGACGCCGACCGCGGCTGGGCGTGGCAGGTGCCGCTGCTGGAGCTGACCCGGGCCCAGTTCCTGCTGATGTCGGCGACGCTCGGCCCGGTTCGGTTCTTCGCCGACGACCTCACCCGGCGGACCGGACGCCCCACGGCCGAGGTGAGCTCGGTCGAGCGCCCGGTCCCGCTGTTCCACTACTACGCCACCACGCCGCTGCACGAGACCGTCGCAGAGCTGTTGAGCACCGGCCAGTTCCCGGTCTACGTCGTGCACTTCACCCAGGCGGCGGCCCTGGAGCAGGCCCAGGCACTGACCAGCATCAACGTGTGCAGCCGGGCCGAGAAGGACCTGATCGCCGCGGCGATCGGCGACTTCCGGTTCCGCTCCGGCTTCGGCAAGACGCTGTCCCGGTTGGTCCGGCACGGCATCGGGGTGCACCACGCCGGCATGCTGCCCCGCTACCGGCGGCTGGTCGAGCAGCTGGCCCAGGCCGGGCTGCTCAAGGTCATCTGTGGCACCGACACCCTGGGGGTGGGTATCAACGTGCCGATCCGGACGGTGGTGCTCAGCTCGCTGAGCAAGTACGACGGCCGCCGCAGCCGGCAACTGCAGGCCCGCGAGTTCCACCAGATCGCCGGCCGGGCCGGCCGGGCCGGTTACGACAGCGCCGGCACCGTGGTGGTGCAGGCGCCCGAGCACGAGGTGGAGAACGTCCGGTTGCTGGCCCGGGCCGGCGACGATGAGAAGAAGCGCCGCCGGGTGCAGCGCAAGAAGGCGCCGGAGGGCTTCGTCTCCTGGTCCAAGGCCACCCACGACCGGCTGCTGGCTGCCGCACCGGAGCCGCTCGGCTCGCACCTGCAGGTCAGCCACTCGATGCTGCTCAACGTCATCGCCCGGCCCGGCGACGCCTTCGCCGCGATGCGCGCGCTGCTGACCGACAACCACGAGCCGCGGCCGGCGCAGCGGCGGCACGTCCGGACCGCCATCCAGGCCTACCGGGCGCTGCTGGCCGCCGGGGTGATCCAGCGCCTCGACGAGCCCGACGACACCGGCCGGCGGGTACGGCTCACCGTCGACCTGCCGCCGAACTTCGCGCTGAACCAGCCGCTGTCGACGTTCGCGCTGGCCGCCATCGAACTGCTCGACCCGGCCTCGGACAGCTTCGCCCTCGACGTGCTGTCGGTGCTCGAAGCCACCCTGGAGGACCCGAGGCAGGTGCTGTACGCGCAGCAGTCCAAGGCACGCGGCGAGGTGGTCGCCCAGCTCAAGGCCGAGGGTGTCGAGTACGAGGAGCGGCTGGCGCTGCTGGAGGAAGTCAGCTATCCGCAGCCGCTGGCCGAACTGCTGGAGGCGGCGTATCGCACCTACCGCACCGGCCACCCGTGGCTGGCCGACCACGAGCTGCGTCCCAAATCGGTCGTGCGCGACCTGTGGGAGCGCGCCATGAGCTTCTCCGAGTACGTCGCCTACTACGGGCTGACCCGGTCGGAGGGCCTGCTGCTGCGCTACCTGAGCGACGCCTACCGGGCACTGCGGGCCGGGGTGCCGCAGGCCGCCCGTACCGAGGGGGTGGAGGACCTGACCGCCTGGCTCGGCGAGCTGGTGCGCCAGGTGGACTCCAGCCTGCTGGACGAGTGGGAGCAGCTGAGAGGTCCCGAGGCCGAGCCGGAGCTCGCGCCGGCAGGTGGTACGGCGCGACCGCTGACCGCACAGTCCCGTGCGTTCACGGTGCTGGTCCGCAACGCGATGTTCCGCCGGGTGGAACTCGCCGCCCGGCGCCGCTACGCCGAGTTGGGTGAGCTGGACGCCGGCGCCGGCTGGGACGCCGAGGCCTGGCAGGACGCGCTCACCGACTATTTCGACGAGTACGACGAAATCGGCACCGGCCCGGACGCACACAGCCCGGAACTGTTCCGGGTCAGCGTGGAGCCGGGTCGCTGGCTGGTACGGCAGGTGTTGCACGACGAGAACGCCGACCACGCCTGGGCGATCGAGGCCGAGGTCGACCTCGCCGCCAGCGATGAGGCCGGCGAGCTGGTGCTGCGGATCACCGGGGTGGGCAGCCAGTAACGCCCACCCGCGCTGTCTGCACACTGTCTGCAGCGGCCGGCCGCGAGAACCGCGCGCCCAGCAGCGCCATCGGACGCCCAGCAGCACTATCGGACGCCTAAGCCAGCCAATTCGGCGACAGTCAGCGCCGTCGGCACCGCGTCACCCCGGCCGTGGGCCGCCAGCCGGCGGGTCGATCGCCGGCCATGGTTCCTCGCAAGGTACCGGTCGGCAACCACCGTCGACAGCAGGCGATACCGGCAGTTTGCCCTGCTGCGACGAGACACTGCGAATCCGGCAGTCCAGCCGCGAGGCGTTACATGATGATGTTTAGCGGAGGTAAAGTCCTACGTAGACAGCGTGCAGGCGGATACGGTCCCTGCCATTTCAGGCACCGCTGCGGGGGAGGGTCTGATGCCTGTGTCCGATCCGACGGTACGAGCGGGCCGCCTGCCGCGCTGGGATCACACCATCGACCGCGCCCTGGTACACCGTGATGCGATCGCCGAGGTGCTGCTCACCGATCTGCTGCAGACCGGTGAGGCCACCTTCCTGATCGGGGCCCAGTGGTCACGGTCGCACCGGGTCTACCGGCCCGACGCGATCGGCCGGCACGACCCGATGCTGATCCTGGAATCCATCCGGCAGAGCGGCCTGGCCGTCTCGCACCAGGGGTTCGGGGTGGGCTTCGACCAGCAGTCGCTGATGCGCGACGTCAGCTTCACCCTCGACCCGCGCACCGAACCGCGCGGGCTGCTGCGCTCGACCAACCTGACCATCACCGTCGAGTGCCGGGACGTGATCGTGCGGGCCGGCCGGCTGCGCGGCATGACCCTGCACCTCGGCTTCGCCGCCGACGACCTGCAGTTCGCCACCGGCCTGGGGACCATTCGGTGGATCTCGGCGCCGAGCTACGCCGCCTTGCGGGAGCGCACCGGCCACCGCCGCGACTGGGACCAGTTGCGGTGGAGCAACTCCATACCGTCCCGGCTGGCGTCGGCGATCCGGGACACCCCGGACGTGCTGCTTGCCGCCGAGCCCGGTCCCGGCCCGCGCCGGCGGCTGGTGGTGCCCCTGGAGCACCCGGTGTACTTCGACCATCCGCTGGACCACGCGCCCGGCATGCTACTGATGGACGCCGCCTGGCAGGCCGTCTTCGAGTACCGCGACGACCGGGCGCGGCTGGTCAGCTGCGCGCTGGACTGCCCCGCCTTCACCGAACTCGGTGTCGACACCGATATCCAACTGCTGCCGGTGTCGGCCCGGACCACCGAGTTCGCCGTGTGGCAAGGCGGCGAGCGCACCGCCTACGGCTTTGTGCGGGTGGGCAACCCGTCCTAACGGGACCGGTGGTCCAGATCGCGCTGGGGCACGTTCTTGCGCACCGCGGCCCGGACCCGGCGGACCCCGCGCTGGGTGGCAGCCCAGTCCGGCTCGGCGGCGATGCCGACCAGGTAGATCTTCCAGAACTCGTCCAGCCGGGCCTCGAGGTCGGTCCGGTCGGTCAGGATCTCCGAGACGTGCTGAATGCCGAAGAAGCTGCCGACCAGCGACCTGGCGATCGGGGCGGGTTGCAACCCGGGCCGCAGCTGCCCGGCCCGTCGCGCCCGACCGAACAGGTCCTGCAGGATGGTGATCCAGCCGACGAACGGGGTCGGCATGGCCGCGTTCACCAGCTCGCGCTCGAAGGACAGCCGGATACCGGCGGTGGTCAGCACGTCGTCGCGGAACCGGCTACCCACCTCATACGTCAGCGCCACCACCCCGGTGAGCGGATCCGGCGAGTGCTCGATGATCGCTGCAACCACCGCCGGCCACTGCGCGAACTGCTCCTCGACGACCGCAACCGCGAGCGCTTCCTTGCTGGCGAAGTGGAAGTACACGGCCCCCTTGGTGACGCCGGCCGCCTCCACGATGTCGTTCATGCTCGCGGCCAGGAAGCCGGTGCGGGCAAACACCTCGGCGGCGGCGAGGAGCACGCGGCCACGGGTCAGCACCGCTCGCTGCTGCATCGCCACAGGCGCATTCCTCCCTTGACCGTGCGAGTCCGAAAGTCTAACCGGCAGGCTTTCGTGTTGGGCTTCCACTACTTTGTCCAGATTCAACCCCGGCTGGGCTCAAAAAAGACCGCGCGGTCGGTTTACTTATTTCCAAGAAAGGTCTAGTCTTCGTACAGCGGCGCGCGGAGTCAGGTCAAACTCCTGCAGCGCCGCGCCAACTTTGCCACAAGGCGGAGACGGTCAAGCCGCCTCCGCCTTTGTGCTGTGTGCGGTCATCGCCCGATATGGCAGCCTGCTCCACATTGCCCCCACCCGGCACCGAGCCGGCACCCCGAGCTTCGGGCGCGTCCGGGCAGCCGGGCGAAAAGGGTCAGGGAAGCAAAAAACCGCCCCGCCGTAGCGGGACGGTCCTGGCGGTGGCGGTGGGATTTGAACCCACGGAGGCTTTCACCTCACACGCTTTCGAGGCGTGCTCCTTCGGCCGCTCGGACACGCCACCGCCGAAGACAATACCGTCACCGGCGCTCAGCGAAGAACCGGGTCAGCAGCGCGCCGCACTCTTGCGACCGGATCCCGGCCAGCACCTCGGGCCGGTGGTTGAGCCGGCGGTCGCGCACCACGTCCCACAGCGAACCCACCGCACCCGCCTTCTCGTCCCAGGCGCCGAAGACCAGCCGCCGGACCCGGGCCAGCACCAGGGCACCGGCGCACATGGTGCACGGCTCCAGGGTCACCACCAGGGTGCAGCCGGTCAGCTGCCAGTCCCCCAGCGCGGCCCCCGCCCGGCGCAGCGCCAGCACCTCGGCGTGCGCGGTCGGGTCGGCGCCGTGCTCGCGCAGGTTGTGCCCGGTGGCCAGCACCGTCCCGGCGGCCGAGAGCACCACCGCGCCCACCGGCACCTCGCCGGCCGCCAGCGCCGCGGCCGCCTCGGCCAGGGCGAGGCCCATCGCGTCGTGGACGCCGGTGACCACGGCGTCCGGCGGCGGCGGGCTCACCCGCGAAGCGCCTCGAACTCGTCCAGGCAGCCCAGCCGCTCGCACACCGTCTCGATCAACTCCGCAGGCAGGGTGCCCTCGTGCACCGCCAGCTCGATCAGCTCCGCGGCCGGCACACCCAGATCCGCCAGCAGCTGCGGATCTCCGAACGGGGCCGCGTCGTGCGCGCCGGCCGGGGCGTCCTCGTCGCCGGCCAGCGGGTCGCCGCCCACCTCGGCCAGCCCGTCGGCAAACAGCTGGGCGAGCGGGTAGTCGTCGGCGGCGTGGCCGTTGGACAGGAACACCCGGATCGGCTCGTCCGACCGGTCGGCTGCGACGTCCAGCCGGGCCAGCACCGCGTACTCGTCGTCCTGCTCCACGGCCAGCAGCCGCACCGGCTGGTCGAAGTCCCGCAGCACGTCGCTGACGTCGTCGATCGACTCGCACTCGTCGAGGTCGATCTCCTCGAGCAACCAGCCGGGACGGGCCGGTCCCTTGCCCAGCAGAGCCAGCGCGACGTAGCTCACCGGGCCACCTGGCCGGCCGAGCGAGCTCTGCGGAATTCCTCCTCCAACCCGATCCGGCCGATCACCGAGTCGAGCATGTCCTCGGGGTAGGCGTCGAGGTCGTCCAGAATGGATTCCATCTCGTCCTCGCCGAGCTCCAGGTCGCTGAACAGGTCCAGCTCGCCGATCGGCCACACCTCGTCCAGCTCGTCGTCCTCCGGCGGGTCCTCGCCCAGCCGGGTGAGTACCTGGGCCGCCAGCGGGAACTCCACCGAGGCGGTCAGATCCGACAGCAGCAGGTCGATTCGGGCGCCGTGCGAGCGGGCGATGAGGAAGAACTCGTCGTCGACGCTGGCGATCACGAAGGGGCCGCCCTCCGGTGGCTGGCTGCGCAGTGCCGACAGCAGCACGCTCAGATCGTCCAGCACGGCCGAGGGCAGCGCGTCGCAGCGCCAGACGCCGCCCTCGCGGAACGCCGCTACCGCGTAACTGCCTTGTCCCATGTCCCCCAGCCCCCTCAGCACGCTTAGCACGCCTTCGTCGGAACGGTATCGAGCCGATTGAGCAGGAATAGCGATACTGACGTGCAGATCCTGGCACGGATCGGTGGCGCAACAAAGCCTGACCGGGCGGTTGCGGGCCACTCGTCCGGCCGTTGCACACATCACCCGTCCGGTCAGGTGGGCGTCTATCGGGTGTCGGCGCGGCATCGGAACGGTCACGCTGCGCTACCAACCGTAAGTACCTCGGCGCTGGCGGATATACGTTCGAAGAGTGCCGGATTCGTTTCAGAGAATCGCCGTGCTGGGCCTGGGCCTGATCGGCGGCTCGATCGTGCAAGCGCTCGCCCACGGCGGGTACCGGGTGACCGGGTACGACCCGGACCCGGCCGAGGCGGCGGCCGCCCGCGGCACCGGCTACACCGTCGCGGCCAGCGCCGCGGCTGCCGTGACCGGTGCCGACCTGGTGGTGCTCGCGATGCCGCTGCCGGCCCTGGACGGCGCGCTGGCCGCCATCGAGAAGGCTCTGGCCGACGGGACCGTGCTGACCGACGTCGGCACCCTCAAGGAACCGGTGCTGCGGACGGTGCGCAGCCGGCTGCCCGGCGCCCGGTTCGTCGGCGGCCACCCGCTGACCGGCACCGAGCGCTCCGGCTTCCTGGCCGGCAATCCGCTGCTGTTCCGCGACGCGCCGTGGGCGCTGGTGCTGGAACCGGACACCGACCTGCAGGCCTGGCTGTCGCTGGCGGTGCTGCTGTGCGACCTCGGCGCCCGGCCGGTGCCCACCACGGCGGCCGAGCAGGACGCCGCCATCGCCCGGGTGATCGGGCTGCCGCACGTGCTGGCCGAGACGCTGGCCCTGACCGGGCTGCACGGCGGCCAACTGGGGCTGTCGCTGGCCGCCGGCTCCTACACATCCGGCAGCCGGGTGGCCCGCACCCGGCCGGAGCTGGTAGCGACCTGGTGCGACGGCAACCCGGCCCTGGTCACGACGCTCGACGACGCCATCGCCACGCTGACCGCCTGCCGGAACACCCTGGCCGGCGGCGGCTCGGTGCACGAGCTGGCCGAGGCCGGTCACCGGGCCCGGATGCTGTGGGAGGACCGCGAGTTCGGCCCCGTCGACCTGCCCGCCGACCCTGAGACACTGCGCCAGCACGGCCGCGACGGGGGCTGGATCACCGCGGTGGTGGAGAAGGACGGGCCGGACCTCGGCGAGTTGCGGTTGCTGGGCATGCGCCCGGTGCGATGACCGCAGCGACATCGGACACAATCGGCGGGTGATCCGACTTCGCGGCGGGGTGCCGCTCATCGAGCTGGAGCGCAGCGGCGTGGTGGAGTCGGTGCACACCGGCCACCTGCTGGTGCTGGCACCCGACGGCAGCGTGCGGTACGCCGCGGGCGAGCCGGACCAGCCGATCTTCGCCCGATCCTCGCTCAAGCCGCTGCAGGCCGCCGGCTTACTGCGCGCCGGAACCGACCTCGGCCCCGCCGAACTGGCGCTGGCGGCGGCCTCGCACTCCGGCTCGGCGCAACACCAGCAGCTGATCTCCGACGAGCTGCGGGCGGCCGGGCTCACCGAGGACGACCTGGAGTGCCCGCCGGACCTGCCGCTCGGGGTTGCCGAGCGGCGCGCCCACCTGATGGCCGGCCGGGCCGAGACCCGGCTGGCGATGAACTGCTCGGGCAAGCATGCCGGGATGCTGCTGGCCTGCCTGCACAACGGCTGGCCGGTCTCGGGTTACCTGGCAGCGTCGCATCCGCTCCAGCAACTGCTGGCCGCCACCGTGGCGGAGCTGACCGGCGTGCCCATTCCGGCGACCGGGGTGGACGGCTGCGGCGCGCCGCTGTTCGCCACCACCCTGACGGGCCTGGCCAGGTCGTTCAGCCGGATCGCCACCGGCCAGGCGGAGCTGCGCCGGGTGGCCGAGGCGCTGCGCGCCCACCCCGACCTGGTCGGCGGCACCGGCCGGACCGTCACCTCGTTGATGCAGGCGGTGCCCGGGCTGATCGCCAAGGACGGCGCGGAGGGGGTGTTCGCCGCCGCCCTGCCCGACGGCGGTGCGGTGGCGGTGAAGATCGACGACGGTGCGAGCCGGGCCGCCGACCTCGCCGTGGTGGCCGGCCTGCGCCACCTGGGCGTCCCGGCAGCTGTCCTGGACGAGCTGGCCACCGACCCGGTGCTCGGCGGTGGCCGGCCGGTGGGCCTGCTGCGGCCGGTGATCGACTGACAAGCCCGCTGGCTGCGGATCGTTATCGGAAGGTCGTAGCCTTCCACCCATGACCTCCGTCCAGCCGCCTCGAACCGACCAGGCAGCCGCACCGGCCCTGGCGGCCAGCGTCTCGGTTCCCGAACGGCTGGGCTATCGGGTCAAGCGGGTGCTGCTCGGGCCGCCGCTGGTCTCGTCGCAGTTGCACGAGGAGAAGCTGTCGAAGAAGACGGCCCTGGGGGTGCTGTCCTCGGACTGCATCTCCTCCTCGGCGTACGGCACCGAAGAGATGCTGATCGTGCTGCTCGGCGTGTTCGGGCTGGCCGGCTTCCACATCCTGGCGCCGATGACGGCGGTCATCCTGGTGATCCTGATCCTGATGACCCTGTCCTACCGCGAGGTGGTCATGGTCTACACCCGGGCCGGCGGCAGCTATGTCGTCTGCCGGGAGAACTTCGGCTATCGCACCGCCCAGATCGCGGCAGTGGCGTTGCTGATCGACTACATCGTCACGGTGGCGGTGCAGGTCGCCGCCGCGGTGGCCGCCGTGACGTCGGCCGTCCACCAGCTCAGCCAGTACCGGATCGAGCTGTGCCTGGTGGTGATCCTGCTGCTCGCCTACGGCAACCTGCGCGGCATCCGGGAGGCCGGCAAGGCGTTCGCGTTCCCGACCTACTTCTTCTTCACCTCGGTGACGGTGGTGATCCTGGTCGGGGTGGTCCGCGAGATCGTCGGCGACCTGCCCAAGTACGGCCTGGACCGGGTGGTCGGCGGCGAGCACCAGCTGCCGATCCACGACGAGGGCCACGCGATCTTCTCCTCGCTGGCGATCTTCTACCTGCTCAAGGCCTTCGCCAACGGTGGCGCGTCGCTGACCGGCCTGGAGGCGATCTCCGACGGGGTCAGCGCGTTCAAGGCACCACCCGGGCCGAACGCCCGGCGCACCCTCGGCATCATGTCGGCGATGCTCGGGTTCCTGGTCTGCGGGGTCGGCTGGCTGTCGATGCAGACGCACTCCGCCCCGTTCGAGGGCGGCACCCCGACCGTCATCTCGCAGGTGGCCCGGGCCGCGTTCGGCAACGGCACGTTCGGTGACCTGGGCTTCGTGATCGTCCAGATCGCCACCGCGCTGATCCTGGTGACCGGCGCCAACACCCCGTTCACCGGCTTTCCGTTCCTGGCCAACTTCGTGGCCGAGGACTCCTTCCTGCCGCGGCAGCTGACCCGGCGCGGTCACCGGCTGGCCTTCTCCAACGGCATCATCATCCTCACCCTGCTCTCGATCGTGCTGCTGATCGTGGGCAAGGCCAACGTCGACAAGCTGGTGCCGTTCTACTCCCTCGGGGTGTTCACCGGCTTCACGCTGGCCGGCTTCGGGATGGCCAAGTACCACACCATCCACAAGCAACCGGGCTGGAAGCAGAAGTGGTGGATCAACGCCTCGGGCGGCGGGCTGTCGCTGACCATCGTGCTGATCACCGCCGTGGTGAAGTTCACCGAGGGCGCCTGGCTGGTGCTGGTGCTGGCACCGATCATGTGGCTGGTGCTGATGCGGCTCAACCAGCAGTACCGCGACGAGGCCAGGGCGCTGAACCTGGTGACGAACGCGCTGGGCAAGGGCGCGGCGTTGCCGCACTACGCCCGCCACATCGTGCTGGTGCTGGTCGACCGGCTGGATCTGGCCGTGGTCCGCGGGCTGCGCTACGCCGGCAGCCTGCGTCCCACCGAGCTGCGGGCGGTGCACATCTCCCTCGACGGTGACCGGGCCGCCGAACTGGAACGGTCCTGGATCGAGCGCGGCCTCGGTGACCGGGTGCCGCTCGAGGTCGTCGAGTGCCCGGACCGCCGGCTGGTGCGGGCGGTGGCCGAGACGGCGATGAACGCGGTGGTGGGCGAGCGGGCCGAGGTCACCGTGCTGCTGCCCCGCCGGACGTTCAAGCGGGTCTCCCAGCGGATCCTGCACGACCGCACCGCCGACCGGATCGCCGCCGCGATGGCCAAGCTCCCGCACGTCTCGGCGACCATCGTGCCGTTCGACACCACGCTGAACGAGGCACAGGAGCAGGAACTGGAACGCCAGCGCGCCAAGGCCAAGGCCCGGGCCGCGCTCGGCCCCGAGACCGGGGCGGCTGACGGCACCGGGCCGGACGGCGCGGCCGTCGAGCCGGAGGTGGCGGTCGAGCCGGACGAGAACGGCGTGCTGCCGATCGCGGCGGTCCGGTGGAAGCAGCGGGTCACCATCGAGGGCCGGATCAAGATCGTCCAGGTGGGCACCACCGCCGGCAAGTCGCTGGAGGCCCAGGTCTTCGACGCCACCGGGGGCATGCGGCTGCTGTTCTTCGGCCGCACCCGCATTCCGGGCATCGAACCCGGCTCGAAGGTGCGGGTCACCGGCACGGTCGGTGAGTACAAGGGCCACCTGGCACTGGCCAACCCCCGTTACGAGCTGCTCTCGGCCGAGGCCAAGGCTCGTTGACCCGGCCGCTGGCAGAGCCTGGACCGCAGCCCGCGCCGGAGCCGGCCGGCCGGCCGGTCAAGCCGCAGCGGATGCGCGGAAACCGGCCGGCCTACACCACCGAATCGCTGCTGGACGTGGCGGTCACGGTGTTCACCGGCCGCGGCTACGAGGGCACCTCGATGGAGGACCTGGCCGCCGCCGCGGGGCTGAGCAAGTCCTCGATCTACCACCACGTGCAGGGCAAGGAACAACTGCTCGGCCTAGCCCTGGACCGTGCCCTGGACGGCCTGTTCGCGGTGCTGACGCTGCCCGGCGCGACCACCGGACCGGCGGTGGACCGGCTCACCTGTGTGGTCCGCAGCACCGTCGGGGTGCTGCTCGCCGAACTCCCCTACGTCACGCTGCTGCTGCGGGTGCGGGGCAACAGCCCCACCGAACTCGCCGCGCTGGCCCGCCGCCGGGAGTTCGACCAGCTGGTCGCCACCCTGGTGTTGCAGGCCCAGCAGCAGGGCGACGTGGACCCCGGGCTGGACGCCGCCGTCGCCACCCGGTTGATCTTCGGCATGATCAACTCGCTGACCGAGTGGTACCGGCCGGGCCGGGTGGACCAGTTGGACCTGCCCGAGACGGTGGTGCAGCTGGTGCTGACCGGCCTGACCCCGCGCTGATCCACGCCGGGCACCCGGGTAACCCGGTGCCGAACCAGCCAGGTCGCTGGCTAGACTGGAGCGGCTGTTCTTCTCGCCCCTATCGTCTAGTGGCCTAGGACGCCGCCCTTTCACGGCGGTAGCACGGGTTCGAATCCCGTTGGGGGTACGCGGCAGGCACCGGCCGGACCGGGCCTGCGGCCAAGGTAGTATCGTTCTGCGAGCTGGTCGGGCATCGTCTGTCGCCCGGTCGTGAGCACAAAGGTCTGGCACCAAGGCACGTTCGTCCAGGCCCCGTAGCGCAGTTGGTTAGCGCGCCGCCCTGTCACGGCGGAGGTCGCGGGTTCGAGTCCCGTCGGGGTCGCAGGTCAGATCCGGTTCCCTTCCCAGGGGGCCGGATCTCTGCTTTCCAGGCCCCCTTTACCGACCGGTTTAGGCTCACCCGGGTGAGCGAGCCCAAGGCACCCACGCTGATCGCGGTGGCACACGGCACCCGGGAGGCGGCGGGCGTCGCCGAGATCGGCCGGCTGGTCGAGCTGGTCCGGCGGGCCCGTCCGCAGGCCACGGTGCGGCTGTGCTGGCTGGAGCTGGCCGAGCCGCTGCTGCGCGAGGAGTTGGCCGACCAAGCCGGGCCCGCGGTGGTGGTACCGCTGCTGCTGTCCACCGGCTACCACGTCAAGACCGACATCACCGCGGCGGTGGCGGGCCGGCCAGGCATCACGGTGGCAGCCCAGCTCGGGCCGGATCGGCGGATCGCCGCGGCGGTGCTGGACCGGCTGCACCAGGTCGGCGGGTTGCCGGCGGCCGGTATCGCGTTGGTCGGCTCGGGCTCCAGCGATCCGGAGGCCGCCGACGACCTGGCGATGGCGGCCGCTCAGTTGCGACAACTGGCAGGCTGCCCGGTCTACCCGCGGGTGCTCACCGACCCGCGGTGGTACGACGGGCTGCCGGCCGGCATCGCGGTGGCCAGCTACCTGCTGGCGCCCGGCTATTTCGCCGGCCGGCTGGCCGAACTGGCTCGAGCCGAGCTGGGCGCTACCCGGGTCAGTGACCCGATCGGTGCGCACCCGAACCTGGTCGAGCTGATCTGGGACCGCTACGCCGAGGCGGCCCGGACGATGTCGCCGGATATCCGTGCCGGGCGGCAGGACCGCCTCGGGTAGACTTCCCTCCGCTCGCAGTTGCAGTCCGCGGGTGCACGGCCAGGTAGCTCAGTTGGTACGAGCGACCGCCTGAAAAGCGGTAGGTCGGCAGTTCGATCCTGCCCCTGGCCACCTTGTGTTCCGGGCCCTGCGTGCCCTTCGCGGTTGATTCAGCGGCACTCTTTCCCCCAGGTTCCCCAGACGCTGGTTCGCGTCCCGTTCAGTGCGCACCGGCACAGCCGCTGCCACTGACCCACCGTGGAGCCCCTGACCTTCGACTCCGTGGAAGACTCCCCGGAACCCACCCCTGACCCCAGACGCCGGAGCAACCATGACCAACCTCGCGAACGTCGACCACTTCTTCGTCAAGCAGAAGATCACCATGATGGTGAACCGGTACGAGATCCGCGCCGCCCTGCCGGACGGCTCCGAGGGTGAGGTGCTGGCCGTCGCGCAGCAGAAGCGGCTGGCGTTCAAGGAGCAGGTCACGTTCTACGCCGACGAGAAGCGCTCCGTGCCGGTGTTCAGCTTCAAGGCGCGCCAGCGAATCGACCTGGCCGCCACGTACGACGTGCTGGACGCCGAGGGTCAGCCGATCGGCAGCTTCCGCAAGGAATTCGCCAAGTCCCTCCTGCGGTCCTCGTGGGACCTCACCTCGCCAGCAGGCGTCGCCAGCGGGACCGAGCGCAGCCAAGGCATCGCCATCGCCCGGCGCCTGTGGGAGACCCTGCCCTTCGTCAGCGACCTACCATCGCCGTTCGTCTTCCACTTCGACTTCACCGACGCGCAGGGCAACGTCGTCCTCTCCTCGGTGCGAAAGCGCTCGCTGCGGGACCGCTACGAGGTCACCGTCCCGGGCGGTCAAGTCGACGGCCGGCTGGCGGCGGCGATGGCGGTCGCGCTGGACGCGCTGCAGTCCCGCTGAGACGGCCACCCGGCGGGCGCCGTCCTGATGGCGGGGCCCACCCGGGACCGGCATGAGCCCCGACACCGGGCGTGGGGATGATGCTCGAACCGATCCTGCCCCTGGCCACCTAACGCGGGTCGGCGCGATGCCAGACCCCGAAGGCATGCGCGATGGCGGACCTCCAAGGCATGTCGGACCCCTGGTGGACCATACGGTCGAACACGCAACCGAATTCCGGAGCGGCACCTCCTTCGGCCGGGGTCCCTCGGATAGGGTCCAACCGTGAGGAGATCAGCGTGACCGCGCTCCCCGCCGCTCCCCCGCGACCGGACCTACAGGCAGCCCTCGCCCGTGCCAACCGGTTCCCTCGACTGCGCTACATGGGGTCGAAGTACAAGCTGCTCCCGCACCTCGCCGCCGCCTTCGCCGAAGTCGGTGGCCAGACCGCACTGGACGCGTTCAGCGGCTCCGGCGTGGTCTCCTACCTGCTCAAGGCACAGGGCTATCAGGTCACCAGCAACGACTTCCTGCAGTTCCCCGCCGCGATCACCCGCGCCACCGTCGTCAACCATGCGACCCGGCTCAGCGACGCCGACCTCGACCGGATCTGCGGCCGGCCGGCGGACCGGCAGCACACCTTCGTCCGTGACACTTACACCGGCATCTTCTTCGACGACGAGGACCTCCGCTTCCTGGATTCGGCCTGGTCGCACATCGACCGGATGACCGGGCACAAGCGGGCGCTGGCCATTGCCACCCTGGCGCTGTCAGCCGCGCGCAAGCAGCCGCGTGGCGTGTTCACCTTCACCGGAAACCGCTACGACGACGGCCGCCGTGACCTGCACATCCCGATCCGCCAGCACTTCCGCGAGCGGGCTGCCGAGTACAACGCGGTGGTGTTCAGCAACGGGCGGCGCAACCGTTCGATCAGCGGGGACATCGCCGATCTCGACCCGGCCGGTTTCGACGTCGTCTACCTCGACCCGCCGTACGCGCCACCGACCGACGACGCCGACTACATCAAGCGGTACCACTTCCTCGAGGGACTGTCGTGCTACTGGCGCGGGCAGGCCATCATGCATGACACCGTCACGAAGAAGATCGCCAAGAAGTTCACCCCGTTCGCCTACAAGAACCGCATCGTCGACGCGCTGCGGGCCACCTTCACGCAGTTCTACGAGAGCACCATCGTGCTGTCCTACAGCTCGAACGCGCTGCCCGAGGCCGACGTCATCGCCGAGTTGCTGCGCGAGGTGAAGGACGACGTCGAGGTGCGACGCATCGACCACCGCTACCACTTCGGCACCCACCGCGCGGCCGAACGGCGCCGTGTGGACGAGTACATCTTCATCGCCCGCTGATGCAACGTCCCACGGGGCGTGCTACCCAGCGGTCGCTGGACAGCCGCGGGTATCACACACCCGAAAGGGGCTACCGGCCGGAGGCGACCGCGCGGGCCCGCGCCTCCATCCGGACGTAGAGCAGCACCGCGGCCGCCGTGGTGCCGGCGAACCCGGCGGCGAACAGCCAGGTCAACGGATTGCCGCCATCGAAGTCCCGGTGCGCACGCAGCCCGGCGAGCAGGATCAGCGCCAGCATGACGCAGGCGACCTGCACCAGCACCCGGGCAGCGCTCCAGCGCCGCTCCCGGGCCGCGCCCAGGCCGGCGAGCCCGAGGGCGAAGATCGCGCCGAGCATCCGGGCCGTCAGTGGCGTCAACTGCCACGGCCAGTGGTCGATCGCCCGGTACGGAAAGAGGTAGAGGTAAGCGCTCATCGCCAGCGACAGGGCGCCGGCGGCCACGATGACACCGGCCGCCACCGGGGGCAGCAGGAGGTCGCCGGCGGTGCTCGGCGAGTACTCCCGCTGATTGCGGGCGAAGGCGGCGAACACCAGCAACGGGGTGCTGAAGTACAGCGCCACCCACAGCCAGAACGCCAGGTTGCTGTGCAGGAACCGGTCCCAGTGCAGGATGGTGGTGATGCCCATCAGGGTGGCGAAGGTGCCGACCGGCAGAAAGCCGCCGGCCACGGTGTGCCACTGCCTGGCCCGCACGACGCGGAGGAAGAAGTAGGCACCGCCCAGGTACACCGAGCCGAGCACCATCGCCGACATGCTCGGCCTGATCTGCCACGCGAACAGTCGCCTGGTGTCGCTGGGCCACGGGTACAGCACCGCGTAGGCCAGCACCAGGAACGGAACGATGGCGGCGGCGAGTAGCCGGGTCGACGGCAGGACCCGGTCAGACCGAAGCGGTTGCCTGGCCATGACCGGACGCTACTCGCGACCCGCCCGGGTTGTCAGCCGCCGCCGGTGACCGCGATCGGAGCGCCGTCGGGGGTGAGCAGCACGCGTCCGCCGAGCGGCGCGGCCAACTGCACCGTGATCGCACGGCGGTAGCCCATGGCGTTGCACACCACCACCGTCCCGTCCTCGCGCGGTGGCGCGGGCTGCGGCTTGCTCACCCGCCGAACCTCGATCACCGCCGCGGTCGCGGACTCCTTCGCGCTGGCGCTGTAGTGCGCACCGCAGGGCCCCGACTCGTCCGGGCCGCCGATGAACTCATACGACACCGTGCGGCCGTCCGACTGCAGCGTGGCGCTCATACCGGCACCTCGCCCCCAGTCCGGCTGGTAGGGCCACAGCGCCGGGGAATCGACCGCCAACACCCAAGCCGGATCGCGCACCCCGTCGATGCCGAATCGCCAGGCAGGCAGCCGGCGCACGCCGCGGTCGGTGCCGAACCCGTACTGACCGAGCGCCGCCGAGACGATCCGGAGCCGGGACGCGGAGGTGCTGCCCGGTGCCGCGGTGGCACGCAACCGGTCGACCGCCTCCTTGGCCGGCACCAGCGAGTAGCCGTCCGCAGTCGCCGGCCCGGCGGGCAGCGTTGTCGCGATGTCGAAGGCACCGGCGAGGTAGGCCTCCTTGTCCGGGCCACCGGAAAAGCCCGAGGCCGGGCCGGCCACCAGGCCGCCGACCAGCACCAGCGGCCTGGGATCGGCCTCGGCCGGAAAGGTTCGCCAGCGGGCCAGCGCGGCACCCGGATCGCCGCCTGGGGGAATGAGTTCTTCCATGCCGCCACCGCCCGATCCGCCGCCCGATCCGGACCCGCAGCCGGCCGGCGCCAGGAGGAGGGCAGGCAGCAGGGTTGCCAGCAGCATCCGGTGGCCGTAGCCGCGGTGGTTCCCCGACGCCGACCTGCCAGCCATCCGGTCACCTCCCGTTTCGAAATATCAGACGCCGGTCCGGGCGGCCCCATTGCGCGATGCCGGATTTCGTTGCCCACCCGTGACCCCGTCCCAGGCCGCCTGTAAAGCAGTGGCCGCGATCCGAGACAATGGACGTGGAAAGACCATCGCGTCCGAAAGGGAGAGCCGTGAAAACCGCCGAGGTACGCCAGCGCTTCGTGGATCATTTCGTCCGCCACGGGCACGAGCTGGTCCCGGCCGCACCGCTGCCCTTCGACGACCCCAACCTGCTGTTCGTCAACGCCGGCATGGTGCAGTTCGTGCCGTACTTCACCGGCCAGCTCGAGCCGCCGTGGCCGCGGGCCACCAGCGTGCAGAAGTGCGTGCGCACCCTCGACATCGAGGAGGTCGGCAAGACCACCCGGCACGGCACCTTCTTCCAGATGAACGGCAACTTCAGCTTCGGCGACTACTTCAAGGAAGAGGCCATCCGGCTGGCCTGGCAGCTGTCCACCGGGCCGCGCTCCGAGGGCGGCTACGGCCTGGACGGCGACCGGATCTGGGCCACCGTCTACCTCGACGACGACGAGGCGATCGACATCTGGCGCCGGGTGATCGGGCTGCCGGCCGAGCGGATCGTGCGGCGCGGCATGGCTGACAACTTCTGGTCGATGACGGTGCCCGGCCCGTGCGGCCCGTGCAGCGAGCTGTACTTCGACCGTGGCCCCGCCTACGGCCCGGAGGGTGGCCCGGCGGTCGACGAGGACCGCTTCATGGAGTTCTGGAACCTGGTGTTCATGCAGAACGAGCGCGGCGCAGGTCCGGCCAAGGAGGGCTACCCGATCCTGGGCGAGCTGCCCCGCAAGAACATCGACACCGGCATGGGCCTGGAACGGATGGCCACCCTGCTGCAGGGGGTGAACAACCTCTACGAGATCGACGAGACCCGTCCGGTGCTGGACCGCGCGGCCGAACTGGCCGGCAAGCGCTACGGCGGCGAGTCCGGCCCGTCGGCGGCCGAGTCCGCGCCGGACGACGTACGGCTGCGGGTGATCGCCGACCACGTGCGTACCGGCCTGATGCTGGTCGCCGACGGGGTGACGCCGAGCAACGAGGGACGCGGCTACGTGCTGCGCCGGATCCTGCGGCGCGCGGTGCGCTCGGCCCGGATGCTGGGCGGCGAGTTCACCGACGGTGCGGTGCTGCCCCAGCTGCTGCCGGTCGCGCGCGACGCGATGGCGCCGAGCTATCCGGAACTGGCCACCGACTACGACCGGATCGCGATGATCGCCTACGGCGAGGAGGACGCCTTCCGCCGGACGCTGGCCTCGGGCACCACCATCCTCGACGTCGCGGTGACCGAGGCGCGGCAGGCCGAGCAGCCGGCGCTGTCCGGTGAGCGGGCCTTCACGCTGCACGACACCTACGGCTTCCCGATCGACCTGACCATCGAGATGGCGGCCGAGGCGGGCCTGTCGGTGGACCAGGACGAGTTCCGCCGGCTGATGGCCGAACAGCGCCAGCGGGCCAAGGACGATGCCCGCTCGAAGAAGTCCGGCGTCTCCAGCACCGCGGCGTACCGGGCGCTGCGCGAGCACGGCCCGACGGTCTTCACCGGCTACGAGACGCTGGAGACCGAGAGCCGGGTCCGCGGCATCGTCCGCAAGGACGAGCTGGTCGAGGCGGCCGGTCCCGGCGAGACGGTCGAGGTGGTGCTGGACGCCACCTCGTTCTACGCCGAGTCCGGCGGCCAGATCGCCGACGAGGGTGTCATCGTGGTGCCCGGCTCCGGTGCCGAGACCCGGCTGCGGGTGCTCGACGTGCAGCGGCCGATCAAGGGACTCATCGTGCACCGGGTGCACGTGGAGTCCGGCGAGCTGCGTACCGGCGCCGAAGCCGTCGCCCAGGTCGATCCGGAGTGGCGGCTGTCGGCCCGGCAGGCGCACTCGGGCACCCACGTGGTGCACGCGGCGCTGCGCGAGGTGCTCGGGCCGTCGGCGCTGCAGAGCGGCTCGTACAACAAGCCCGGCTACCTGCGGCTGGACTTCGCCTGGTCGCGCGGCCTGGACGAGCGGACCCGCACCGACATCGAGGAGACCGCGAACCGGGCGCTGCGCCGCGACCTGCCGGTGGCGGTGCGCTACATGCCGCTGGCCCAGGCCCGCGAGGAGGGCGCGCTGGCGCTGTTCGGCGAGACCTACGACGCCGAGGTCCGGGTGGTCGAGATCGGCGGTCCGTGGTCGCGCGAGCTGTGCGGCGGCACGCACGTCTCGCACTCCTCCCAGGTCGGCGCGCTGGCGATCACCGGCGAGTCCTCGGTCGGCGCCGGCGTGCGCCGGGTCGAGGCCTACGTCGGGCTGGACGCGATCCGCTTCCTGGCCAACGAGCGGGCCCTGGTGGCCTCACTCGCCGACCTGGTCAAGGTGCCACCGGCGGAGCTGCCGGACCGGATCTCAGGCCTGATCGAGCGGCTGCGCAACGCCGAACGCGAACTCGACCGGATGCGCGCGGCCCAGGTGCTGCAGCAGGCCGAGCCCCTGGCGCGGCGCGCGGTGGACATCGCCGGCGTGCAACTGCTCACCGAGCTGGTGCCCGACGGGGTGACGGCGGGCGACCTGCGCACGCTGGCGGTCAACGTCCGGGAGCGGCTGGACCCGACCCGGCCGGCGGCCGTGCTGCTGGCCTCGGCGGTCGAGGATAAGCTCTCCTTCGTGGCGACCGTGAACAAGGCCGGGGTGGCCGCCGGCCGGTCGGCGGGCGACCTGGTCAAGGTGCTGGCGGGCGCGCTCGGCGCTCGGGGCGGCGGCAAGCCCGACCTGGCGCAGGGTGCCGGCGGCACGCCGGGAGACGCTCCGGCGGCCTTCGAGGCGGTACGCGGCTCGCTGCTGGGTAACGCGTCCTGATCCGTCAGGCAGAACCACCGGCCGGTCCGAGAGCACGTCGGGCCGGCCGGTGGCACGTTCGGGTTACGGGTGCGTGCAGCTGATGGACGTGCCCTTGCTCGCGGTCGCGTTGGAGCTGTCGGTCACGTACACGGTGAAGATGCGCACCGTCCCCCACCTGCAGTTGCCGGTGATGGTCTGCCCGCTGCCGTAGTAGGCGTCCCCACAGCAGAAGCTGAACACCGTCCAGGTGTAGGAGTAGCTGCCGGTGCCACCCGACACGTTGGCGGTACAGGAGAAGGTGCCGTAGTTGGCGGGGTCCGGCGCGTAGTACCCGGTGACCGCGCACGGCGCGGAGTTCACGGTGAGCGCGGTGGCGTGCGCGGGCGGCGCCAGCGTCATGGTGAGGGCGAACGCGACGACGGCCAGCAGGCGAGCGATCATGGGGGCTCCCTTGTGGGCAGGGCGTCTGCAGCGCAGACGGGGGGGCGGCGAATCTACTCGCAGCAGCCGATACCCGTCCAGAGCCGAACCTCCGTCGCGCCGGCCCCCGAGCCGTCAGGGTGGTTCGCCGGCCAGCCGATCCAGGTAGCGCTGCGCGGATCGCCGGATCGCGGCGGCGCCGTCGCGCACCACTACCCGGCCCCACCAGCCGCCGTAGATCCGGTCGAAGGCGAACGGCGAGATCCGTTCCACGATCTGGGAGATGGTGGCCGGGTCCAGCGGGATCAGGTTCGGGTAGCTCCACATGAAGCTGACCCACTCCCGGTCCTGCACCACGGTGACGGTGTCGCCGGTCAGCAGCGCACCGCGCCCCTCGGCACCGGCCGGCCAGTGCAGCACCGCCGCGCCGTCGAAGTGCCCGCCGATCCGGGCCACGGTCAGCCCGGGCAGCGGCTCCACCCGGTCTTGCCACAGCCGCACCCGGCCGGACGGGCGCTGGATCCATTGCCGGTCCGCCTCCGGGATCAGGATCTCGGCGTCGAAGGCATCGGCCCACTCCACGCACGCCGCGTAGAAGTGCGGGTGGGACAGGCAGATCGCAGCGATCCCGCCGCGGCTGCTCACCTCGGCATGCGCGGCCTCGTCCAGCAGCGAGACGCAGTCCCACAGCACGTTGCCCTGCTCGGTGCTGACCAGCAGCGCCCGCTGGCCGATCGCGAAGCCGGGCTGGGTGCCGATGCCGAGCAGGCCGGGCTCCTCCTCGCGCAGCTCGCTGGTGTGGTCGGCGCCCAGCTCGGCCATGGTGGTCCAGCGCTGGCCGTCCCAGCCGACGTACTGCCGCTCGTCGAGGCAGATCGGGCAACCGTCCGGCGGTTGCTCGGTGTCGGCCTGCTGCACACCGCAGGTCACGCAGATCCAGGCGGGCATGCCTCGATTCTCACACGACCGGCCGCACCCGCTGCGTCCGTAGTCCATGCAGCGCCGGCCGACCCAACAGCATCCGCCGCTCCGCCTCGGCGATCGTCCTCGCGCCGCAAGCCCTCCGCACCTCGCATACTCCGTATCTGTTAACCAACACGCCACAATCGGACTAAGACCTACGTATCATCCCTTTGTGTCAGTAGTCTGACCGCCGGGCCCGCACGTCGCGGGCGGACCGCCATCGGCGGATGTCGACAGGAGTTGAAGTGGTCAGACGCGCGTTAACCGGGATAGCACTGCTCGTAGCCTTCGCGGGGACGGGGTTGATAACCATGCCGGCGCACGCCCTGACTCCGATGTGCGAAGAGACCATCGAGACCGTCAACTGCGGTGTTGGTGAAGGCGGCGGCGGGACGCCCCCGACGTTCTTCCTGCAGGGCGTCATCGAGAACCAGGGTTACCAGACCGACCCGAACGGCTACGGTCGCCGGGTCGACATCCGCGGCTACTCGCGGCTCGCCGACGCGAACAACAACCGGGTCGACGCCGACTACATCAGCGTTCGCTGCTATGCCTACGACGCCCTCGGCGGCTGGACCACCGACTACGACGACGAGTACAACGGCGCGCTCGTCGACGTCCACTTCGCATCCAACTGGGTATACGGCATCGGCGGCTACCGCACGATCACGGTGAACTGCACCCACCACGCGACCAAGTACGGCGTCGTCTACGACACGACCAGCACCGCCCAGATCAACATCCCGCAGTAGCGGGCACGGGCAGCCGCGCTTCCGTAACGCGGAGCGCGGGCTGCCCGGTGGTATGCAGATGCAGGCTGGCGCGCCTCGATGCTCATCCGACCGGTCGCACCGCTACGTTCATAGTCATGCCGTGCCGACCGACACCGCCGACAGTTCGGCGGTCAGCGCATGCCTGAGGGTCATACCCTGCACCGGCTGGCCCGCGAGCAGCACAAGCTCTTCGCCGGCCGGCCGGTCCGGGCGAGCAGCCCGCAGGGCCGGTTCGCTGAGGGGGCCGCCGCGATCGACGGCCAGTTGATGCGGCGGGTGGAGGCGAACGGCAAGCACCTGTTGCAGTACTACGCCAGCGGTGCGGTGCTGCACGTCCACCTCGGCCTGTACGGCAAGTTCACCACCGGCTCGGGCCTGCCACCCGAACCCAAGGGGGAACTTCGGTTGCGGCTGGTCGGCGAGGACGCCTGGACCGACCTGCGCGGCGCCACGACCTGCGAGCTGCTCGAACGCGACCAGGTCGCCACGTTGTTCGCCCGGCTCGGGCCCGACCCACTGCGCGCCGGCACCGACCCGATGCTCGCCTACCGGCGGATCAGCCGGAGCGCCACGGTGATCGCCGCGCTGCTGATGGACCAGCAGGTGGTGGCCGGAATCGGCAATGTCTACCGGGCAGAACTGCTCTACCGGCACGGGGTGGACCCGTACCTGCCGGGCCGCGAACTCGGCCTGCCGACCTGGCTGGCGATGTGGGCCGACCTGGTGGAGCTGATGCGGCACGGGGTGCGGGTCGGCCGGATCGAGACGCTGCGCCCGCAGGACCGGCCACGCAAGCGCGGCCGGCTGGCCCGCGACGAGGCCGGTTACGTCTACCGGCGCACCGGGCTGCCGTGCCGGGTGTGCGGCACCGAGGTACGCACCGCGGTGCTGGTGGCACGCAACCTGTACTGGTGCCCGTACTGCCAGCCGCCGGGGTCGGCCGGCTGGGCCGAGCCGGCACCGGCCGGCCGAGCGTTGCCCGGCGGCTGAGTGTTACTCGGCGGCTGAGTGTTACTCGGCGGCTGAGTGTTACTCGGCGGCCGCCCGGCGCCGGGCCTCGGCCTCGACCAGCGCGCCGATCAGCCGGGGCCGCAGCTCGGCGGCGGAGATCACCGCGTCCACCGAGCCCACCTCGACGGCACGCTGGATGGAGTGGATGCCGTCGAACTCGGCTGCCACCTCACCCAGCTTCTCGGCCCGGACCGTGCTGTGCAGCGTGACCAGCTCGGCGGCCAGCGCGGCCCGCTCCACCCCGGTCGCGGCGGCGCCGCGTTCCTGCAGCTCCACCACCCGGGGGTCGCGGGCGGTGCGGGCGTCCACTTCGCCGGTGAACACCACTGCCGCGGCCGGTGCGCCGCCGAGCACCGAGGCGAACGATCCCTCGATTGCCAGCACCGTCATCTCGGGGTTGAGCGTCTTGGAGAAGACCACGAACGCCCCGCCGTGGTAACGGGAAACCACGCAGAACACGATCGGGCCGCGGAAGTTGACCACCGCCCGGCCGATCTCGGCGCCGTACTCCAACTGCAGGTTGCGCATCGAGTCCGGTGAGCCGTCGAAGCCGGACAGGTTGGCCAGGATCACCACCGGACGGTTGCCACTGGCGGCGTTGATGGCCCGGGCGGTCTTCTTCGACGAGCGCGGGAACAGGGTGCCGGCCGTCCACAGGTCCGGGCCGTCGCTGGGCGGGAAGCCGCGCCGCGGGATCGGCCGGGACTCGATGCCGATCAGGCACACCGGACGGCCGCCCAGGTGGGCGTCGAAGACCACCGAGGTCTCTGCGTCGGCCATGCCGGCCCAGCGCTCCAGCACGTCGATGTCCTGGTCGGACACCGCCCGCATCAGCGACCGGATGTCGAACGGCTTCTTCCGGTCCGGGTTGCCGGTCGGCGAGAAGACGTCACCCATGGTGCGGAACTCGCTGCCCGGCAGGTCGTGCGAGTAGTCGCTGATGTCGCGGTCCACCGGGTCGGAGCTGGCCAGCGGCCGGGGCGCGTCCTCGCCGGGGGCGATGTAGGTGTGCGCGTAATGGCTCATCAGCAGGTCGCACGCGACCGCCAGGTTCGGCACCCAGTACTGCGCCTGGCCGTTGGGCCCCATCACCCGGTCGTAGCCGCCGATGCCGAAGTTGTCCTCGGCCGACACCCCGCCGGAGAAGTCCAGCGACTGCTTGCCGGTCAACACCATGGCGCTGTCCGGGGTCATCACCAGGATTCCCTTGGTGTGCATCAGCATCGTCGCCTCGGCGTTCCAGTACGGCTGGGCGCCGACGTTGATGCCGGCGACCACCACGTTGATCTCGCCGCCGGCCTGGGTGAAGGTGACGATCCGGCGCAGCGCCCGGGCCACCCAGTCCATGTTCTCGGTTCCGGAATCCATCGAGATCCGGGCGCCGGCCGACAGCGTGAACCACTCCACCGGAACCGACATCTCCTCGGCCAGGTCCAGCGCGGCGATGATCCGGGAGCATTCCGGCTCGGCGACCGCACCGAGCGCCCGGGTCGGGTCGCCGAGCAGCACCACCCGGGTGAGCCCCTGCGGATGCCGATCGGTGGGGGTGGTGACGACGCCGACCACGATGCCGGCCCGGTTGCCGCCCGGTGGCCGCTGCACCGGCGCCAGCCGGCCGTCTTCGTCCAGGTCGCATTCGGTGAACCGGCCGCCGCGTCCGGTGAGCAGCCCGACCAGCTCGTAGGGGTAGACGTTGCCGCGCCGCCGGGCCCGCAGCACCTTCTGGGCGTAGTCGTCCAGCGGGTGCAGCCATTCGGTCAGCCGGCCGCTCACCGAGGTGACCACGCCGGCGCCCGGCTGGTAGGAGAACCGCACCACGGTGTGGCGGGCCCGGCCGTCCGGCATCACCACGTTGCCCTCGGCGATCACTTCCTCGATCCCGGCGCCGACCGTCAGCGGCGAGATGGTGCGCTGCAGTGCGGTCAGCTCCGAGACCGGGGCGTCCACGGTCGGCCAGATGTGCAACGCCACGTAGTTCATGTCCAGCCGGGCCCCGCCCAGGCTGGCCCGGGCCCGCCGGATCGCCTCGCCGCAACTGGCCACCGCCCGCTCGGCGTGCGGCAGCGAGACCACCCGGCCCTCGGCGTCGCGTACCACCGCGAACTCCCGGATCTGGGCCATCGCCACCAGCCGCTGGTCGGCCGGGTTGTTCGGCGCCACCAGCAGGTACAGCAGCACGTCCTCCGGAGCGGCCAGCCGGGTGACGTTGAACTCCCGCAACCGCCGCAGCTGCAGCCGCCGTCCGACCATCGGGTGCACGCCGCGCACCAGGTCGTCCTCGAGCAGTTGCCCGGCGCCGTCGCCACTGTTGTCGAGCCGGAAGGTGAAGTAGGACACCGGCCGACCCGCGCCCGGGTAGATCGCCGTGACCACCCGGCGCACCTGGCGGATCACGTCCAGCTTGCTGAGCACCGCGTTCAGCTGCGCCGAGGCCTCGTCCGGCACGTCGGGCATCTCCGGCCACAGCACGTACAGGTCGAAGACGCCCTGGTGGCCGGCCGGGGCCTGCTGCAGCTGCTGCTCCAGCGCGGTGACCAGCGGCGAGCCCGGCACCAGCTCTCCGAACTCGGCCACCGTGGTGACCAGATGGGTCGGCCGGGCGTCCAGGGTGTACTCGCACACCACGATCGGCCGGTCGGCGGACCGCAGGGCGCGCAGGTCGTGCAGCTCGTACTCGCGGTAGTGCCTGCGGGCCAACACCTCGAGCATCGGTTCGTGCTCGCCGATGCCGGCCTCCAGCCGCTCGGCCAGGAACTTCACGATCTGCTCGGGGATGCCGGCCAGGTCGTTGATCCGGCGGGCGTAGTCCGGGGCGCCGGGGTTGGCGGCCAGGTAGCGCACCTCGTCGCGCACCCCGGCCAGCACCGAGGCCCGCACCGCGTCCACCAGCGGCTGGTCGAACCACCGGAACCGGACGCTGCGGGCCAGGTCGCCGACCACCGGGTAGCGCAGCTGGGTGGCGGCCACCAGTCGTTCCAGCACGTCGCGGACCTGGTCGGCGATCTCCTCCTCGGGTGCGTCGTCCAGCAGCCACTGCTGCAGCAGCGAGCTGACCAGCTGCAGGTGGGACGGGGCCCCCGGCGCGGCCAGGAAGATCCGGTAGACCGCCTCCTCCAGGGCCGGGGTGCGGTCCAGCTCGGCGATACCGTAGTGGGTCAGCGCCTGGGACAGCCGGCGCCGGAAGTCCTCGGGCAACTGCTCGCGCTCGACGTCGAGGCTGTGCAGGTAGGAATGGAAGTACTCCCGCGGGCTGTGCATCCGGCCGTTGTGGGCCTCTTCGCCACCGGGGCGGTTGCGGCCCAGTTCGCACAGGTCGGCGAAGGCCCGGAACACCTCCAGCTCGGCCAGGATCTGCGCCTGACCGGAGCCGGCCAGCTCGCTGCGGAAACGCTGGTAGGCGCTGAGGGTGTCGGCGGCCTCGTCGGGGTTGAGGTCGAAGCCGAGCAGCAGGCTGCGCAGGTCGGCCAGGCAACTGGCGGCCCGGTCGGCTGCCGAGCCGGTGTGCCCGGAGGGCAGTTCCAGTTCCACCGCCTCGGCCTGCGGTGCCGGGGTCTCGGCCGCGTCGGCCTCGGCGATCGGCTCCAGCCGGACCAGCGGGGTGCCGGTCTCGACCTGGCCGCCGGTGCTGACCAGCAACTCGCGGACCCGGGCCGGGTACGGCGCCGGCAGCACCGTCTCCATCTTCATGCTCTCCAACACCAGCACCGGGGCGCCGGCCGGCACCTCGTCGCCGACGGCCACCGGGACGGCCACCACCAGAGCCGGCGCCGGCGAGCGGAGCACACCGCCCTCGTCCCGGCTGATCCGGTGCGTGACGCCGTCCACCTCGATCAGGTTGACCGGACCGGAGGTGGCGGTGACCAGCCGGTAGCGCCGGTCGCCCACCTGCAGCCGGCTGGCGTGGCTGTTGAGCCGCTCCAGCCGGGCGTCCACCGTCCGGACCTCGCCGTCGTGCCCGACCCCGACCCGGTAGCGGTTGGGGCCGAGCTGGGAGACGGTGACCCGGTAGCTGGTGCCGCGCAGCGTCAGGTCGACAGCCCGGCTGGGCTGGTGCCGGGCCTGCGGCCGGCCGCCGTGCGCGGTGGCGAAGAAGTGGGCTCGCTCGGCCTGCTCCTCCACCTCGTTGGCCTCGATCGCCGCGGCCACCAGCGCGACGCCGGCGTGCTTGTGCGAGATCAGGCCACCCGCGGCCCGGGTCCGGTCGATCCAGCCGGTGTCGGCGGTGGCGGCGATCACCTCCGGTTCGTCCAGCAGGTCCAGCACGAAACTCTTGTTGGTGGCGCCACCGGAGATGATCACGGTGGTGTCGGCGACCGCCCGGCGCAGCCGGGCCAGCGCCTCGTCCCGGGTCCGGCCCGACGCGATGATCTTGGCGATCATCGAGTCGAAGTCGGCCGGAATGACGTCACCGCTGGAGAAGCCGGTGTCGACCCGGACGCCAGGGCCGTCCGGCAGGTCCAGCAGGGTGATCCGGCCGGGCGCCGGGGCGAAGTCGCGGTCCGGGTCCTCGGCGTTGAGCCGGGCTTCGACGGCGTGGCCCAGCTCGGTGGGCGGCCGTCCGGTCAGCCGGCCGCCGGAGGCCACCTCGAGCTGGATCTTGACCAGGTCCAGGCCGGTGGTCAGCTCGGTGATCGGATGCTCCACCTGCAGCCGGGTGTTGACCTCGAGGAAGGCGAACATGCCGTCGCTGGGCCGGTAGAGGAACTCCACCGTGCCGGCACCGCAGTAATCCACCGCCAACGCCAGCCGCTCGGCCGAGGCCTTCAGGTCGGCCACCTGCTGCGGTGCCAGCACCGCCGAGGAGGACTCCTCGATGATCTTCTGGTTGCGCCGTTGCACCGAGCAGTCCCGCACCCCGATCGCCCAAGCGGTGCCCTGGCCGTCGGCGACCACCTGCACCTCGACGTGCCGGGCGCCGGACAGCATGGTCTCGAGGAACATCACCCCGCTGCCGAAGGCCCGGAACGCCTCGTCCCGGGTCTGGTTGAACGCGGCGGTGAGCTCCTGGGCCGAGCGCACAACCCGGATGCCGCGGCCGCCGCCGCCGGCGGTGGCCTTGAGCATCAGCGGGTAGCCGAGGGTTTCTGCCTTGGTCAGCGCCGAGCGCAGGTCATCGACCGGTCCCTGGCTCCACGGCGCGACCGGCACGCCGACCTTTTCGGCGAGCAGCTTGGACCCGATCTTGTCGCCCAGCGCGCGCATCGCCGACGCACTCGGCCCGATGAAGGTGACACCGAGCCGCTCGCACAGTTCGGCGAAGTCCGGATGTTCGGCGACGAAGCCCCAGCCCACCCAGGCGGCGTCGGCACCGGAGTCGACGAGGGCCCGTTCGAGCACCGCGTAGTCCAGGTAGGGCCGAGCCGCGGCCGGGCCGATCGAGTACCCCAGGTCGGCTTCCCGGACGAACTTGGCGGCACTCTCACCGTCGGTGTGGAAGGCCACCGTCTCGATCTGGTGCCCGGCGGCGTTGAGCTCACGGACGGCGTGGATGAGGCGCATCGCGGCCTCACCACGGTTGACAATGGCAATGCGCCTGAACACCGCTGTCCTCCTGCTTGTGGCCGACCTGCCAGTGCGGACGCCCCAACCCTAACGGCTCGGCGTACGCCAGCCCGACGGCTGCGGCACAGCCGGCAATGCGGAGGAAATTTCCTCCGGTAGACTGACCTGGTCAGCCGGCTCAGTTCTGCCTCCGGCTCTCTCTGGTCCCACACCACGCGCCGCGGCCGATGGTCCGCGCCGGGCAGGACGACCTTCTAGTTCTCTGGAGTTCCTCTATGGCGGTCAACCGCCCCCGTTCGACTGTGTCCGCACCTGTTTCCCTCTCCTCCGACACCACCCCTTCGGCCTCCCCGGCGCAGCCCGCCGGCCCGGACGGCTTCGCCGCGCTCGGCGTGCCGGCCGTCCTGGCCACGGCGCTGGCCGCCCAGGGCATCAGCACGCCGTTCCCGATCCAGCGCGCGACGCTGCCTGACTCGTTGGCCGGCCGCGACGTGCTGGGCCGCGGCAAGACCGGTTCGGGCAAGACCTACGCCTTCGCGCTTCCGGTGCTGGCCCGGCTGGCCGCTGCTCCGCGCCCCCGGCGGCCCAAGAGCCCCCGTGCCCTGATCCTGGCACCCACCCGCGAACTCGCCAGCCAGATCGAGGCGTCGCTGGCGCCGCTGGCCAAGGCACTGTCGCTGCGCACCCTGACCGTCTTCGGCGGCGTCGGGGCCAACCCGCAGATCACCGGGCTGCGCTCCGGTGTCGACATCCTGGTGGCCTGCCCCGGGCGGCTGGAGGACCTGATCTCCTCGGGTCACGCCGACCTCGGTCAGGTGGAGATCACCGTGCTGGACGAGGCCGACCACATGGCCGACCTGGGCTTCCTGCCGTCGGTCCGCCGGTTGCTGGACCGCACCCCGGCCAACGGCCAGCGCATGCTGTTCTCGGCCACCCTGGACGCCGGCGTGGACGTGCTGGTCAAGCGCTACCTGCACGACCCGGTCACCCACAGCGTCGACCCGGCCGAGTCCCCGGTGGCGGCGATGTCGCACCACGTGCTGCACCTGAGTGCCGCCGAACGCCTGCCGGTGCTAGTCGAACTGACCGCCGCACCCGGCCGGACGCTGGTGTTCACCCGTACCAAGCACGGCGCCAAGAAGCTGACCAAGCAGCTGATCGCGGCCGGCGTTCCCGCGGTGGAACTGCACGGCAACCTCAGCCAGAACGCCCGCACCCGCAACCTGGAGGCGTTCTCGGGCGGCAGCACCCGCACCCTGGTGGCCACCGACATCGCGGCCCGCGGCATCCACGTCGACGACGTGAACCTGGTGGTGCACGCCGACCCGCCGGTGGAGCACAAGGCCTACCTGCACCGGTCCGGCCGGACCGCCCGGGCCGGCGCCGGCGGCACCGTGATCACGCTGATGACCGACGAGCAGGTGGCCGACGTCCGCGACCTGACCCGGCGTGCGGCGATCACCCCCACCATCACCCGGTTGCGGTCCGGTGATCCGTTGCTCGCCGAGCTGGCTCCGGGCGAGCGCGCCTTCGTGACGCCGCCGGCCGGTGCGGTCGTTCCCGAGCCGGCCGGTCGGCCCCGCGGCTCCGGCCGGAACCCGTCCGGTCGCGGCAAGGCCACCGGTGCGGCAGCGGGACGGCGCGGTGCCGGCCAGGGCGGCACGCCCCGCGGCACCGGCGGCCGGGCGAGCACCGGCCACGGCAGCTCCAGCCGCGGCACCACCGGGCACGGCGGCGGGCGGGGCAGGTCGACAAGTTCGGCCAGTTCGGCATCGCCGGCCTATACCTCCGAAAGCCGGGCGGGCGGCAGTTCGCGCACCTCCGGTGCGGCCGCGTTCTCGGCCGGCGCCCGGCCGCGTGGCCGTCGGACCGGTTCCTAGCACCCGGCCGCATTGAGCAATAACGGCGAAACTGGCCACGCCGCTGCGGTATAGTGTTTCCCAGCAGCCCACCTAGCGGCTGTCAGGCAGCGGAATCTGACGCGCCTGGTCTGTGATGCGGCTCCACAAGCGCCCCTAAGCAGGTATGAGAAACGGCCGACGCCGGCTGCCCTTCGGGCCCGGCGGCCCGGCCGATGGTGAAAGGATCCGGTATGGATACCGACGACTACGGTCCCTGGGACGACTAGGGAAAACCACGGAGCGGGCTGCCTGTCAGGCAGCCCGCTTTTCATTAGTAGGGGCAGTATCGAAGCAGTGCCCGACAGTGCCGTCGGAACGACCAGCCCCGTGCGGTACCGGCGCCGGGTACGACCCGATCGAGGAGATCCCGCTGTGAGCACAACCCAGAACCAACCGACGACCTCGCCGATCGGCCCGCCGCGCGCAGCCGACCACCCGGACCGCACCGGCGCGAGCGCCGCCGGCAGCGTGATGTTCTCCGGAGCTCCGGCCGCCGCACCGGTCGGTGGGCCGGTGTCGGCGACCGAGCAGCTGAACCTGCGGATCCGGGCGGACCTGTACCGCCAGCTCGACCGGACGTCAGTCCTGCTCAGTGCGCGGCGCGGAGTGCCGACCAACCGGGTGACGGTCGTCGAGGAGGCGCTGGCCGCCTACTTCGAGGCCAACCGCTCCGGCTGAGACCCGCTCAGCCGAGCCGGGCGTCGACGTAGCACCAGCGCCAGGCCTCGCCCGCCTCGACGCTGCGCATCACCGGATGCTCGGTGCGGGCGTAGTGCCGGTCGGCGTGCTTGCCGTCGGAGGAGTCACAGCACGCGACATGCCCGCAGCTCAGGCACATCCGCAGGTGCACCCAGACCAGCCCCTCGTCGATGCATTCCTGGCACTGGCCCGGGGTGTCCGGGCGCGCGGTGCGCGGCGCCTCCTGCAGGTGTTCGCACTCCGTTCCGGAGACCGGGTTGCGCAGCGGCTCGTCGCGGGCCAGCTCGTCCTCCCCCTCGTCGAACCGGTCGATCAGCGACTCCTCCATGTCCAGCACCCGCATCACGGCCTGCAGCACCTCGTGGTCGAGCACGCCGGAGTCGCGAACCTTCAGCAGTTCCTTCCGCTCGGCCTGCAACATCACCAGCCGCAGCCGGCGGTAGTGCTCGCTGGGTGTCATCAGGTCCGCCTCGTCCGGGCCGAGCCGCTCCCAGGCGGCGTTGACCTGGTGCCCGACCCGCTGGCGCAGCCCGTCGGTGACCTCGGCCGGCGTCTCGGAGTCGATGTGCTCCTCGAGGGCCTGCAGCCCGGCGTTGGTCACCTGCTGCATCAGTCCCGCCTCCTGCAGCGCGTCCTCGGCCCGGCTGGGGCCCCGCAGCTGCAGCCGGTGCACCAGCCAGGGCAGCGTGGTGCCCTGCAGCAGCAGGGTGCCGCCGACCACCACCAGGGCGGCCAGCACCAGCACGTCCCGGTAAGGAATGTCCTGCGGCAGCAGGAAGACCGCAGCCAGGGTAACCACGCCCCGCATGCCGGCCCAGGAGATCACCGCCGGGTACTGCCACGGCGGCGCCGGGTCGGATTCGGCGATCCGGCGGGACAGCCGGCGCGGCAGGTAGGTCGCCGGGAACACCCAGAGCGGGCGCAGCAGCACCGCGGCCCCGAGGATCGCCAGGCAGGAGCCGATCAGCTGACCATGGTTCAGCGGTGACCGCCAGGCGTTGTCCACGATCACCCGGACCTGCAGCCCGATCAGCAGGAACACCGAGTTCTCCAGCAGGAACTCGATGGTGCGCCAGTTGGTGCGCTCGGCGATCCGGGACGCCGCGCTCTGCCACACCGGCGCCCGGTGGCCCAGGATGAGCCCGGCCACCACCACCGCGATCACCCCGCTGGCGTGGATCTTCTCGGCCGGCAGGTAGGCCAGGAACGGCGCCAGGAACGACACGGTGGTGTCCAGCACCGGATCGGTGATCCGGCGGCGCACCATCCCCAGACCCAGGGCCACCGCGATACCGACCGCGACGCCGCCGCCGGCGGCCCGGACGAAGTCACCGGCCGCGTGCAGCACGGTGACCGAGCCCGCCGAGGCGGCGATGGCGGTGCGCAGCGCCACCAGCGCGGTGGCGTCGTTGAACAGCGACTCGCCCTCCAGGATGGTGACGATCCGGCGCGGCATGCCCACCCGGCGGGCGACCGCGGTCGCGGCCACCGCGTCCGGCGGGGCGACCACCGCTCCGACCGCGACGGCTGCCGCCAGCGGCACCGGCAGCAGCAGCCAGGCCACCAGGGCCACCCCGAAGGTGCTGAACAGCACCAGCCCCACCGACAGCAAACCGATCGAGCGCCGGTTGGCCTTGAAGTCGACCAGCGAGGTACGGATGGCGGTGGTGTAGAGCAGCGGTGGCAGCAACCCGAGCAGCACCAGGTCCGGGCTGAGCGCCACGTCCGGCACGAACGGCAGGTACGACCCGGCGATGCCGGCCAGCGTGAGCACCAGCGGTTCGGAGATCTTGAACTGGCGGGCCGCCGCGGCCAGCAGGGATGCCACCGCCACCAGAACCACCAGGCCCACCGCGATGTCCACCAGATCATCCTGCCAGTCCGCAGCCGGTCTCCTCGACGCCTCGTCCGGCGCCCGGTCCGGCAGAATGACCTGACAGGCCGACTGGGAAGGACCGCGCCCGACATGAACACATCCCGCGCGCTGCTGATCGTGGATGTCCAGCCGACCTTCTGCGAGGGCGGCGAACTGGCGGTCGACGGCGGTGATCTGGTCGCCGACCGGATAGCCGGGTACGTCCGGGCGCACCGGGAGGACTACCTGCTGACGATCACCAGCCAGGACTGGCATTCCGACCCGGGCGCGCACTTCTCCGCCGAGCCGGACTTCGTCGACAGCTGGCCGCCGCACGGGCTGGCCGGCACCCCGAACGCCGAACTGCACCCGGCGGTGTCAGCCGCGCTGGAGCCGGGGGGCGCGGACGTGACGATCAAGAAAGGCCTGCACCAGGCGGCCTATTCGGCCTTCGACGGCAACGCCCCGGACGGCCGGACGCTGGCCGAGGTGCTCGCCGACGCCGGCATTCGGGAGCTGGACGTCTGCGGCATCGCCGAGTCGCACTGCGTGCGGGCCAGCGCCCTGGACGCGCTGTCGGCGGGGCTGGCGGTGCGGCTGCTGACCGACCTGACCGTGCCGGTCACTCCGGAGTCCGGCGCGGCGGCCCGCGCCGAGATCGGCGCGGCGGGTGGCCTGCTGGTTTCCTCGGCCGGCGGCGGTCGCTAGTGGAGAACTTCGAGCACCTGCGGCGGGCGAACACGGTGCTGCTGACCACCCGGCGCCGCGACGGCTCGACCGTCGACACCCCGGTCAACCTGGTGGTGGACGAGCAGGGCGCCGGGTACTTCCGGACCTGGGCGACCTCGGGCAAGGCGCGCCGGTTGCGCAACTTCCCCGGCGCCCGGCTCGCACCCTGCTCCTTCCGCGGCCGCCCGCAGGGCTCGGACCAGCCGGCGGTCACCGAGCTGCTGTCCGGAGCCGACGCCGACCGGGCGGCAGCCCTGCTGGCGCACCGCTACCCGATGCTGCACGGGCGGCTGGTGCCCTGGGTCCACCGGCTCCGTCACCACGACACCGTGCACTACCGGGTGCTGCCGGCCGACGAGCCGACCCCGTGGCACGGCGCTGCCGACCGGACGGGCTGAGCCACCGGCGGTTGCCTCGGGCCCGGTACGGCGAAGCCCGGAACAGCTGCCGGCTGTTCCGGGCTCGACCGCTACCGGGAAGGCGGCCTGCGGGTCAGACCGAGATGGCCTGCCGGTTCTGGGCGTCGCTGGAGATCATGATCTTGCGCGGCTTGGCCTTCTCGGCGACCGGGATGGTCAGGCGCAGCACGCCTGCCTGGTAGCTCGCCTCGATGTGGTCGGTGTCGAGGGCATCGCCCAGGATGACCTGCCGGCTGAACACGCCACGCGGGCGCTCGGCCGCGATCAGCTGGATGTCGCTCTCGGCCTTCAACCGGCGCTCTGCCCGGACGGTCAGCACGTTGCGCTCGACGTCGACGTCGACGGTGTCGGGATCGACGGCGGGCAGGTCGAACTCGACGATGAAGCGGTCGCCCTCTCGCCAGGCGTCCATCGGCATGGCGGTCGGGCGCGCCATCGTGCCGAACATCTGCGAGGCCATCCGGTCGAGTTCACGGAACGGGTCGGTACGGATCAGCATCGTTGCCACCTCCACAGGAACGGTCTGTCATACTGCTGGAATCTCATCGATCGACTGAGTTAATCTATGTCGTGCGATGTAGATTTGTTGTACCACGACGTTCAGGACGACGCAAGTGCGGAAGGGAGGGGCCATGAACCTGCCCCGGCCGGACCCCGATCGTGGCCTGTACGGCATCACGGTGGCGGCCGAACTGGTCGGCACCGGGCCGCAGAACCTGCGCCAGTACGAGGCCCGCGGCCTGCTCACCCCGGAGCGCACCGCCGGCGGCACCCGCCGGTACAGCGAGAACGACCTGGAGCGGCTGCGCGACATCGCGAGCCTGCTGGAGGCCGGGCTCAACCTCGCGGGCATCGAGATGGTGCTCGCGCTGCGCACCGCCAACTCCGAGCTGCAGGCCGAACTTGACCGGCTGACCCCTCGCTCGGCGCTTCCCGAACCGGTCCGTCCGGCGCGGCGTGCCACCCGGCAGTTGGGCCCTCAGCCAGGCCGCGCGCGCTGACGTCCGTTTTCTCAAATCCTCTAGGTTTGCCGGCGTTGATCTTGAGAGAACTACCCTGAGTAAGTAGGTTAAGCGTTTACACGCGAGCTTGTCCGGTTAATCCGGTGTTCAGTGACCGTAACGGTTACATCACACAAAGTAATTACCTATGTTTGATTGACATGAGGTTATGCAGGGCCCATGGTATGGGAGTCCTCGCAGCCGAGGACGAGCGAGCTTTGATCCGCCGGACGACCTGGTCGCCATGGTCCGGCGGGGAGCAGGGCGAAACCGGCGCTCTTTCACTAAACATTCTTAGTGCGAGGAGTCCTGCAATGCCCATCGTCACCCGCAAGAAGCTGGCCATCGGCGCGGCCGTGGCCGTGGTCGCCATCGGTGGCGGCACCGCCTACGCCTACTGGAGCACCTCGGGCACCGGCACCGGCTCAGCCAGCACCTCGGCCGGCGCGGCCAACCTGGCCATCACCCAGACCAGCAGCATCGTCGGACTGGCCCCGGGTATCGCCCCGCAGACCATTACCGGCTCGGTGAAGAACAACGCCGCCAACAGCGCCTACGTCACCCAAGTGGTCGCCAGCATCGCCTCGGTGACCGGCGGCGCCGGCTCCTGCGATGCGTCCGACTACACCCTGGACGCCGCCACCATGCTCGTCGGTCAGGACCTGGCCTCGGGCGCCAGCGCCACCTTCAGCGGCGCGCAGCTCTCGTTCAACAACAAGGCCACCAACCAGGACGGCTGCAAGGGCGCCACGGTCAACCTGTCCTACGCCGCCAGCTGATTCGTACCTCCTCCAGGTAACGAGGCCTACGTGGCCGGGCACGACCAGCCCGGCCACGTAGGCCATCCCGGCTAATCATCGCTCAATCCCTTTTCTTCCACTGCCCAAACCGCTGTCCGATCCGCTGGCCGAAGGAGGCGAACGCCGATGTCCCGCAGGACACCGCTGAGCCTGTTTCGTTCGGCCGGCACCGTCGCGAAGAGCATCACCGCGTTGCTGCTGGTGCTGCTCGCCGTCGGTGGTTTCCGGATCGCCACGGCGGCCGGTGCGAACAGCACCGGCAACTCCAGCGCCAACAACGGCAAGGCCGACATCACCCTGCAGAGCGCGCCGACCAGCCAGACGGTGACCCGCGGCCAGTCAGCTTCCTACGCCGTCACGGTGTCGTCGGTGAACTCGTTCAGCGGAGCGGTGGCGCTGACCGTGTCGGGGCTGCCCAGCGGAGCCACTGCCGGTTTCAGCCCGGCATCGGTGACGGTCGGCTCCGCGGGCAGCGCGACCTCGACGCTCACCGTGACCACCACCTCGGCCACCGCGCTCGGCGCGGCCGGCCTCACCGTGACCGGCACCAGCGGCAAGATCAGCGCGTCGTTGTCGCTGGGCCTGACGGTGAATCCGGCCGCGGGCTCGGTGGCTCTCAGCGCCACCCCGGCCACCCTCACCATGGCGCCCGGGGCGATCGCGGTCTACTCGCTGAGCCTGACCCGGACCAACTTCACCGGTGCGGTCACCTTCGCCGCGACCGGTCTGCCCAGCGGCACCGGCGCCACCTTCTCGGCCAACCCGACCACCGGTAACTCCGCCAGCCTGCAGATCAGCACGCCGGACACCATGAAGGACGGCAGCTACCCCGTCACGGTGACCGCGTCGGGCAGTGGCATACCGACGGCCAGCGCCACCGTGCAGTTCGTCCTGCAGACCACCGGCAAGCCGTTCACGATCGCCGGCAACGTCGCGGGCCTGTCGCCCGGTGCCTCGGTCCCGCTGAACCTGGCGCTGACCAACCAGAACAAGAAGCAGATCTCGATCACCAACCTGACGGTGACCATCGAGTCGGTGACCCGCACCGCCGCGGCGGTCGCCAGCGGCCGGCCGTGCAGTACCGCCGACTACTCGGTGGTGCAGTATTCCGGCCCGTACCCGCTGACGGTCGCGGGCCTGGCCACCGCGACGCTGGCCGACCTCGGGGTCTCGCCGGCCGCCCGGCCGCAACTGAAGATGATCAACACCGCCAGCAACCAGGACGGCTGCAAGGGTGCCACCCTGAGCCTGCGCTACACCGGTTCCGGACAGGGGAGCTGAGCATGCGCGCGCAGCGAACCCGTCGTTGGTGGGCCGTGCTGGCCAGCTCCGTGCTGCTCGTCGTAGTGGGCTGCGGGGTCGCCTTCGCGGTGTGGTCCACCACCGGAGCCGGTGCCGGCGCCGCGCAGACCGGCACCCTGCAGACGGTGACCGTCACCGCCCTCACCGGCTCGGACTCCCCCAGCAGCACGCTGGTTCCAGGTGGCAGTGCCGACGTGATGCTGCGGGTAAACAACCCGAACGGCACCGCGGTGCAGATCTACAGCGTCACCGGCAACGGCCCGGTCACCGCCGATGCCGGCCACAGCGGCTGCACCACCACCGGCGTGTCCTTCGTGCCGCCGGCGGTACCGGTCGGCACCAGCCTGGCCGCCAACTCCACCACCCTGGTCCACCTGCCGAACGCGGCCAGCATGAGCACCGCGTCGCTGTCGGCCTGCCAGGGCGCCACCTTCAGCATTCCCGTGACAGTGACGGTGCACCAGTGACCAGCAAGCACGCCGCTCCGACCGGCCGCCGCGGCTGGCTTCGGTCCAAGACGCTCTGGATCGTGGCCGCCGCCGTGTTCGTGTGGGCGCTCGGCGGGGCAGCCTTCGCCTTCTGGCAGTCCAGTGACAGCAGCAATCCCGCGGCGGCCGTGGGTGATTCGCTGCCGCAGGGCGCGAAGCCGACCGGCACGGTCTCGAACGCCACCACGGTGTCGCTGAGCTTCACCCGCGCGGTCACCACCAGCGGCCGGGATGTCACCAGCTACCGGATCAACCGGTACAGCGCCCCGTCCGGCGGCAGTGTCGCTGCCAGCTTCAGCTGCAGCTGGCCCAGCGGTGGCAGCCTGAGCTGCTCGGAGTCGAACGTGCCCGGCGGGGTCTGGTACTACACCGACACCCCGGCCATCGCCGGCAGCCTGTGGGTGGGGACCGAGAGCGCCCGCAGCACCGCTGTCACCACCGACTCGACGGCGCCGACCGTGCTGGCCAGCAGCTCGCCGGCCGCCAACGCCAACGGCTGGAACAACGCGGCGGTGACCGTGACCCTGACCGCGACCGACGAGGCCGGCGGGTCCGGTGTGAAGTCGATCAGCTACGCGGTGGACGGCGGGTCGACGGTGACCGTCAACGGCAGCTCGACCAGCGTCGCGTTGAGCACCGACGGCACGCACACCGTCTCCTACTTCGCCACCGACGTGGCCGGCAACGCCGGCAGCGCCCAGACCGCCACGGTACGGATCGACAAGGTGCTTCCGGTCGCCTCGGCCACCGTGACCCCGACGCCGAACGGCAACGGCTTCAACAAGGTCAGCCCAGTGACGGTGAACCTGACCGGCACCGACGCCACCTCCGGCGTCGAGTCACTGACCTACAAGGTCGACAGTGGCACCCCGGTCACCGTGACCGGGGCGACCGCGAGCGTGCCGGTGACCGGCGACGGCACCCACACCGTGACCTACTCGGCGCTCGACCGGGCCGGCAACTCGAGCGGCAACCAGAGCCAGACCGTCAAGATCGACACCGTGACGGCGACGCCGACGGTGAGCGTGCCTTCGTTCGTCAACACGGCCAACCAGGCCAGCGTGCCGGTGAGCGGCACCGCCGAGGCGGGCTCCTCGCTGGTGCTCACCGTGACCGACGCCGGCGCGGCGCACACGGTCACCCAGACGGTTACGGTGAACGGCTCCGGCGCCTGGTCGACGACCGGCCTGAACCTCACGACGCTCAACCAGGGCACCGTCAGCTACTCGGCTGTGGCCACCGACCTAGCCGGCAACGTGTCCGCGGCCGGCACGGCCACCGACACCAAGGACACCACCGGACCGAGCCTGGCGACCGTCTCCTCCAGCAACGGCAACGGCCTGATGCAGAACGGCGACATCCTGACGTTCACCTTCGCGGAGGCCCTCGACCCGGCGTCCGTGCCGACCTCGCCGGTGACCATCACCCAGACCCGGGGTGGCAACAACACCTCACTGAGCATCCCCGGCGTGATCGCGACCATCGCCAACCTCGACGACTCGTACCAGACGAAGAACACCTCTACGACTGCCAGCGGTGCGCTCGTCCTGAGTAACGGCAACAAGACGCTGACCGTCACCTTGAGCGGACTTACGGGTGGCGCGAACGCCACGGCGGGTACCGCCTCCGTCACGATGTCACCAGCCAGCACACTGCGCGACCTCGCGGGTAACGCTGCGACGGGTTCGGCCACGGTGGCCAAACTCTGGTAGCCCACTGCTCAGACGTCCGGCCCCTATGCATCGGCGTAGCGCTTAGACGAGCAACGTATCGTGTGACCTGTCGGGGTTTGCTCGCTCCCAGTGCGACCCTGCGGTGCCGGGCCTCTAGCTCAATGGCAGAGCTGCGGACTTTTAATCCGTAGGTTGTGGGTTCGAGTCCCACGGGGCCCACCAATCGGTCTGCCCACCAATCGGTCCGCTGCTGCCACCGCTCCGCTATGGCTGCTATCGATCCGATCTCTTGGGCTTGGCCCGTCGTATTTCCGTGCGGCTCGCGGGCCGGCAAACAAATTCGCAAACGCTCACTGTCGCACTCGGGGACTCGTTACGATCCCATTCGTCTCACTAGAGGAGGAGTCATGTCCCAGGACAACGTTCGCACCGTTCATGACACCCATGAAGCCGGAGTGCACGGCAACCACAACCGCGCGCACTACGCCGCGCTCGTCGACAAGTACTTCGAGTACGCGCACAGCAACCGGCTGGAGGAGGTCGTCGCGATGTTCACCGACGACGCCTTCGCAACCTTCGTGGTCGCGCCGGAGGCCTTCAACGGCAAGGAGGCCATCCGTGGTTTCTACGCCAAGCTCTTCCAGGACTTCCCGCACATCGAGCCCGAGATCTTCGCGGTGGTGATCGAGGACAACCGCGCGATCACCGAACAGCGGATGACCATCGTCAGCCCCGACGGCACCCGCACTGTGATGCCCTTCAACACCAATCACTTCGAATTCGAGGGCGATCTCATCAAGACCCTGCGCGTGATGGGCAGCCCCGCCTGACAGCGGAGTAGCCCACGTCGTAGGGCTGGAGACGCCAAGGCGAAGTCTGTCGACTCGGCAGGTCGGAGGGGCTACGCCTCTGGAATCTCTCGTCCGAAGCTCTCGAGCGTGATGTCAGCCGGCTCGGGACCGCCGCGCTTGCCCGTGTCCAAGGCGTCGAGTGCAGCAAGCTCATCGGCACTGAGGTCGAAGTCGAAGACGTCGAAGTTCTCGGCGATCCGCGTCGCCTTGGTCGACTTCGGGATCACCGAGCGGCCCTGCTGCAGGTGCCAGCGCAGCATGACCTGCGCGGGGCTCTTGGAGTGGGCTTCGGCAAGCTGACGCACCGTCGGGTCGGCCAGGGTGCTGGTGTGCTGGCCATCCCGGTAGAAGGTGATGCCGCCAATGGGCGACCAGGCCTGGGTCAGGATGCCACGGGCGGCATCGGCGGCTTGCACCTCACGCTGCTGGAAGTACGGGTGCAGCTCGATCTGGTTGACGGCGGGCACCACCTCGGCGACGTCGAGCAGCCGGTCGAGATGTTCGACCATGAAGTTGCTGACGCCGATGGCGCGCACCTTGCCGTCGGCGAGCAGTGTTTCGAGGGCGCGGTAGGCCTCCAGCGTCTTGTCGAACGCGCTGGGCAGCGCCTGGTGCAGGATCAACAGGTCGATCTGATCGATGCCCAGCTTGCCGGCGCTCTTGTCGAAGCCGTGCAGGGTCTCGTCGTAACCGTAGTCGCTGATCCAGATCTTGGTCTCGACGAACACGTCCCCACGGTCGATGCCCGACGCCCGGATGGCCTCGCCCACCTCGCGTTCGTTGCCGTAGGCCGCCGCGGTGTCGATGTGCCGGTAGCCGGTGCTGAGCGCGGCCGACACAGCGTCGCGGGTCTCGTCCGGCGGTGTCTGGAAGACGCCGAGGCCGATGGCAGGCATATCGACACCGTTGTTCAGGGTCAGCGTTGTTGGTCGGGTCATGAGTAAATCCTTTCAGGCTGGTGGGAAGTCGCGATGCGGACATCCTTGGCGTTGCCGATCGAGTCCAGTTCGGTGTCGGTCCACGCGCTCATGGTGTGATCATCACCTTCAGGGCGTCGCGGCCGGCCATCGCCCGGTACCCGTCGGGTACCCCGTCGAGATCGACCGTGCGGTCGAAGACCTTGCCGGGCTCGATCCTGCCATCGAGCACGTCGGGCAGCAGTTCCTCGATGTAGGCCCGGGCCGGAGCAACGCCGCCGGTGAGGGTGATGTTGCGGAGGAACACCCCGAAGTCGGCAGGCACGTCGGGGTACTGCGGAGCGCCGACCCGCGAGACGGTGCCGCCGTTGCGCACGACGCCGAAGGCGGTTTCGATAGCGGGTCTGAGTCCGACGCATTCGAGGACGGCATGGGTGCCGTCGCCGCCGGTCAGCTCGCGCACCTTCTCGATGCCCTCCTCGCCGCGTTCAGCGACCACATCGGTGGCACCGAATTCGCGGCTGAGGTCGGTGCGCGCCTTGTGTCGGCCCATCAGGATTATCCGCTCGGCACCGAGGCGCCTGGCCGCGAGCACCGCAGACAGTCCGACGGCGCCGTCTCCGATCACCGTCACGCTGGTGCGGGCGCTCACGCCCGCCGTCACCGCGCAGTGGTGGCCGGTGGAGAAGACGTCGGACAGCGTGAGCAGCGAGGGCATGATCGCGGCATCCTGGCTGACGGGCAGCTTGACGAGCGTTCCCGACGCCAGCGGCACCCGGACAGCCTCGCCCTGGCCACCGTCGACGCCGTTCCGCGCCCAGCTCCCACCGTGCCGGCAGCTGGTCTGCAGGCCCTCACGGCAGAAGTCGCAGGTGTTGTCCGCCCACACGAACGGCGCCACCACCAGGTCGCCCTTGGTCAGGCCGGGAACGTCGGAGCCGGTTTCCTCGACGATTCCTATGAACTCGTGCCCGATGCGGTCGCCGTGCTCGGTCTGCTCCTTCGAGCCGTAGGGCCAGAGGTCGGAGCCGCAGATGCAGGCGTGCGTGACACGCACGATGGCATCGGTGGGTTCGATCAGCTTGGGGTCCGGCACGTCCTCGACCCGGACGTCACCGGCGCCGTAGATCAGCGTTGCTCGCATGGCTTCGATCCTTTCGCATTGCTGGTGGCTGTGACACGAACTCGATCACTCGGCGCCGGCTGGCACCAGGTCGGCCGACACGGCCGAGTCAGGATCCGGGTCGTTCGTTCTTAGCTGGGGCCGCCGTCCGATGCGGGCGGGGGCCACGATCAAGGTGAGGACCAGGGCCAGGCACACGGCCAACAGGACACCGCCGGCACTGAGGGCAAGGCCGACCCGACGAGCCAGCACGTCCTGTGCCGTCGCGCCAGAACTGGCGGCGTGCGCGGCGGCGGTGACCAGGATGCCCAGTCCGAGTGACATGCCGAGCTGGTGGAAGGTGTTGACCAATCCGGAGGCGGCGCCGGCGTCTTCGGCTCGCACGCCGGCCAAGCCGGACGAGGTGAGCGGCGCGAACGCCAGGCCCTGACCTACGCCGATCAGGATCATCGGCAGGCCGACGGCCGTCCAGTACGAGCTGTCGGCGCCGACCCGGCTGAACCAGGCCGTGCCGATCAGGGTGAGGGCGACGCCGGCCGCCAGCGGCAGTTCCTGACCGAACCGCCGGGTGAGTCTCGGAATGGCCATCGCCACGGCAAAGTTCACCGCCGACATCGGCAGGAAGGCGAGGCCGGCTCGGAAGGCGCTGAAGCCCAGCACGCCTTGCAGGTACTGGGTGCCGAAGAAGAAGAACCCGATCATGGCGCCCATGTAGAGGAATCGGCCGAGGTAGGCGCCGACCCGCTCGCGGTCGGCGAACAGCCGTAGCGGCATGATCGGCTGAACAGCCCGGCGTTCGCCGGCGACCAGCACGACCATCAGGATGATCCCTATCCCGAGGGAGGCGAGGGTGGTCGGCGCGGTCCAGCCGGACTCGGCCGCGTGAATGATGCCGAAGACGACGGCGCCGACACCGAGAGTGGCGCTGATGGCTCCCCCGAGGTCGAAGCGGCCCCGGCTGGCTGCCGTCTCGGGAAGGTAGCGAGGGGCGAGCACGATCATGGCGATGCCGATCGGCACGTTGAGGAAGAAGCCGGCTCGCCAGGATACGAAGTCGGCGGCCGCACCGCCGACGACCAGACCCAGGCTGGCACCGATGCCGGCGGTCGCACCGAAGAGGGCGACGGCCCCGGCTCGCTCGCGACCGGCCGGAAAGCTGGCGGTGAGCAGCGACAGCGACGACGGCGCGACGACCGCGGCGCCGATCCCCTGCAACGCACGGGCGGCGATCATCCACCAGCCGGTGGGCGACACCCCGACCAGGAACGACGCCAACGAGAAGACGACGAGACCGAAGAGAAAGACGCGCCGCCGGCCGAGCAGGTCACCGGCCCGGGCGCCGAGCAGCAACAGCCCGCCGAAGACCAGCGTGTAGGCATCCTGCACCCAGGCAAGACCGGCCGGGGAGAAGCGCAGGGCCCGCTCGACGGTCGGCAGCGCGGTGAAGATGATCGAATTGTCGAGCAGGATCATGAAGTAGCTGATCAGGATGATCGCCAGGATCGCTCGGGTGTGTCGACGGGCCGGTTCGGTTCTCACGCAACCCAGTCAAGCCGCCGTCGAGCGGGCCGGGGAGTGCCTGGTCTTCCAGGTAACGCCCGTACCTCCTTCAGCACGCGAGTCCGCCCTACCGTGGAGGCATGGACAACCGTGCTGAGGTTCGAGAGTTCCTGGTCTCCCGGCGCGCCCGCATCACCCCGGAACGGGCCGGGTTGCCCGCCTACGGAGGCAATCGCCGGGTCAAGGGCCTGCGCCGCGAGGAGGTTGCCCTGCTGGCGGGCGTCAGCATCGACTACTACATCCGCATGGAGCGCGGCAATCTCACCGGCGCCTCGGATTCTGTACTCGACGGGGTCGCCGATGCACTGCAACTCGACGACGCCGAACGCGAGCACCTGTTCACTCTGGCGCGCGCTGCCGGTCCGGCCACGCCCCGGCGCGCCCGCCCGATAGCGACGAGTGTGCGCCCCGCCATCGGGCAGGTGCTGGATGCGATCACCGGCGCCCCGGCCTGGGTGCGCAACGCACGCCACGACATCCTGGCGATGAACCAACTGGCGCGTGCCCTGTACTCGCCGGTCCTGCTGTCGCCGGTCGCCGGACCCACTGCCAAGCGGGCCGCCAACACGACCCGGTTCATGTACCTCGACCCGGCGGCGCGCGACTTCTTCCTCGATTACGACCGGATGGCCGTCGACGCCGCGGCAATGCTCCGACTCGAAGCCGGCCGCAATCCGCACGACAGGGAACTGATCACCCTCGTCGGTGAACTGTCCACCCAGAGCGAGCTGTTCCGTCAGCACTGGGCGTCGCACAACGTGAAGTTCCACCGCAGCGGACGCAAGCGCCTGCGCCATCCGGCGGTCGGCGAGCTCGATCTGAACTTCGAGGCGATGGAGTTGCCGTCGGACACCGAGCTGCGCCTCAACATCTACACCGCCGACCCCGGCACCCCGAGCGCCGACGGCCTGAAACTGCTCGCCACCTGGGCCGCTACCGCTGAGCAGGCCGGTGAACTCGCACCCCTCCATCGGTCATGATTCGGCATCCCGCAGCACGGCTTGTGCCATCGCGAGCCGGCTGGCACACCGACCGGGCATGGTGCGCCAGTAGTAGGGAAAGGTCATCGTCGCGATCGCCAGCGCCCAGGCGCGGCCCCGCAACCAGGTGACCTCATCCACCTCCAGTACCGAGCGGAACACCGCGCGTTGAGTTGGGTTGAGCGCCTCCCACGCCACGACCAGATCGACGGTCGGATCGCCGACGGCCAGCCCGCCGAAGTCGAGTACCGCGGCCAACCTGCCGTCGCGAACCAGCAGGTTCTCTGCCAGCAGGTCCCCGTGCAACCAGCGCGGTTCAACGCTTGCGTCGGGAAGTTCCATCGCTTCGTCCCAGATCCGCGCGCACGCCTCGAGATCCAGATCGAGGTCGGAAAGCTCGCGGCAGTCGTCCAGATAGCCCCGGATGTCCCCGGCCATCTCAGCCAGCGGATCGGCGCGGTACCAGCGCAGGGACGCATCCTCCAGCGCGGCTGGCGGAACCGGAAGTTCGCGCAGGGCGGCTACGACAGCCGCCAGATCGTTCGCCAGGGCGGACGGTTCGTCGGTGCCGGGCACGGCTGGCGTCGTCCCGTCGATCCAGCGCACGACCGACCAGCGCTCCGGGTAGCCATGCGCGGGCTCGCAGACCGCGACGATCTGGGGAACGCTGACGGGCAGGCCGGGAGCGAGATAGGGCAGCCAGCGCGCTTCCTTCGCGATCGTCGCTGCCCCGCCAGGCTGGCGCGGAAGCCGGACCAGCAGATCGTCGCCCAGCCGGAACAGCAGGTTGGACGATCCGGAGACGTCCAGCGGTGTGAGCGTCCGGGCAGCGAGATCGGGAAGGGCGCTTTCTACCAGGGCGCGAACCAGCGACTCATCGATCTCGATCTCGTCTTCGTGCATCGCCACCTCAGTGTCACATGCATGCCCACTCCGCTGGAAGGGCTTACAGGACACTCTAAGGCGAGGCCGAGCTGTGCCGATAGGGTGCTGTGTCGCATTCACGCCGTTCGATCGGCTACCTGCTCGTCGCGGTAGTGCTGGTCTCCGCCTGCCTGCTGTACGCCTTCCAGCGGCAGCGCGAGTCGGCGGTGCGCTCGGCTGACAGCGCCGAGAGCGTGGTGTCGGCCCTCACCGCCATGCTGGACCAGGAGACCGGGGTTCGCGGCTTCCTCAACACCGGCCACGAGGAGTTCCTGCAGCCCTACATCGCCGGCCAGGCCAACTACGAGCAGGCCCGGGTCGCGGTCAGCAGGGCGGCCGGCCACGACCCGAGTTCGGCGCGGCTTGCCAAGGCGGAGGATGCGGCGGCGCGGGACTGGCAGGCGCACGCCGCGACGGCGATCGCCACCCGGCGGGTGAGCGCTCCGGCGTTGAACAGTCAGGCCTTTCTCGAACAGGCATTGCAGCGCAAGAAGCAGATGGATCTTTTCCGTTCGCTCAACAGCCAGTTACGAGTGCGGCTGAACGAGCGGCGGGACGCGACGCTGCGGACGTCCGGCGAGCTGTACACCGCGATCGTGGTGCTGCTGGCCGGTGTGTTCGCCTTCGCCGGCCTGCTCTGGACCGAACGATCGGCCCGCCGGGCCGTTGCCCACCGCGAGGCGGAGATCGCCTACCGGGTGCGGCAACGCGAGTTCTCCGACCTGATCCAGGCGGTGGAGAGCGAGAGCGAGGCACACGAACTGGTGCAGCGGCACCTGCAGCGCTCCATTCCCGGCGCCCAGGCCACCGTGCTGATCCGCAACAACTCCGACAACCGGCTGCAGGCCTCCACGACACCGGCGCCCGAGTCGGTTCTCAACGAGTCGCTGGTCGATGCCGAGCCCCGCTCCTGCCTGGCGATCAGGCTGGGACGCGCCCATCAGGACGGGACCGATCACGACGAGTTGATCTCCTGTGGCGTGTGCAGCGGGGTACCGGGTACCGCGAGCTGCCAGCCGTTGCTGGTCAGCGGCAAGGTGATCGGCTCGGTACTGGTCGAGCGGCAGCAGCCGATGGCCGAGCAGCAGCAGCGCGGCTTCAGCGACACGGTCGCCCAGGCGGCTCCGGTGCTGGCCAACCTGCGAACCATCGCGATCGCCGAGAGCCGGGCCTCGACCGATGCCCTGACCGGCCTGCCCAACCGGCGCGCGATGAACGACACCCTCAAGCGGATGGCGGCCCATGCCGGACGCAGCAGCGAACCACTGGCCGCTATCGCCTTCGACCTGGACCACTTCAAGAAGATCAACGACCGCTACGGGCACGAGATCGGCGACGCCGCGCTGTCGGCGGTCGGCGAGTGCCTGCGGGACAACCTCCGGGAGAGCGACTTCGCGGCCCGGGTCGGCGGCGAGGAATTCCTGGTGCTGGCACCGGAAACCGACGCCGAGGGCGCGCTGGTGCTGGCCGAGAAGCTGCGCGAGGCGCTGATGCGGGAGGAGATCCCGCAACTGCTGCAGCCGATCACTGCCAGCTTCGGGATCGCGGTGTTGCCGCATCACGCCGGTAGCGCCGAGATGTTGCTGCGCAGGGCGGATCGCGCCTGCTACCTGGCCAAGGACCGGGGACGCAACCAGGTGCAGGTAGCGGTGACCGAGGAGATCAGCGGGCCGGAACGCCCACCGGTGGAATCCTCCGAACCGCCACCGAGCCGCGCCGCCAGGCCGTCCCGGTCGCGTGAACCGCTGCCAGATCGCATGGGCGTTCCCGCCGGCTCCTGACGCCTCGCCCTTCCCCTACCGACAGATCGGGGACAACCGGAGCGGGCGCGATGGCATTGCCAACCCCACCCGCGCCGTCTACTGTTGCGCAAATCGCCCGGCAGCGACAATTGTTGTCTGCAGCGATTAAGCAGTTAAACGTTCTGTTCGCAGTCTTTTCATATTTCTCACATCTTTTGCTCTAGGGAGATATCTGTGCGCTTTTTCGACTCATCAGACGGCCGGCGTAAATCGCGCCGGCCCGTGTTCGTAGCGGTTGCCGCCGGTGCTGTCGCCGTTCCCGCCCTGCTGGCCGCCGGCCTGCAGCCGGCGGCCGCCACCCCGTCCGGCCGCGCCCTGCTGCACGGCGCCCCGGCCTGGACGGCGAGCGCCACTGCCCTCGGTTCGGCGCCGGCCGCTCGCTCGGTCAGCTTCTCGGTCGCCATCGCGCCGCGGGATGCCGCCGGCGCGCAGGCCTTCGCCGACGCGGTCAGCGACCCGCACAGCGTCAGCTACCGGCAGTTCCTGACCCCGCAGCAGTACACCGCCCGGTTCGGCGCCACCTCCTCCGACGTGGCCGCCGTACTCAGCTGGCTGCGCGGGGCCGGCCTGCAGACCGGCACCGTGCCGGTCAGCAACAGCTACGTGCCGGTCACCGGTTCCATCGCCGCCGTGAACAAGGCGTTCGGCACCACCATCAAGAGCTACTCGCGCGACAACCGGCAGGTCACCGCGCCGGGCTCGGCACTCACCGTGCCGGCCGCGCTGGCCGGCCGGGTCTCCGACGTGCTCGGCCTGGACACCTCGGAGGTCTACCGCACCGGAGCCAGGATCACGCCGAACGGCGCCTCCGCGGGCAACGTCACCTGCTCCACCTACTGGGGCGAGAACACCAACACCTCCTATATCCCCGCGCCGGCGCCGCTGAGCGGCAACCTGCCGAACCGGGCCTGCTACACCCCGTCCCGGCTGAACGCCGCGCGCGGCATCCCGGCCACCGGCAAGACCGGCGCCGGCGTGACCGTCGGCAACGTGCTCTGGTGCGACAGCGCGACCATTCCGTCCGACATCAACACCTGGGCTGCGCAGGTCGGGGTTCCGGCCCTCACCGCCGGCCAGTACACCTCGCAGGATCCGGCCACCTGGGACCCGTACTGCACCAACCAGGCCAACGTCGACGGCACCATGGTCGAGACCGCCCTGGACGCCGAGGCGATCCACGGCGCGGCACCGGACGCCAAGATCATCTACGCTCCCGCGGCCGGGCCGTACAGCAACTATCTGCTGACCGCCACCCAGAACCTGGTGAACGCCAACCAGGTGCAGATCATCACCAACTCCTGGGGCGGCGGCGAGACCAGCAACGCGTTCCTGCACTCGGTGTACGTACAGGCCGCCAGCCAGGGCATCTCGGTGATGGCGTCCTCGGGCGACGACGGTGACAACACCTACTCCAACGGCTCGGCCAGCAAGGCTCGCCCGTCCGCCGACTACCCGGCCTCGGACTCCCAGCTGACCTCGATCGGTGGCACGTCGCTCGGCATCAGCTCCACCAACGGAGTGCTGTTCGAGCAGGCCTGGTACGACGTGATCAGCCGCAGCAGCGGCACCACCTGGACCAGCGACGTGTTCTACGGCGCCTCCGGTGGCGGCAAGAGCGGCTACACCTCGCAGCCGACCTACCAGACCGGCATCGTGCCGAGCACCTTCTCCGGCAAGCCGGCCAAGCGGGCCTACCCGGACATCGCCAACATCGCCGACAGCCAGACCGGTTACGTGGTCGGCGTCACCCAGGCCGGGGCGTACACCACCCTGACCGTGGGCGGCACCAGCCTGGCCTCGCCCTACACCGCGGGCGAGGTGGCGCTGGCCGTCCAGACCAAGGGCGCCCGGCTCGGCTTCCTGAACCCGAAGCTCTACGCCAACCGGGCCACCGCGGTCAGCGACGTCTCCGGTTCCACGGTGAACCAGGGCACCGAGGGCAAGTGGAAGAACCCGAGCACCGGAGCGATCACCGAGCCGACCACCTACTTCCTGAACGGGTGGAACCTGCTCACCTCGTCGCAGCAGTCGGTGGCCGGCTGGGACAATATCACCGGCCTCGGCGCGGTCGCCAACGCCGGCAACTTCATCGCCGCCATCCAGTAGTTCACACGTACTGACCGCTGGGTCCGTCCGGTCTCGACCGGACGGACCCAGCGTTCGTCAGGGTCGCTATTTGACCTCCGACCGCATCACCAGCCGTAGCCCGACCAGCAGCGGGATGATCAGCCAGCACAACCCGGTGACGCCGATCTGCGCCCACTGCTCACCGCTCGGCGTGACGTTGAACAGGGCGCCCTGCGCGTAGTTGACGTCGACCCAGCCGCGCAGGTCTTCGAACCACTGCTGACTGGCGGCCAGCACCGCGAGCAGCGGCGGCAGCACGAACGAGTACACGAAGTAGCCGACGATGGCCCCGGCCGAGTTGCGGATCAGCACCCCGAGCATGAAACCGGTCAGCAGGCCGAGGACGTTGGCCAGCACGATGCACAGGCCCTGCGCGAACGAGATGTCCCACACCACCGTGGTTCCCCTGATCGCCGTGCCCACCAGGTTGCCGATCGCGCCGATCGCGAAGGCGAGCAGCATCGAGACCACCGCCACCAGCACCGAGGCGATCGCCTTGGCACCGATCACCCGGCCGCGTTGCGGCACCAGGGTGAAGGTGGTCAGCCCGCTGCGCTGGCTCCACTCGCTGGTGACGGACAGGATCGCCACGATCGGCAGGATGACCGCCATCGGCGCACCGATCGCCGCACCGAAGTTGGAGTAGGTGAGGTCGCGGTCCGGAGCGAACAGGATCACCGCGGCGGTCGCCAGCAACTCGGTGATGCCGATGCTGGCCATCAACCAGAATCCCGAGCGGGTGTCGAACATCTTGCGCAGCTCGACCTGCAGCACCCGTGCCAGCGGCACGGGGGCGGTTACCGGGTGCCGGGCAGTCCGGGACTCGGGAACGGCGAACTCGGTGTGGACGGCGGTCATGCCGCTGCTCCTTCTCGTTGGGTTTCGGCAGTCAGTTGCAGGAACATCTCTTCAAGGCCCGCACCGTCGGCAGGCCGCAGCTCGGTGAGGGCGATGCCGGCCCGCAACGCCAGCTCCCCGATCCGCACCGGATCGGCGTCGGTGCGGATCGCACCGTCCGCCGACCGGCTCACAGTGCATCCGGCCCCACTCAGCGCTCGGGCCAGGCCATCGAGGTCCGCCGCCCGGACGACGGTGCCGGCAGCCTGCAGCAGTTCGGTCTTGGTGCCCTGCGAGACGATCCGCCCGTTGCCGATCACCACGATGTCGTCGGCGATCACCTCGATCTCGTGCAGCAGGTGCGAGGACAGCAGCACGGTGCCGCCACGATCGGCGTAGCCGCGCAGCAGGTCGCGCATCCAGCGGATGCCGGCCGGGTCCAGGCCGTTGGCGGGCTCGTCCAGCACCAGCACCTCGGGGTCACCGATCAGGGCGACGGCGATGCCCAGCCGCTGCCGCATGCCGAGCGAGTAGTTGGCCACCCGCCGCTCGGCCTCGGCGCCGGTCAGGCTGACCAGGTCGAGCATGTCGCGCACCCGGCCGGCGGGCAGGCCCATGGTGCGCTGGGCGATGGTGAGGATCTCACGTCCGGTGCGACCGGCATGCTGGGCGGACGCGTCCAGCAGCACACCGACCTGCAGTCCCGGGTTGGGAAGGTCTGCGAAGCGGCGGCCGGCGATGGTGGCCCGGCCTGCGCTCGGCGGCGTGAGGCCGACCACGATCCGCATGGTGGTCGACTTGCCGGCACCGTTCGGGCCGAGGAAGCCGGTCACCCTGCCGGGGCGTGCGGTGAAGCTGATGTCGTCGACGGCGGTGTAGCCGCCGTACCGCTTGGTGAGGGCGTCGATGGTGATCATGGCCGAAATACTGGCCGGATCGAGGAGGCGGCGGATCAGGGACGGCCCTGAGAACTACCCCGGTCTGGCGCGGGCGCCGTCAGGGTCTGGCCGCATGCGTCGGCAGGGGCCTCACTGAGCTCGCCCGGACACGCACGCGGCGCCGATGCCGCGCGGGCACCGGCGCCGTCACCGGGCTGCCAGCTGGACGCTACTGGCAGATACTGCCCCGGCTGCTGAACGTGAGGTCGTTGCAGGACAGCACTTCCTGCAGAGCCTCCTCAGCCTGCAACCGCAGGACTTCCTCCATGGTGATCCCTCCTCTCCCCTGGTGTCGGCACAACGCCGTGGACCGGCGTCGTCGATGGGTCGCCAGGCAGATCCAGGCGACTCGGCGCGGGGTCGGTCAACTGCCGCAGCGCGAGCAGGACGCCGGCCGAGCCGGACCACAGTTCGGCGGACAGCCGCTGTCCAGGCTCGCCGAGCCAGCCCACGCCGTCTTCTCGCGGGATCGCGTACCGGAACAGGCCTCGCGCGCTGGTGAAAGCGGCGTCGACCAGTTCGGGCCTGTCCAGTCGCCTTCCGGCCGCCGCCAGCACCGCCACAAGCCCTGACAGGCCCGTGAACAGGCCAGGGAAGATGGCGAACCGACCCGAGCACGCTCGCAGGCAGCGATCCAGCGCGTCAGGTGCGCGCAGGTCGGCGTCGGCGTCGAAATCCGCCTCCGGACGGTGGGCGAGGTAGCGAGAAAGCACCGCGGCGTAGCCCGCGCTGCCGGCGAACAGGTAGGGATAGACGCGGCTGTCCGCGAGGGTGGTCTTGAATCCCAGACCGTCCACGGGCACCGGCTGGGCATAAGCCAGCTCTTCCTGGAGCAGTCGCATACCTCGGGTGAACAGCCGGGAGTCGCCGGTCTCGCGGTACAGGTGGTAGAGCGCGAGCGCCACGCCGGTACGGCCGCCGACCAATCCGGACCTGTGCACCGTACTCAACCGGGACGCAAGCCCCTCTCCGGTGGGAATCTGCTCCAGCAGTCGCTGGGCCAGTTCCAGCCAGCGCAGCTCCCCGGTTCGGCGGTGATGGACCAACAGGCCCAGAGCAGTGCCGGCCGCGCCGCCAGCCAGCGTGGCCGACGCGCTGTTCAGCGGGTGCCTGGCCGCTGCGGCGAGCAGGGTCTCGGCTGCCTCGACCTCGCCGAGGTCGGCGAGCACCCAGGCCACCCCCGCACTACCCACCAGCAGGCCGGGAGCACTCATCTCGACCGCGGCCAGCGCATCGTCGCGCAGCCTGCGCACCACGCGTGGGTCGCACTGCCGGCCGGCGCGTTGCAGGGCGTGCAGTACCCCCGCGGTCCCCGCGAGGATCGAACGGGTGTCGGTCTGGTAGCCCAGCGGGTTCGTCGGATACACCCGAAGGGGATGGTCCGGTTGAGCCATCATCTCCAGGGAGTCCGCGGTCCGGTCGGCCAGTAAGCGGAGCGAGGCGACGGTGTCCGCGCGGATCGCCCGCGGTGTCGGCAGCGGCGAGTCCGCGAGCCTGTCGTGGTATCGGGTGGCCCACTGCCACAGCCGCGGCGGGACGGGGGCAAGTTCGGTCAGGTCGGCGTGCAGGTGGTCGAGGACCGGCGGATGCCGTTCTGCTGCCTCGTGCACCGGGAACAGCAGCAGCAGCGCCAGAGCCGCCAACCCGTACCGGTCGAGCTCCCGGGGATCGCGGTCTACCCAAGCTCGGGCGTCCTGTGGTTGGTAGCCGGGGGTTCCCATGATCCGCCGCACATCGTCGATCGGTTGCACCGCCTCGAAGTCGACCAGCCGGACCCGGTCGTCATCGTCGACCAGCACGTTGGTGGGACTCAGATCGACAAAGACGTAGCCCATCTCGTGAAGCCGGCGCAGCTGGGCATCGAGCTGGTCGAGCAGCGCCAGGCTGCGGCGGTGGTACTCGGCGAACTCCTCGGGCGCTGGCTCTCCGACGTGGATGGCGGGGTTGTTGAGCACCATCCAGCGGTACAGCGCGGCGCCGGGCACGGACTCCATGACCAGATAGCTGTGCTCCCAGTGATCGAACAGCTCTACGGGACGCGGGCACAGGCCAGGCGCACGGCCGTGAATCGCCCGCAGTGTCAGGTACTCCCCGGTCAGTCGGGTCCGGGCGTCGACGCCGTCACCGGTGTAGCCGTTGCTCGACCGGGCCTCTTTGAGCAAGACCTGCTCACCCGACTCGGAGCGAAACCGGTAGACCCCACCGGCATTGCTGTGACGCACGACCGTTTCGAAGCGGTAGCCGTGCAGCGTCAGCGGCCCGCGAGGCCCCTCGGCCGCCGGCTTCTTGAACGGGTCCGCCAGGCCGGGCGGTAACCGGAACTCCGGCACACGCTCGTCGTCGACCTCGCGGCCGTCCGGCCCGATCATGGTCTCCACCTGGGTGCCGTCGGCATCGACGCGGCGGCGGCCGCGGAACGCGCCATACCGGTAGGACACGCATTCGCTCTCGCCGAACCGGCGGTCGGTGAGCACGAATGGCCCGCTGATCCCGGACAGCTCTGCCTCCAGCCGCCGCAGCATCAGCAACGCGCACTGCTCGGTCGGCGGGTACAGGGTGCAGAACTTGCCGGCCTGGACTCTGGGTCCGTGCTTGTCATGCATCCAGAGAAAGGCCCGGCGACCGGCCAGGTGCTTGAACGGCACGCCCAGTTCAGCACACGCCAGAGACACCACCGCCAGCACCGGCCGCGCGTTGGCCAGCGAGCTGGAGACATGCACCTTCCACCCCTGGTCGGGAAGGTTGGTATCAGCAGGATCCCACAGCGTCCACGCCCCGGAGTCCCGTCGCGTCCAGCCCGACGGCATGGGGCCCGCGGAATAGCGCTGACCAGGGTCGACGGTGTCCCACGGCTCGTAGTAGTCCTCATCGGCGATCAGGAACGACATGTCGATAGCCATCGGTTTCCCTTCACCGTCGTCACCGCGTGGCGTAGGAATATAAGGTGTAAATTGGACTAGAGGAACGATATTTATATACCGCTCAAAGGTCAAGAAGCCCATCGCATATTTGCCTCTTGCCAAGTCGGGTAGATAGGTCAACCCTCGTGGGCATCCGGCTCCGTGCCGACGGACCTGCCGGTCACCTTCGTCTACGGGGAGGTCAACTCGACATGGCACAACCCAGAGTTCTGCTGCTGATCACCGCGACCGCGTTGGCGACGTTCACCGGCGCCGCGGTCGCTGCGGCCGCACCACCGACGGACACCCTCGTCTCGGTCGGCAGCCCGGTCACCCCGTTCTCGCAGAACAAGCAGAACGAACCGGCGGTCGCGATCGATCCGGCGCACCCGAACGTGGTGGTGGCCGGCGCCAACGACGAGATCGACGACGAATCCTGTGCCGCGGGTGCGCCCAACACCTGCCCGTTCACCGACGGCGTCGGCACGTCCGGGGTGTACTTCTCCTTCACCGGCGGCCAGTCCTGGACCCAGCCGACCTACACCGGCTGGACCGCCCGGGACTGCCTGGGCCCGGCGCCCTGCACGCCACACGTCGGCCCGATCGGCACGCTGCCCGGTTACTACGAGGCCGGCCTGGTGGATGACGGCGACCCGGCGGTGACCTTCGGGCCGCGTCCCGGCGCCGACGGCACCTTCTCCTGGGCGAACGGTTCCCGGCTGTACTACGCGACCCTCGCCTCCAACTTCAGCGCGCAGCGCTCGGATGCGGCGATCCGCGGCTTCGAGGCCATCGCGGTCTCGCGCACCGATGACGTGGCCTCGGCGGCGGCCGGCAACAACTCGGCCTGGTTCAGCCCGGTGGTGGTCTCCAAGCAGTCCGCGACCACCTTCTCCGACAAGGAGCAGATCTGGGCCGACAGTGCTGAGAGCAGCCCGTTCTTCGGCAACGTCTACACCTGCTGGGCGTCGTTCCGCAGCAACAGCCAGGGCAATGCGTTGCCCACCCCGCTGACCGTGGCCACCTCGAGCGACGGCGGCAGCAGCTGGCAGACCCGGCAGGTCGGTCCGGCCACCGACAACCGCAACAACACCCAACCCGACGGATGCACCGTGCGTACCGACAGCCACGGCACCGTCTACGTCTTCGGCATCGGCACCCGCAACGGGCAGTCCCTGCAGCTGATGTACCGGTCCTACGACGGTGGCGCGCACTTCGCCGGCCCGACCGCGGTCGCCGCCGTGGTGGCGCCCGGTGTCTTCGACCCGGTGCTCGGACGCCCCGTGATGGACGGCATCGCCGGCGCCCGGGTGGACCTGGCCGCCGGTCCCAACGTCGACATCGCCAACGGCAGGCCCTCCGGAAGCCCGGCCAGCGACGAGATCTTCCTGAGCTGGGCCGATGGCCGCGCCGGCCTGAACGCCGAGCAGTTGATGCTCACCTGGTCCACCGACGGTGGCAACAGCTGGTCGACGCCGACGGCCGTGCCACTGGCACCCGGGGACCGGCCGTTCTACACCGCCCCGGCGGTCTCACCGGACGGCACCGATCTGTACCTGGTCTACAACGCCTACACCACGCCGTACCGGACCAACACCACCGATCCGCGCAACCTGGTGGGCGTCGTGCTGCACGCCGACGTCAGCAACGGCGTGCCGGGAGCCTTCGCCGAACTCGACCGGTCCGCCAACGGTGACCCGCGCGGGTCTAGCCAGAACGGCCTGACCGCGGAGTTCCTCGGGGACTACGTGTACGGATCGGCTACGAACTCGGCGGTGGCTGCGGTCTGGAACGACACCAGCAATGCCGCCGACTGCCCAGCCATCGATGCCTACCGGGCCTCGCTCTACACGGCCACGCCGATCGCGGCCCCGGACGTGCTGGGCAGTTGCCCGGCGACGTTCGGTAACAGCGACATCCGGGGCGGGCAGTTCGCCGACCCGACACCGTAAACCCGCGCCTGATTGTCGCCGGGCAGGCTCTCTGCACCCGAGCCTGCCCGGCGACTTACCCTGCTAGCAGCTCACGGCTAACGGTGCCGAGGGGCTGGTTGATGGCGGAATCGGCGGCCCAGCCGGCCACGCCGGTCGTCGTGTCGCGGACGTAGCGCCAGAAGTTGCCGTTTGTGTTGATGACGAAGCAGTACACGTCGATGCCGTGGCTCGGGTAACCCCGGCCGAAGGCGGAATTCGCTGCGGCACCTCTAGAAGGCAAACACGGGTTGCGGAGCACTGCCTTGGCTGTGCGTATCTTCCGCAACCGATGGCGCACCTTCTCACGAAACGCGCATTCGTACATCTATGTTCGGCTCAGGTAAGGCTAAAGGGCGGATTTGTCCTGCCATTTTCCATCAATTTCAAACATAAGGCGACGCGGAAAGTAGCTGTAAGCCCATCAATCCGGGCATCTGGGCGGCAGTGTCGCGATCTGTTGCAACTGAGCAGTGGTGTCAGCTCTTGCGGGCGGCCGTGGTGCAGGTCACGATTAGGCCACCCCCCTCGGGCATGCGGTCCCACCCGGCTCTCAGCGCCGAGGCCCGCATGTCTGTCCCTCTTCCAGGAGGTTAGATGAAGATTTCCCGCATGCTGATCGGCGCCGGAGTTGCCGTCGCCGCCGCATCGCTGTCCACGGCGGGCATCGCCACGGCGAGCACCCCGGGTGCCGCCGCTGCCGGTAAGCACGCCCTGCACGCCTGCGCCGCACCCAGCAAGGGCTTCGCCGGTTGTAACGCGCAGACCATGGTCAACGACAACGGTGCCAAGCCGAACGCCAGCAGCCCGTCGGGCCTGAACCCGGCCGACATCCAGAGCGCCTACAAGCTCTCGGGCTCCTCCACCGCCACCGTCGCCATCGTGGATGCCTACGACGACCCGAACGCCGAGGCCGACCTGGGCGTCTACCGTTCGCAGTTCGGCCTGCCGGCCTGCACCACCGCCAATGGCTGCTTCAAGAAGGTCAGCCAGACCGGCACCACCAAGTACCCGCGGGCCAACGCCGGCTGGGCCGTCGAGATCAGCCTGGACATGGACATGGTCTCGGCCGCTTGCCCGACCTGCCACATCCTGCTGGTCGAGGCGAGCAGCAACTCCTTCGCCAACCTGGCCGCCGCGGTGAACTACGCGGCGACCGTGCCCGGCGTGAAGGCGATCAGCAACAGCTACGGCGGCAGCGACAGCGCCGAGACCTCGTCCTACAACCACCCGGGCATCGCCATCACCGCCTCCAGCGGTGACTCCGGCTACGGTGCCCAGTCGCCGGCCAGCTACCCGCACGTGATCGGCGTCGGCGGCACCAGCCTGACCCGCAACAGCAGCACCCGCGGCTGGACCGAGAGCGCCTGGAGCGGTGCCGGCAGCGGTTGCTCGACCCTGAACGCCAAGCCCTCCTGGCAGACCTCGGTCACCCAGTGCTCCGGCAAGGCCATCTCCGACGTCTCGGCGGTCGCCGACCCGAACACCGGTGTCTCGGTGTACGACAGCACCAGCTACCAGGGCACCGTCGGCTGGTCGGTCTGGGGCGGCACCTCGGCGGCCTCGCCGATCATCGCCGCCGTGTACGCGCTGTCCGGTAACACCACCGGCTACCCCGCGTCGATCACCTGGGCCAACTCGGCCGGCCTGTTCGACGTGACCACCGGCTCCAACGGCACCTGCAGCCCGAGCATCTGGTGCCACGCGGGCACCGGCTGGGACGGCCCCACCGGCCTGGGCACCCCGAACGGCACCAGCGCCTTCTAGAAAGATCGCTGTCCCGCCAGGGATAGTTCGCCAGACAGCAGTGGGAGCCCGGCCTCGGCCGGGCTCCCACTCGGCGTTTCCGGGCTCGTGGGAGACCGGAACCAGCGGCCAGAACCCGCCGGACACCGCTTTCCAGACGCAGACACCCTTATAGACGAATCGGCCAGAGAAGGTTGTCACCGCGGGTCGCCCTTGCCCGGGCGGGCCGTCGTCACCTCCTCCTGCCGGGCGCTCGTGCAAATAGCGGACAATCCGCATCCGGTATCGTTCGAGGTTGCTGTCAAGGCGTGCGAGCGGTCGAAAGGGAGCGGTAAACGGTGGCGGGTCTGCGGTATCTCGTGACAGGCGGTGCCGGCTTTATCGGCTCGAATTTCGTCCATTCGGTGATAACCGGCGGTTCCGCCGCATCGGTCACCGTTCTCGATGCATTCACCTACGCCGCGAACGAATCGAGCCTGGCAGGCTTGGCCGGCGACATCGAGGTGGTCACCGGCGACATCTGCGACGCCGCCGTGCTGGACCCGCTGGTGGCCCGGACCGACGTGGTGGTGCACTTCGCCGCCGAATCGCACAACGATGTCGCGCTGACCTCTCCCGGCCGGTTCGTGCACAGCAACCTGATCGGCACCTACGAGCTGCTGCAGGCGGTACGCAAACACGACCGGCGGCTGCACCACATCTCCACCGACGAGGTGTTCGGCGATCTCGAACTCGACGACCCCGCCGCGTTCACCGAGGATTCGCAATACCGCCCGTCGAGCCCGTACTCGGCAACCAAGGCCGGCGCCGACCACCTGGTGCGGGCCTGGGTGCGCTCCTTCGGAATTGCCGCGACGATCTCGAACTGCTCGAACAATTACGGTCCCCGGCAGCACGTGGAGAAATTCATTCCGCGCCAGATCACCAATGCCCTCGACGGAATGCCGTTCAAGGTCTACGGCGGGGGCCGCAACGTGCGGGACTGGATTCACGTCGACGATCACAATTCGGCGGTTCTCACCATTCTCGACAAGGGACGGCTGGGTGAGACCTACCTCATCGGCGCCGACGGCGAGCGGTCGAACGTCGAGGTGGTGCAGGCGCTGGCCCGGTTGATGGGGGTGAGCACTCCCATCGAGTACGTGGCCGACCGCGCCGGGCACGACCTGCGCTACGCCATCGACTCGACCCGGCTGCGTACCGAACTGGGCTGGCAGCCCAGTTACTCCGACTTCGAAGCCGGGCTCGCGGCAACCGTCGACTGGTACCGCCAGAACGAGGACTGGTGGCGGCCGGCCAAGGCTGCCACTGAGCGCTACTACCAGGGCGTCGAGGTCACCGACCGGGCCTGACCGCCTCCTGTGCATGCCGCTCGGCCCGCTTGCGCCGGATCGTTCCGCGGGGCAAAACTGGGATAGGCGGGCAGCCACGCTGGCTGAGCTCGCACGAGCCGTCAAGGAGAGCGACATGAGCGAGAGCCACGACACTTCGGGAAACGTCGAGGAAGCCGCCCAGGAAGGCCCGCTGCCCGGCGTCGAAGCGGCCGAGGCCGCCGCCGAGGACGGCCGGGACCCGTCCGGGGAGGACTCCGCCAGCCGCGATCCGTCCGCCGCCCCGGACTCCTCGGAGGACGGCCAGACCGACGACGACGAACCGGCGGGTGGCGTCGTGATGGGTGCCATCAACCAGCACTGAGGTCGAAGCCGCACCCTTGCCGCCAACGGATCGGGCCCAGCCACATCGGCTGGGCCCGCGCCGTCTGACGGCTCCGTTGGTCAGGGCTGGGTGGCCCCTCTGGCGTTGGCCACCCGCGGGTCCTCCGGGGCCGCGCTCGGCTGGCTGGAGTACCACTGATGGCGGGAGCTTGGCCGCTGGGCCGGCGCGTGGCCCCGGGACGTCAGGCCTGCCGCCCGGGTAAGGGCGAGCCGAGGCTGCTCCCGGCCGACGGCCGGCAACAACCCCAGCTCGACCGCCCGAAGCGGCAGCTGGGTCCGCCGCGAGACGTCCAGGCTGGCGGTGATTCGCTCGATATGGCTCTTGACCGTCTTCTCCGAGATGAACAACTCCTTGGCGAGGTCCTTGTTCGAGGTGGTGCCCGCGGCGACCAGGTCCAGCACCTGGCGCTGCCGGGCGGTCAACTGCGGCACCGGCCCTGCGGCGGTGGCCGGATCCGGTACCGACTCCGAGCGCACCTCGACCAGCCGGTGGTCCAGTACCGGCCGCACGCCGGACACCACCTGGCACAGCGCTTCGTGCAGTTCGGCTCGGCTGGCACCCCGGCAGATGTAGCCGGCCGCACCGGCGGCCAGCGCCTGGTGGGCAAGCCGGGCATCGCCGTGGCCGGAGTAGAGCACCACCACGGCGTCCGGATAGAACTCCAGCAGGTCGGTGACGAGCACCAGGCCCGACTCAGCACCCAGCCGGACGTCCACGGTCACCACGTCGGGGTAGCACTGGGCGTACTCGACCAGGGCCTCGGCATTGGTGGCGGCCTGCCCGACCACGGCGACGCCGCTGGCTTCCAGACGCTGGACGACCGCTTGCCTCATCAGAGAGCCGGACTGTACGACAAGAACCCGGATCGTTTCGCCCATTGCAAGCTCACCCCGTGCGATCGCTAGGGCTCGGCAATGTTCGGCCGATCAAGGCCGGAGCCCCCGCTCGCCAGCCCTATTGGGACATACCCTACACCGCGGTCGGGCCGCCCGGGGTGGCCCTGCCGCGGAGTGCAGCCCGATCGAGACCGCTGCCGACCCGGTCGGCGGGCGGCCGATTCACCTGATCAACGAACTCAACGCGTTGAGGTCCTGATAGCCGTACCGGGTCATCGGATCGACGTAGGACCCCTCGCTGATCTCGTTCCAGCTGATCAACCCGAACGCGTCGGGATGGCTGGCGGCGTTGCCGGTGTAGAGGGTCTTGATGGTCTGGCCGCCCTTGCGCGGCACGCAGGCGGTGCCGCCGGCCAGCTGCTTGTTGTAACCCGGCGCCAACGGCGCCACCCACACCTTCGCCGTCCGGTCGGGGTTGGTGCCCGAGGCCCGCACCGCGTTGGCCAGCGTGGCCAACTGCTGGAAGGACTGCGGATTGCTGTATGGATTCTGCGACGACCAGTAGTAGGCGTTGCCGTCGAGGTAGCGCGCCCGGTCGGTGGACCAGCTGGTCTCGTCGCCGAGGATCCGCAGCTTCGAGCGCAGCGGGCCACCGACCGTGGATAGCGTCGAGGCGGCGTACTTGCGGCTGCCCTGCCAGATCACCGTCACCTTCGGTGATCTCGACCGGTCGAAGGCCGAGTCGGCGCCGTAGGTCCGCACGAAGTAGTTGAGGTCGTTGCTGATGTAGGAGGCGGACAGCACGCTCGCGGAGGCCTTGTAGCTCAGCCACAACGAGAAGGGGATGCCCGCGGCGTTCACCTTGTGCACCGCGGCGACCAGGACGCGCAGCCGGGCGCTGTACGGATTGCTGGTGGCGGTCTGGGTCGCGCTGCCGGTACCGATCCAGTTCACCGCGAAGCCACTCAGGCCGGCGGCGGCAGCCTGCCGGACGTCGGCTTCGATGAAGCCCGGGTCGTCCTGGCTGTAGATCCGGGCAGGCACGTCGGTCAGGGTGTTGCCGGCGTACTTCGTCCGGGTGCCACAGCCGCTCGCGTCCAGCGTCGCCGGCAGCGGCAGCGGGCTGGCACTGATCGGGTAGTTGGGGCCGAGCGCGCTCTTCCAGTGGTTGGCGCTCCACCACAGGTAGTAGTAGGCGAACACCGGTGGCTTGGCAGTGGCGCCGCTGGCCACGGCACCGGCCGTCCGGGGCGCCACCGGAAGCGGTGCGACGCTGGCTATGCCCACCAGAGCGGCGACGCCGGCAGCCAGCCACAATCGGGTGCGGACTCGCCGGCGTGCGGCGGCGTGCTGGTGGCGCATCAGGCAATCTCCGTCTCGGACCATCGTTTACCGCAAAACTGATTACGAAGGGTAGCCGACATTCCTCACAGTCAGTAGCAGTAATCGCCACGCCGCCCGTTCAGGCGCGGGTGAGCCAGCCGTTCCCGGCACGCCGCTATCCTCGGGTTAGGGTCGATACGACCACCTGGTATGCCGAGCAGGTAAGGGAGATCGCGTGTCAGCTGACGACGGCACCGAGCCCACCGAACTGCGCGCCGGCGTGCTGTCGCCGGCCCAGCACATCAGCCGGCTCGACCGGTTGATCTCAGACCAGGCCGACGAACTGGCCGCGTTGCACGCCACCCTGCACGAGGTCACCGCGCTGTGCGACCTGGCCGACTGGGCCGCCGAGTCGATGGCCGACGGCACGCCCGCCACGGTGCGGGTCGACGAGGTGCGCCGGGCGCTGGCGAAGCACCGGCCGTCCCCGCCGGACAGCTGACCTGCCTCCGTCCCGGCGCGGTACGGCATTCCTCAGCTCGACAACGTGCGTTCCGCTGTCGCGGAACCGGCAACCCGGCCGTCCGGCTGCCCCGCTCTCGCCGTTCGGGAGCGGCGCCGCAACCGGCGTCCGAGAACGGTGAGTCCGGCCAGCAGCAACGCCGGCACGCCGACCAGCAGCACCAGCGTCGGCCATTGCCGGCCGGGCTCGGTCGGCAGCGGTTGAGCACTGGAATCGGCGGCCGAGGACGGTACCGGAGCCACGGTGTGCCGCAGCTCGGCCAGCACGTCGAGATACCGGCGGCCGAAATTCTTCGAAGGCTCTACGTAGGTGTTCTCGCTGAACTCGTTCCAGCTGATCAGGCCCAGGGCGTCCGGGGACGATTTGAGCGCGGCGCCGTACTCGACCCGCAGGGTACGGCCGTCACCGCGCGGGACACTCTTGGTGCCGCCGACCAGCCTAGCGTCGAAGCCCGGCGCGAACGGTGCGATCCAGTACTTGGCGTCGGCATGCACCGCCGCACTCATCGCATCGAGCTTGTCGGCATAGTTGGCGTTGGTGGCCGGGTTGACCGAGGACCAGTAGTAGGCGTCGCCGTCGGTGACGTCGGCCAGCCTCCGGTAGCCCTCGACGCTCTTCTCGGTGGACAGCACCAGCAGGCCGGGTCGGACTCCGGCGGTGATCCGGGCTACGTCGGCGTGGCTGTACGCCCAGGTTCCGCTGAAGATGGTCAACGGCTTGCCACCCATCCTGGCGAACACCGGATTGGCCGCAAATTGTTTGGCAAACGTGACGAAGTCTGCCGCCACCCGCGCCGCCGGCAGCGGTTTTCGGTCGAAGTCCAGGCCCTGGTAGATCATCGACAGCAAGAACTTCTCCTCGGTTGCGATCGCCGCCAGCGCGCGCAACCGCCGGGTGTTTGTCGGGGTGTCCTTCCAGCTCACGATGAATCCGGTGATGCCGGCGGCCCTGGCCTGTTGGATGTGCTGGCGCATCACCCACGGATCGTCGCTGGAGTAGGCGCCGAGCTCAGGCAGATCGATCTTGGCCCGGTCCCACGAGGCGGGCACGAACCACTGGTAGTAATAGGCGAACAGCGGCGGCCCGACCGGGGCAGTGGAGGCGGCTGGGCGGACCGGAGCAGCTCCGACCGGCGATGCCGGCGCAGCGCCGATCGCCGGGCCGAGCGCTATCGCGGTCGCCAGCACCGCGCCCAGCGCGGTCCTGGCGACAGCACGGGTCATGTCCGGATCTTCTCCCGCGGCAGCACCGAAACACCGCCCGGACGAACCCTTGGCCGGGCCAGCCAGCGGCGCCAGTACTGCCGGCCGACCACTACCAGCATGACGGCGATGATCAGCAACAGCCCGAACAGCAATCCCAGATCCCGCGCAGTGATCACGGTCAGATCCACGGTCTTGCTCTTGGACAGGCCGAACTGCTGGGTGCCCACTATCGAGCGACCGGCCGCGATGGTGACCCGGTAGTTGCCACGCGGCAGGTTGAGCAACGTCACCAAGTGCCCGCCGCTCATCCGCACGGTCACCTTGCTGCCGTCGGGATAGGTCAGCGTGGCGGTCGTGCCCAACCTCGAGCCGAAAAGCGCATCGTGGCCGGTGATGGTCAGGTCGTGGAACTGGGTGGTGAAGACCGGGCTGGTGGTGGTGGCCGGCGTGAAGGCCTGCCGACCGGAGTCCACCACGTTGGTGCCACGCACCATCACGCTCTGCAGCGAGTACGACACCGGCTCCGCGCTCAACCTGCCGTGGTGGAAGGACGGTTGCTCGCTGTCCAGCCAGGTCGGCGTCGCCGGTGGCAGCTCCACGATCTGGCCGGTCACGCTGCGCGCCGTCACCCGGCTCACCGTGGCCGGGTCCAGTGCGGTGCCGTCCTGCCGGATCAGCTTCGCAACCACCTGCTGTTGCACGGTGAACGCCGCGGTCACCGCGTAGTTCGAGCGCATCGGAAGCCCGGACACCGTGCGCGAGAAAGCCTGATTGGGGTCGCGTTGGCCGGCCCACCGGCTGAACTGGTAGCGCTCGGCCGGCTTGTCGATCGAGCTGGTCAGCAACGACAGCCGGTGCCCGGCGAAGTCGTGCTCGGCGGTGTAGGTGACAGTTCCGTCGGAACCGGTCACCAGCGGATGACCGTCCACGGTGAGGCGAACGCCGCCCAGCGCCGGAACCGTCTTGATTGTCAGGGTGATCGGCCACGGCTTGCGGTGGGGATGCGGTCGGTGGGCGCCCGGTGGGACAGGAGCCGGCCGCAACGTCTTGTGTGGGTGCGGACGCGGGACCTTCGTGGGCTTCTTCGGGGGCTTGGGCCGCGGGGTACCGGTGCCACCGGGTCCGCCGTTGTGATGCGGCGGGTGCGTCACCGGTGGGTGGGTTTCCGGCGGTGGCGGCGAACCGCCCGGGGGTGACGAGGCCGGCGGCCCGGACACCGGCGGGCTCGAAACCGGCGGCTCGCTCGAAACCACCGGATCACTCGACGGCGGGTCCGAGGAGGGCGGCGGATCACTCGACGGCGGGTCCGAGGAGACCGGCGGGTCACTCGACGGCGGGTCCGAGGAGACCGGCGGGTCACTCGACGGCGGGTCCGAGGACGGCGGCGGCTCGGACAGCTGCGGCACTCCGGACGGCGGCGGGCTGACCGGGTCCTCGACCAGCAACTGCGCGATCGCGCCAGCGGATTGCGCGGGACCCGCACCGGCCAGCGCCGGGGTGGTCCACCCGATCGTGGCAACGAGCAGGGCGGTCGTCGCGGTCCCGGCCAGGGCCGCCAGCCGCCAGCCGGCACTGGTGCTCATGTCTTCGTCCTCATCGGAACCGACCGAAGCGTCCTGCCCGCAACCGGCGGCGGCCCGGATGGGCGTGCGGTTGCCCGGCGCCGGCCGGACAGGACCGCGTAGCCCACCAGGACGACGACCAGGCCCAGCACCACTCCGTAGCACCAGAACACCACCGACACCGAGGCGAGCGGTACCCGAGCCTGCAGCGGTTCGGTGAACCGGACGTCGGCCGGGCGCGGCGGGGCGCGGAAGTCGAAGGCCGAGGTGATCGGTTTCGCCGCGGCGTCCCTGGCGGCCAGCGGCGCGAGCTTCCAGTTGTCCTCGATGAAGGCCAGTGCGCTGGTGTAGTCCAGGACGTCGGAATCGACCGCACCCGGCCGGGCGTACGGGCTGACCAGCAGCGCCGGAACCCGCATGCCGTAACCCTGCGAGTCGACCTGGGGCGGCCGGACATGGTCGAACCAGCCGCCGGAACCGTCGTAGGAGAGCAGGAACGCCGAGGACTTCCAGGCGCTGCTGACCATCAGGGAACCGACCAGGTTGGTGACCAGTTGCTGCCCGCTGTCGATCGAGCGCGCCGAGCGCTCGCTGGGACCGTTGCCGGCGATGTAGGACACCGCCGGCAGCCGCCCGCTGTCGAGATCGCGGTAGTACTGCGAGAGGTCAACGATGTGCGAACTCAGCGCGGGATCGTCAAGGAATCGCGGGTAGTTCAGCAACGGCACCCGGACCGGCTGGGTGGTGGGCGTGGTCCGCGATGCCGTGCGGTAGGTCTGGTGCGGGTCATAGCCCTGCACGTAGAACTTCCAGTCCACCCCGGCGGCCTGCAGCCGGTCGAAGATCGTCAGGTGCTTGGCGTAGTCGGCTGCCACCGCCGCCGGGCTGCCGGTCGGTGGTGCACTGCCCGATACCCAGTAGGACCGGTTGACCCGCTCACCGGACCGGGTGGAGGAGAAGAACCGGTCGAAGAGCACGTAGCGGTTGGCCAGTCCCCAGTAGGTGGGCAGGTCGCGCTGGTCGTAGTAGCCCATCACCGCGCTGCCGTCCCGGCCCTGGTTCTGGTACGCCGCGACGAAGCCGTCCATCCGGCCCTCGTCGTACTGGTTGTCCAGTTCCACCGTGCCCGCCCCCAGTGCCTGCACGGTCTTGCCGTGCAGTGGGAACGGCTTGACGCAGCCGGTGTCGGAGCCGGTGACCACCCGGCGCTGGCAGGTGCCGGCCGGAATGCCGTCCGCCCCCGGATAGGTGCCGAAGTAGTTGTCGAAGGACCGGTCACCCTGCAGCATGTAGACGAAGTGCTTGATCGGGGTAGTGGCGGTGTGGGCGGCCGGCGCCGCGCCGGCGGCCGGAATGCCCGCCCACGCAACGGAAAGCGCCACGACCAGGGCCGCCACGAGCCGGCCGCTCATGTCGGGCGCACCCGGTAGATCACCACGACCGGCGCATCGACTCCTCGGCCGGACGCCGCCCTGACCCGGACGGTGCCGGTGAACACCGCGACGCCGTGGTACTTGCTGACCAGCGCGGTCAGCTTGGCACCGAACGACGGCGACCGGGACGCGGTGTAGGAATCCCACACCAGGTACTGGAAGCGCGCCTGTCGCATCGCCAGGTCCGGATTGGGCACCGGCTGGTAGGACGGGTTGCGGTTGGCCGGATCCGGGCTGACCGACAGCGCGTAGACCCGCCGTTGGCCATAGAACTCCAGCACATTGGCCATCGACGGACCGATCGCCAGCAACTGCGCGCTGGCCGGCACGTTGTCCCTGAGCCACCGACCGGCCTCCCGGCCGCCGGGCAGGCCGCCGGTTCCGGCCAGGTAGGTACGGCTGCCGGACGGTTCGATCCGCGACCAGGTCGGCACCACCAGGCTGAGCACCACCACCAGGGCGACGAGGTAGCCGGCGCCGCCGGCGACGGCCCGGCCCCGCTCGCGCAACCACTCCAGCGTGTCGACCCGAGCGATGGTGCGGGCAGCCAGCACGGCGAGCACCGGCGCGACCGGCAGCAGGTACTGGAACCCCTTGACCGGCCAGAGCGTGAAGAACACCACCGGCGCTGCCAGCCAGGTCAACAGCAGCCTTTCCCGCCAGGTGTTGTGCCTGCGGAACAGCACCAGGCCCAGCACCGCGAGCAGCAGCACCAGCGGGCCGATCACGGTCGGTAGCACCTGGGCGTAGAACAGCCGACCGTGGTTCGAGCGGCGGAACAGTTGCCACAGCAGGTAATGCTGTCCGGAGGAGGCGCGGCCCGACAGTGACAGGGCGAGTGGGAACGCCGTGATCACCAGCAGCATCACCAGCCCGCCGAGGCCGACGTGCCGCATCCGTAACCGGACCGAGGGGGTCAGGGCGAAGAACGCGTACAGGCCTCCGACCAGCACGATGGAGGTCTCCTTGGCCAGCACCGTGGCCCCCATCAGGGCACAACTGGCCAGCATCCAGGGCAACTCGGCCGACTCGACGTAGCGGGCCACGCAGTACAGCACCAGGGTGGCGCCCAGCGTCATCAGGCCGTCCAGCAGCACCTGCCGGCTGACCACCACGGAATAGGGCATCACGGCCAGGATCAGCGCTGCCAGCAGTCCCACCCGGTGGTCGTAGAGCCGCCGACCCAGGGCATAGGTGGCCAGCACGGTGGCCACCCCGATCGCCGCAGTGACCGCACGGGCCGAGTAGTCGCTCACCTCGCCGTGCATTCCCAGGGACAGCAGGATCTGCAGGAGCAGCGGATGCGCGCGGAACACCGGAAACATCGACCGCAGCGTTTCGTTGCCGGCCAGCGATGCGGCGGTGCCGGTGTAGACCGCCTCGTCGCTGTTGAAGCCGACCCGGTCCAGCTGGAAGAACCGCAGGAAGGTGGCCAGGGCGAGCACCAGGAACACCGGCAGCGTGGTGCGCAGCCGGGCGGCGGCCACTCGGGATCGGGCGGCGCCGGGTCGGCCGGGGCTTGGCCGGTCGATCTCGCCGCCACCCGGCAGCTCCCCCCAGATCGCGGCCCCGAAATACCGCTCGGGTGCCTCGGTGAGTACCGAGGCCGGAGCAGCCGGTTCGGTATCGCTGGTCATGCCGGGGCCGGCAGCACGGCCGGGCCGCCGAGCGTCGGGGCGGCCGACCCGGCCGGTTGCTCGGGTGTGGCGGACGAGCCGGAGCCTTGCAGCAACGCGGCGATGTCCTCAGCCCAGGAGAAGGTGCTCGAGGAGAGCCTGCGCACCCGGATGGTGCGCATCGCCTGCACCAGGATCTCGCGTTCCTTACGGCGCAGCTCGGCGTAGTCGTCCTCGCCGATCACGATCGAGGGCGCCATCTGCCGGAACGGTGGGAAGCCGTAGGCATCGTCGGTGTTGTCCACCAGTGTCTGGACGGCCTCCTCGAACGGAATGTCGGCCAGTACCGGCTCGCCACGCTCGATGACGAAGAGGTTGTCGATCTGGACGTTACGCACGATGCGGCAGTCGACCAGCCGGTCCACGTGATACTTCGGCGGCGGCACGATCCGCTGGGTGAGGGAGTTGATGCCCATGATCGGGATGTTGAGCCCGGCCAGCACCATGCCGAAATTGCGGCCCTCCTTCGAGTGCAACCGGCTCTGTACCTTCAGCCGCCGCCACTCGGCCGGCGTCAGGTCGCCGGCCTGCACGGCCCGCAGGGTGTGGTGGCTGATCGTCAGCGGCTTGGGAAAGCAGGTGGCGTGCCCGTCCGGATGCAGGATCGTCATGTCGTCGGACAGGAACCGGGCGCCGTGCTCGCGCAGCAGCTTCAACACGCTGCCGGTCTTGCCGGTGTCGGTGCGGGCCGACAGCAGCAGCCCGCGGCCGTCGAGTTCGAGACAGGCCGAGTGCAGCAGGATCACCCCGCGCGATACGGCGATGAACCGCAGCAGGGCCTCGATCACGTTGGTGTAGAGCACGTGCGGCGAGTGGGCCAGGGTCGGTGAGCAGGTGACCTCGATCTTCTCGCCGATCTCGACCCGGAAGTTGGCGCCCAGCCGGCCGAGGTGCTCGGCATAGCTGACCCCGGCGGGAAAGACGTGCTGGGTCATCGACGCCCGGGTGCGGGGACCGCGTCCCACCTCGCCCACCCGGATGCTCAGGTCGACGTCGTTGCCCAGCCATTGCGCGCGGAAGTAGTCCAATTCGCGCAGCGGAACCTGGGAGCCGACGCTGAGCACGCCGTCGATCGAGTACCGGTAGGGCAGGTACCGGCTGGTCGCGCTCACCGGCCGGTTGTCGCGCCGCCGCCGGGACTGCTCGCCGGAGGTGCCGTCCTGCGATGCCGGACGCTGCACACCGGTCAGGTCGACCGTGATGCGCATCGGCTGCCGGTCCGCCACCTCACCGTCGGGCTTGGCGTAGATGGCCGAGTCCGCCACGACGAAGCGCACCAGGAACAGCAGCACCAGGGTCAGCACGTTGGCGACGAGCAGGGGGGCAGAGAACACCCCGACCAGCAATGCCAGCAACGGCAACCGCGGCAGCAGCGCCAGGTGGTTGAGCAGGAAGAACCGCACCCCCCGACCGAGCCTGGTGCCGGGCTTGTAACCCCGGAAGACGAACCGCTCGGTCAGCACGAAGTTCCAGCTGGTCGACACCTCGGTGGCCAGCACCGCCGCGATCAGGTAGTGCGGGTGCACCACGTGCTCGGAGAACAGCCAGAGTGCCGCGGTGTTGACGAACACACCGGTCGCGCCCACCGCGCCGAAGGCGAGCAGCCGGCCGAACCGGCCGCCGGTGTCGGTAGCCGACGAGCGCCGGACCTGGGTACGCAGCACCAGCAACCGCAACCGCAACAGGTGCCGGAGGAAGCGCAGGCCCTCCCGCGGTGAGGCCTTGCTCTGCCCGGTGAGCCGGGTGCCGAACACGAACGGCACCTCGGCCACGTGCAACCGGGGCTGGCGGATCATCAGTTCCAGCAGGATCTTGAAGCCGATCGGGTCCAGCCGGTCGACGTCGAGCGCACCCAGCCGCACCGCGAAGAACCCGGACATCGGGTCGGACAACCGTGACAGTCGCCGCGGGAACACCGCCTTGGTGAACCTGGTGGCCAGGCCCGACACCGCTCGGCGATAGCCGCCGGCCAGCCCGTCCGAGGCGCCGGAGCCGGAGTAACGGCTGCCCGCCACCAGGTCGAGGTTGCGCGAGCGGCCGATCTGGACCAGCTTGGCGGCCAGCTCCGGCGGGTGCTGCAGGTCGCCGTCCATCACTACCGCCCAGCTGCCCCGGGCGTGCTTGAGACCGGCCACCACCGCGCCGCTGAGGCCACCGTGCCGGGCTCCGGCCGGCCGGTGCAGAAGCCGCACCGGCAGGCCGTACTCGCGGGCTGCCTGGCGGATCTGCTCGGGAGTGTTGTCCGCACTGTCGTCGACGAACAGGACTTCGGCCGGAATGCCGTGCAGGCTGTCCGCGAGGCCGGACAGCAGCGTGTGTACCGACCCCTCTTCGTTCCGGGTCGGCACGATGATGGTGAACCAGGCCGCCAGGTCCGGAGGCAGGACCGTCACGTCGTCCGGCACCACATCGGTTCCGCCCTGCTCGGCCACCTCTTCGGGTAGCCCCGCCGGGCGCGCAGCATCAAGGGTATTGGTCAAGAGAAGCCCCCCGCTTCACTCAATGCGCGACTTGCGACGAAGCACGTTTCCGGTGCTGCTGTCCAAGTCACGTCCTCCGGGTCGAAACCAGGAGTTGGACAGAAATTAGTCCCCGCTTCCCGGTAGCGCAACCACCGGTTTACCGCGCTTACATCTGCCGAAAACTGACGAGCAGGCAACGTGAACACGGCGTTTAATTTCATTAAATCGGCAGAGTCAAACGCCGAAAAACCTTGGATACATGTATCAAACCGCCCCCAAGCCAAACCGGACGACGTGCTGATGGCGGCCAGTCTTCTAGAAGCTCTTCGAGCTGGCCCGCACCGTACGGGGCTCTGATCTGACGAGTAACCCATCTAGATCTTTGTTCTGGCGGATGCGCAGATCTGCCGTCCACACTGGCAATATTCGCCCCCTTTGTTCGATATACCTAGCAACAATGTAAAGGCTAGTCCGCCAGGTGCCGGTCCACACGATCCGGCACCGCCTTCAGCAAGCCGGTGCTGCCGGTCGCACTGCCGGTCACCGGCATCTGCAAGGCTGGAGGCATGCAGTTCCTTCAGGTGACCGCCACCTCCGACGAGTTGGCAGCTACCCCGGCGCGCGGTCAGAAGGTGACGAGATTGGCCGCGCTGCTGCGCAGCAGCCCGGCTGCCGAGGTGGCCACCGTGGTGTCCTGGTTGTCCGGCGAGTTGACCCAGCGACAGATCGGCGTGGGCTGGGCGTCGTTGCGCTCACTGCCACCCCCGGCGCCGCAGCCGAGCCTGGATGTCGCCACGGTGGAGGCCACGTTCACCGAGGTCGGCACCTGCGCCGGCCCCGGCTCGCAGTCGCGGCGCCGGCACCTGCTGGAGACGCTGTTCGCGGCGGCCACCGAGTCCGAGCAGCGGTTCCTGACCCGGTTGCTCACCGGCGACCTGCGGCAGGGTGCGCTGGCCGGCGTGATGGCCGATGCGATCGCCCGGGCCGCCGAGCTGCCGATCGCGCAGATCCGGCGCGCCGCGATGCTCAGCGCCAGCCTGCCCGCGGTGGCGGCCGCAGCACTGGACGGCGGCAGCGAGGCGTTAGCGGGCTTCCGGCTGCAGGTCGGGCATCCGGTGAGCCCGATGCTCGCCCAGACCACGACCAGCACGGCCGAGGCCCTGGGCCGGCTCGGGGGGACCGCCGCCTTCGAATGGAAGCTGGACGGCATCCGGGTGCAGGTGCACCGCGACGGCGCCGACGTCCGGATCTTCACCCGCGGGCTGGAGGACGTCACCAGCCGCTTCGACGAGACCGCCGAGGCGTTGCGGGGCATCGCCGCCGACCGGTTCGTCGCCGACGGTGAGCTGATGGCGCTGCGTCCCGACGGCCGGCCCCAGCCGTTCCAGGTGACCGCGGGCCGGGTGGGCACCCAGACCGCGCCCGTCGCCGGCGCGCCGGAGATGGCCGTCTTCCTGTTCGACATCCTGCACCTCGACGGCACCGACCTGCTCGACGAGCCGGGCGCCCGGCGGGCCGAGGTGCTGACCGGCCTGGTGCCGGCGGCAGCCCGGATACCGCGGCTGGTCACCTCTGATCCCGCCGAGGCCGAGGCCTTTCTCGCCGACGCCCTCGCGCACGGCCAGGAGGGCGTGGTGGCCAAGTCGCTGACCGCGCCGTACGAGGCGGGCCGCCGGGGGGCCGGCTGGTTGAAGATCAAGCCGGTGCACACCCTGGATCTGGTGGTGCTCGCCGTGGAATGGGGATCGGGCCGGCGCCGGGGCACCCTGTCCAACATCCACCTGGGCGCGCGGGATCCGCGAACCGGTGGCTTCGTCATGCTGGGCAAGACCTTCAAGGGCATGACGGATGCGATCCTGGACTTTCAGACCAGGCGGTTCCTCGAGCTGGCGGACGGCCCCACCGACTCCTACGTGGTCCGGGTGCGACCGGAGCAGGTCGTCGAGATCGCCTTCGACGGGGTGCAGCGATCGAGCCGCTACCCCGGCGGCGTCGCGCTGCGGTTCGCTCGCGTACTGCGCTATCGCGACGACAAGAACGCCGGCGAGGCCGACACCATCGATACGGTGCTGGACTTCGCAAAGGCGACCGGACTGGACGCCGGCTGAGCCCTGCCGGAGGTCAGTCCGCGGGCAGGTCGGCCGACTCGGGTACCTGGTCCTGCCGGTCCGGGGTCTGGGAGGAGTCGTGCCGGGTGGCTTCCGGCTCGGCCACCCGGGTGTCGGAATCCTCCAGGATGACCTCGGCCTGCCGGTGCGGATCGTCGCTGCCGGCGGCCCGTTCCTCGGGCCCGAGCTGCGCGCGGGCCTCGATGCGGTCTTCGTCCGGATGCTCGGTCATCGGCCCAGATTACCCGCGCTCGGCCGGTTCGGCCGGTCGACAGCGTGCTGCCGCACGCCGGTGCGCCGGTGCGGCCCGGCTTTGCCACAATGGCCGGGCAGCCATCCGTTGTGTGGGACACCGGCGAGGAGGTACCGAGCATGTTCGGCAGCTACCAGGAGTTCTTTCCCTACTACGTCGCCATGCACTCCCAGCCGCTGACCCGCAGGTTGCACGCGGTCGGCACCCTGTCGGGCCTGGCGCTGGCCCTGTTCGGCCTGCTCACCGGACGGCGCCGGTTGCTCGCCGCACTGCCGGTGCTCGGCTACGGGGTGGCCTGGCCGAGTCACTGGCTGATCGAGAAGAACAATCCGGCCAGCTTCGGCCACCCGCTGTGGTCGCTGCGAGGTGACGCGCAGATGATCTCGATGCTGCTGCGCGGCCGGGACCGGGAGCTCACGCTGATGGCCCGGGACTGGCTGGCCGAGCATCCCGAGCACCGCACCGCCACCAACACACCGGAGCGTCCGGTACGGCTGGTCGCCTGAGGCGGATCAGGTTCCGCTGCCGGGGCCTACCAGCGGGACGGGCCGCTGATCTCGCGGACTGCGGGCCGGACATCGGCGAGGTACACGCAGCTGACGATGATGCCGATGTAGGAGAGCAGGTTCAGCACGTCCTGCAGGAACGCCACCGGCGCGACGGCGACCGCGGTCAGCAGGATCCAGGTCGGCTTGGTGAGCTTGCCGGCGGCCGGGAACGCCGGCGCCTTGCGCAGGATGCAGTCCACCAACGCCCAGAACTGCAGGGCCAGCACTCCCAGCAATACCACCAGGAGCAGGCCGTTCTCGATGTCGTGGATGGTCTGCACGCCACCAGCCTAATCCACCGAAAGAGCTGTGCCCCGGCCCGAAAAGATTTCAGGGGCCGGGGCTCAGCAGCTTCGACGCGGCAGGACTAGGACTTCTTGGCCGCGGGCTTGCGGGTGGTGCCGGACTTTGCCGCGGTGCGGGTGGACGTTGCCCGCGCGGTGCCAGCGGACGTGGCCCGCGCGGTGCGGGTGGACGTGGCCCGCGCGGTGCGGGTGGACGTGGCCCGCGCGGTGCTCTTGGTTGCCGTGCGCGGCTTGCCGGCCTGGGTCGCCGACGGCTTGCGCGGCGTGCGGCCGGCGTCCGGGCCGAGATCGATGTTGCGGACCGTCTCGGCAGCCGAGTCGAGGTCGGAGGCCACCTCGGTGCGAACCGTGCCGAGCACCGGAGCGATCCGGGCGGTCACAGCGGCAGAGGCCGCGTCCAGCTCACCGAACAGCTTGCCGACCCGGGGGTCCTTGCGCAGCTCGGCCAGCCGGGCCTCGCCGCGAGTGGCCAGCCGGCCGTAGGCCTGCCGGGCGGTGTCGAGGTAGCCGCTGGTGGTGCCGGCGGCGACCACCGGCAGGCTAGGCAGCGAGCGCACCGTGTCCAGCCCGGCGTCCACGCGCTCGCGCAGCTCGCCCAGCCGGGCCAGCGCGTCGTCCTGGGCCCGGTCGAGCAGCGCCTTGCCGCTCTCCTGCGCCTTGACGACGTTGCCGGCGGCCACGGCGGGCAGTTCCGGCAGCGTGTCCATCCGCCGGCCGAGCACCTCGACCTGCTTGCCCACGGTCTCGGCGAGCAGGTCGGCAACGCCGACCGCGGCGCGCAGCTGCTTGCCGGCGTCGGCGCTCAGCCGCTTGTTGGCGGTGCCGGCAGCCTGGCCGGCCTGGTTGAGGGCCGCCCGGCCCTGCACCAGGGCGAGGTCAGCATAGGCACGAAGGTCAGTGGCGATCGACATGCGGTTACTCCTTATCGGTTGCCGCGTCGGCGGCGTTCGGCCGTGTCGTCGCCGGCGTCGGGTCGAGGCCGGCGGCACTGTTCTCACGGCGAAAGGTCTCGTAGATCTCGACGAGAACGTTCTTCTGGCGCTCGGTCAGCGCGGGGTCGGACCGGATGGCCGGTACCAGCTCGGAACCGGCGGAGCGGTCCTCGAGGATGCCGGCCCGGACGTAGAGCTGCTCGGCCGAGATGGCCAGGCCCTTGGCGATCTGCTGCAGGATCTCCGCGCTCGGTCGGCGCAGGCCCCGCTCGACCTGGGACAGGTAGGGATTGGACACGCCGGCGAGTTTGGACAGCTGTCGCAACGACACCTGGGCCTGCTGGCGCTGCTCACGGATGAACTCGCCGATGGTGCCCACCCCGATCAGCGGCGCCTTGGCCGCCGTCTCCTTGAGCCCGTCGATGTCCACGCAGTCCAGCGTGCCTCGCTTCTGCTAGCAATTGCAAGCGGAGTGCTTGCAATTGTGGCAGGCCTCATAGCCCGGCATCGTCACGGAGCGCGGCGCAGCCGCCGATCGCCCAGGAAGTACAGGCCGCTCACTGCAGCGAGTACCGCGAGCACGGCCACCGCGTTGACCAGCACCCGGAGGTAGCCGTGGCCGGCCACATCCAAGAAGGGGTAGGGGTACCACTGGGAGAACCGGCCCTGGATCAGGATGTAGGTCAGGTAGCCGGCCGGCCACAGCAGCGCCCGGCCGATCGTCGGTCCGTCGATGCGCGGACGCGGGCCGAACAGCAGCCAGCCGAGCACCATGGCCACCGGGACGATGTAGTGCACGCAGGCGTTCACCGAGTGCTGCTGCCAGCCGCTCAACTGGTCGTACTTGGCAATCACGGTGCTGTAGACCACGCCGGTCACGGTGATGCCCAGCAGCGCGTCCAGCCGGGCGACCCGCCAGCCGGCGCCGTCCCGGGCGGGTTTGCGGGCCAGCGACAGCGACAGCGCGGCGCTGAGGCAGTTGCTCTGGATGGTGAAGAAGCTGAACACCCGGCCGATCCGCCAGCCGAGCGCGGTCCCGCGCAGCCGGCCCACGGCATGGCTGGCGGGGGAACCGGAGACCCGGACGGCGATCCACACCTGCATCAGCAGGGCAGCCACCGCGATGACCGCGATCGCGGCATGCCAGGCACGCGCCCACCTGTCGGTCCTGGCCGGGCTGGCCGCCGCCGGGCTGATCATGGGCTGAGGGTAGCGGTGCACGAACCCGCGCATCGGGCATTGGCACGCGCTCGAAGCGCCGGGTTAGTCTCGGTTCAGGCTGAACTCGCAGCTGACCCTCGAGCACACGGGACCGCGGCAGGTACCCGCTGCCCGCCCGGGTAAGGCAGCCATGCTGAGCTGGCAGATCAACCGCACCCTGGATTCCCTGATCGACCGGGTGGAACGGGCCACCGCGCTGGACCCGGTCGCCGACCGGCTGGTGACCGCGGCGAGCAAGCCGCTGTACGCCTCGACCGGACTGCGCAACGTGCTGAGCGGCACCGCCGCCGGGCATCCGCTGCACCCGGTGCTGGTGGTGGTACCGCTCGGCTCCTGGCTCGGTGCCAGCTACCTGGACCTGACCGGCGGCGACGAGGGCCGGTCGGCTGCCACCAAGCTGGTGGGGCTGGGCATCGCCGCGGCGATCCCGGCGGCGCTGACCGGCGTCAACGACTGGATCGACACCAGCCAGGCCGAGCGCCGGGTGGGCCTGGTGCACGCGCTCGGCAACCAGCTGGCGCTCGGGCTCTATGCCGGCAGCTGGGTCGCCCGGCGCCGGCAACGCCAGGGCACCGGCGCGGTGCTGGCCGCGGTCGGCGCGCTCGCCCTGGGCGTGACCGGCTGGCTGGGCGGGCATCTCAGCTACGCCCGCGGCGTCGGCGTGGACACCACCGCCTTCGACCACGCCGCTGAGGACTGGGTCGACGTGCTGCGCGAGGACGAGCTGGTCGACGACCGGCCCACCCTGGTCTACGACGGCAAGCTGCCGGTGCTGCTGGTGCGCACCGGCGGCCAGCTCTACGCCATCGCCGACCGGTGCACCCACCGGGGCGGTCCGCTGCACGAGGGCGAGTTCGCCGACGGTTGCATCGTCTGCCCCTGGCATGCCAGCAGGTTTCGGGTCAGCGACGGGCAGCTGCTGTCGGGTCCCGCCACCCGGAACCAGCGGGCCTACCAGGTACGCACTCGGTACGGCGCCGTCCAGCTGCGCTACGCCGACGAGGCCGGCAGCCTGCGGACCAACCCGGTCAGCTAGCCGATCGTCCGCCGGTAGGGCCGGGCCGCAGCACGCCGCGAGCGGCCAGTACCTGCTGCAGCGACTGGGCGTCGTAGGGTGCACGCACCTTGATGTCGTTGTCGAAATAGACGAACACGTCCAGGCCCTGGCCGGTCCAGCCGGCGATCCGGTCGGCCCAGACCGCGAGCTCGTCGGCGTCGTAGCCGCTGGCGTAGAGCTCCTGCGCCCCGTGCAGCCGGACGTAGACGAAGTCGGCCGTGACGTCGAACAGCTGCGGCCAGCGACCGGCGGTGTCGGCCACCACCAGCCCGACGCCGAGCTGGCGCAGCAGGTGCACGAAGGCCGGCGTGCGGAAACTGTCGTGCCGCACCTCCAGCGCGTGCCGCAACGGCCGGTCGGCCAGCACGCCGGTCCAGGCCCGGCCGGTCAGCCGCTCGTCGTGTCGCCGCGCCAGGTAGGCGGCCTCGCCGGTGGAGGCCGGCAACCGGGTGAAGAAATCGGTCAGCCGGTCGGCGTCGAAAGGCAGCGTCGGCGGCAACTGCCACAGCAGCGGACCGAGTTTGTCCTGCAGGGCCAGCACCCCGGAACCGAAGAAGTTGGCCAGCGGGGTGTCGACATCGCGCAGCTTCTTCATGTGCGTGATGAACCGGCCACCCTTGACCGAGAACAGGAAGTCCGGCGGGGTCTCGGCCGCCCACCGGAAGTAACTGGTCGGCCGCTGCAGCGAGTAGAACGACCCGTTGATCTCGATGGAACTCAATCGGGAGGCGGCGTAGGACAATTCCTGCCGGTGCGGCAGTCCGGCAGGATAGAAGTCGTTGCGCCACGGCGGGTAGGTCCAGCCGGAGATGCCGACCCAGGCGTTCATGCATCTCAACCTAGAGTGCGACCCGATGGCGTCGCGACAGCAAGGCCTCGCAGCGCCGGCGCCACCAGGAAGGACACCCGCAGACGTGGCAGAGTCGAAGCAGGCCGACGACGGCCGGGACGAGTCGGAGGCCGACCGGCTGGACCGCAACTACAGCGAGCTGCTGCAGGAACTCCGGGTCGCCGAGACCGGGGTGCAGATCCTGTTCGCCTTCATGCTCTCGATCGCCTTCCAGCAGCGCTTCTCGACGCTGGACGGCATGCAGCGCACCACCTACGTGCTCACGCTGCTGTTCTGCACGCTGGCCACCGCACTGCTGGTCGCACCGGTTGCCTTTCACCGATTGGTATTCCGGCACGGGCTGAAGGCCGAGCTGGTCCGGATCACCAATGCTCTGGCACTGGCCGGCATCAGCTTCCTGCTGCTGGCGATGCTCGGCGGCGTCCTGCTGATCCTCGACTACGTCGTCGGGCGGGGATTCGCCGTCGCGGTGACCGCGGTGCTGGCCGTGTTCTACGTCGGCCTGTGGCTGCTGCTGCCCCTGTCGCGGTTGCGGGCCGAGAAGCGACACGGGCTGACCACAGCTAACCGGCGCTCAGCGGGATCGCGCTGAAACGCACCGTACCCGGCTCGGAGAAGGACACCGTCGGGCAGGACAAGCCACCGAGGTAGCCGGCCGGCCAGCCGGCGGTGGCCGGCAGTCGGATCACCAACGGGCCGCCGGCCAGCGCCCGCGGTAGCCGGAACGACGAGCTGCCACAGCCGACCCGCAGCGGCGACCGGCTCTTGTCCACCAGCCGGCCCAGCCTGACCAGCGGGTTCGGCGACGCCGGTGCGAACGACATCACCAGCAACTGGTCGGCGCCGGCCACCGGCACCGGCACGTCGGTTCCGCGACCGACCCGGCCACTCGACAGGGCGACGGCGCTACCGCACCGGTCGCCGGCCTTGGCCAGCAGCAGCCAGCGGGCGTCCGACAGCTGCGGGCGGTACCGGCACACCTCGGCCAGCACGTAGCGCGGCGAGTCCCAGAGCGGGTTGCGGCCGTCGATGGAGCCGACCGCCGAGCGCAGGATCCGCTGGTCGTCCGGTGCGCTCCCGAGCGCGTCGGCGTTGCGGCGGTCCAGCGCGGCGGTGTAGGCGACGTAGGTCTGCAGCACCGGCACCGGATGCCAGTTCAGGCCGTAGGCCCAGGCCAGCGAGGACTCGAAGGAGTCCACCGCCACCGGGTGGTCGGCCACCACGGCCCGCAGCTGGGGCGAGAGCCGGTACACCTGCTGCTCCTGGGCCCGGGCCCGGTCCAGGGCCTGCCGCTGGTAACCGGTGTCGAATACCAGTTGGGTCCGCTCCGACCAGGCGGCCAGCACCTGGGCGGGCTCGGCCGGCAGCCAGCTCTGCGCGGCCAGCAGCACGGTGGTGGCCAGCGCCGCGGTCCGGAACCACGATGGCGTTGCCCGCCTCACCGACACCGCCGGGGTCGCCAGGAACCAGGCCAGCACCGGCACCGCGGTGAGGAAGAAGAACGCCTGCCGTCCCGGTTGATGGCGGCCGGTGGCCTCCCGGAACCCCAGGTAGAGCAGGATCACCGAGACCGCCAGCACCCCGATCGCGGGCCTGGTCCCGCTAGCCCGCCAGTCCCGCAGGAAGTACCCGGCGACCACCGCCAGCACCGCCGCCACCAGCAGGTAGGGCAGCAGGTTCGGCTTGTCCTCCAGGGACATCGCCTCGGTGTAGCCGGCCGCGATCCGCACCGAACCCGCGAACCAGCCCGGGTAGTCGGCGAGTGCCTCGCCGGCCACCAGCCACCCCAGCACGGTGGCCAGCAGCCAGCCGGCCGCCGCCGCCGCGGCCTGCCGGAGCCACTGGCCGGAGCCGAACACCACGCACACCACGGCGATGGCGCCGACCGCCAGGCCGATCGAGAACTTGACCTGCAGCAGCAGTGCCGCCTCGGCTGCCAACCCCGCCGGCAGCCAGCCCGGCCGCCACGTCGCATCACCGAGGTAGCACAGCGCAAACCCGCCGGCGGCCAGCAGCAGCAGCGAACTCATCGCGTTGGACTGGGCGATCAGCACCACCAGGACGGCGGCGGCGACGCCGGCCCGGGACGGCGTGCCGACCCGCCGGATCAACCGGTAGCAGGCCAACCAGGCCAGGCCGACCGCGAGGATCGCGTATCCGGTGCCCAGCACCAGGTTGGCCCGGCTGGTCGCCTCCGGGTGGTCGAGAAACCCCCACGGGCCCAGGGTGAAGAGCACCTGCGGGCCGAACCGCAGGCCGTGCCGGGGGGCCAGGTTCAGCGCCGTCCGCCAGCTCGGGTCGAGGCCGGCCTGCGGCAGCAGGTCGCCCAGCGGAGCAACGATCGCCACGGCGGCCAGCAGTGCCAGGACGGGCAGGCCGGCCAGCTCGGCCACGCCTGCAGCCACCGGCCGGAGCGCGAACCGCCCTGTCGATCCCGGCAGCACCGCCCGATGGGTGTTACGTTGCGGCAATTCTGCGGTTCGCACGCTGGCGAACGATACCGCTCGGGTTGTCGCCGGCAGGCGTTCCGCACCGGGGAAGGACGGAGGTACGCGTGCACGCTGTCACCATCGCGGCTCGCAACTACCTGGCCATGGCCCGCACGCTGGCGCGCTCGTTCTCAGCCTGCAACCCGCACTCGCGGTTCAGCGTGCTGGTGGTCGACGCGCTGCCCGGCGAGATCCCCGGCGGTGACGGCTTCGAGGTGGTGACACCGGACGAACTCGGCCTGGACCCGGCCGAGTTCCGCCGGATGGCGCTGCTCTACGACGTCACCGAGCTCTCCACCGCCCTCAAGCCCTGGGCGCTGGAGCTGCTGCTGGACCGGGGTGCCGAGGTCGCGGTCTACCTCGACCCGGACATCTACGTCTACAGCGCGCTGGACGAGGTCGAGCACGCGGCGCGCGACAGTGCCATCCTGCTCACCCCGCACACGGTCAGCCCGATGCGCCGGGACAACCTGCGGCCGTCCGAGGCCGACATCATGGGCGCCGGCGTCTACAACCTGGGCTTCATCGCCGTCAACAAGGACGCCCGCGACATGCTGCGCTGGTGGCAGGAGCGGCTGCGCCGGGACTCCATCTCCGCCCCCGAGCGGATGCTGTTCACCGACCAGCGCTGGATCGACCTGGTGCCCGGCTACTTCGACCACGGGGTGCTGCGCGACCCGGGCTACAACGTCGCCTACTGGAACCTCGACAGCCGGCCGGTGGAGCGGGCCGGCTCCGGCTACTCGGTGTGCGAACGCCCGTTGCGGTTCTTCCACTTCAGCGGCTACCGCCTGGAAACCCCGTGGATCCTGAGCAGGTACGTCGCCGACCGGCCCCGGGTGCTGCTGTCCGAACACCCAGTCGTGCGGCAGCTGTGCGACGAGTACGCCGCCGCGCTGACCGCCGAGGGCTTCGGCCGCTCGATCGGCACGCCCTACCGCTTCGGCCGGCTCAACGACGGCACCGCGGTCACCTCGATGATGCGCCGTGCCTACCGCAGCGCGCTGGTGGACGCCGAGCTGACCGGTGGCGAGCAGCCGCCCGTCCCGTTCAGCGGCGACGACGCCGAGGTGCTGGCCTGGTACCGGGCGCCGGTCGCCGAGGGCAGCTGGGTGAACCGGCTCGTCGAGACCCTGTGGCAGAGCCGGCCGGACCTGCAGCTGGCCTTTCCGCAGCCCTTCGGCGCCGACCAGGAACGGCTGCTGGCCTGGTGCCTGACCTCAGGGGTGCGCGAGGCGCAGCTGCCGGCCGCCCTGCTGCCGACCGAGGCGCTGGCCTCGCCTGCGGTGCCCGTCACCAGCTCCGACGTGCTCGGCGTGAACCTGGCCGGCTACTTCCGTACCGAGACCGGCGTCGGCCAGATCGGACGGCTGCTGGCCGATGTGGTGCGGGCCAGCGGGCTGCCGCACGTCACCGTGACCAGCACCCGGTCGCTGAGCCGCCAGCAGGCCGACTTCACCGAGCAGCCCGGCGAGATCCGCTACCCGATCACGATCGCCTCGATCAACGCCGATCAGTTCCCGTCCTGGGCGAACGAGGTGGGCGGCTCGCTGCTGGCCGGCCGCTACACCATCGGCGTCTGGGCCTGGGAGGTCGAGGACTTCCCGGACAGCTTCGACCCCGCCCTCGCGCTGGTCGACGAGATCTGGGCGATCTCGGAGTTCGTCCGCGACGCCATCGCCGGAAAGACCGACAAGCCGGTGTACGTGATCCCCTACCCGGTGCCGGAGCTGTCGCGTACCGCCGAACTCGATCGGAACGCCCTGGGCATCGGCGAGCGGCCGTACCTGCTCTACATGTTCGACTACTTCTCGGTCTTCGAGCGCAAGAACCCGGTCGGGCTGGTCGAGGCGTTCACCGCCGCGTTCGCCGACGGCGAGGGACCGGCGCTGGTGATCAAGAGCGTCAACGGCGAGCGGTTCCGCAGCGAGCGCGAGCAACTGCTCTCGGCCTGCCGCGGCCGGTCGGACATCCACCTGATCGAGGACTACCTGGACGCCGCCACGGTGGAGTCGCTGGTCACCCACTGCGCGGCCTACGTCTCGCTGCACCGGGCCGAGGGCCTGGGACTGACCATGTCGGAGGCGATGTCGGCCGGCCGGCCGGTGATCGCCACCGGGTACTCGGGCAACCTCGACTTCATGACGGCCGACAACAGCCTGCTGGTCGGCTGGTCACCGGTCGAGATCCCGAGCACCGCCCGGCCGTACGGGCCGCCGACCCGGTGGGCCGAGCCGGATCTCGACGAGGCGGTCCGCCACCTGCGCTGGGTGCACTTCCATCCCACCGAGGCCGCGGAACTTGGCCTGCGCGCCCAGGAGAGCATGCGCAGCCACCACGACCTGGACCGCAGCGTGGCCTTCGTGCTCGACCGGGTGCGCCGGATCGAGCAGCAGCTCGGCGCGGAGCAGCCCGGTCCGGCCAATCCGGTGCCGCCACCGGCGGAGACCGGTGCCGCCCGGGCGCTGCGAGCCGGTCACCAGCTGCTCGACACCCCGTTGGGGGTGCCGCACCGGCGCGGGATCACCGGGCTCCTCCAGCGCGCCGTCAACCGGGTGCTGGCCGGCCACGACGAGCAGGTCAACCTGCGCCTGAACGCCGTGCTGGACGCCGCCGGCGCGGTGTCCGAGCGGGCCGAGCAGCATGGCGAGGAGGTGTCCGAACGGCTGGCCGACGTCCGCCGCACGCTCGCCCAGCTGCAGGCGGTCGCCGGCGAGCAGCGCAGCGCGGTGTCCGGCCTGCAGTCGCTGCTGACCAGCCTCGGCGCCCACCACCAGGCGCTGGCCGACCGGACCGGCACGCTGAGCACCCGGGCGGACGAGGCTGGCGCCGAGAGCACCGCGCAGACGGCGCGCGTCGACGCGCTCAGCGAGCTGGCCGACCAGGCACGCCTCGACCTCGAGGGCCACCGCCGGCAACTGGCCGAGGTGGTGCACCGCCTGGACACCCTGGCGCAGCGGCTGACCGAGCGGGAACCGGTCCGATGACAGCGGCTGCGTCGGCCCGGACGACCGCCCGGATCACCGACGAGCAGTGGGACCGGTACTTCCGGCAGGGCTTCCTGCACCTGGGGCAGCTGGTGGACGCCGCCGAGCTGGACCGGCTGCGCGCGCGTGCCGACGACCTGGCGGTGGGACGGGTGGTCAACCCGCGGGTGCAGGTGCAGCTCGACACCGGTGGCCGGTACGAGGACCTGCCGGAGGTGACCGGCCAGCCCAGCGGGGGGACGCTGGGTTACCGCAAGGTGCAGGGGCTGGAGACCGACGAGCTGTTCCGGTCGGTGCTGCGCAGCCCGGTGCTGGCCGAGGTGGCGGCCCACCACTACGGCCGGCACACCTCGGCCTCGCTGTTCCGGGCGATGGTGATGAACAAGCCGGCCGCACAGGGCACCGTGCTGCCCTGGCACCAGGACGGCGGCGACGTCTGGGCGCTCGACCGCGATCCGCTGATCACCATCTGGATGGCACTGGACGACGCCACCGCCGCCAACGGCTGCGTCGAGGTGATCCCGGGCAGCCACCGGCTCGGCCTGGTGAGCGCCCAGGGCAGCACCCTGTCCGACGAGGACGCCCGGCGGTACTGCCCGGACGAGCAGGTGCACCCGCTCGAGGTGCCGGCCGGGCATGCGGTGCTGATGCACAACTGGCTGATCCACCGCAGCGGCGTCAACCCGACCTCGCGGCCGCGCCGGGCCTTCACCGCCTGCTATCTCGACTCGCGCACCCGCAACCTGCTGACCGGCGAGCACTTCCCGCTGATCCTGGGCGAGTCCACCGGACCGGCGCAGCCGTACCTGGACCTGCTGCGCGCCGAGCACGCCGACCGGACGGCCAGCGCCGCCGCGGCGGCCGAGTACGCCGAGAGCCTGCGGGCCGACAACGCCGTGCTGCAGGAATCGATTCGCTCGGCCACCGAGTACGCCCGCAGCCTGGAGGCCGAGCTGGCCCGGCTGCGGAATCCGGCCGGGCAGCCGGCTGGGACCTCAAGCGGTGAGTCAGCCGGCGGTCGGATCCAGCCGGGCCTGCAGCGCGCCCGCGTGCTGCTCCGCCGCCTCCGCCCGGGCCAGCAGTGACGTCGCGTACCGCTCGGCGATCTCGGCCCGTTCCACCAGCGACCGGACGTAGCCCTCGTGCCGCTCGGCCTGCTCCTGCAGCGACCGGGCGTAGCGCTCGGCCTCGGCGGCGTGCTCGCGCAGCACCGACTGCTCGCTGAGGGCCGCCTCGAGCTCGGTATCGGCAAGCTCCACCAACTGCGGCAGGGCGGCCTCGCACCAGTCCGGCCGGCCATCCGGCACCCCGACCGGGCCGGCTGCCAGGTCAGCGAGCGTCCGGCCCAGCCGCTCCAGCGTCCGCTCGCCGACGCCGGCCGGTAGCAGTTCGGCGAGCCGGCCGCGCTGCTGCCAGAGGTCGGTCACCGCCGGCAGCAGCATGCCGGCCGCCGCGTGCTCGACGGACAGCCGCCAGTCGGCGAGGCCGAACCCGGCCAGCGCGCCGATGCCCTTCTGCGCGGTGTAGGCGTCCTGGTAGAGGAAGAGCACCGGGGTCCGGCAGCTGCCCGCGAACACCACCGGGTGGTAGCGGCTGCTGACCACCAGCTCGGCCTGCCGGCAGTACTGCACCGCCTGAAGCGCGGTCGGCAGCGGCACCACCACCGCCGGCCGGTCGATGCCGAGTTCGGCCAGCCGGGCGTCGTAACCGGCGGCGAGCCGGTGGGCGGCGGCCACGTCCTGGCTGGCCGGGCCGGTCAGGTTTCCGGCGTGCGGCACCAGCACCACACCGGCGCCGGTCCGGCCGGCGTGCTCGGCCAGCTGGCCGGCCAGCGCGGTCAGCACGGCGTCGCCGAGGTCGTTGACGGTGACGGCGACGAACGGCTCGGGCACCACTGCGAGGTCGGCGGCCGGCAGGCAGGCCAGGGCCGCGGCGTCGTCGTCGCCCAGCACGATCCGCTCCTCGGGCACCCCCAGCAGCAGTGCCAGGGCGGCCGAGAAGCGTTCCCGCACCCCGACCTGGGTGGCCATCGCCAGCAGCTCGGCGACCAGCGGCCGCAGCTCGGCCCCGAACCGCGGGCCGATGCTCTGGCCGGTGAGCAGCACCGCAACGCCGAGCCGGCGGGCGAGCCGGGCGGCCGCCACCCGCTCGTAGGCCAGCGCCGGCCAGCTGCGGCTGAGGTTGCCGCCGCCGGCGACGATCAGCGCGGTGGCCCCGGGCAGCGCCTGCCGCAGCGCACCGCCCGGACCGCCGGTGGCATCGGGGGGCAGCGCGTCGACCTCGGCCAGCAGCGCCTGCCGGGCGGCCTGGTCGGGGCAGCCGTCGAAGCCGAAACCGGCCACCGCGGGGTGGCCGAACCGGTCCGCCGCACCGGCAGCAGCCGCCTCGGTGGCCGCGACCACCGTCCAGGCTGCCTCGATGCCGGCGTGCTCGGCCGCCGCGAGCAGGCCGAACAGCATGGCGTCGTCCCCGACGTGGTAGTCGGCCACGCCGCCCACGTCGCCGAGGACCACGAACCGGGCCGGTGCTGAGGAGTCCGGAGGCACCGCCGCAGCTTAGCCAGCGCGCGCCTGGCCAGCCGGCTGCCGCGAGCGCACGGCGCTGGGCAACCGGCTAGCGGTACGGGCGGCGGGTCAGGCTGGCATGCACCATGTTGGTCAGCGTGACGATGTCGAAGACCGGAACTCCCAGCAGTTGCTGGATATCGCTGGCGAACGGCACCAGGTCGGTGCATTCCAGCACCACCGCCCCGAGGCCCGGGTCACCGGCCAGCCGGCCGGCCACCGCGAGCACCTCGGCGCGCATCTTCGGCACGTCCAGCTCGGCCCGCCGGCCCTCCAGCATCACCTCGCGGAACTCCTGCTGGTCCTCCATGCCCGACACCCGGATCGGTACCGCTTGCGCACCGATGGCGGCCAGGTGCCGAGGGGTGAGGGAGGCCTGCTTGGCGGTCAGCACGCCGACGTGCTGGTCGCCGGTCAGCATCCGGTGCACCATCGGCAACTGGACCAGGCTGGAGGCGAACAGCGGCACGGTCACCGCGTCGGCAAGCTGCTGCTGGAACAGCACCAGGAAGCCGCAGCCGGTGGTGATCGCACCGGCACCGCGGGCCTGCAGCTTCTGCGCGGCCTGGCAGAACGGCTCGATCAGCGTCGGGTCGGCCTGGGTCACCACCCGGTGCGCGGTGGCGCCGGCGACCACCTCGTAGATCACCGGGAAGCCGAAGGTGCTCGGATTGCGGATGTGCCCTGGGATCTTGGTGAAGATGGTCTCCAGGCCGATCACGCCGACCGGCTGGTCGGCCGGCCAGCCCGCGGCGGTCACCGGGAGCGCCTCGGGGAGAAGCGGTCGACCGCGAACAGCGAAGCATCCATTGCCACATCCTGATCCGTGAGTAACTGCGCGACGAACTCACCGGCCGCCGGCGCCAGCGACATGCCGTTGTGGCCGTGCCCGGCCGCGACCGTCACGTTCTCAAGGCCCGGCACCCGGCCCAGCAACGGCAGGCTGTCCGGCGTGCACGGTCGAAAGCCCACCCAGATGTCGTCCGGCTCGCCCACCTGCAGGCCGGGCAGGTACGCCCGGACGGCGGCCAGCATCCGCTGCACCCGGCGCCGGTCGACCGAGCTGTCCAGGCCGGCCAGCGCCAGGTCGCCGGCGAACCGCACCCCGCCGTCCAGCGGCCGGACCGCCACGGTGCCCTCGCTGAGCAGCACCTGGTGCCGGGGCACCGCGGCGGCCACCTTCGCCGTGATCGCGTACCCCTTCACCGGCTGCACCGGCAGGTTCAGGCCGAGCCGGCCGCCCAGCCCGGACGTCCAGCTGCCGGCCGCCAGCACCAGCTCGGCCGGCCGGATGGACTCGCCGCCGGCGTGCACCTCGCTGACCCGGCCTGCGATCACCCGCACCCCGGTGACCGCCGCCCGCGGTCGGATCTCGACACCCTGCCCGGCCAGCGTCCGGGCCAGGTCGAGGCTGAAGGCCGGCGCGTCGAAGAAGCCGGCGTCCGGGTTGTAGAGCGCGCCGGCGATCGCGAACTCGACGTCCGGTTCGAGCTCGGCCAGCTCGCCGGCCGCCAGCACCCGGATCGGCACGCCGGAGGCGACCAGCTGCTCGACCCCCTGGCAGGCCCGGTCGAAGCCGGCCTGGGTCCGGTAGGCGTGCAGCATGCCGCCGGCGGTGAAGCCGGTCACCGGCAGTTCGGCCATCAGCTGCCAGCTGCGCCGCTTCAACGCCAGCATGCCGCCGGCGCTGCGCCGCACCTGCTCCGGCGCACCTGCCCGGGAGAACTGCCGCAACCAGCGCAGCCGGCCGGTGTCCAGGGTGGGCGGCAGCGCCAGCCGGTCGTCCGGGTGCCGCAGCGAGCGCAGCCCCGCCCGCAGCGCACCGGGACCGGCCAGCGGCACCCCGCCGGCCCCGAGAAAGCCGGTGTTGCCCGAGGAGCAGGCGGCCGGATCGCCGATCGGTGCCTGGTCCAGCACCGTGACCGACAACCCCGCCGCCCGCAGGAAGTAGGCACACCACAGGCCGGCCACGCCGCCGCCGACCACCAGCACGTCCGGCTCGGACGACGAACCGGACGAGCCGGGTGGGTCGGCCTCGGCAGCGTCGGACACCGGCGACCTACAGGGTGACCAGGTGGAAGGTGAACGGCAGGTTCAGCACCACCCGTTCCCAGATCTCGGCCTTGACCGCCAGGGTGTCGCCGTCCTGCTCGACGAACGTTCCCGGCGGCGGCTCGGCGACGCTGATGCTGGTCCGGCCGGCGTCGAAGAGCTGCGCGCCGTGCCCGAAGTCGCCGACCAGCGCGCTGCCCGGCGCCACCAGCCGGGTCCGGACGATGAACACCCCGTTCTCGTCCAGGGTCTGCATCAGCCGCCCGGTCTCGAGGTAGCGGTAGTAGTCGAGCGGGTTCATCACGATGCCGTCGGCGGTGCAGCCGATCTGCTCCACCGCGTCGCAGGCGGCCAGCAGGCCGGACTCGAACGGCGCGATGTCGCTCAACCGGCCGATCTGCGGCATGTTCAGCAGGCCACCTTCACCCGAGAGCAGCGTGTGGTTCTCCGCGGTGCCCAGCCGCATGATCAGCCGGGCGTTGAGGAACGCCTCGAACGCCACCGGATCCTCGACCAGCCCCGGAGCGAGCTGCACCCAGGCGGTGGTGGGCAGCAACTGCGGGATCGGCGAGGAGTGGAAGCGGTTGGCCAGTTCCCGGCGCTCCTCGCCGTGCTCCACCCCGGGGTCGTCCGGCCCGGCCGCGGTCTCGTGCCAGTACGCCCGGCGCGGCTGCTGGTTGAGGTACACCACGTTCTTGAGCAGGTACCGGGTGGGCCGGCGGGGCTTGCGCCGGGTGCCGCCCAGCCCGGCGGTGATGGTGTAGTCCAGCTCGACCCGGGCGTCCCGGCCGTCGCGCTGGTAGGCCTCGACGAACTGGCGTCCGGCGGAGACCTGGGTCGGCTCGGTAACCACCGTCGAAGACGTTTCGGTGACGGACATGCGGTCCTTTCGATCGAATCCGGGGTTCGAGCCTCAGGCCGGCTTGCGGGCGACGAAGATGCCCCAGCCGAACTCGCCCCGGTCGATCGCGCTCTCGATCTCGGTGCAGGACTCGGCGAAACCGAGCATCCAGTCCCGGGCCGCGGTGTCGTCGGTCTGGGCGGCCCGCTCGGTCGCCGCCTTGCCGATCACCCGGTAGGTCTGGCGGATCTGCGGCTCCAGGTTGCGGGCGTGGGTGACCACGAAGCCGGCCTCCTCCAGCGCCTGCTGGTAGCCCAGGTAGGAGTAGCCGTTGTTCCAGCGCACCCGGTCATAGACGTGCTTGCGGCCACGCTCGCTGATGTCGGTCTTGGGCTGCAGGAAGTCGGAGAAGGCGAACACGCCGCCCGGCTGCAGCACCCGGAACACCTCGGAGTGGGTCTTGGGCTTGTCCGGGATCAGGCACAGCGAGTCCTGGCTGACCACGTGGGTGAAGGTGTTGTCCTCGTACGGCATCGCGGTGGCCGAGCCGTGGGTGAAGTTGACGTTGAGGCCGGCCTTGTCACCGGTCAGCTGCTCGCGGGCGAAGTTGATCCGCTCGATGGACAGGTCCAGGCCCTCACCGCGGCAGTTGAACCGCTCGGCCAGGTACATCAGGAACGGCCCGCAGCCACAGCCCACGTCGAGCACGTAGGACGAGGCGGTGATGCCGGCCTCGTCGGCCACCACCTCGGAGGTGCGGGCGGCCGCCGCCTGGTACTCGTGGTCGTCCTCGCCGAGGAAGTAGCCGGTGTGCAGCACCCCCGAGCTGTCCCAGAAGTCGAGGTAGGTGCGGGTGGTCTGGTCGAAGAAGTTCTCGACGTCCTGCTCGGTGAAGGACTGGCCGGTGGTGGTCATGATTTCCCTTTCGTCAACGGGGCATGCTCGCGGGTGGCCGAACTGTGGAAGGGCTTGCGGGGCACTAGGTGAAGGTGTCGGAGGCGGTGCCGGTCAGGTGGGCGAGGTCGGGGCCGACGACGCCGGCACCGCCGTCGACCAGGTGTACGCCGCCGGTGACGAACGAGGCCCGCTCGCTGGCCAGGAACGCCGCCACCGCGCCGATCTCGTCCGGCCGGGCCAGCCGGCCCAGCGCGCTGTGCGAGCCGATCGCGGCCAGCCGGGCCTCGACCGCGTCGTCGTCGCTGCCCTCGCCGGCCAGCCGGGCCGCGGCCCGCTCGATTGGCGGAGTGCGCACCGTGCCCGGTGCCAGCACGTTGACGGTGATGCCGGTCGGTCCCAGGTCGGCGGCCAGCCCCTGGGCGAACCGGACGATCGCCGCCCGGGTCATGCCCGACAGCACCAGCGGCGCGATCGGTTCCAGGGCGGTCTCGGAGGCGACGAACAGCAGCCGTCCCCAACCGGCCGCCCGCAGGTGCCCGAGCGCGGCCAGCGCCAGGTTGATCGCCGGGTAGACCACCAGCTCGACGGCCGCCCGGTAGTCCTGCAGCGAGAACCTGGTGGCCGGTCCGATCGGCGGGCTGCTGCCGCTGACCAGCACCACGTGCAGCGCGCCGTGCTCGGCGGCCACCTCGTCCACCCAGTGCCGGGCGGCGTCGGTGTCGGTCAGGTCGAGGCTGGTACCGGTAATCCGGCCACCGCGGGCCACCTGCTGCAGGCCCGCCACGGCAGCCTGCAGCCGGCCGGGGTCGCGAGCCCCGATCGCCACGTGCGCGCCCTCGCGGGCCAGCTCGGTCGCTACCGCCAGGCCGATCCCGCTGGACCCGCCGGCAACCAGTGCGACCTTGTTCTCAAGACCCAGATCCAACGGTCCCGTCCTCCAAAGCCGGCTCGGCCGGCGGCACTGCCGGAACGGTAACGGGCCGGGCCGGGCGGGCCGGAACCCGCAGGCCCCCAGCGGTGCGGTAGCCGTAGCGCCAGGCCATCGGCCAGGCCACCACCGCGGTGGACAGCCGGGCCAGCCGCGGCAGGCTGGTGCGCCAGGACTCGTCCTTCGGCCGGATCACGGTCTCGCCGTGCCGGAACCGGTCGGGGTTGCCGGTCACGGTGTGGTTGGTGTGCAGGGTGACGGTCTGCCCGTGCACCGGGTTGCCGGCGGGGTCCGCGCCGCACATCCGCAGCAGGGTGTCGACGGTGCCGGCCGGATCGGCGATGAAGTCCTCGTAGCGCAGCAACATCGACTGCTTCGGGTAGCGGCGCAGGATCGCCTTGGAGGCGATGTTGAAGGCCCGCCAGTAGGCGGTGTTCTTGCCTGCCGGCATGGTGTAGACGTAGTCCTTCGGCGTCCGCCAGGAGTTCGACACCGCCATCGGGTCCCGGACCAGGTGCACGAACACCGTCCGGATGCCGGGCAGCAGCGGGAGCACCGCCGCCTCGCCGGGGATCTTGGTGGTGTCCACCAGCACCCGGGAGCCGGTCTGGGCGGCCACCGCCCGGTAGATGCCGGCCATCAGCTCGACGTGCTCGGCGAGATCGGCCGCGACGGCCGGGTCCTTGCCGTTCAGGCCGTGCCGCATGATCCGCCAGGTGTGCCGGGTCCGCGCCGCCGAGCGCTGCCGGCGCATCACGTTGCGGGCGTGCTCGGCGGGCGCCGTACCGGCCGGCCGGCCGGCCGGCAGGATCGCAGACCACACCGGGCACTCCGGCAGCGTGGCACCGCAGCCGCACAGGTTGTTGACCCCGAGGCCGGAGGAGTTCTTCCACAGGAAGTGGATCTCACCGACGTGGAAGAAGCCCGGCACCTCGTTGAGCACGTTGCCCAGGATGGTGCTGCCGTTGCGGCACCACCCGGTGATGCACAGTACGGTCAGGGGCAGCTGCTGCCCGGCGGATTCCGTTACCGGCGCAGTGCTCCCGTCCGTGGTCTTGTCCGTGCCCTCCACTGGCTGTTCCATCCCGGCCACCTAGGCCACCGTCACGGGCTGATCGCTCGGCTCGGCGATCAGCAGGGCCATCACGGCCGACACCCCGGCGCAGCAGGCGCCGACCACGAAGACCGCCTCGTAGCCCAGGGCACCGGCGATCACGCCGCCGACCGGGCCCCAGACTGCCACGCCCAGGTCCCAGAAAGAGGTGTATGCGCCCAGTGCCGCACCCTGCTGGCTTTTGGCTGTGCGGTTCATCACCATCAGCGCCAGCGACGGGTGCAGCAGCGAGAACCCGACGCCCATCACCACGCTGCCGAGCAGGGCGATCGGCAGGTTCGGCGCCACCGCGATGATCAGCAGGCCGATCGCCTCGCAGATCGCGCACACGGTGGCCACCCGCCGCGGGCCGTACTTGTCGGGGAACCGGCCGATGAACAGCCGGGTGCCGGCGTAGACCAGGCTGAAGCAGCTGAGCACCACCACACCGGAGCCGATCCCCCGCTCGTCCAGGTGCAGCACCACGAAGGCGGCGAGCGCCGCGTAACCGCCGGCGGCCAGCGCGAGCGCCAGCCCCGGGGTCGCCGCCGGCCGCAGCATCAGGCCGGTCCTGGTGCGCGGACCGGTCGGGCGGGCCGGCGCCGGTGCCGAGCTGATCAACGCCAGCCCGACCAGCGGCGCCACCGTGCACAGCGTCCAGACCGCGGAGTAGCCGATGTTGTGCAACAGCGCGCCGAGGAAGGTACCGGCCGAGATGCCGCCCCACATGCTCACCCCGTACAGCCCGATCAGCTGGGCGCGCCGGGTGTGCGGTGCGAGCGAGACCACCCAGACCGCGCCGGCGGTGAACAGCGCCGCCTCGCCGACGCCGAGCATCAGCCGGTCGAGCACCAGGCCGGTCAGCCCGATCGGGAAGAAGTAGGCCAGGCCGCCGAGGGCCACCAGCACCGCGCCGATCTGCATCACCAGCCGGTTGCCCCGGTAGTCCGCCTGGCCGCCGGCCACCGGCCGGATCAGCAGTGCGGTCAGCGCGGTGGCGGTCACCACCAGGCCGACCAGGAAGTCCGAGGCGTCATAGCGGTCCCGGACGAAGCCGGGCAGCACCGGAATGGCCGCCGTCAGCCCCAGGTAGCCACAGAACAGGCCGCCGAACGGGCCGGCCAGTGCCTTGCGGGGAAGCGCGTCGGTATCAGCTACTGCGGTCATCGCCCCGATTGTTCTCCCTGGCCGCAACGCTGGTTCTGTACCCGGGCGATCCGCCGGACGGCGGTGATCAGGTGGTCGCAGTCCTCGGGTTCGAGGGTGGACGACAGCGCCACGTCGACAGCGTTCTCCAGGTAGCCGGCGGTGACCGGCAACTGGGCCTTGATCCGGTCCACCTCGGCACCGGGGAACAGGAACCGCCAGTTCCAGAACGCCCGGACGTTGGCGTCCCGGGCCGAGCCCAGGTTGCGGGCGTCGATGCCCTCGGCGCACAGCGCGTCGGCGAACCACTGGGCATGTCCGTCAGGTACCCGGAAGATGAACGCCTCGCCCAGGTAGGCACCCGGCGCGACCGGTTGCCGGATGAAGATGCCCTCGACCTCGGCCAGGCCCGCGGCGACGTAGTCGTAGTTGCGGTGGAAGCGGGCCAGCCGGGTGGGCAGTCGCACCAGCTCCGAGCGAAGCAGCGCCGCCCGGATCTCGTCCATCCGCAGGCTGAGCAACGGCAACGCCAGGTCGGTCTCCAGCGGCGGCGGCCCGTCCGGGAAGTGCCGGGCGACCCTGTTCTCATACGCCCCGGCCAGCACCACCGAGCGGGCGTAGAGCGCGCTGTCGTCGGTGAGCAGGAAGCCGCCCTCACCGGAGTTGAGCGACTTGTCCGACTGGGTGCTGAACCCGCCGGCCAGGCCGAAGGTGCCGAGCGGGCGGCCGTTGAGCTGCGCCCCGAGTGCGGGCACCGCGTCCTCGAACAGCGGCACCCCCATCTCGGCGGCGAAGTCGGCCAGTGCCTCGACGTCGGAGGCGAAGCCGCGCATGTGCACCACCATGATCGCCTTGATGTCGGGCGTCCAGCGCCGGCGCAGGTCGGCCAGGTCAAGGTGCAGGTCGGCTGTGACCTCGATCAGCAGCGGCGTGCAGCCGGCCATCACGATGGCGCTCGGGGTGGCGACGAAGGTGAAACCGGGACAGGCGATCAGCGAGCCGGGCGGGATGCCGGCGGCCATGACCGCGAGCGCCAACGCGGCGGTTCCGCTGGTGACGGCCAGCGCGTGTTTGCTGCCGAAGTAGTCACACAGCTCCTGTTCGAACTGCCCGCATTCGGTTTCGGCGTAGGGCCGGTAGTCATACCGGAAGTACAGATGACTGCGGATGGCGCGGAGCGCGGCCGCCTCGTCCTCGGGTTCGACGAATACCGCGCCCTTGTCGTAGGTGGGCCACGGGATATCGCGTACCGGGGCGCCGCCATCGATCGCCAGCGGGGCTTCCGGATCGTCCGCCGGGTCCGGTCGGACGACGAGTTCCTCGTTGACGGTCACCTGAACACCCCTTACTCAACGGTCATCTCCTGGCCAAGGAATGCCGGGCGGGACGGCGCCGCGCGCTCACCCGCCTCAGCTGGTCACTTTCGCGGCTTAATCCGCCAGTGACCTACGAGGCGCGATGCGCGCGGTGCTGACTGCCCAGGAAATACGTTCAGATAGCGCAACGGCGGCACCGACGGCCCGCCGTGCTGCTCATGATTGTGGACAAGTGCCGACCGGTCAACGATCTAGGCATAACAACTGTTCTGCCTACATGCGTTGCAGTCGGCCGGTTGCAGTCAGTTAGTTACTCAACGGGCTTTCGGATACCTGCGCCAGCAGCTCGGCAGCGTCTCGATAGGTGGCCACCGCGCCGGCCTCGCGCAGCTCGGCGGCGCTGGTGCCTCCGGACTCGAGGCCCACACACCGCACCCCGACCTTGCCCGAGGCGTGCACGTCCCACACCGCGTCGCCGACGAAGACGGCGTGCTCCGGCTGCAGTCCGGCCTTGTCCAGCGCCACCTGCACGATGTCCGGATCCGGCTTGCTGCTGCCGGCGTCGTCGGAACTGGTGGTCGCGTCGATCACGTCGTCGAGGTCGAGCACCCGGGTCAGCACGTCGAACTCGGGCTTGCTGGCCGAGCTGGCCAGCACCGTCACCCACCCGGCCCGATGGCAGTGCCGCACCAGGTCGCGGGCGCCGGGCAGCAGCCGCAACGCCGGCCAATACGTGGCATACACCGCGTCGTGGCTGGCGGTCAGGTCGTCCAGTCGGTCGTCGGCCGCGCCGTCGGTCACCTCGTGCACCAGGTGCTCGGCTCCCATGCCGACCGCCCGGTGGATGCGCGCCATCGGCACGTCCAACCCGGCGTGCCGGAACGCCTGCCACCAGCTCACGGCGTGCAGGTAGCTGGTGTCGACCAGGGTGCCGTCGATGTCGAACAGAACTCCACGCCGGACGCTCACCGTCGTTCCTCCCTGGTCGCAGGCTCGTCCACCATCTTGCCGGGTTTGCAGGTCAGCTGCGCACCGTCCGGGAGGTGGCGTCCAGCCGGACGGTCAGCCCGGCCGCATCCAGCTTCTCCAGCAACGGCAGCGCCACCCGCCGGGTGGTGCCCAACGCCTGCCGGGCCTGGCTGGCGGTGAACGGCTGCGGCAACGCCCGCAGCACGGCGAGCGCGCGTTGCAGGGCGTCCGGGGCCACCACCAGGTCCGGCGCCAGCCGGAGCACCCGGCCGGTGCGTTCGGCTGCGGCCAGGTCCTTACCGCCCAGGCCCAGGTCGGCGAGTTCGGTGCGCTCCGGTGCGTCGAAGGGGTTGCGGGCAAGCCGCTCGTCCACCAGCGCCAGCGATCGCTCGGCCGCCCCCAGGGCTGGCGCCGCCTCCGGCCGGCTGATCCGGCCACCCTCGGCCCGCAGCCCGCAGCCGGCCACCAGTTCGGCCAGCAGCTTGGGCTCGGGCAGCCCCACCGCCTGCCGGGCGGCCTCGTCGCTGATCTCGGGATGCCGCGGGTTGGCGGCCGCGTGCCGGTCCACCGCGGCCAGCAGGGCATCCTGCCAGCGCTGCCAGGCGCCCGGGTCGATCAGCCAGTCGCCCCGCACCACCAGTCCCGCGGTGTCGGGAACCGGCACGCCGAGCATCGCCAGCCGGGCCCGGCTGGCCGCCCCGCGCCGGCGGACCTGGCCGGCCAAGCCGGTGGCGGTGCCGTCGGCCAGGTCGGCGGCCCGTGCCCTTGCCGCACCACGCCGGGTCAGGGCCGGCGGGTCCGGGTCGAGCACGCACACCCCGGCGGTGACGCTCTGCTCGCCGGGATCGCGCAGCACCGCCCGGTCGCCGGCCTGCACCGGGATCGGCCGGGCCAGGCTGAGCCGGGCGGTGGCGGGTTTTCCGGTGCCGGGTTCGCCGGTGCCGAGCAGCCGCAACCGGACCGGGATCGAGGCCGAGCCGATGTGCAGCACCTGCTCGGCGTTCGGCTCGACCAGCAGCGGATCCAGCGCCACGTCCAGGCTGTCGCTGGTCCACCAGGCAGCCGGGGTGAGCAGGCAGTCGCCGCGGCCGATCCGGTGCCGCTCCACCGAGCGCAGGTTGACCGCCACCCGGGCCACCGCCTCGACCCGGTCGGCCGGGCTGGAAAGCTGTTGCAGCCCCCGGACGGTCACCGGCCGGCCGGTGAGTTCGAGGACGTCGCCGACCGCGATCCGGCCGGCGCCCAGCGTTCCGGTGACCACCGTGCCGCTGCCCCGGACGGTGAAGGCCCGGTCGATCCACAGCCGGACCCGCTCGTCCGGGGCGGGGGCGGGCAGGGTGTCGACCAGCCGCTGCAGCGCGGCGCGCAGCTCGGCGAGGCCCGCGCCGGTCTCGCCGGAGACCGCGATCGCCGGCACCTCGCCCAGGCTGGAGCGGGCCACCCGCTGCCGGGCGTCGGCCAGCACCGCCGCGGTCCGGTCCGGGCTGGCCAGGTCGGACCGGGTGACCGCGATCAGGCCGTGCCGGATGCGCAGCGCGTCGACGGCGTCCAGGTGCTCCGACGTCTGCCGGCGCCAGCCCTCGTCGGCGGCCACCACCAGCAGCACCGCCGGCACCGGTCCGACGCCGGCCAGCATGTTGGTCACGAACCGCTGGTGGCCCGGCACGTCGACGAAGGCCAGCTGCTCGCCGGAAGGCAGTGTGGTCCAGGCGTAGCCGAGGTCGATGGTCATGCCGCGGCGGCGTTCCTCGGCCCACCGGTCCGGCTCCATGCCGGTCAACGCGCGGACCAGCCGGGACTTGCCGTGGTCGACGTGACCGGCGGTGGCGATCACCCGCATCAGCCCGCGGCTCCCGGGTCGCTCACAGTACGGCCGGCCCGCTCGCCCAGGGTGCGGCCGATCTGCTCGCCCAGCTTCGAGGCTGCCTGCCGGACGGCATCGACCAGCGCGGCCTCCTCGGCCTCCTCGAGGCAGCGCAGGTCGAGCAGGCAGCGGCCGTGTTCGAGCCTGCCGATCACCACCGGCCGGCTGTGTCGCAGCGCATCGGCGAAGGCTTCGGGCAGCGCCACCGCCCAGCCCGGCAACTCCAGCCCGGGCGCGCCGCCACCGCCGACCGCGCCGGCGCTCGGCACCACCTCGGCGCCGGTGTCGGCTCGCAGCGTGGCGGCCACCCGTTCGCACCGCTGCCGGAGCAAGACCGGATCGGCGTGCAGGTAGCGCGCGGTCGGGGTGGCGGGGCCGGCCACGCTGGCCTCCAGCGCGGCCAGGGTGAGCTTGTCGACCCGCAGCGCGCGGGCCAGCGGATGCCGTCGCAGCCGTTCCACCAACTCGGCGGTGCCGAAGATCAACCCGGCCTGCGGGCCGCCGAGCAGCTTGTCCCCGCTGCAGGTCACCAGGCCGGCGCCGGCGGCCAGGCTGCCGGTGACGTCCGGCTCGTCCGGCAGCAGGACGTCCGGATGCAGCAGGCCGCTGCCGATGTCGGCCACCAGCGGCACGTCCAGGGTGGCGAGTTCGGCGATGCCGGCGCCGGCGGTGAAGCCGTCGATCCGGAAGTTGCTGGGATGGACCTTGAGCACGCAGCCGGTCTGCGGGCCGACCGCGGCGGCGTAGTCGGCCAGGCTGGTGCGGTTGGTGGTGCCCACCTCGCGAATCCGGGCGCCGGTGGTCTCGATCAGCTCCGGCAACCGGAACCCGTCGCCGATCTCGACCAGCTCGCCACGGCTGATCACCACCTCGCGTCCGGCGGCGAGCGCGGTGACGGCCAACAGCAACGCAGCCGCACCGTTGTTGACCACCAGCGCCGTGTCGGCGGCCGGCACCAGCTGCTCGAGTGCGTGCAGGGTGCCGCGGCCGCGCCGGGCCCGCCGGCCGGTGCCCAGGTCGAATTCGACGTCGAGGTAGCCCGAGGCGCGCTGCACCGCGTCCACCGCCGGCGGGGACAGCCGGGCCCGGCCCAGGTTGGTGTGCAGCACCACGCCGGTGGCGTTGAGCACCGGGGTCAGCGAGCTCGCCGCGTCCGGCAGGTTTGCCAGCACGCTGGCCACCGCCTGGTCCGGGGCCAGCTTGCCGTCCCGGATCAGTTGCTGGACGGCGAGCACCGCCGCCTTGACCCGGGCGCTGCCCAGCCGTCCGGCGGCCTCGACCAGTCGGGGGTCGGACAGCAGCAGGTCGGTCCGGGGCACCAGCCGGCGCGGGTCGGTCACCGGCCCTCCCCTCTGGCGTACTGATGCGCGACAGGCTTTGGCGGAGACGGACGGGAATCGAACCCGCCAAGCCGAGGTACTCGGCTTCACCGGTTTTGAAGACCGGGGCGCCCACCAGGAACGCGTACGCCTCCCAGGAGCGATTGCTGCTCACGCGCCCTGTGCCTGACACCCTACCGACGGGGCTGATCGGCTGCGGAGGGTTGCCCGGCGGGCCGGAACGCGACGAACGGGTGACCGGCGACCAGCGCGCGCAGGCGGTCGTCGGTGCTGAGGTCTCCCCATCCCAGGATGGCGCTGATCAACCGCAGCCGGTGCGGGTGCTCGCGCCGGAACCGTAGAGCGACGCTGAGGGCCTCCTCGTCGTCGAGAAAGCGCTGCTGCGGCTGATAGACCGCCCGCCCGATCCGTACCTCGCGGGCCGGGGCGTTGCGCAGGTTGCGGTACCAGTCGGTGCCCGGCCCCCAGGCCGCGCAGAGAACCGCCTCCTGGCTGGTCGGGTCGTAGCGCAGCACCATCGCCACCGCCTCGTGGGGCATCCCGGTCCGGCGTCCGACGTGGGTGAAGGCGAGAAAGGTGTGACCGAGCAGCCAGCCGGCGTCGTGGTGATAGGCCCGCAGCGGCATCCTCAACAGGGCCAGCGCAAGCCGGCCCGGGATGCGGCGCAGCCCGAGCAGTGGCCGGGATCGCCGGGCACCAGGTGTGCTGGTCATGGCTAACCTCCGGGTCGGCTCTGGTCCCTTTCCACCCCACCGGACGCCGCCGGCCGGGACCAGTGCCAATCGTCCCTGCGACCGATCGGCGGCCTGGGAGATCATCAGCGGCGCAAGGGTGATTAGCCTCGACGGGGTGAGCACCTACCGGCTGACCCAGTACGCGCACGGTGGCGGCTGTGCCTGCAAGATCCCGCCCGGCGAGCTCGAGGACCTGGTCGCGGGTCTCGTCCAGCCGGCCTCGGGGAGCCTGCTGGTCGGCCTGGACGGCGGCGACGATGCCGCCGCGGTGCGCGTCGACGCCGGCACCGCGGTGCTGAGCACCGCGGACTTCTTCACCCCGGTGGTGGACGACGCCTACGACTTCGGCCGGATCGCCGCGGCCAATGCGCTGTCCGACATCTACGCGATGGGCGGCCGTCCGGTGCTGGCGATCAACCTGGTCGGCTGGCCCCGCGACGTGCTGCCCGGCGAGCTGCTGCGCGAGGTGCTGCGGGGAGGTTTCGATGTCGCCGCCCAGGCCGGCTGCCCGGTGGCCGGTGGGCACAGCATCGACGACCCGGAGCCCAAGTACGGCATGGCGGTCACCGGCATCGCGGATCCGGCCCGGTTGCTGCGCAACGACGCCGCGGTCGCCGGCCAGGCCATCACGCTGACCAAGGCACTCGGCGTCGGGGTTCTCAACAACCGGCACAAGGCCACCGGCGAGGTGTTTCCGCAGGCGATCGCCTCGATGGTGACCTTGAACGCTGCCGCCTGCGCCGCCGCTCTGGAAGCGGGGCTCGCGGCCGCGACCGACGTGACCGGCTTCGGGCTTCTCGGCCACCTCTACAAGATGGCCCGGGCCTCCGGGGTGACCGCGGTGATCGACGCCGCCGCGGTGCCCTACCTGGAGGGCGCCCGGCAGGCGCTGGCCGACGGCTTCGTCAGCGGCGGCACCCGGCGCAACCTTGACTGGGTCCGCCCGCACCTTTCTGCTTCGGTCTCCGAGGACGAGTTGCTGCTGCTGGCCGACGCCCAGACCAGCGGCGGCCTGCTGCTGGCCGGCGAGATCGCAGCCGGCGGCACGGTGATCGGCGAGTTCGTCCCGCGCGGCGACGCCGTCCTGCAGATCCGCGGCTGACCGATCCGTACCTACGGACGGAGCAGCGAGCCTAGCTTCGACCCTTGATCAATCTGGCCGGCTGCAGGGTCGTACACGATTCGCACCAGACGAAGTAACGAGTCCCTACCTTCAGCGGGTCAGCGCACGACAATGATGCCTGCACCGACGATGTCGGCCAGCCCTACGGCGCAAAGGAGAAGGTAGACCAGTTGGGTCACGCTTGCCTTGCGCCGCCGCTGCTGACCCCGCATCGTCGAAGTCGTGTCCATGAGTTGGTCTGCCGGTATCCCGAGGCTTTGCTCCACCCGTCGCAGATGATCGCGAGCTGCTCGGTAGTACTCATGTTGCGTGCGCATGATGAAGTAGGACAGGCCGCACGCCACCGCACCCAGGGCAAATACAAGAGCAGCACTTCGTCCTGGGCGTGAACCAATCGCGCTCGCCGCCGCCAGGATCGCCGTATTGAATACCAGCATGTATTGCGTCCGGGACCAGTTGAACTCTGCCTGGAACCGGTATTCCTCCACGGCGGTTTTGTAGATGTCAGCTGGGGGCACACCGCCGTCGTCGGAACTTCCGCCGTTCGGTAGGCGAGCTACTGAGCCTGGCATCTCGTCAAACTATCTCATGCCCGGGCTAGTAGAAGATGACCCGCCGTCACGATCACGATGGCACCTGCCCAGGAATTAAGCGCCCGTGGTCTCGCCGCGCTCGATCCGCTGCCGCTGCGGCAGCACCGTGTACTTCGGATCGCGGGCCGAGGCCTGGCCGGCTTCGAAGATGCCGAACCGGGTGCACACCGAACCCGCGACCAACGCCGCCCCGGACACCACCGCGGCAAGCCGGCTGCGCCCGGCCAGCAGCGAACCGGCGGCCCCGAACGAGGTCAGTGCCTTGCTGGCCTGCATCAGGTTGCCGCCGACCCCGGTGTGCAACGGCTCGGCGGTGACGCCCATCGACGCCTCCATGGCCCGTTCGGCACCCAGTTCCAGCAGCGCGCCGCCGAGTGCCAGCCGGCGGGCCGGCCCGGCTTCGGACACCGGTGCCAGCAGCATCCCCAGCCCGCCGGACGCGGCCGACGCCGAGCCGACGAAGACGAACGGCAACTGCTTGCGCGCCGCACTCCACGTCGGCGTCGCGGTGTTGGCCAGCAGCGCCGCGGTGTAGGAGGCCACCGCGGGGGCGACCAGCGCGGCACCGATTCCCGCGGGCGAGGCCAGCCGGTCGAGCACTCGTACCGGCGGGCGCAGCGCGCCGGGCAACCGGTCCACCGCGGGCACCAGCAGCTCGGCGGCACCGGCCAGCCCGGCCAGCGGCCCGTACGCGGTGAGGATCCAGGTGCCGACCGACATCGGCGAGGTGGGTTTGGCGACCCGCAGCATGTTGACGAACCGGGACGGCCGGCCCAGGTCGTGCACCAGCGCGGCGAAGCTGACGCTGATCGCGCCGAGCGCGGAGAGCCGGCCGGCCCGGCGCAGCACCGGGCGGCCGGTCAGCCCGGCGCCGGCACCGAGCAGGGACGAACCCGCCGCCAGGCCGCCCAGGAACAGGTAGGCCGGGATGTCGGCCTCCCACGGCGAGGCCTTGACCACCGGCCGGCCGTAGTAGGAGGTGAACACCGCGTCCGGCACCATCTGATGCTCGTCCCGGCGGCGCTTACCGCCCCGGCCGCGACGTCGCCCGACGGTGCCGCGCTGACGTTGCACCATCGGGTCCAGCCGATCCTCGGCGCGCAACTGGGCGTCGTGCTGGGTCATCGCCGGCCGCCAAGGAACGCCGCCACCGCGCCTGCCAGCATGCCGGCGGCGGCGAGGGCGGCGTGCCGCCACAGCTCGGGCAGGTCACGGGTCGGCACCACCGGGTCCGGCGGCAGGCCGTACACCTCGGGTTCGTCCAGCAGCAGAAAGAACGCGCCGGACCCGCCCACCCCGTCGTCCGGGCTCTCGCCGTACAGCCGCGCCTCGGAGACCCCCTGGGCATGCAGCGCCTCGACCCGGGCCGCGGCCCGCTCGCGCAGCTCGTCCAGGTCACCGAATTGGATCGACTCGGTGGGACAGGCCTGGGCACAGGCCGGCGTCTTGCCCGCACCCAGCCGGTCGTAGCAGAGCGTGCACTTCTGGGCGATGCCCACTCCTCTTTGCCCCTGCTCGCCGATCCGGCGGTCGATCACCCCGAAAGGGCACGCCGGCACGCAGTAACCGCAGCCGTTGCAGATGTCGTCCTGCACCACCACGGTGCCGAACTCGGTGCGGAACAGCGACCCGGTCGGGCAGACGTCCAGGCAGCCGGCGTGCGTGCAGTGCTTGCACACGTCCGAGGACATCAGCCAGCGAAAGTCGGTGGCCGACTCCGGGCTCATCGACTCGCCCGGCTTGACGGTGCTCGGCATGCCCAGGCTGACGGTATTGGACGCCGGCGTCCGGGCCTGCTCGATGAACGCGACGTGCCGCCAGGTCGAGGCGGACAGCGCACCGGTGTTGTCGTAGGACGAGCCGAGCAGGTTGAACCCGTCGTCCGGCACCCCGTTCCACTCCTTGCAGGCGACCTCGCAGGCCTTGCAGCCGATGCACACCGAGGTGTCGGTGAAGAATCCCTTGCGCGGCTGGGCAGATTCCCAGCCGGCGTCGGCGGCCGGGTCGGGCAGCGGACCGGACAGGCTCGGCATCAGTCCTCCTGCGATTTGCTCGGCGCCGACCCGTTCGGACCAGCAGTCGCCACCGGTGTGCGCTTGGTGTTGCCGGTTTGCACGGTGATGCCGGCCCGTTTGCGGTAGTCGGCGACGAAGCGCAGCAGCGCCGGCCCGGTCGGCCGGCGGCCGGGCCGGATGTCACAGCTGGCGACCTTGCTCTCCTGGATGTGCACGTTCGGATCGAGGGTGACCCCGAACAGGTCGTTGGCCGAGTCGCCGGAGACCAGCGCGGACCCGCCGACCCCCCAGTGGTAGGGCAGCCCGACCTGGTGGAACACCTTGCCGTTGATCACCAGCGGCACCACCCGCTCGGTGACCATTACCCGGGCCTCGATGGCGGTGCGGGCGGTGACGATGGTCGCCCAACCCTGATGGGTCAGCCCGCGTTCGCGGGCAAGCTGCGGCGACACCTCGCAGAAGAACTCCGGTTGTAGCTCGGCGAGGTAGGGCAGCCAGCGGCTCATGCCACCGGCGGTGTGGTGCTCGGTGAGCCGGTAGGTGGTGAACAGGTACGGGAAGACCTCGGCGTGCGGTTCCGGCGGCGACGGGTTCTGCAGGTTGTCGGTGCGGGGGAAGACCTGCCGGGTCGGGTTGGCCTGCTGCCGGTAGAGCGGGTTGCGCACCGGCGACTCGGCCGGCTCGTAATGGGACGGCAGCGGGCCGTCCAGCAGGCCCTCCGGCGCGAACAGCCAGGCCTTGCCGTCTGACTGCATGATGAACGGGTCGTCGCCCGCCAGCCCTGCAGGGCCGGACGTACCTCGCTCCGGACGGTAGTCCGGCGCCTTGTCGGCCACGAAGTCCGGCACGTCGTGGCCGGTCCACTTGCCCTGCTCGGCATCCCACCAGACGTAGGCCTTGCGCTCGCTCCACGGCGTGCCGTCGGGCGCGGCGGCGGCCCGGTTGTAGAGGGTGCGCCGGTTCGCCGGCCACGCCCAGCCCCATTCCGGAGCGACCCAGCTCTGCTCGCTGCCCGGCTTGCGACGGGCGGCCTGGTTGACCCCGTCGGCATAGACGCCGGTGTAGATCCAGCAGCCGCCCGAGGTGGAGCCGTCAGTCTTCATCTCGGTGTAGGAGTTCAGCGGCTGGCCGGCCTTCTCGCCGGTCAGGTGCTCGCCGTTGATCTCGCGCAGCACCGCCGCCGCCGACGGATCACCTTCGGCGTCGAGCGGGTAGTCCCAGGTCAGGTCGAGGATCGGCCGGTCGCGCTGCTCGGTGGAGCCGGCAAGCCGTTCGCGGATCTTGCGCCCCAGATGGAAGAAGAAGTGCAGCTCGCTGCGGCAGTCGCCGGGCGGCGGCACCGCCTTGTGGTGCCACTGCAGCATCCGCTGGGTCTGGGTGAAGGTGCCGTCCTTCTCCACGTGCGAGGCGGCCGGGAAGAAGAACACCTCGGTGTCGATGTCGGCGGTCTTCAGCTCCCCGGTCTCGATCTCGGGGCTGTCCTTCCAGAACGTCGCCGACTCGATCAGGTTCAGGTCGCGCACGACCAGCCACTTCAGGTGCGCCATGGCCAGCCGCTGCATCTTGCCGTGTGCCGAGCCGACCGCGGGGTTCTGCCCGAGCAGGAAGTACCCCTCGACCTTGTCCTCGAGCATGTCCATCACGGTCTGGTACGTGCCGTGGTCGCCGGTGAGCTTGGGCAGGTAATGGAAGGCGAATTCGTTGTCCGCCGTGGCGGCGTCTCCCCAGTAGGCCTTGAACAGGCTGACGGCGTAGGACTCGGCCTCGGCCCAGAAACCCTTCTGGTCGACGCTGCGGACGGTGTCGAGATAGGAGGCGAGGTCGTCGTGCTCGCCGGCCTTGGGCATCGGCAGGTAGCCCGGCAGCAGGTTGAACAGCGTCGGGATGTCGGTCGAACCCTGAATGCTGGCATGCCCGCGCAGCGCCAGGATGCCGCCACCGGGCCGGCCGATATTGCCCAGCAACAGCTGGATGATCGCCGCGCCGCGGATGTACTGCACGCCCACCGTGTGGTGCGTCCAGCCGACCGAGTACACCCAGGCGGTGGTGCGCTCCCGGCCGCTGTTGGCGGTGACCGCCTCACAGACCGCCAGGAAGTCCTCGGGAGCGACACCACATACCTGCTCGACCAGCTCGGGGGTGTAGCGGGCGTAATGCCGCTTGAGCACCTGGAAGACGCACTGCGGGTGCTGCAGGGTCTCGTCGCGCTCGACCTCGGCGTGCCGCAGCTTCGCACCGTGGCCGCCCATCTCGTGACCGCCGCCGCGCGCGCCCTGCGACGCTTCGCTCTCCTCGCCGTCCCCCGCCTGCTGCGACTGGTCGCCGGACGGCTCGGTGCGGGCGCCGGCCGCCGCCACCTCGTCCTGGCCTTGGTAGGACCAAGAGTCGGTTTCGTAGACGCCGGTCTCCGGGTCGTAGCCGGAGAAGACGCCGTCCAGGTCGTCGACGTCTTCGAAGTCCTCGCGCAGCAGGGTGGCGGCGTTGGTGTAGGCCAGCACGTAGTCGTGGAAGTACTTCTCGTTGGACAGGATGTAGTTGACGACCCCGCCCAGGAAGGCGATGTCGCTGCCAGCCCGCAGCGGCACGTGCTGGTGGGCCAGCGCCGAGGTGCGGGTGAACCGCGGGTCGATGTGAATCACCTTCGCGCCGCGCGCCTTGGCCTCCATCACCCACTGGAACCCGACCGGGTGGCACTCGGCCATGTTCGAACCCTGGATGACGATGCAGTCAGAGTTCTGCAGGTCCTGCAGGAAGGAGGTGGCGCCGCCACGTCCGAACGAGGCCCCCAGACTGGGGACGGTGGCACTGTGTCAAATACGGGCCTGGTTCTCGATCTGGATCGCGCCCAGCGCGGTGAACAGCTTCTTGATCAGGTAGTTCTCTTCGTTGTCCAGGGTGGCGCCGCCGAGCGCGGCGAGGCCCAGGGTGCGCCGCAGCGGCCGGCCGTGCTCGTCGGCCTGCTGCCAGGTGCGCGAGCGGGTGGCCAGCACCCGATCGGCGATCATGTCGGTGGCCGTCTCGAGGTCCAGCGGTTCCCAGTCGGTGCCGCCCGGACGCCGGTAGAGCATGGCGGTCTGCCGGCCGGGCGAGTTCACCAGTTGTTCGCTGGCCGCACCCTTCGGGCACAGCCGGCCCCGGCTGACCGGCGAGTCCGGGTCGCCCTCGATCTGGACGACCTTGTCGTCCTTGACGTAGACGCGCTGGCCGCAGCCGACCGCGCAGTACGGGCAGATGCTCTGGACCACCCGGTCGGCGGTCTCGGTGCGGGCCGTCCAGTGTTCGGTCGAGTGCCTGGACTGCGCCGCGGCCCCGCGCCCGAGCGGGTCGCCGTCGCTGAGTTGGCGCAGCACCGGCCACGACAGCAGGGTCTTGCGCACACCCATTCGCCTGACTCCTCCCGGACACCCGAATTCCACATTACCCAGCATGAGATGTGAACACCGCGCGACATCGGCGGCGGCGCATCAGCTCCGGCCGGCAGCGTCAGGAACCGGCGGCGGCGCGCAGCTTGTCCAGCAGCGGCTCGGCGACCTTGTCCAGGAACTCCTGCTGGTTCTCATCGCCCACCTGCACCAGGGCGATGTCGGTGAAGCCGGCTTCCCAGAACGGCTTGACCGACTCGGCCAGCTCGTCGAGGTCGGGCCCGCAGGCGATCGAGCCCGCCACGTCCTCGGGGCGGACGAACTGGCTGGCCGCGTCGAAGGCGGCCGGAGTGGGCAGGTCGGCATTCACCCGCCAGCCGCCGCCGAACCAGCGGAACAGCTCGTGTGCCCGGGCGATGGCGGCGTCCTTGTCCGGCCCCCAGCAGATCGGGATCTGGCCGATCTTGCGGCTGGCCGGCAGGTCCAGCTCGGTCCGGCTCCGGTCCCAGCCCTTGACCAGCTCGGCGTCCGGTTCGACGGCGATCATGTGGTCGGCCAGCGGGGAGAACTCGGCGATCGAGCGGTCACCGGACACCGCGATGCCGAGCGGCACCCCGCCGTCGGGCAGGTCCCACACCCTGGCCGAGTCGACCCGGAAGTACTCGCCGACCCAGGTGGTCCGCTCACCGGTGTGCAGCGCCCGGATGATCTGGATCGCCTCGACGAGCATGTCCTGCCGGACGGCCGCCACCGGCCAGCCGTCACCGGTCACCACGTGCTCGTTGAGGTTCTCGCCGGACCCGAGCCCGAGGGTGAACCGGTTGTCCGACAGCAGGCCCAGGGTTGCCGCCTTCTGGGCGACCACCGCCGGGTGGTAGCGCATCGTCGGGCAGGTCACGTAGGTCATCAGGTCGACCCGCTCGGTGGCGTGCGCGACCGCACCCAGCACCGACCAGGCATACGGCGAGTGGCCCATCGCGTCCAGCCAGGGGAAGTAGTGGTCGCTGGACACCTCGAAGTCGAAGCCCGCCTCTTCGGCGGCCACCGCGTAGCGCACCAGTTCCTTCGGCCCGCTCTGCTCGGTCATCAAGGTGTAGCCGAAACGTGTCATGGATCCACTACTACCCACCCCGTCCGGGCTTGGCAACCGCTGCAAACCTCGGCAGGCCGGGTCTGCAAGAAAGGTCAGCCGGCCGGCTGCCTGTCCGGATCAGCAGGGTGTTCAGGGCCGGAATCATCGAGGTCATGCTTCACTTCTGGGATGACGAGCACCCCACCCGAGATCCCGGAGTCCCCAGCGACGTGGGAGAACGTAGTCGTCGGCGAGATCAAAGAAGCCGTCGGCCACGCGCTGCACAACGACGAACTCATCGACGAGGGCGAGACCCAGAAGGAGGTCGCCCACGAGGTGCGCGAGGAGTGGGAGGACGAGCACCGCGGCTGACGCCGGCCGGTTCAGGCGCGAGGCTGCGCCACCGGGCTAGGCGCGCTGTGCTGCCGCCGCGCGGTTGGCGACGGTCGCGGTATCGGCTGGCTTCGCGCCGGCCGTCCAGTCCTGCTCGTCGGCGGCGTACATCAGGCCGTAGGCGGAGGTGCCGTTCTGGGTGCGCCAGCCTTCGGACAGCGGGCCGAGGTCGACGGTGTCGTACCCCAGCTCGTCAAGCAGCTTCGTGACGGTCTGCTTGGCCTCGGCATCGTCGCCGGCGATGGCCAGCGCGCTGCGGTCGGCGGACCCGCTCGGGCGCGGCAGGTCGCGCAGGTGCTGGAAGAAGATGTTGTTGAAGCCCTTGACCACCTTCGAAGAAGGCAGGTGGGCCTGCAGCAGCTCGGAGGTGGTAGTGGCCTGCGAGTCGAGTTCGGTGATCTGGCCGTCCCGTTCGGGGTAGTAGTTCATCGTGTCGATCACGGTCTTGCCGGCCAGCTCTTCGGCGGGCACGTCCCGGTAGTTCTTGAGCGGGATGGTCACGACGACCACGTCACCGGCCCGAGCGGCCTCTGCCGCAGTACCCGCCCGCGCCTGGTCGCCCAGCTCGCCGACCAGGTCGGCCAGCGTCTCGGGACCGCGACTGTTGCTCATCACCACGTCGTGCCCGGCATTGATCGCCAGCCGCGCGACGGTGCTGCCGATGTTGCCGCTTCCGATGAATCCCCAAGTAGTCATGGCCAGTCCAACCTTCGAAGGACGTTGGGCATTCCGCGACAATATCGCTTGCGCTGCAAGCGAAATCTCGGTTCTCAGGCGGTGGTCGAGGTGCTGCCGGACCGGCCGGCGAACCCGGTGGGCAGCTCGGCCACCGCGTCGGCCGGGTCCAGGGACGCCCCGTGGCCGGGCACGCTCAGCACGTCGGCATCGGTCAGGCCGCGCTTGACGATGGCCAGCGCGATCGGGCCCAGCTCGTGGTGCTGCACGGCGGTGCCGACGAAGCCCACCGTCCGGCCGTCCCGCTCCACCGGGCTGCCCGGTGGCGGCAACCGCTCGGAGTCCCCGGACAGGTGCAGCAGCACCAGCCGGCGGGGCGGCTTGCCGAGGTTCTGCACCCGGGCGACGGTCTCCTGGCCGCGGTAGCAGCCCTTGTCCAGGTGCACCGCCGAGCCGATCCAGCCCGCCTCGTGGGCCAGCGTCCGGTGGTCGGTGTCCAGGCCCAGCCGGGGCCGGTGCCGTTCCACCCGCAGCGCCGCCGCCGCCCAACTGCCGATCGGTTCGGCACCGGCGGCCCGCAGCCGATCGGCCACGGCCAGCAGTTCGGCCCGCTCGACGATCAGGTCCACCGGCCCACCGGACGACAGCGCCGGACGCACGAAACCCTTACCCGGCAAGGCAACCGCACGGTCGGAAGGCACCGGCAGGCCGGCCCGCTCCAGCACCGCGGGAGCGTCGGGCCCGAGCAGCGACAGCACCGCGTAGTCGGCGGTCACCACCGCGGGTTCCACCCGCTTGAGGAAGCGCATCTTGAGCAGGTAGCCCAACACCTCGTTGCCGGCGTGCGGCTCGGTGTCGATCCAGACCTGGTCGGCGAGCTCGGTGAGCTGCCAGTGCTGCTCGACGTGCCCGTTGGGCGAGAGCACCAGCGCCTCGGTGGCGGCGCCGTCGGCCAGCGCGCTCAGGTGCTGGGAGCAGATGGCGTGCAGCCATTCGAGCCGGTCGGGGCCGGGCACCACCAGCACGTCGCGGTGCGAGTTGTCCAGCAGTCCGGCGCCGGTGGCGGCCCGGCGCTGCTCGCCCAGCGGGTCGCCGTAGTGCCAGGCGGTGCCGGCGTCCGGGCCGTCAGCCTCGACCGCGCCGGGCTGGTCCAGCAGGGGTGAGCGGTAGTCGGTCATCGCGAATCTCCGGTCTTGCTGGCAGCGTGGGTAGTGCGGGCCGCACAGTCGGCGCAGGTGCCGAAGACGGTGAAGTGCGACCGGTCCAGCCGGAACTGCTGCTCGGCCAGCAGCTTGGCAGCCAACGCGTCGGTCAGGTCGGCAGGCAGGTCCACCACCGACGAGCAGGAATGGCACACCAGGTGCACGTGATCATCGCCGGCCAGCCGGTACGACGGCGCGCCGTGTCCCAGGTGGGTGTGGGCGAGCAGGCCGATCTGCTCGAGCACCTCGAGCGTGCGGTACACCGTGGTCAGGTCGATCTCGGGGACCGCCTCGGCAACCTGGTCGGGGGTGGCATGCACGAGTTGGGTCACGGCAGCCATAACGCGCCGGCGCTGCGGAGTCATCCGCAGGCCGTGCTCGCGCAGCCGGCTGGCCAGCGGGTCCGGGGGCGCGTCAGGTTGGCGAGTCATGGCGCCTCCAGGGTAGGCGTCGCGGCGCGTACCGGGCATCGGAACGACATGGTGGGAAATAGCTGGCCGAACGGGTGTCTGCGTCGTAGATTAGTCGCGTAAGGGAAAGGAGGTGGTCCAGAACTTGATGCGCTCTCGGACACCTGAGGAGGTTGCCGGCTAGTCCGGTGACCTGCTGAAACCCCGAGCCGCCGGGCTTGTCCGACCGGCAGTAGGTCCACGGTGGACCGGCTCGGGGTTTTTAACTGCCTTATTCCTGCCGGGCTCAGTCCCGGGTCAGCGTCGCGTTGAGGTGCGGCCGGTAGTCGCCCTGCGTCAGGGCCAGCTCCTGGACGTAGCCGAGCTGCTCGCCGGTCAGTGCGTACAGCCGGCGCTCACCGGCGATCTGCTTGGCCGACGAGGTGAAGCCGACCCCGGAGGCGGCCAGTTCCCACCGGTTGTCACCCGCGACACCGGTGAACACCTCGACGATGCCGACCGCGGTGGCCAGCACCAGCTCCAGCTCGTCCGTGCCACTGGTCCCCATCCGGAGAAAGCCGTTCTCCCGGAATGCGGCACGCAGCACCGAGCCGTCCGGATTGAGCAGCCAGGTACGGGATTCATACGACAGGAACGGCCGGCCGTCGTGGGCGAAGCTCACCCGTTGGGCGTAGCGGAACTGCTCGCCGGTGCCGGGCTTGGCGCCATACCCGATCCCCGACCAGCGCCCGACCAGCGGCAGCACCGCGAGCAGTGCCGAGTTGATCTCCGGGCCCGAGCGCAGATCCGTGGTGTCGGAGGAATCGGGGACTGCCGGAGCGGCACCGGCCGGATCGGAAGGCTGGGACACTACTGCTGGCCCGTGTACAGCTTGCCCACCACCAGGGCGGCCGCACCGGCGATCGCCAAGAAGGCGACGATGAGCAGGATGATGAAAAACGCCTCCATGGAAGGACAGGATAGTCGCTGTGGACATCTCGCCCCGCAGGCTGATCGTCAAGTGCACCGCCGGCGCCGACGAGCCTGAACGGTGCGCGCAGGCCTTCACGGTGGCCGCCACCGCCACGGCCGCCGGTGTGGACGTGTCGCTGTGGCTGACCGGCGAGGCGGCCTGGTTCGGCCTACCCGGGCGCGCCGAGGCCTTCGTCCTGCCGCACTCGGCACCGCTGGCCCAGCTACGCGACGCGGTGCTGGAACTGGGCGTGCTCACGGTGTGCACCCAGTGCGCCGAGCGGCGCGGCATCACGCCTGACCAGCTGATCCTGGGCGTCCGGATTGCGGGCTCGGCGAGCTTCGTCGACGAGATCCTGCATCCGGACGCCCAGGCGCTGGTCTACTGAGCGCCTCCTGCCGAACTACGACAGCTGCAGCGACGCCTCGACCAAGCCCGGGCCGGCCGCGTCGACCTGGCGGCGCGCCGAGCCGGAGTTGTGCAGCACCGACAGGGTCCAGTCGCCGGGGGCGGCGAAGAACCGGTAGTCGCCGGTGGCCGAGGTCAACACCTCGGCGGTGAACTCGCCGCTGGAATCGAGCAGCCGGACGTAGGCACCCGGCACCGGCGCGTCGTCCTTGGAGACGGTCCCGTAGATCACGGTCTCCTTGGTGACATCCACGTTCGGCGGCAGGGTCGGGGTTTGGGGCGGGGCTCCGCACATGAGCATTTCTCTTCCTCTTCGCGCGAGCGCTCATCGGCCACTCGCTCCGGTCCTCGCTTCGCTGCGATCCTCACTCGCGAACTCATTCCTCCCGGAACGAGCGCTCATCGGCCACTCGCTCC